>Ga0210409_10000012_pt1 | contig 517602 bp, 468 predicted proteins | sample IncBWH17MmetaG_FD_161649 | JGI IMG/M metagenome (GOLD analysis project Ga0210409, IMG submission 161649) | Forest soil microbial communities from Barre Woods Harvard Forest LTER site, Petersham, Massachusetts, United States - Inc-BW-H-17-M | ecosystem: Environmental > Terrestrial > Soil >...
GAATGACAGTGTGCAAGTATTGGAGACCCAGAGAGGCAAGCGAGTACACATCATCAATGAAGGGCTCACCAAGCCGCAGATGGTTGCCTATCTTCCGGATTCAAACCGAATCGTCGTCTCAAACGAAGGCGATGGATCCTGCAAGATCTTCGACGCCGATACCTACAAACTGCTCGACACCGTCAAGTTTGCGGACGACGCGGATCAGCTTCGCTACGACCCCATCACCAAGCGTGTCTATGTGGGCTACGGAGATGGGGCCATCGGCATGTTTGATGCGACGACCGACAAGCGCATTGCGGGTGATTTCGAACTCGGGGCACATCCCGAATCCTTCCAATTGGAGGAGAAAGGGTCGAGGATTTTTGTAAACCTTGCATCCATCAGCCAGATTGCTGTCATTGATCGGAAAACCCGCAAAATCGAGAAGTGGAAGCTCGAAGAAGCGGGAACCAATTTTCCCATGGCGCTTGATGAAGAGCATCACCGCCTGTTCGTTGCTGCCCGCAGACCGGCCCGGCTATTGGTGCTCGACACGGACACGGGCAAAGTCATTGCCAGTCTTCCCGGCGCTGCCGATACGGACGACATGGCGTACGATCCTACTCGCAAGCGCATTTACGTCCCCAGTGGAGAAGGGTTCATTTTCGTCTACCAGCAAATTGATGCTGACCGATATGAGCGAATTGCCAAGATTCCCAGCGCGATTGGCGCACGCACGAGCGCGTATTACGGCCAGGTTGGAAAGCATAACAGCCTTTACCTTGCTGTTCCCGGCCGCTCCAATCGAGGAGCGGAGTTATGGATTTACGAAACCCGTGATTGAGTGGTTGTGATCGTCCATGCACTGGATCACGCAATTCTACGGGGAGAGAGGAGCAAATAAAAGGATCTTGCATTGTTTGCGTAGCGTTATTTCTTGGGTGCGCACGATCTGTTGCGAGCGTCGGGTTTTCGCAGAGGACGCCAGTGTCGAAGGCATCTCCTCCGCTACGTTTGACCCAGGAGATACCGCTGCCCGGAGTCCAAAGGGCGAATTGACCACTTCAGCGTGGACGCAGAGCGGGAGCGCCTGATCTTCTCTGCGCTGGGCAATAACACCGTAGAAATTGTCAGCCACTTCGCGGGCAGGGGTAATTCACTCCATCACCGGGTTGGACGGACCACAAGGCATGGTGTACGTTCCAGAAAACGATCGCATGTTGTAGCCAACTCAGGAGACCGCAGAGTTAAAGTTTTCAATGGCACCTCCTTTGAGCTCATAAAAACGTTGGACTTTGGCAAGGGCCCAGATAACCTCCGCTACGCCCCACTCGCTAAGAAGATCTATGTAGGATATGGCGAACATGAAACCGGAGCTATCGGAATAATCGATGCGACGACTTATGAGCGTCTTAGCGGGGACTACAAGCTTGGCGGAGGACATCCAGAATCATTTCAGTTGGAGTCGTCTGGACCCAAAATCTTCGTCAACGATCCCGACGGTGGAAACATTATCCTGGCGATTGATCGTCATTCGCATGCGATTTCCAAATGGTAGCTCAATGGGAACCGATTCAACTCTCCGATGGCGCTGGACGAAGCAGATCATCGGTTGTTCGTCGGAACCAGGCGCCCATGTGATGTGTTTGCTGACCAATTTACTCCTAGCCAGGGAATAACAACCGAGTTGGAACAAGAATCACCGTCAACACGTGAGCAATTTCGTAAAACACCGAGGACACAACGTTGATACTCTATTGGTCAAGGGCTCGTCCCCGAAAGTAAGGATCATCCAGCTAACACTGGCCGCCATACTCGGTAACCTTGCAAGCCTGACCCGGGGGGGACAGGCTACGTGCGCGGAGGAGAGGCTACCTAGGCATCCCAAGCGGATCAGGGTGCGCGAAGCCCGGTGCCCGAACCCCTGTTTTTGCCTCTCTGACTTACACCTGCCGGACGTCAGGAGCCGTTCCGACGGCAGACACGTCTAATCGCAGGGAGGAATTCTCAAATGATGAAACGGATAGCGATTCTTCTGCTGTTGGCTATTCCCGTTCACGCACAGGACAAGAAACCCACGACTCTACGGGAGTTGGTGCTAGCAGAGCTGCGATCGACACACACCAGCGCAGAATGGTTCGTGCCCGCAAATACAGCCGTCAAGGGTTTGACGGCCGAGCAGGCAAACTGGACCGATGGCAAAGGGAATCACTCGGTCGGCCAGCTTGCGCATCACCTCGTGTTCTGGAATCGGCGGAACCTCGCGAGACTCAAAGGAGAGAACCTAGAAAAATTCAGCGGAAACAATGACGAGACGTTCGACAAATTTGACAGCAAGACTTGGAATGAAACGGTGAAACAGCTCGACGATGTTATGAACGAACTCGAGAAATGGGTGGAAACCGCCGACGAAGCGAAGTTCAAAGACGCGGCCCAAGTGTTTACTCACATCAGCACCCACAATGCGTACCACATCGGCCAGATCATTTACGTCCGCAAGGAGCAGGGCTCCTGGGATCCGAAAAACGGTGTGAACTAGAAGCGTCATAAAGTAGAAATCCAAGTTTGGGTGCCGGGGGACTCCCGCGGAGCCAAGTTCCCCGCGCGTCATCTTCGAAATCGGAGAATGCCGCGGCATCCCAAGTCCGGATCCTTGTCAGGCTCGGTAATACGGGTGCACTTCATGCTCGAGCAATGAACGTACCCGACTTCACGGTGGAATGCCAGGTCCGTGAGCGGCGGGTCGGCTTCCGTGGGGTCGTATTTGGTCCGGAGAACAACCTCCTGCTTCTTGCTGGCTAAATCCTTGGCGCCCTTCTGCCACGGGCCTCGTGTCCAGTGCGAACTTGCGTCCAACGGGCAATTCCTTCAAGCCATGCAGTTCATAATCGCGCGCCATTTTCAGATCAAAAGGGATGATTTCTGTTGTTTGCAACAGATTATCTACGACTAGACGGCTGAAACACGTATGCTGCTCTCTGATGAAAATGAGAACCGACACTCCCAAGGTATGCGCCCACTAGGACTCGGTTGTGGATACGGACTGGCCGAAAGCGTTGCCTACTTTTCCACCCTTCGCGGTAAAGCTCGCGTCAAATTTCGAGGTTGGATTCCAACCGCCAGCTGGCTTGAGAAATAGATAGGCAGCGCCCGTCCCATAGTTATGGCCGGGCGCACTCGCCACGACACTGTTGCCGCTGACGACTACAGACCAGCCCAACTTGTCCGGGGTGGGATTGCGCGATCGCCGTGTGTTTGACGGGATGAGTGAAACGTCCGCCTTGCCATACGATAATTCAACCCGATTAAGCTTTGCCATGGCACAACTGGTTGCGGCGATGTTAGAACGACCCCATAACCGTAGCCGCAGAAGGCCAGTTTCCAAAAGACGATTCCACCGCGCACGGCGACGCCCTGTGAGGTGAAATCAACGGCGAGCTTGTGCTGCGCGTTTTGGTTGTTGAATCCCCCACCCACTCCGCGCCTGTGCCTGGTATTCAGGAAGGTCGCGTCCGAGCGCGGCGGAGACGCTTCGCTGTGCATCCATCGGCAGGCTGGACAGACCGTCAGCAGGATGTCGCTGCGCGGCGATGCAAGCTGGATTCGCCAGTAGAGTGAGTAAAGCAATACAAGTTATGTACGACAATCTTGTGGATTTCATGGCCTTCTCCTTCGGTTTTATGCAAAGTCCGCATATATGCGGCTCTATCTGGAATAGCGGGAAGTCAAAGGAAAGTGCCGCAACCGATGTTCTGTCCTGAGTGGCTTCATTGCATCCATGCGGTCCGACTGTGGTTGCTGCTTCGGTGGGAGGCTGCAGAAAACTGTGATACCCTGTTGCGCAATGGGGCCCACCTCGAACGACAGCAAGTTACATGGGCACGTCTCCATCTCGCGACATTACCCAACTTCTCCGGGCTTGGGGATCTGGGCATGAGCACGCGTTAGAAGCTCTAACCCCTCTCGTCTACGACGAATTGCGCAAATCAGCCAAGCGCCACATGGCCAGGGAACGGGACGGCCACACCCTTCAAACCACTGCTCTGATCAACGAAGTTTACTTGCGATTGGTGAATCTCGACGACGTGAGGTGGCAGGACCGGGCCCACTTTTTCGCTATTTGCGCACGGCTGATGCGGCGCATTCTCACCGACTATGCGCGCTCGCGGAGCTACCTCAAGCGTGGCGGCGACGCACGCCGCGTCACGCTGGATGAAGCTCTGATGGTATCCGCTGATCCTTCTCTGGATCTGGTGGCTCTGGAAGGGGCATTGACCAAGCTTGGTGAAGTGGATTCGCGAAAAAGTAGCGTAGTGGAATTGCGCTTCTTCGGTGGCCTCTCACTCAAAGAGACTGCGGCGGTGCTGAAGATCTCTACCGACACGGTGACGCGGGACTGGAACCTGGCAAAAGCTTGGCTATTGCGAGAGATGGATGGAGAACAGCGCGATGGATTCTGAGCGGTGGCAGAATGTCGAGCGCTTGTATCACGCAGCAATGAAGTGTGAGGAGAGCCAGCGAGCCACCTTCCTGACCCGCGCGTGTGGCGGCGACGAGGCTCTGCGCCGGGAAATCGAATCGCTGGTTTCCTATGGGAACCGAGCGGGGAGATTCATCGAGGGATCAGCGCTCGAAGTAGTCGCACCGGCATTGGCTGGGGACAGAGGCGACGGGCACGCCTCCGACGAGTCCCGGATCATCGAGAAGATGATCGGCAAGAGGATCGCCCAATACCGCATCGTTGAGCAGTTGGGCAGCGGCGGCATGGGCGAGGTTTACCGGGCGGTCCGCGCCGACGATCAGTATCAGAAGCAAGTAGCCATCAAGCTGGTGCACGCGGGCGAGGCTTCAAGCTTCGTCATTGCTCGCTTCAAGAACGAGCGCCAGATTCTGGCCAGCTTTGATCATCCGAACATCGCTCGCCTGCTTGATGGCGGAGCCACCGAAGAGGGTGTGCCCTATTTTGTAATGGAGTTGGTCGAAGGCCATGCCATCGACAAATATTGTGATTCCCGCAAACTGGGAATCTCCGCTCGCCTGAAACTGTTTCTGCAGGTGGGTTCAGCCCTGACATACGCCCACCGGCACCAGATCATTCATCGCGACATCAAGCCCGCCAACATCATCGTAACGGCGGAGGGTGTGCCCAAATTGTTAGATTTCGGCATCGCGAAGATTCTTGACAGTGGTGTTCTGGCGGGAACAGTTGGAGCAACTCAGACAGTGTTTCGCGCGTTCACGCCGGAATACGCGAGTCCCGAGCAAATCAAAGCTGAAACCATGAGTACTGCCAGCGACGTTTACTCTCTGGGCGTACTGCTTTACGAATTGCTCACGGGACATCGGCCCTACCGGTTCAAAACGCACACGCCCTCGGAAATCGAACGAGCGATCTGTGAAGAAGAACCACTCAAGCCGAGCACAGTGGTCACACGGGTGGGAGAACAAACCTTGGCTGATGGTACGAGCACTTCGATTACGCCGGAAGAGATCAGCTGCGCGCGGGATAGCGACCCGAAGCACACGCGTAGCTGTTTATTGGGCGACCTGGATGCGATCGTGATGACGGCGCTCAGGAAAGAGCCCCATCGACGATACGGTTCGGTGCACGATCTATCGGAAGACATATGCAAGCATCTCGAAGGGCTGCCGATCACGGCCCGGCCCAGCAACCTTGCATATCGCGGAACGAAGTTCGTTCGCCGGCACAGGGAGTTGGCGCTCAGTGCTGTTCTCTTTCTTGTGCTACTCGGGGGCCTGGCGATGGTCCGGCGCTGGGAAGTCAGCAAGCCAGGGTCGGCGCCGCAAGGGAAAGTTGTACGCAGGCAGCTCACGGCAAATGCGCCCGGAAATCAGATACTCGAGGCGGCAATTTCCCGGGATGGCAAGTACTTAGCCTACACCGACCAAGCGTGGAAGATGTACTTACTCAAGATCGACAGTGGGGAGCTTCGCCAACTCCCCTCCTCTGACTTTCTTCCCGTTGATTGGTTCCCGGATGGAAACCGCCTGTTGGTAGAAGGCCGAGGTCAGCATTCCGGGCTTTGGAAGATGTCCATACGGGATGGCACATCGCGAAAGCTTCCCGACGGTTCGGTCGCTTGGGCAGCAGTCGCACCCGATGGATCGCATATCGCTTATCAGCGGCGCCAAGGAGATAACGAAATATGGTTGATGGGAGCAGATGGCGAGGAGCCGCACCGGATCAAAACGTTCGACGCTCTAGATTACATCTATTCGTTTGCCTGGTCGCCCAGTGGACGACGGTTGGTTTACGTCCTCTTCCGCGGTGGCCAGGCCACAATAGAGGCCGTAGTTGAGACTTGCGACCTTCAAGGAGGGCAGCGAACTCTGGTTTTGTCGACGGAGGAATTGCGGGGGGCAGGCGGAACCACTGACGTTTCCTGGCTTCCTGATGGACGGATTCTCTATCGCCTTCCTGACCCGCTTTCTTATTCCGATTACAACATTTGGGCTGTCGCCGCAGATCCTGTGAGCGGAAAGCCGTTGGGCCCGCCAGCACGCCTGACGAATGCAGTGGGGGATGCGCGGAGTTTTGTGGCAAGCGCCGACGGCAAGCGGTTCAGCTACATATCCATGCGCAGCCATGATGCTGTATACCTGGATGATCTTAGACTCGGAGCCAAAACGCTCAAAGCGCGGCACCTGACGCTGGACGATTGGGGTAATAGGCCATTTGATTGGACTCGTGACAGCAAAGCGGTTCTCTTTCATTCCATCCGAAGTGGCAGGTCTGTTATTCTCAAGCAGCAAATTGACCAGCAAACCCCGGAAACCCTCCTTTCTGGTGCAGCGAATTACCGATGGCCCATATTGAGCCCGGCCGGTGATCGGGTGTTATACACAGCATCAGCGACATTGGATAGTCCGGATCCCTCAAAGCGCCTCATGAGCAAGCCCATGGACGGAGGCGCCCCCACAATTCTCTTAGCGGGGGAATACATGTACCATTGCGCTTTTGAGCCATCTGCTCATTGTGTTTTGTCGGAGGTCAAGGCGCGTGAACTCGTCTTCTCTGCTCTGGACCCGGTCGAGGGCAAGGGCCGCGAGATCCAACGCGTGGAAGCCCACGCTAGTGCGTCGTGGTCCCTCTCGCCCGATGGAAACGAGATCGCCATTGCTGATCAAAAGGGGAATGGGGGCAAGCTAACGATTCTATCGTTAGCCGATCGCAAGGTCACGACTTTGGCGCTTCAAAGTTGGAAATGGGCAACACTAGAATCCGTGGCCTGGTCGGCGGATGGGAGCCACTTGTTTGCCACGGCTTGGAGTGAGACATCGAATGTAATTCTCCTTGTTGATCTGCGGGGCAACCTGCAGGTCTTGGCCGAGATGCCCCCCGCAGAGGCGTGGCTATCTAACCCCGTGGCTTCACCCGACGGCCACTATCTCGCCTTCATGAAGAGAACCTTCGAGAACAACGTGATGATGCTAGAACACTTCTGAGCGGCTGTCGCATCTTCGGCGCTCGTAGAGCTGCAACCGCCCGCCCTCAACCTGTCCTCGCCGACGGTGCCGCATAGCACCGAAAGCACCAGTAACGCCGAGGCTCCGCGCCTTCCACTTTTTCGCAGGAAGCCTCTACGGTTTTTGTTGCTGGCAAATAACTATTTGTCAAGGAAAGAATCGTCTGTCCGCTGAAGGCGGATTTGCTATTCAGGTGCCTCGAACTGATCGCGATGGTGTTGATCGATTTGGAAGACAACACCGCAGCCGGCGCCGTTGAAGTTCCCGGTGCACACCGATGTATTGCCGCCGCCTTCCGAAATGCCAAAGATGTTGCCGGATGAATCAAAAAGCAAATTACTTTCGGGCTCTGCTCCGTCCGCGCCTCCAGTGAAGGCATAAAGGACGCTCTCGACCCACGGACCTTTGGGAGCGGGCTTCAGCTTGAAGACGACGCCGCAGCCGTTGTTTTTTTCGTTGCCGAAGGGGCAAGTGGTAGCTAGGTCCCCCCCAAGCGAGGTCATGCCATAGAGATTCCCGGATGAGTCAAAAACCAAGGGACTGTCGCCAAACGCCCCGTCGCTGTCCCCCGTAAAGGTGTAGAGCATTTTCTCCTCCCAGGTCCCGTCCGTCAGTTTAAAGACCACGCCACAGCCTGCGGGGGCATTGATTCCGTCTCCTCCAAGGCAATTGCTCGCTGTGGTGTTGCCCCCGAATAAGGTAGAGCCATAGACATTGCCCTGGCGGTCAACGGTCACGCCCAACAAGGGCTGTGCCCCATCCTTCCCGTCTGTGAAGGCATGAAGCACAGTCTCAGTCCAGGGACCGCTGCGAGTTGGCGTCAGTTTGAAGACAACGCCGCAGCCAGTTGCTCCAAAGCACTTGACGGACGTGTCGCCGGCGTAAAGCGTTACACCGTAAAGATTTCCCCGAGAGTCGAACGTCAACCCGCCATATGGAGCGCTGCCGTCAGTGCCTCCAGCAAAGTCATAAAGGACGCTCTCAGTCCACGCGCCTTTGTGAGTGGGAGTCAGCTTGAAGACTACGCCATAGCCCGCAGCGCCCCAGAAGGTCGCAGTGCCATAGACGTTACCCTCGGAGTCAAGGATCACGCCGGCAAACGGCAATGATCCGTCGCTGCCCCCAGTGAAGGTATGGAGCACCGTCTCCTTCCAAGGCCCGCGCCGGGTCGGGGTCAGCTTATAGACGACGCCGCATCCGGGAATGAATCCCGTGGCGTGACAATGGGCAGGTATTCTGTCACCGCCATACTGGGTAGTGCCATACAGATTGCCTGCGGAGTCCAGAATCACGCCACCAGCGGGAATTGCCCCGTCCTTCCCCCCTGTAAAAATGTAGAGCACAGTCTCCTTCCAGGACCCGTGCGCGCCTGGAGCCAGCTTAAACACCACGCCGCAGCCGGGCACGCCGGTCGCAGGCTCGCAAGTGGTGGAATTGTTGCCGCCGGAGAGGGTCGTACCATAGAGATTGCCGGCGGTGTCAGAGACGAATTGAGTCCCTCCCACGGCACCGTGAGCGCCTCCGGGGAAGGTGTAGAGAACCGTCTGTGAGTTCTGCGCCGGGGCAGACACGGCCAGCACCAGAGTGGTCGTCAGCGCGGTGAGAAGGGCCATCGCGGCAAACAAAGTACTGGATTTCATAAAGCCTCCTTTTTTGAATCTCAATCAGCGGTTTGCTCCTGATGTAACCGCATCAACTGCGACTTTGCTGACAACCTAGTAGGTCGCTTCGAAGCTTTGCTCAAACTTGGATCTTGTCGGCTCGAAACGTCCGACGATTTCACGCTTGTCATTGATACCGTCGGGCCGAGTGTAGTCTGGGGCCCTGGGATCGCTAAAGGTGTAAAACTTCCCGCCCGTAAGCAGTGCGCCAAAAGAGTTGCCGCTCGAATCGTCCCAAGAGAAAACAATGTCGCCCGCGTTGTTGATGGAGTGAACATACGTCTGAGCAGCGCCTGGGACCGTAATCGGTTTGCTGTATTTCTTGGTTTTGCTGTTGTACAGCGCCGCTTCGTAGTTGCCGCTCGAATCGATCCACTGCAAGGTGATCAAGCCTTTGTTATTGATCCCCCATGCATTCGTGTAGTTGTTGGCGCCGGGATAGTCGAGAATTGTGTATTTCTTGCCATTCCAGAAATACCCGTGTACAACGTTATTGGAGTCGGTCACAAACCCGACGACTTCACCTTTGTCATTGACCCCCCAGGCTTCCGATACCACGCCTGTGGGGCCGATGTCGCTGAACTTTCCATCCTGGTACTGAAAGCCGAAAAGACTGCCAGCGGTGTAGTACCCACCCACGATCGTGCCCTTTGAATTCAAATTGATGCACTCGCTCCCCATGTCTCCTTTCGGGTCATCGATGGTGGTAAATTTCTTGTCCTTCGGGTCCCAGCGAACACCGTGCTCGATACGGTTCTGATCGAGGTAATATCCGACTACGACACCTTTGTTATTGATCCCGTACATGCTGGTCTGTTGAGCCTTCGGGAATCCCTTTAAGGTTTTGAACTTAAAGGTCAGCTTTGGAGCGTCCGCTGCGGTAGCTACGCCAGCGAACGCCATGACAAGGGCCAATACTCTTAACCCCGGCTTGCAAATTTTCATAAACTGTTTCCTCTCCTTATTCATTGGTTGGTTCTCCCTTCGTTCAAGTTTTTGTTGGTAACCGGCGAGTCCGCATATTGCGGCTCTATCTTGAATAGCGGGAAGGCAAAGGAAAGTGCCGCACGTCGAGTGTTCTCTTCAGTGGTTGGCCACGATAAGCTTCCGCGTCGCAGCGGATGCCCTCGCCGATCTGTCGCATCCGGCAAGAGTTTTCGTTGAGAGGTCCTCCCCTTAGCCGGGCTGACGGACGCTGAAGTTTTCGGGATCCCGAACTGCGCTTTCCGACCACTCGTAGAATTTGCCGAGAGCTGACTCGACTGTTTGGTTTCTTTGTTCCACCGAGTCAGATAGGATTTTTGCAGTTCAACCTCGCCCTTAGCTAGCCGCTCGCGCAACCACCGTTCAGCATCAAACAGCACTGGCGTCGAGTGCAGGCAGCTATTGGCGAATTCCCCCCCACCCTTTTTTTGCCATACCAAAGAGCTCCGAAGCCCAGATTAATTTCATTGGTCCAGCCGCAAGGGCTACCCTCCTAGTCGCGCTTTACAGTCCAGCTTTCGTGATAACCACAGCGTCGGCAGGTGGTCACGTCTTCACCGACTCGGCAGTAATATTCGTAGTCTGCTTCTTTGTAACCGCATTGTCGGCATTCGATAAGATCCAGAACGGATGACATAAATTGCCACTCCTTGCGCGGGGTTCAGCTACAAAAAATGCGCCGCGAGTTCCTGTTTCGAAAATCGTGTAAAGATGGGGCGGCATTCCTAACTTACCGTCTGCCGTCTCAACAGTTGAATGACCGTTCGGGAAATCTGGTGTCCTGACCGCCCCTTTCTTCTATTAATACTCAGGTCGGCGGATGCGGACACATTAGGGCTGGTAAACGGACAATATGCTCAGGCCCATCTTGGTCATGATCTCCGGGTAGCGTTGGCACAGCCTCCAGTAGTTCCGTCGCGCCCGCGTCGGACTGTAATCGGGATAGACAAGCGGGTACTGCGCGATCAGACACCAGCGTCGTAATTTCTTGCCAATTAAAATGTCGCGAATTTCCGGTCTTGCGTGCATTTGTAGGCTCCTATAGGAACCCGGCGACCAAGCGACGAGCCATCGTTTTCCCATCGTTTGTAGGATTCTTCGTTTCCCGAAACCTGAAACTGGATGCGGGAGAATCGCTGATACGGGCTCCCTATATGAGTTTTGAAAGTTCGCAAAATAGCCCCGAATGTGTTTTCAAAAGGTGCTCAAACAGGACTCCGAGGCGCGATGAATCGAATTTATGAATAGGAATTGCTGAATGGGCGGTACCAGGCAGCGACTTTGGCCCTGTGAGTGAGGCCGTCCGGTCAGATCACACTTAGCGCTAGGCAGGGCCTTCGGCTCGCGGTCTTCGTCATTTTCTAGGGCCGGCGGCTAAGCGGGAAGAACTCCCGATTCCGGTGCCTTCTCCTTTTCGTAGTTTTCTCTAGCTGCTTTCAAAATCGGGTAATCGTCCTCGTCCCAAATTTCAGGATCGAAGGTATCGTTCGCCATGGCGATGAACTCTGCTCTTTCTTCCTCAGTCAATTCCATATAATTGCCTCCTACTCACGGTGCTTATAGCGAATCAACCTCGTCACTGGTGAATGACGTTGTAGAATTCAGGCGCGGTCCCGGGTAGCAATTCAGCGACGGTGATATGTTCGGCTTCGTCTGGCAGAGTAGAAAGGAAGTTTTCTTGGTCACTCAGAAGTAGCCGATACCCCGCTCTCCAGTGGCCGAAGGTGACTGAAAACCTCGTTTTGAACATCTTGTTTTCCGCATAGTGAATCCAAACTTTAGGAAAAATGAGTCACTTGGTCACTCTCAGTCACTTTGGTTTTTAAGTTATTGATTTCAAACGGGTGAAATTTCTTCCACATCCCCTATGACGGGAAAAAGCCCGTCCACCAAAACTCCAATGCCATGAAAAAGTGTTCCTCGATTGCAATCTGTCTCCCCCACTCGCCCGGTTTTCTGCCCCGGCTGCCCGACATAACGCTTGCGAAATTCGATATAAAATTTCCGACTGTTTGTGGCGTAGAAGCCATTCTCCTGGCACCAACTGGAGTAGGCTGCGTATATGTCACTGCCCACGGCGGTCGCATCCGGCCTCAGGGTGCAACGTTCTTTTACAAACCGCCCGATGATATCCATCTCTTCGCGATATTGGTTCGTGGCGTCCACGATTTTTTGGGGGTAGATCATCTTGCCCGCTTTGATGTAAGCCGCCAGTCCCCGCAGGGCCCAGTTCAGGATTCCTGAGGCTTCCTGTTTCAGCCTGTCGCTGAAATCTTCGATTAGTTCCTCGGGGGTGACTGTGTAGTCCCACGGAACGCGCTTCACCCGGCGCCAAATGGCGAAATCCTGACCTTTGATCACGGGTTCGTAATTCGATGAGAAGCAAAGTTTGTACTCCGGCATGTAGGTAAACGGACGGCCGTAAACGTGGCGCACGGTGACCGGGGATTGTCCCGTCACTACCTTGATGATGTCCTCGTCCAAACTGTGTCCATCGGTTGTTTCCGCCGAAGTAAGGAAGCGGATAGCTCCCGCCAGGACCGCTAGATCGTTGCGATGTTCGCTGTGATGCTTGGTTTCGACGAAAGTGGAAAAGGAGGCATTGGCCGCGTAGGTCCCCAACATATAGGACACCGTGCTGGTAAAAGTGTCCTTACCGTTGTTGCCATCGCCTTTATTGAAAATGAGGGATTGGGCGCTGGTGGTGCCCGTCAAAGAATAGCCCATCCAATGTTGTAGGAACGTCACCATCGATTGATCCCCGCACATGTACTTGAGCAAAGCCGCATCCCACAGCGGGCAAACTGCATCCGGATCGTAATTCACATTGGCTTGCCGCATGCACAGGTCGGTTGGCTGGCGCTCCCGGAAAGCCTGGCTCCGCAGATCGATGACCCCGTTCAAGACATTCAGTTGCCATTTGTCGGAATCCCAGTCGTTGAAGTTGGTGGCTACGGTTTTTTCGTTCCCTGCCAGTTCGATCATGGCTTTCCGTCCGCCACGGCTGGCGGTATGGGCCGCATGCAGGAACATCCGGGGATCGGCGCACGCCTCAAGCGCCACTTCCTTAACTATCTCTTTGCTCATGCGCATAATGTTCCCGTTGGTATCTTGCGTCCAGCCCGTTTTCGACCAGACCATCCATGCTTTGGTCTCATGGATGAAGCGAATCCTGTCCCCGAACATGCGCACCAATCGTTCGGCGTTCCCGGTGTCATTGGACTCGTACCGGTAGCCCGATTCCCAAGCGGGTACGGCATCCTCGCATCCTTCGGGCAGTTTGATCGTTTTAGGCTCTTGTTCCGTCTGCGGTGTACCAGGTAATTCCATCATTCGAATAAATCCTTCCATGTTTTTTTGTGCTGTAAATCAGCTCGTACCTGCATTCCAGGGGTAGCACATCTTCCTCCGCGCCCATCCATGTCAGCAATTCCAACGTCTCCTCCACGGTCGGCCCTTCCCAGATGACGCCGGGATAGGGTTCCCCCTTCTGCGCATTGAGAACCTTGATCACCTGCCCGATGCCCATGTCACTTCCATTGCAACTGGTGACGAAATCGTGCCAGCCTAGGGATTCGCCGTTCCAGAAAAACCCGGTCAATGGGCTACCCTCATGTTGGTATCCGGCGATCACGCACACGTCAGGAATGAACCAATCCCCATGCTGCCACCCGCTGATGCCGTAGAACTCCATCAGATCGTCAAAATCGAAATCTTCATGCACAGGACGATTGTCCTTGCGACTGTGTTTTTTCGAGAAATCAGCGTTGGCGAGAATCCATTCCGCAAGCCACCGTGGAAACTCCGCGATAGGAGAATCATCCACGATGTCGTACGTAGCCCCGTTGTCCAGACGGGAGCCCGGACCCACAACGTAGTGTTCGCCGGATTGCAGGTCGAAGAGTCCAGCCTTTTTCCTGAACCCCAGCTTGCGGCTGATCTCGTTTTGCCGGAAGTAAAAATGCCCGCAACGTTTTCCCGCCGATCTCACGGTGAAAGTGGGGGGGAACTTGCACCCCGTTTCCTTCTCGATGCGCTTCCGCAGGCCCCGCACATCACAGTCCAGCACCGCCACGGAATCCCAACTGCAGACGCACCCCACATTGAATCCGGGGTCAAGATGGTTCCATTGAATAATCTTGGCGGGATCGGTGGTTGCCAACAGGTACTGGTCTTTTAGCACGCCCTTCTTGCTGAAGGGTTGAACTGGAATCACAGGAATGCCGCGTCGGGCTAGGGGAGTTGCAATTTCAAGAAATGTTGCCATACGTGCTCAAGGGGCCGCTGGCGATCAAATCCATTTGTTGTCTGGCGATTTCCATGTCAGCCGTTACTTTCTTTTTAGATTCTTCGCTCGGGTAAAGCGCCCACATCAATGGGAAGAATCGAGGAGCGGGACATGGATGACCGCTCCTCAGAAATTGTTTGGCACAATTTCCACCCGCTAATGAGTTTCGTAGTCGGGAAACTCATCAGGTGGGTGACTAGCCCACGGGACTCTAATACTGCGGCCCTGCCCGAAACAAGAAAGTGCAGAGCCCCCGAAACTGCGCTTTTGTTTCCGCGGTTCTCCCTGCGGCTTGATGCTAGTACTCCGGACTGCGTCAGGGGCGAGTTCCACATCGAACCAGAATCGAACGCGGGCGGGCCCGAGGGGAATCGAGTCGCCGCACCCGACAAGCCAGACTTCAAATGTGGGCAACGTAACCATGAGCGTGGAAATGCAACGTGTAGTCGGTGCCCCCCCATCCAAACTCTGCGCGATTTGCGCCAAAAAAGGCCCGATCAACTGTCTTGTTGCCAACCGGGCTGAGCCCCTGCACCGTGTACTGGCGGTCTAAATACAAAATCCTTAACTCGTTTTCAGGATGGTGCGTCGGATGACCTTCATCGTTCGTCCAAATCATTTCCTGGCTTCGTTTGCGTTGCCCTTTAAAAGTGCCCAGAGGAACAAATCGCAACCAGTCTGCGCCACTGCCCTCGCACACGATTACTTGTCCCCGTCGACTCTTGCACCAGTCACCGAGGTGATGGTAGTCGATGACATTATGCTTGTAGTGTCGCCCCTGCAGCTCGATGTAGGGCGCATCTACGAACCACGTGGCCCGCATGTCGGGTATGTCCCTGTAACTTGCTCGCGTAATTGTCCAATGTCGGATGAATTGCTGTTGCTGCGCGAGACGTTCCCTCACCTCCGCACTCCAATAGACGCCGCGCTGCGTTGACCGGAACCTGCGCATCCATGCTGACGGCGACTTCGATGGCTGCGTCGTCGCTTTGTTTAACCAGAAACCCATCAACCACCGCGCTTCTTGGCACACATCAATCAGATCGTCCACATGCTCGAAGACCAGCTGTAACGCACGAATTTCGGCTTCTGATGCGTGAATTAGGAAATGCCACACGCCACAGACAATTTCGTCACTGTCAAACAGTAAAACCTTTTTTTCGGGATGGAGCAGGGAGTAACCTGCGGCGCCGCAGAATGCCTCGACGATCGTGTCGTACACAGGACAGGGATAGTGGGGGGCACCCCGCCATTTGGAACCATAACGGTGAAAGAACGGCCGCAGCCTACTTTCTCTTAGACGGCTAGCGGCACGCGCAATCGGCTTTCTGGCGATTTCCACATATTGGTAGGCGAATGCCTTAATAAACCCGCCGCCGCGGTCAAAGTCCCTCCGCAGGTTTTGGTGGCTTGCTTTGTGGAGTTGGGCTCTCCGGTTCAGGCGTTGCGGACGTGTCGAACACTTCGGGCGCCAATTTACGAGCCGATTCCTCCGCGACCACCCGATAGCTGCTCTCATCAGCGCTGAAAACCACGCGCGCTTTCTGCCACTGGCCATCGCTCCACTCCTGTACCCTTCGGCGCTGCATGAAGTCCGCGATACCGACGCACTTGAAGAGTGTGGTCGCTGCGGTCTTGTCTGCCTTTTCGAGAAAGTCACCCAGCATGATGCGATGATCGCGACCAGCGAATTCGACAGTCGCTTTTACTTCCTTAATCTTTATCCGGTCGTTGGCGAACTGATTTGCAACCGTCTGTAAGTACTCGGTCAGCATGCTGCTTGCGATGTTCCGATCTGGTTCGTTTGCCAGTCCAAGTTTGAGTTGGTCGGCGGCCGTCGGCTTCGGTTCGTCGGATCCGAACTCGGCCTTTCCGTCTGGGTTGTCATGGCTGGGTTTCACGCCGCGCGCAACGTACTCGCCGATTCGGTCGTGGGTGGGGGTGTTCTTATCCAGCTTGGCGATCGCGTCCTCTGTGCGCCCAGCCCGCAAATCCACAATCGCTTCGCGAACGGTCACCGCGGTCCCAAGAAGCTTGTGCTCGAGTTGAGACAGGTGTTTTGGTTTGGTGCCCTTTCCCGGCTTGGTGGTCCCGACACTCGGGTCTCTTCGATATGCAGCAATGCGACGCTCCATCGTCCGCAATGATTCCCAAAGGCTGTCCTTGTATTTCTCGTAATAGCTGGACCACCATGGAATCCTGTGACCTTTCTTGCGGGCCTGGATGACGAACTCATGGTTGCTCCCCTTTTTCGACAACAGCGACTGCATGAAAGCGAGATGTGGCAGGACGTCATCCTGTGCTTTCTTTGCCTCGCCCGCTTGCGCCACGAACTTGCCGGTCAGGTCGGCGATGATCTTGTCCTTCTCATCGTAGGCGGATATGAAGTCATCGACGGACGGAAACGCCGACAGCGTGACCGGGGGAACTGCAGAGTTTGGCGACATTTGTCGCCTAACTATGCTGATTTTCGCGCCAGCGGGTTTGGCGGTGGTCTTCACTGGTTGTCCGTCATTGCTCCAAGAACTACAATTCGTGTTCGGATAGTCCTCGTAATTCGTCTCGCACATCCGACCGTCGCCGATGCCCTACGTGTGCGAGCATGAATTCGCTCGCGACATTCCGGGATCACGCTTCCTTAAGGGCTTCCCGCGCAACGTGATCTCTGCTGGCAGCATGCCTCGATATTCCGAGACATCCGCAGGACACCCCTCGAATCTCCCGATACTTCCTACGTTGTCGTGATCACAGGTGGCGCCAATATCGGCGAGATTGCAATGTCACCCATAATTTCGATCGTCTGCGCGTCTGCCTGCAGTTTCGCAGCGCACCGTGTGCATAGCTTTGCTTCGTATGTCAACACTTTTTGGCCTTTGTGCTCGGTGATCTTCACGCGCTTCGTGGCCGGGAATGTGCAGCGTGCCCTCACGGAGTCGCCGTCTGAATCTGGTGCGTAATAACCGTAGTCACATCGCGGTAGTCCGCCCGGCAGCGGGTCTTCCTGTGTCCAGAACCGGAGATCCGCGACGACCCCGTACTGCAGAGCCCAAAGTACAGCTCTTCCGACGAAGAAGTTCAGGTCGTGGCTATGCCATTTGCAGAGCGGAATGCACCGGTCCTTTCCGTCAACACCCCTCCAGTGCTGGAAGAAGTCCGCCGGCTCGAAGCAGTTGAGGTCATGGCACAACCCGTCGCACCCCGTGGAGTTGATATGCAAGCTGCCAGTGTCGGTGCAATGCTTGGCCGAGTACGCGGCGCGGTCCTCATCTGCGTCGGGCACGAAGTTCGACAACCAAACTTCTCCGATGTCGTGGGTGGCTAGATCACGGGTGCTCTCGGAGCCTGTCGATACCAGGTAAGCCGAGCCCACGACGGCGATGCGCACCGTCCCGTGCTCAACGTTTTCCACGACTATCGTTCTTTTGTTCTTCCGCTCGCTCGGATCTCCACTCATTTTTCTCTCCTTCTCGCTGCTCCAAACTTCGCCCCGACCTCTGACTTATAGTCCGGCTAAGTGGGCGTGTATCTGCATGGCAAGGTCGGCCCACGTCTGGTGCGAGACCGGACGGCCCGACAGGTCAATCTCAAAGCGCAATTTTGGTTCCCGCCACACGCCACACAAGACGCCATCTTTCTCGGTGATACCCTCCGGCCTGCCGCATGGTGGATCGTCTTCCGAAGCTTGGTAATGCCTACCGTAGACCGCTTGAAATGCAAGATCGTTTGAATCATTAAAAATGCTCAATTTGTTTCTCCCTTCGCTTCTTACATGTTTGGCTCAGGGCTCCTATTTCAATCCCGCTTTTTCGCCCCCACTTGCTTCTCCGCCAGTGTCACCGCGGGTCGCTAATCCCAGGTCGCTGAATCGCTTCTTCGATCACACGCCACCCAGTCGCTGTCATCTCGACGGGAATGCCTTCCACATATTCACGGACCGCCGCGATGTTCTTGACCGTCGGAGCGGCACCCGCCTTCTCAAGTGCATCAATGAGGTCGTTGTCGTGTCCTCCTTTTTGGAAACTGTTCGCGCTCATCCGAGTTCGTAACTTCCGCCTCTTTTAAAGTCTTCGCTCGCCGTCGCCTATTCCGGAGCCGCCTTCGGCCCCGCGTCCGCTGCTAGCGCCTCATTCGCCCGGCGTTCGTAATCGCCCACCGGTCCGCTCGGAGATTTTTCATCGTGGTCGTACAAAGTGCGACAGCGTGGGTCGTTAATGAAAACGCCCGCAAAAGTCAGCTGTTTTGCGGCGCTCTGCATCTGCTCCAGGAGCACGTTAAGTGCTTGTCGGGTTTGCTCGAGCTTTTTTGGGTCACGATAGTTCTGGCAGGATGAACGGGTGAACCTACTGTCTTCGAGAATTCCGCGAAGTTCCCGAATGATGTCGATCGCGTCTTCGATTCTCATTGCGCCCCGTTCGGCCAGGGTGCACGGCAGGTGAGCGGGCAGTAAGCTCACGGTTGGATAGACAACGTGCGAATCGAAGAGATACCAACTGCCCCTTCGCTCCATCAGTTCCACTACTTTGCCGTTTTTTATTACAGATTCGCCGGCCGGGCCGTCTTGCATCACCCACCAACTCAAATGGAAGGTCAACTCCGGAAAGACCTTGGAGGCTTTGCAGAACTCATAAACCGGTGGTTCATTTTTTGTCTCGACGTAGAAGCAGGGCGCTTTCACTCCGAGGCGGTTATAAGGCTCACGCGGATAAATAACGCAGTACCTGGCCGCACTAACTCCCTCTTGCAGGTACTCCTCAAGCAGCCTGCTATACCAACTTCTTCCGTCGATATTCGGATCTTCACCCCACCTTTTCGGATCCATTTCATCGAGGTCAATTCCGAACATTAACTTCGAGAGTGCCTTCACGAATTTTCCTGGCTCCTCTTTGAGTCCGATGACCGTGATTCTGTTCTTGCATATGTTTGCCATGGTGTTTACCCTCTTACATTCGATTGCTTGTCGCCGACACGGTTCTCGTGCCGATCAGCCTTGACCTGCGGCCCGCCGTAGCATGTGGTTGCATAGAAAGGCTAGAAACCTCTCGATGCGTGGCGTCGGATTCACTCCCAGCATTGGAAACCAGAGGGCCCGCCCTGCGCACAGGCCATCCACACGATTGGGGTAATAAGGGACGACGAGCAACGCCATGGTTGCAACGAATCGCCAGCCCGCGGGTGGCGTGTAGCTCTCGGCGGCGTGCGCGGTCATGATGTCCTGGTCGTCCGCCGTAACCGTCCACCCTGGTTTGGGTTCCACCCGCCAGCACTCTTCCAGGTCCTCGATGGCGGGTTCGGGCTCCGCCTGCATGGCCCTGACAAAAAAATCATCGCGAAACAACACAATCGCGACTTCAATCGTTTTAGTGCTAGCAAGTAGTTCCTTGATTTGACCCATGCGTTCCTCTCCAACTGACGACGAGTGAAGTGTGCTTTGGCTATGAGGTTCATCGCGGCGATTTGCCCGTCGTGCCGCGGAAGTCCGGCGGACGTCCGATCGCACTCTTTGCTCCCTCCGCTGCACACCGCGCGGCTGTTTCGCCGTCGAGCCAGCCTTTCGCAACGAACTTTCCTCCGTTGAACTCGATCATGACAAAAGTGTGGCCGGTATCTTTCGCTGGATCGCAAACCAGATGAAGAACATGGGTCGTCTCGTAGGGTTCCGACAACTCGGTGAAACGAAACCCCGGCTCAGTGCATTCCGAAACCGAAATTTTGAGACGGTCCGCAAAGCGGGAAACACAAACTCGGGCATCGACGCGACAGGTAATCAACCCGCGAACGCCAGGTGGACATAATGCAACTGCGGCCGCCAGGTCCACCTTCGCCGGACTGGAATCCAACAAACGAGACATCCGCTCCGGTGTCACTCTCAGCCAAATGACACCTTGGTCGATCGGCGCCAGCTCTGCCGGAACTCCTTGCATGAGGGTGCCGACGACCACCGGCGCGATCCGTCCGAAAATTGCTTTACTTATTTCTTCGAGTAGTTGGTTGGTGCGGTGGTCTCGAGAACCACTCGGGTCATTGTCAGGCGCTGTCGTGTCCTGAGTGGGCGCCGCCTTGTCGGGCTCTTGCTGGTCGAGACGTTCTGGCACCCATGGTTCCACACACATTTCACCGTGCCTAGCGCGCAACTCCTCACAGCGTCGCTTGAGTTCGTGCGCATCTTCCAAAAGAGTTGCTGCATGATTTGCGAGATCTACGACCCCATGGCAGCTGCCCAGCAGTTCAAACGAACAATAGCGTGCACCTAGGTGCCGCTCGAATGCCTCGCGATCACCGTGGAAATCAGAGACAGCTTGATCGTTGATCGAGACAAGTCGGTGTGCGCCATGCTTGTCGACAACGTGGTAACACATGATGACCGCCGGCCGTTGCAGACTGCCGTATCCCGCCAAGTCTCGTTGTTCCTTTTCCTGTTCGTGTTCCATGTCAGCTCCCGACCCCTCAGGTTGTGCCGCTCGCCCACGGCTTTGCCATCCTGGCCACTGAATGCTTCTAGTCCGCGTTCCCGACGCTACACATCACGGTGAGCACAACGATGTCGCGCGCGATCGCATTGTTCGCAGATTTATTTGCATCTGAGGCCATTATCCGCATGCAGAAGATTTTGGCCATCAAAACGGGGCGAATGCGGTAAGTAACCGGGCTAAGGCACTGCGAATGAACAATCGCCGCACTGATTACCGGTAAATTGTGGTAATGCGGTTATCGCAAGAGTTGGAAGGGGTGCATCATGAACAAGAATGACGGGCGCCGGAGGAATGACTCATAACCTGCGCACGGCGCTGTTGCGAGGCCCCTGCCACCAGATCCGATCCAGTCCCATATTTGGGGCGCCTCTGCCTCAACACGTATTCGCCGTAGCGTAATCGTGCCCTATGACTGTGACGGTCCCGGCCATCGCCGGCTACGGATGAGACGATCGAACGAATCCAATCGGAGCCCCTTGGAAAGTAAGCAGCAGTCCGTTGGAAATAACATTGCTACAAGACTTGCGTGACAACTCGAACAGATTTCGTTTTCGAGTACGAGCGTTCTCGTTTCAGAGTTGCTCTTTTCCCCGCCTCGTGAGGTACTCGGAGGGGAGATATCTTGGATCCGCCCTGATCTTCGCGACCCACGCCTGGGCTCTGTTATCGCCTTTCATGTCAGACCAGAGGCGAACTCCCCACGCTGGAGGCGGTCTGTAACACGCCTTCGTGGGGGATTTGTTTTGACGACTGTCCGCATCGCGAAAGATCTCAGAGACTGAGATCTTCGGGTACGGATCCTGAGACTTTATTATTCCTGCAATGAACTCCTTGCGCGGATTAAGGGGATCGCTGCGAGTTCGTTGGGTCGCGCGCCGCAATCCAGTCGCGTACTCGGCTACTATCGCCTGTTTGAAGGCTTGCAGTTTCTCGTCGACGAACCTCTCAAAGGCCGCAATAGATGGAAGGAGATTTCCGTGCACACGAATCCTTTCGGATTCATTTGCCGGAAGTCCGCCTCGATAGGGGCCGAGTGGTACGGAAGCGGCGCAACAGCAATTAGGGACGTAGTATCAGCAATTAGGACGTAGCATCAGCAATTGTCATTAGGAATGCTACTCCGGTCCCAGCCAGGCCGCATATTTATTCCAACCGTTGAAATGAACCGCCGAGGGGGACCGCTGCAACTCGCGCCCGTGACGTTCCCCCTAGCCTTCAAGCGTTTTTTCGGCGTCTCATTTTGAATTGTCGTCCAGTATTATTTCAGGGCCGTCGGCTCAAAGTCAATGCGGTTATCAACGGTGATGTCAAGCAGCTTGTGTAAACAGCTTGAGGGTACGGCTTTTCCATTCCAGATTGAATCTCTGGAAAATAGAGCAGATGATTCGATCCACACCCTCGAAGTTCACAAATCACACCGTGGGCCCGGTTCTCCGGCTCGATCAGTTGATGGTGACAGTTTTCGCCACAGGTGCCGGGAAAAGACGAAGAACGACTGCAGTTCCGGCGAATCGCGTTGCAGGCGGCGGACCATCGACCCAACTCCAAGCGCCACGGTCAGTACATCGACTAAGCAGTTACCTTGGCTTCTTCGTAGTTGCCGACTCCGGCTCAGCGCTTCTTACAGTGCGGCCAGTGCGGCCTGCCGCGGCGCCACGATTCAAGCGCAAATGAGCCACGCGATCTTTCCAGGCTTACCAGGTAACCAGGTCGCAATGACCAACTCAACAGTACTTTTCATCTTTTTACTTACCACATCGCCTCTGTTTTGTTGCTCAGCTGCCGGTATCGCGCTAACCATAATTACCATGAATCGAAGGCAACCCAAATCGGAGTACCCAGCGGCGCCCGATAGGGCACATACTGGAGCCTCCGTATCAGGCGTTGTGAACGCCATCCTCGAGGTGGGGCATGAGCGCAGTGCGCTACTAGCCAAATTGCGTTCTGCATTACAATCCGGAGACAACACCCAGGCATTAAACCTGGCGCGGCAATTTTGCGGACTCCCCAATGAAGAAGGTGCTCGAATTAATCCGCGTGTCAACTGCAGGGCAAGCGGCTGACGACCACGCGTCGATTCCTGCCCAACGCGCCGTGAATCGCCGTACTTGTGCACAGTACGGCCTAGAGATCGCAAAATCCATTGAGATCTCGGACGTATCCGGCGCTTCAGTCCTTCTGGCCCCGGAAATTCAGCAGCTTCTTGTCTTGATACAATCGCCAGAAATCGACGGAGTGGTGACGAGAGAGTTCTCAAGGTTGATGCGTCCAGAACTTTTCTCTGATTATGCATTATTGCAAGCATTCGTCGATTCTAAAACCATTCTGTACCTCCCGGAAGGGCCGATCGATCTCACGAGCAAGGCCGGACGTTTAATGGGTACCATCCGGGCAGCAATAGCGGGCCTCGAACGGACGGAAATCCTTGAGCGCATTTGGACCGCGAAGGAAGAAAAGCGACGCCGCGGTGAACTGGCGCAAGGAAAAATCGTATTGCCTTGGGGTGTCGGGTACGAGCAGGGTCGTGGTTTCTTCTATAAGTCTGAAGCGGGGAAGGTACGGGAAATCTTCCGGCAGTTCCTGTCCGGAAATCAGAGCTACTCCCAGTTGGCGAACCTTTTGGGTGTTACGCCGCGGGGCATGCACGTCATCATGCGCAACCAAATCTGGATTGGATGGAGGGTTATAGAACAGAAACGGGACACTTCAGCGTCAGGCAGATACGCCGGCATCAACGGCCGCCAGGCGGACCGTCGCAAGATTGCTCGAGCCGCTGACGAAATCATCCGAGTGAAGGTGATCGATCAACCGTTGGTCTCCGAAGACGATTTTCTCGCCGTTCAGCAGATCATGGATCTGAAAGAGAAAAAGCATTGGCGGAGCCGAACCGATTACGAGCACAGGTTCACTTACAACGGTTTTCTGACCTGCTCCGAGTGCGGAGAGATCATTCACACCGCATTGGCCCGTCGTGATTACTACGCCTGCAAAGGACGCCGGACGAAGCATACCTGCCAGACGGGATATATGGGTAGAGAGAAACTAGAAGCCGTTCTCGATGGCCTTTTCTCCCAGTGCCTGAGGGTTCCAGCATTCTTGGAGCAGTGTATGAGTGAGTTGAAACGTCGTGCTGAGAACAATGACTCGGTGGCCCAGGTGCAGCGCCTGACCTCTGAAATTGCGAATTTGCGGCAGAAGCGCGGTCGCGTCATTGACACTTTTCTCGAGGGGGTACTCCCTCGGGAGGAGCGAGACCAGCGGCTAGCAACGATCGACCGGGATATTCAGGTAAGTCAGGCCAGGATCATGCAGGAAAGGCCGTCAGTCCCATTAGACATAAGTGTGCTAACCGAGCTGCTCGCCCCGCTTGCCGAGTGGGACTTTTGGGACAGGGAGCAAAAAAGGACCCTACTCGCGGCTTTGTTGCCCGAAATAAGGGTTGCTAACTACAGAGTAGAGGCCCTAGGTCTCAACCCGACAATCTTCAGCAACGAAAATAGCCACATGGGCAGGGATTCATGGCCGCAGCTAGCATGAAGCGAGCTGGAAAAGTCAGCGACATGGAGGCACGGGCGATGCAGACGGTTCCACCCTCGAGAGGCTGACGCATAACTTCCAAAACGTTGCGCGGAAATTCAGGCAATTCATCCAGGAACAATACTCCATTGTGAGCCAGCGAAACTTCGCCGGGGCGGGGAACGGCCCCGCCTCCGATTAATCCAGCGTCAGAGATGGTGTGGTGCGGAGACCGAAACGGACGCACACCAACCAAGCCCGCGCCGGGATCGAGTACACCGGCAACACTGTGAATCTTGGTGGTCTCGAGAGCTTCTTCAAATGTGAATGGCGGCAGGATCGTGGGCATGCGCTTTGCCAACATGGTCTTGCCAGAGCCTGGAGGACCAATCATCAGGATGTTGTGGCCGCCAGCGCAGGCAACCTCGAGGGCGCGCTTGGCGGAGTGCTGGCCACGCACATCCTTGAAGTCTACGAGGAATTGCTGTGCCTCGCTAAGTAAGGCTTCGCTATCCGCTTTGAGCGGGAGGATTCCGTTGCCCGTATTTACAAAGTGGATTACTTCCAGCAACGATTTCACCGGATAGATTTCGACTCCGCCAACCATCGCCGCTTCTTTGGCGTTCAGCTCAGGCACAACCAGCCGCGAGATTTTTCTGCTTCGCGCCTCAATGGCGATAGGAAGCGCACCTCGCACCCCGCGAACCCCGCCATCCAGCGACAGTTCTCCTACGAAAAGGCAATCGGGCACCTCCTTCTTATTCAGACCGCCGTACGCCCCCAGAATTCCCAGAGCCATGGGCAGGTCGAAACCGGATCCTTCTTTGCGAATATCGGCGGGGGCAAGATTAATCGTGATGTGCGTGGGCGGAATGTCGTACCCACAGTTCTTCAGCGCCGCGCGCACGCGATCGCGGCTCTCGCGGACGGCCGCATCGGGCAGGCCGACAGTGTGGAAGTGGTCTTCCATTGTCTTAATTCCAGACACATCGACTTCGACCTCGATGATGCTGGCATCGATGCCATAAACTGCGGCACTCAGCGTCTTATAAAGCATTGTGCGTTGATGAAAACTTGGACCTGAGTAAACAGATTTGTCCAGACCCGACGAGGAAGGCCCAGCGACCAGTCAACCTAAGCTTCACCCTACGCCGTATGGTCGTGAATCAATGGTGACTGATGTCACACAGAGCCTGTGACAAATGAACAGCAGTACAGCGTTTCGTCTGTGTACCAAATTACCCAACACACTTTCGGTTGTCTGCATCCGCTTCGTGGACTACGATTCGCCTAGACCCGAGCTCGTCAACATGCCGAGCTGGCAAGTGGGAGCGAGCTTATGTCGGAACCAGATAAACAACCGGCCCGTTCAGCCGGCACGCCCACCAGCCTGGAACGAGAAGAAGCTTGGCTGTGGCGCATTGCGCTCTTGTTCCTGGTTCTGCTGGCCACGGGACTAGCCGCAGAATCTTGGGAACGTCTGCAAAATCTTCCCTATCATTTAGGTCTGCTTTCGATTGGCTTGCTCTGCGTTGCCATTGCTTTTGCGGGCTTCGCCTACGGGCGAAGAAAGCGAGTTACGGAACTCAAAAACCTGGTGCGGGACTTGCAGGAACGGGCAACCGCACCTACAGATCAGCAACTCGATCAACTCGGAGAGATCATTGCCCGTTCCCAACGCAGTTTCAAAGAACTGATCGATTCCTTCGATGACATTGCCTTTGCCGCGTCGCTGGACGGAACGATTAAAACCGTAAACCGGCGACTAACCGAATTGCTGGGGATTCCTTATGCGGACGTCATAGGTCATCGAGGAGAGGAGTTTTTGGAGGAACCCAAACGTGAAGATGTGGATCGTGGGTTGGCCCGCTTTCTCGAAAAACGCCGCTGGTCGGGGGTGGTTCGTGTTCGGCTGAAAGCCAGCGCGCGCCTGCTCTATTTTGACTGCGCACTCAATGCAATTGTAAAAGGCGATGAAGTAGTCGGCGTGAGTGCGCTTGCCCGGGACGTGACCGAAGAACGCGAGAAGGAGCGGCGATTTACCGAGTTGTTCGAAACTCTTCAGGAAGGCGTTTACTTCAGCACGCCGGAAGGTAAGTTACTCGATGGCAATGTCGCGCTGGTATATGTTCTAGGATACGAAAGCAAGGAAGAACTTCTCTCCTTGGATTCCAGGGCCTTGAACTTCGATCCCAATCAAACTCCGGTTCTCGGCCGGTCCGCCGACGACCAGGGAGGAGTGCGCACACGGGAAATCACATTACGTCGCAAGGACGGCACTCCTGGCATATTCCTCGACACTTCTCGTGCCGTATGGGACGCAGGGGGCAAGATTGTCCGGTATCAGGGCACGCTGGTAGACGTAACACAGCGCCGGGAGATGGAGAAGGCATTGCGTCGCCAGGAAGAGTTCCAGCGCTACCTTCTGGAGAGCTTTCCCGACCTGATTCTGGTGATCGATCTGAATGGACGCTACAGTTTTGTGAGTTCACGCATCCACGACCTCCGGGGATACAAGCCGGAGGACTTGCTGGGCAAGAAAGTCGAAGAAGAAGAGGACCACTCCCCCGAACTGCTTGGGCTGTATCGTGACCTGGTTACCAGCCGGAGGATGTTTGGGTCGTGTGACTACAATGCGCGTCATCGAGACGGAAGCTGGCGCACCATGCGAGCTTCCGCCAGCCCGCTGTTCGATGCGGAAAATAAATTGAGCGGTGCGATTGTCTCCGTGCGGGACATCACGGTGGAGAAAAAACTTGAGCAGCAGATCATTCAAAGCGAACGCCTCGCAGCTATGGGACAGATGATTGGTGGGTTTGCACACGAACTGAATAATCCGCTCACCAGCATTCTGGGAATGTCCGAACTGCTGCAGGAGGGTGAGGCGCCCGAGTCCGTGCGGAAACAAATGGTCATTCTGCAGCAACAGGCGCGCCGTGCCGCCGAAATTGTCCAAAATTTGATGTATTTTTCCCGCCCTCCGGCACCGGGCAAGAGTCCCATCGACCTTGCCGAACTGGTGCAACGGACTTTGCACCTGCACGCGTATTCCTTGCGCAAGAGCAACATCACAGTAGATTTCTTGAAAGAGAACTCGGTGCCCGCAATTAGCGGAGACGCGCACCAACTGATGCAAGTCTTTCTGAACCTGATATTGAATTCTGAACAAGCAATGCGGGAAGTGCGCGATCGCGGCACCTTGCGCATCCGCATGGAGAAAAACCAAAAGTCGGTCTCAGTGATTTTTCAAGACGATGGGCCCGGAATCTCGCCAGACATCCTGCCCAACATCTTCGACCCCTTCTACACCACGAAACGACCAGGCCGCGGAACCGGCCTCGGCCTGAGCATCTGCAAAGCCATTCTGCGAGAACACAACGGGAACGTCGAAGCCGCGTCGGGACCTGGAGGGGGTGCGGTGTTCACGGTCACGCTGCCGGTGGCAGCGGTGAGCGCGCCTTCTGCGGACCAGACCTCATCCTCAAATACATAAAACAGCGTGGAATTTAAGCTGCGAATACGCTTCTTTTTCGTGGCCTTGGGCTTTAATGTCCACTTCGCTCCGGGTGAGTCTATCTCTCAACGGCCATCGCAACTGCGTTTCCGCCCCCGAGGCAGAGAGCAGCAATGCCCCGATGGACATCTCGGCGGATCATTTCGTAAATCAGCGTAACTAAGACACGCGCGCCGCTGGCGCCGATAGGATGTCCGATGGCGACGGCACCGCCATTCACATTCACTTTGTTGGGATCGAGTCCAAGTTCACCCATCACGCCCAAGGCTTGAACGGAAAAAGCTTCGTTCAATTCATACAGGTCCACGTCGTCATTTTTCCAGCCGGTCTTCTCCCAAATCGTACGCACCGCACCGACTGGAGCCATCATCACCCACTTGGGTTCGACCCCGCTGGTGGCCTGAGCTACGACCCGGACCATCGGTTTCGCGCCGAGTTCTTTGGCTTGTTTGGCACTGGTGACAACGACCGCGGCGGCGCCATCGTTCACTCCCGGGGCGTTGCCGGCGGTGACAGTGCCGTCTTTCTTAAATGCTGGCTTGAGAGATCGCAGGACTTCGATCGTAGTATCTTCGCGGGGAGATTCGTCCTTGTCGAAGATGACCGGCGCCTCGCCCTTTTTCTTCGACGGCAGTTCCACCGGAACGATCTGTGATTTGAACCGGCACTCCTTGATAGCGGATACTGCCTTGCGATGCGAATCCACAGCGAACTGGTCTTGCTCCTCACGAGTGATGCCGTATTTTTCGGCGACGTTCTCGCCGGTGATTCCCATGTGGTAGTTGTTGTAGATATCCCAGAGGCCGTCGTTCACCATCGAATCGACGATCTGGGCATTTCCGAGACGGTATCCTTTTCGCGCCTGCGGTAGCAGATAGGGAGCGTTGGTCATCGATTCCATTCCACCAGCGACAACAATCGAACTGTTTTCCGTCTGTATCGCTTGCGTTGCAAGCGCGACCGCTTTGAGTCCCGAGCCGCACACTTTGTTTACGGTCATGGCACCTACCTCGGGAGCGAGGCCTCCGAAGATTGCGGCCTGCCGCGCAGGGTTCTGCCCAAGTCCCGCCGAAATCACATTTCCCATGATGCATTCGTCGACTTGCTTAGGATCGAGATTCGCGCGCTTCACTGCTTCGCGAACCGCGATCGCTCCCAGTCGCGTAGCGCTCAGATCTGAAAGGCTTCCTTGAAATTTTCCCACCGGTGTGCGGCAGGCGGAGATGACCACAACATCGTCGAAAGCAGCCATTTATGTGCTCCTGCGATTATTTCGTACCCGCTAATTATAGATGTATCGAGGCGGAAAAGGATGAATTCAGTTGAGCAACCCTGCTCGCGCAGCGGATTTGTTTTTCAGGATTGGAACGCGGGGTGGAACCATGGCGAACTAAGAATTTCTTTCGTGCTTCTCACGAGAATTCTTGCCGGCGGAGTCGATCAACAGATTCCCGGCGAAGAAATTTTATACTTTAGCTCTCTTTAGTGACTTTGGTGTATCGTTCGCATGCTCATCCAACATCATTTTTTTCTTGACTTCACTTTTTATAGACTCTATACATCAATGAGTTGCAACAAACGACCGTTGCATTTCAAGTCCATGAAAAATGGAAAGGGAGAATAGATCAAATGGCAACCAAAAAGAAAGCAAAGAAGGCCGCAAAGAAGAAACACTAAAAGCCTTCAACTAAAGTAAAACAGGGGGGGACGCGAAAAGCGTCCCCTAAGTTTTTGCGCCGGAACTCTTCCCAAGCGCTACTTCCTGATTCCGACTTCTTGTAACGCACGTCTTGCAACGCATGCCTTTGTCATCCTGAGCAACGCGAGGGATCTGGGTTCTTCGCGGACGGGCCGAGACCCAGATTCCTCGTCGCTCCGCTCCTCGGAATGACAGGGAGTAGTTGGGTGGAATGACGGTGAATGGTTGGGTCGGCAGACTGATGGATTGATCAGAACGTTTCACGACTAGTTGGACTTCTTAGCCGGTGAAATGCTATAAAGCCGCTTCTCGGTAGCGGGGCAAAGACTGCGATAGGCGCAGAAACGGCAACTGAAGCTGGGTTTGGCATCGAACTGTCCTGCCGCGATGCTCGCCGCCACGCTTTCCACCTTCAACTGCGTTTCGCGTAGTTGTGCATCGGTGCGCGCCGTAATCACGGAAGTATTTTCTTCCAGGTTGTAGAAGGCAAGATGATCAGCGCGATATCCCCATTTTACCTGAGCGGCCAACGCGTAAATGGAGAGTTGCAGGCTTTCGTCCGCGTCTTCCTGGGATTGCGGTTTCCCGGTCTTGTAGTCGGTGATGACAACCCGACCGTCCGACAGTTTGTCGATGCGATCGATGCGCCCAATTATGGTTGTGCCGCCGACTCGCATCTCGAAGAACTCTTCCGTGTGCAAGACTTCGGGTGCGCGCGTTTGCCCGCATGCAGTCAGAAAATCCTGCAACTGCTGGACTCCCTGCGCTTCATACAGTTGATGCTGATACCGGTCCTGGATACCAGCCTCGTCGAGATCGGCGCGAAAAAATGTGACCAACGCGTCCGGCGACATTGGCCGTTGAAAGCGAACTGAATCATAGTACGCGCGCAACACGCGGTGCATTGTGGCGCCGTATTGCATAGCCGCGGGAACTTCTCCGGGAATTTTCCATTCGCGTTCAAGCTTGAACTGCAAAGGACAGATCTCATATCGCTGCACCGCACTCGCGCTTAATGTGGCGCTCAAATCGGACCCAGGAGGCATGGAGAGCCATTCGGCAGTGCCGGTGAGCGTTTCGGCGCCAGCGGCGCCAAAAAGATCGGTCTGGAACCCTCGCCCCTGGCGCTCGCGCAGATAACGCTTGAGAGGCACATCCTTGAGCAGATCCCGCATGAAACCAGGCGGGCTCGCATCCTTCCCTTTGCCTCGCCGGGCGTAAATCGTCAGTGAGTCGCGCGCGCGAGTCATGGCAACGTAGAATAACCGCCGCTCCTCCTGTTCATTCAGGACTTTGTCGTCCTGTTGAGAGACCGAGTCCGGATCCCGCAACTCGCGGGGAAACTCAACCAGCGATTCTTTGAACGAGGATGGGAATGAATTGGAATTGGCCCGAAGAATGAAAACGTGATTGAATTCGAGACCCTTGGCGGCGTGGGCGGTCATCAAACGCACGGCGTCATCGTCCGTCGATGGCAACGGAATCGCCCCGCGGGCCTCGCGAAAATACTCCAGATACTCCAGCAATTCTCCGATTTCGCCGGTCTTCGTAGTCGGTTTTTGTTCCCATCTGCTCACAAACTCCAGGATAGCGGTCAGAGGAGGAGAACTGGGGTCGAACCGAAATGATCGAATGATGATGTTTAAAGCGGCGAGACTTTTTGCGGCGGCCTGACCGATTTCGTCGCGCACTCTTTGCAGCGAGTCCAACACTGGTGGGCCGCCGTCGATGTCGGCTAAAACCGTCGCCACTCCGGCATTCTTCTGCTGCTTCGGAATCGCCCGTATGCCGGCGCGCAGCTTCCGGGGATCCATCGCGAACTGCGGTAATGCCGCTACCCTGAAAAGACTGGCGTCATCCCGCGTCGAAACCACGGCCCCCAGGCAAGCGAACAAGTCGCGTGCTTCGGGCGTGTCCATCACGTCCATGTTTTCAATCGTGAATGGAATACCCTGCTCGGCCAGTTCTTCCACCAATTCGTCCCGATGCGAGTGTTGCCGGTAAAGAACCGCGAAGTCCTTCCACTTGCACCGGGATTGCCGCTGCTGCTGACGCAGGGCCGCGACCAGATCCGAGCACTCGACTTCCTTAGCAGTCAGAAGCACAGCCTCTACCGGTGCGGTTTTCAATTCCTTACCTTCCCGCAGTGCGACCTCTTCGCGCGCGGAGATCAGCGGTGACCGCTGGTAAGGAAGTGTTGCAACCTTGCTTCCCGGAAAAATATCCGGATTCTTTGAAATCAGCGCGTAGGCACAGCGCAAGATCGGAGTGGTGGAGCGCCGGTTCTTCTCCAGCGCAACCAGTTTCGCCCCGGGGAAATTGTGCTGGAACAAGCCAAATGCGGCGTTCGAGGCGCCACGAAAGCGAAAGATGGCCTGATCGGGATCGCCGACCGCGAAGACGTTTTGTTCTTCGCCTGCCAGATTCTGAAGAATTTTGATCTGGGCAAAGTTGGCGTCCTGGAATTCATCCACCAAAATGAAGCGAGCGTGCTCCCGCTCACGGGCAAGCAGCGCGGAGTCTTGCCCCAGCAGTTCGTGGGCGCGGGTAATCATGTGGCCGAAGGTGCCAAGGTTCTCTTCCTGCAGCATACGTTCAACTGTGCGCAACACATCCGCAATTTCTCGACAGCGGCCCAGCACTTCCTCGTCGGTAAGAAGGTCGGCGTCTTTGGTCTTGCAGACGCGCGGGACCTGAAGTTCTCCGCGCTCGAGCTGAGCGACGTAGTGCGCGTACTTTTCGGGTCGGACCAGTTCATCCTGACAGCGGCGCAAGAACTCGAGCAGATCGTCCAGAAACTTAGTGACATTCGCGGCGCGAACAAAGTACTTCAAGTTGAGTTCGCGGAGACGCTTACGCAGGTAGATCCAAAGATCTTTGTCGTCGAGCACACCGAACTGTCTCCCGCAGCGAATCAGGAGGTTATTGCAATATGCGTGAAAAGTGGTGACTTGTAGCCGCGAGAGGTCAGGTCCACGAATCTCGGCCCGAACCCGTTCCTGCATTTCACGAGCAGCGTTGTCAGTGTAGGTGACAGCAAGAATTTCATGCGGTTTCGCGTGGCCTTGCTGGATGAGGTGCGCAATTCGCCGAGTGAGCACGGTCGTTTTGCCCGTACCGGCCCCTGCGACCACCAGCATCGGCCCGCGCACATGTTCGATGGCCTGACGCTGGCGCTCGTCAGGTTCAAAGCCTCGCGCCACTGGGATGGGTTTCGAAGCAGTCACTGGGCAGCAGCATATCAGAGATGGTTTAGGATATTTTGGGTCAGCGGAACATCAATCACTACGCACACGAAGGTTGACAAAAAGAGGGAAGCAACGTGCCACTCCGCTAACCCAGTTCAGACTCGACGATAGCCATGGCGGCCACTGCCGCGGTTTCGGCGCGAAGGATTCTGTCTCCGAGAGATGCTGAAATCCAGCCTGCTTCTCGAAACAATTTCAATTCTTCATCCGTCCAGCCACCCTCTGGACCAAAAGCGAGAACGATGTCGCCATCGCTAGAACGAGACTGAAGAGCATCTTTCAACATCAGTTCTGATTCGGTTTCTGAGAGGACAATGCGTAATCCACCCGGCAAGGCTGCAGCATCTTTCAATTTCAGTGGCTGGTAAATTTCCGGCGGGCAGGTGCGACGGGACTGCTCGGCAGCTTGCAGGGCAATCCGTCGCCATCGCTCGACCCGTTTGATCGCGGCCGCCGCAAGGTGAGCTTCGGTTCGCCGTGCAATCACTGGAACGATCCGGGCTGCTCCCAGTTCGGTGCATTTTTCGATCGCCCACTCCATAGGGTCGAACTTGAAAACGGAAAGAGCGAGCGTCACCGGAACAGTTGACGTTGCAGGGATCTCGGCGCCCAATTCGAATTCCACTCGGTCCGGCGTAATCGAAATGACACGTCCGCGGCGAACCTTGTTGTCTGTGGCGATATCAAATTCCTGTCCAACGCGAGCCCGGAGCACGCGAGACAAGTGGTCAGCATGAGCACCGATGAGAACTGCGCGGTCACCGGACACTTCGTCGGCCATCCAGCGTCGGCGGGTCATAGGCAAGACAAAAGCTTAAATCACTAAAAACACGAAGGGCGATAACCTGAAGATGTGGTGCAGTTGACTACCCGAAGATATCTTTGACCTTGCCCAACAACGTCCGGCGCTGGGGCTTATTTTCCACCCGCGTCGTTCCCTCCAACTCCTGAAGTAACTCCCGTTGGCGCTTGTTTAGCTTGTTGGGAGTCTGCACCCGAACCTCCACGAACAGGTCACCTTTGCCGTGACCGTTCAGCACGGGAACGCCTTTGCCGCGGATGCGCATTGTGGTGCCCGACTGCGTCCCGTCCGGCACTTTCAGAGTGTGTTCGCCGTCGAGCGTGGGCACCAGAATCTCGGTTCCCAATGCGGCTTGAGCAAATGAAACCGGAATCACGCAGTGCAGGTCGTTACCTTCGCGTTCGAAGAATGGATGTTCTTTAACGTGCAATACGACGTACAGGTCGCCCGCAGGCCCGCCATGCGCCCCGGCTTCACCCAGTCCGGAAAAACGGATCCGCGTTCCGTCCTCGACTCCGGCGGGGACCTTGGCATCGACTGTCCTCTGACGCAGCACGCGGCCCTCGCCCTTGCACTTATGGCACGGATCGGTGATCACGCTGCCTGCGCCCTGACACGTGGGGCAAGTGCGGGCCATGCTGAAGAACCCCTGCTGGTAACGGACTTGGCCACGACCCCCGCAGGATCGACAAGGGACCGGAGCCTTGCCGGGGGCGGCACCAGAGCCCCGGCAATCTTCACAGGTTTCGTGGCGGCGCACGGTAACTTTCGTTTCCGTGCCAAAAACTGCCTCTTCGAATTCCAACGTGACATCTTCACGCAGATCGGGACCGCGCTGGGCCCGACTGCCGCGGCGGGATCCTCCGCCGAAAAGATCTCCGAAGCCGAAAAAGTCTCCGAAGATCTCGCTGACATCCTGAAAAACCGTGGGGTCGAAACCGCCCGCTCCTGCGCCGCCGACTGCCGCATGCCCAAACCGATCATAAGCGGCCCGCTTGTCGGCATCCGCCAGGATTGCGTAGGCCTCGCTGCACTCCTTGAACTTCTCCTCAGCATCCGGATTATTCGGATTGCGATCAGGATGAAACTGCAGCGCCAACTTGCGATAGGCGCTCTTGATCTCTTGCTCGTTGGCTTCGCGTGCAACCCCGAGCACTTCGTAATAGTCGCGTTTTACGTTGCTGGCCAGAATGGTTCCAAATCCTTTCGAATTTCCTGAGGGTTAGTGTTTCGGATTGCGCGCAACTTTGACCATCGATGGGCGTAGCAGGCGATCCTTCAACTTGTAGCCACGCTGCAGTTCTTCCAGTATTTGATGATCGTCAGCATCGGTAGTTTCGACCATCTCGATGGCTTCGTGAAGATGGGGATCGAAGGGCTCACCTTTCGCTGAAATGGCGCGCAGGCCCAATTTTTGCAGCGCATCCTGCAACTGTTTGTAGATGAGCTCAACTCCGCCGCGGAACTCGGACTTGTCCGCCGCGCTGGTTTGTAGGGCGCGTTCGAAGCTGTCGAGTGTAGGCAAGAGTGCCTTGACCGCGTCCGCTACGGCATACTCGCGGAAATCCTGCTGCTCGCGGGCAGTACGCTTGCGGGCATTCTCAAATTCAGCCTGGAGACGGGCCAGCCGATCGATGAGTGTATCCCGTTCCACCCGAAGTTTTTGTAACTCGCTGCCACTATCCGATGAACGTGAGGACGCAGACTCTATCGTTTCAGCTTCGTCTTGGGCATCGTCAGATGCGGGCAATTCGTGCGCTGCATCAAGTTCCTGAGGATCTACTTCCGATTTTCCGTTTGTTCTCGCCATAAAGCTTTATCTACTCAGATTCGTTCAAGATTTTGTCAAACATGCGGGCGATGTAGGAAACCGCCGTCATCGTATGCTGATAATCGATGCGAGTTGGGCCTATGACCGCGAGCGATCCCATCACCTCGCCGCCGACGCGTGCCGGCGCACCGATGAGCACGAAATTGCGCATTGAGGGCAATGTCTGGTCGAGTCCAATCACCACGCGAACGGCTTCCTGTTTAGCATCGAGGTACGCGCCCAGCAGTCCCACGATTTTCTGTTTTTCTTCAAGCGTCTTCAATAATTCCTGCAGACGCTGGCGGTCCTGTTCTCCAGCTACGAGGTTCGAAGCGCCCTCAACATAAACAGTTTGAGCACTGTCGTCCGCCGCCAGCGCGCCCTGCTTGTAGAGTTGTTCGACCGAGGTCATTAAACGGTCGTATTCGCTGCGTTCTTGTTCAAGCCGTCGCGCCAGCTCGGTCCGCATGGCTTCCATGGTCCAGCCGCGGAAGTTCTCGTTGAGGAAGCGAGCCGCCGCATCCAAGTCGGCTTGCGGAAGGTCCAGGCGCAGCACACGGTCCCGCACCACCCCAGACCGCGTTACCAGCACGGCCAGCACTTTTTGATCGCCCAGCCGCGAAAAATAAACGTGCTCCAGTGCGTTCTTCGGTCCTCCTATGGCTACTGCAACGCCAACGTTGCGCGAGATGAGAGAGAGCACATGCGAAGTGCGCTCCATGAATTCCTGCACATCCGAAACCCCGTGAAAGGACTCCTGAATAATGTTTTCATCGTCATTCGAAAGACGCGCCTTGCCCGTGAGTTGCTCGACGTAGTACCGATAAGCCTCGGTACTGGGCACTCGACCTGCCGAAGTATGAGGCTGCTCCAGATAACCCGAGTCCGCCAGATCCGACATCACGTTGCGAATGGTCGCCGGGCTTAACCCTTCGCGGTTGGCGCGCGCAAGGGTGCGCGACCCCACCGGCTCACCCGTGGCGATGAAGGTCTCCACTATAGCGGTTAGGATTTCGCGTTCACGCTCGCCTATAGGCGGTCCCGGAGGCATACACTCCCTTGTATCATACTGATCGACGGGGCCAATCGGCATCTATTCTGTTTATAGCTAACTAATGTAGATGCAACACTTACGCCGCAGGATGCAAAACAGCTGACTTGAATTCTAGGAAGCGTCGCGGGGGCTGTCAAGCGTTCAGCACCGCTCTTTAGGGCGCAAAGCTATTGTTCAAATCATGTAGGAGGGCGGCTTGATACCTTTATCACGCAGGTAGATTTCGGCTTGGCCGCGATGATGCGCCACGTGAATGTACATAGCCAGCAGAATTTCTCGCCCGAGCAGCGTCCCATCAGGAGAGCGGTGTGTTTTGTTGAGTTGCTCCTTGGTAAGGCTGGGAATCACGTTCGAGCAATAGTCGAAGGAATCGCTCAAGAATTTGACGACCGCGTCCTTTTCGCTCGGGGAAGGCAACGCTGGGGGATCGGAATCCTTTAAACCAGCACAGAACTGGTAGTTGGTGGCCGCGATGTGCGCCATCAATTCGCCAAAGTTCATGGATTCCGGGTGCGGACGAAAGCCATACTGTTCTGCCGGCATGGCCTGGGCTACGGCAATTGAGAGTTTTCCAAGAGCACCAAAATGTTTGGAGTATTCTCCTGTGGGATTTGCCCGAACTGTGTCGGCGGCACTTAGGAGCGAAAGCGGAAGCAGAAGGGCTAGAGCAAGAACCGCGCGAGATAGCATACGACCTCCGTGGACAACGCTTCTCTGGAGCATTTGGACGATTTTCAAGCGCGCTCCGTTAGCAGGATTTCTATTGAGCGGATCTGGTTTTGGGGATCTCGACCGTCGATTGTTCCAGCTATAGCGATGAGGTCGCACCGCGTCCTCCGTTAATATGCTGAGACGGTCTTCGGGACAATCGTCGGAATCAACATGAAATCGGACTCTCATGTCGCGGTGATCGGAGCGGGCGCATTTGGCGGATGGACGGCCCTCTATTTGGGGCGATGTGGCGCGCGAGTGATACTGCTGGACGCTTGGGGGCCAGGCAATTCTCGATCCTCTTCCGGCGGCGAGACTCGCATCATCCGCGGCACCTACGGACCCAGCCAGCCTTACACGAAAATGGCCGCTCGCGCCCTGCGGTTGTGGAAAGAACATGAAACTCGCTGGCAGAAACGGCTTTTACATCGTACCGGAGTATTGTGGATGGCCACATCCGGTGACGACCAGTTCGAACGATCGTCACTGCCAATGCTGCGCGAGGCAGGCATCGCTTATGAAGAATTATCGGGAAAGGAACTGGAGAAGCGTTGGCCGCAGATCAATCTAGAAGATGTGCGCTGGGCGATTTATGAGCCCGAAGGTGGTTTTCTGAGCGCGCAAGTTGCATGCCAGGCCGTAGCCGAGGGATTTCTGGCCGAAGGCGGTGAGTATAAACAAGTCGCCGTTTTACCGCATAATCTTGAAAGCAACATCCGCAATGGCTTGTCGCTTTCGGATGGGTCTAAGCTGATCGCTGACCAGTATGTCTTCGCCTGCGGTCCATGGCTGGGCGAGCTTTTTCCCGAGACCATTGGCCATCGCATTCGTCCCACTAAGCAGGATGTATTTTTCTTGGGTACGCCTGCCGGAGATGACCGCTTCTCGGAGACGAGGCTTCCGGTCTGGGCGGATCATCGCGACCGTTTCATTTATGGCATTCCGGCCGCCGCCGGCCGCGGATTCAAAGTCGCAGACGATACGCGGGGAGCAGAATTCGATCCCACTTCAGACGAACGGGTTGTGAGCGAAGAGGGGCTCAGGACCATTCGCGATTACGTTGCCTTCCGATTTCCCGCGATGAAAAACGCGCCAGTGCTCGAAACCCGCGTTTGCCAGTACGAAAACAGTCCTGACAATCATCTGATCATCGACCGGCATCCAGCGGCGGACAATGTTTGGCTGGTCGGAGGAGGCTCAGGCCATGGCTTTAAACATGGACCCGCGCTGGGTGAAATGCTGGCAGGGTTGGTGATGGAACAAAAAAATCCCGATCCGATATTCCAGTTGGCGCGCTTCAGAAGAGCAGACGTTCCTGGCAGCGATTCAGGTTTTCTCTGACCCAGTTCCAAACGGTTGTCATCGGTAATAGTCCTCCCTCATCGCGTTCGCTCCTCGGAATGACAGGGAATCGTTTGTCAGCATGCTGATCTGAAAGCTGACAGGTGAGAACTTCTTACGCCACTCGTTGCTGTTTCTCGAGCATAGACAGGAACTCGGTCACCAGCTCTTCATCCCAAAGACCGCCGCGAGCTTCCTGGCGCATCGTGAACGCGGCATGCTCATGGCTTAGCGCCGGCTTGTAGGGACGCGCCGTACGTAAGGCGTCATAGACATCCACCACCTGCAAGACTCGCGCAAGCAGAGGAATTTCGATCTTCTGCAACCCATCCGGATAGCCGCTCCCGTCCGAATGCTCATGATGATTGCGGATAATAGGCAGCACCAGTCGCAACGACTTTAATGGCCGGCAGATATTTTCTCCGGTCACCGGATGCTGCTTCATGATGGTCCATTCTTCTTCGGTCAGATTCTTTCCCTTCTTCAGAATGTCGTCGGGAACGGCGATCTTTCCCAAGTCGTGCAAATACCCGCCCCGGCGTAACGCCACAATCGATTCTTCACTTAAGCCGAGATGACGTCCCAGATTGCTGGCGTTCTCCGCCAAGCGTTCGCAATGACCCTCGGTGTAGGGATCGCGGCTCTCTACGCTCAAGCCCAGGGTGCAAAGCACCGATTCCGCAGTCTCCAGTTCGTCGGTGAACTCCTTAAGTTTGAGCAGCGACTTTACCCGGGCAAACAACTCTTCCGAAAAAATAGGTTTGTTGAGAAAGTCGTCGGCGCCGGCTTCGATTCCCCGCAGCTTGTCCTCGCGATCGCTCAGCCCCGTAATCAGCACAAACGGAATCAGCCGGGTAGCGGGATTATCCTTAACCTCGCGGCACAGCTCGTAACCTGATTTACCAGGCATAATTACATCGGAAAGAATCAGATCGGGAAGCTCACGACGAATCTCGACCTCGGCTTGCTCCGCGTCCGGAACTGCAACTACCTCGTACCCGCGAGTGCCCAGCAGTTCGCGCATCAGCATCATGGTGTCCGGATTGTCGTCGACCACAAGCACACGGGCGGCCCGGCGCGGCGAATGTTGTCCCATCTCCTTATAAGAAGGAGAACGGCTGGACGGGGATGTCCGGAATTTATGGGGGCTCATTGCTGATCGAAACACTTTCTGAATTGTAACGGATTTAGCCGCCCGCAACAGATTCCGTTTTATTGTTCGTGCAGATACCTGTCCAGCTTTGGGACATATCAGCTTTTGTGTACCTTCGTATCTTTCTGCGGTCACGCTCTCCCAACGAATCAGAGATGTTCAACGACCCACGCCTGTAACAAGTGACAGTTGTCAATGATCCCCTCTGGTGGTGCACTGACGCAGAAGTCAAAAGGCTCCCGGCTCGATGAGCCTCAGCCTATTTATTAGTTTTTGGCAGCCTGCGGGAAAAGAGAACTTACACATGCGAAGCAATCGGTGCCTCATGGCAGCGGCGATCTTTCTTATGTTAGGTGTGCCGCTGATCGCGCAGGACGCACTCATCGGCACACCGGGAACAGAGATTGCGACGGAGGGAACCCCGGCAGCGGCGGCAAATACCGATGCGCTAAGAAAAGCTGCGCAGAATCCCGTAGCCAGCCTCATCAGTGTTCCCGTGCAGAATAACGACAACTTCAACACGGGTCCGGATAACCGCACTCAAAACATCCTGAACATCCAGCCCGTCATCCCGGCTCGTGTGAGCGAGAACTGGAATCTTATAACCCGCATCATTACTCCGATTATTTATCAGCCGACGGCCAGCCAACCCGTCAACCAAGGTGCGTCCGGGTTCGGAGATGTGAACCCATCGTTCTTCCTGTCTCCGGCGAAGCCAGGAAAGGTTATTTGGGGAGTTGGCCCAACGGTCGTATTACCTACCGCCACGAATCCGGTGTTAGGACAAGGAAAGTGGAGCATGGGGCCTTCCGTTGTCGTTCTGGCACAGCCAGGTAAATGGACCCTTGGCGGCCTCGTAAATAATGTGTGGTCATTCGCCGGACAATCCCGCCGCCCGGACGTGAACCAAATGGTGCTCCAGTACTTCATCAACTACAACCTGAAAAAAGGCTATTACATCACTTGGCAGCCTACCCTAACGGCGAACTGGGAAGCGACCAATGGCGGTCGATGGGTTGTGCCGTTTGGGGGCGGAGTGGGAAGGATCATGAAGATTGGATTTCAGCCAGTGAATCTCACCGCACAATTTTACGGCAACGCCATTCATCCGCCGGGAGCTTCGCCGTGGGGTATGCGGCTACAAATTGCGTTCCTGTTTCCCAAGTTAAGCAAGTTGCAGCAGAAGATGATGTTGGAGCAGAAACTGAAACAGATGGAATAGTAACCATCGCAGAGATGAATCAGCAGTAATCGCAGTCGCTCCCTCGGCACGAAGTTCTCTTGGAAACTGATACTTTTGCCAGTTCCCGCTCCCTCTTCTTCTGACTAATGTTTATGCAGTGGCCGGTCCACACGGAGGGAAAAACATCATGCACCATTACGAAGTGCATTCAATCCGAGCGTTTATGTTTTGCGTGGTTGTTCTCATTTTCCTGACTTTAGCAGGCCCAGCAGTGGCTCAAGACCTTTGGCCACAGGCGTCGCCTGAGGCGGTAGACTTCCGGCACAATATTAAGGACATTCTGTTTGCTTTCGACCAGTACGAGGATCCCACAAACAAGGCAACCCTGGACGCCGATGTGGCGTATCTTAAGGCGCACCCGGACATCCGCATTCGCATCGATGGCTATACCGACGCCCGCGGTGAAATCGTATACAACCTGGTGCTGGCTCAGAAGCGTGCCGACATCGCGCGGCAAGACTTAATCCGTATGGGCATTCCTGCCGAGCGCATCGTTTCCGCAGTGGGCTGGGGCAAACTTTACCCGACCTGCGATTTCGAAAGTGACGAATGCTGGGACAGTAATCGTCGAGCTCACCTGAGATATTACTGGTAATTCCCAAGTGACGCTGGGACGGACGGCTGGGGCCAATAAACCCGAAGTCTCGAATAAGTAAAGGGAAGATTTTCACTGCGAGTGTTGGCACCATCTGTGACATAATAATTTTTGGTTCGAACACTCCAGGGCTTCCAGGAGGCTCCCGTGCCATCGCCTCGCAAGCCGCCGACACGAAAACAACGTGTCCCGAAACCATCCAAGCTTTTTGATCCCCAATCCTTTTTAACGCACGCGGGCACCGGCAGAACGCTTCATCACTATAGCGCTAAAAAATCTATTTTCTCGCAGGGCGACCGTGCGGACGATGTGTTCTACATTCAGGAGGGGAGATTAAGGCTCAGCGTGCTTTCCAAACAGGGGAAGGAAGCAACCATCGTGCTGCTCGGCCCCGGCGATTTCCTTGGCGAAGGATGCATCGCCTCGGACCAACCCGTTCGCCTGGCGACGGCTACGGCAATTACGGACTGTACGGTCCTGAAGATTGAAAAGCGCGAGATGCTGCGGACCCTTCATGAAGAACACGATTTTGCTGACCTGTTCGTTGCGCACATGGTCGAACGTCATAACCGCACGCAAGCGGACTTGGTCGATCAATTGTTCAACTCCAGCGAAAAACGGCTGGCACGAGCGCTCCTAATTCTAGCCCGGTTCGGCAAGGAAGGCAGATCCGAGGAAGTGATCCCGGACGTAAATCAGGCGACTCTGGCAGAAATGATTGGTACGACCCGCTCGCGAGTGAATTTCTTCATGAACAAATTCAGAAAGCTTGGTTTCATTGACTACAACGGTGGATTGCAGGTGCACAGTTCGCTTCTTGGCGTTGTCCTGCACGAGTAACTCAGCGTCGGTTTTCGACGCCCATCGCGGTCCTGTTTGAAGACGGCCACCGTGAGGAATCTTGGCAAGATGTGCAATTTTGAACAGACAGCGATTGCTCTAATGTGTTCTAATGCGCCATCGGGGGTGTGTGATGTCGTGTCTACTCTGCGCGTCAGTCAACCAGGCGGAATTTGCCGCTGAGATAAACATCCATTTCCGCGGCCGCGAGAATCTTAACAATCCCGGCCTTTTGGTCTTCCCCAAGCTCTTGGTTTGCCTAGACTGCGGCTCGTCGCGCTTCTCCACCTCGGAAACGGAATTGGCGCAACTTGCAGGACGTGCCGCGATTCGTAAAACCTCAAGTGTGGAAAGGATTGATAGTGCCGTTCTCCACCGTAGGATCGTTTAGAGCGCGAGGGTGTTCGGCTGGATGCAGCTGACAAACTGCTTTTCCGAGATGACGGCTTCCACGGCAGCTAAAAGCTCTACTGCGGCCCTTGTTTTCACAACGTAACCCCGCGCACCCAAGCTAAGAGCTTCCTGCACCACTTCCGCAGAAGATTCCTGACTCAAAAAGATTATCTTGGATTCCGGCGCAATCTTGCGAATCCGCCGAGCGGCCTCTATACCATTCAGCGTTGGGAGTCCGATGTCGAGTAAGATCAACTCCGGTTTCAGCTCTTCCGCTTTCTGAACCGCTTCTAATCCGTCGGAGACTTCGCAGATAACCCGCAAGTCACTGTTTTTTCCTATGGTCGAGCAAATGAATTGTCGAAAGGGTGCGAAATCCTCCACGACGAGAACTCGGAGTGATGACATCCCCCGCACCAACCTTTCCGATTCGAACCCCAGTTCTCTGCCTCCGCGCAGAGAGCAATAGTTCGTCACTCTAACCTATCATCCTCTTTAACCCCAAGTTGTCAATGAGTAGAACGTGGTAGGGCTCCCAAGATGTTTCAGAAAGGGAAAATGACGATCCTTCCGCCGACGACTCTAATGACCCAGGGTCGTCTTCGGCGATTACTCACTATTCTCAGCCGAATGGCTGGAAACCGTTGCAACCCGGTGCGCGGCGTTGTCTGACATATTTCTACAATGATTGCGCTAAGGGAGATCTCGTGGGAGCCAGCTCGCATCTTCACCAAACCGGGTTTATTAGCGCACTGCGATTCGTTCCTGCAGTTAGGTGTGCTTGCCACTTTTCTGGTCTGCGGATCATTCTCTTCAGGTCCTGCTTCTGTTCCTTGCGCAGATCCTGAAGTTTCTGCAACTGACTTGTGGAGAGCAGAGGCTTTACCTTCTCGTCCGATGTCCGGACAATTTTTTCGTAACGGTTCAGCTTATCGCTTCGGGAAAGTGCGGAATTGAAGCAAATCTCTCCTACTTCGCCAGCTTCCTGATTCAATATTGGCATGATCTGAGCCTGCTGTTTCTCCGTGAGCGCCAGGTTTTCCGAGAGACGCTGTAATTTCAGGCTGGAGTACTCTCCACATGCCTTTGACAGGTCGAGGCTTTGAGCTGGGAGTGTGTCACGGCTCAGAATCGGCGCCTCGATTTTCCCCGACCCAGGGGCATTAAACGCAAGCGTGTTGCTTCCGACGAGGACCAAAAGCTCATCGCCGATGGCATACTTCACGGTGGTAGAGCCATTAGGCGGCGTAAATAAGACAACGTAAGTAGTATTCCCGACCTTCACTGAGACTTCATATTGTGTGACGTCGGTGTCGGGTTGTCCAGGACTCTGGCGAGCGGTGACGGCCATGATCGTGCCTGGCTGATATTTGGACGAGGGCGCTTGGCCGAAAGCGGAAAGAACCGCGACGCACACCATGATCGCGCCTAGACATCTACGCATATGAACTCCCTAGGCCGACTTTTTCCGGAAAGAGTCCTCGGAATACGAAAGGCCTTCATCATGTGCAGGAGTCTACGAGTTCGAACTGAGCGAGAACACTGTCAACTGTGACAGGGGATACTGGACATCACCGCTCTTGGCGCACGGGCAAGCTGGTGGCCAAAAAGTAATTGATGATTAAAGATAAAAAATAGGTCTAAGCGGCTACGATGTGGTTCTTGATTGCGTATTTGACCAGTTCGGCGGTGCTCCGGGCGCCAAGCACTTCCATCATGCGGTACTTGTGATAGGCGACCGTCCTGGTCGACATGTGCAGGATGTCGCTAACTTCCTTCATCACCTTTCCTTCGGCCAGCAACTGCAGCACTTCACGCTGCCTCTGGGTCAGGCGTTCGTCTTCGTTGACTAACGTCTTATCTTGCCTCCGCAGGAAATTGATGGTGTCCCGCGGCAGGGCTGGCGACATATACAATTTGCCCCGTAAAACCTCACGAACACAAAGCACCAGTTCACCCGCGGCACATGTTTTAAGCATGTACCCATGAGCTCCACGGCGGAAAGCTTCCGCGGCCACTTCCACGTCGGGATTCATGGTTAGATAGATCAGTTTGACGGCGGGCAGCAATTCTTTCACCTGGCGCCCTGCATCCAAACCATTCAGCACGGGCATGCCGACATCGACCACGACTACGTCCGGCTTCAATTCGCCGGCGGCACGCACCAGGGCGCGTCCGTCGCTCACCGTTCCGACCACATCAAACTCGGCTTCGAGAAGCTTCTTGCACAACTCCGCCACTAGATTGTGGTCGTCCGCAATCAGAATACGCGTGCGGTTGATCATGCGAAGCAATATAACACGGTGCACCGTTTTCCTCCGGGTCCTCACACACGAAAGTGATTTTCACGGCGCGTATACTCGAATCGAGACCGGGCCAATGCGGCAGTCGTTTCCCCTTGGGTTTCAATTCTTTGCGTGATTTGCCCCGCGTCTTGGGTGTTGCTTCTTTGGTATTGCCCGCGCTTGACCCCAACTGTCATTTTTACCAGTATCCAGAGAGTCGGGCTTGTCGCAGAGGAGGACGTTTTGGCGCTAACCACTTGCCAGATTTCAATTGACAACTCGTTATTTTGTGGCATATTCAGTGCCGTGGGGCCTTTAACGTTCTTGTTATAATGGTGCGTAGCCAGAAATTGAGTTTCTTCCTCCCTCATGTCTAGCAATACCTTGAACAGGCAACCCGGAGAACAAATAGCACAACCAAGTCTCGGAATAATCTTCCTCTAAGGCGCTCTCACCGTGAGTCACAACGTCGGCTTCCGTCTTTCCCTTGCTTGTGCGAGTATCCTTGTTTTTGGCTGGTTTGCGCAGGCACAGTCCGCAGATGACGTGCACGTCGAGCCGCGTCAGAAGACGAATAGCGAATCGAATACCGGGAGCGTGGCGCCAATCCGAGGTTTTGCTACCCATACCAAACCTTTTCGTGTCGATGTGGACCTTGTACTCGTGCCGGTGACAGTGACCGACGCGCTGAACCGCCCGGTCACTACCCTGCAGAAGCAAGATTTTGCACTCTATGAAGGGGGAAAACCCCAGAAGATCGAGTATTTTTACGAGGATGGGGCGCCTCTTTCGATTGCCGTGCTTCTGGACGTCAGTGAGAGCATGAGCAACAAAATCGAGACGGAGCGGGCAGCGCTGCGGGATTTCTTCAACAATGCAAATCCGCAGGACGAATACTTTGCGATCACTTTCTCCGGCCGCCCGCGACTCGTGGCCAGTTCGACTACGTCGATCGACGAGATGGAACGGCAGTTGATGTCGACAGAACCCGGCGGCCCCACTGCGATGCTGGATGCGATTTACCTGGCCGAGGCACAGTTGCGTGCGGCGAAATACAAGCGCCGGGCGATCGTCATCATTTCCGACGGTGGCGATAACGTGAGCCACTACACGCACAGGGAAATAAGGGACCTGGTACGGGAAGGTGATGTTGAGGTGTATTCCATCGGGTTGTTTGAGACCTTTTTCTTTGGCACCATTGAAGAAAGGCTAGGCAGGAAGTGGATGACCGACATCACCGATTGCACCGGAGGCCGTACCATAGCCGTACAAAATCGAGCGAAAGTTTCTGAGGCTGCCGCCGACGTCAGCCGGGAAATACGAAGTCAATATGTACTCGGCTATCACCCCGCCATTCGCGGAGACGGAAAGTGGAGGAAGATAAAGGTGCGCGTAGTATCATCGACGGCTCGCCAACCGCTGCGTGCTTCTTACAAAACAGGGTACACCTCACGGGAAAAGTAGCGCCCGCGAAATGCCGAAGCAAAGACTTCAGCATGAAACTCTCCGACTTTGCTCGCGAGGTAATCTCATTCCGATAGAAACTTCGTTGTGCCCTCCAACAGGTTGGTGGAATCTCGTTGGCATGACCAAGTACTGCTCACAGTGTCTCTTGTAGTCAAAATCTAGCGAGTCTTTCATTTCACTGAATGCGGTGACGCAAATTCGGTCGGGCTGTTAGCCATTCGCCGTCAAGTCGAAATCAATGGCAACGCTCCTTACTTCTGCACCTCACATCCCTTTCGTATTTCTGCTGTTGCCTTAACTGTCACTTTTGCCAGTATGCGCGACAGAGAAGGTTTCTTAGCATGTCCTCGTGAATTACTCCAAGACGCGCCAGCAAGGAGCGTATCAACGCACCTCAGATAACCAGATGGGGATTGGCGCCAAATAGGGAAGATCGCGGCTTATCAAGGAACCGTTCTTGATTTTCAACTTAATTTGAATCGAAAGGGAGAAACGAAAATGCGTAAATCTTTTGTTCTAGCAGGATTGCTTTTGCTTACAGCCGGTTCGGTTTTTGCTCAGGAATTCCCAAAGGTTGAAACATCTCCGGCGTTCATGTTCATCCGTACCAGCCCTAACTTTACGCGCGCATTTGACATAAATGGCCATCCGGCGGCCGGTACAAATGACTTTAATTGCGCCGGTGGCGGGGGCACGTTCGCTTACAACGTAAGTAGCCTGCTCGGCATCGCGGCTGACCTCGGTGGCTGCAGATTTTTCGGTAACACAATTGGCTTGGGCAACACAGTTACCGGGAATCAGTTTACCTATTTGTTTGGACCGCGGATTACCCTTCGCAACAGCAGTCCGTTCCGGCCATTTTTCGACCTCGGTTTCGGCGGAGACCGGCTCTCGGCCACTTGTAAGAACAGCGCCGGTAATTGCATCACAAACTTTGGCACCGGCACTTACTCCAAGAACGCTTTCGCCTTGTCAGTAGGTGGTGGGTTTGATATCAAGCTGAGCAAGAGAATTTCCCTGCGGCCTATCCAGGCGGAATATCTCTACACCCGCTTTGGCAACAGCTGCGCGGCCTCTGTCTGCAGCAACAACAACAATCAGAACGCCTTCCGGCTGAAGAGTGGAATTGTTATTGGGTGGGGGGGGAGTGCTTCTTCCGCTCACAACTAGTGTTTTCTGTTGACCTTGGCCTCCTCTTCGAGAGGCAGGCCAAGGCAGGCCAGGAGCGGCTAAAACGAGGAGTTCGGCACCGTTTAGCGCAATGGCGACGACGACGCGGTCCACGAGTTTCAACATGATCACGCAATCGGGAGCCCTCTCGTTGCGGATTTCGAAGCTGCACGTTGCAGAGCCGATCCCAGCGATTCGAGAGGGGAGTCGTGAAAAAAGTGATTGTCGCTTCGCGGTTGGAAGGCAAGCGGTCGGTGACGATCACTTACCTGCCGCGCCGTTACAACACGATATGGCTTTGTATATTCTGCGCCCTATCCTTTTCTATTTCGGGACTACTGAAACTCCAAGCCCAGTCCCTACCCGCGTTGGTTTCGCCTGATGCCAACGAGAACAAGAGCCTGAGCTATTTGAACTGGAATGGGCTAGGTCCAGAAGACATGCACGAATCTTTACCGCTCGAGACCACCAGTGTTCCACGTGTGAAATCTTTCGACCCCGAGGGAACAGAAGACGCCAGTCAGTCATTAGCACCTGTAGAAACCAAGACGGAACCGCAAAAGACTGAGAAACAAAAACCCGCCCATCGCGGTGCTCTTGTCCCCGCTCCCCTTCCCATTGTGAGTCCGGCCATCGGTAAGGGAATTATCCCCGGCCTAGGCTACATCTTTCCCTTTAGTAAGAACGACAAGCTTTCTCCGCCATCGGTTGTAGGAGCGGCTGGTATGTTTACCAACAACGGGAGTCGCGGTTTCGGCGTGGGCGCAGATCTGTATATGAAGGAGGACACCTACGAGGTCACGGCGATGTACGGACAAGGCAATGTGAACTACAACCTGTATGGCAGCGGAATTTTCTCGGGGCGTCAGTTGCCGCTGGAACAAACTGGCCACCTTTTCCGAGGTGAATTTTTGCGCCGGCTTTGGTGGAAGTTTTTTCTTGGACCTCGATTTTGGAGTGGACAGTCGTTTCTTACGGTGAGGCCGAACAACGGCAAAATTCCTCCACTTCCACCGGATTTCGGTATCCACACTACCATGAGGGCTTTGGGCCTGCGGTTGATGCGGGATACCCGCCCCAACCAGTTCTATCCGGTGGCTGGAGAAAAGATCGAATTCACAGCCGATTTCTTTATGCAATCTTTAGGCAGCAAATACTCGTTTCAAGCGTACAGATTCATTTTCGACAAATACTTTAGCCTGGGTAAAAATCAAGTCTTGGCCTACGATCTGTTTGGCTGTGCAACCGGCGGGCAGCCGCCATTTTACGGAAATTGCGTTTATGGGACGAGCAACGAACTGCGGGGATACACGGCCGGCAAGTACTTCGACCGCTACATGGCCGCGACGCAAGTGGAGTACCGCCTGACTTTGCCCAAGGGGTTTGGCCTGGCGGCGTTCGCGGGCCTCGGCGGAGTGATTCCTGGTTCGAGTCAAGTACTCTTCAAAAACAGTCACTTTCTGCCGGACGTGGGCGGAGGACCAAGGTTTGAACTGAGTAAGAAATACCACGTCAACCTTCGCACTGACTTCGCTCGCGGGAGGGATAGTTGGACTTGGAGCATGGGCGTTGGCGAGGCGTTTTGACGAATGACGTTTGGCTGTTCCTGATTTTTGCAGCGAGCGTTTTTCAAAGCTAGGGGGATGTGAGAATGAATGCCGTTTCTACGATTGAACTGCGCCCGTTCCCTCTTCGCACCGCGCTCGTGGTTGGCGGCGATTCACAGATTGAGGTACAACTGCGGGACATTCTCGAACCCGAGACATGGGCGATCCAGCGTACAACTGACAACCCGACCGCCCTGCGCATGGCTCAGAGGAAAAGTTTCGATTTGATCTTGACCAGTGAAAAGACCTCAGGGAGGGAGGACATTGAACTGCTCCGCAAGATCCGGCGCATTCGTCCGCATACTCGTTTGATCATTTTGGCGGACGAAAGCACGCCGGATGACGTAATCACCTCGATGCGCGAACATGCTTTCAGTTATTTCTCCACGCCATTCTCACCTGATGAGTTAAGCGTCATGATTCGGCATGCCATCGATGACCCCTGCTGGGATGACGGTATCGATGTGGTTTCGGCAACACCAGAGTGGATTCAGATCGTTGCTCGTTGCGACCTTAAGACAGCGGATCGAGTACTCCAATTTTTGAATGAGATTGCCGAACTTCCTGACCGTGAAAGAAATGCTGTTGGTACTGCTTTCCGTGAGATGTTGATAAACGCAATCGAGCACGGTGGACGTCTTGACCCCAATGAGCAAGTAGAGATCTCTTACGTACGCGCCCGCCATATGGTATCGTGCCGCATTAGCGACCCGGGGGAAGGTTTTACGCTGGATGAAATTCCCCATGCTGCCATCGCCAATCCTGCGGAGGATCCAGTGCGGCACCTGGAGTATCGGGACGCACGCGGCATGCGTCCGGGTGGGTTCGGCGTTCTACTTGCGCAAAAACTTGTCGATCAACTGATCTACAGCGAACATGGCAATGAGGTAGTGCTCATCAAATATCTCGATCTAGATCCACCGCCACCAGAATAGGGACATTCCAACTCCCTCACGTTCATTGGTTGGCGGCTGGTTTCCTCTCTACTGAGAAGAAAAGGTAAACCGCAAGACCGACGTAGTTTTCCTGCTTGTTCCGGTGCTTGCCGGTGTCGTTCTCATGTTCATAGTAGGGATTGAACTCCACATGCTTTCCTACAGGCAAAAGGCAACCGACATATTCGGTCGTCGTACTCCATTTGTTGTACTGGCTCTCGTAGTAGGGCTCGAAGGCGACATAGGGTATTGGATGATAGGAATAAATCGCAAGTGTTCTTTGGAGCGTAAATTTATTGCGATAGCGCCAGTTGAACTTGTCGCCCTTCCAGTCGAGGTCCGCACGGTTTCTGTCGGTCATTAGTAATCCCGCCTTCATGGGAAAGTGGAAGGTCGCTGACGTCAAAAAGCGATTGTCGGTGGGCTCAGTCGGAGCAGTTATGTATCGGTATCCAGCCTCGAGCACCAGAGCTCTGGGTTTGGAGTCGTCCAGATCGAATGCCGCGACTTTCTTAAGCTTGAGCAGGGGCTTGAGGTACAACTGGATGCTTGGTCCGCTGGTAACCTGGGTTGGGTCGCCGCCATCCCGATCTTCCTTGGCCTCGGAATAAATCCGAAACATTGAATTGAGCTTGAGGTAGGTATCAACCTCGGGAAGAAACTGAACCGTTTGTGCGCTCGCGGAAGCGCAGGCCAAGAGAAAGCAGGATATTGCTAACCATCGTCTCCGGATTCGCGCCATAACCGCCATGGAGCGCGACCCGATCCGCGACAGCGCTAGTTGATGAGATCGAACCTGCCGAAAACTCGTTCTCTGTTGGGCGAACCCTAGGGAAATGGCGGATGAAGAAAGTACCCCTGCACAGAAGATAGTCTGTTGTCTCATCGCTCGTGCTCTCGGCATTTCGAGTCTAGTTGCCAGTGAATAGTCTGCAACCGTCAGTTTTGACAGGTGTGTCGCGCACTGGGGCTTGCAGATTTCCGGCGGAGGGATGCCATCTCCGGGCTGTGATGAACGTTTTGACAACTCGCACAAAGGCTACCTATCGCGCTAGGGAAGAGAATCGATCCCGGTTTGTCAAAACTGACAGTTGCCAGATGCAAGTCTCTCCCCGAGCATATTGCCAAGGCGATTACCTCCTCCAGTCACCAGGACCGTTCGTGAAAAGCCGAGTGACCGCGAGACCGCCCCGAATAGGAGGGACCGAGAAAATGCGGAACATCAAAACTCTGAGAACCAACACAGGTGCCATTAGCTTGATGCTGGTCGGTCTGCTGATTCTCGCGAGCACTCTCGCTTTCTCTCGCGGCCCCAAGCCCGAGACGATTGAAGCGAGCGCGATGGGAACAGGTACACAGATGGGGCGGGAGATTGGCGTAACCCTGGAAATTTACGATTTTTCCACGCCAGAGGACAGACAGATCCTGGTCGATGCTTTCACCAAGGGCCAGAACCAAGGGTTGGTCAATGCACTTTCCAAGATGAAGGCGGTAGGTCATTGCGCGATCACTGGGACACTGGGTTATGACGTCAGCTACATCCGCATGACGAACACTCCAACCGGAAGAAAAATCGTGTTTGTTACCAATCGTCAAATCAGGTTTGGGGAAGCTTTCCTTGACACTCAATCTCAATCGTTCAATTTGACGGCTGGTGAATTTGAGTTGAATGAAACCGACAAGCACAAAAGCACGGGAGTGGTCTATCCCGCAGCTCAGCTAACAATCGATAAGGTAGGTCAGTTGCACATGGACCTAAGTGAAAATCCGTGGAAACTCGTGGATGTTCTCGATTGGAAAGGAACGCCTGGGCTGAACTAGCTGGCGCGTCAGCCCATTCCTTGCAATTCAGAACGTTTCAAAACCAACACAAATAAAAGCGAGCTTGACAGCCTTACCTGCATGGAGAAAAGAAAATGATCAGGACTTTCACGAAACAGCTCTTATCAACGACGCTATCCTTCCTGCTGGTCATTGGCACGATGCCCGTGCGAGCTGCAGCTCAGCAGACAGGATATTCAGGGCAGGGAGTGCCGTTGTCCGCAGAAGAACTGCAACAACTGGTAGCGCCCATCGCGCTTTATCCGGACGCCCTGGTAGCGCAGGTTCTCGGAGCTGCAACCTTTCCAGACCAGGTTGCTGCTGCGGCCAGTTGGCTTCAGCAGAACAGTAATCTCACAGGCGCGACTCTGATGCAGACCGTTGATCAGCAACCGTGGGACCCTAGTGTGAAGGCGCTCACACAATTTCCGTCGGTCCTCGGCAACCTGGCGACCAACCTGAGTTGGACTTCCGCGCTGGGAGAGGCATATCACACGCAGTCCGCTGACGTCATGTCAGCCGTCCAGGTGTTGCGTGCGAAAGCACTAGCTGCCGGCAACTTGAAATCAAGCTCGCAGCTCGTTGTCTCGCAACAGTCGCCACAAGTCATCGTGATTCAACCCGCGAATCCGCAGGTGGTATATGTCCCGATGTACAACCCTGCGGTGGTTTACGGGTATCCCTACGTAACTCCCGGATACAGCGCTTCGACCGTGGCGGCGACCGCCGTGGTTGCGTTTGGAGTCGGCATTGCGGTGGGCGCGATGATGAACAACAACTGCTGCGGCTGGGGTTATAGCAGCTGGAATTGTGGCTGGCATGGCAGCACTACGGTCATTTATCGCGGCGGAGCGTACTACGGCAATCCTGCATGGCACGGCGGCTACTATGGCGGGTCTGGGTATCGTCCCCCAGTCGCGCACTATAGCGCCGGTTATAACCCATCCACTGGGACCTACGCGCGTGGCGCCACAGTCTCGAACGGCTACGGCAGCCAAAGCGTCGGTCAAGCGTACAACCCAAGAACCGGGGCATACGGCCAGACTCAGCAAGGCTCCAATGCCAATGGAAGCTGGGGGAGTTCGACGGTTTCGAAAAACGGCAACACTGCGTACAGCCAGCATCAAACGACCTCGCAAGGAACTACAGGGTCGGTGCAAACCACGAAAGGTGGTTCCGCTTATGGTGCGTCGGGTAAGTACAACAGCGGTGCCGTGGGTCAGACTGCAAATGGCAATAAGTATGCGACTGCGAACGGCAACGTCTATAGCAACACTGGGAGTGGTTGGAATCAGAAGAACGGAAGCTCGAACAACTACCAGAAATCTGGAAGCTCAAGTTACTCGGGCAATGCGCAGAGATCCAGCGCGTCAGGCTGGGGTGGGCAGGAAAAGAGCGGCGGGTCATCCGCGTTTAGTAGCGGAAGCGGAGGCTGGGGATCCAGATCGGAGAGCGCTCGTGGTTCCTCAAGCTTTGGTGGCGGTGGGGGCTGGGGCGGCGGTGGTCGCAGATGAACTGACGGTGCAACTAAGGGAAAAAACTTTCAAGTCTGCTGACCGATTCGTGGAGTGTCTCACATTCGATATTTTTGGAGGCTGGTATGTCGCGCGAGATCCGTAAAATTGGTGTTACAAACTGCTGGTTGCTTCTGGCGCTAATCATTATTTTTGCCGCGTGCAACAAGTCCGATAAACCTCCGTTGAAAGTGTTTTCTTCCCCTGACGACGCGGGCAACGCGCTGCTGGAAGCAGCAAAGTCAGGAGATCAAAACGTGGTACTTGGAATTTTCGGTCCGGAATCGAAAGAGTTAATCTTCTCTGGCGATGCCGTGCAGGACAAGGCCACAGTCGAGGCATTCGGGGCGGCCTATCAGCAAATGCACCGCTGGCGCAAAATGCCTGATGACGCGCAAATCCTGCTAATCGGAGCGGACAATTTTGCCTTCCCAATCCCCCTGAAGAAGAATGCCACCGGCCAGTGGTTTTTTGACACGGTCGCGGGAAAAGATGAGATTCTAGCGCGCCGCATTGGCCGGAATGAACTGGCGGTCATCGACGTTTGTGGAGCGCTCGCCGACGCTCAAGCTGAATATTTTGCGCAGAGTCATCAGGGCGGAAGCACGAAACAATACGCCCTGAAGTTCATCAGTGACAGTGGCACCCAGAACGGCTTGTACTGGGAATCACCAGAAGGTCAGCCCAAAAGCCCGCTGGGCCCCTTGGTAGCGTTCGCCAGCACTGAAGGATACAGCACGAAGCCGAATTCGCATGTGCCTTACCACGGCTACTACTTCCATATGCTGACCAAACAAGGCAATCACGTCCCAGGCGGTGCGAAAGATTATGTGGTCGATGGCAAGATGGTCGGTGGATTTGCCTTTGTCGCCTATCCGGCCGAATATCGCAATTCGGGGGTGATGACATTCACCATCAACCAAGATGGCGTGTTGCTGCAGAAAGATTTGGGGAAGAACACAACAGAAACCGCGGCCGCGATGACCGAGTTCGATCCCGATGACAGTTGGAGCCAAGTAGAGGAATGAGCCAATTGAATTGACGATAGCGATCAGCCGTCACAAACGAGACGGCCTCGGTGTTTCTCTCGGCGCTCAGTCTGCGTGTTTTCTCGCGTCAGCCTCCTGCCCCATGCGTAACGAAAAGCTGGCGGCTCCAACGACACAAGCATATGTTGGAGTAACCCGAGCCTTTCTGCTGCAGAAGAATTGGAGGCCATCTTATAAATGAATATCGTGGACTTCCCGCTTCTGTTTTTCGCCTTCTCTTTCATCGTACTTTGGCTCTCCTCCCTTGGCGGCACCTTTTTTCGGAGAAAGCTGCGACCGTTGGAAAAAGATGCGCGACAAGACTTCGATCTTGTCCAAGCCGCTGTCCTGACTTTGCTGAGCCTCCTTATCGGATTTTCTTTTTCGATGGCCATTAGCCGCTACGAGCAGCGCAAGACCTACGAAGAGGCAGAAGCGAATGCGATCGGTACAGAGTACATGCGCGCCGGTCTGCTGCCCGAGGCAGATGGAACGAGAGTGCATGAGCTTCTGAGGAACTATCTCCACCAGCGGGTGCTGTTCTATACCACGAGGGATGTGCGGCAGCTTCGACAAATCGACGCTGACACTACTCAACTGCAGAATGAGTTGTGGTCTGTCGTCCAGGCTCGCGCCGTGGCGCAGCCAACACCCATTTCCGCCCTTGCGGCTTCAGGCATGAACGACGTGTTGAACTCGCAGGGATACACTCAGGCCGCTTGGTGGAACCGCATTCCATTCGAGGCATGGGCCCTGCTGGTATTGATCGCGATTGGCTGCAACCTGCTGATCGGGTATGGCGCACATCGCACAAGCGCACTGTTTATAGTATTGCCGTTAGCTGTGTCTCTTTCTTTTTTTCTTCTAGCTGATATTGACGGCCCGCGTGGCGGCCTGATTCGCGTGCAGCCGCTAAACCTGATAAGCGTATCTCAGCGCCTACAAGCACACTAAGTCAGAAATTCCGGTTAAACAAAGCCCCCGGCGCGTGGTGTCCACGTCAAAACTGCAAACGCAAAATTGGTTTTACCAACTCTCGCTCTCATGCGAAGTGCTCTTCGCAGATTGGGAGGATGAGATCAGACACTGTCCGTTTTGACAGTGTTCGTGCCACCTGCCGTCCACTAGACTGCGATCCTTGACCGTTTACGACGTCAGGTGGAAAGCAGGCTCCAAATGTTGAAATTAATGTTTACGCTCTTCCTTCTCGCGTCAGCGGCCCTGGCGCAATCTTCTTCCGATGGATCGTTTTCGGTGCAGCACTCCAAACACGCGAACTTTTCCCTTAGCCCGGCACAAATGCGCGATGCGGAGAGTCTCTACCAAAGCGCATGTGCGGTAGTGCAGCACGATTTTCACAGCAGCGCCAGTGGATTGCATCCGCACTTCACTGTCATCATAGGTGCCGACAGCAATGCAGTCCACGGCAAAGGAGAGATCTGGATGAAGAAGTGGAACTCGCTGCTTTTTGCACAAGGAGTCGTGGTGCTGGCTTACTACGAGGCGCTCACGGCTGATGTGATCACGCAATTGGGCAACCGCGCGGTCCGCTACAGCAACGCCTCAGTGGATGTCGCCGACCTCAAGTAAGCTTAGACACCGTCCGCCGTGCAACCACCTGAGGCGCACACCGAGACGCCTGCGATGTGTCACGAAGAACAACCCGGCTTACTTGCCATTCAAACGTCAGTTGTGTCTTACCCTGCAGTCTTCGCGAATGCTGGATCGAACCCTGAGAGCTGCCGCAGTGCCTGGGTTCGCGCCTCAACCACATCCCGCGGCGTTCGGGCCAGCAGAAGAGCGCATTCGTGCTCGGAGTATCTTTCCAAAACGGACATGACAAAAACAAATCGCTGAAGCGGCGGAGCTAATCTCGCCACGGCATTGATAGTGCAAACTGCCCGCGATTCGATATCGACTTCGCACCAGCTCTCTGGTTTGCTGCTGCCCTCGGCCTGCTCGGAAAGGACAACACGAATGGCGTTAGTAATCAAACAACGTTTGCTCCAGGAGCGTTCCCATCCTATAAAGACCCAGTTCGCTGTGACGGCATCCGCAAAAGTCGCCATCAAACATTGTTCCGCTTCGGCGTGATTTCCCGTCAACAGAAAAGCAAGCAGGTACAAAGGCTGCAGATCATCTATAAGGTGCTGGCAAAAGTTGGAGTAGGTGGCATACGCAGGAGGGAACTGCCCGTTGTTTGTGGGTCGAAACCTGGACATGGCCAAAGTCGTTCGGGTGTACCCTGCTAGTCGTGCCCTGAAACTTTCCCCAACTGCACCACTTTACCGGAGCCCAACTCGTAGACGGCTTCGAACACTGTCAGCTTGCCGTCGTGCAGGAAATGCTGCAGCACCTCGCTGCTAGCCACAACATCCTTCGCGCTCTGTTGAACATTCTCCAGAATTGCCGCCTCCACCAGTTCGTCGGCTTTGGCGTGGGTTTTTGCCCGCGTAACGGCTGGCGAAATTTTATCCACAATGGCCTGAAGATTCGGCGTCGGCATTTTGTCGCCGGAGCATGCCGCGGAGACCGCGCCGCACTTTTCGTGTCCTAACACTACGAGCACACTAGATCCCAGGTGCTCAAGGGCGTACTCGATGCTGCCAACACCAATCGCATCCGCAATATTCCCAGCTGACCGGACCACAAAAAGATCGCCCAGATTCTTGTCGAACAGAATTTCCGGTGCAACCCGGCTGTCGGAGCACGCTAGCACTATTACCTTAGGTTGCTGGCCCTTCGCCAAGCTGTGACGCAAGGGCACGACGTCGACGGTTTCCGTCTTGCCGTTTACAAATCTTCGGTTGCCCTCCATTAAATCAGCCCAAATTGACTCGGCCGAAGGCACCTGGCCCGCAACAGCGTGCTCCTGTGGGGGCGCTGTTGCCTGCTGTTGGGCAAATCCCACGCTCAGACACTGACTCATCAAGAGCAGATAGAGTAAATATTTCTTCATCAGATTGCTCCCATTTCTAGTTTGATTATCGCTGTTACTCCTTGCAGCAGAGCTTTGGATAACGAAATTACGATGGCCCGCTAACAATCGGGAACACCACTTGCTTGAACGCTTCGACGCTATCTGAAAGGTAGCTTCGGAAGAACTGTCATTAGTTACAGGTTGCCGAAGCTTTCGAGTGGTTCTCTCTAGACACTCCCTCGTTCTGGCCCTATGTTAAGAAACCTGCGAGAAACTCGCGTTTCTCACTGCGCCAGCGGTAGAGACCTGAAGGGAAGCGAAGGTCCTCTCATCCCTTGCTGTTTACTGGCATTTCTGACAGTCGCCGGGTGCCCGTCTGAGCGTTAGTTTGAATGCGCACGGTAATCGAGAGATGGCAGTCAGCAGAAACTCACGTGCAACATCCTGGGAGAAAATTCTATGAGAACAAGTTACGCATGCAGAGTTCGGGAATCAGCAGCACGCTTGTCAGTTATGACCTGCTACCTGTGCTTCTTTTTGACTGTCCTGTTGCCGTTGGCAGCTGCGGGACAATCTGAAGACAAGAAGCCCGAGCAGTTTTCGGCGACAGCGTTCGGACAAGGTGGAATGTTTGCCGGCAAGACTGTGTCGCTGAACATCTACATCACCGGCTATTCCAGCGATCAGGAGGTAGAGGGCCTCGCTACCACTCTGCGAACCAATGGTTCGGACGCTTTGTTGAAGGCTGTGCAGAAGATGAAAGAGAAAGGAAGCGTGTCAACCACAGGCCGCGTCGGATGGAACGTTCCGATTGTCCGTCAACAAATCACCGAGAAAGGTCGAAGGATTGTCATGTTTTCCGATCGTCCCATTTCGTTCTACGAAGCCCGCACAGCACCACGTTCAAAGACTTACGAGTTTGGGCTGCTTATTTTGAACGTCAACGACAAGGGTGAAGGCGAGGGTCTCTTGTATGGCGCCAGTAAGGTGAAGTTCACGAAGGATGATCAGCTGGAGGTCGAGCACTTCGGCCAGCAACCTGCCCGGCTGGCGGCAGTGAAGCTCTGGAAATAATTGAACGCCAGGACGCAACGACGTTCGCGCATGATTGAACTCACACGGTAAGGTTGTGCGCCCGCGTGTAGCGATCAGCCGAACTGTCAACACTGACAGTAGTGGCAAGTCCGCGCCGCGCCGTACGATCGCGCCGTCATCCGGTTGGTCAGAAGGATCACAAATAATCAGGTGAACTGGATCCGAAATAATTTCGTGCCAAGAAACGCAGAGATAAACGGTGGTCTTCTTCCGACACGCGGGTGTTCACAAGTTCGAGAGTTGGATAGAGAAAGTGTACCTGGTACGTGTACAACGCGAAATCAGCGATGGCGTTATGCCGGAGTCAGTAAGCTTTGGTGAGCTGGGATTTGCACGCTTTACGGCGCGGCCGCGAAGACTGCTCCCGCCCCGGCCCCCGCCGGCAATAAGTCGAAACCGTACTAGACGGTTCGAGAAGACCTGTTGATTTTGGCTTTCAGCACATCGAACACTCTTTATCTTTTGTAAACCCACTCTGCCGGCGAGCAGCGGTCACTTATCTCCGCGTTCTTGTCGTCATCCTGTTTTCAGCGTGTGTGACTATGAACATCAGAGTCCACGATGGCGGGGGGAGCATATGAGTTCTACTCACCCTCGGCTACCTCGGAGCACTTTCAGGGTGGATTCCCCACTGCAGATAATGGCATGGGTCAGCCTTGTAGCGGTGCTGTCCTATCTCGCCGCAAAGTTAGGCGGGACAGTCGAAATGCGTCCGGAGGTGGACTGGCCACTTTGGCCGGGTAACGTGCTGCTGGTTTCGATATTGCTGCTGGTTCCCCGCAGGATCTGGCCGGTACTCATGGCGACAGCCTTTGCGGCATTCGCGCTCTATGATTTGCAGTCCGGCGTTGCGCTTCGTTCCATTGCTTTGCTGATTCTGTCTGATTTCATTGAAGTCCTCACGGCTGCATGGGGTTTGAGCTATGTCTTTGGAAAACTTCCTAGGATAGACAGCATGAGGGCTCTGGCGAAGTATGCCTTCATCGCCATAGTTTTCGCGCCATTCATCGCAGCCTTTGTCGGCGCGCTGGCCAGCAGCGGAGACTATTGGACGAGCTGGCGAATTTCTTTTTTTTCGGAGGCGCTGGCATTTCTGACTCTGTTGCCAGCGATTTTAGGTTGGGCAAGCAAAGGGACGTGGTGGACGCGCGAATCGCTTGCGTACCACCTCGAGGCGGGAGCGCTGCTCGTTGGTTTAGTGCTTCTGGGATATCTTACTTTGGTCTCGTCCTGGGCAAACGTCTCACCCGCATTGCCTGTTGTGCCATTACTCCTCTGGGCCGCTTTGCGCTTCGGAACAACCGGGGTTAGCACTGCGATGGTTGTTCTGGCTTTTCTGTCGATTTGGGGAACAATCAACGGCCGAGGTCCATTCATCGAAATGGGTGCGCTCAAGAGCGTCATGTCGCTACAGGTGTTCTTATTGTTCTCTGCTGCACCATTCATGGTTCTGGCAGCCCTTGTTGAGGAACGCAAGCGAGCGGAGGAGGCCCGGTCCAGGCTCGCTTCCATTGCGGAATCTTCGGACGATGCGATCATTTCCAAGACCCTGGACGGGATCATTGTGACTTGGAATCAGGGCGCACAGCGCATCTTCGGGTTCAGCGAAGCCGAGGCAGTGGGTCAATCCATCACGATGCTGACGCCGCCCGATCTCCTGGGGGAAGAGAAAGCCATTATGCAAAAGGTAGGAATCGGTGAAAAGGTTGAACACCTTGAAACCGTCAGAGTCACGAAGGAGGGCAGGAAGATCGACGTCTCGCTAACCCTATCTCCCTTGAGGGATGCGAGAGGCGTGATCGTAGGTATTTCCAAAATTGCACGCGACATCACGGAGCGAAAACGCACGGAAGAGGAGCTGACAAAGTCCGAGGAGAGATTCTCTAAGGCCTTTCGACGAAGCCCCACGGCGCTGTCATTGACTAATGCCAGAACTCATCGATATATCGATGTCAACGAAACTTTTGAACGGATTACGGGATATACACGGGCAGATGTGATCGGGAAGAGTGATTCTGAACTCGCGCTCTGGGTGAATCCTGCCGAAAGGGCCAGGCTGACACAGCAGTTGCTGCTCGAACGCTTCCTTCGCGATGTGGAGTGTGAATGCCGCGCGAAAGGCGGCCGGACCTTTACCGCGCTGGCATCGGCAGAGTTGATCGAAATCGACGGCGAATCATGTGTTCTTGCGGTGCTAGCAGACATCACGGACCGCAAGCAGGCAGAACATGCATTACAGCAAAGCGAGAGGCGGTTTCGGTTGGTCGCCAACACCGCTCCCGTGATGATCTGGACTTCTGGTCTCGATAAGCTGTGCGACTACTTCAATCAGCCCTGGCTCGAGTTCACCGGCCGGCCTCTTGCGGCGGAGCTTGGAAATGGTTGGGGAGAAGGCGTCCACGCTGAAGATCTGACGGCTTGCCTGGATACCTATACAAAGGAGTTCGATGCACACCAGTCTTTCAAGATGCAGTATCGGCTCCGCCGGCATGACGGCGAATACCGCTGGGTCCTCGATACGGGGGTGCCGAGATTCAACGGAGACGGCTCGTTTGCTGGCTACATAGGTTCCTGTATCGATATCACGGATCGGAAGGTCGCCGAAGAGACCCTTTCCACGGTAGGCCGGAGGTTGATTGAGGGACAGGAAATAGAAAGAACTCGCATTGCACGCGAGTTGCACGACGATATCAACCAGAGGCTCGCGCTGCTGGCAAACAGAGTCCAGGGATGTGAGCAGGCGGCGCCCGCCAATAAGTTTCCGTCGCAGAACAAGGAACTGTGGGAGATCTGGCGCCTGACCAATGAAATTGCCACCGATATTCAGCACATATCTCACCAATTGCACCCATCCAAACTGCACTATCTCGGGCTGGCAGCGGCCGTACGCGATCTCTGCCATGAGTTTTCCGCGCAGCACAAAATTGAGATCAATTGTGAGGTGCACAACCTACCGCCGCAACTCGAGGACAGCGCCTCTCTCAGTTTGTTCCGGACAGTCCAGGAATCGTTGCACAATGTGGTCAAACACAGTCATGCTCGTCACGTAAAGGTGGAATTGATCCGCCAATCGAACCTAATCCAGTTGCTCGTTTCCGATGATGGGATCGGGTTCAATTTAGAGCAAGCACGACAAAATCGTGGCCTCGGCCTGGTCAGCATGCGGGAGCGTCTGCGGTCCGTAGGGGGCGAGTTCTCCATCTGTTCAACGCCATCCCTGGGCACCCAGGTAAAAGGTATTGTTCCGGTTACCACAAAGCCTGTTCGCAGAGAGGCCGCCGCTGATTGAGAGCCTGCAATCCTCAATCGCTACCGTCAATTCTGACAGTAGCCAAGACCCCCTGAGGCGAATAGCATCACCGCGAAGGTTGGCTGTGGACCCACATAACTCCTTAACTGCGACGGCATCATGGCCGTCTGCGGGCGATTCCGCGGAGTCAGCGTTCGAAGAGGGAAAGTGTGCACGGTACGAACATACTACTCAGCGACGATAATTCTGGTGTTCTCGACCACGTTCGCAAGATGCTCGAGCGAGAGAAATGCTACAAGGTCGTCGGGGCTATCTCCGACGGGAGAGTTGTGGTCACCGAATACTTTCGGCTCAGACCCGACGTCATCATCCTGGATATTTCCATGGGGGAACTGAACGGGATCGATATCGCGCGGGAGCTGCGAGATTCCGGATGCCGCGCCAAGATCATTTTTCTCACCGTGCATGAAGACTATGACTATGTGAACGCCGGCATGGGTGCAGGTGGTTCGGCCTATGTTGTGAAATCACGGTTAAGTCAAGACCTGCTATCGGCTATCAACGCAGTGCTTTCCAACAAGCTCTTTGTCTCGCCGAACTTGATGTACAAGCCCGGTTAAGGCTGCGGCTCCCTGGCAAAGTCATATGCCGGGATCGGCTGTCAATATTGACAGTTACGCGCTCGTTTCGTGCCGTGTACTGTTTGGCCAGTAAAGGAGATGCCTGACTCACTGAGGCCCTGCCGATGAGGCAGGACGGCTCATAAGAAGGAATGCAACGGTTACGCAGACTTGAGCGCGTATTGCTTGTCTTGGGTGTGCTGATGCTTGCCCTCTATGTGGCAGCCCGCATCCATCAGGCTGTTTTGTCTAGGGCCGAAGTGCAGAGGTTCACAGCTGCGCACTTGGTCTCGACGTCCGGTCCTCATGGGGAGGCGCTGAACACTGAGAATCCGGACTTCAGTTTGTGGTCGCAGAGGCGAATTAAAGACTATGAGGAAAGCTTGGCGGCGCAGTTCGCGCCCGCTATCGCCATCCTCCGCATACCAAAGATTCACGTCGAAGTTCCTGTTCTGGAAGGAACCGATGAGCTGAGCCTGAACCGGGGGGTGGGGCACGTGGTCGGTACAGCCAATCCAGGTGAGAACGGCAATATGGCGATTGCTGGACATCGAGACGGTTTCTTCCGCGGCCTGAAAGACGTTGGTCTCGGCGACACGATTGAAATGGTTATGCCTGCGCAGACGGAGACTTACATCATCGATCGCATCACCATTGTTGAGCCGAGCGATGTCTCGGTGCTGAAGGCCGGGTCGCATACGTCGCTCACGTTAGTAACTTGTTACCCGTTCTACTTTATCGGCAGCGCCCCGAAGCGTTACATCGTCCGGGCATCTATCGCCGATTCTGCTCGGTCGGACCCTCATGCTATAGGGCCCCAGAGGTCCGAGGCAGGTGGCTTTGATCAGCAAGCAAACGCAAGGTAAACAGTTTCGAAACAGACATAGATAAGTAGAACGATCTTATTTCAGGGTTCGGAAAACCGACTAAGGAGAAAAAAGCAATGAGATCAAAAGTAAATTGGATCCATACATGGCTGATGCTCGTGGTGGGGGTTCTTTCCCTGACCTTTGCCCTAAGCACGAGCGCGCAGGTACAAACAAATACGACAACAACCACTAGCACACCCACGGTAAACACTCAGGTCGAGAGCGGTGAAGTCGTAACCGTTTCCGGCAACGACCTGGTAGTCAAGATGGCGGATGGCTCCATCCGGCATTTTGCCAATGTGCCGGAAAGTGCCAGAATCTCGGTTGATGGACAGCAGCTCGGGATTCACGACTTGAAACCGGGCATGAAACTTCAACGCACAATCACTACCACCACGATACCCAAGACCATTACGACGGTGCAGAGTGTTACAGGCACGGTGTGGAACGTGACGCCGCCGCTTTCCGTAATTCTGACCCTGGAAGACGGAAAAAATCAGCAGTTCAAGATTCCCAAGAATCAGAAGTTCAACGTTGGAGGACAGATGGTCGACGCTTGGGGCCTGAGGAAGGGGATGAGAGTCTCCGCCACGAAGGTCGTGGAAGTTCCCATCACCGACGTTGCAACGAATCGGACCGTGACCGGCGAGATGCCGCCCCCACCGCCTCCTCCGCCACCCGACGTACCTGTTCTGGTCGTCGAGGAGACAGCCCCTCCTGCAGAGGTGGCGCAGGCCGCACCTCAGGCACTGCCGGCGACCGCAAGTTCACTTCCCTTGATCGGGCTGCTGGGTTTTCTGTCACTGGCTTCTTCGCTCGGACTGCGAAAGATTCGTAAGAATCTCTGACATTTCGGCGATTGCGAGAGCAGAACCAAGGAGTTGCCCGCCCACATGGATGGCAACTCCGCTTTTGGAATAGTACCTCGCTGCGGTCACGGCTAACATTCTTGCCAGTGCTTGGGTGAGGGCAAAGGTCGCGTCGGTCAAAGAGGCGCGGCCCAACGGTTGAACGACCCAGGAGATGAATGACATGAAGATACTCTTGATTGCGGTGCTGGCCTCTGGGTTGATTCCAAATGCCACGGCACAGACCTCTGCGGCGTGGTCCCCAGCCAAGAGCCTTGGGATGTTCGCTTATCCCAAGAACAACCAGGATGCCGACCAGCAACTCAAGGATGAGAGCGCTTGCTACGGTTCCGCAAGGGAGAACACGGGCATCGATCCTCAAGCGCCGCCGCCCGCAGGGCCGAGCGCGCAGCAACAACAAGCGGACCAACAGCAGGCTGCGCAACAGGCCAAGCAGGACGTCGGCAAAGGTGGAACGGTGAAGGGTGCCGCAGGAGGCGCCGCAGGAGGCGCTGCCATCGGCGCGATCGCTGGCAATGCAGGACAAGGAGCGGCCATTGGCGCCACCGTAGGAGCCATAGCCGGTAGGCGCAAGCAGAGGACGAAAGAAGAGCAGGCAAAAGCGCAAGCGGCGCAGCAGACCGCCCAAGGGCAACAACAGATCCAGGCCCAGGCGCAGGCCCAATACGCTTCCGCCCAGGATACGTTCAAGAGAGCGTTTTCTGCGTGCATGGATGCCCGCGCGTATTCCGTTCAGTAAAAGAAAGACACTCGACTTCAAGACCGATTAGGAGAGATCTTATGCGAACATTTCTAGTTTTCTGTGCCTCTCTCGCCCTGTTAAGCGTACTTACTTCCGCGCAGACCGGGGAAGTCGTTGTAAAGCCGCTGACCGACTCCGACATTCAACTGATCCGTTCTGACGTCCAGGCAGACAAGAACGCGATCATCAATCACACAATGCAATTCACCGATGCAGAATCCGGCGCGTTCTGGCCCGTCTATCGGGACTACGCCCGTGACCAGCAGGTCATCGGTGACCAGCGCGTGCAACTTATCAAAGACTACGCGGCGAATTACGACAGCTTGGACGACCCGAAGGCAAAGGACTTGGTGCAGCGGATGATCAATATCGAGGACAAGACCCTGAACCTGCGGGAGGACTATTGGCCGAAGTTCATGCAAGCCTTGGGAGCGAAACGAGCCGCTAAGTTTTATCAGGTGGATAGTCGGCTGAGCCTCATCGTCACCCTGCAACTCACGTCCGCAATTCCTCTGATCCCTTAGCCGAAGGCCTTTAAAATGCTGGGATGCGTGCAGACTGTCGTGGCTGGATGGGTAGGGCTGGCTAAGGTCCTTCGCGTTAGAGGCACCGGAAACCAACACGACGAGATCGTGTTCGAAAACACCGCGGGTCATTATTATTAATTATTATTATTGAGGAACCATCCTGATTGCTGCAATTGACCGACCGCCCGGCACCTCTTTTCCTTTTCACGCCCGGCCTCGGGCTGCGGTTCCCAACTCCTGAACGAGATCCAGTTCGGCCGTTTCCTCCGCCCCTATCCGCAGAAGCATCTCCGTGGCCCACCTTGCTTGCGCACTCTCAGAACAGGCTACATAGACCAGAACTCCAGCCTCGCACAACTGGTTCTCCAAGCGTCCGGCATCTTTTTCGGAGAAACCCAGATCGATGAGCGTGTCGGAACTGCCACACAGAGCCGGAGCTTCTCGGGTCGTCACCAGCACGCGACGAAACGTCTGTGAACGAATAAAGAAACCGAAACTCCGAATCACGACAGCGCCGAATTCAGAGAGCCACTCAATCAGCTCAGCGGCAACCGCGGAGACTTCTCGATCCGGATTGCGAATACCGGATTGGCACACGATAGTGGAAATCGGATGAGTGCGAGCGAGCATCAGACAGATGTCGTCATTGTCAAAACCCGCATTATTGAGTGTATTGACTACATCCGTTATCCGCACTTCCTCTGCATAGAAGCCGTAGGCCGCGTTCGTGGTTTCCATCGTCATGACTCACCCTCCGTCGCGTTGTCGCGCGCAAATTGGGGAACCGCGAACCAAATGTAGGATGGTGGCGCTTCACCGTACACTGGCATTAATGCTAGGTTGCAGTAACTCTGAGCCCGCGGCAGAAAGGAGGGGAGCTTTCAGAGGAATGCTGCTACTACCAGATCCTCTCCATGGAGAAGTGACTTCCTCGGCGACATGAAGTCGGCTACAGCTAAGACCCACGGCTGCATGTTTTGATGAAGGAAGTGAGCGACATCCTTTACATGTCAACCAGGACAGTTGCATATCACAGGTACCGGATGATGGAAGTGCTCGGGGCCAAGAGCAACAGCTAAACTGGTGAAGTACGCCGTCAGGAACCACACGGTTGCTGCTTAGCCGGAGCCGCTGGCAAGTAAACCGCTGCTGACAAACCGTCCGCCTTCCAGAACCGCTTCCACGGCAGCTAGCAGGTCGGTCCCGAGCTTTGCTTTCGCAACGTAGCCCTGTGCCCCCAAGCTGAGCGCTTCTTGCACCAAGTCAGCGGAAGACTGCTGGCTTACGAAGATTATTTTGCATGCTGGCGCGAGTTTGCGAATTCGTCGAGCGGCCTGTAATCCGTTCAGCGTTGGGAGTCCGATGTCAAGGAGGATCAAATCCGGTTTCAGTTCTTCCGCCTTGCGAAGCGCTTCCAGTCCGTCGGACGCTTCACCGATGACTTGCAAGTCCTTCCTTTTTCCCAGGATCGAGCAAATCAATCGTCGAAAAGCCACGAAATCCTCCACGATGACAATCCGTATCTTGGACATTGTGGTCAACGGACAAGGGTACTCCTTTCACAGCGCGGACGGAACGATTGCCGAGGTTAGCCTGTTCACCCATTTTCCACTAAAATTCACTTTCGCGACGGAAAGTGCTAGGGTGTCCGCTGAGAATACTTTAACGTCCTGGAGCTGTTATGTCGTCGCAAGCGTTGCCAGTACAAGCTGAACAGCTTTTCCGCTATCTTTTTGAGCAAGCATCATTGGGAATCGCAGTGGAGGATCTCGATGGGACGCTCTTGCTTGCCAACCCGGCGCTGTGCTCCATGCTGGGATACGAAGAGAACGAACTGTGCGGCATGAGTTGTTCGCAATTTGCTAATCCCGAAGACTCCAAAGACGATTGGGCTCACTTTCAGCAGCTCCGTGCAGGCATCATCGACCACTACTCGCTGGAGAAACGCTATGTGAGAAAGGACGGCGTTCAGCTTTGGGGAGGTCTGAATGTCTCGCTTTTGAAGAACAGCGACGGAGGATCCCCGCTCGTCTTTGCCTTTGTGGAGAACATCACGGAGCGCAAGCGGGCGGAAACGGCGCTCGCGAACGTGAGCCGCAGGTTGATCGAGGCCCAGGAGCATGAACGTACCCGAATCGGCAGAGAGCTTCACGACGACATCGGCCAACGTCTGGCGCTGTTAGCTGTCGAGTTACAACAACTCCACGAAGACCTTCCTAATTTACCCGAAGTGCACCCCCGTATGGACGTACTCCAGAAACAGACCTCTGAGATAGCCGCTGATATTCAATCCTTGTCGCACGAGTTGCATTCAGCGAAACTACAGTATCTGGGTATTCCTGCAGCAATCAAGGGCTTTTGCCAGGAATTCGGCGAGCAACAGAAAACAGAAATTGACTTCAAAACCAACGATTTGGCCGAGCCTGTGCCGCCGGACATTTCTCTGTGCTTATTCCGAGTGCTGCAAGAGGCCCTGCATAATTCGGCGAAACATAGTCGGTCGCGTCAATTCGAAGTGCGATTGTGGGAAACTTCGGCCGAGATTCATCTCACGGTTAGGGACTTCGGCGCAGGCTTTGATCGCGAAGAGGTAAAGAAAAGCCAAGGCCTTGGCCTCATCAGCATGGAGGAGCGGCTGAAAATGCTGAACGGAACCCTGACAGTCGAGTCGCAACCCCAGCGTGGGACCACGATCCACGCTCGCGTGCCTCTCAGCGCGGGAGTCGATTCCATAGGTGCCGCGGGGTAAGGCCTTTCCTTACCTTGCCGATGATTCACGGCAAATCCTCTGGAATAGTTTCTTATCTTCTTCGCGGTAAAAGCTGGTCAATGAGAATCCGCAAAGAATGTCCATTTCGTGTCGTTTACTTAGCTGGTTGCAAAGTTGTTCCACATGAATAGCCGCATCCGCTTTACCTTGCGCCCACAACACCGACGCGCATTCTCCGCAAGCTGCAATCCGTGACGGTTCCCCTCCTGTCGACCGAGTTGCCTTCGCGATCAGATTACCCACGACCTTAAAAAACAGTGCAGGCTCGAGCTGGTCATTTCGCATGAAGCTGGAAAGCATATCGCCGACATCTAAAGAGAGATATCGCCCCTCTTCAGTCGCAGCAACAATATCCACACTATGGTCCTGCAATCTTTGCTGGATACTCTTTCGATGCGACTCCGTCGCCACCACAATAACCACTTTCCCCGCCCGTAGGTGGGCTTCGACAAAATCAGTAAAGCCAACTACAAAAGCTGCGTCATCCGGATAGAATTCAACCTGGTGGCCGCAAGTGATCTCCGCCTTTTTCGGTATTCGCGATGGAAGAACCTTATTTCGCCGGCCGTCAAGGGCTTGCGAATCCGACACGTCGGTGAAATGGCGGCCCGACAATCCGCTACTGATAAATCGCCTGTTGGAAAGGACCGCATCCACAGCTGGTAACAGTTCATTTCCGGCGTATGCCTTGACGATGTAGCCCAGCGCACCTAAGGTGAATGCTTCTTGCGCTATATCGGCGGAAGATTCTTGGCTCACAAAAAGTATTTTGGATCGGGGGGAGAGACTGCGGATTTGCCGAGCGGCCACGATCCCATTCAATATTGGGAGCCCGATGTCGAGCACAATCAGGTCGGGTTGCAGCTCTTCTGCTTTGTGAACCGCTTCTAATCCGTCCGAGGCCTCCCCGACGATTTGCAATTCCTGTCTTTTTCCCAGGGTCGAACAGATGAATCGCCTGAACGGTTCGTAGTCATCGACCACGAGAATTCGGACTGTGGACATTTCCAAAACAACACCGCCTTCAAGGTCCAAACCCGACTGTTCGAGCTTAGTCGCTGTATTCTTACAGTATTCCATCGGTCGTTAGTTCAGGTCGTTGCGCAAGCGCAATCCAGAAAAGAATTAGCGTAGCGCACCTCAAAAACGAAAGCGGCCACGCACCCCATTTGATTCACAGGACGCTCGTCGAACATCGCCTCCGAAAACTGATTCATTCCAACTTAGTCTCCGTCTCAACCCTTGTGAATAGCCCGTGCGTGCCACCTGGCGGCACGGTCAGGGAATCCCGTCGCACAGAGCCACGGTGCTGTTGCGTCTTAGACGAGAACCTTCGGCCAATTGTGCGGTTCGCACAACAAGAACCGATGTCGCTCCGCGACTCTCACAGTCGTTCCTATGCCGATGGTATTTTCATATTGTCCTTGTGACGCTAGGGAATAAATTCCCCCTCCCAGCACTACCGCGAACGGCAAATAGAAAAAGTTACGAAATCTAATTAATGACGGGAAAAGTGGCGATACGATGAGCCCTTTTCGTGTGGGTCCAGGTCTTGACCCGGTCGCGGTCGGAGATCCACAACTACACGAGCGCGAGGGAAAGCCGCCTCAAATCCGAGTGATCGGCATTGAGGCGGCTAGCGCGGAGACTACTACTTCGTTGTGGCTTTGAAACCGACGGTCGCGCCCGTGGTTGATATGTAACGTCCGACAATCTCGAGTGTGTCGTTGAGCCCGTCAGGACGAGTGCTAGTGGCGTTCGGATCCTTGACGTCATAGTACTTCCCGCCATGCCGCAAGAATCCAATTTCGCTACCGCTGGAATTGAAATAGGCGCCGGCGACGTCGCCCTTATTATTTACGATGCGGGCAATCGTGCCGGTCGCGCCCGCGTTGGGGTCGATGATTTTCTTGAAGGTCTTTCCGTTGTACAGGAAGCTCTCGTAGGTGCCGACTGAATTAAGGGCAAACACCGTGATCTGACCGGCGTTGTTGATTCCCCACGCTTCGGTGGTGGTATCGCCCGCGACGTCGATACTCGTGTACTTGCTGCCTCTCTTTACAAAGCCGTGCTGGACGCTGCCGGAGTCCAAGTACAAGCCCACCACGTCTCCCTTATCATTGATTCCGATAGCTTGAGTTCCATTTGATTTCGGGAAGTTGATTGCCGTGAATTTTCCGGCAGCGTACACGAACCCCTGGTACAGGCTGGTCTTGGTACTGGTGCACCAACCGGCGGCCGCGCCCGCAGCGTTGATTCCGTAGAAAGCAATTGCTCCGGACGAGAAGCCGCCGCTGGTCACACAATTTTTATGATCGACCGTGGTTAGCTTCTTCCCGGCGAGGATCATGGCGTGCTGGACGTTTTTGGCGTCCACGTAGTCGCCGGCAATGGCTCCTGCATTGTTGACTGCGAAGGTGTCCGTTTCCATCGCGGTCTTGTTAGCGTGAACATCTGAGAATGTAAACGTCAACGGTGGTGCCGAAGCGATACCAACAGCGACGAACATTAGAACTACCAACGCGCCGAGAATAGATTTTTTCACTGGGTCCTCCTGGATAAGCTTTGTGACTCGTTCCCGCCCGTGGCGAAGACTCTCGAAACGCCTGAGGCCGCAAATTATCGTCCCCGTGATGCTTGCGGTCAAGATGAAAGGTTTTGCACTTCAGGCTAGGGGCGCGCGCGCCGAGGTCCCTTGTGGTGACCCGTGAATTAGTTAGCCGCTTTGGTTGCTGGTTCCTTTTGTTCCGCGTTGTATGCCTTCCACGCCTGATCAATCACATAATCGTGAACCGCATCGGCATCGCGTGTGGTCATCTTCAAGTGTGGGAAGGCGAATTTAGGAGGATCCGCAAAGCCGGGCATTCCTTTATCCCAATGCGTGCCGGCCAGGACAATCGCATACCACGAGTGATGAACCTCTGGCGGTGCATAACGCAGGTCAGGCACGGCGCCGTTGAGCACCCAAGCACCGCTCCCATCGACATCCGGGGAGTGGCAACCATCGCAGACGAACTTGCGGTACAGCATTTTGCCCTGCAGGATCGTCTCTTTGCTACCGGTTTGTTGCGGAGGCTTCGGCACCGCAGGCACAACATCGGGCGGTACCGGAAAAGGCATCGTCGCCCCAAGTTTGAAGGCCAGCAACCGCGTGGGCCCTCGCTTCGACTGAGGAGTGGCCATGGTCCAGGCTGGCGCGAACAACCTCGAACCCGAACCCCATCCCACCGGCGTTAAGATGTACTGTTCACCATTCACCGCGAAAGTCACCGGCACCGATTCAATAGCCGAGCCGGTTTGAATCGACCAAACTTTCTTGCCGTTGTCGGCGGCATACGCCGAAAACTCACCGGTGCCCTGACCTTGGAAAACGAGATTTCCCGCCGTGGAAAGAACTCCGCCGTTGGTGGCAATCCGCTCCTCGACGACCCACCGCGCAGACTGGTTCACCGGATCCCACGCGATGAGCTTTCCCTGTGTGCCTCTCATCCATTCCCCAGTTTCCACCGCCGTCTTAGAACCCGATTCGCGGTCAGTTGCCGGCACATACACCAGTCCGGTAATCGGGCTCAAGCTCATCGGCCACCAGTTGTGGACTGTCCATTGTCTTCCACCGCCCGCCGAGGCTGGCACCTCCACAGCCCGCCCGGTCTGCAGATCGATGGAGGTGGCCCATGCTACTTTCACCAGCGGCTTGGCCGAAAGCAATTTCCCGGTCTTGGCGTCGAGTACATAAAAGAAGCCGTTCTTCGGAGCGGTCATCGCTACATGGCGCGGCTCGCCGTCAAGAACCAGATCGCCAATGACAATGTGATTGTTTTCGGTCTGCAAGCCGGGAGCGCTGGTTTGAAAATGCCATGCATATTCTCCGGTGTCAGCGTTCACGGCGATGATGCATCCCGCATAGAGCCGGTCTCCGCTAACCTTGATCGATTCCAACTCACCATAGTCGACGCCTGCCCCGGCAGTCCCAAAGATCACGAGATCGGTCACCGGATCGTACGTGATCGCGTTCCAAACATCACCTCCCCCTATTCTCCACCCGTCCTTGCCGATCCACGTCTTTGCTGCGTTCTCCAGCGCTTTGGTTTCAAATCCTTTCACGGGATTTCCCGGAACCGTCCAGAAACGCCACGCTTCCTTGCCGGTTTCCGCATCGTACGCCGCCAGCGATCCGCGTACGCCATCGTCGGAACCGTTGTAGCCCATGAACACCTTTCCCTTGGCCACATGAGGCGCACCGGTGATCCCGGTTTGATGGGGATCGCAAACCGTAGCCTCCCACATTTGTTTTCCGGAAGCTGCATCGATCGCAACCAAACGGCAATCGCCCGTGCCGACATACACCTTTCCATCCCAGACGGCGACGCCTGCATTCGTGCGCGCCGAATATGAGCCGTTGATGGCTTGATCTAACCGCACTTTGGGATCGAACAGCCAAAGCATTTTTCCCGAAGCTGCATCCACGGCATAAACTTTCGACAGCGGAGCGCTCACATAAATCACTCCGTCAACAACAATCGGCTCCGCCACCACGCCCATCGCGCTGTCGATGTCCAGTGACCAGGCCAGCCCAAGGCCACCCGCGTTCTTATCCGTGATCTGCTTGAGCGGGCTGAAATGTTGCGCTTCAAAGGTGCGGCCATTCAGCAACCAGTTGTTCCCGTCGGCCGCTTCCGCCCTTATCCGCGCCTCGGTAACATCGCCAGCCTTGGCCGGGCTGTCCGCCAAAGAACGAAACGCAACCGTCATCCCGATAGCAATAAAGAGAGCGGTCAAACAAATCGTACGTCCATGCATACCAATTCTCCGGGTGATCGAGAGGCCGACGGATAAGGCAGCGCGGTGAGTTCGAACTCTCGTCGATGGAAGTGTACCTCAGGAAGGTTGGAGGCGCGGGTCGGAATCGAACCGACGCATAAAGGTTTTGCAGACCTCTCCCTTACCACTTGGGTACCGCGCCCTAGACTTAAATTAGCGTGATACGCGGCAAAAGTCTACTCGCTCTGCCAAGGGAATTGATCCGATCATAAGAGCGCGATTGGCAGACAGTGTTTCGATGGATCGGCTCCGGTTCCTAGATTCTAACGACGAATCCCCTCTAACTAACGCCTCCACATCGAAAGTCCAGACGATCCCATCGCGAGTAAGCCCAGCGTGGCGGGTTTGGACGTAGGCACGTTCAGAGCTGCGTTCGATTCTTCAACACTGCCATCGTCGGGCCCTTTTGTCCTGCCTGCGATGATGGGTTTGTTGGCAATAGTTTCGTACGCGTAGCCGGTTAGCGTGGCTGTGATGGTGGTTTTGCTGACCGTGACACTCAGCCGGGCCCATCCGTAGTGGATCTTGCCTTTGATTTTGAACTCAAGTCCGAGATAGCGGTCCTTGACGTTAGCCCAGGGGCCATAAACAATCGTGGCGTTGCTGGTGTAGTAGTTGGCGCGCGCTACAACCAATGCCGCCGTTCCTTTCTTAAAGGGGCTGCGGGGTCCGATGCGTGCGCCGGGATTCAGAGCTGAGTCGAGCAGAATTTGGCTCGCAGAACCGTAGCCAATGGCGCGATTGCCGCCAGCAGGCTTCTAACGAAGCTCGTAGAAGCAGAAGTCAGTGCAAGCGCTAACAGAGTTCGCGATAGTGAAATCAATGATCTTGTCGTGGTTGAGATCGATATTGTAGCTGTGGCGCGGCGCGATGACCCGGTGAGTTGGCGTGTAGACGATCATCCCTTCGGCGGGTAGGGCCAACGCCAGCATTCCCACTCCCGCCGCACCGGCGGCGAGAGCATACATGTTGAGCTGTTGATGGATCGACTCACAAAGGTTGGCTGTCTCGCGAGGTCGGGGAAAGCGCTTCATGTGTCCTCCACCCGAAGAGCTTGCGCATTATGTTGCCGGCGCAATCAGGTGTCAAGACAGAATCGCAAGGAATTTAACGACAGAAGAAGTCCCTGCTGGATCGTTTAACTTAAATCTGGAGCGGGAGACGGGATTTGAACCCGCGACTTCGACCTTGGCAAGGTCGCACTCTACCACTGAGTTACTCCCGCTCGTTAAAGCCTAGCAGCCGCAAGATCCCTCGACTTCGCTCGGGATTTCGGCGCACGGCTCAGACGCCGCGCAAACGCCTCAACTTACTCCCGCTCGTTAAAGCTCAGCTCCGCTCCGCTCCGCTCGGCAGCCTCGATTATAAACAAGCCATCACTCGACAGCAACGGCGGCCGCTTTCTGATATTGGGTCAGCTTGGAATCCGATACTAACTGCCATCGCCATAAGAAGCCAGAAAAGCCGTAATGTCGCGGTCGCCCGTCAATTTGCAGACCGGCACACCGGGTCCGTGAAAGACTCTGAGCGCTTCAATGCGCGGACGATTGACCCGATCAAATTTCCAGATGAACGCCAGCACTTTGGTAAGTTTGCGTATCCGATGAACGTCAGAGCCTTTGAACACCCGCACGCTTGCGCGCCAGGCGCAGGACAGCTTTGAGCGTTCGAGCCAAATTACCAGAGTAGCGCGAGGTAATCGGATATCAAAGGTCGCGACGGCAAAATTACCATCACTAATCCACTCTTCGCCGGCGTGCGCCTTCTTTATCAAGCTTCGAAACACGAGAACTTCCTTCTCTCCCCAATTTCGCCGCCAGATGTCATCTAGAGAGATAACGGGTGCGCCGGTGCGTTCGCCAAGTCGCCGCGCAAAAGTAGTCTTGCCGGTGCCGGCGCAACCCAGGATGACGATTCGCGCCATGATTGTTGGCTATCGCGAGCCTGCGCCAAACTCAATCACTATTCAGTACGCGCAACCCGTGGTGGGTTTCTGCGTTGCTTCGTGGGATTTCGCCGTGATCTGGTTTCGCACATCCCACAGTTCCTTGTAGAAAAGGTGTTCCATCCTTTGGTGAAGAACTTCGACCGGCGTGCCCATGGTACCAATCACGCCACCGCCGATGATTCTCTGCGCGAGCTTGAGATGATGAAAGCGGAAGATGTGTACGCGCTCGTCAAAATCCAGCAGGCATTCCGCCACATCGTGCAAGCCAAAGAATTCATCATGCCGTCGATAAAGGTCGTCGACGCTGAGGCCCGCCTTGCGCAGTCGTGCGTGGAATGCCTCGCCAAGGCGCGGCCCAATGTGAAGAAGCGACAGAAAACCAGGCGAATCCAAGCCGCTGCCGTGTCCCAACCCCGCGCGGATCAAGTGATAGTCGTAGGGCGTAATCGTTTCTAAAACATGCAGCATGGAGATCGGATAATCCAGCATCTGGTTAGCCCGGCGAATCAACCGCGCGGCATTCGCAAAATCGCCTTCTTCGATGTGCGCGAGCGAGCGTCCCAGTTCCCACGCGACGCCCTTCAGCAGCAGTTCGGAACTCTGATGGACCACCTGAAAGGTCATTTCATCTTTATGCAGAAAGTCTTCGGGAAGCTTTTGCAGCGATAGCAGTTCGTCGGTATGCAGGTAACGCTCGTAGTCAGATGCGCCCTTGCCCGGCAAAATTGGTTTTTTCAAATCATCCATGACGCTAATCCCCCGATGAGGCGGCTCAACTTCTGTGACGGATTTACTTGTGTGCCCCGGTCCATTGCGGATCTTCCTCGGGTGGCACGATCGCGCCGTCACGCATGTGAATAATCCGGTCCCCATAGCTCGCGGCTTCCGGGTTGTGCGTAATCATGAGTACGGTCTGGCCCAGTTCGCGGTTGGAATGCCGCAGCATGTCCAGAACGACTACCGAGTTCTGTGAATCCAGATTGCCAGTGGGTTCATCAGCCAGCACAATCGCCGGCTTATTGATCAGAGCGCGCGCCAGCGCAACTCGCTGCTGCTCGCCTCCGGACAACTCCGAAGGCCGATGCTCAAGCCGTTTTTCCAATCCAAGCAAGCGGACGATCTTGTCGAAGTACGCAGAGTCGCGATTCCCGTTGGCTCCGGCAATGTCCACCGCGATATTAATATTCGACCGTGCGTCGAGCGTGGGCAGCAGGTTGAATTTCTGGAATACAAATCCGATTTTGCGCTTGCGCATGCGAGTGCGTTCAGCGTCGGAGAGTTGCGCGAAATCGTCTCCGTCGATGATGACGTGCCCCGAATCGGCCCGAGCCAGTCCACCCAAAAGATAAAAAAGCGTCGACTTGCCGCTTCCCGAAGGGCCAACCACGCTGACAAACTCGCCCTTCTCCACGCTAACGGAAACCCCGCGCAAGGCAGGCACTTCAACCTTACCCACGCGGTACGTCTTGCGCACATCCACGGCTTCGATGAGAACGGCCATCCAAACAATCGATATTACACGAAGCTGATGTAGACGCGCGCATCCCCGCCGCGTAGGCGCGGGCGTCCACGCCCTTCCGCCACTGCTCGGGATTCATTCACAATCAGATTTTTTCGTAGATCACGCAGCGGTCGTGTGGGCAGCGGTTTGCGCTACCTGTGGTTGCGTGCGCTTGGGACCGCGCTTCCGCACCAACAAAACGCGGATACGCTCCAGCAATTCGACCGGCGCGTACATTCCTTTTGGAAGAAACACATCCGCCTTGGTGTCGCGGTCGTACATTTTGACTTTGCCCGACAGGAGAATAGCCGGAGTGTGAGGCGACAGGGTCTTGATCTCATCGATCAGCTTGCTTCCATCCAGCCCAGGCATCGCCAAATCAGTGAGCACCAGATCGACGCCGCCTTTCTTGAAACGCTCCAGTGCCTCCTGGCCGCCGGTGCAGGCCACCACGTGATAGCCGCGGGTTTCCAGCATGATTTTGCGGATGGACAGTGACTGTTCGTTGTCGTCAACACAGAGGATCGTTCTTTTTGGTTTCATTTTTGCTTCCGAAGCAACGAACCGCATAACGGCGCGCGGGGGAACATCCGAAAACTTTCCTAATTAGAGAATCGAGAGCGAGAAGCATGGTAAAGGCGAACCCGGTCGCTGTAAAGTGCCACCGATGCTAATGGCAGAATCGACCCATTGAAAAATTTTCGCGCTTATGCATGGGATCATTTTTACTGCTCATTCGCGCATCAACTTTCAAAAACTAATTTCTCCGCGTAGGACTTCGACAACATTTCCACCGACTCGCACATTAACCACTCGGTCATCCTCACGCGAAGCGCGAACGAAAATCCGGCTGGGACGCTTCATCTCGACACCCTGTTCGATCAGCACGCGTTCCTCGGGTTGAGCTACGCCATGGGCGACCATCCATGCCGCGGCGCATCCTGCCGCTGAACCGGTGGCCGGATCTTCACCGTTGTAGAACATCATGCGAGCATGCAGCCGGGCTGCGGGATCCACAGTCTCACGACTGACAAAGTAGAAAAACTTTCCACCCGAGCGCTCCAGATATTCCGCGGAGCCTCTCGGGTCTACGTGTAGCGTACGCATGAGTTCCAGTCCGCGTATGGGAACCACGGTGAAAGACAGGCCGGTCGAAATTGTCTGGACCGGCAACAAAGGATCGAGATCGCCGTCCCGCAAACCGCACGCACGCACCACCGCCTCGCGATCATGCCGCGCCCCGAACTCGGGATTGACTTGGCTCATCTCGCCGAACACTGGCTCCCCAGCTCTTTCCTCAAAACGAATCGGAACCTTGCCCACATTGAGGTCCAGCACAATCTCACGCGCGCCCGACGACCCGCGCAATTGAAATGCGGTTCCCAGCGTAGGATGACCGGCGAATGGCAACTCTTCCTGCACCGTGAAAATTCGCACCCTCACCCCGCGTTCGCGCTCGACGGATGCTTCACGGGGAAGGATAAACGTGGTCTCGGAAAGATTCATCTCCCGCGCGACCGCCTGCATTTCCTGGTCGCTGAGCCCTCGGCCATCCAAGACGACTGCGAGGGAATTGCCCTCAAACGGCTGTGACGTGAACACGTCCAACTGCACAAAGGGAAACCGCCGTAGACTTGTCGTGCGTGGGATCATTTTGCGAGTTGAGCTGCCACAAAATCTCTTTGGGAATTCGAAAAACTGCCAGCGCAATTCTACATGGATAACACGAACGAAGGGTCTTCACACTCGAAGGTTTGCCGTCCAGGTTATAAGGCTTTCGCGCGGCATGAAATTCAGTATGCGGCCGGGATCTATATCTGCCATTCGCGCAGCCGCCAGCCGAACTGCACGGCACGATATTTATCAAATTGTAACGATCCAGTCACCACAGATTAAGCGCTAGCTGCAAAAATCGGTTGCGAACCTTGCGGGACACGACAGGTTCAATCCCCGAGATTCCAAGGAGACTTCCTATGACAGCTAACAGCATTAGACCAAAGGTCGATCGTGTGCGCAAAGGCGCTCAGCGCTTAGCGATGGTTTCGCTGAGTGTTGTCGCCGGCTTTGCGGTTGCCTCTGCGCAACATACTCATTTCTCTCCTAACAACCTCGTTGTCAGCCGATCTGTATACGACAATAACCCGAACAATGTGACGGTTGGCCAACTCCTGCCGCCAAACTGCCAGGCTACACAAGGCGGATGTAACGGAAACGCCATCAATGACGGTACCTATCCGTATGTTTGGAACAATAACCTTGTTGACGGCAGCTTTGGGATCACCTCTACGATGTTCCTGGACCAGTACACTCCTGATGGAAAATTCATCAACTCGCTCGAAATTCCGAACAATTCGCAACATGGAGGCCCGCACGACCGCGAGGACCAGATGGTCACCAGTTTTTCCTCCAAATCCGAACTGGCTCTAAACCTCTCTACTGACGGTGAGTATTTGACCTTCATGGGCTATGTTTCGGACATCGACAACCTCGACGTGTCAAATTCCAATACTCCCGCGGTTGTCGATCCGACCAACCCGGTCGGCGAGAGCTACTATCGCGCAGTCGGGCTGGTCGATGCTAAGGGAAAGTTCAAGGTGACAGCGACCAACGCCTACAGCGGGAACAATGGCCGGGCCGTCATCCTGAACAACAACCATGACGCGAATTTCTTCTACACGGCGGGGAATGCGGGTAATGGTGGAAATCCCCAGCCGGACGGAATCATTATCGCTGCGGGCGCGCAGATTCTCAACTCAGAGGGCAAAGCTGGACACGACGGGCCCGGACTTCCCACGCCCCTGGCGAGTTTCAACATTACTCAATTAGGCGATTCGCATGACAAGATTGGCAAAGACGACAACTTCCGCGGCCTCAGGATCTTTAACAATGTTATCTATTATACGAAGGGCAGCGGTGGCAACGGCGTCAACACAGTCTACTTTGTCGACCCCACTCTGACGATCTGCAACGACTCAAACGGTGTCGGCTTGCCTCCGGCCAACGCGGTCCTGCCTACGGCACCGCTGGCTTACGATCCTAATGTTCTGCAGACGAAGGGTCTTGATCCCAATAATATGTGCGTTCTGAAGGGCTTTCCCACGACGCTCAAGTCCACGACCTCATTTCCATTCGGCATATGGTTTGCGGACGCAAACACTCTGTACGTTTCTGACGAGGGCAATGGTGACAACACCTTTTCCAACGGAATGTATACGACGGCCGCATCGCAGACGACCGCAGGATTGCAGAAGTGGATCTTTGATTCCGGCACGGGCCAATGGAATCTGGCTTACGTCTTGCAATCCGGATTGCAGTTAGGCGTTCCGTACACTGTCAGCGGCTATCCGACTGGAAACAATCCGGCGACCGGCTTGCCGTGGTCTCCTGGAACCGATGGCCTGCGTAATATCACCGGCATCGTGAACCGAGACGGTACGGCGACCATTTATGGCATAACCTCGACCGTCAGCGGAAATGGGGACCAAGGCGCCGATCCAAACCAACTCGTCACAATCACAGATCAGGTGAGCGCGACGACCCTGCCGACCGGCGAGAGCTTCTCGCCATTGGTGGCGGCTGGATTTACGGAAGTTCTCCGGGGTATCTCTTTTACTCCCGGCAGGACGGGTGGGCACTGACGGCAAGCACTACAATAAAACCAGGCACGGCGGGTTTAACCTGAGAACCCGCCGTGCCTCTAGTGCCTCGCTGCCCCGCCCACGACGCGGCGTAAACACCTGATGAGACGTTCGCCGTCCTCCACGGTGTTATAGACATGCGGTGTTACTCGAATCGAACTTCCGCGGACGCTGACGAACACTTTCTCTCGTGCAAGCATTTCCGGAAGCTCCTTCGGGATCGCAGCCCTTCTCCGCAGCGCCAGGTAGTGAGGCGCGCGCAACGGCTCAGGAGGAGCGGAGAATCCCAGGTCCGCAGCCTCGTGAGCAAGTTGACGATTGAGCGCGCCGGCAGTTTCGGAAATCCGCGCGATCTTCCATTCCAGCAACTGCTCCATGGCGCGCACAGCGGCGGGCAGGAGAGCAAAGTTTGCGCGCTCACCCATGTCGAATCGTCGCGCGCCCGCGTCGTAGTTTTCCGTGTACAAGATCAGGCTAGCAAAGTCGCTCGCGTTGGCGCGTTGGATCCAATTTTCCTCCAAGGGCATTCCGCCCTGCCATTTCGGAGCGACATAGAGAAGGCCGACAGAATATGGTCCGAGCAGCCATTTGTAGCAGGCCGCGACGGCGAAGTCCGGTTGCACCTCGCGAACACTAAAAGGCAGAGCACCGAGTGACTGCGTGAGGTCGAGCACAAGGGCGGCGCCGAGCTTGCGGCATGCTTCGCCGATGCGTACGAGGTCGAGCCTTCCGCCGCTCGTCCATTGCACGTGTGGCAGTGCGGCGATGGCGACATCGGCAGTCAGGGAATTCAGAATGGCTGCGGTCCAGTCGCTGTCTTCAGGCCAAGGGACGATCTTCAGAGACGCATCCTTCTCTTCGGCTAGCCGCTGCCAGCCGTAATAGTTCGATGGGAATTGCTCATCGAGTACGAGAATGCTCTGGCCCTTATCGAGTGGCAAATTTCGGGCGGCGGTGGCGATGCCGTAACTGGCCGATGGAACGATGGCGATGCATTCAGTCGAGCAGTCGACGATCTGCGCGGCTGTGGTGCGAAATTCTTCCGCGCCGGTGAAAAATTGATCGGGCGTAACCTGCCACGGGTGCGCTTTGCGGGCGAGACCCGCGGTTCCAGCCTCCAGTGCCGGCTTCATCAGCGGCGACATGTAAGCGCAGTTCAGGTAAGCGACGTCGTCGGGGATGTCGAAGAGATGGCGCTGGCAAGGAAGCATTTGAGCATCAGTGTAACAATGCAGAGGATAATTCAGTCGTGGTTAATGCTTTCCCAATGCCATCTAGTCAGATTATGCGGAGGAGTTGCCTGAGCCGAATTTTCCTATTCCCACGCGGGCGAGCACCTTGGCTCGAGCTGTTTTCTTGGTGAGGCGCTGCCAATCAGCGCGCAATTCTGGGCTTGCATATTCGACGAGTGAAGACGCTGCGCGAAGTACCTCGTCGGCTCGAGTGCCGTTGCCCGCTGTTAAGGCAGCCTCCGAAAGTTCGATTGCAGAAGACAGCGCGTGGTTTGCGACCGGCGCTTGCCTGCTTTCGAATCTCGTCAAAGCCTGCTTCAACAGCGGTGATCCGGCATAGTCCTTGAGGGCACTCTTCATGCATTGCCAGCCAGATGCAATGTCGTTAGCATCCAGCGCTGCGTAAGCCTTCGCAATTACTTGTAATGCCTCCTGATCGCGATTGCAGACGTCGCGCGTCTGCTGGAGGGCGGCCTGAATTCGGTCCGACTTCAAAATTACCGCCGGCTGCAATTCGAGGAAGCTCACTCCAGCTTCATACTGCCCGCCCTCGGTGAATTGTCGAAGTGTTTCCAACGTCGCATCGATCTTGCGTTGCGCGGACTGGCGCTGGTTGCGGGCCTTTTCCAGTAGTGTCCGCAGTGAAGGTTCATCCGTCTGGTGAAGAATGGGTTCGAGTAAAGCGATCACAGCATCGTGATCGCCGGCCTCCATAAGGGTCTGCGCCCGCCCAAAATACTTTTCGACCAGGGATCGGCGAAGTTGTTGTTCCGCTTCATGCCGGGCGTACTCAAGGAGTTCGCTGACTTCTCCGGAAAAAATCCCCTCCGCGTGGCAGGCTTCCAGCAACTTGACGGCTTCGGCGTACTGCCGCTTGTTCATGACTTCGTGCGCGCGCGCCAGATACCACGCTCGGGAATCTTCCAGTTTGCACTGAGCCAATCGCTCCTCAACGCTCGATTGAAGCATCAAAAGCCGTTGGTCACTTGGAAACCGGGCGAGTTGCTCCTTGACGATTTCCAAAGCCTTGTGGGGCGAACTTTCAATCAGGCTGCGGCAGCGGCGCACGGCCTCATCGACGAGTTGCCGGGTTTCGAGATCTCGGATCTGTCGATCCAACTGCCCTTTGAACTTCAGCAGCGAAGGCTCGCTTGGCATCTTTTGCAAGGCCTGGTTCACGAGTTCTGCCACATGTAGTAGTTGTTCGGGAGTTTGCGCGCCAGCGATTTCGTTTTGGATCTGATCCAGAATTCGCCGCCGCTGCTCCTGATCGTGACCGGACTTCGCTACGTTGAGCAGGGAAAGAAACTCTGGATTGGACGGGTCGATCTGCTCCGCGTCCTGCAGTAACTGCAGGGCCGCAGTAAACCGGCGGGCACCGATCTCAGTCCGCGCCGATTCCAGAAGCTTCCTCACCTTGACCCGTCTTGCGGCTTCCTCGACCTGCTGGACGATTGAGGAATACGCGGCCCGGACGCGAGAGTCTTCTTTATCCAGCTCAAGAGCCTTCACAATAATGGCCTGCGCAACTTCCAGCTTGCCCATGTCCCGGGCGCCGTCGGCCTGTTTGAGAAAACTCTCGATTCGCTCATTCCTCAACTTCTTCTGGCGGACGGCTTCCAACCTGTCCGCCAGTTCTGAATTAATGGGATCAAGCTTTATCGCTTGTTCAAGATAGCCAATAGCCTTCTCATATTGCTTGTCGTGAATCGCATCTTCCGCCTGCGACCGCAGCTGCTGGAGCTGCTCCGCGCGTTGACGAAGCAAGAGATTCTGCTGCACGACGACCATCAGTTGTCTAGCGCCAATGTGCTGGCTATCGAGCTTGACGACTTGCAGCAGCATTTCGCGCGCGTGAGTATACTCTTGGCCTTCGACCAAGCGTTCTGCTTGGTGAAACATCTCGAGTACCTGCGTCTTCTTCAATGCCTCGGCTACAGAATGGACTTCCGCCCCCATTTCATTGGCGGTGGCGTAACGCGCTTCCGGATCCTTGGCCAAAGACTGTTCGAGTATCGAATCCAGCGCGGCAGGGTACTCGTGAAGGTAGTTGCTCAGTGGCGGATGCTTTTCGTGCAGCAGCTTGGATACAAGCTCGTACTCCTCACCGGCAAAGGGCAGATGCCCGGTCACCAGTTGATAGAGCATGACGCCGGTTGCGAATATGTCAGAGCGTCCGTCGAAAGGTTTGTTCTGCAGCCGCTCAGGCGCCATGTACGGTATGGTGCCAATCAGGTTCCCGGTGCGCGTAAGACCGATTTCCGTACCGTATTTTTCTTCCCGGGCAATGCCGAAATCCAGTAGCTTGGCCACCCCGTTGGGTTGCACGATCACGTTGGCCGGCTTCACATCGCGGTGAATGATGTCGTTTTGATGAGCGTATCCCAAGGCGTCGCAGACTTGTTCGATGATTTTGAGTTTGAAGGATAAGGGAACGGGCCGGTTGGAGTGAATCAACTTATCCAATGGCTCCCCGGCGACATACTCCATGACGATGTAGGGAAAACCGTCCTGCTCGCCCAGGTCGTAGATGGTAACGATGTTGGGGTGCTTCAGAATTCCGGTTCTTGAAGCCTCCCGATTGAAGCGTTCGAGCATTTCCGGATCGCGGGCGAAGTTTTCGGTGACCGTCTTGATGGCCACTTCACGGCCAAGATGTTTGTCGAATGCCCGATACACCAACCCCATGCCGCCGCGACCGAGAACATCGACGATATTGTACTTGCCGATCCGGGTAATGTTTGGCGGTGTCACGGTTTTTGCTCGCTTACGATGTTATAACCTGCCGAATGTTGAATTGTGTCTGCAAGAATCGCCGGGCCTCGGCTCGCTCCGCTGTCTGAGTTTCCGGGGTCGAGTTCAGATAAAGTATGTAGGATTCGGCTGCGCCATCCAAATCGCCATCTGCCGCTCGTTTGCGCGCTTGTTCAAAAATCTTTGGCGGCAGCCCCGAGACCTTTTCCTTAACCGCTTTGATTAGCGTATCCCTGGCCTCGATTTCAACGTCGGCGAGAAACTGAATTTCATCCGGGGCAGTACCCTCTGCCTTAACCCCCTCCGTGTCCTCGGGCTTCACATTTTCCAGAATAACGTAAGTTTTTTCTGCGTTTCGTGTGATGGGTGTAGCCGGTTCGATGGGATTGTTCGAAGCATCTACGATTCGGAATGCGAGGTCTACCACGGCCGCCAGATTGATTGTCTTCTTGGTGTAGGTGTAAGGCCTGACGATGTCAGTTGGGGTTGTCTTGGGGATGGAGTCGAGCCTTGTATGTGCGGCTTCGACTTTCTTCTGGGCGTTCAACACCGCAAGGTTGGCGTCGGCTATTTCCTTTTTCTTGCCGCGAGTTTGAGCGCCCTGCAGGACCCTCTGCGCATTTTCTAAGTCCAGGCTGGCAGATTCGTACTCGCGATTGACCTTGTTCCAATCCTCGTTAGGAATTTCTCTCTCCCCGGAGCGGTACTTGGATTCCATCGGCTGCAGGGATGGGTTCATGACCGGCCGGTGTTGAAGCACATCCCCAACCAATTGGAAGTTGGGTTCAACGGAAGTAGGATCGTTAGGCCGTATGACCCGGACCAGGAGTCCCGAGGTTTCCAGTCCGGTGGCGATGGCATCGGAGAGTTGCTCGGCAAATCCGGCGCTATCGCGTCGCGAGGTCTGATCACGAAACACGACTCGGACAGAAAGCTTGGAGCGCATCTGATAGACGGAAGCGCTTTTTGTGCGCTCGTCGCGAACGTCGTCCCGATTGGGCTTGTATAGTTGGGACTGGTTCAGATACAACCATCCCATCCCTGCGCCCGAACCCAAAGGTTTTGCGAAATAACGCTTGGCCTGCTGCAAGTAGTAATCGCTTATGGTTTGAGAAAGCAGATCCAGCCTTAGCTTTAGATTCGTATCGTCGCTCAAACCGGTAACGCGTTGCAGCAGATCGTAGGCCCGTTGCACACCCACTTCGTCCGCCCGCCCATTGATGGGTGTGTGAGCCTCCTGGAGCTTCTTGGCCTCGATGGACGCCGCTTTTATGTAAGCTGGCTCCAACGCCTGCATTCTATCCGCCACCAGGGCGCGCGGGGCATCCGGAAGCTTAGCCAGCACCTCGTAGGCATCGACGTCCTGATGCTGTTGCTCGAAATCCTGGCTCTGGTTGAGAGCCGCATCCGCGGCAATCCGATTTTGCGAAGTCTGCAGTCCGGCCTGGGATTTTTGCAACGACGCAGCAGCCTCGTCGGTGTTTTTTATTGCGTACGCCTTTTGGTACTCCTGGACTGCCTCCTGCCATTTCTCTGCGCTTTGAGCCGCTGCTCCGCGGTCGAAGTGGAACTTGTAAGCCGCATTTACGATTACTGCGATTCGCGCTTCTTCGTCGGCAAATGCGCGGTAGGGGATAATGGCAGCCAGAGCATCGTCGATCCGCTGCGCATTCATCAGGGATTCGGCATTGCGAAGAGTAGAGTCAAACGTCCGCGTTTCAGAGTTGACGCTGTTCTGCACTTTCAAGCCCGGATCGAAAAGAGCGTCAACATCGACGATTTGATCGACTAACTTCCGCGCGGTCACTAGGTGCGATAAACCGGCAGCATGCGCGGCAAGAGCTTGTTGGTAGGCTTGCAATTCCGTGCGGGCCTTGTCGGTTAACGCACCCAGTTCGGTTCGAACGTTGTCGCGCAGCTTTGTGGCTTGGGGATTCGCTGGAATCAGAGCTAGCGATTGGTCGGCCCGGGTCTTCGCTTTCTTGAGATCGGCGTAAGAGGGAGCGGAGGACGATGCCGACTTGCGATACTCTGCGAGACCGTCTTCCCCCTCCTTCAGGTAAAGAGAGGATAGCGAGTGCTTCGCCTGGTCCGAGTGAGCCGAAGTGCCATAGCGGACCAGATATTCCTGCCACATCGCAACGGAATGAGCTCGGTCGGCTCGAAGGTATTCTGCAAGTTCGACATCGGGTACTGGAACAAATCGGATTTCGACCCCCGGTTTAAGGGCTGGTGGTGTGTCTGGGCCAGGGGGCGAAGAAGGGAGTACCCTTCCCTGGAGGACAGCCCGATCCGCCAACTCGGATGGCGTCTGGGCTGCGTCTTTTTCAAATTTCAGATTGGAAGGAACGACGCAAACGGTGGCAGAATCCTTAGTGAGCGTCAACATGCCATCCAACCCGCGCTGCAGAGACGTTGCTGAGTTCAGAGTGATCTTCTGCAGTCTCCCGTACCCCGATTTGTCGATCTTTGCACCGGGCGTACAAGTGCGCAACTCGATCTTACCGTTGATCAATAAGTCACTTACTTGAACGTAGGCCGGCCCGTTCGGACCGTCGTAGAGTTCAATCCCACTGACGGGTGCGTCTTTCGCCCGTACACAAAGCGCGCATAAAAAAATAGCTAGGCCTAGACAGCAGAATGGTTTACGGAAAAGGATAGCCGCGGACGAAAATGTGGTTGCGTATTGGCGAAGCGGCATAAAAGTAACAACCAAGCCTTGCTGTCATGTAGCCAGCCAAGCGGCTTACCCAGAGGTGACGGTATGATACTCAGTCAGGCGCTGAAGTCAAGCATTGCGAACGCACTGCCGGCGCTCTTTCTTGGGGTTTGCACCAGGCGCGTTTTTGCCGTAATCTAGCTTCCTCCCCCAAGAGCGGCGCCAGCTATGATAACGCCGCCCCGATCGTTCGGCATAAGAAAATGACATCCAGCCGACAAGCCTCTGAGCTCGTCCTTTCCTCGACTGCAACGGAAATCTCCATCCGGATGTGGGGGGCCGCAGGTCGGGAAGGCAAGCCCGTGGAACTCTCGTGGAACAGCCAGAGCGCGCTGGTTTACATGGTTGCCGACCTGGTTGCTGCGAGCGATGGCGTCGTGCTGGCAGACCCTCGGACTAATATCGTCGCGCAGTTTGAAACTCCTGCGAAAGCCATAAAGGCCGCAAAGCAGATCCAGGCGGCTGTTCTCGAGTTTGCCCGGCACCGGCCGCAAGGCCGTTTCGCAGCGGCCGTGGTGGTTCATGGTGAAGCAGAGCGTGGTTCGGGTGGTGCTAACGCGCCCGGCGTTTCTCTTCTCCAATACGCTAAGCCTGCCCAAGTCCTGATAACCGACGGTGCTTACGAGACATTGCGAGAGATGCCTGGCCTTCGGTTCAACCCCGTGACGCCAGGAGGAGCTGGAGGTTCGGACTCAGCACCACGTGGCCGGGAACTAGTCTGGAGAAAACCGGATCATACGCCCCCTGTAGAGGAGGTCCTTCCGCAAGCAACCCAGATATTTGTACAGAACAGCGAACCGCTACCGGTTAAAGTTTTGCCAATGCCTGAGTCGATATTGGAGCATCGGGACGACGTAAACACGCTGGTTCCAGCTGCAGGCCTTAATGAATTGCTAATCGACCCACAGGACGACGCTGGCTCTCCGTGGTTGAAGCGATCTTTGGTTGCTGCGTGTGTGATTGTGTTAGCGGCCGCTCTTGGACTGATCTTCTATTCGCGCAAAGCCCCCGTCGTGGACCATCCTTCCAGCGTCCAGCAGACACCGTCTCCGTCGGAGAACGTGGCACCACCGAACATCGAACCAGCAAACAACACTCCGGTCGGCAATTCCGCGGCGTCGGAAAGCTCTGCGCCTGAGGTCGAAAAACCGCCCGTCCCGAAGCCAAAACCGCCGAGGATCCAGGCGGAGAAGCCGGCAGGCAAGGTCGTTTCCGATTTTTCAGCGAAAGACATCCCTTTGTTGCTGCGAAAGGCTGAACAAGACGCTGGCGCGGGAAAATACGATGACGCGCAGAGAGAATATCGAATTGTTTTACAGATTGATCCGAACAATGCAAGCGCTAAGCAAGGCTTGCGCCGGTTGGAATTGATTCGCTGATGCCCTGCTGGAGTGTCTTGCACTTCTCGGAATTGCGATCCGCTTATGGTTCAAGCTTTTGAAGCCGTCTCGGTTAACGTTAACGTCGCGTCCTTGGGAATGTAGCTTTTGCGCCGAAACCAGTCCTCCATCGCTCCTTTTAATTCAGCTAACGGAACCTGGGTACCAATCTCCATCAGGCCGTCACCCAAAGGCAGGGTATTGTCGAAAACGCTGGCGTTGGTGAAGTTGCGCATGGAGAAACTGTCCAGCCACTTCAGTGGGCAAGGAAGCCGGCGTCCATTCTGCTCATACTCCACGCGAATCTTGCGGGCAAACATGAATCTGATTTAATCACAGAGACACATCTCGCGGGCACATTCCGGATTGCAGCACATATCACGTAGGCCGGGACGCCTCGTCCGGGTAAGCGAGCGTAGCGAGCGCCTTCAGTGCGTTGGAGACGCAGGCGTGGCTGGCGCCGACGCAGCGGACTCAGTCACTCCCGTATTCACCAAATCCTTCAATTCCTTGCTCGGTTTAAAGAATGGAATCTTCTTGGCAGGGACTTCCACGCGATCGCCCGTCTTCGGATTGCGGCCGACGCGCGGCTTGCGTTGCCGGGTGCGAAAGCTGCCAAAGCCGCGAATCTCGATTTTGTCACCCACGCGCAGCGAACGCACGATGCTGTCGAATATGGTCTCGACGATTACTTCGCTGTCCTTGCGGGTTAGTTCCGCCAACTGGGATACTTCATCGATCAGGTCAGCCTTAGTCATACGCCTTTTCGCTCCGTAAGTGTCGTGATGAAAGTCGCTTTTGCTTGGGTCGAGGCTCCCGAGCCACATCAGGTCCTGCATAACCTTCTCAAATTTCAGGGGTTGTGCGCAAGTGGCATTTTCAGGTCAGGCTACAGGCTTTAGGCGCCTGGTTTCCGGCACAAGCTTGAATTTCCGAAACACTATGATTCTGATGTTAGGTCGGAAGGCCGAAGCCCAGAGCCCGAAGCCCAGAGCCCAGAGCCCAGAGCCAGTTCCTGTCACTTCCACAGATAATAGAATCCCATCTGGTTGTCCAACAGCTTCTCCCGGGTCGGCAGCCACTGGGAAATATCGCCAAAGAGCAAGTCGGACAATGTCTTCCGGTCTTTTTCAGGATGGACCAGCACAGGCTCACCTTTGATCCCAACCGACTTCGCGGTATCGTCCACCGCATTCTGAAAGTCGCCGACTTGGTCGATCAGGTGCATGGAGAGCGCCTCTTGCCCGGTCCACACCCTGCCGTCCGCGATGGCCTTAATATCTTCAGCTTTCGCATGGCGCCCGTCGGCCACCGCTTGCACGAACTGGCCATACATGTTGTCGATCAGCGATTGCATGTAGGCCCGCTCCGCCGGAGTCATCTCCCGGCTGGGGTCACCCGTATCTTTAAGCACGCCAACTTTCAGTACTTCGGGCTTCAGCTTTGCCCAGCGCATGAGGTCGCCATAATTCACCCACTCCGCAATCACTCCGATCGATCCCACCACGCTGCCATTGTCCGCATAAATCTTATTCGTGGCAGAAGAAACGTAGTATGCGCCGCTCGCGCCCACGGTGCTGATCGAAGCCACAATGCGTTTGTGCTTTTCGTCGCGCAGACGCTTGACTGCGCGATAAATCTCCTCCGACGCCGCAACTCCTCCGCCCGGGGAATTCACTTTCAAAATGATGGCCTTGATGGAATCGTCGTCGCCGAATTTCTTGAGCTGGGGCACGATCACGCTGGAATCGAGGATGACGCCTTCCAGGTCGACCACGCCAATTTTGTCTCCGAAGTTCAGTGACGATTGCTGACCACCCGCGTGCAAGGTGAGATACACCAGCGTAAACACAGCTAGCACGAAGAGGAAAAACACTCCTCCACCGATCACGATCCATAGCACCGTGCGGGAACGACCGTTCTCAGCCATACAGTGAGGGTAGTTTAGCACCGTGAGGGCAGGGAGGGTCTGAGATTTCGCGCTTCCGTCTTGACCGGCGTCCGAAAGCTACGTAATATTCGGCCTGCTCAGTCAATCTGTTTTGTTTCTGGTCGTCATAGTGTCCGGATTTTTAGCCGAGAAACGGCGTAAGAATGCAGCCCACGGCGCAAGAGCTTGCGGAAAAACTCTCGGCATTGGAAGTTTTGAAGGGGCACGACTTTCTAGCCGTGCCGTGAGATGTGCGGCGCTGCTTGAAGCCGTGCCCCTTAAAGCTTCCAGTCGCTGATTGCGGGTTTTTCCGCAACCTGGCAAGCCGTGGAAGAAATCGCGAAACAAAAAGCCCAGTGGGCGAAAGAGTATCTCCCCTCTAGCTCTGCAGCCTCTGAACACACCTTACGGAGGTGATACATGGCCGGATTTTGCGGAAGTTGTGGATCTCCAATTGCACCAGGGGTGAAATTCTGTTCAACGTGCGGCGCGGCCATACCCGGCGCCCCGGTTCCACCAGCCATAGCAGCCACGCCCGTACCGGCGCCGGCAACCCCAGTAGCAGCAGTCCCGCCTATGAGTCCCGCGCCGCCGCCCGTCTCTCAAGGTGGTAGTTCCGCGCTGAAAATCATCCTGATTATAGTGGCGGTCTTCGTTTTCCTGATGCTGCTGGTCGCCGGTGGCTGCTTCTACGTTGCCTATCGAGTCAGGCAGAAGGCCCACGAATTCTCCCAGCAGATGGGCGCAAACGAGACGCCGTACACCGGCCGGAAAGATCCTTGTTTGCTTTCCTCCACCGAGGTGGCCGCCATTCTCCACGCACCGGTCCAGGCCCGCGAGGCCCGCGGCAACACATGCGAATATCCATACGGCAGCGACGGCAACCGGCGCCTGGACATCGAGTTCACCTGGAAAGGCGGAGCCATGGCCATGAAACTTGCCCACGGAGCGATGAAAGCTATTTCGGGTATGGACACCTTCACGTCGGTGCCGGGCGTGGGAGATGAAGCCTACGTCGCGCCCGGAGGCTCAGGGTTCATGATGCGCAAGGGCGATGTCATGGTGAATATCGATTTGCGTGCCACGGGAATCAGCCCTGATGCAGCAGAGAAGATTGCCGCCAAGATCGCCGATCGCTTGTGACAAAGAGCAGTCTGTGATGTGCTTCGATATACTTTCTGATCTGCGACTCGTATCAGGATATGGCTTCAGCCATATCGTAAGCCTGACGGCGGATCGGCTTCAGTTGCTATGTCGACCGAATCCACGGACACCGGGGACTTCGGCAATCAGGCTCTAATCACGCGCAAAGCCGCTCGCGCAACACTCACCTCGATTGGGGTGCGGCACACGTACTCCCCATCCGCATAAACATCGAGCGGTTTGTCCGTTTCCAGTCGCAGGCGATCCGTCTGGAAGTACTCTATTTGCTGGATGCTGAGGTGACGTCCGAAATAGATGGTGGGGAAAAGAAAAAACAACTTGAATTTGTTCATGCGGCCAATAACGCAGACGTTGAGATTCCCGTCGTCCAGTTGTGCTGTAGGTGCGATCTTCATCCCACCGCCATACGCCGGCGCATTCGCGAACGCAGCAACCATCACGGGCTTCGGGGCTCGGGGAACGAATGCATCCGCAGCCTTTGCGCCAGGCACGAAAATCTTCATCTCGATGGACACGAATCCCGCCAGCGCGGGCAGCAAACTCAGAATGTATCCACCACGTGCCCGGAGCCAGCGCGGAAGTTGATTGGCACGCCGCGCAATTTCAGCGTCCAAGCCGACGCCGCCTATGCAACAAAAATAACGTGGCACGGCCGATTCGCCCGTGCCCGTTTCGTCCGTTGTTAATCGGCTGATTACACCAAGATCAATCGTCCGGACATTATCTCCGCCGGAGGAAAACTTGCGCCATGCTCCCAAAGAATCCTGAATTCTACGCAGTTCCAGCGCCCGCGCGAAATCGTTTCCGCTGCCACAAGGCACAACCAGAACGGGAAGCTGCAGCTTCACCAATTGCGCCAGATGATGGTGGACAGTACCGTCGCCACCGAAGATAAGAATTGCATCTGCCTCGCTCGATGCAGCAGGCAGGCCAACAAGCCAGGCTGTCGAATCCTTCTGGAACGGCTTCAGGTTCTTGATCGAAGATCCCGGCCCGAAGATGGCGGCGGCGCGCACGTCGGCGGCAGATTATCAGAAGCTCCACCGTAAAACACACTTGGAATATCGCGGGAGTTGGTGCGCTGGTCGAGAAAGCGGTAAAGTAGTCGCTCGCGGGAATCGCGATTCAACATGGCGAATGATCTGAAAACGAATGATCTAAAAAAGGGCGATCAGGAAAAAGCTGCAGCCGCCCGTGCCAGCCTGCGTTTCGTGCATGAAGGCAACATCGTTGGATTGGGAACAGGCTCGACCGCAGCCTATGCTGTGCGTTTTTTGGGTGAACGAGTTCAGGCAGGGTTGAAGATTCGCGGCATCCCTACCTCTGTCCATACCAGAGATCTGGCCGCGAGCCTGGGAATCCCGTTGACTACGCTCGACGAATTCCAGCAAATCGATGTCACCATCGACGGCGCCGACGAATTCGATCCGCAGCTGCATCTGACCAAAGGAGGCGGCGGCGCGCTGCTGCGCGAAAAAATTATCGCCTCGGCATCGCGGCAACTCATCATCATCGCTGATTCGAGCAAACAGGTTGCCGTGCTGGGAAAGTTTCCGCTTCCGGTCGAAGTCATCCCGTTCGCCCAGCAACTGATCACAAAGAGAATTGCAGCTCTCGGAGCGACGGTAAAATTGCGCCAGGACGTGAAGGGCAATCCTTTTATAAGCGACGAAGGCCACCACATCCTCGATTGCAGCTTCGGCCAGATTCCCGATCCGCCCGCTCTGGCGCGCCGGCTAAGCGACATGCCGGGGGTGGTCGAGCATGGATTGTTCATCGACCTGGCAACGGTAGTGCTGGTCGCGAAGGACGAGAATGTCACTGAAATGCGACGCGGAGCCCGGTGAGAATACTGGAGCAACAGTTGTGATGGCACGGGCGTGGAAGCCTGTCTAGATTCCAATGTCGCGTAAGGCCGCAATGAATCGGTCCACTTCCTCCGCCATGTTGTAGTGCGCTAGTCCAATGCGCAAGAAGCCGCCATCTTTTTCCACGTCGAGCCGCTCCGTCAAGTTCACCGCATAGTAATTGCCGTCCCAGGTGAAAATCCCGCGTTCCCCAAGCCGTGTCGCAAGTTCCAAGGGCGTGTGACCTTTGATACGCACAGCCATGGTCGGGCAGCGTTGATCGAAGCGTTTCGGATCACTGATGCCATAAAGCTTCAGTTCGGGAATATCGAGCAATCCTCGAATCAGACTTTCCATCAAGGTGCGCTCATGTTTCTGGATCGCGTCGTAGGCGGCGAGCACAGCAGCCCGGCGATTAGATGCTAGTGGATTCACACGTCGTCCAACATCGGCCAGATAATCGACGCATCCCGCGATCCCGGCGATGCATTCATGATTCAGCGTGCCCCACTCCCAACGGTTGGGAATCGCGTTGGTGTTGGCGCGAACCTTGTAAGGATCAAGCCGCTTCAAGTGTTCACGCTTGCCATAGAGCACGCCCATGTGCGGCCCAAAGAATTTGTAAGTCGAGCACGCCAGGAAATCGCAATCGAGCGCGCGGACATCGATAGGGCCGTGCGGCGCGTAATGGACGGCGTCAATGTATGCCATCGCGCCACGTTCGTGGGCCAGGCGGATAATCTTATTCACATCGTTGATCGTGCCTACCGCATTCGAAGCGTAGCCGACGGCAACCAATTTGGTGCGATCAGTAATCTTGCGCGCCAAATCGTCCATGTCGAGCGTGCAGTCGTCTTCATGAATCTCCGCCATACGGATGGTCACGCCACGCTCTTCGAGCGCGCGCCACGGAGAAATGTTGGCGTCGTGATCGAGATGGGTAAGCACGATTTCATCGCCCGGCCCAAGCTCGCGGCCGATGGAACGGCTGATCGCGAAAGTCAACGAAGTCATATTAGGACCGAAGACGACCTCGTCCGGATCGCAGCCCAGGAAGTCTGCCATCGCGGAACGCGCGTCCGCAATCATTGCGTCGGTGTGCCGACTGGTCGCATAAGCCCCGCCAGTGTTGGCATTGTCACGCTTCAGATAATCGGAGATAGCGTTGATAACGCGATGCGGAACCTGGGTTCCACCGGGACCGTCGAGAAAAGTCGCAGGATGTCCGTTAACAGTTTGCGAGAGAGCAGGGAACTGAGAGCGAACCCAATCAAGATCAAGAGCATCCGTAGTTTCGGTTTGTGTTGTAGGCAAGTGTCGTCCGTTCGTAAAAGTTGTGTGGAACGGGTCTTCCGACCCGTCCAGCCGCGCACAGTTCGGCACAATTCATTGCGTCACCGCGCGCACGAAATCAGCCAGCATCCCGTAAGCGGTAGTTTCCAATCCAGGATTGTTTTCGGTAATCGCCAACCCAGGAAAAATGTCAGTCTCAAAATACACGATCGACGATGTTCCCGCGACCCAGGCCAAGGGATCGCTCAACGGCACCTGCTCTGGCCAGACTCTTGCCGTCACGGCCTGACCGTTTCGCTCAGCACGGCACACTAACTTGTACGGCCTACCGTCGGACCGAGCAGCGCGCACTGCTTCTCCGCTCAATCTGCCAACGCCTTCACGCTGGATTTCTTCGAGACGGATAGGAACGCCCATCAGCACCCGAACCAAAGCAGCGACCTTCACCGCGGCATCCCAGCCCTCAATGTCATTGCTGGGATCGGTTTCGGCAATCCCGATCTGCTGCGCGTTGGCGAGCGCCTCATCAAAGCTGAGTCCTTCTTCCATCCCACCGAGAATGACATTGGTCGTGGAGTTTAGAATCCCACGAAATCCACGAAGATGAACCACAGGCAAGTTGTCTCGAAACAAAGCGAAGATGGGCGCACCGTCCATCACGGTGGACTCAAATAGAAATCTTCGTCCTTTCGCAGCCGCCATGGAACTCAGTTCCTCGTAGGCATGAACGATGGGGCCTTTGTTGGCCGTGATAGCGTGTGCTCCCATTTCGAGGGCGGCGCGAATATGATCAATCGCAGGCTGACCGTCGCGCGGGCTGAGCGATGTGGCTTCAAACAGAACATCGGCCTTCGCCAAACGCAGCCACTCTCTGACATTGGATGGCTTCGGCGTCATGACTGCCGAGCGCGCCACTGCATAGTCTGCCGGCAACAGCAAATCCAACCCATCCTGGTTTGCAACCCAGCCCATTCTCCGTGTCGCTACGCCCGTAATCCGCCATGCAATTCTCCGTTCGCGGAGTTCGCCATCCTTTTTTCGCAGCAGGTGAAACAACGTCCGGTTGACGTTGCCGAAACCAAGCAAGCAGAGATTGTAGGTACGAATGAGTTATCTCCTGGAACGCTCCGAGGGCAAAATGCCCTCGGGACAGCCGGCGAGACGCCGTAGCTACACTGATGCTACAGTCGTCAACCCATCGTCGAGGTATGCTCAGGCTGAATCTTGTAGATCACGCGCGTTTCCGACGGCTGCCGATAGGGATACTTGTCGACGCCCAGATACTTCTTAGCCAGTTTATCGATGTGCGCATCCGCGCCCTGCTCTGTAATCTCCACCACGCGGCCGCGAATTTCGAGATAACGGTAGGGATTCTCGGGATCGACAATTGCCATAGCTACGCGCGGATCGCGACGCACGTTGCGGTCTTTCTGCCGGCCCTTGGCTGAATTGAAAAGCACGTACTCCCCTTCCAAATCGCACCACACCGGGGTCACCTGCGGACTGCCATTGGGCATTAAAGTCGCCAAATTGGCAAAAGCGCGCTTGTTGAACAAATCGCGATATTTCTCCGGAATAGCCTCAGGCATCACATCCTCCTTGCGGTTGTATTGCCAAGTAGAGTCGAAAGAATTATAGACGGCGTAATGGGTTTCGTGTTGCGCATTGACTTCCAGCGTTGAGCCACCAGCGTTTACAATTCCCCACTTAATACATTTCAAAGAATCGCGAGCGCTCTCGGAGGTTGCGAAAAATGTGCTCGAGTCTGCAACAAGTCTAATAGATTCGTACAGTTCCTCACGGAGTAAACCATCATGAGAGAAAGATTCAACACGTCGCATTGTTTGATTGTGCTCCTGTTGCTGATTCTTTGTGCGGGGAACCGCGCGGCGGCTCAAGCCCCATCGTCGAAAGGCATCCCCACAATCGTCTTCATGACCGACTTCGGCACGGTCGATGATTCAGTTGCGATCTGCAGGGGCGTGATGTATTCCATTGCGCTGGACGTGCGCATTGTCGATCTCACGCACCAAGTCACGCCGTTCTCTATTCTCGATGGCGCGCGCTTCCTGTACGGCGCGAGCCCGTACTATCCGGCTGGAACCGTTTTTGTGGTCGTGGTGGACCCTACCGTGGGCAGCACTCGGAAGGCGGTAGTCGTGAAGTCGAAGCGCGGGCAGTATTTCGTGTTGCCGGATAACGGGCTGATGACTCTGCTGCAGGATCGGGATGGAATCGAAGCTGCGCGAGAGATTACGAATCGCGACTGGATGATTGGGGCGGCACTGTCATCCACTTTTCATGGGCGCGATATATTCTCGCCGGTCGGCGCTCATCTGGTGAGAGGCGACGATTGGACTGGTGTAGGACCTGCGATCGATGTAAGCCAACTTGTCCGTTTAGATATTGCCGCCGCGAAGCTGGATGAACGCGGATTGAGTGGGGAAGTAATTGCGACGGATGGACCGTTCGGCAATCTCGTCACCAACATCAGTGGCGACGATTTCCTCAATCTAGGCTATGCGCGAGGCCAGAGCGTACACATTACCGTCGGCAACAGCGAGATGAATATTCCGTTTGTGCGAACTTTCAGTGACGTGCCATTGAATAAGCCGTTATTGTACATCGACTCTCGCGGCCATCTTGGCTTAGCCGTGAATCAGGGAAGCTTTGCGGCGATGTATGGCGTAAAGCCGCCGGCCCAAATCTTCATTTCGCGCGCGAATAGGTAATACGATTTTGGACGTTTCTGGCAGCGCTGGCATCTTGCCCTCGCCGGTAGGGGCGGGACGCCCTCACAATAGCCGCCGGGGACGGCGGCGCTACCACAAATGCGTGGGTTTTACAGAGTTTCGAGGAGAAATTAAGACATGAGCAGCCAACCGCCGATTGCACGCGACACCCGCACTAGAGTCCGATGCCTGATTATTTTGTCCATTGTGTTGCTCATGCCTGGTCTTGTTCTCGGCCAAAGCTTCCGCGGCTCGATTCGCGGGAAAATCGTGGATCCGAATGGCAATGCAATTGGCGGTGCGAAGGTAACCGCCAAGAACGACGCGACCAGTCAGGTGCGAGAGGCATACACCGGCAATGACGGCGCTTATGTGCTGGCTGAGCTTCCCGCCGGAGAATACACCGTAACGGCAGAGTACGGCGGACTATCGCCGGTCGGCGAAAACGTCATTGTCAATGTTGGCTCGGATACTACTGCCAATTTGGACTTAACCCGAGTAGAAAAACGGCTGGAACAGTTGACCGTCACAGAAGAAGCGCCAGTCATAGACACTACGCGCGACGTACTAAGCGAAGTCGTCGACCAGAAGTTGGTGGCCGAACTTCCTCTCAACGGGCGCGATTTCGGCAAACTGGTTGCTCTCTCGCCCGGAGCTACCGTTGATCCATCAGGCGTTGCCGGGACGCAGGGTGGTTTCGGACAGTTCAACATTAACGGCAATCGCGACCGTTCCAACAACTACACTCTCGACGGCACCGACAACAATGACCCCTTCTTCAATAATTCAGCTCTGAACCAAACCGGTATCGGAGGCGCCCCGGCCTCGCTGCTGCCCATTGACGCCATCCAGGAGTTCAATCTGCAGTCACAGTTTGGTGCCGAATATGGCCGTAACAGCGGTTCCGTGGTCAACATCGTCACCCGATCCGGCACCAACAAGTTGCATGGGTCCTCGTTCGAATTCCTGCGGAACAGCTCACTAGACGCTCGCAACTTCTTCAATACCGACCCGCACAAGTCCGTATTCCAGAACAATAATTTTGGAGCATCTTTGGGCGGCCCGGTCGTGAAGGACAAAACCTTCTTCTTTGGCGCTTACGAGGGTCAGCGCGAGCGTGTCGGGTCCGACTTTCTGCTCCTGGTTCCAACCCAAGCGCAAATCCAAGAGGCTCGCACCATTGCGGGGGCAATCAACGGAAGCGCCAGCAATCCCGTGATCAATCCAGGACTAGATGCGATTCTGGCGTTCTATCCGAAAAGCAATACCAGCCAAATTCCTGGCGTAGTGCGCGACAAGAACAATGGCGACAACCTGATTGCCAAAATCGACGAAAACCTTACCAACACAGAACTGCTGACCGGCCGCTATGCGTTTAGCCAGAGCAGCCAGATTTTTCCCTTCGGATCACCGGGTGGCTTCGGCGCAGGATCGCGACTGCCCCAGTTCGCGCAAACCTCGCCCGCCCGCGTGCAGGTGGTCTCGGTTAGCCTGCTCTCCACGTTGAGCCCCTCGAAGATCAACGAAGTGCGCTTCGGCTACACCCGCTACCGGACGTCGTTCAGTTCACTGGACGCCAGCTTCAATCCCAGCAGCATCGGTCTGAACTTCGGTACTGGCAAGCTCGGCTTGCCGGAGTTTGACTTCACAAACATCGAGAACCTTGGCGCTACCGGTTTCAGTGTTCCGCGGGGACGCACAAGCCAGACCTTTCAGATTCTCGACAACTTCACCTGGCTGAAAGGCCGCCATACGTTAAAGTTCGGAGGCGAGTTTCGGCGTGCCGCCATCAGCAATTTCAACGACAACCTGGAGCGCGGTATCTTCCAGTTCACTGCCGGCGTCGGGTTGAGTACCGATCCCGTGGTTGACGCTTTGGCGAACTTCTACACTGGAGGCACGCAGGACACGACTTTTTGTTGCTCTTTCGTCTCCGTCGATGCCGGCAATACGCAACGCACCACCTACAACAATGGATTGAGTTTCTTCGCGCAGGACGATTACCGCGTGAGTTCCAACTTTACTCTGAACCTTGGCTTGCGCTGGGAGTACTTCGGCCCTCTGAGCGAGAAAAACAATTTGCTCTCGAATCTCGGTCGCGACGGCAACCTCGCGATGGTGGGCACCGACGGTCTCAACGGCTTGTACAACCGCGATCTGCACGACTTTGGGCCGCGTTTGGGATTCGCGTGGCAGGTCGCGAAGAACACCGTGCTCCGCGCTGGCTACGGAATCTACTACGACTACGTTCCTCAGGACCTGTTGATCGCAAACTTCACTACTTCGGCTGGAGTCGTGACCAATCCGGTTGGCCCCAAAGCGGTCTTGCCGCTGTCGTTTGACCCCACTGCATTTAACGGCACTAATCCAACGCTGAATGCGCCCATCATGAACGGCGTTGCATCGCCTCCTTACTCGATCTTCATCACCCCACGGATCTTCCATTCTCCCTACACGCAAAACTGGAATCTCAATGTTCAGCAGAAACTCGCGGAGAATACTTCGTTCGAAGCTCGCTATGTGGGCAGCAAAGGTACGAAGTTAGTGCGCCTTACCGATCTGAACGAACCCGATGCGACCGGTACCCGGGCGAATCATAACTACAGCGCAATCGACGAGCTCACGCCCTCGAGTTCATCCACTTATCACGCTTTGCAGGCAGTCGCGCGTATCCAGAACGCTCACCGCGTTTCGGGTTTCGCCGCTTACGTCTGGTCGAAGTCGATTGATGATGCTTCGGATGGGATTGATTTTGTTCCCGGCGCAGCTTTTCCTCAGGATCCCGGGAATCTCCCCGCCGAGCGCGGGCCGTCGCTGTTCGACACACGGCATCGCTTCACGACAGCGATCAACTATGAGCTTCCCGCTTGGGGAGCAGTTGGGAAGTTTGGCTCGGGCTGGCAGTTGAACACAATCATTTCGGTTCAGAGTGGGCGGCCGATCCCCATCGCCAACTCAACCGATACCAGCGGCCGTTTTTATTTCAATCAACGACCCAACGTTGTTCCGGGAGTTAATCCCATCCTGTCTCATTGGACTCCGAGCACCGGCTATCTCAACCCACTGGCATTCGTTCAGCCGGCGTTTGGAACTTTTGGTGATTTGGGTCGTGACTCGATCTACGGTCCCGGATTTAGCAATGTGGATTTCTCGATAACGAAGAACACTCAGTTAAGTGAACGGCTGAACCTGCAATTGCGCGCGGAGTTCTTCAACATTTTCAATCACCCCAATTTCGCCCTCCCGGCGCATACGATCATTCCGGGATTCGTCGACAACGGGAGTCCAGGCAGTCCGCAGGTTGTAGCAAATTCCGCCGCGCATGTGAATGGTGACATTACACAACCGTTGCTGCCGATGGGCCTGATCACGCAGACGCCCGATGTTGCCCAGACCAATCCCGGGCTAGGCGGGGGCGGCCCGCGAGTAATTCAGCTGGCAGTAAAATTCACGTTCTAATGGATGGTGTGGCGCGGGCGCACTCGCCGGTGTTCTACGTCCTAACATCCGCTGCGATCTGCGGCAAGACCGCTCGCAGGAGTGCGATGAAATCTGCCTTCACGCGATCGGCGGTCCTGAGCACGTCTTCGTGGCTGAGCACCTCATCAGATATTCCCGCGGCCATGTTGGTCACACAAGAAATGGCCAGCACTTTTAATCCCATGTGGCGCGCCACGATAACCTCCGGGATGGTCGACATGCCCACCAGATCCGCGCCAATCGTCCGCAGATATCGAATCTCCGCCGGAGTCTCATAACTCGGCCCCAAGAGTCCCGCATACACACCTTGATACACCGCCTTGCCAAGGCGGCGAGCGGCTCGCAGGGCGATCTCACGATATGGCTTGAAGTACGCCTGAGTCATGTCGGGAAAGCGCGGTCCGAAGCGATCGTCGTTGGGTCCGACCAGTGGGTTGTGGCCCTGCAGATTGATGTGGTCGGTGATTACGATTAGCGCGCCTTGTTTGTATTCGAGATTGATGCCGCCCGCAGCGTTGGTCAGAATCAGGGCACGAATGCCCAGTCTGCCAAACACGCGGATTGGAAATGTGACCTCCTCCGCAGAATATCCTTCGTACAGATGCACGCGTCCCTGCATCGCCGCCACGGCGACGTCCCCGACGTTTCCAATCACCATCTGCCCGGCGTGACCGACCGCAGTAGAGCGAGGAAAGAACGGGATGTTTTCGTAGGGAATTCGCGTAGCTTCGGATAGTTCGTCAGCAAACCCGCCCAGGCCTGAGCCGAGAACCAGTCCGATTGTGGGGAGAAGCGGAGTCTGCGACAGCAGGAATTGAGCCGCGGTTTCGGAGCGGGTAAAATCGGAGTCGATAGTCACTTATGGTCCTTTGTAGCGCCGCCGTCCCGGCGGCTGTCATGGGGGTTTCCCGCTCCCACCTGCGAGGGCAATATGCCGGCGCTACCAAGATATGAAATCTAAAACTTCTTCTCGAATCCAGCGAACTCCGCCTCCAGCTTCCACTGCATCTGGGCACACTCGTTGGCATCCAGAAACTTCTGGCAGGCGGAAGAAAGTCTTCCGGCACTCGCATGATCGTTTGCACAGGCTGCCACCGGATGGAACTCCGATGCCCACAGGCTAGATCCAGCGAGAAAGCTATGCTCCAGGCTCATTCGCGCCATTCGTTTTAATTCCTTGTAACCGAGAAAATCATAAGTTTGAGCCGCCCGCAGATACTCGTGCGTCATATCAGAGCGCGATACTCCCTCGTCATCCGTGGCCAGAGCCACCGGCACCGCGTACCGAAGATAGATGGGCAGAGGATGCGCTTCGCCTTTTACTCCCAGAATCAAGTCATTCGAAGTCAGGCATATTTCGACAAGAATCTTCCGCCGAGCCATCTCGTGCAACAAGTCAAGCGGACGATCCTCGTTCATCACGGACACTCCATGCCCAATGCGCTCCGCGTGCCCGCGCTCAACCGATTGGCGGACATGAAAGCGCAGACCCTCCGGTGGGACCAGGCCCATGGCCAACTCCCCCGCGTGCAGGCTGATATGCACCTTTGGATACACGCTGTGCAGGTAGTCGAGCATCTTCATATGCAATTCGAAATCGTGCATCGGGACATACCAATCTTCCGGCATAACAAGGTTCAAGCCCACGAAACGCCGATCCGCCTGCGCCAGTTCGAAACCCATCAGTATCTGCGCGAAAACCATTTCGCGCGGCAACCCACGCAGCACCTGGTAGAGATAACGAACCCTGACCTCGCACCCCGCATTTGCTTCCGGAGTCCCGCAGTTCAGCACTGACCGCATTTTGCTCTCGTCATCATCGAGACGCTTGCTGGTAGCGACTACAATATCCTTCAGACCGCTGGTCAACAGCTTCTCGCGCATGCGAGAGAAGTCATCGTCCCAACCCAATTTCGCGCCGAGCTGCCCGGACTCAACGGCATCCGCCGTATGCATCAACTCGAGGTATTGAAGATGGTCCTCTGCAGCCCGCGAGGCCGCTTCGGCAAACGCATCCCCAGTATGGTTGTGAGTCGCCAAGGAGAATTTGTCGAACGCTGCGAAAAAATGATCATGCCCCGATCCCTCTCCAGGCTCCCAATTACGCATCGACCATGCATCGACGATCGAGTTGTAGAGCACATGGTCCCCGTACGCACAACGGATGAGGGGCTTGCTGGTGTACTTCTCGCAGGCATCGTCACACGGAGGAGCGATCAGAGTCGAGGCAGTCCGGTCCAGGCACAAATTGTCGCTGGCTGCATAGTCGATCAGATTCTCCGCGTATAGAGCTCCGCTGAGATGAACATGCAGGTCGCCACCTTTGGGCATATCCCGCAAGAATGCCAACTGAAGCGAAGGCTGCCGCCGAATGGATTCGAAATAGCGTGCAGTGCGCTGCTCGGCACTGGCGCCGGACTGCGCCCACGCCGTACACCCCAAACAGGCGACAATCAAAAAAACAAGCGACTGAGCTGTTCGCCTCACGGCTTCTCCTACGAGCGTGTTCCTTGGAACGGGCATTCTACCGCGACTCAATCAAAACATGAAAACAACCGCAGAGTGCGCCAAGAAACCCTAGAGGCTTGAGATTCCCTGCAATTGACGGAAAACCCTGTCCAGAGCGGTTGTGCCTATGATTTACACAAGCAGAGTCAGGGTCCATTCATACTATTGAGCCGCACCGGACAAAAAGATCCGCCAAAATTGCGCATTGGCGCACATCACAAAACCTTGTGACGAAAAAACTGCACCAACTCTGCTACACCCACCTGTGAACCACCTGCACTCGATTGAAAAATCGGCAGATACGATTCTGCAATTCTTATTGACTCCAAAAATAAAAAGAGTAGAAACATAATCGTTCTTTGACACCTTCTAAAGTTTTTCCGGTTGGTGCGGCGTCCGGGGCTCAAGCGAAGTCACCCTCTACATTGCAAAATGACTGAGGGAGGGTTAGCAAGGGTCTATAGCAAAGTGCTGGTCGAGGCGAACAAGAAGATCTGTCGAAGGCAGGATAGAGTCCCGAGGCGTTGGGTTGATTTATCCGGTTGGCGGTAAGCCCGGAGCCCGAGCATAGATCGCAAGTCGCGGTTCGCAAGGATCGCAACTACGGCAGGTCGGCAAGGGTCTAAAGCGAGCTACTGGCCGAGACGAATGATCCCAACACCACCTCGGGACTCTTAATTTTTGACCGCGGGAGTTAGTGGCCAGTGGTGAGCTGCAGCTCTCCCCCAAATTACCTGCGAATCATTAGCAGAGGCTATCCACTGTCCACTGTTTTTACGGCCCCTCCTGTATTTGAAACTTTTCTTTCGGCACCAGCCGTGCCCGATAAATCGAATTAGTCGCGGCCACCTCAGCCACCGCATCGGCATTCAATTCATACGAACCATGGGGCAGGTTCTCGCCAAAAGGAATCTCCATGGTGGTCGTATCCTTTTTCAAGGTAAGCCGCTGGTAGCCGATTGCGGTAGCACGACCGATCTCATTCACCGCCATCACGATCACAGTCAAGTCAAAGTCCCGCTCGGTCTGGTTGGAAACGATCATCGAACCCTCCAGACGCTGGCCTGTGACGGCGGGATAGCGGCCCCATTGCGCGACAAGCGGCGCCACAACCGTCAGCACAAGTTTTTGATTACGTTGCACCGCGGGCTTACCGCTGTCGGTCACGGTCACCGTAAACTGGAATTCCCCGGTTTCTGTCGGAATCCCGCTCAGAACTCCGTCCGCTCCCAGCACAATGCCCGCGGGCAGAGCCCCCTCCGTGACTTCCCACCGCAGAGGAGTGATTCCGCCCTGCGCTTCCAAACGAGTTTCGTAGTGTTGCCTGAGATATGCCTTGGGCAGGCTGGTGGTGCGAACCACCAGCGGTTCTCCGGTCGCAGCGCCGTCTTGGCCAAAGAATATGGCCGGAGCCGCGAGCAGCCCTATTAGCAGCACTAAAATCGCTTTACTTCGAGGCATGCAGGAACTCATCGACCGTCTTGATAAACATCCCCGTGTCATCCACAAAAGTCATATGCCCTGCCCTGGGGAAAACCACTATCTTCGATCCCGTGATCTTCTCATGCATTGCCTGCGACAGCGATGGATCGCACTCGTCGTGATCCCCCACCAAAATCAGCGTCGGCACTTTGATGGTCGCCAGCCGGTCCGTGTACTCGACCGATTTCAAGTTGCCATCGATGATGAACTCTCCATGCTCGCCCCACATTTCACGGTACAGATCCCACGAGATTTTGCCGTTGTCGATCGGATCGTAATTGGGATCGGGACGGTTCTGGTAAACATAGGGGAAATAGCCCTCACCCCAGGCCGCGATCATATAGTCGTTGGTGTAGCGGTTCTTCTCGTAATCCCTGCCGTGCCCAAACAATCCCTCTGCTTCCAGTTTGTTGATGCGTTCCCGCAGTTCTGGTGACATATTTTGCTTCATTCGCACAAAGACTTCGTTCATCGCTTTCGAACTCGACCAGGTGCTGCCGAGAATCAGATGACTGAGATTCGCCTGATATTTCAAAGCGTAAGCTTGGGCCAACGCTCCTCCATAAGAATGGCCAAGCAGACTGATCTTGCCCAGTCCCAGCGCCTGCCGCACCGCCTCGACATCCTCCACCATGTTCTCGACGGTGTAGCCGGAAGGATCGTCGAGTTTTTGTGATCGGCCCGAGCCGCGCTCATCGATGAAAATTAATTTGTTATGCCGGGCCAGAGGCAGCAGATAGGGCAGGAAATAATCATGCGACGCGCCCGGACCGCCATGCACGATCACCAGCGGTGCACCGCGGCCCAGCATCTTGTAATAAATCATTACCCTATTCGCATCGACGAAGCCCTCCTGTACCGGATAAACATTCGAAGCGGAGGCGCTATGCACGGCGGCTGGCTTGTCAGCCTGAGCGCTGGCTGTGACTAAGAAGCCAAACATACAGAAGAGAATTGAACCGCAGCAAAAACTGAACTTTTTCATCGCCGGGCTATCCTAATTTGACGGCCTCAAGAAGAGCAAATAAATGTCGCCGAGTCTCGGCTTCTCTTCAATCCTCGTTTGTAGAGACGTAGCTAGCTACGTCTCTACAGTAGGCACCCCCAGAAAGCCTCTCGCCTCAGCGTTATGCAGCGGACACGCGTTTTAGGAAGAAAGAACAAGTACTTTCGTGGTGGACGGACAATACTATACGGGGTATAGTATACGGAAATGGATGCGAAACAATGAGTCACACCATCAAAGATAAACAGAAGCTGATTCTTCGCGCCAAGCGCATTCAGGGGCAGGTGGAAGCTCTGGTACGGGTCCTCACCGAAGAGCGCGATTGCTCAGAGGTTTTGCAGGTCATGAGCGCGGCCAGAGGTGCGATGAACAGCTTGATGGCCGAACTTCTGGAAGGGCACATTCGCAGCCATGTTCTCAACGGCAAACAACGGCCGACCTCGGGGCAAGTGGCCGCTGCCGACGAAGTAATCGACATGGTCAAGTCCTACCTCAAATAGCAGACTGCAAGTCGCACGCAAGGGGCAAAGGTATGAGCGCTACGCAATTGATCGATAGAAACAACCCGCCGGGCACTCCGACGTTCCCGATTAAAGAGCCGGAACACAGTACGGAATCTGGCTCGGAACATGAACACGCGGTCGAATGGGTTGAACTTGCTCGCATTGGGTTCGTGGCAGTGGCCGCCGCCGCGGTCTGGTTTCGAGTGTGGGAGCCATTTCCGCGCATCAGTCTAATCGGGATCGCGGCAGCCCTAATTGGCGGCTATCCGATTTTCAAGGAAGCCTTCGAAAACATCGTCGAACGAAAGATGACGATGGAACTGTCGATGACCATCGCTCTTCTGTCGGCGTTGGCCATTAGTGAATTCTTTACCGCGCTGGTCATCACCGGGTTTGTGCTTGCGGCCGAGGTTTTGGAAGGACTCACGGTCGGGCGCGGCCGTCGGGCCATTCAGGATCTGATTGATTTCCTGCCGCGAACGGTTTTGGTTCGACGTGATCACGAAGTACTTGAGATTCCGGCCGACGCTGTCCGTCTCGGGGAGACAGTCGTGGTGAAACCCGGTGGACGCATTCCGGTGGATGGCGTGGTGATCGGCGGGCGCTCCTTCGTGGAACAGGCAGCGATTACAGGCGAGGCCATGCCGGTCGAAAAGTTGCCCGGAGACGCAGTTTACGCCGGCACCATCAATCAATCAGGAGCCTTGGACGTCGAAGCCCAGAAACTTGGCCGGGACACTACGTTCGGAAAGATCATCGAGGCGGTCGAGCGAGCCGAGAAGTCGCGCGCGCCCATTCAGAAAACTGCAGATCGACTGGCCGGCTACCTGGTCTATTTCGCCTTGGGCGCCGCGGTTCTGACTTTCATCGTCACTCACAACGTACGGTCGACGATTTCCGTTGTGATTGTCGCCGGGGCGTGTGGCATAGCCGCCGGTACTCCGCTAGCTATTCTGGGAGCGATCGGCCGCGCGGCACGTCAGGGCGCGATCGTCAAAGGCGGTCTTTACCTGGAGGAGTTGGCAGCCGTGGATACCGTGCTGCTGGACAAGACCGGCACATTGACCTTTGGAACTCCGCAAATTCGGGAGGTGGTGTCGCACAACGAATTTCCTGTCCACGAAATCATCGCCGCTGCCAGCATCGCCGAGCGCAAGTCAGAACATCCCTTGGCCAAGGCGATTATTGCGCGAGCCACTGAACTTGCTGTGCCTGTGGCCGAGCCTGATGAGTTCTCTTACACGCCGGGAAAGGGCGTGCGAGTGACGTACGGCGGCGAGGAAATTCTGGTCGGCAGCCGGGCGCTTTTAATGGAGCGCGCGGTGAAAGGAATTTCCCCCGTTAACGGCAACGGCCAAGGCGAGGCTTCGGAAGTTTATGTCGCCCGCGGTGGGCAGATGCTGGGAACGATTCGCATAGCGGATGTGCTGCGTCCCGAAGCCAAGAGGGCGGTTGCGGCGATGCGAGGGATGGGTCTGAAGACAGTTCTGCTAAGCGGAGACGCACAGGGAGTAACCACTCTCGTGGGTCGCGAACTCGGTGTTGACCAAGCCGTGGGAGAACTGTTGCCCGATCAGAAGGCCAAGTGGGTGAGTCAGCTTCGCGCAAAAAATCGTAAAGTCGCGATGGTTGGGGACGGCATCAATGACGCTCCCGCGCTGGTCGAGGCCAATGTTGGCATCGCCATGGGCTCGGGAACTGACGTTGCTCGGGAGAGTGCTGACGTCATCCTGATTGGAAGCGACCTTTCCAAGCTTGTCGAAACCTTGCGGGTGGCCCGTCGCTGCCGCGGCATCATCATGCAAAACTTCGTCGGCACTCTGGTGGTCGACAGCATTGGCGTAGGCATGGCTGCGTTTGGCTTTTTGAATCCTCTGCTGGCAGCTTTCATTCACGTTACCTCGGAGATGGCATTCATCCTTAATTCGACCAGATTGTTGTCGCGCGGTGAAGTTGGTCAGTGAGTCCAAGTGGATGCTGAACTATGAATGCGCAGGAAGTTTACCCGCTAAAAACGAAACGCCTGGTGGTCGCGCAGGTCACGATCTGCCGAGGTTGTTGTTGCGGCAATACCGAGCGTGGATTACCGGAGGTCCCGGTCGAATGGCTCAAGGACGAGTGGCGACGACGAGGGCTGCTGAAGCGGGTGCAGTTGACCATCAACGGTTGTGTTGGACCGTGCGACGTACCCAATGTAGTTGTGATCACGGGTTCGGCGGGTGCGGTGTGGCTGGGAAACATTTCCAAGTTTGAGGATTATCGCAGCTTGGTGGAATGGGCTGTCCGGTCCAGGGATGCAGGAGAAATGTTAGCCCTGCCGGCGCAGTTCCGCGAAAGCAGGATCACCCCATTTCGCGGGTGAGAGGCTCAGTTTATTGAGACACTCCTGGTTTGCTTTATCTCTAGGGGACTTCCACGCGGCGTTCGCGAAGCGATTTCGCTTTGTTGGCGGTTAGTTTCGGGCCCGCCCATACTGCGATCCGGTAGCCCAGCAGCACCGCTAGAATCGCGCCGTATTTCAGGGGAGTGCGAATGTCAGCCTTTACCAGCCACCAGTAGTGGATCACTCCTGCGATCGCACTGAGGTAGATCAAGCGATGCAGCGCTTGCCAACGCTGGCCTCCCAGGCGTCGGATCCATCCTTTGGTTGATGTAATGGCCAGCGGGATTAGCAGGACGAATCCGGTGAACCCGACGGTGATGAAGCGGCGTTTGGCTACGTCGTGCAGCATCTCGTGCAGGTCGAAGAATTTGTCCAGCCAGATGTAGGTCAGAAAATGCAGCGTGGCGTAGAAGAAGGCGAACAGTCCGAACATGCGGCGGTAGCGGATTAGCCAGAGCTGCCCGGTCAGCTTGCGAACTGGCGTGACAGCCAACGTGATCAGTAAGAAGCGCAACGTCCAGTCGCCCGTCGCGTGAGTGATGACTTCGATCGGATTTGCGCCGAGGCCGCCGCTGTAGGCTTTCCACCCCAAAAGCGCTAGCGGGATCAGGCAGGCGAGAAAGACCACGGGTTTGAAGCGGCGAATCATGTAGAGATCAATTCTTCAGGCAAACTTCAGGATTCGTATCAGGGTATGCCTTCAGGCAAACCGTCGGTCACCGAGAACCGTTTCGGCTTTAGCCGCTGTGGCTGAAGCCGGTCCGTCTGGATCACAATCTACGATATGGCTGAAGCCATATCCTGATACGAACCCGTTTTTGTTTCTGCTCAGAAATTCTTTTTCAAATCCATGCCGCTGTAGAGACTGGACACCTGATCGTAGCCGTTGAACATCAGTGTCGGTCGCTTTAGAAATTCTCCCAGGCGCCTCTCCTTGGCTTGGCTCCAGCGGGGATGGTCCACATGCGGATTCACGTTCGCGTAGAATCCATATTCATTCGGAGCCATTTCGGCCCACGTTGTCCGCGGCTGCCGGTCGCTGAAGCGAATGCGCACAATCGCCTTGCCGCTTTTGAATCCGTATTTCCAGGGAACTACGACGCGCAGCGGAGCGCCGTCCTGGTTGGGCAGAGCTTCACCATACATCCCAAAGCAGAGCAGCGCCAAAGGGTGCATGGCTTCGTCCATGCGCAGGCCTTCCACGTAGGGCCAGTCGAGGACGCGGGCCCGCTGCCCCGGCATCTGTTTGGGATCTTCGATGGTAGTGAACTCCACAAATTTTGCTTTGCTCGTGGGCTTGGCTTTGTTGATCAGCTCGCTGAGCGAAAAGCCTACCCAAGGTACGACAATCGACCAGCCCTCCACGCAGCGATGCCGGTAAATTCGCTCCTCGGGTGTCGCCATTTTGATGATTGTGTCTACGTCGAGAACCTGTTTCTTCTCCACTGCTCCGTCGATGGTGACCGTCCAGGGGCGTGTCTTGAAGTCCTTAGCCAAGCCTGCAGGCTCATATTTGTCCGTGGAGAACTCGTAATAGTTGTTGTAGTTGGTGACGTCCTTGGAAGGAGTAATGGTTTCATTGGTTGAGAACGAGCTTTTCTTGATGCCGTCAATTTTGGCGTTGGCTTGCGCGGTCATTGAAGGGGATGCGAACTCGCGAAAACCAAAGCCAGTCGCGGCCGCAGCGCCAGCCAGAGCAGTGCCTGCGAGAAACTTCCGGCGGTTCAAATACAAATTCTTCGAAGTGATATCAGATGAAGGGATGTCAGCAGACCTCTTGATCAGCATTAATAAGTCCTTCCTACTTAGTGTACGAGAAGAACCACCCGGTGGATTGGCGGATTCGGCTCTACAGTGGATAGGACGCGTGGCAGCTGGAAAAGTTGCACGCAGCCCGAGAGCGATGGTGAACCGCGGCCACCAGCCACAAATGTTAATCAAGATCCGGGTTCACGGAGCTACATCGCCTGCCTTCTCCGCGAGCGGCCGAGCGTATCGCACCAGGGAGAGGAGGAATTTTCCGCGCTCTTCGGTCATGGGTATATGCCCCGAATGGTCGAACCAAACCAGGTGTTTCTCCGGCGCCTTCACCGTATCGAACCAAGCTGCCGCGACCTCTGAATTCACGTTTCGGTCATGGCGGCCCTCGAAGAGGATCAGCGGAACCGAGATCTTCTTGGTCTGAGTGAGATCGAGCGCGATCACTTCCGGGAGCAGATAGGGAGTTGCGAACTTGTTGCCATCCCAGATGTGGCCGATCTCCTGGTCGCCATAGTCGGGCGAAAGCTGGGCGAGATCCGAATCAGCCTTATTATCGCGCCTGTAGGCCATTACGCCGCCGTAATAACCCACCCATTTGCGCTCAACCAAAAGGTCCCTGATGGGGATGGTCTGGCCGGCGGTGCCGTAGGGGGCGATCGCCTCGAGCTCGCGCACCGCCGCGGCATTGCCCTCGCGGCTCGCGGCCTCCATCGCGAAGCGCCAGCCTCGACGCTCGCTCTCGGGCCCGTCGATCAGCTGGCAAACGCCGATATAGGCGTACAGCCATTCGGGGTGGCGCTCCGCGAGCTGCAGGCCGAGAAAGCTGCCCCAGCTGTGGCCGAGGACGAATATCTTGTCCTTGCTGAATTCCTTGCGAGCCCAGGCAGCCATTTCCTCGGTGTCGGCAATCATCCGCTCGGGGGTCAAGGTGGGCGCGATCTTGGCAGGATCAGTAAGCAGATAGGTCTTTCCGGTGGCGCGCTGGTCCCACTGGATCACTGTGAAATATTCTTCCAAGCCACGAGAGAACCACCAACTCATCGGGATGGAGACGTACCCGGGCCCGCCGTGGATATATAGCAACACCGGATTCTTGCGGTCGGCGCCGCGGACCGAGACCCATTGATCGATCCCGCCGATTCGCACCTTCTCCAACCGCTCCACCCCATTGGGCGTCACGATCTTGCGCGCATTCGCGATGATCGCGATCGCCTCAGCGCGGTTGGCGGGACTGGCCGGTTCCTGTGCCCGACCGGGCACGATGGCGACTACCACGAGAAAGCCGAGCACCTTCGGGATTAGCAGGCCGTGGGCTTTGACCGCACAAAGGCGATGACTCTTGCAGATTCGTGACACGATTCTCTCCTGCAAGTATTTTAAGGCTAGCAAGTTGATGGTATTTTGTGACGGGGATTAACCGCTTTTGGAGGCGAGAGAGCAAACAATAAGACAGGTCTGGATAGGTTAAGACCACCGGAAAAGCTGTAACAGCCGGGTACCGCTGCGGCGTCTGCGCGTCAGCCGCGCTCGCCCAACACTTCCCGCACTTTGCGAGACAGCATTTGCAGGGTAAAAGGTTTCTGCAGGAAGGCGGTGCCGGAATCGAGCCCGCCCTCGTGCGGGATGGCGTCTTCGGTATAGCCGGAAAGGTAAAGCACTTTGGTCCGCGGGCAGGACGCGCATAGCCGCGCCGATAGCTCGCGACCGCTCATCCCTGGCATGACTACGTCAGTAATCAGTATGTCGATCTCACCCGAATATTGAGAAGCGATCCGCAGCGCCGCGTCGCCTTGGTCCGCTTCCAGGACTTTGTATCCCTTCGACTCCAATGTTTCGCGGACCAACTGACGGACCGATTCCTCATCCTCCACCAGCAGCACGGTTTCTGATCCGCCACTCTGCGATGACGAAGCCCCGACCGCACCTGCTGGCTCCAACGCGTCTTCAACGCGTGGCAGGTAAATACGGAAAGTTGTGCCCTTTTGCGGCTCGCTCTCGACCAGAACGTAGCCGCCACTTTGCTTGATAATGCCATACACCGTGGAGAGTCCGAGGCCAGTGCCTTTCCCTTTTTCCTTGGTAGTGAAAAAAGGTTCGAAGATGCGCTGTTGGGTTTCTTTATCCATGCCGTGCCCGGTATCGCTTACCGACAGCACCACGTAAGCACCGGGCTGAATGTAACTGTATTCCCGGCGAAGATCATCATGGTTCAGTTGCGCATTAGCGCTCTGAATTGTGATCTTGCCGCCATCGGGCATGGCGTCTTTGGAGTTGACCACCAGATTCATGATGACTTGCTCGATCTGGCCTGCATCGGCGCGGGTCCGGCCAATATCCGGTGCGAGTTGGGTCTGCAACTCGATGTTTTCTCCGATTAAGGGACGCAGCAGGCGCTCAATGTCCTCCACAACGATGTTCAGATCGACGACCTTCAGTTCCAAAAGTTGCTTGCGGCTGAAAGCCAGCAGTTGGCGAGTCAGCGTCGTAGCGCGATCAGTCGCCTGGTGAATGGCCTCAATCTTCGGATACATCGGATTGCTTTTCCGGGTGTGCTCAAGCAAGACTTCCGTATAACCACTGATCACCATCAGCAAATTGTTGAAGTCATGGGCGACGCCTCCTGCAAGGCGTCCTACAGCTTCCATTTTCTGCGCCTGGCGGAACTGGTTCTCCAGCACCCTTCGCTCCGTAATATCCTCCGCGATCACTTCCACAACTTCGGCAGTTTCCTCCGGGCTGTTGACGACGCGACCGCTTAAGCGCACCGTAATCGCGTTGCCGTCCTTGCGCTTCCAGCGGACTTCAACATTGTCCAAACGAGCGCCGCGCTGGAATTCCTCCATCACGCGTTCCTGCTCGGCGGGATCCACAAAGACATCCGACTTTGGATCCAGGGCGAGGACCTCGTCCGCCGAATCATAGCCAAGCATGGTTATCAGGGCCGGATTCACGTCGAAGAACCTACCTTCGAGGCTAGACCGATAAATGCCGTAAACCGCGCTCTGCACCAGGGAGCGGTAGCGCGCTTCGGAACGTCTCAGCGCCTCCTCGTTCCGCTTGTATTCGATCGCGCTGGCCAGCTGCTGCGACACAAACTGCAGAATCTCCTTTTCTTTTTCCCCGAAACGCACGTTGCCGGAGTAGCTCTGTACCACCAGCACGCCAAAGGTATTATTTCCAGCCTTCAAAGGGACGCCCAGCCAGTCCAGCGACGAGCCGCCAATCAACTCCACCTCTCCGCGCTTCACTAATTCGTCAAAGACTTCAGGGCTGCATAACAGCGGCTCGCCGGTTCGCAGCACATACTCGGTCAGACCTTTACCCAGCTTCTTCGGCGTCGGACTTGAATCCTGTTCGTCTTCGAAGTAAGGAAAGCTGAGTAGTTGCGTCAGCGGATCGTACAGCGCAATGTAAAAATTGCGGGCATACATAAGCTCGCCCACAATCCCGTGAACCGAGGCATAGAACTGCTGCAGGTCTTCCGCTGTGCTGGTTTTCTGGGTAATGCGATACAGCGCCGAATGTAGAGTTTCTGCCCGTTTCTGCTCCGAGTTGTCGCGATACAGAACGCACATCGCGACCTGCTTGCCATCGATCACAATCGGAGCCGTGGAGATGAAAACATCCAACAGCTTTCCGTCCTTCCGCTGGCGTTTGGTTTCGAGGACGACCTTCTGCCCTTTCACCAGCAACCCCGCAATCCATTGTGTCTCCGTACTCCGATCCGGCGGGACGATCAGCGAATCGACGCGTTGTCCCAACGCCTCCTCTGGACCGAATCCAAAAATGCGAGTGAACTCACCGTTGACCCGTATAATCCGGTACTCGGAATCCAGAATCGTAATCGCTTCCGGCGCGCACTCGACCAATTGCTCGAGATATGCTTTTTGTAACTCAGGATCGTCGGTTGCAACCCCAGGGATGATCGCTTCGGGCGTGGCGGCGGCGTTCGCGGCAGAGCTGGACATCGCCTGCGTGCGCCGCTGAAGTGCCTCTCTCAGAAACTTCGCGCGTGAAAGCTCAGCCGACGTCGCTGGCTGGGTGATGTGGTCACCCATTCGAATCCCCCTAGGTTGAAACCAGAGCTAACTCGAATGTTAGATTGCCAGCCAGTTACTCGAAAGTTACGGAGGTAATTTCAGGAGGAAGAGACGGTTCAATGCCAGATGCCGTTATTTCGTGCCGGTCGCCAGCATTTCACACACTCGCTGAAGCACATCGCGCTGTTGCTCGTTGATTGCGAGAAATTCAAAGCCATGTCGCAACCCAATGCGGTAACGGACCAGCGCGCGAAGCTTCAGGGGATAAGCAGCCAGCGGCAAGGAAAGTTCCATCGAAACCACTTCGCCAACTTCCAGTTCCCCCGTTAAAGTTCCCCCAACGCCATCTTCGCCCAACTCGTTCGAACGTCCCCACAAAGAGGTTGTTTCCCCGGAGCGAAAGATCTGTACCGATATGCGTATGTCCACGGGATAGCGCGGAAACCGGCGCGCGACAGGTTTATCGGGCTTCGAATTGGAGATAAAGGCCTCCGCTTGCTTCTACCAGGCGATCTTGTCATCCGATGAGACTCGCCATCCCATGAAACTTGCCATCCCTCGTGAAGCGAGGGACCTCGGTTCTTGCCCGCGCGACTGATACCGCCGCCAGAGAAACAAACACCCGGATCTCACTTCGCGAGAGACGACAGCGCAATATCCGAGCAGAACTCGTAACGGATACAACGACGGTGAAACCAACCTAATTCCCGTGCAACGCGTATCCGGGCTCGAGTGGCAACTTCCCGCCCAACTTAAGGACTTTCACTCCACCATTGATGGAATACACATCCACCAAACCCACGGCCCCAGGAATCGACTCCACGTTCTTCACCACATCTTCGTCGGAATCCACCACGACGATCGCGGGATGGTTCGTCCTACCGTGGTTGGCGTCCGCAATCGTCGTCTTTACCTCATCCTTCGACATGGCATAGACCTTGTCCAGCAGCAGCTTCATCTCCGGTGCAGTTGGATCTCGCGTCACAAAACTAACCGCCTTGCCATCCGGCCAGCGGCTCAACTGGCCCTTGCAAATCTTCACCAGTTCGGGCAACGTGAGCGCGGCCACCGCGTTCGATTTGCTGGAAATCACGGCTAAGTCTTTGGCCTGTGCCAGCGTAGTCCATGCCAACCCAACCAGTCCTGTCGCAAGAACGCGTCGCCAGTGCAAATCTCCTCCAATTCAGAATCTCTAATTGTGCTCGAACTGCGCCATCGGCTCAATAACAGAACGACGATGATGTACCACCTCAGGCACTACGAAGTCCGAGGACTCTGGTTCTCGCGCCAAGACTACAGCAATTCCTGTACGGCATGACTCTTTCGGATGAATCGTCCGTCTTTGCGTTATCATCTTCCATACGAAGGAGGAACAAAATGGCACATGAGTTACCTGCTCTCCCCTATGACTATTCAGCTCTCGAACCGACGATCGATGCGCAGACCATGAAACTGCACCACGACATGCATCATGGTGCGTATGTTAAGAATCTGAACGCTGCACTGGAAAAATATCCGAACCTGCAGTCGAAGAGTGCCGAAGATTTGCTCCGCGACTTAAGTGCCGTCCCCGAGGACATCCGCGCCACCGTTCGCAACAATGGCGGCGGACATGTGAATCACTCGATGTACTGGAAGATCATGAAGCCCAAGGGCGGCGGCGACCCCGGCGGCGCGATCGCGGACGTCATCAAGAAAACGTTCGGCAACTTCAAGGATTTCCAAACCAAGTTCAACGATGCCGGCGCCAAACAGTTTGGCAGCGGCTGGGTCTGGCTGGCCGGAAAACCCAGTGGCGAAGTGCAGATCCTCAGCACGCCCAACCAGGACAACCCAATCTCCCAGGGCTTGTTCCCCATTTTCGGCAACGACGTCTGGGAGCACGCCTACTACCTGAAGTACAACAATCGCCGCCCCGAATACCTTGCGGCTTGGTGGAACGTAGTCAACTGGGATGAAGTGAACCAGCGCTTGAAGACGTTTCAGAGCCATCACGAACCAGCATTAGCCGGACGATAACCAAACTTGTGTGGGGCCGGGTCTTCGACCCGGCCTAACCAAGCAAACAAGTTGGTGATCAGTGAAATCCGTGAAGATCGGTGGCTGCTCTTCTTCTTTTTTCTGCAATTCCTGTGTATCCTCTGTGGAAATTATCCTGATCGAACCAACCGATTCCCTTTCCCAATTTGATCTATCAGAAAAACTGCACATAACAGGGCTGAATCAACGTCGCCATTGAATTTTATTGATCGCTGTTTCACACGAGAAAAAAGTCAGCCAACTTTTCCTCTACTGCACCAAACTTCGGTAATTGACCTCCACTGATTGCGCGGGTAGAGTCGTCACGTCCTCAACCACACTTCAACCAACAAATATTCACGCCTGCGGCCAAGAGACCGAATTGGAAAGAGCACGAATTGAAACTCGGCACTCGCAACGCGATGAACGTTTTTTCATTCTTCCTCCCTTCGAAGGGCAAATGAACGTGAAAAAAAACTCTGCTACATGGAAGATCTATCGCACTCGCTTTTTGATTAAGGCGCGCCAACTTACCCAACCACTCCTGTTCGTAGACGCGCTCGGCCGCGAACATCGCGGACAGCCCGGCGACTATCTGGTCGAATCATCCGATGGTGCCCGCCGCATCGCACCCCGGCTGATTTTCGAAGATGTCTACGTAGCCATGGGACCCGCGGATGAAAGCTGGCCATCGCCCCGAATGCCAGACATAGCGCTACCAGCCACCAAACGTCGTCCCGCCCCGGCAGCCAGCGCCTAAGAGCGCAAGTGAAGCAGCGCCAAGCTCGCGTAACCCCGGACGCCTCGTCGGGGCCAGTAAAGGGTCGACAAGTCAATGAAATACCTAAAGCGAGACAGGGCTGTGGAAAACGAGTCCGACAGATGGCATCTGCACAGTCATTGCTTCGAGATACAATATATAGTGTTACCTCTTGACAGCCACAAGGGGCGGGAGTACTGTAACCATCCCATAGGGCAGTAAACGCCTCCGGAAACGGTGGCGGAGCGATGCAAGGGTAGTGAGTAAACAGGGGCGGACGCCGGGCCGAGGTGACCCCGCGCCGCCCCGCCAACGAAACACAGTCGTCAAGCTTCACGATTCTGAAGCCTGAGGCCTGAAACCTGAAGAATAAAAGAGCAGCGGTGGCCGTTTCCCGGTCCGGTCTTCCGGACATCCCCCCGGGAATCGACAACAGTTCGACAAGCAGGCTGTGAATAACGCCTCGAAGAGAGGACTCGGATTCCTTTTCCTCGAGTCCGAGTTAAAGGGAGCACTCATGGAAGGTCTAGCCCATCTGGTCGCGGAATCCCTGGTTCGCCACGGCTTTGAGACCACCTTCGATCATCGTCGCCTGCAGTGGTCGAACTGGTTCCGTTGCGAGGACAGCTTCAGCCTCGTCTTGGCCCCGTGCAAGCCGGGGCTTTTTGCCCTCGGCGAAGAGGTGGCCGGCCCCGGCGAGCTACCCGTAGGCGACGGAAAGAGAATGTTAGCGCTCTTCCAGATCTCGGAAGCCAACGATTTGGGCATGGCCTTGGGACGCCTGTTCTTATCCGGAAATCCCGCGCGCATCCGTTTTGCCAGCGGTCGCTGCTTCGCCCGTTACGTAGTCATTGAGGATCCAGTCCAGCGCCGGACCGCGCTCACAGCATTACAGAGGTGGATGGCGTCCTCAGCCGAAGCCGTCACCGGAGCAGCGCAACCAATTTCAGACGAGAATCACGCAGCCCCGGACGCCCTCGTCCGGGGAGCCGAGCAACGCTCGGCCAGCTTCACGTCTGGGCCGGACTTCGGGAATGCTGGACCCATCTCAAGGAACGACGCTCCCAAATCAAGCTTTCTATCAGGGCACGACTTCAGTCGTGCCGCAAAAACAGCAATATCAACTCCGGCTTCAGCCACTGCCTCTCCCAAGGCAGGAGATGCTTCGGAAGAGCGCGAATCATCAAATAAACAGGCCCAGATTGGGCCACCATCGTCGATTCCATCAGGTTTTTGAGCACCTGAGATGCAAAACGAGAGTACAAGTGTTTTTGATGAAGAAGATGATCAAAAGATGATCAATAGGAGGACAATCGTCCCGCCCCAGCCGCGTAGCGGCGAAAGAATGCAGCCCACGGCGCACGCCGTGGGTGAGAAGACCGGAAACCGACAAGCCCCAGCGGGGCGAAAGAACGGCGCGGTTGAGATCTTCGGTTTTGGGTGGCGCCGCGCTTGCAGCGCTGCGATCCAACCGACAAATGACCGGCTTTAGCCACTGAGTTAATGATCCTAGATACAGCGGAGCAAAGACTCCGCAGGAGAAAAAGAAATGTCGGAAGTCACCACTAAAGGAGCCCTTACTACCAGCACGGTCCCAAACGCCACAACCAAGAAAGCCCCGGGCCTAGTCTTCCGCCGCTTTTTCACCAAGCCCGGCGCCTCACCCTACGACGAAGTCGAATGGGAACGCCGCACAGCCCAGATTACCGATGCCCAAGGCAACACGATCTTCGAGCAAAAAGATGTCGAAGTTCCCAAAGACTGGTCCATGACCGCGACCAATATCGTGGCCAGCAAGTATCTCCACGGCACCATCGGCACGCCCGAGCGCGAGTCCGGAGTCCGCGCCCTGGTAACCCGCGTCGCTGAGACCATCCGCGACTGGGGATTGGCGCAAGGCTATTTCAAAACGCCAGAGGACGGCGCGACGTTCCACGATGAACTAGCCCACATTCTCATCCGCCAATATGCGGCGTTCAATTCGCCGGTGTGGTTCAATGTTGGCTGCGATCGCATCGAGCCTGACTCCGACGCCCGCAACTGGCACTGGAACCCGGTAGCCGGCCGCGTCGAATTCGGAGTCACGGGTTACAGCACTCCACAGTGCTCGGCCTGCTTCATCAACTCGGTCCAGGACTCGCTAGACTCCATCCTCACTCTGGCCAAGACCGAAGGCATGCTCTTCAAGTGGGGATCAGGCACCGGAACCAACCTCTCGTCACTGCGTTCCTCAACCGAAGGCCTCAGCGGAGGCGGCACAGCCAGCGGCCCGCTGAGTTTCATGAAAGGCTTCGACGCATTCGCCGGCGTAATCAAATCCGGCGGCAAGACGCGCCGTGCCGCCAAGATGGTCATCCTGAACATCGACCATCCCGACATCATCGACTTCATCGAGTGCAAGTCCAAAGAGGAAGCCAAAGCCCACGCCCTGATCGCGTCAGGATACGATGGCTCTTCACCCGACTCCGACGCCTATTCGTCGATCTTCTTCCAGAACGCCAACAACTCCGTTCGCGTAACGGATGATTTCATGTATGCGGTCCTACGCGACACCGACTTCAGCACCAAGTCCGTGCGCGACGGTCGGCCGATGCAAACCTTCAAAGCCAAAGACCTGCTCTACAAAATCTCGGACGCCACGTGGCGATGCGGCGACCCCGGCATGCAATTCGACACCACAGTTAACCGCTGGCACACCTCGAAGAACACAGCAAGAATCAATGCCAGCAACCCATGCAGCGAGTACATGTTCCTGGACGACTCGGCTTGCAATCTAGCAAGTTTGAATTTGCTGAAGTTCGCGCCAAATGGAACGTTCGATGTGGAAGCCTATCGTCACGCTGTAGACGTCCTAATCACAGCCCAGGAAATTCTGGTAGACAACGCCGGCTACCCCACAGAAATGATCGGCAAGAATTCCCACGACTACCGCCCACTGGGATTAGGCTACGCAAACTTGGGCGCGCTCCTTATGGCCGCCGGCCTCCCCTACGACTCCGACGCCGGACGCGACTACGCCGCCTGCGTAACCGCAATCATGTGCGGCCAAGCCTACCTGCAATCCTCAAGGATCGCAGAAGCATGCCCACCATTAGTCCCGGCAACTGAACCCACAAAGAAAGGCCTGGCCGAAACCAACCTCGGCTCGAACGTAATGCCCGGAGGAGCCTGCCCCGGCTGGTACATAAATCGCGAACCATTCCTCGACGTAATCCGAATGCACCGCGCCTCGGTAAACAACATAAATAAAAACAACGTCCCAACCCCACTCTACGAAGCCAGCAAACAAGCCTGGGACGAAGCCCTGGCCCAAGGCGAAAAACACGGCTACAGAAACTCCCAGGTAACAGTGCTCGCGCCAACAGGAACAATAGGCTTCATGATGGACTGCGCAACTACAGGAATAGAGCCGGATCTTGCTTTGGTTAAGTTTAAGAAGCTTGTGGGTGGGGGGATGATTAAGATCGTTAACAATACTGTGCCTACGGCTTTGTTCAAGCTGGGGTACTCGCATGATGAGGCGGACAAGATTGTCTCGTACATCGATGCGACCGGGACGATTGAGGGGGCGCCTCACATTCAGGATGCGCATCTGGCGGTGTTTGATTGTTCTTTCAAGCCGGCTAAGGGGACGCGGTCGATTGCTTACATGGGGCATCTTCGGATGATGGCGGCTACTCAGCCGTTTATATCTGGGGCGATTTCCAAGACTGTGAACTTGCCGGAGAATGCTTCTGTCGAAGACATCATGGAAGCTTATCTGCAGGCCTGGAAGTTGGGGCTCAAAGCGGTCGCCGTCTATCGCGATGGATGCAAAAAGTCGCAGCCCCTTAGTGCGGCTGGGACTTCTACGGCGCTTTCGAAGAAGGGCGATGCGGCTGCGGTGGCTGCTCCACGCGAAGAAGAGAATCTTAACGGGCCTCCGCGGGCGGTGCGGCACAAGCTGCAGGCGGAGCGGCGATCGATCACCCACAAATTCAACGTGGGCGGACACGAGGGCTACATCACAGTCGGACTTTATCCCGACGACAGCGTGGGCGAAATCTTCATCACCATGGCCAAAGAGGGATCGACGGTTAGCGGCCTCATGGACAGCTTCTCCTGCGCCGTCTCCATCGCTCTGCAACACGGCGTGCCGCTGAAACTTCTGTGCGAGAAGTTTGCCCATACCCGCTTCGAGCCCAGCGGCTGGAGCGGCAATCCCGACATCGGCTTCGCCAAGTCGATCATGGATTACATCTTCCGCTGGCTCGACCTGCGCTTCTCCACCGGCCAGCAGCAAATGCTCTTCGAGAACCTCCGCCTCCGGCCAAGCACGCCGCCGACAGCAGAAGCAGTAGGCGACATAAACGGCTCGACGGAAGTAAGTGGAGGCCGGGCGTCCTCGCCCGTCCCCGCCGCCGGAAGCCACCACGCCGCCGACGCCCTCGCCGGAATCATCGACCTCGGCGACGCTCCAACCTGCTCCTTCTGCGGCTCAATCATGACCCGCAACGGAAGCTGTTACAGATGCGGGAGTTGCGGGAGTACTAGCGGCTGTTCGTAAGGTGTGACGCGATCTAGGAATCGCAAGTAAGTTTTGGGAAGGGCATGGCTTCAGCCATGCCAAAACAGCAACCGACCTCGACGGCTTTAGCCGCTGAGGGAATGGCACGAAAGTGGTCTAGTCAAAGTTAGTTACGTAGATTAAAACGTTACGGACTCTGAGGGGGGATCACGGCGCGCGCCGTGACCCCCTTTTCGTTCGAGTACGCGTTTGTTGTGGAAGGAGACAATCTTGGTCACTCTAAGAAAAGCGCAGGTATTCAAGTTCAAGTCAATTGAGGATTCTTCACCTGTCGAAATTGGGAAGGACGTGACCGTTCTTGTCGGCAAGAACGAGTCGGGGAAGACGGCGTTCCTGGAAGCGCTCCACAAGGCCCTTCCTCTGGGCAGCGCCAAGTTCGATTTCGTGTTCGATTACCCAAGAAAGGACTATGTTCGGTACAGGCCTCAGCACGACGCAAAGAACTATGCAAAGGTCGTCGAGTTGACCTTCAGCATCGAGAAAGAATTGGCGGCGAAGATTAATCGCGAGGTTTTCCAAGGCGCTCAGGTCGTAACCCACGGCCACAGTTTCACTAAAACAACAAATTATGGTAATAGCAGCTCGATCGGGTTCGGCTTCGATCAGTCCGTCGCCCTGGCCGCTCTCAGGAAACCCCTGGAAGGCATTGATGACACAGTCGAGGTATTTGCCGACGCCAAAAGCCTTGACGACGTCGTCGCGAAAATCGAGGAAAAGAAGCTTTCGGCGGACAGTAGCCTTGCAGTTTTTGCCAAGGAGTGGCGTGATCGCAATGCGAAGGCGGCTGATGGCTGGGACTTAATTGGCTGGCATCTCTGGAACGCATACCTAAGCGGTTCGCTTCCGCGTTTCCTCTATTTTGACGACTACAGCATTCTCGAGGGGAAGATCAACCTCGAGAGCCTGAGCAATCGTAAAACCAATAACCAGCTTACCGAAGCTGACGAGACTGCGCTCGGGCTCTTCGAGCTCGCTGGAATCAACTTGCAGGAACTCATGAGCGAAGAAGGCTACGAGAATTCAAGAGCGAAGCTTGAGGCGATCGGCCTAACGATCACTCAGCAGGTATTCGAGTATTGGAAACAGAATCGGGAGCTGGCGGTCGAATTTGACATAAAGGCCGACCCGAAAGATCAGGCGCCCTACAACAGCGGCAAGAATCTCTATATCAGAGTTAAGAACCTGCGTCACGGAGTGACAGTGCCCTTCGATCAGCGCAGTAAGGGTTTCATCTGGTTCTTTAGTTTCATGGCCTGGTTTTCGGCGGTGGAGAGCCGTGCCAGCACCAGCAAGGATCTGATTTTGCTCTTGGACGAGCCCGGGTTGAGCCTTCACGCCCTTGCGCAGTCGGACTTTCTTTCCTACATTGACAAGCTCTCCGAGGATCGGCAGATCATCTACACGACTCACTCCCCATTCATGGTGGAGAGCGATCACTTAGATAAGGTACGGGTGGTGGAGGATCGACCCAAGGAGGGTACGCGGGTCACTGGGGAATTGGAGGGATCGAGCGACGAGAGTCTCTTCCCGCTGCAGGCGGCCTTGGGCTACTCAATTGCGCAGAACTTATTCATCGCGAAGAAGAACATTCTGCTCGAGGGTCCGGCCGACCTCCTCCTGCTTCAGCATATGTCGTCTGTCCTCGAGGGTCTTGGAAAGGTGGGCCTAACTGAGGGCGTGTTCGTGCCGGTCGGGGGCCTTGACAAGCTCGCGACGTTCGTCGCCCTCCTCGGCGCGAACAAACTGAAACTGGTTGTGCTTCACGACAGGGGCAGCGCGCCTCATCAGGGGTTGGAAAATCTCGTGCGGCAAAAGCTGATTGAGCGCAAGCGAGTTCTGGATTTCTCAATGTTCAGGGATCCGAACAACCAAGAGGCCGATGTCGAGGACCTCTTCCCTGTAGAGCTGTACCTTGGCGCTTTCAACGCCTCATATGCCAGGGAGCTAGAGGGAATATCGCTGACGGCAGGCGAGCTGGCGCAATATCGGCACCCTCGTATCGTCGAGCGAATCAATCAATGGTTGAAGGCGAAAAGTGTCACGCTGGTCAAGGACGGTGGGTTCAATCACTATAGGGTCGCGCGGGCACTGTTGCCATTGCTTACGGACGCAGCGCTTTCCACAGATGATCTTGGGCGATTTGAGAAACTTTTTTCGCAATTGAACAGGGCACTGGCTTCAGACGCCCGAGATCGCGCGGACTCGGCCGCATAGGTCGCTTGTCCGCGCTCGGAGCTGTGATTATCTTCAAACTTTGGACCTGGCCGTAGCAGCTCGTTTCAGCGAGGGACGTCAGTGTCGGAAGAATTGGACGAATTGATCGAAATGGCGAGAACGATACGGATGACGCCGGAGCAGGCGGAACGGCAGCGGCGCAGCTTTGCCTACGGCAACGTCAAGATTGAGAATGATTCCATCACTTGGGAGATGATTGACAGGGCCGCGGAGGAATTGGAAGAGAGGTGAGCGGGCGATTTGCGTGTTGTCCGGTCGGGCGGGTTTGCGGTGCCTGAATCTTTTTTCTGGGCCTTATGGCACGACTGAAGTCGTGCCCTTCCCACGAACCACGATCGGAAAGCGAATCCCTCAGACAAAAAAGCCAGCCCGCTTAGCTAAGACTCGCGCCGCTTGCGCGACGAGTCCAACGGCATGGAGCCGACGTTCACTAAGACGAACCGGTCGCTTTGTATGATGGACTGTTTGGGATCAGGATGCAACGTGTTTCTCCGGTGGTAACATCGTTTTTCAAACTTTAGACTTGGCTGTAGCAGGTCGTTTCAGCGAGGGACGCTCGTGTCTGAAGGACTGGACGAATTGATCGAGATGGCGAGGGCGATACGGATGAAGCCGGAACAGGGAAGTCCATGTCTCGAAAGGCGCGAGACCCTTCGACTCCGCTCAGGGCAGGCTATGGGGCACCCGCGGCGCAGCTTTGCCTATGGCAACGTCAAGATTGAGAATGATTCCATCATTGGGAGATGATTGACGGGCAGCGGAGCGATTGGAAGAGAGGCGAGCGGGCGACCTTCTTTTTGCCCGGTCTGGTGGCTTTGCGGTGCCTGAATCTGCTTTCTGGGCTTTATGGCACGACTGAAGTCGTGCCCTTCCCGCGAATCAGGCTTACGTCAGTCTGGCCTCCCACCCTTTTTCGCAAAGAACGCGAAAAAAGGATGGGGCACCCGCTTGGCTGCTAGTATCTGCAGAGCGGAGAGATTTACGGTACGAGGCTTATGGCATCGATGCGAAGGAACAAGAGGTCACGCGGATTGTCGGATGACGCGAAAGGCGGCGAGGCACGGTTCGTCCTTTGCGTGCGGAACGAGGGCTATGCTGCTGGTTTGGAGTTGCGGAAAGTCTATCGGGTGCTGGCGGATGAGCAGGCATCCAAACGGCATCAATTGCGAGTGATCGATGAGTCGGGCGAGGACTACCTGTATCCGGAAGAGTATTTTTGTCGCCATGGGATCGTGGCGTTAGCTGTGTCGCTAGTTGGGAACTCAGGGGCAGGCTTTGTTGGTCCTCGCGGGGCCTGAATATACTTCTTTCGCTTGCGGCACGACTGAAGTCGTGCCCTTTCCGCGAATCGTCACGGGTGAGGTTGCGGTGGCAGTTTTGCCTCCCACCCTAGCGCAAAGTGCGCGCTAGGATGGGGCACCCCACATCTTTTGGGCGATAGATTACGGCACGACTGAAGTCGTGCCCTCCCACTGTGATCATCTTCAAACTTTAGACTTGGCTGTAGTCGGTCGTTTCAGCGAGGGACGCCCGTGTCGGAAGAATTGGACGGATTGATCGAAATGGCGAGAACGATACGGATGACGCCGGAGCAGGGAATCCTATGTCTCGAAAGGTGCGAGACATGGGGCACCCGCGGCGCAGCTTTGCCTACGGCAACGTCAAGATTGAGAATGATTCCATCACTTGGGAGATGATTCTCACGGCTGCGGAGCGAAAGAGAAGTGAGCGAGCGGGGGGTGTTCGGGCTGGCGGTTTTCCGATGCCTGAATCTTTTATCTGGCTTAACGGCACGACTGAAGTCGTGCCCTTCCCGCGAATCGTCACGGGTGAGGTTGCGGTGGCAGTTTTGCCTCCCACCCTAGCGCAAAGTGCGCGCTAGGATGGGGCACCCCACATCTTTTTTGGGCACATTGTTTCCGCGATCGTTTGCGCACGACTGAAGTCGTGCCCTCCCGCGAATCGTCACGCGTGAGGTTGCGCTGGCAGTTTTGCCTCCCACCCTAGCGCAAAGTGCGCACTAGGATGGGGCACCCCGCATCTTTTCCGCGATAGATTACGGCGCGACTGAAGTCGTGCCCTCCCACGAACCCTCGCGGGTGAGGGTAAACGTCAATTGCACCGTAATTGGTGCAAAAAGCTGTTTTTGACGGAATCTTGTCAAGCCCCCTCAGGCACCGAATTCCCCGTAAGCTGCTGGTATCGAAGAGAATATAATTTTGCAAATTTGGCATGTTTACCCTATTCGATTAGCTATGATGGAAATAGTGGTTCTTCTGGCGGGCCTGGCGGTAATTTCACAACTACAAAAGCGATATGGAAGCGTGCCAGGCGCGCGATTATTGCGCCTTGGCGGCGCATCGCGCAGCACGCGATCCTTCGCCCGGCGAAAAGCGCCGGGCTCAGGATGACAGTGTTGATGGGATGAATTAGGTCAACGGCAGCGGACAGGAGTGTCCGCTCCACACAATTTTGGTGAAACACGGCGCGGCCCTTTGGCCGCGTTTTTCATTTGGAAACAAATCTTATCCAGCAAATTGAAGGGATTCATGACTCAGAAGCGCGGGCACAAGTTTGGGACTTGCAAGCAGCAGGGGGAATGGGCGGAGCTTTGTTTTATGGCGCGGGCGGCGGGGCATGGGTTGCGGGTGTCGAAGCCTTATGGGGACTCGGCTAGTTACGATGTGGGGGTGGAGTGGGTGGCTCCGGGGCGGGAGGGGCGGATTTTGCGGGTGCAGGTGAAGTCTACGGTTTTTAAGCGGCGGGGGGAGGGTTATAGCTTGAATGTGATGGGGGCGCATCGGGAGCGGTATCCGAGTGGGGTGGTGGACTTTTTTGCGGTTTATCTGATTCCGATTGATGCCTGGTACATCATTCCGTTTGCGTTAATGGGGAGGACGAATTGCTCGTTGCATTTTACGCCGGACAGCAAGCGGCACAAGTATGCGTCCTATCGGGAGGCTTGGCATTTGCTGCGCGGGGAGGGGATGGCGGCGGGGGTTGATGCGAAATAGAAGAAATGGTAGGCACGAGGAGACTCGAACTCCTGACCTCTACCGTGTCAAGGTAGCGCTCTAACCAACTGAGCTACGCGCCTACGGGTAAGGGTCATTGTACCGGGGCTTGGGCGCTCCCGGCAATCCCAGGGAGGCGGTTTTGGCGTGTGGTTGCAAAGTGGGCGGGTCCCGGCGACAATCGCTGGGATGGGAAATACGAATCAGAGCGACGGAGTTGCGGACGTTGGCCGGAATCCGTTTCGTCCGGGCATCATGGTGCTGGTCACGCTGGGCAATCCTCGGGAGAAGTTTTGGGGGGCCATCCTTTCGCTGACTCCGGAAGGGTTGAGTCTTTGCGGCGTCGAGCTGGCCTCGTTTGACGACTTGGTGTCCCTGGTCAAGGATGGCGAGCCATTTTCTCCGGGCGTGGTTTTTCTCCCCATGCATCGCGTCGAGCGCATGGAACTCGACCTGCCGGACGGTAGTATTCCTTCACTGTCGCAGCGCTTCACGACCCAGACGGGGCTTGATCCCGCTACGGTGCTTGTCGGCCACATTGCGGTGAATCGGCGAACGGTTGGGGAGGGGAAGTGAAGCTCTCGCAACTTTTGAGTGCACCCAATCAGCTCACTTTGTTGCGCATGATGTTCGTTCCTTTCATCGTAATCAATCTGGTTGAAGGACACTATTCTTCTGCGCTGATTCTATTTGTGCTGGCCGGAATGAGCGACGGGCTCGACGGCTTACTGGCTCGCACTCTTAAACAACAAACGGTTCTGGGGCAGTATCTGGATCCCATTGCGGACAAGCTCCTGCTGAGCACGATGTTTATGGTGCTCTCGATCCTGCACAAGATTCCGTGGAAATTTACGGTGCTGGTTTTCAGCCGGGATATTACGATCATGCTCGCCAGCGCGGTGCTTTACGCGATTGCCGGATTGCGCGATTTTCGGCCCAGCGTCTTTGGCAAAGCCAACACCTTCGCGCAGGTGGCGGCTGTATTCTTTGTCCTGCTCATGGAAATAAATAAATCGCGATGGGTTGCGATCGCCAGACTTACATTTTTGCGTGCAACCTTTGCCTTCACGATTCTCTCTGCAATGCACTATGTGTTCGTCGTGGGACAGCGCTTGCGAGCCATTCATCACGTTTCAGCGGCGCCGTCTGCGAGCGGCAGGATTTGACCCTCCTTCTTTCATCCCCCTAGAATGAACGTTCTCTTTGTGATCTGGTTTTCACTATGGCGCTTCGTCTTTACAACACACTCTCTGGCAAGATAGAGGAGTTCCGGCCGCTGGAAGACAACGAGGTCCGGATGTATTCTTGCGGGCCCACGGTCTACGATTACGGCCATATCGGTAATTTTCGGACGTTCATCGCGGTGGATGTTCTGCGCCGCTTTCTGCGGCAAAGCGGATACAAGATACGCCATGTGATGAACATCACCGACGTCGATGACAAGATCATTCGCAATTCAGCGGCTGCAGGTGTGAGCGTGAAGCAATATACGGCGAAGTATGAACGGGCCTTTCTCGAAGATGCTTCTGCGTTGAACATAGAACAACCGGATCTGGTGCGCGCCACCGATCACATTCCGGAGATGGCTCAATTTATCGCTGAATTGCAGAAGGACGGGTTCGCGTACCGCACCGACGATGGGTCCTACTATTTCAGGATCGCGAAGTTTCCAGAGTATGGAAAGCTTTCCAAGCGGGATTTCGCGGGCATGGAAGACGGAGCGCGCGTCGATGTGGACGAATACGAAAAGGACAGCGCTCGCGACTTCGCATTATGGAAGGCTCCGAAACCGGGCGAGACTTCGTGGGAAACTTCGATCGGTCCGGGGCGGCCGGGGTGGCACATCGAATGCTCGGTCATGTCGATGGAGGAATTAGGTGACACTTTCGATCTTCACGCCGGCGGCGAAGACCTGATTTTTCCCCACCATGAAAACGAAATCGCACAATCCGAGGCGCTCAGTGGAAAGCCTCTCGCCCACTTCTGGTTTCATGTTCGCTTTCTGCTGGTCGAGGGCGAGAAGATGTCCAAGAGCCAGGGCAACTTTTTCACCCTTCGTGACCTGGTGCTCAAGGGACACAAGCCGTCGTCGATTCGATTTTTGTTGGCTTCGGTTCCTTACCGCAATCAGCTTAACTTCACTTTCGACGGGTTGAAACAGGCAGCCGTGTCGGTGGAGCGGTTACGAAATTTTCGCCAACGTTTGACTAGCGGGCAGTTTTCCGCAGGCTCAACCCCGAACATGGCCGCTCTGGCACGCGAGACCGCTGATCGAATGCGGGCAGGCATGGATGACGACCTTAACACTGCGCAAGCCCAAGCGGCGATATTCGACATGGTGCGTAAGGTCAATGCTGCTATGGATGCGGGGCAATTCAAGAAAGACGATGTTCCTGCGATGCTCGCCTCGCTTCAGAGTTTTGACGAACTATTCGCCGTGCTGAAAGATGACGACGCCGCGAAAATTCGCAGCATCGTGGAGTGGGCGAGAACAGAAGGGCGCGAGCAAGAGATTGGCAAGGATCTGCTCGAAACTGTCGGAGCACAACAACACTCCGACGCGGAAATTGAAAAGAAGATTGCAGAGATGGAAGCGGCGCGTCGATCGCGCAATTTCAAAGTCTCTGACACGATCCGCACGGAACTCGGGGCCAACGGGATCGTTGTGGAAATAACGAAAGATGGTGCACGCTGGAAACGTAAGTAGCGGCGGAATTGTCACTCGCCGCGTAAATTCTCCAACGCGTCGTCAGGGAACGCATCCGGCGTCCAATGGTTGAACCGTTCCTCCTGCCAGCAGCGACAAGAGATGCAGATACGACGTCATGTGATGTTCACAAGCAAATTCGCACTTGACCAGGAACCCCGGTGGAATCAGCTTGACTGGATTTAACTCATAGAGTCCGGCCGCATGTTCGTAGAGAGGCGGCAAAGGTAGCTTGGGAACAATGTCGACCCGATTGGCGATGCGATAAGTATTCGGGACGGCCTGGTTATACGTGCTCACAAACAACGAGTCTCCCGTGCGCGGGCTGCCGAATGTGTAGACCGTAGGATTCTTGAAGTTGGTATTGGCAGTGACATCAAGAGCGAGCAACGTAGCCAGCGCGCCTCCCAGGCTATGGCCGCAAATGGTTAATGAATTTGTGCTGTGATTGAACGGCAAAGTTGACAGCGTTTCCACTAACCGGGCGGACGTAGCAACACAAAGCGAATTGTATATTGAAGTGAAACCATCATCGGTTCTGCCAGCGCCCGCCAGGAATGGGCACCTCATGGCAAAGAACTCACAATCATGAACCCATTCCGAAATGCCCGCAGTGCCGCGAATGGCGATGACCACATCCTGATTAGGAGCCTGGAGAATGAAACCGAAAGACACAATCTGATGGCCTCGTTCAGGATTTATGTTCGTTGCGAGGTCGTTACCTATAATCGTGCTGACAATTTTGTAGCCAATGTTGTCCGGGTCATACGTGGCGGGAAGCGTTTGCCCCGCGGCGGTGGCAATATTTGCGGGCGGTATATTTTCAGCTGCTTTTACCAATAATCCGAACTGAATTGCTCGCTTCAGGTCCATCCTCGTCTCCAATTCCGCCCGGCAGGAATCCCGGTTGTGTCCAGCAATAAAAAGGCCTCTACCCGCGCAATGAGCGCAGGTAGAAGCGTGAATTACCTAATCGATGGAGTTCCTTACGCTATTTGACCGTGCAGCCCGTACCACTGAAATCCAGTGCAGAATTGCTCGTCGGTCCGCACACTTGCTGATTCCACTGCTTCTTTAAGTCACTTGCTTTAGGAATAGTAGGCGTGGGGTGGCCCACCTTTAGTGACGTGAAGTGCGGCGAGGTCTGTGGAATCAGGGCCGCGAAGCTGGCGACTGTAGTCAGGATCAGATTGATTCCCGCGCCGACTCGGGCCGATAAAACTGGATCGGCGATGTGCGCTGCCTGTAAGAGGAGTGGCAGGCTCTGGTTGATGTCCGTGATTACGCTCTGTATCTTTTGCAGCGTGGTCGCGGTCGGGTTTAACTTGTATTGGTTGTATAACGATTGCAGCAGGTTTAAATCCTTGCTCGCCTGCGTGGAGATATTCTGAATGGCCGCGACGTCCGCGGCACTGATCGGTTGGCCGGACTGCAGCGTGGTAATGAGAGTGCCGATGTTGAGGGCCATCTGGGTCAGCACCGGCAAATCGGCTAGTGCGATACTGATCCATTGAGCGCTGCAACCGGTAGCGAGCAGGGAAATCGACAATACAATCGCGAGAACGGTTTTAGATTTCGAGGCGCTTAGGGTTGGGTTTGTGATTAACTTCATGATCAAACTTCTCCTTGGTTTTGGTTGATACTGGTTGTGAGTTCTGACTGTTTGCCGGTTCGCGGACTACAATGCAATGCAGGCGGCAATCGGCAATTGACGGGTGAAATGAAATCTTTCGACGAATATCTTCAGGAGGCGGAGCGGGCGCATGGTCATCTTTGCGCCGGACAGGTCCTCGGTGTTCGCCTGGCTATGCTTGGGCTGGCGAAGCTCGGCATTGACGACCCTCGCGGCAAGGATCGAAAGCGCCTGGTTACTTTTGTGGAAATCGATCGCTGCGCGACCGATGCGGTCGCGGTGGTTACCGGATGCCGCCTTGGAAAGCGCGCTTTAAAATTCCGCGACTGGGGCAAAATGGCCGCCACGTTCGTCGACGTCAACAGCGGCAAAGCCGTGCGTATCGCGGCTAAAGAATCATCGAAGGCCCTGGCCCGGCAGATGCATCCTGAACTTGAAAATAAAAATAGCCAGCAGATGCTGGCTTATCGCGAGATGCCCGAGGATGAACTCTTCACCACTGAATGGGTGAAAGTCGATATGCCTCCGGAAGAATTTCCCGGATACAAAGGCGAACGAATTGTTTGCGCAGTGTGTGGCGAAGGAATTAACTTTCGCCGCGAAGTGCATCGTGATGGAAAAGTGCTCTGTCGCGCCTGCGCCGGCGAACGATACTACGAGCCAGCGTGAAGCTGGACAGTCTTACAGTCGCTCTAATGCACAGTTGGTTTAGTGCACTGACGGGCGAGTCGCCCAAAACCACACGGTTTTTCCTGTTTTGCTAGTTTTTAGTTCCGTGAGCCTGTTCGTAGTTGTGCGCTACTCGCAAGATCGTGGCTTCGTCGAAGTGCTTGCCTAGAATTTGCAAGCCGATCGGGAGGTTTTCTTTTGTCTCGCCGCAGGGGACCGAGATTCCGGGAATGCCCGCCAGGTCTGCAGTTACCGTGAAAATGTCAGCAAGATACATGGCCAGTGGATCGTTGACCTTCTCGCCCAGCTTGAATGCGGCCGTAGGGCTGGTTGGAGTCACAATCGTATCCACCTTCTTGAAAGCTTCTTCGAAGTCGCGGGCGAGCAGGGTCCGTACTTTCTGAGCCTTGAGATAGTAGGCGTCGTAGTATCCGGCGCTCAAGGCGTATGTGCCCAACATGATGCGACGCTTTACCTCTGTTCCAAAGCCTTGATCACGGGTGCGACGGTACATTTCAGAAAGCGTGTGCGCATCGCGGGCGCGGTAGCCATAGCGAACGCCATCGAAGCGGGCCAGGTTCGACGAAGCCTCTGCTGTTGCCAGAATGTAGTAAGTCGGAATCGCATACTCCGTGTGCGGCAGCGACACCGGAATGATTTCGCAATCCAATTTCGCGAGCGTTTGAATCGCGGCTTCTATCGACTTTCGAACTTCTGGGTCCAAGCCTTCTCCAAAATATTCTTTTGCCACGCCGAGCCTGAGGCCGCGCACGGGCTTCTGCAGTTCGGCAACGTAGTCGGGAACCGGCACTTCGGCGGAAGTGGAATCCATGGGGTCGCGGCCTGCGATGGTGCGCAGTACCGTGGCTGCGTCCTTGACACTTTTGGCGAGCGGACCAATGCGATCGAGGGACGAGGCAAAGGCGATCAATCCATAACGCGATACCCGGCCGTACGTCGGCATCAAGCCAACCACGCCGCAAAAAGACGCGGGCTGCCGGATCGAGCCACCGGTATCAGAACCCAGCGTGGTTACAGCCATGTCCCCAGCTACTGCCGCCGCTGACCCTCCCGAAGAACCTCCGGGGACGCGGCTGAGATCGCACGGATTGTGAACCGGATGCCAAGCCGAATTCTCGTTTGACGATCCCATGGCAAATTCATCGCAGTTCAACTTGCCGAGCAAGACCGCGCCGGCTGCTTCCATCCGAGCCACCGCCGTGCAATCATACGGGGGAATAAAGTTGCTCAGAATCTTCGAACCGGCAGTAGTGCGTACGCCGCAAGTCACCATTACATCCTTGATGCCAACTGGAACTCCGGCCAGCGGTGGCAGTTTCTCGCCCTGTGCGGCAAGGGCGTCGATCTGGGCAGCCTTTGTCAAGGCGCGCTGCTTCGAAAGAATCAAATAAGCGCCAATCTGTGGATCGTCCTTTTCGATCTTGGCGTAGAACGCCTCGGCTAGCTCTGTTGCTGTAGTTTTGTGTTCTTGTACGGCGGAGCGAGCGGCATCGATTGTGAGGGATTTCAGTTCCATAAAAAGTGGTTGCGAAAAATTTGAGAAAAGAAGCTGTGACCTCAGCGGCTAGAGCCTGATTCAAGAGAGTCTACTTGCTGCAGCGCTGGAGCGCTGCTCCACCCAAAATCAAGCGGCTATCTTTCAATCACCTTGGGAACTTTGAAGAACGTTCCGTCGGAATCGGGAGCATTTTGCAGTGCCACATCATGCCGCAATGATTTTCGAAGACCTTCGAGAATGTCTTCACGGCTCGCGTAAGCGAAGCGCGCGCTACCCGTTTTCGACTGGTCAACGCCGCGTTTGTTCGACACCTGGGCCATCGGCGGTACATCTGTTGTGTTCAATTGGCTGAGCCGGTCGATGTAATCGAGAATCGAATTCAGGTCGCGGAGTAAGACGCCGCGTTCGTTTTCCGTCAACTCCAGATTTGCGAGGTCTGCTACATAGGCGACATCTTTTTCAGTGACTTTCATTCTGGTGTGGCAGGGGCACTTTTCTCCCGCGTCTTACTGCGTTTGGAACTCAAAACTGGCTTGTATGGGCTAATTCCAGAATAGCAGTTTGGATAGGGTAAAAGTGCCAACTTTTGAATAATATATTGCTCCTGTTTTCAGCGACTTATGCAGAATTTAAGCCTCCAGGGGGCTTGACAAGATTTGCTCCAAACCTCGATTTTGCACCATTTATGGTGCATTCTCGATACAGTGCGCAACTATCCCCTGCTCGGAAATTCGCTCTCAACAAACGCCATGGCCTCGTCTTTACTGCGCAACCGTCCTTCCAATTGTCCATCTTCCACTGCGGAAAGAATTTTCTTGAATAGGGGTCCAGTTGGATAGCCGGAGGCGATCAAGTCATCGCCAGTGATCAGCGGCGCTGGGCGCATCGCCGACTGCGGCATGGCTGCCATCTTCTCGCGGGTGAAATTGTACGAGGCAAGATCGCCGTGGCTCGAGAGGCAATCCATGCGGTGCAACTGCAAGTGTTCGTCAAAGCGCGGCATGCGCACGAATTTTTTGAATGTGGATTCTTTCATCTGCTGCACGTGCGCAAAGCGCATGTGGTTGTCGACTAGCGCAAGAATCTGGCGGGTGTCGTCATTGGAGAAGCGCAGACGTTCGCAGATTTCTTCGGCCATCTTGACGCCGACATCGACGTGCCCATCAAAACGGATGCGGTCGGGCGCGACTCGAAACGTCGGCGGTTTGCCAACATCGTGCAGCAAGGCTCCCCAAGCCAGAGTGATTGGACAGGGATGCGGCAACTTCTCGAGCAAGAGCAGTGTGTGAACAAACACATCGCCTTCGGGATGAAACTGTGGCGGCTGCTCCACTCCTTTCATCGCTTCAATCTCCGGTAAAACTTCGTGCAGTAATCCGGTTTGGTCGAGAAGAAGGAAAGCCTGGCGGGCGTGGCCTTCCGTGAGCATCTTGCTGAGTTCATCGCGCACCCGTTCCCGCGAGACCTGATGAATCTGCGATGCCAGCTTTTGAATCGCCTCAAATGTTTTGGGCTCGATCTCATAGTGAAAACGGGCTGCGAAGCGGACAGCACGTAGCATGCGGAGTTTGTCCTCGCCAAAACGCCGCCCTGGATCGCCAATTGTGCGAATGATTCTAGCTTCGAGGTCTTTGCGTCCGCCGACGAAATCCAAGACTTCGTTTGTGACTGGATCGAGCAATAGGCCGTTGATTGTGAAATCGCGACGCTCCACATCTTCGCGCGGATCTTTGCTGAAGCGAACCTGGTCCGGATGACGGCCGTCGCTGTATCCGATGTCGCTGCGAAATGTGGCAACCTCGACCACGTTTGCCTTGGCCGAGATGTAACAAGCAGGGCCTTCACAGATTTCTGCAACGTCTGCTTCGGGTGACGGAACCAGCACCACTCCGAACTGCGCGCCCACCGCATAAGTTTCCGGAAAGATGCGCATGACCTGCTCGGGGGTCGCGTCGGTCGCGATATCGTAGTCAGCGGGCTCGCGGCCTAACAGCAGATCGCGCACGCAACCGCCAACCATGTAGGCTTTGTGGCCTCGATCGCGCAGGGTACGGATAATCGAGATAGCGAACTCTCTCAAGGGGGAAGCCATGATTAGCTCTAGCAGATAATATAAGTTATGCCCAACGCCTACATCCTTGGGATTGAAACCTCCTGCGACGAGACTGCCGCGGCTGTCGTCCGATCAGGGGAGGAGATTGCCTCGAACGTGGTGTTCTCGCAGATCGCCATTCATCAGCCCTACGGTGGAGTCGTTCCCGAACTTGCGTCCCGGGAGCATCTGCGCGCGATCGTTCCGGTCGTCCGTAAAGCGCTGGCGGATGCGGGACAGACTTACCAATCTGTCGACGCGGTGGCCGTCACCCAGGGGCCGGGATTGGCTGGCGCGCTGCTTGTGGGCATCAGCTATGCCAAGGCGCTAGCCTTTGCTCTCGACAAGCCGCTCATCGCGGTGAACCATCTCGAAGGTCACATTCATGCGGTTCTGCTGGAAGAACGGCGGAAGGGAAATCACGAACTGCGTTTCCCGGTGCTGGCGCTGGTTGTCTCGGGTGGCCACACTCATCTCTACTTGGCAAACCAGCAAGGCAACAGTTGGTCTTATCAGAATATTGGCCATACCCGCGATGACGCCGCCGGAGAAGCTTTCGACAAAGTCGCAAAGTTGCTTGGTCTGGGATATCCGGGCGGGCCTATCGTCGACAAGCTTGCCACTCACGGTAATCCCCATGCGGTGAAGTTTCCGCCTTCGCAGCTCAAGCACAGGGATCGCAACGACCGCAAAAATGCGCGAACCTATGATGGTCCGCGCTTTGATTTTTCCTATAGCGGAATCAAGACGGCGGTTTTGCGTTACGTCGAAATTCATAATTTGCAACCCTCGATTACCGAGCGCCGTAAAGCGCTGTCGGCCATACTTCAACCCAAACTCGAAGACTCTTTAGTTCATTGCGATAAAGAGACTCTCGATCTGGTGGCTTCGTTCCAGCGGGCGATGGTGGAAGATTTGTCCGGAAAGACCTTGGCCGCGGCGCGTGCTTATGACGTTAGGACTCTGTTCATCACCGGGGGCGTGGCGGCCAATCAGGAGTTGCGCGAGCAATTCGAGCAAGATGCTGCTAGAGAAGGTGTCTCTGTGTATTTTCCTTCGCGTCCGCTATCAACGGACAACGCCGCGATGATTGCAGCCGCAGCCTATCCAAAATTTCTGGCTGGCGAATTTGCATCCATGGATTTTTCGGCGGAAGCGGGAATGGTGCTGAGGTGAAGAGCATTCAGCAATCAGCATTCACCTTAAAGGTCGTTCTACCAGCCAAGAACGACTAGGGCTAAATGCTGAGTGCTAACTGCTAAGTGCTGGTTTTCGCCGCCTGCGCTATTGCGACTTTCGCGCCCAAGGCTACATGCAGCGCCTTCTCGAGTTGATCCTCTATATTGATATCTTTGAAAATCGTGTAGGTGGCACGTTTCTCGGTGTGCTCGAAGCCACTTTGTTTGCCGGCAACAATCACGATGGGAATGCTGGCGAGAGCAGGGTCGGTTTTCACGGCAGTGATAAGTTCGGTGCCACTCATGGTGGGCATCTGAATATCGGTAATAATGATGTCCGGACGCACTTTTTTCAAGGCTTCGAGCGCCTCCTGCCCGTTGGTTGCCGACTCCACGGTAAAGCCGCGCACCTCAAGGAAGCGGCAGACGGTGTGCCGGATGAGCATGGAATCGTCGACCACTAAAGCCACTACCGACATGGGCGCTCCGCGGGCAATTGTTCCCAGGCTGACACTAACAAACTGCAAATAGTCCAAACAAGCAGAAGTTCCGACGGGGGGTTACTTTCGTTACTCCGCTTCCCTTGGAGGCGCCTTGCACGCGGAAGAATCCTTGCCAACTGTGAGTGAGCTTCAGAACTCTTTCTTCAGGCGGGTGTCTTCGATCATCATGTCTTTGAACTCGCTCGATTCGAAGATGTCGCCGCACTCCAGGCATTCGACGAATTCGGCGTCTTCCTCTCGCGCCACGATTTGCACACGCGGATGCTTGCACTCGTTCGTGCTCTTATCGGGGGGTGGCGAGGGCGGGATTGAAGTCATAAACCCAGGCGATCACGATCGGCCTTGCGAGGCTGAGGTGAGGCTTGTTGGAAATTGGCGGTATTCTAGCGTGACTGGGTGGCTTGTCAAGTCTTTTCATTCAGAAAGTTCCCTCCCGCTTTGAGAGTCACAGGTTTGGAGGATAGTACGATAACGCTCCCCAAATCGCTGCGTGCATACTGAGGAATGAAAATACGACTGAAAAGATCGCCATCCTCTAAACCGATCAGTACAATATAGTTACCTTTAACTTGGGAATCTCGCCATTCCCTGTATAGGGTTGCAATTCTGAGCAGTCGCCACCTATAATGAGCATATCCGACTGAAAAGGTCGGCTTTTCCTGCGGCCCAAGATGCTGAAGCTAACCAAGAAAGCGGATTACGGTTTGATGGCAATGAAGCACCTGGCCGAGCGAGCGCCTCACGGGGCTTGCAGTGCCAAAGATGTCGCCGACGCCTATGGCATTCCGCAGGAAGCTCTGGCAAAGATTCTGCAGCGACTGGTGAAAGCGGGATTGCTGCACTCGCAGCATGGAATGAATGGCGGATACACCTTGGCCCGCGATCCGGGAACGATCAGCGCGTTCGAGGTCATTCGGGCGATTGATGGTCCCTTGTTCATTACTTCGTGCATTACGGTGCGCGGAGAATGCGACCAAACCGACCGCTGCACAATTAAAGAGCCGCTGCGGCGGGTCAACGAGAGCATCGAACAGGTATTGCGGCGCATCAGTATCTTGGAGATGAAGGAAGACACGCCTTCACACGAGGAAACAGAAGGAAAAAAGCCGGCTGAGCTGGTGACGATTACCTAAGAAGGTAGGAGAGCAATCATGAGTACCGACGTAAAGACGATCCCCCAGGCGGAACACATCGCTCCAGACGGAGTCAAGCTGCCTGTCTACATGGACAACCACGCCACCACTCCCATGGATCCGCGGGTGCTGGAAGAGATGCTGCCTTATTTCATGGAGAAGTTTGGCAATGCCGCCAGCCGCAATCATTCGTTTGGCTGGGCGGGCGAAGAAGGCGTGGAGACCGCGCGCGAACGTGTTGCCAAGCTGGTCGGCGCGACCCCCAAAGAAATTATCTTCACCTCGGGGGCGACCGAGAGTGACAACCTAGCTATCAAGGGCGTCGCCGAGATGTATAGGGAAAAGGGCAATCACATCATCACCGCGGTGACCGAACACAAGGCAGTGCTCGACACATGCAAGCGTCTGGAGAAGTACGGCTATCGCGTTACTTATCTTCCGGTTCAAAAAGACGGTTTGGTGAACCTTGAGGAGCTCAAGCGGGCCATGGACGACAAGACCATTCTCGTGACGATCATGTGGGCCAACAACGAGATTGGCGTGTTGCAGCCCGTGGTAGAGATTGGCAAGCTTTGTCGCGAACGCGGAATCATTTTCCACACCGACGCGACCCAGGCAGTGGGCAAGGTTCCGGTCGATGTGAATAAGAACAACATCGACGTAATGTCGATTTCGGCGCACAAGATGTACGGGCCGAAGGGTGTCGGGGCATTGTATGTTCGCCGAAAGAACCCTCGAGTGCAGATTTCTGCAATTATCGATGGCGGCGGCCACGAGCGCGGCATGCGTTCGGGAACGCTTAATGTCCCCGGAATTGTCGGGCTGGGCAAGGCTTGTGCGATCGCGTCGGAAGAAATGGCGAAAGAAGCTTGCCATCTGGCGGGGCTCCGCAATCGGCTTCGCGACAAAATCATGGGCGGGCTGGATGAGGTTTACATTAACGGCTCGATGGAGCATCGTCTGCCCGGCAACTTGAATATCAGCTTCGCTTATGTGGAAGGTGAATCGTTGCTGATGGGCATCAATGACATCGCAGTTTCGAGCGGATCGGCATGCACCTCCGCGACGCTTGAGCCATCTTATGTATTAAAGGCGTTGGGTACCGGGGACGATTTGGCGCACAGTTCGATTCGCTTCGGCCTTGGACGGTTCAACACCGACGCCGAAGTTGACTACGTGGCTGACCGCGTGGTGGAGACGGTGACACGGCTACGCGAGCTTTCGCCGCTTTATGAGATGGCGAAAGAAGGCGTGGATTTGAAGAGTGTGAAGTGGGCAGCAGAGTAGGTTGCCCCTGAGACGTTGCAAGCAACATCTCTACAGTTACAAGACAAGTTCAAGGAGAAAAGCAAATCATGGCATACAGCGATAAGGTTCTCGATCATTATTCCAACCCGCGCAACGTCGGATCGTTGGACAAGAACAGCTCTGAAGTTGGGACTGGTCTTGTCGGCGCGCCCGAATGCGGTGACGTAATGAAGCTGCAAATCAAGGTCAACCCGCAAACCAATGTCATTGAAGATGCGAAGTTCAAGACGTTTGGATGCGGCTCGGCGATTGCGTCTTCGTCCCTAGCCACTGAATGGGTGAAGGGCAAGACCGTGGATGAAGCCCTGCAAATCAAGAACACCGAAATTGTGAAGGAACTCTCGCTGCCTCCAGTGAAGATTCACTGCTCGGTGCTTGCTGAAGATGCGATCCGCGCGGCCATCCACGACTGGAAGAAGAAGCAGGACGTAACGAAGCCGACGGCGGTCGCAGCCCAGTAAGTTTGAGCGGATCATGATCGAGACCGAAACCAAAACGGAGGCGGCGAAAGCTCCGGCCAAAGGCGTCCAGGTTACGGACAAAGCTTTGGCCAGGATCCGAACTGCGATTGTGAAGGAAGGCATTTCACCGGAGCAGGGCGGATTGCGTCTGGGAGTGCAGGGTGGCGGATGCTCTGGCTTGAGCTACAACATCCGATTCGACACGCAACCGCGCGAGCGCGACCGCATCTTCCAGTTCGGCGACGTGCGCGTCTTCGTCGATCCGAAATCGTTCATCTATCTGCACGGCATGACCCTGGATTACCAGGAGACGCTCATGCAGCAAGGCTTTGTGTTCGTGAACCCGAACTCTACGAAGTCTTGTGGTTGCGGCACTTCGTTCTCGGGCTGATGGTGTGGCGCGGGCGCCCTCGCTCGCGAGGTCTTTTCGCGACGCCGCTGTTCTGGCATCGCAAGCCCACGCAAAAAGGTGAGCGTTCGCGGTGAACGCATTTATGGCGACAGAATCCAACACGCGTTCTTCTCTGATTATGCCGGGCGAAGCTACGGCCACGTGCTGGTCCTGCGGCACAATGCGAGCAGTCCATTTCTGTAGCGCCTGTGGCAAGGTTCAACCGCCGGTGCCAGTGGATTACTTCACGTTTTTTGGTCTGCTCCGCAAATTGAACCTCGATACTGCGCTTCTCGAGCGCGGGTTTTACGAACTCAGCCGAAAGCTTCATCCCGATCTCGTCGCCCGAGCTGATAAGCGCGAGCAGGAATGGAGCCTGGAGCAGAGTTCCCTGCTGAACGACGCCTACCGCACCTTGAAGGATCCCATCAAGCGGACGGAATACTTGCTGCGCCTGGAAGGTGTGGAGCTTGAGGAGCAGTCGAAGACGGCGACAGAAAAGGCGCGAGCCACCGGCGAAGTCAAGAAGCAGGTTGTGCCTCCGGACCTGTTGGAGGAAGTTTTCGAATTGAACATGCAACTCGAAGAACTTCGTATGCAGAAAAAGCTCGGTGAAGACGATCCTGCCCTGATTGAGGAAATCGCCAAACAAAAGCTGGAGCTGGAAAACAAACGCGAAGCACTATCTGAGGAACTAAAAGCATATTGGGACGATTGGGACAGTCTGCCCGACAGCGCTGGTGAAGAAAGCCGTCGTAGGGTTCGCGACAAAATGGTGGACCTGTTGAACAGGCGGTCCTACATAAGGAATTTGGTTCGGGACGTGAATGAAGTGCTGGGGAATTGAGGGATTGAGTCATTGAGAGATTGATCTCAATGATTCAATGTCTCAATGGTTCAATCACTCAATGATTCAATGACTTCTGACCGCATCGTCGGTATCGACCTCGGAACCACCAATTCTCTGGTGGCTTTCATGCAGGGGGAAAGCCCTGTCGTGATTCCGGGCGAAGACGGACTGAACCTTGTCCCATCCGTCGTCGCACTGGATGAGCGTGATCAGATCATCGTCGGCAACGCAGCGCGCAAATATCTGATTGAGACTCCGGAGCGGGCGGTGTACTCCATCAAGCGCCTCATGGGGCGGGGCATTGAAGACATTCAGGAAGAACTCCAGCTATTTCCTTTTCGCCTGGCGGAAGATTTGCAAGCCGGAGAAGTGCTGCGCATCACGCTGGGAGAGAAGACTTTCACTCCGCCGGAAATCTCCGTGTTCATTCTGCGCCAGCTCAAACGCAACGCCGAGCGGTTTTTTAATGCGCCGGTCACGAAGGCTGTAATCACGGTGCCGGCCTACTTCAACGATGCCCAGCGGCAGGCCACAAAAGACGCAGGCCGCATCGCCGGCCTCGAAGTGCTGCGCCTGGTGAACGAACCTACGGCCGCTTCACTCGCCTATGGACTGGACAAGAAGCAGAATGGCGTCGTGGCGGTGTACGACCTGGGCGGCGGAACCTTCGACATTTCGATCCTGAAATTACACGACGGGATTTTCGAGGTCATCGCGACCAACGGGGATACGCATCTCGGCGGCGATGATATCGATAACCTTCTCATCAAGATTGCGATTGACGACATTCGCGGAGATGCGAACCTTGACGTTTCGCGAAATAGCGAAGTCGTCGCTACGATTCGCAAGGCGGTCATCGAAGCTAAAATTGCTTTGTCATCGCAGCTCGAAACAACTCTGGATATCGAACTGTCCCAAGGCAAACGCTACCAGCGTGAAATCACTCGAGCACAGTTCGAGCAACTGATCCAGCCGATTATTGATCGCACTGTCGGACCTTGCAAACAGGCTCTGAAAGACGCCGGACTAAAACCGCAGCAGATTGACGAAGTCGTGCTGGTAGGCGGATCGACGCGTATCCCCAAAGTACGTGCGCTAGTTGAGGAATTATTCCAGCGCAAGCCGCATACGGATCTCAATCCCGATGAAGTCGTGGCTCTCGGCGCGGCGGTGCAAGCCAACATTCTCGGCGGCGGCTCCGAAGCCACCGAGAACATGCTACTGCTTGACGTCACGCCTCTTTCGCTAGGCATTGAAGTCGCGGGCGGCGTGACCGACAAGATCATTCTGCGTAACTCCACCATTCCGGCCTCGGCCACGCAGTACTACACCACACAAATCGATGGACAGGCCAATGTTGCCATCCACGTTCTGCAAGGTGAGCGCGAAATGGCCAAGGATTGCCGCTCGCTCGCCCGCTTTGATCTCAAGGGAATTCCTCCCATGACCGCTGGCATGGCGCGCATTGAAGTCAAATTCTTGATCGACGCTAACGGCATCCTGCACGTTTCTGCGCGTGAGCAACGCAGCGGCAAAGAGTCCGAGATCGAAGTGCAGCCCAGCTACGGGCTGACCGATGATCAGGTCGAAAGCATGATCCTCGATTCCTTCGATTTCGCCGAAGAAGACTTTCGTCAGCGGCAGGTGATTGAGGCGCGCAACGAAGCGGAGACAATTCTGGCGGCACTGGAAAAAGGCAGGAAGAGCCCGGCCTGGGGTCAACTCACTAGTGACGAGAAGAAGAAAATCGCTAAGTTGGAAAAAGGCCTAGTCCAGGTGAAAGCTGAAGACGACCACGCGGCGATCCGGAAAGCGATCGACGTCTTGAACCAGGGGACGATGCGGCTCGCGGAACTGATGATGGACACCGCCGTCAGCACCGCACTCAAGGGCAAGACCATGGATGAAGCGGATATGGGCGAGGGAACAGAAACCGGCCATCCGGTGGCCAGAGCAGATTTCGAATAGAAAACCACGTAGTCCCGGACCCCCTCGTCCGGGGGGCCGCGCAAAACTCGGCAGGGATACACGACGAGGCGTAAGGAGAAGTCATGGCAGACGACAAAACAAAAGGTTCCGGCACTGCAACCGTGGACTCACCCGGCGAAAACACTGTCCAGCTAACTTTCTTGCCCGAGGGCAAGACCGTCGAGTTCGATCGCGACAAGTTACCCTACAAGGATCACGGAAAAGAGCAGTCCATCTTGGACGTGGCTTTGAACTACGGCGTGCGCCTGGACCATGCTTGTGGTGGCAACTGTGCCTGCACTACCTGCCACGTGTGGGTGAAGGAAGGCGCGGAAAATCTCTCCGAAATGGACGACGACGAAGCCGACCGTCTGGACATGGCGGCCGATTTACAGTTAAACTCCCGTCTCGGGTGTCAGGCCGTCATCACCAAGCCCGGCAAAGTCGTGGTCGAGATCCCGGCGTGGAATCGCAATTACATATCCGAAGAACACTAGAAAAACGGCATTCAGCAGTTAGCACGCAGCATTTGGTCAGCAGAGTTTCTCATCGAAGGCGCAAAACCGTGGAGACTGAATGCTCAGTGCCGAGTGCTGTTATCAAGGAGCTCTCATGCCAAAAGACTTAACTTGGGACGATGCAGAAGACATTGGGATACTTCTTTCAGAAGCGCATCCTGAGTTGGAGCCGCTCTCCATCCGCTTCACCGATCTGCATGGCTATGTAACCGCGCTACCTGAGTTCAAGGACGATCCCAGGAAGTCGACCGAGGGCAAGCTCGAAGCCATCCAGATGGCTTGGCACGATGAGTTTCTGGACAGAACGCAAGCCTGATCCGCCCAATCCCATCCGAAGAGACTTCCGCGTGACATTATTTTTACTTCATTGTGACAACATCTCACGCCGCAAACTCTATGCTGGTTTCCTCCTGAGTTCACTGGGTTAGAGATTACTTGAAGCATCTTCTCTCTCACGTGAAAGGGCACGGCGCCCGCCGTGCCCTTTTTTTGCTCTGTGATCAGGGTCTATCCTACTATCGCGGGCACCGGCTCTTCGACGCTGGCCTCGCGCAGGAACTTCGCTGCTTCCTCCGGCGGAGTAGGATTAATATAGAATCCCGTTCCCCACTCGAATCCTGCCGTCTTCGTCAGCTTGGGCATAAATTCAATGTGCCAGTGATAATGATCGTTAGTTGGGTCTTGCACTGGCGAAGTGTGAATCACCAGGTTGTACGGCGGGTTGTCCAACACCCGATCGGCCTTCAGCAGCAGCGTCTTGAGCGCCTTCGCCAGGTTCTCAAAAAGTTGCGAAGACGAATTCTCAAACGCTGACTCATGCTGCTTGGGGAGGATCCAGGTTTCAAACGGGAACCGCGGAGCGTAAGGAGCCAGCGTGAGGAAGTCCTGATTCTCTGCAACCACGCGAGTGCCAGTCTCCGTCTCTTGCCGAATTACATCGCAAAACACGCAACGCTCTTTGTAGATGTAGTATTGCTTGGCGCCTTCCAACTCCTCGACCACGTAGATGGGAAGAATCGGCAAAGCAATCAGCTGCGAGTGCGCATGTTCCAGCGACGCTCCGGCAGCCTCTCCATGATTCTTGAAAATCAGGATGTACTTGAACCGCCGGTCCTTCTTCAAATCAAGAATTCGGTCGCGGAAGGTCCAAAGCACATCTTCGATTCGTTTTGGGGGCAGAGTCGCGAGGCTGGCACTGTGGTCGGGAGTCTCAATAATAACTTCGTGGGCGCCCACTCCATTCATTCGGTCGAACATGCCCTCAGCCTGCCGGCTGAGGCTGCCTTCTATCCCTAGCGCAGGGAACTTGTTGGGAACCACGCGAACCGTCCATCCAGGCGAATCGCGCTGCGGTGGAGGTCCTCCATTGGGGTTCGGACGATAAGCTTGAATCTCTGGCGGCGTTTTGCTTTCGTTGCCATAGCAGAAGGGGCAAAAGCCGCCCTTCAATTTCACTCCATCACGTGCAAAGTCGGTTGGGCGCTTGGCGCGGTCAGTCGAAATAATGACCCACCGGCCTACAATTGGATCTTTTCTAAGCTCGGGCAAGGACTAAATCCTTTCAATAAAGGCGTATGAAGCCAGTCCGGATCAAAGCCAAACTTGCATTCTACGCTAGCGGGAAGGCATTTCGAAATAGCTCAATCAGCGGCTGGCTGGACTGATGTTCATAATACACGGTCACGACGTCAAAGCGCCATCGGCAAGGAGTTGCCAAATGGCCGAGGTACTGATGGGCAACCGCTGTCAGCCCGCGTTGCTTGTCACGATCCACGGCCGCCTCGGCAGGCTTTACGTCGTGCGTTGTCCGTGTTTTAACTTCGACAAAACATAAGACATCGTTGTCCCAGCCAATCAGATCGATTTCCCCACGCCGCCGCGCTGAGCGAAAGTTACGTGCAACCATCACATAGCCCAGACGCCGCAGGTAGAAGTACGCAGCTTCCTCCCCGCGCCGCCCTGTTCGCTGATGTGTGGGGGCATCGTCAGGCGGAAGCGTCCGCTCTGCCACCCAGTCCAGCGCCCCAACCGCAACCTCCGTAAGGCAAGCTGAGAACCGCGAAAGCGAGAACCCTGAGAACATGGTTGGCCCAATGCAATACTAAGTCAGGCACCTGGGACCAGATTGTGATCTCCATCACACGAAAGAAAAAAGCTCGGCTGGGGTCTGGTCCAAAAGAAAAATGCCGGTCGAGCGTTGCGCTCGACCGGCCATTGTCTAGTCTTCGACGAACTCTGCCTGAGTTCGCCTATTGCTTAGGCGCGGGCTTCGCCCTCTTCTGAGGAGCGGCATGGGGATGATCCGGAACCGCCTTGACGACGGATTCATCCACAGGCTGCGTGCCCGCTTCCGAGAATGTTCCGCCAGCCGGAACAATCCAGTATTCTGCGGTCATCGTTCCTGCGCTGCCAGTGCGGGTCTCGATACGGCTGGGGTCGATTCCCAGCTTGGCTTCGCCGCCCGTGATATACGCCTTCGAATTGACGGCACGTTCGGCCGCCAGATTCTTGCGCTTCTCAGTGGGCTCAGCGTTGCCAACGATAACCAGTTTGTTATCTGCGTTCTGCTGCAGGTTCTTGGCAACGTCGTCCAATTTGCCCTTGCACTCGTTATCCACGCGCCACGGCTTCTTGATCTTGGCCATGTTCGCGAAGTCGCACTCGGCCAGCTTGGAGGCTTGGGGCGGAGGTGGCGGAGGCGGATTCTCCACCGTCACCTGAGTGGAGGCTTGCGTATTGAGGCCACGCGAATCTGTACAAGTGGCGTTTACTGTGATTGTGCCAGCCGACGCACCCGTGGTGTTCAGCGTTCCAGTGCTGCCAGAACCCGAGACGGTACCCATGCTGCTGGTCCAACCGCTAACCGTGACTGGAACATTGTCCGGGCTCGTGCAGGTGCAACTGATGGTCGAGCTTCCACCTGCTTGCAGACTGCTTGGACTAGCCGAGCAAGACATGGTCGGCGGATTCTTTGGCGGTTCCTTCACTGTAAAGTTTGCGCTACAAGTAGCTTCTCCACCTGTCTTCTTTTTGGGATCGGCGATGTGCGCGGTGGCCGTATAACTCCCACCGGCGACTCCGTTAGTGTCGATGCTGGCGGTATTGTCCTTGCCGGTTATTTTTCCACCCGTCGCGCTCCAAGAATAGTTCAGGGGGTGCTTGGGATTGAAGTTTGAGGTAGTGGCAGTCGCCGTGATGGGCTCGCCCACCATGACTTCGCTCGGCTGAACCGAGCAGTTCGCAGTTGGCGTCACTAACTCGGGATATCCAAAGTTAAATACCAGGCCGGCGCGCAGCCGAACTCCCTCTAGCGAGGGTCGCCGAAGATCCGGGAACGCCGCAGACACGACCGAGGCATAGTTTTGTCGCGCCCACACGTAATCGGCCTCGATGAGCCGTAGTGAGAACATGCGATTCACTTTCAGATCCCATCCGCCGCCGAGAATCGCACCAATGCCATTCGCATTCGGCAGGCCGTCCACATTCAGCCGGTTGTAGCTCAGCAAGGTGTGCAAGAAGAAGTTGGATTCTTCGGAACGGAAGTTCAACTTAGGACCGGCCGAAAGGGTGCTTTCGTAATTATCCCAGTTGTACCCGAAATCGCCTTCCAATCCGAAGTACTTTTGGAAGTTGTAAGTGAAGGCGGTGCCGAAACCCGTAGGCATATCCGGAAGCTTCATTCCTGTGGGAGCGTTGTAGTCGCCAAACGGGGTTGGAACAGTGGCGCCGGGGTGCAGCCACTGATAGCCCGCGAAGATTTCGTACTTCGGGGTTTCCACATCCTGCGCCAGCGTGACGGCTGAAAGCACAACGATGGTTAACATCAGCAAGAGACTAGCGCACAGCACCCGCGCGCTTCTTGAACCGGGATGAAACGACATATCGTCCTCCGAACTTATTTAGTCGCTTTATATACCCATGCACGTACAAGACTGGGAATCCACCGCATGGCAACCGTTTAGAACGCTCTACTTCGCAATATCTTTAGACAATTCCGAAGAAGTGCAGGTATTCATTCATCGAAAGAAAATTCAGAGCCAACATTCTACTTGAAGGCTATTCGCACGTCTAGCAATGTACTCGCAGCGCGTGTCTTGATTTGAGATTAAGTTAAACTCTCAACACCCGAGCTTGCTTCTTTGCAATCCATCGGATGGGGGTAACGGGCTGCTGGTTGTCCAGCAATTGGTTTACGCTTCAGGCTCTCTCCCCGCGTTAGAAGGAAGCTGCTTGCAGCAATTGACGTGAGCCTGAATAATGATTGCGAGGCCTCTGTTCCGATGAGCCAGGGTTTATGAGCCAGGAAAAAGTACTGATTGTCGAAGACGAAGAGAACGAGCGGACCGGACTTGCCGAGCTAGTCTCTTCTTGGGGCTATACGGCAGAGACCGCCAAAGACGGGGCCGAAGGCCTCGAAAAAGTTTCCAGTTGGACGCCCTCCCTGGTCGTGACCGACCTCAAGATGCCACGGATGGGGGGGTTGGAACTGCTGGAGCGGATTGCCGATGACAAGACTATCGGAGTAATCGTGGTAACGGCTCAAGGAACAATCGATAGCGCGGTACAAGCCATGCGCATGGGGGCTTACGACTACATTACCAAGCCGATCGACACCGAACGGCTGCGCACCATTCTGCAGAACGCTTCGGCCTTGCTGGGAACCCGGGTGGAACTCGAGGTCACGCGCCGGAAACTGCGGGACGCCGGTTCTCTCGGGAGCCTGGTAGGGGCGTCCAAGAAAATGCAGGAGCTTTTCCGGCTGATCGAAATGGTAGCGCCGAGCACCGCCTCGGTATTGATCACCGGCGCCAGTGGAACGGGCAAGGAATTAGTGGCCCGAACCATCCATGAGCTTAGTCCTCGCCGCAACCGGCCGTTCGTCCCAATCAATTGCGCGGCCATTCCAGAGACCTTGATCGAGAGCGAAATCTTTGGCCACGAAAGAGGAGCGTTTACCGGAGCTTTGGAGCGCCGCACCGGCTGCTTTGAACTGGCAGAAGGTGGAACCCTGCTGTTAGATGAGATCGGCGAAATGCCAGTTGGTACCCAAGCTAAGCTCCTACGCGTCCTGGAAGATCGTAAGCTTCGCCGCCTGGGGAGCAAGGTGGAAACCACCGTCGACGTCCGCGTTCTTGCGGCAACCAATAAGGTTCCCGAAGAGGCTGTAGCCCGGGGCGAGTTGCGCAACGATCTTTACTATCGCTTAAATGTGTTCAACATCCATATGCCTCCACTTCGCGAGCACAAGGACGATGTCCCCGCGCTTGTGGAATCCCTTCTGAAGGACATGAGCGCCAAACACGGACGCAAGGTGGCGGTGGTGAGCGAGGCTATCCTTAATTTGTTCCAAAACTACTCGTGGCCCGGAAATGTCCGCGAGTTGCGCAACACCCTGGAGCGAGCGGTGATCGTCTGCGACGGGGCGGTGATTGAAACCAAGCACCTTCCACCCGGATTCGGGCAAGCCACGATTCGCACCTCGTCCGAGGATCCCGATGCAATCCACCTGGGGGTGGGTACGACCGTGGAAGAGGCCGAGAGACGGTTGATTCTGAAGACCATCGAATCCACCAGCAATAACAAGACGCGGGCGGCAGAAATACTCGGCATCAGCCTGAAAACCTTGCATAATAAGCTGAAGGAATATGGTAACGCCGCTGCCGATGCCGCCCTGGCCAGGGAAGACTAGCCGGACGGAGAGAATTGCTGTTGAGGGATACCAATTGACTTGTTGGGCGCGACCTGCCATCGTTTCGCGTAAGGGCTGTTCCTGAGGATGCGTCGAAAAACCCAGATCGTGCTCGCCATTACCTTTATGGTGGCCGCCCTGGTGTCCTCATTTTCCTATATCTATATTTCATACATCCTACGCCAGAGGATCGCATACACGCGGGATACGGCGAACTATCTGAATTCGCAACTGGCGTATCTCGCGGCCAACGCCGTCCCAGATTTGACCAGCACGCGGATTGATACCACTAACCCAGTTAAGGTTCAGCGCGCGATTGGCGAATATCTGGGGACCAACCTCGATCTGAACACAATGTTGGATTCGGTGGTAGGAAACTGGCCGATTCAGGACGCCGCCATCGTCGACGCGGACGGGAGGGCTCTCCTTCATACCAATCGTGACCTGGTTGGTAAAGTGGTTCCCGATCGTCCGGACTTCCAGATTGTGCAAGATGCCAAGTTCCGCCGGCAACTCCGGCTGGTTTATAACCCGCCCACCACGTACGAAGTCCGCTTGCCCTTGCAGTTAAACCGCCAACCGTTCGGCAGCATCCGGCTGGGCATCTCAACCGTATTCCTCAAGAACGAAATCAGTCCGCGGCTAGAGCACGCGGTGATTTTCTCTGGCATTTCTATTTTGGCTTCGTTGTTGCTGGCGGCGGGACTTTCGCATATCGCTCTGGGCCCATTGGAACGCATCAACCGTAGTCTGGATAGCGTTTCCGCTGGCGATGCTGACGCGGTCAGCGAGGAAGAGCCTGGCCACGACGAATACGGTCTGGTCAGTCTGAAGATTGCTCATTTGGGCCGCCAGATGCGCGACGCCAAAGAAATCTTCTCCGCGTTGAAGGACAACGTGGATCAGATCATGGGAAACCTGCAGGACGGCTTGATGTTGTTCACGCGCGATTCGCGTGTGGTTCTGGTGAGCGCATCGGTAGAGCGCTTTCTGGGCCGGCCTAGAAGGGAATTGCTCGGCCGTACGGTGAAGGAGATTTTCAACCGGGACTCGTCGCTCGGAGTGCTGGTGCTTGACGGTTTTCAATCACGACATCCGATCGCCCAGCGCGATGTCGAATCCTCGAACACGAAACGGGTGCAGGTTTCTCTCGATTTCATTCAGGAACGCGGTTCTCCGATCGGTGCCCTCCTGACCCTCAGAGACGCCGAGTCGGTGCGGCGCATTCAGGATGAAATTGAATTGTCGCGCCAGATGTCAGCCAGCGGCCGCACAACTCGCGGCGTCGCTCACGAGGTCAAGAACCCTATCAATGCGATTGTGCTCCATCTGCAGTTACTGCAAAGCAAGCTGCAGCAGATCGATCCCGACACGCGCCGCCACATGGACATTATCGGAAACGAGATCCACCGTCTGGATCGTGTAGTTCAGATCCTGGTGGACTTCACTCGGCCGCGCGATTTGCACGTCGAGGAAATCGACCTGCGTCGGCTGTTAGAGGATGTGATCATGCTCGCCACACCGGACACCGATCAGCACGGCGTCACCATTAAGCGCAGGCTCGGCACCGAGCCATTGGGAGTGAAGGTGGATGTCGACGTGATGAAGCAAGCCATCTTGAATGTGATTATCAACGGCATGCAAGCGATGCCAAAAGGGGGGACGCTGACCATCTCAGCTAGGCGGGATGAGAATAGCGTCATCACCGAGATTCGCGACCAGGGTATGGGCATACCCCACGAACTGCAGGAGAAGATTTTCGAACTGTACTTCACCACTAGAAAAGGCGGCAGCGGGATCGGGCTGGCACAGACTTATCAAGCTCTGCACTGGCACTACGGCTCGATCGATTTCGAGACCGTGGAGGGGCAGGGTACGACTTTCCGCCTGCGGTTGCCCGTAACCGAAGTTCGAGCCGAGACCAATGCGGAGAATGGCCGGGCCGTCGCGCCCAGTTTGTCTGTTCCGAATTCCTGAGTGTGAGGTGAATGATTTTTTCCGTTTCGGCGTTAGAATTCGCTAGTACCTGGAGATCTAGGCGCCAGGTGCGAGCATCGAATAATTAAATATGGCTCTGGCCGCCATTCTCGGGATGTGTCTGCTGTTGTTTTGGCCGCGCACGGGCAGCGCACTTGCCGTGCCAGCAATGAGGCAGGCAACACAGTCGCAGGACAGCCAACCCAGTAATACTCCGAAGCAACAAGGTGCGACATCAACACCAGCCGCAAGTACCGCTCCCTGCCCTGAGACTTCTAAACCCGGTTCAAGTGTCAAACCAGACTGTAAGCCGGTGCAATCCACAGGAACCAAAACCACGAAGCACCATCATAAAACGGTGGCTCCTGCAGGAAAGCCTGCCGGGTCAGGTCCCTCTATAACCGTTGTGCCGGAAGGGAGTGCCGCTGACCAAACGGTGGATCTATCGCCAGGCCTGAGTCCGCAACAGGCTTCCCGCCAGATGACGAGCACCAATCAATTGCTGGCGACCAGTGAAACAAACCTGAAGAAACTCGAGGGCCGTCAACTCAGCGCGAACCAGCAGGATACAGTGAACCAAATCAAGAGCTATATGGAGCAGGCCAAGACGGCTGCGAACAGCGGAGACGCGCAACGCGCCTACAACCTTGCTGTCAAAGCTAACCTGCTATCCGCTGAACTGGCAGGACACTGAAAAGCAGGTAATCCGTGGCCGGCTATTTTCCCTTCGCGCGCGCCGCGTTCACCTTCGCCAAAAGATCTTGCGCCGGTTGTTGCACTGGACCAGAAATCTTCACCACTTCCTGCAACACGTCTCGTGCTTCGGAAACCTTGCTCAACTTGGCATAGGCAAATCCGAGACGATACATGGCAATCGCATATTGCTGATCGTCCTGCCCTTTCAACAGCGCCGACCCCGACTTCAATTCCGGAATGGCCGCTGCCGTCTTGTCTTGCTTCATATAGGCGTAGCCCAGGGTTGAGTGTGCCAGCCCGGCAGAGACTTTGCGGGAGCGGTCGGCATCGGGCGCGTCCGCTTTGGCTGCTTCGATTGCCTTCTGCGAATAAGTAACAGCCTTCGTCACACTGCCGGGTTTGGGGTCATCAGCGTAGGTGCCAGCGAGCAGAAGGAGAGCCGTCAAATTGTTCGGATCGGCAGCCAATGTCTTTTCAGCGTAGGCGATGAGCAGCGTCGTATCCTTCTGGTCCGACAGTGACATCATCGCGTACGACGCAATCTGTTCCTGAAAACGCGAACTCGGAAAGGCTGGCGTGAACCGTTCAACGTAGGCCATACGCTTCTTGGCGTCAGGTTCCTCCGCGATTGCATTGAACGCCGCCGCTTCGAGGAACTCGTAGGAACTCTTGGCCGCGGCCTTGTCCTCATTGACGCGCTGAGCAAACTCCTGATCACTCATTCCTTCGGGCTTCCCTTGTTTCGCAATGGAGTTGTAAAGTTCCCCGCCTCGCACTGAATAATCAAAGAGCTTGGCGTTGTCTTTCGACTGCTGAGCTACGCCGGCTTGCGATACAAGAATGTCCAAGTTGCGAGGCGAACCGGCCAAAGCCTTGTCGCCATACTCTAGGGCTTTCTGTAGATCTCCCGCCGTCTGATATGACTGTGAGATCTGCCAGTTGCCGTAGGCAACGGCCGCCTGATTCGCGGAAAACTTCTGCAGGAAATCCTGATACATTGCCAATTTCTTTTGCGTGTCCTGCTCGTTCGAAATCGCCGCGAGCGCCTGGTCTTCCGGAGTGCCTGCAGGAATCACGATCCGGTCCAGTTGCGCGTGCCCGAGAACAGACAGGACCGCCACCAGCCCAACCAGCCAACGAGTGCGCTTCATAGTCGCCTCCAGATTCGCGGAATCGTAGCGCCGAATGGCCCCGCTTGCAAGTCCGGTCTGCGCAATCGAGAAAGAGCGTCTCACCTGTTCCGCCTATCGCGACACCATCTGAACTCTGACACCGTGGCATGGGAAGATTCAATGCTGTAGTCTGGGCCGATGCAGGATCAGGATCGCGTCGCCACGAACTTGCTCACGGCCGCTCGAACAAATCCGCCGGAGCAGACCGCGCGACAGCCTTTTCATCGCTCCATCCTCTTCATCGTTCTGATTGCTCTGTTGCTCCGCCTCGCCGTGATTACCGTGGGCCACACTTACCGGATCACGCCTCGCCGTGATCACTTTCAATATGGCTGGGAGATGGGCCGCCTCGCCCGCTCCATCGCCGAAGGACATGGATTCAGTTCGCCCACGGACCTACCCACCGGACCCAGCGCATGGGCGCCGCCTCTTTATCCTTACATTCTGGCAGGTGTTTTTAAATTGTTCGGCGTGTACAGCGCGCTCTCGGCTTGGATAATTCTCGCTTTCAATAGTGTCTTTGCCGCTCTGACCTGTCTTACGCTGTACCGCATCGCAGAGCGAATCTACGGAATTGACGTTGCCCGCGCAACGGCCTGGACTTGGGCTGTCTTTCCTTACGCAATCTACTGGCCGGTGCGGGTGGTATGGGAAACCAGCTTAACTGCATTTTTGCTAAGCCTCGCGCTACTGATGACGTTGCGCATGGCCGACGAGCCACCGCGGCCCCGCATGTGGATTTTGTTCGGATTGCTCTGGGGAATAATCGCGCTGACTAATACTGCCGTCGTGAGCATGATGCCGTTCTGCTTGTTTTGGCTTCTGTATAAACTCCCCCGCAAGGCTGCATTCCTTGGAGCCGCTTTGTGCGTGCTTACTGCTGCCCTGGTAGTGAGCCCATGGCTGGTGCGCAATTATCAGGTTTTTGGCAAGTTCATCTTGGTTCGTGACAATCTTCCACTGGAAATGTATGAGGCCAACAACGACCAATCCGCGGGCCTGTGGACCCGCAACGAACATCCCGGCAATAATCCCGAAGCCATGCGGAGATTTCAGGAATTAGGGGAACTCGGCTTCATGACAGAAAAGGGGCAACAGGCGCGGCAGTTCATCCGCGAACATCCTGGACGATTCTTGCGGTTCACTGTCGAACGTGCCGCTTATTTCTGGATCGCTCCTCCGCAGGCGACCATCGTCGCAGGCTACGATCTGATGATCTCGCGCCATACCAATTTTTTATTGGCAGCCGTACTCGCCTTCGCAGGGTTGTGGCTGACGATTCGCAATCGAAAACGCGGCGCATTCCTTCTGGCATGTTTTCTGCTCATCTATCCGATCCCCTATTATCTGGTGATGCCTTTCGTTCGTTACAAGCACCCGATCGAGCCGGAAATGATCATGCTGATCGTTTATCTATTTTGGGAAGCCCGCAAGATTCAGATCCAATGGCCGATCCGGAAACCAACGATGTGATGCTGGGGTTGGCGAGTTCGCCCACTTCATTTAAATTAGATCATGCGGTCCATTCTGCAGAAACCGGCGCTGCGCTTCGTTTTCGCCGCCAACGTGATTTCGATGCTGGGCAGCGGGATGAACGCCGCCGCGGTTGCCTGGTACATCCTGCAGGCCACTCATTCCGAAATCGCGCTGGGGACGTTTGCTGTCCTGCAAACTATTCCCGCCATGCTGATGCTGCCGTTTACCGGCGTCATTATCGACCGCGAAGACCGCCGACGGCTGGTTATGCTGCTAGACGCCGCGCGCGCAGTCATTATTCTTACCGTTTCCATTCTCGCCTTCATGGGTAAAGCGAAAATCTGGGAACTCTACCTGATGAACACGCTGGTGGCGGCGGGTTTCTGGATGTTCTGGCCCACCATCACCGCGCTGATCCAGGAGTTAACCCCGGGCGAAGAATTTGTGCACGCGAACACGTTTCTGCTCGCCGGAGTTCAGGGAGGCTGGCTGATTGCAGGATCGATCGTTGGATTCGTTTACAACCGGATCGGTCTGGGCGGCGTGTTGCTTATCGACTTTTCCACTTACCTGGTTTCGTTTCTCTGCTACTTCGCGGTGCGCAAGGGACGGCACGTGGTGCCTCGGCCGGCAGAGTTGCGAGCCGACATCGTGGCCGCAGAAACGGCTTTCGAACGCTTCGTGCGCGAGATGCGCGAGGGAATTCAGTTTCTTCGTGGCAAGCGCAATCTGATCTTTCTGGGAATCAGTTGGGCGCTGTTTCTGGCCGCAATGATGACGGGAGTCGTGGTCACGCCCCCGTTGAGCGATAAAATATTTCACGCTGGTGCTGTGGGTTACGGCTGGCTGAACGCCGGATGGGGTACAGGGGCATTTGTGAGCGCTCTTTATGCGCCCTGGCTCATCGCAGGATTGGGCTCCCGGCGTTCGATAGCAATCTCCATGGGTCTGCTGACAATCAGCATGATTTTGGCGCCGCTCTCCCCGATGCTTGCCGTTGCCGTATTGCTCTACGGCGTAATGGGATCGGCTCGCGGCGTCAGCGGCGTAGCCATGAATACCAGCATCATGGAGCAGGTTCCGCCGCACTTCATGGGACGCGTACAGAACACATTTTATTTCGTAGGCACGGCCCTGCAGATTTGCCTGGCGCTGCTGGTGGGAGCGGTTGCGCAGGTTAGTCTGGTCGCAGGATTTTCTGTCATTGGGCTGGTGTACGCGGTCGCATTCGTCAGCGCCAGCTGGCCGGTGGGAGCTGCTGTACCCATTCATGAAGTCACGCCGGTGGAATAAGAGCTTCACCGCAGAGTCACAGAGACAGGGAGCAAGCGGAGGTCACTTCGAATTGCAATCCCAAATTTTCCTCTGTGACTCTGTGTCTCTGTGGTAAATGGGGCTTTCCGGCTGTTATGCTTTCCGTTCAAATTCAGAAGGAGATATGCATGTCCTCCAGCCTCGAAGGTCGAGTCGCCGTTGTTTTCGGAGTCGCAAACAAGCGCAGCATTGCCTGGTCGATTGCGCAAGGACTGCACAATGCCGGCGCGAAGCTTGCCATCACGTACCAGAACGAGCGCATGGCGCTGGAGGCCAAAGACCTGATTCTTTCACTCCCAGGTGCGGAGGCGTTCCAATGCGATGTTTCCAACGATGCTGAGATCGACCGTTTGTTCACTCAACTTAAAGATCGCTATGACAAGCTGCATGTGCTGGTTCACAGCGTGGCCTTTGCGCCCGCTGACGAACTCAAGGGAGATTTCGTCAACACTACGCGCGAGGGTTTTCGCATCGCGCTTGACGTGAGCGTCTATTCGCTCATTGCGGTCGCCCGCGCTGCCGCGCCGCTGATGAACGATGGCGGATCGATCATGACCATGACTTACTACGCCGCGGAAAAAGTTGTGCCTCGTTATAACGTAATGGCCGTGGCCAAAGCCGGCCTGGAATGCACAGTGCGCTACTTGGCCTTTGAATTAGGCAAGAAAAATATTCGGGTGAATGCCATTTCCGCAGGCCCGATCAAGACCCTCGCTGCGCGCGGGATCGCTGGGTTCAGCGATATGCACAAGACTCACGCCGAACGCGCGCCGCTGGGGCGCAATGTGGATGTCAACGAAGTCGGCTCTACCGGAGTCTTCCTGGCTTCAGACGCTAGTTCCGGCATCACGGGCGAAGTGATCTACGTCGATTGCGGCTACAACATCATGGGGTTTTGACGAGGCCATCGAGAGAATTTGGTTTTGGGTGGCGGAACGCCTTCGGCCCTGCGGTAGCCTTCGAATCAATGAAGACTTAAGCCGCTGAGGGAATAGGCGCGGTTTAAGAAATTCAAAAGGTCACCCGCACCCTTCGCTCATTTTCTGCGATCCGTTCTAACCCGATCTCCACATCCCGATCGCGCTCAAAGCGCACGAATTTCTCTCCCCACTCGATCAGCAGCACACTGTTCTCCGCGATGAGGTCGTCGAGCCCCAGCGTTTCAAGCTGGCGAGGTGTGTCCACCCGATATAGATCGATGTGATAGACAGTAGCTTCTGGCCCGCGGTACTCGTGGATTAAGGTAAAGGTAGGGCTGGTGACATCTTCTTCCGACGCCGCCTGGAAGGCTTCCGCAATGCCTTTGACTAACGTGGTCTTACCCGCTCCCAGGTCGCCGCGAAGTACGACGATTTTCGGGGGAGTGAGAATCCCAGCCAGCGTGCGTCCCAGAGCGATCGTTTCCTCGGGTGATTGAGTGATGAATTCTCGCGTCTCCATGAGCTCTGGAAACAAGTATAACGAGAGGTCACGATTGCCTCCGCATTCCTGTCGCGCAGTCGAGGAACCTTTTGTCTGGCCGGCACGGGCAGAAAAGCAGGTTTCTCGACTCCGCAAGATCATCTGTATTGCGGACGATCCTATCGACGCTCGAAATGACAGTGGAAAATTGAATGGCACAAGACTATGCAGCGCGACAGGACACTAAAATTATGCAACGCGCGACAGGGCACTCCCGCCTTCATTGTCTTTTTGGCGCGACCCACTGGCTGGAACGAAGTCCGAGAAAGTCCTTGTCCACTCGGGAATCCAGGGCGTTGCGTAGCGTGCGGTGATCGTTGTCCTCGAGTGCGATGAAGCGAAAGGGCTGCAAAATTCCGTCCTTGGTTCCATTTTTCGACTTGCGCGTCGGCTCGAGGATCTCTGCCATGCCTTTCACGGCGCCCGATTCCGTCTCGATGGTGACCTCGACCAGATTGCCCTGCTCCAGGGCACCGGCCAATCGCAACATGCCGCCGGTTTCGGAAATGGTTTGCAGCTTCGCTCGCGCGCTTCGCCCATCATTCAGTTTAATAACGACAGCGATGGTGCTGCCAAACTGAACTCGTTGGGCGCGATGCTGGGGATGGGTCTGGGGAAAGTGTGTCATAGCCACAACCACTATGTCATGGCCAGCGTCCGCAAGGCAGATTACGGAAGCACTTGTCCAGATTCCAGCGAAAGCTCAGACTTAACTGCCGCAGAAGCAGCAAGATAGATTGTTTTGAGATCGCTACATCATCGTGGATAGTGCCGGCTGGCTGGAAGCCGGAACCTTTCTGCCTGCCGACCGTATTTAGTCGACGAAATCATGATGACGATCGCCACTGAGGTCACCAACGAAAACTACCTGCGCCTTAACAAAGACAACATCCAGGACAAGTGCTCGCAGTATTCATCGAAGCCGCTTAAACTGTGACTTCCACTGTGCAGGTAGAAACATAGCTTGCCATGCCTTACCCCGATCGCATCATCCGCGAATCTCCACCTTCGGGCTGGCTGCTGACTCTCGCACCCGGCGGAAGGCTTCGGGCAAAGCCTTTATCAAGTCGGTGGCAACCAGCGAATGCTCACCCATACTTTCGCACGCCACGTCACCGACAAGGCCGTGGAGATGAACCGCCGCGATGACTGCTTCTGCGATGTGTTCGGTATTTTGCGCGATCAAACCGGCGACCATGCCCGTAAGGATGTCTCCCGTGCCTCCGGTCGCCATGCCCGGATTTCCGGTCGTATTTACCCAAACCGTACCGTCTGGCTCGGCAATCAGCGTACGATGGCCCTTCAGCACCACGATCAATTCGTGTTCGCGGGCGAAGGTGCGGGCGACGTTGATGCGGTCCCGCTGCACCGCAGCCACGGTGGAAGCGGTCAGACGCGCCATCTCGCCAGGATGAGGTGTGACCACCAGGCCACGTCCCTTGCCATTAAGTTCTGCGGCTTGTCCTTCGAACGCATTGAGGCCGTCGGCGTCCAAGACGAGGGGAGTCTTGAATTTCATAACCAGGTTTCGAACGAACTCAGACGTTTCGGGATGGCGCGAAATTCCAGGCCCAACCGCCAGAACGGTCTTACCTTTAATCAATGCCTCCGCCGCGCCACTTGCCAGAGCACGACTCGAGATGCTTCCGGCATCAGTTTCGTCGAGCGGTTCGGTCATGACTTCCGGATGAAACCCCGCGACCGTGGCGAGCACAGACTTCGCCGTCGCCACTGTTGATAATCCAGCTCCCGTTCGCAGTGTGCTCATCCCCGCCATGGCGGCCGCTCCAGCCTTCCCCACGGAGCCGCCGAATACCAGCACATGTCCAAAGTTTCCTTTGTTCGCCGCGAGCGGTCGTGGGCCAATCAAGGGAGCAATCTCGCGGGCAGTGATTAAATTGAGCTGCGACGAGGAAACGATGGCTTCGTCAGGCGAGCCGATCGGAGCAATGAGCGTTGGCCCGTCGGTCAACCTTCCGAAAACGTGCGCCGGACGTGGCGCTGTGAATGTCACCACCGCATCGGAGCGCGCAACCGTTCCCGTCTGTTCGCCCATTACGTCGGCATCGGCGCCCGAAGGAATATCAACCGCAACCACTGGCGCGGAACTCGCATTCAGCCGCCTGATTGCTTCGGCGTACAATCCGCTGACAGGTGGCTTAAAACCTGTACCCAGAATCGCATCGAGTAGAATTTCGGATTCGAATACCGCCCCTGCCTGCTCCTGCTTCAACTCTTCAGTCGAGGGCACAATCACGGGCGCAACCGGCAGCCTCGCAAACATTTCCGCCGCATCGCCCCGCAACTCTGAAGGCTGGGTCAGCAGAACAATTCTTACTCCCTTTCCTGCCCCATGCAGTTTTCGCGCTGCCACAAAACCATCGCCCCCATTGTTGCCTTTGCCGCAAATCACGCCAATGCGCTCTGCGCGCGGATATTTCGAGACAACAAACTCGGCGACCGCCGTCCCTGCGTTCTCCATGAGAGTGAGCGAAGGCACGCCGAAGCGCTGGCTGGTGTCGCGATCAATCTCTCGCATCTCGGCAGTGGTGACAATCTTCATATGTGGAGAGCCGTCGCCAGCCGTCAGTCAAAGGCCAACGACCCAATGACTAACGACTAGCCCACGACTATAAAACAAAATGGCCTTTCGCGTGAGCGAAAGGCCGAGAATAAGCAAACCCCTTCAGTCGGCGGCAGGAACACCGTTCCGCGCAGCCTGCAGAGCTTGGACCCGGCTGTGCTTCTGTCCATACGCGAAGTACACCACCAGCCCGATCACCAGCCAGATGATCAATCGTGCCCAGTTGACCCAACCCAGCTTGTACATCATGTAGCCGTTCGAGACGACTCCGAGTATTGGCACCAGCGGCACCCACGGGGTGCGGAACGGCCGCGGCTGTGAGGGATTCGTATAGCGTAAGACCATGACGGAAAGCGACACAATCACGAAGGCCAGCAATGTGCCGATATTCACCATCCTGCCGAGATCCTCGATAGGAGTAAGGCTGCCGACAACGGCTGCAAGCAGGCCTACGAGGATCGTGTTCTTCCAGGGCGTGCGGAATTTGGGATGGACCGCGGCGAAGAACTTCTTTGGCAGAAGGCCGTCATTGGCCATCGCATAGAGTACGCGCGTCTGCCCGAGCAGCATCACCAACATCACGCTCGTCAGCCCGGCCAGCGCACCCAACGTAATGATGTGGGAGGCCGTGCTTAGACCCCGATCCAGAAATGCGCGTGCTACGGGAGCTTCGATATTGATCTGTTGCCAGTGCACCATGCCGGTCAGCACACCCGCCACGGCTATATACAAAATGGTGCAGATCGTCAGCGAAGCGATCATGCCGATGGGTAAGTCCCGTTGCGGATTCTTGGCCTCCTGGGCCGTGGTCGATACCGCATCAAAGCCAATGTAGGCGAAGAATATGTAAGCGGCCCCTGCACCGATTCCAGCGAAGCCATGGGGCGCAAACGAACTCCAGTCCGTACCCCAGTTGCTGGTGTTGATGTAGCGGGCACCCAGTCCGATCACAAACAATACGACGGAGACTTTGACCACTACGATTCCCGTGTTGAACCTCGCGCTCTCTTTGATGCCGATCGTCAGAACCGCCGTGATCACCAACGCAATGAGAAAAGCCGGCAGGTTCAACCCGATTTCATAGCCAAACAAGTGTGGTGCGCCCAGCAAAGCGTGCCCCCGCTGCAACAACTCAGGAGACTGCATGCTCACGATGGCGGTCACCTTGTCCAAGAACGCCTGCGTGCCTGGCACCAGAGAAGCGTCTGAAGCCGAGGCCATTTGGCGGGCAATGATATCCTCCGCGGTCTTCAGCGCCGTCCAGTGATCATAGGCCAGCCAGAGCGGCATCTGAATGTGGAAGATATTCAGCAATTCGATGAAATGGTTTGACCAGCCCGAAGACACCGTGCTCGCGCCCAAGGCATATTCGAGTGTCAGATCCCATCCGATGATCCAAGCCAGCAACTCGCCCAGAGTGGCGTAAGCGTACGTGTAGGCGCTGCCGGCCAGCGGAATCATGGCCGCGAACTCGGCATAGCAGAGACCTGCAAATGTGCACCCCAGCCCGGACAGAACGAATGACAAAGTGAGTCCCGGACCGGCGTACTGGGCTCCCAGCCCAACCATGACAAAAATGCCCGCACCAATAATCGCGCCTACGCCCAGCGCCGTCAGTTGGAAAACGCCAAGCGTTCGCTTCAGGCTGTGCTCGCCCGTCTCGCGGGATTCCTCCATCAGCAGATGCAGCGGCTTAGTAGCCAGCAGATTTGCCATCCTTTTGCTTTCTCCTCTGATCTAAAGATTCTAAGACTCGGCTGCGATTGCCTTCCCAGAACGTCGCGACCACAAGAAGTACACCGGAACTCCCAGCAACACTATGATGAGTCCCGGCCACGTGTACTGCGGTTTGTAGCGCAATAGTACGACATCAATGAATAAGGCCATCACAATATACACTGCGGGCAAGACCGGGTAGCCGATGGCGCGGTAAGGCCGCTCGGCATCGGGACGCTCATAGCGCAGCACGAATAATCCGACGATCGTCAGAATGTAAAACACCAATACCGCAAAAACGATGTAGTCCAGCAATTGCCCATAGCTCCCGGATACGCACAGCACACACGTCCAGACCATCTGCACCATGAGGGAAACCGCAGGCGTCTTATACGTAGGATGCAATTTGGCGACGCTGCGAAAGAACAGTCCATCCTTTGCCATCGCGTAGTAGACGCGCGCACCCGCCAGTATCAGCCCGTTGACGCAGCCGAAACCGGAAAGCATGATTGCCGCAGCCATTAAGAGGCCGCCCGCCGAGCCAAACATCTGCGTCATTACGGCTGTAGCAACGCGCTCCTCGGTCGCGTATTTGATTCCGCGTTGCAGGATGGTTGCGCCATTGGCTACGCCGTCCAGTGGAAGCACGTTCAGGTAAATGAAATTGCAGACGATGTAGAGGGTGATGACCACGCCCGTGCCCAGGGCGAGAGACAGCGGCAAATTGCGATTTGGATTCTTGACCTCGCCAGCCGTGAAGGTTACGTTATTCCAGGCATCGGCCGAAAACAGCGAACCTACTTGCGCCACCGCCAGGATCGTCAGCGTGCCCACCATGACCATCGGTCCACCGACTCCGACCTGCACCGCGTGTTGCGCGCCCAGTCCTGCGTTGTTCCAGAAGTTCCCGTGGAAGTTGGCGGCAATGGCTTGGGCGTTGCGCCCGATGAATAAGCCCAGCAAGGCCAACCCCAATAGAGCGGAAACTTTGGCAAAGGTGAAAACATTCTGAATCAGCGCCCCGGTCTTGAGCCCGAAAATGTTGATCACCGAAAGCGCGACCACGACCAGAATTGCCACCAGATTCTGCGTGTTCAGCCCCACATCCATGTTGCCCAGAACCATGGGCCCGATCCGAATGGGCGGAACCTTCCAGAAATGGAGAATCCAATTCGAAGAAGAAATCGACGGTACGAAGATGCCGAGAAACTTGCCGAAGGCCACGCCTACCGCGGCGATCGTTCCGGTCTGAATAACCAGGAAGAGCGTCCACCCGTACAGAAATCCCCAGAGCGGGCCGAGCGCCTCGCGCAAGTAAACGTACTGGCCGCCAGCTCGCGGCATCATCGCCGCTAGTTCGCCGTAGCTCAGAGCCCCGACGATGGTCATGAAGCCAGTGACGAGCCAGGCGGCAATCAGCAGTGCGGGTGAATTTACTTCGCGGGATATTTCAGCAGACACAATGAAGATGCCCGAGCCGATCATCGAGCCCATAACCAGCATGGTTGCGCTGGTCAGACCAAGGCCCTTTACCAGTTCCTGGTCCTGATGGCTATGGATCTCCCAGTCGCTGACGACGGGTGCTGGTGCTTTGGTGTCGATGCTCAAAGGGCTCCTGAAATTCCCGTGTGGCGCAGGACACTCCTGCCGGCGTTCCGCCCGCTACTCTATCCTAAGATGCGAAGAAAATCCTCTGCTGATTTTCGCGGGTCCCGCATCAGATCGGATATTACCGCAACCGAGTCGGCCCCCGCCTGGATAACTGCACGACAATTGGCACGATTGATGCCTCCAATCGCCACTAACGGCTTTCGCGTCAAGGCCCTGGCGTCTCGAACTCCATCGAGGCCAATAACCGGATCAGGCTTGGCCTTGCTCGTAGTCGAAAACACAGGCCCGATAGCAATATAGTCGGCAGAGGTCCGGTCGGCCTCTTTGACCTGCTCGGGATTATGCGTGGACACTCCCATCCAAAGTGTCTCGCCAATCACCTCTCTGGCGCCTGCCGGAGACAAATCTTCCTGACCCAGGTGCACGCCGTCAAACCCTGCCGCTAAACAAACGTCTGCCCGATCATCCATGATCAGTTTGACGGACCCGCCGAGCCGGCGCCTCAACTCCTGGGCCTGCTCCAGCATCTGCCGAGCGTTGCCGCTCTTGTCGCGATATTGCAGCAGAGTCACGCCACCAGCCACAAGTTCTTCCGCCATCGAAAACATAGCGTGGCTGTCAGGAAAGCATGATGCATCAAGAATAGCGTAAAGCCGAGGCCATGAACTCATGCCCGAGATCCGATTTGAAGGGGTGCGCCTTCAGTTGCGCCGGACATTGACAAAGGCAAACTGTCATCCTGAGCGGAGTTGGTGTCGCAAAGCGATGCCAACGCAGTCGAAGGACCTCGAGGAGGCCGGTGCCTCAGAGAATTCTGCCTGACGAGTAGGACGTCGTGAGAATGCGTTGCAGCCTTCCGGTGGTGAACGCCTTGAAGGGGTCCTTCGACTGCGTGGCCGCTGCGCTTCGCGTAGCGGACCCTCCGCTCAGGATGACCAACCATAATTAACCATAGCCAACCCTTAACCTAATGCGCCGGCTTCCCATTCTTCGACAGGAAGCGCTCGATAAATGTCGTATCGAACTTCCCAGCGCGAAAATCGGGATCAGCCAGGATGCGCCGATGCAATGGAATGGTCGTAAATATTCCTTCGATGATAAACATCTCCAGCGCACGCGCCATGCGAGAAACCGCTTCGCCTCGATCTTTGCCGCGCACGATCAGTTTGGCGATGAGCGAGTCATAATAAGGCGGAATCACTCCTTCGGCATACGCTGCGGTATCGATGCGCACTCCCGTTCCACCCGGCGGATTGAATGCCGTGATCTTACCCGCGGACGGCGTGAACTTCTCTGGGTGCTCGGCATTAATGCGGCACTCAATGGCATGCCCGCGATGCACGATAGGACCGAGCAGCACATTTTCCATTCGCTCGCCGGCGGCCAGCAGAATCTGACTTTTGACCAAGTCTACGTCAGTGACCATCTCTGTGACCGGATGCTCCACCTGGATGCGCGTGTTCATTTCGATGAAGTACAATCGCCGGTCTTCGTCCATCAGGAACTCGATCGTGCCGGCATTCACATAGCCGATTTCTGAGAGGGTCTTCGATAGTACTTTCCCGATCTCATCGCGAAGTTCCGGCGTTACTTGCGTGGACGGAGACTCCTCCAACAACTTCTGGTGACGGCGCTGGATCGAGCACTCGCGTTCGCCCAGACTCACGACCTTACCGTATTGGTCAGCCAGGATCTGAAACTCGATGTGGCGCGGGCGCTCGATGAACTTCTCCATGTAGAGATCGCCGTTGCCGAAGGCCGCTGCCGCCTCCGATTGCGCCGCTTTGAACAAGGCGGGGAGTTCCTCTTCGCTGCGCACAATGCGCATGCCGCGCCCACCACCTCCGGCGGAAGCTTTAATAATCACCGGAAAGCCGACTTGCCGCGCCCATTCCATGGCTTCGCCGTCGCTGGCAAGAATCCCTTCGGAACCCGGCAGAATAGGCACGCCCGCTTTCTTCATCGCAGCGCGGGCTTTTTCTTTTTCACCCATCAGCCGCGTGATCTCGGGCGGCGGCCCAATGAATTTGATATTGCTGGTCTCGGTGACTTCGGCGAAATTCGCATTCTCCGCCAGTAACCCATATCCCGGATGAATGGCGTCTACATTCGTGATCTCAGCTGCGCTGATTACAGCAGGAATGTTGAGGTAGCTTTGCGACAGCTGCGGAGGACCAATGCAGATGGCTTCGTCAGCAAACTTGACATGCAACGAATGCCGGTCGGCCTCACTGTAAATCGCCACCGTGCGAATGCCCAATTCTTTGCAAGCGCAAATCACCCGCAAGGCAATTTCGCCACGGTTCGCAATAAGGATTTTATTGAACATCTATTAAACGAGTGTAGAGCGGAATCTCTTGCCGCTTTCTTGAACTTTGATTCTCAAAAATAAACCTAACAACAACGGCGGCGGACAGGGAGTGTCCGCCCCGCACGGTCATGCTCGCGGCCGGATCACAAACAACTCCTGCCCGTATTCGATCGGTTGGCCATTCGCCACCAGTTTCTTCACAATCTCGCCAGCCACGTCCGCCTCGATCTCATTCATCAGTTTCATGGCCTCGACGATGCACAGTACCTGTCCAACCTCGACGGTATCCCCAGGCTTCACAAAGGGTGGAGATCCCGGGGAAGGGCACTCATAGAACGTCCCGACGATTGGAGAACGAACTGTGTGCAATCCCTGTTCGACGGCGGGTGCGGCAGCAGCGCCCTCAGGAACCGAGGCCGCAACGGCCGCAATGGGTGTAGCGGCGGTGATCTCCGGCACTGCCGCCGGAGCCGTGTGGACGGCAAAATGTGTAACCGGCGCGGCGGGCGCGGCCACATGTTCGACCCCACGCTTGATCCGCACCTTCACATCGCCGCGTTCCAACTCGAACTCGGCAATATCCTTTTCAATTAAGAACTCGATGAGTTCCTTCAGTTCTTTCTGGTTCATGGTTTGCGGTGGGACTGCTTCCTGCTTCTCTCGCGCCAACTTGAGAGGCCGGACGCGTATTCGATGCCCGGATCAAAACTAAGAATAGCCAGCTTTCAAATCGTTATGAGTTCCTTGTTTGAGGGCGCCAGAACTTCGCACCCTTGTTCTGTAACTACAACCACGTCTTCGATCCGCACGCCCCCGCTGCCCGCGATGTACACACCCGGCTCGACCGTAATTACCATTCCTGGCCGCAGGATTTCGGTCTGCCCCATCGCGATGCGAGGTGCTTCGTGAATCTCTAAGCCTACACCATGCCCGGTCGAGTGTGTGAAATGTCTCGCTAAGCCATTGTTCGCCAGTATGTTACGAGCAGCACGATCGACCTCGCTTACGCTCACGCCGGCCCTCACTGTCTCGATGGCAGCTGCTTGCGCCTCCCGGACGGCCTCGTACATCCGGCGAGCAGCAACGGTAAGCCGGCCGACGTGCACCGTGCGTGTCCTGTCGGAACAGTAGCCGGAAAGTATAACACCGAAGTCGCATACCACGAATCCCCGGGAAGGAATCGCAGCCCTCGATGCGCGACCATGCGGAAGCGCCGATCGCTTCCCCGCCGCAACGATTGTCGGGAAAGACATCTCCTCCGCCCCAGCCCGGCGGGCAGCGTATTCCATCTCCGCCGCCACTTCAGTCTCCTTTACGCCCGGACGGATCACCTCGAGCGCCCGGTCAAACAGACTCGCCCCCAAAGCTGCCGCCGCTCGCAGAAGGGCGATTTCCTCCGCATCCTTCACCATCCGACACCGTTCCACCAAGCCTCGCGTCTCCCGCAACCGGAAGTCCGGACGCAGAAGACTCGCCAGCTGCGAACGCCCGGCCACGGTTAAATGCTCGCTCTCGATCCCAAGTCTGCGCGGTTTCTTGCGGCCAAGTTTGCTCCGGTTCTCCATCAGCCACTCGGCGGCGGCAGCCAGAGGCGGCTTGTGAGCAATCACGATTCGTGCTCCCTGCACCTCGGCGCGGGCCTGTTCGCGGTAGCGTCCGTCCGTCAAGAACACGCTGCCCATCTCGAAGATTGCCAGAACGCCGGATGTTCCCGTAAACCCGCAAAGGTATCGGATGTTGGGAAGGTGGGTGACCAGCAACGCATCCAGAGAGTTGCTCTCGAAGACAGTTCGCAACTTCTTCAGCTGGCCTTTGTGATCCATCCTGAAAAGTCTAACAAGAGAAGGCGGACAACGTCCTTACACGATTCCAGCCAAAACAAAACCGCCGGTCCCTGACACATCTTCAGGAAACCGACGGCTGTCTTTACTGCTAACTCGTCACTAGGTCTGAATGATTCGCGGAGTGATGAAGAAAATCAGCTCCTGGTTCGAGGTGCTGACGGTTGTGTGCTTGAACAGCTCGCCAAGCCATGGAATGCTGCCCAGCAGCGGAACCTGAGCCACGTTGATTGAGTTGTTGGTCTGAATGACGCCGCCGATGACCACCGTACCGCCATCGGTGACCAGCACCTGCGTGGTCGCCTGTTGCGTGATCAGCGTCGGGTTGCCGTTGACCGTGCGGCCGAAGTCAGGCGTTGTGTTCTCGACGTCCACGTTCAGGAAGATGGTGCCTTCGGAAGTGATCTGCGGGACCACGGTCAGCCGCAAGAAGGCATCGACGTAGGTTACGGTCGGAGGTCCACCCAACTGCGCCTGGGTCACGATGGGCACGCGCACGCCCTGGCGAACCAGAGCCTGGATATTGTTCTGCGTCACTACTCGTGGACGAGAGAGTATCTTCAGCAATCCGCGAGATTCGTCCATCGTGAGGATGGCATCGATTCGCACTGCTGAGCTGGCATTGATGAACGAAAGACCGGTGGTCGGGCCAGTCGCGGGCAAGTTCGAGAATAGCGGTATCTGGACTCCGGTGGTTCCTGTCGGCTGGGTGGTCCCAACGATCGGGTAGTGTGGAGTGATGCCAAAGGTCGAAAGCGGCGAGGTGCCTGCGGCGGTTGCGCCACCCACACCAGTCGTATTGTTGCCCCAGCCAAACCCAAGTTGGGTACCAATCTCGCGCGCGAAGCTGCGGGTTGCAGCCACCACACGGGCTTCAATTTCTACTTCCTGCGTCTTGCGGTCGAGTTGAGTGAGCAACCGATCGATGTTGGGCATCACTGCGGGGATGTCAGAGATAATCACCGCGTTGGTGCGTTCATCGGCGACCACGTCACCGCGCTGCGACAAGAATTTCTTTACGGTGAGAATGACGTCCTTGGAGTGGGCATAGCTCAAGAAGCGCGTGACTGTTTGCTTATCGACGGCTAATGCTTCGGCTTCCTGCTCCGCCCGATGCGATTCGGCTTCATGGCGCAGCGTTTCTACCGTCGCGACACGCAGCACGTTGCCATCAAGTTGACGAGCCAGGTCGTTGTTTTTGAGCACGATGTCGAGCGCCTGATCCCACGGCACGTCGTCGAGCACGATGGTTAGCGTACCTTTCACGGTGGGATCGAGTACTACGTTCAGTCCGCTGATCTCGTGAATCAGGCGGAAGAAATCTTTCAGATCCACATCTTTCAAGTTCACCGAAATCGGCTCGCCAGTGTACTTGGCCGCACTGATCGGGGTGACCAGGTGGCTCTCACCTTTTTGCTCTGCGGCCAGATTCACCGCCGGTTGGATGGCTTGGGTAGCCGCAGTTTGGGCGGCCTGAGACTGCATGGCAGCGCTAGGCATCGGCAGTAAATTGCCTTCTGGTTTATCTACGAATCTCGCGGCCGCACCTGCCGCCCGGGTTGAGACAGAGGTCTCATCTGCGGCAGTGTTCTCGGCCGCATTCTTCGGTTGGTAAGTCGGCTCGACGAAGACAAAGTCGGTCGCCGAAGCAGTTTGCTTCGTGCTCTTATCGCTACCGGCCTTAGCTGGAACTGTGGCCAAAGGCGCTGGAGCGGAAACTGGCTTGCTCGCGGCTGGCGCGGTCTTGGCCAAAGCTGGCGCAACGGCGGAGGCCGTAGTCTGCGGCTTCGCGGGCGCCACAGCCTTCGCATTGGTCTTCATCGTAGCCGGGTGCAGCTTGACGATGATTCGGTTGTCGCCGCCGGGCAGCAGTTCGTATGGGCACGCCTGCACCAGGTCGATCACGATGCTGGTTGTCGGAGGCACGCGGCTATCGAAGCCGATGCGCACGCCCTTCACCCCATCGCTGCCCACGTTGATGTGGTTCTGCACCGTGGCTGCTACGGTGTTCGGCAGAGTTACCAGCAGACGAGCCGGCGAGTCCAACGTGCTCAGTTTGGGCGTCACCTGTCCGCGGGAGGTGATCTCCACGCTAATCCCATCATCGGCGTGCATCACGTCCACCTTCTGTACGGTGGCACGCGTGTCCGCGCCTGTGCTTGTGCCCTGGGTCTCGGCGCCCGCCACCAGGGCCAAGATCAGCAGCGGTAGCAAAACAGCCAGCAGTTGCTTTCGCATTTCCCTTCTCCCCACGGGCGCGCGTTTTGCTCGCCTCGTGATCTGTCTCTCAAATTTCGTTTGCTGCCCTAATGCCGGATCGACTGCCGGCTCATACCCGGCTCTAAACCGCCGGGGTCGAAATCTTCTTCGTCACTTCCCGCGTAAACGACTTGCCCAACTTGTCCTGCATCGTCTCTTTGAAAACGATCGAATCGCCCGTGATCTTGACCACGTATCCGTTGAAGACCGGATCGTTTTCGCGCAGGAAATATGCTTTGTTCATGGCATTGACCACCACCGCAATCATGCCCGCATCCGACTTCACGATCCCGGTCAGGGCGATCTGGTCAACTGCCAGACAGCGTTTCCCAGTGCTGCATCCGGAACCGCCCATGCCGCGGTTTACTACCGGACTTAAGAATGGATCGCGGCGCCCGCCGGCCATGCTGATCGTCTTGTGCGCATCCTTCTTTGGGTCGACTGGATTCTTCTTGTCTTCGACTGCCACCGCCGCTTTCGGCTGCTTTGGCTTGTTCACCACAACCGACGTGGTCTTCTTGGCCTTGGTCTGAGTCTTAGCTTGGGTCTTAGGTGCAATCGTGGGGGAAACCTTCGCAGCTTGCGGCTTGGTCGGCTGTGCCGGTGGCGCCGCCTGCGGCTGGGCTGCGCTCACGAGCTTGCCGGCAGACGGTTTTGCCGCCGGAGCTGCGGGTTGATTTACTGCTTGCCCCTGCATGCCCGCCAACGCGGCATTGGAGTCCGCCGTCTTCTGCTGCTGCACCGCAGTCAGTTTGGCCTTTGTATTGTCGATGACGCTGGGCGTTTGCGCGCCGGCAGTTCCCAGCCCCATTCCCAGGATCAAGAGTCCAGTCGCCAGCTTCATATGCCCCCCTTACCTTTGGCTGGTGCGCCCGCGGGCGGCGCCAAGTCATGACTAAAGAAGGTCGTCGCGTCGCAAGTCGCCACGATGCTCTCATTGGGCGCGTACTGATAGGTATGCTTCGCTTTGGCATCGCTTGGCTTCTTGGTGGTTGCGATCAGCAAGCCGGACATGTTGACGATCCGCTCCAGCTTTCCCACTCGGTCGAAAAAGTTGAGCACCGAGTAGTACGGCCCATCCAGTTCGACTTCAAAGGGCATTTCGGTATAGAACTCGCGAGTCGATACCGGCTTGGCGGTGAAGCGTCGAATCTCGATTCCTGCCTTCAGGGCCTCTGCGTCCAGCATCTTGATGAAGCCGTCCACTTCTTTCTCGTCGGGCACGATTTTGCGCTCGATCTCGAGTTGCTGTTTCAGATTCGCCAGTTGCCGGTCCATGTCCTTCAGCTTGGGAGCGTAGGATTCCAGTTCGGCATTCTCGCGAAGTTTTAATTCCAGCGCCGCTTGCGCCTGCGCGTTCGCTTCCCGCTGCGACTTGAACAATGTGAAATGCAATGCGGCGGTGACCAGCGCCGCCCCTAACACCAGCGCTGCCCACTGCTTGAGACCCGGTAATTCGCTAAAGTTCCCCATATTCTCCCGCCTTTAGGACTTTGCTTTTTCGCAGGTCAGTGTGAATTGAAACGCCTGCATTTCCTTGAACGTCTCGTCCTGGAAGGTCTCTTTGATTTCAATGTTTTTGAAATAACCAGTCTTCTGCAGATTCTGAATCAGCGAGGCCACTGCGTCGGCGCTCAGCGCCATGCCTTCGATATCCACGCTGTTACCCTGATCCTTCATGGTGTTAAGCCATACCGCTTCGGTGCCGTTGATGGTGTCACCGATGGTATTGAGCAGGTTCACTGGTCCGGATTGGCTGGCCCGAAGCTTGTCGATCACATCGACGCGGCGCTTATAGCTGTCGGCCTGCTTCTGCCGCTCGAGGTAACGAGCCTTGACGTCGGCCAGTTCGCGGTTTCTCTGTTCCGCGACCTGCATCTTGTTAGCAATGCTCTGTTTCTCTTTATCGAGGCGGTACCAATACACCAGATTGAGCGCACCAGCTAACAACACCACTAACACGATTTTCAGCTTCGGTGAGCCGACCTCGCCCATCTCCATGACCGCCGCGGCCGAGGCTGCGGCCCGTTTGTTCTTCGGTCTGGGTTGCCCCAGCAGGTTGATTCGGATCATAGGTTTTCAAAACTCCTTAATGCCAAACCCACCGCAACCGCCAATTGGCCAGCGTTCTGCTCGATCAGGTCCACTCCCGGTCCGTCGACTGGCGGTGCGATCTTCTGGAAAGGATTGAAAATCTCCACCGGCAGCGAAAACTCCTGACGCAACGCCTCGATCAGCCCAGGAACTTTTGAGGATCCGCCCGCCAGATAAATCTTCTCGATGTGCTCGCCCGCCGAACTGGCGCGGAAGAAGTCGAAAGTCTTCTGAATCTCGAGCACGATGATCTCGGTCACCTGCTGCAGGATCGGCGTTTTCGCGTCTTCGCTCACGGTTCCCACTTTGTTCCCCAGCTTCAGCGACTCCGCATCGTCGAAACTCAAGTCCAGTTCCTTCTGCAGCGAGTCCGTATACTGATGCCCGCCCACGCTGACGTCGCGGGGAAACAGCGGCGTCGTGCCTTTCACGATGTTGATGTTCATGACGCTCGCGCCCAAATTCAAAAGCGCCACCACCTGGCCAGGCGCGGGCTCATAGTTGAACTCGTAGCAGTTCTGCAGGGCGAGGGCATCAATGTCCACAATAGCCGGGGACTTGCCCGCCATCGAGAGTACGTTGGTGTAGTTCAGGATCTTGTCCTTCTTGACGGCGACCAGCAAAACGTCCATCTGCGGATTCCCGGCGTCTTCAGAAAGGATCTGGTAGTCGAGGTTCACATCGGCGAGATCGAAAGGGATGTGCTGCGCCGCTTCTTTCTGGATCGTCTCGGCCAGTTCCTGATCGCTCATCGAGGGCAGCGAGATCTTTTTCACGATCACCGAGTGCCCGCTCACCGCGGTGGCGACGCTCTTGGTTTTGATCTGATTGTCGGTGAACAGCTTGGAGATCGCGCTCGATACTGTGCCCGAGTCCACGATCATGGAATCCACAACGATATCCGGAGCCAGCGGTTCGAGGCCGAGGTGCACGACTTCAATGCCGTTGCGCCCTTTCTTCAACTCGACTGCCTTAATGCTCGAGGACCCCACATCCAGACCAACAATCGTTTTCGATCCGAATCCAAACATGTGCCCGCCTTTACTGTTGCCCGGCAGCCTTGGCAGCTGCCTTCGGTTTCTTTCTGCTCTTCGCTTCCATCTGGCTGGACTTCTCTTCCATCCACTGGTCGAGCTTCGATTTTTTGAAGCGCCAGCGGTTGCCCAGCTTGAAAGCGGGAATCTTTTGCTCGCCTACGTACTTGTAAAGCGTGTCCGGACTGACTCCCAGGTACTGCGAAGCCTGGCGAATGTTCATCACTTCCCGCGAGTCGGCCATAATTTTGAAACCCTTTTCCTCAGACTCAGGCCCTTTACCGCTTGCTGCCCCAGGCCCTAGCTGGGAAGAACCCTCGCGTAAAAACCTCTTCGAGAGGATTCAGGTGTCCCGAGCATATATCAGCCGGAAAAGCACTTGAGCTAAAGGCGGATTTCCGAGATTTACCGTGTTTTATGCCTGTTTTCTGGAAAGTAACCAATCGAGGGCCGGAGGGCAGTTCAACATATGGGGTTCATGACAAGTCTAAACACCATGAGATGTGGTGCCAACTCACAAGCTCGACCCTCCTCGCGGGAACCGTAACTAAAGTACTAGAGACGGTACGAAGGGGTGGGCACCGTGAGAAGACTGGGGCTTGGGCAAGGGCTCGGACGAATGAAACCATGATCCAGAAGTATGACCATCTCAATCGCGCTACAACACGTAAACTCGCAAGCCAGCGCCACTTTACAGGGAATCGCCACCAAGGTCCCGGAGTCAAAAACCATCCGCGCGGGCGTTTGCTGGTGATATCGGTGCTTACTTCTGCGACCACGGACCAATGAGGTAATCTATGAAGCTCTTACCGGAGGAAAAGATTGCGCTACCTTGATCGCTTGCAACCGCTGGCCCTGCTTGTCTTGCGGGTCGTGCTCGGCAGCATCATGATCGCTCATGGATACGGAAAAGTGTTCGGGGGATTTTCCCATGTTCGCGACATGGTGCAACACATCGGATTTCCCGCGTGGATGGCCTATCTCCTGGCAGGGACGGAATTCTTCGGAGGCATACTGATCATCGCCGGCTTGCTTACCCGCTTCGTCGCCGTAGCCATGCTGATCGATATGTCCGTCGCCATCTGGAAGATTCACTGGCACAACGGATTCAAGGCGCAGGGCGGATACGAGTTCCCGCTCTCGGTCGCGGCGATCGCCTTCGCACTCATATTTTTCGGCGCAGGCCCAATCGCACTCGACAGCATCCGCCACGGCGGTGGAGGCGGAAGGCTGAAATCAAAGCCAGGCTCCCGGATTTAGGGCGTCAGCTCGAACACGAGGCCACTACCAACCCCACCAATCGCGGTTGTGCCGTAAAAGTTGCCCGCCTTACTACGCAACAAGCCGTAGTAGGGTTGAGCTCCGTCCGGGTTGTCGCTGAACCGATGGACGATGCTCTCCTTCCACTTGCCGCCGGAGCTAGGAGTCAGTTTGAAAACGATGCCATCGTTATTGGTGTCGCCACCCGCGGAGGTAGTCCCATACAGGCTACCGTGCGCATCAAAGGCAAGCGTCGAAGTCGGCGAGTTTCCGTCCGTTCCAGTTTTGAAGCTATACAGTACGCTCTCCGTGAATTTGCCATTCGACTTGGTCAGCTTGAAAACCGAGCCCAGCCCGTTTGCGCCGCCAAAGTAAGTTGTGCCGTAGAGATTTCCCTTGGAGTCGGCAATTACTCCGCCGAACGGAAATCCCGCGTTCGGGATACCTTTGAAGGCGTCGAGAGTTTTGAATTTCCATTTGCCGGATACAGGAGCGAGCTTGAATACGACACCGCATTGGCAGGTTGCATCGCCGCCGAGTTCGGCGACACCGAATATGTTCCCGGCTTTATCGACGAGCAACGGTCCCAGCGAACCGACGGCGCCATCTGCTCCACCAGTGAAGGTGTGCAGCACGGTCTGCTTCCAGCCGCCGCCCCTGACCGGCGAAATCTGATAGACCACTCCGCAACCGCCGCCGTTACACTTGTGCAGATTGCCTCCGTCGGGTGTGGTTCCATAGAGGTTGCCAACGCTGTCGAAGGCCAAAGTGCCGCCGGGGCCAAACCCGTCCTTGCCACCGGTAAAGTTGTACATCACAGTTTCGACCCAACTCTTGCCGGATTTCGACAGGAGAAAAACGACGCCGCAACCATCCCCACTACAAGTCCCGCCTGACCCTCCAGCCGCGGTCGTGCCGTAGAGATCTCCCTTGCTGTCCAATATGACTCCGCCATAGGGGTTCTTGCCGTCGCTTCCGCCGGTGAAACTGTACAGCACCGTCTCTCGCCATTTGCCTCCGGCAAGCGGGGAGAGTTCGAACACTGTGCCGCAACCGCTCGTGCAGAGCGAACCGGTTCCGCCATTGACTGTGGTTCCGTACAGGTTGCCGGCCGCATCTGCGGCCAGAGTCGCCGCAGGATCGCCTCCATCATTCCCGCCCGTAAAGCTGTACAAGACTTTCTCTTTGCTGGCCGCCCAAGCGCCGTTCGCGAGAGTCACGGTCACTGCCACGATCGCCAGAGTAGTGGTCACGGAATACCAAAACTGCCTGCTTTTCATTTCGCATCCCCCTCGGAATCGGTTCTGCTTTGAAGATCAAGATCGCGGAGAATCGATAGCGGACTCGGACTATACCACGGAACGCCCTGCGAAACACGCGCTCAGCGCGGTTTTGACAGTCTTTTTACAACTTGGCGCGATGGGTGGAGAGCCAGAAGGATACGTTTCACGCTTCTATGTTCGGCGGAGCGGATGGCCTATTCAATGAGCACCCCGCCGATCTACCTGGACGCAGGGAATCTTGAAGGCTGATTTTTTTTCTTGACACTAATCGTGACTATTTTTAGCATATTCGGCAACGACTAATCCTTCGTCCCAAATGGCGGATCGGAGGCGAGGCATGAACACCGAAGTAAACCCGCCGATACTCTGCCACATCTGTGGCGAAGCCGTCAGCCTAACGTCCGATACTGTCGCGGACGAAGACGGCAAGTCCGTCCATGAAGGCTGCTATGTGGCGCGGGTGCTGCCTTCTGAGACGGGCCAGGAAGAGGCTCATTAAGCCCCGTTCTGAAAATTCTCGCTTACTCTCTCCGTTACGGCGAACTGCCCCACTCAAGCCAAAGGACGGCTTGAATCGGCCACCCCGCGATCTCCAGCGATGCTTAACTTTTTACATTGCTATGACAAACTCACAGCGCAGTGGCGTTATTGTCGGCATCGCAAATCGGCCACAACCATCGTTCTGACGTGTCCGCAATCACCGGAGGAGGACCCTTGAGAAAACCACAAATGCTGGTTGCCGCAGTACTCTCACTCGCGCTGACAATGGCCACACCGCCAGCGAGTGCGCAATTCACCTTCAACCTGCTGCATACGTTTACTGGGGGTACAGACGGGAACTACCCCGAGGGGGGCGTCATCCAAGATGCGGATGGCAATCTCTACGGGACCACGGCTTTTGGCGGGGTAAACTGCGAAAACCAAGGCTGCGGAACGGTGTTCAAGATCGACAAGAATGGCCAATACACTGTGCTCTACGGATTCCTTGGCGGCAGCGATGGCGCGGCTCCCAGGGCGGGCCTAGCTCGCGATGCCGGCGGCAATCTCTATGGTACGACTCAAGGGCAAGGCGGCGTTGGCGCGGCGTCCACGGTGTTCAAGGTAGACAAGAATGGAAATGAAACCGTGCTTTTCAATTTTAACCAGGCTGGGGTCGGGGGGTCGGCAAACTCCACTCCGATTCTGGACGCGGCAGGCAACCTTTACGGGACGACACCCGCCGCCTTCATTGACCATTGCCACTTTAAAGGGAAAATATATGAGTGCGGTCTCGTCTTCCGACTCAGCAAGAGTGGGGCCTTCACCCTCGTCCACACCTTCAAGTCCAAAACGACCGGGATAAATCCCAATGGGAACCTGGTCATGGATGCCAGCGGCAACCTATATGGCAGCACAGTCTTCGGCGGCTACGGCGGCAGTGCCGCGTGCGGTTCAGGTTACAATTTCTTCGGCTGCGGAACCGTTTTTAAGATCGGCAAGGACGGTAAATTCTCTTTGTTGCATGTCTTTCACGGTAAGGCGGACGGTTCATTTCCTGTGGGCGTGGTCGGCGATGGTGCAGGCAACCTCTATGGCATCACCGACTCGGGCGGAGACCTTAAGTGTTCCCCAGAACTCCGCGGTTGCGGAAATATTTTCAAGATCGACAACACGGGAAAATTCAGCGTGCTCTACGAATTCCATCCACAGTTTCCCGGCTTGATCATGTACAACAATTTGTTCCGGGATTCGCAGGGGAACCTCTATGGCACCAACGAAGGAGGCGGCGCTCACGCCGGGGGCTACTTGTTCAAGTTGGACGCAAAGGGGAACTTCACCGATCTCTACGATTTCCCCATCACAAGTTCGTCTGACGGGGCTTCCCCGTTCGGTGCGATCCGGGCTCCGACCGGCGATTTCTACGGCACGCTAGGGATGGGCGGCGCTGCTGGATGCGGCTTTCTGGGCAATGGCTGCGGAACCGTGTTCAAATTGACGCCTTAATTCAGTGGGGCCGGGTAGGGCGGGCTGCCCCGTTGGGTGCCGCGGGAAAGCATGGGCCAGTCCGGGAATTTGTGATCGCTGCATCGCTACGACTTCATCGTGGAGAGTGGAAAAAACCTTTGGCGGGTGCAAGTCAAAACCAGCAGCTTCATGAAGCGCGGATTGTATCGCCTGTGCATTTACAACAGCGGGAACCGGGCAGGGCATGCTTACACCGTGGCTGAGATTGATTTTGTAGCGGTCCTCATTGTTCCGCAAGATACCTGGTATATTCTGCCAGTGCGCGAGGTATTGGAACGCCAGATGTTGTTTTTTCGTCCCAAAGGATACCCGCGACCGGACCCCTACGCCTGCTACCGCGAGGCCTGGCACCTGCTGCGCGAGCCGGAGGGCCTTACGTTCGGGTGAGGTGGAGTCGCCCTCTTAGTAATCGGTCAGCTCTTTCATAGCCCGCAACAGATCTTCGGCCTGAGGCAGGATGGCATCTTCCAGAATCGGTTGGTAGGCGACAAACACATCCTTTGCGGCCACTCGACGCACGGGCGCGTCCAGGTGATCGAACAGTTGGTCGGCAATTCGAGCCGCGATCTCCGCTCCGTAACCCCAGCTCAGAGTATCTTCGTAAGCGATCAGCGCCCGATTGGTCTTGCTCACCGAAGCGGCGATCGTATCCCAGTCAAACGGATTCAGGCAGCGCAAGTCGATCAACTCGACTTTGACTCCCTGCTCGCGTTCCAATTTCTGCGCGGCTTGCAAGGCCCGCGGAACAACCGCTCCGTAGGTGATCACGGATAGGTCCGTCCCTGCCTGTACTACCTTCGCCTTGCCGAAGGGAATTGTGTAATCCGGCCCCGGATCTGGCGCGCGGCCGAAGGTCTCGCGATAAAGCCGCTTGTGTTCCAGGAACAAAACCGGATCGTCGCAACGAATTGCTGTACGGAGCAATCCAGCCGCATCTAATGCGTTTGAGGGAAACAGCACCCGCATTCCGGGTGTGTGCGTAAAGATGCTCTCGCCACACTGCGAGTGATAGATGGCGCCGCCAGTCAAATATCCGCCGATGGCAACCCGAATGACGCAGGGCGACGAGAATCCATTATTGGAACGCCAGCGGATCAGCGGCAGTTCATCCCGCAGTTGCATCATTGCTGGCCAAATGTAATCGAAGAACTGAATCTCGACGACCGGCTTCATCCCACGCGTCGCCATGCCAACCGCGCGGCCCACGATGTTCGCCTCCGCCAGCGGCGAATTGAAGACGCGGTCGGGGCCGAAGTCGTTCTGCAAGCCATAGGTGAGCTTGAAGACTCCGCCTTTGCCCTTGATCAGTTTTTCTTTCAGATACTGTTCGCGACTGCAATCGGCCACATCTTCGCCGAAGACCACAATGCGCTCATCGCGCCGCATTTCGTCACGCAGCGTGGCGTTGATCAGATCGGCCATGGTCTTGGGAGCAAGCTTCTTGCCGTCCGCCGCCGGAGCAGCAAACGCCGGCTCAGCCTGCAGCGCCGAAGATGTAGGATCAAGATCCGGCGAGTAAATGTACTGGAAAATGGTGTCGGGCGTAGGTGGAGGTGCAGCCAATGCTTGATCGACCGCGACCTGCAGGTCGTCTTCTACTTGCTTCTCCAGTTTGTTAATTCCGTTTTCGTCGAGGATGCCCTCACGAATCAGAAACATCTGCATGCGCGTGATGGGGTCGCGAGCGGCGTCAAGATTGCGCTCGGTATCCGGCCGGTAAAGCCGCTCGTCATCGGAGAGAGAATGCGAATAAGGCCGGATCACATGCGCATGGATGAACCCCGGCCCTTCCCCGGCCCGGCAGTAAGCCACGGTGCGGGCAAAGGCGGCGTAAGACGCAACCGGATCGGTGCCGTCAATCTCCTCAAAATGGAAATTCGGAAAACCCGCGACCAGTCGGGAGATGTTTCCCCCCGGGGTCTGTACTTCGACCGGGACTGAAATGGCGTATCCGTTATCTTCGATCACAAATAACACCGGCAACTTGCGATTGGAAGCGGTGTTCATCGCCTCCCAGAACTCGCCTTCGCTGGTGGCGCCGTCTCCGAGGGAAACGTAGGTGACCTCGTCGCGCTGGAATTTCACATCTTTAAATTGGCGGTAATCTCCCTCGCTCTTTTTGGCCGCGCTCGAGTGAGCCGCAAAGTAGCGGCCAGCTTCCGCGCAGCCCACCGCTTGTAGAATCTGAGACCCAGTCGGAGAAGACTGCGTGACCACATTCAATTTCGGAAAGCTCCAGTGCGAAGGCATCTGCCGCCCACCGGATTGCGGGTCGGCGGCGGCACCGACAGCCATCAGCAGCATCTCGAGAGGCGTCGCCCCCAGAGCCAGACACAGAGCGCGATCCCGGTAATACGGATAAAACCAGTCGTATCCGGGCTTCAGGGCAAAGCCCGCCGCCACACCAACGGCTTCGTGACCCGCTCCCGAAATCTGGAAGAAGATTTTTTGCTGGCGCTTGAGCAGGATTTCCCGGTCGTCGACACGCCGGGAGGTGTACATGACCCGGTAGGCCTCAATCAGTTGCTGGCGCGAAAGCCCCTCGTAAGTCTTGCCCGTGCTTCTGATTTTCTCGTCGGACACACCAGCCGGTTTAGAATCTGTTTTGGTCGCCATCGCTTCTCCATTGTAAATCCAGACCAGCGGTTGAGAACAGCACTCAGCATTTCAGCACTCAGCCAGATCAGCACTTGGCCTTCCACGGCACAGCAGAACTCACTCTCCCCGACCAAGTGGTATTTGCTGATCTGCCTGGGTGCCGATTGCTTATCATCATTTATCCTGAAAACAGCATGATCAAATTCCATCGCCAATTCGATCCTCGCCAGATCAAGCTTTTGATCTTCGATCTCGATGGAACTCTGATCGACTCCCGCCTCGACCTCATCCACTCGGTAAACGCCATGCTCAAACACTTCGGACGCCCCGAGTTGCCCGGCGACGTAATCGCTTCCTACGTAGGCGACGGCGCCCCCATGCTGGTGCGTCGAGCCCTCGGCGATCCCCGCGATGAAGGCGTGATCAAAGAGGGGCTGGAGCACTTTCTCGGATACTACCGTGTTCACAAACTTGATCACACCCACCTCTACGATGGCATTAGAGACATGCTTGCCGCGGTTCGCCACTCCAATGGCATCCCACGCCAGATGGCCGTGCTTTCCAACAAGCCAGTCAATCCATCACGGGCCATCGTCGAAGCGCTCGGCCTCGCTGAATTCTTTATTCACGTTTATGGAGGAAATAGCTTCTCCACTAAGAAGCCCGATCCCAAAGGCGCCCAGACTATCCTGCGCGAGACGAAAACCCGTCCCGACGAAACATTGATGGTTGGCGACTCGTCCGTCGACGTCATCACCGGGCACAACGCCCACCTCTGGACGTGCGGCGTAACCTACGGCTTCGCTCCCCACACGTTATGCGAGGCCCCGCCGGATGTCACAGTCGACAGCCCGCGGGAGTTGGCGGAGGTATTTGCAGATTCAAAGGGCAGTCCTTTGTGAACCTTCGTGTCCTTAGTGGTTAATGCCTTTTGCCCGAACCGCGCGATAAACTGCATTCGAGAATGGACAACTTCAGCCCCGCCGAACTGCGCAAACTTCGCAGCCTGAAAACCCCCTACGGAATCCAGCGCCTCCTTGACGACATGCCGTACCACCTCGAGGACACCGCCTGGTCGCCTCGCCGCGTGCTGCGAGAAAACACCAGCCACTGCTGCGAGGGCGCCATTTTCGCGGCCGCAGCCTTGCGGGTAAACGGCTACCCACCCCTGTTGCTCGACTTCGAGGCCGACCACGACACCGACCACGTTCTCGCCGTCTATCGCGTGAACGGGCACTGGGGCACGTTAGCCAAATCCAACTACAGCGGCTGCCGCTATCGCGAACCCGTTTACCGCACTCTGCGCGAGCTAGCCATGAGCTACTTCAACCTGTATTTCAACATGCGCCGCGAACGCACCCTTCGCACTTTCTCCCGCCCGGTAAACCTCGTCCGCTTCGATCACTTGAACTGGATGACCACTGAGGAGCCCGTCTGGTTTATCGTGAACCACCTCTTCGACATTCGCCACTACAAGCTGCTGCGTCCTAAGATGATCAAGAACCTGCACCGGGTGGACGAAAGATTGTTCCAAGCCGAGTGCCTGGGCAAGGCATTGCGCTAGGGAAAAGTTTGGTGTGCCTCTGTGTCCTTTGTGGTTCTAGCATTTGCACTTCATCAACCACAAAGGACATAAAGGTACACAAAGGTACACAAAGGAAGAATGTCACGGAACTGCACGTAAGAAACCGGCAACTTAATTGGAGAAACCCTAGATTAGGCCCCCAGGGTCTGCAACATCGCGGAACCATCTGGGTTTAAATCCCGTACCCATGTTCATGCACGCCAGAGCCGCTCTGCTTATTTTTCTAGCCTTCGTACCTGCGCTTGCCCAGGACGCTGCTTCGTCAAATCCACAGGCCAGCCCCGAGCCCTATCTTTCCCAGGACCAGATCCGCGAACTCATCCGCCACACCGCTGAAAACGACATGGAGAACGACAAGCGCCAGCGCGACTACACCTATATTCAGCGCGAGGAGCAGCACAAACTCGATGGCAAAGGCCAGGTAAAATCCACGGAGATTAAAACCTCCGAGATCATGGAGCTTTACGGCGAACAGGTCGAACGCCTGATTTCGAAAGACGACAAACCGCTCTCCGACAAAGACGCGAAGAAAGAAGAAGAAAAAATCCAGAAGGTAATCGAGAAGCGCAAGAACGAATCCGAACACGACCGTAAGAAGCGCGAAGAAAAAGAAGAAAAAGACCGTGAGCAAGGTCGCCAGTTCGTGCGCGAGGTGGCCGACGCCTACAACTTCCACTTCGCCGGTATCGAGTCTCTAGCCGGACGCGACGCTTACGTCATCGACGCCGAGCCCCGCCCCGGTTACCAGGGGCACTTGAAAGAATCCAAATTCCTCCCCAAGTTCCGCTTCCGCGCCTGGATCGACAAAGACGAATCGCAGTGGAAGAAGCTCGACATCCAGTGCATCGACACGGTTTCCTGGGGGCTGTTTATAGCCCGCATCCACAAGGGATCGCGCATCGTCATCGAACAGACTCGCATCAACGACGAAGTCTGGTTGCCCCAACACATCAACCTGAAAGTTGACGTGCGCCTCGCCCTGCTGAAAAACTTCAACGTCGAAGACGACATCACCTACCGTGACTACAAGAAATTCCGCACCGACACGAAGATTGTTCCCCTAGGCGAAATCCAGCAACACTAGAACGCTTCTGATTTTGGGTGGCGCGGCGCTTCAGTGCTGCGGTAGCGCTTGCCTTTTGAATTCGGCATTAGCCGCTGAGGTCGAAATCATTCCATGGACCCTCGAGCCATGCCCTAACCAACGTCTATTCAACGACGCCTTCAGGCGCTGAGCGAAGAGCAGACTCCTTGAGCAAACTCAACAGCCTTGCCCAACAAACAAAAGGCTCCTCCCGCGAGGAAGGAGCCCGATGAACGCCTCGTGCGGCTAGAAAATAATCTTGCCCACGAGTTGCATGTTAAAAGGTTCGCCAGGACCAAGCCCAGGCGCGCCGTTGAAGTCGCCGATGGTGTCACCGACGACGCCGCCGGCAAATCCGTTGGGGCATGTCGCAGAAATCGTGCACGAACTGGCACCCACGGATCCTGAGCCCGAAGCCAGGTTCTTGCGATTGATTACGTTGAACATTTCCGCACGAAGCTGTATTCTCACCCGCTCCGTGATGGGAATATTTTTGATGACTGAGAGATCCACATCAGCGAAGCCAGGACCATAAAACGCATTTCGGCCGAGGTTACCGTTCGGGCCTCCCGGGCAAACCGCACCCGAGAAGAGGGTTGTCCCCGGAGTACAGTAAGCCTGCGGGTTCACCCACGGCTCGCCTCCATTAGCGGCGCTGAAGCTATGAGAGACGCCACTGAATGGGTCAGAGATAATGCTCAAGCCCGACCGTTGCGTTCCCGAATCGAAGTTGAACGGCTGGCCGCTGTGGAACGACCACAGGCTGCTGACCTGCCACCCGTGGGTCAAGATCTTCGGACCATGCGAGGATCCGGGGATGTCATACGTCCAGAAAGCGGTGAAGTTGTTGCGGGTGTCGAAATCTCCGCTTCCGTAGTCCAACTTCGGGTTCGTGGGATTAAACAGAATCGAACCGCGGTATTCCGTCATTACGTCCAGTTCGTGCGCCCACGTATACGCGAACTGGGATGACAACCCGTGCCACGCCCTGATCCTGAGAGTAGTCTGCAGGGAGTTGTAGTTGGAGTTGCCGACGCTGTTCTCTTGAAGAACTGAACCAATATTCGGATACGTGCCAACCAAACCGCTCGTGTTAAGCTCCTCCATCACTGCCAGTTTGTGTCCCGCGCTGCCCACATAACCAACCTGCCAGACTGCAGCGTTGCCTAGCGCTTTTTCAATATTGAGGTTGTAGTTGTAGAAGTAGGGAGTCCGGAAATTCTGGTTGACGGAATACACGTTGTAGGCGTTAGCTCCGCATCCGCTAAGCGTCGGGCAGGTGGTAAGCCCCGGGAAAATATACGCGCCGGACTGCCAGGTGTACCCACTACGGCTGTAGTTATCGACCGGGTGCGGGCCAATCGGATTGTCTTGCAAGCCGTCCGCCGCTCCGCTCGGAGGACGGAAATCGAGAAACGGATTCATGTTGATCTGGTCGTAAAAGACTCCGATTCCGCCCCGTACCACCAGGTCCGCACGGCTGGTGGGTTGGTAGGCAAAGCCGAACCTGGGGGCGAAGTTGTTGTGATCGGGCGGGAAGATGGAGCTGATGCCATTCCCCTGAATCTTCAATCCCTGGTTAGGGATGAAGACGGCAAGATCCTTGTTCGTACTGTGCAGCGGCCCGATATATTCATACCTTAGTCCGAGGTTCAGATTCAATTTTCGCGTCACCTGCCACGCATCTTGGCCGAAGAAGTCAAAACCGTTCACTCTGACGAACCTCTCCGCATCTCCGACTGCAATGGTGGAGGTCGATACATCGCCGGCCAGGAAGTCGGCCAGAGCTACGGTGTTGCCACTTAACGCTGCGCACGCGGCAGGCGCATTAGGATTTGGCGCTGACGTGGGACCGCACGAAGTTGGCCCATTCCATGGCCCTTGCGTACCATCGAAGTTAAAGCCTCCCAGCGAGCGGCGGAAGTAAAATTCGTCCACGCGGCCCTGCCGCACCTCGCCCCCGAAGCGGAATTGGTGCTTGCCCATCGTGTAGGAAACGATATCGGTCAAGTGCCCGGTGATGTCGTTGCGGCCTTCCGGTGGCGTGATGCCCACCTGATCGAAGCCCGAGATTGCGATGTTGGGCGCGCCAAATATCGGCTGTCCGTTGATCAGCGCGTCCGGGCTGGTGAACAGGCCAAGCGCTCTCTCGTTGAAGCTGTTGTTCGCATCATGGAAAACCTGGTTAAAGTAGCTGACGCCAAACAGTATTTGATTCGTTAACTTGGGCGTGAACACCGAATTTAACACCAGCGAGTAATTCTGCACGTGTATCGGAGCCACCTCGAAGTAGTATCCCAGGTTCGAGCTGGCGGTGGCTAAAGCCAGGCTGGCGCCCGGCGGTTGGGTTTGGCTGCCTTGTCCCACAAAGAAGTGGAACGAGAGATGCTCGTTGGGCGTGAAGTTATGGTCCAGTTTAACCACGCCATTCTGGCTGTAGCCTGTTCCTGGCACAGTGGCAAAGTAATTGTTGGTAAGAGCCGGAAGACCCACGATTGAACTGGGCCAAAGCGTCGAAAGCAGGGTCTGAGAAAGTGGATTTACCAATGCCGGTGTGGTGTAGGTGCCATACTTGTTTCCCGGGTTATTTATCAGGTCCGTCGCCAAACCCACCCATGCCGCCGACGGTTCCGTAGACAATCCCGTCAGTCCGAAGATGTAGTTCTGCTTCTCGAACCCCAGGAAAAAGAACGTCTTGTCTTTGATGATGGGCCCGCCCACGGTGAAACCGGTGTTGTAATTGCGTAGTCTCGGCGGCTTCGGGAAGTCCGGCGTGGCCACAAAAAATGGCGAAGACGCGGCATAGAACTCATTGCGGTTGTAGTAGTAGCCAGTCCCGTGCCACTGGTTGGTGCCCGATTTGATCGCCAGATTGACGGTCCCGCCCGCATTGCGTCCGGTCTCGGCATTCGATTGCGTCTGCGCCGAGAATTCGTCAATCGCATCAATTGGCATCACCACACCGGCAATCCCGGAAACGCCGCCCTGGTTCACCGCAGGGATGTTGTGCCAGAAGTCGTTGTTATCGGTTCCATCGATCTGCCAGTTCATCTGGTTGGCACGCGTCCCGTTGAGCGAGCCGAAGCCGCCCACGGCGTAGCCTCCGTAGCCGGGGGCAACCGCGATCAACTGCGAAAAATCCCGCCCATTCAACGGCATGTCCTGAAGAGCCCGGGTGGTAATGGTGTCGCTCTGCGTGGTTGTAGTGGTATCCACTTCGAGCGCCGCCGCCGACACTTCCACAGCCGTCGTCTCCCGGCCCATGGTGAGTTTAACCGGCACGGTGTAGACGTTGCCCGCCGTCACGTTGACGTTCTCGACATTGGTCTGCTGGAATCCCTTGACCGTGACGGTGACTCGATACGCGCCCACGGGAAGATCCTGAAACGAAAACTCGCCGCCCGATGTCGTGAGCGTGCTGTGCACAATCGCGGTCGCGATCTCCGTGGCTTTTACGTCGGCTCCCGCTACCACTGCCCCCGAAGGGTCGTTAACAGTGCCGTTAATCGCACCTCGGAACGTCTGCGCGTATCCAGTCGCTCCAACCAGTACCAGTACCACCAGGGCTCCCAATAACCGTCGCATCTTGCTACCTCCATCGTTTGCTCGTGAGTTGACTTTCTGAAACCATACGGATTTCCACTTCAGTACCCGCTGATTCACCAACCGACCTGCAACTGCACTCCCGCCCGCGCCGATCTACGGAGTTCATCGCTACCGTAAAAGATGGCCAAGCCAAGCCCCCTTTTTTTGAAGCCCGTATTGTATCGCATGCTAGGCACAAAGCAAGCTAGAAGCGCCTTCGCAGTCAACACTCGATCTTGTTGTGTTGTTATGAATCTAAAGCTGAGGGGCAGCTTCGAATCCTCCAGCACGCTTGCTGGAATCGAACTTCGCGCCCAGTCTAGTGCCATCTCTGGCCGGTCGCATACAAAATTGTTCATAGCTACTATCGGAAAATCGGCGCGAGATGAGAAAGGGCCTGTGAGGCGGCTGAACTACCGAAGAAAAAGGTGGAACGCGATCGCCTCAAAGGCGCGAAGGGGCGACAGAATGCGAAGCCGCGCCCCTTCCAGGCGTCCAGTCGCTGATTGCGGGCTTTTCCGCAACCTCATGAGCCCGGGGAAAAATCGGGAAAACGAATGAGCCCCAGCGGGGCTGCGACGAAACTCCTCGCGGAGAGTAAGCGCCGCGGCGATAGCGCGGCGCAAGACGTTCCAATACTGAAACCCTTACATCTTGGTCAAGGTGAAGTTTCCCGACCCCGTGCATCCCGAAGTCAACCCGGTTAAGGTCCACGTGCCGATGATCGTATTGTTGTTCACCGTACCCTGAAGAACCAGCGTATTACCGGGAGGCGTTCCAGATGTAATCGTCAGTTGGAAGGTGCCGGTAACATTGCCATTCAAATTCCCGCTCAGGATGAAAGATCCCGTTTGCGATCCTCCCGAAGTAAAACAGGGAGTTGAAGTCGTGAACGTGAGATTCGTACCAGTCACCGAGCTGCCATTGCTCTGCAAAGAGGTTGTAAACGTCAAGTCTTGAGTTCCGGTCAACGTCGCGGTCCAATTGCCAGTAACCGTGTTATTGCTCGAACTCCCGCCTCCACAAGCCACCAGGACCAAACCCACCGCCATAACCAGTGCAATTCCAAATTGCCTCATAATGGGGACTCCTGGCGCTTCAAACCCACTGCTCTCCCAAAAGTCGCGCAGCGCGAAGGAAAGCCAGATGTACGATGTCGAACGAAGTTGAAAAGAAAAACAGTGGACGCGCGAATACTAGAGGGCTTGAACTGTGGCGAGGATATGCCGCAGGATGATTGAAGCAATAAGCTGATTGAAGCAATAAGCTGAGTGCTAACTCTTCACTTCGTCCCGCTCCACCACTCCGTCCTTAATGTAAACAACACGGTGCGCGTATTCAGCAATGTCATGCTCGTGGGTTACCAGGACTATTGTGTTTCCCTGGGCTTGCAGGCGGTCCATCAGGGCCATGATTTCGTTGCCGGTTTGCGAGTCCAAATTTCCTGTGGGTTCGTCGGCCAGGATGATTGAGGGGCGATTCACCAGGGCTCGCGCAATTGCTACTCTTTGGCGCTGGCCGCCGGAGAGTTCGTTGGGCTTGTGCATCATGCGCTCTGCCATGCCCACCGAGGCCAACGCTGCTTTGGCGCGCTCTACGCGTTCTTCCGCTGGCACGCCAGCGTAGATCAAGGGCAGTTCCACGTTGTGCAATGCAGTTGCGCGCGCGAGCAGATTGAAAGTCTGAAAGACGAAACCAATTTCTTTGTTGCGAATGCGGGCGAGTTCGTCGTCATCTAATTCGCTGACCTGCTGATTGTTCAGCCAGTACTGGCCTTTGCTGGGTGTGTCCAGGCACCCAATCAAGTTCATCAACGTCGACTTCCCAGATCCGCTCGGGCCCATGATCGCAACGTATTCGTTGCGGCGGATGTTTAGATTTATGCCTCGCAACGCGTGCACCTGCTGCTCCGAACCCATGTCGTACGTTTTCCATAAATCCAAAGTGGAAATCATGAAGGTTTCGGGGGAGAAGGACACTGCGGGTTGCGCGATGTTGATTACTTCTGCGGTTGCCATTCTTTTCTCCATTTCGTCGTCGGACACTTGCCCGCGCTCCGATCCTGATGCTTGCTGCTCCCTTCGCCGGCTTTCGGTTGGACGAACCATCCCCGCGAAGGTTAGAGCCGAACCGCTAACTAGTTTCTTCTTCTTCCTTCTTGGGGGCTGCGTTATCTACTTTTATGCTGCTGCCTGGACGCAGCGTGCGCAACACCTTGTAGCTGCCAGTTACGATTTCATCGCCGGGTTGTAGTCCTTTTATTACTTCGATATCGGTGGTACCGGCGATCCCGGTATCGACCGCGACGAATTCGGCTTTGCGGTTGCGCAGGATGAATACGCCCTGAATCTCCTGCTTGTCTTTTTCTTTCGAGGCCTCGGTCTGGGGCGCGGCGGCCTGCACCGAGCCTTTTTCATCTTTGGGAACGAGGTCGGCTTGACGCCGTACGGTTAAAGCCTGGATCGGAATGGTCAGCACATTCCCCTTGGTTGCGGTCGTTATCTTGGCCGTGGCCGACAGGCCGGGGCGCAGGTCTTCCGGCCGATCCTGCAAAGTCACGACTACTTTAAAATCTTTGGCCTCCTGGCTGGTGCTGATCTGTTGCGAGGTGGACACGCCGGTCGAACGCACGATGGCGTTATCCCCGATCTCGGTCACTACCGCCTTGAAGGTTTTTTTCGGGATCGCATCAATCGTCACCTGCGCTAGCTGGCCCATCTGCACGTTGATGATGTCGGTCTCATCCACTTTGACTTCGGCGGTGATTACGGACATATCGGCCAGCGTCATCAAGGTGCTGCCTGGCGAATTCTGAATTCCGATGACTACCGTTTCGCCTTCGCGCACCGGCAAATTCGTGATCACGCCGTCAAACGGAGCCTGATACGTGGTCTTTTTTAAAACATCATTGGCGTGGGTCAGATTCGCATCGGCCTGTCGAATGCGGCGGTCGGCCGAGTCCTTCTGCGCCTTGGCTTGCGCTACCCGCGCTTCAGCTTGCGCGAGTCCAGCGACGGCGGTTTGGTGAGCCGCCTTTTGCATGTCGAAGTCCGACTTCGAAATGAGCGCGTCTTTGTACAAACCCTGAGCGCGGCTCCAGTCGAGGTCCGAACGCTCGGCATCCGACTTTGCCCGATTGAGATCGGCCATCGAGGTATTCAACGCGGCCTCGGCTGCGACTGCGTCCGTGCGTGCCGCTTCGAGTGAGGCTTGGGTCGCATCCATATCGGCCGAGGGTTGGACGTTCTCGAGTTGGGCCAGCATCTGTCCGCGCTTCACCCGGTCGCCTTCCCGGACGTACAGTTTGGTGATTTTGCCGAAGGCGTTGGCGCCGATATTTACATACGTCTTAGGCTTAATTTCGCCGGATGCGCTCACCACCGCAACCAGATCCATGCGTTGCGCTTTGCCGGTCTGCACCGTAACCACGCCCTTGTGGCTCTGATAAACGGCGAAACCCGCGATGGCAGCCAGTAGGACCACCGATCCGGCACCGATCGCAATTTTTTTCCATGTCTTCATAGATCAGGCGCTCATCAATCCTCTGTCAGTTTCTTGAACGGTCGGTAGGGAAGTGCTTGCGATTCATGGCCATTGCATCGCCCACTTCATTAGATACGGCTCTCCCCAGACAAAAGTTCCCCCATTGCGAACCAGGTGGCGGATACCGGAAATACCGATGGTGCCTCAGGCCGACACGACATTATAGCTTGCAGCGCAAGGGAGGGAAGTGCATGGCTGAGGTCCAGGACCCAGCGAGGCCGTGGGGGATGTGACGGTTTGACACAGCCCGGTATCCCTTGGGTCCCTAATTATAAGCGCAGAACAATGTTCCATATGATGAGAGACATCTCTGAGACTAGGTTCTTTCGCCCCTCTGGGGCTTGATGGTCTCTAAAACTCTACCCACGGCTTGCGCCGTGGGCTGCATTCTTGCGCCGCTTCGCGGCTAATGGCTCGCGGGGCTTAGTAACGTTGTCCAAACTTTGGGCACTTATTCCGGCTGATCCGGTTTGGGTTTTGCGCTATATGGCGGTGGTGTTTGCGAAGTAGGTGCCAGGCTTCTCTGTAGCGGCCCAGCGGAGTCTTTGGCGACGCCGAGGACTTCACAACGAAGGATCTGTGCACTCCGGCGGCAGTGTCGTTAGGGCCAATTGCATAGATCCTTCGGCCCACAAAGAACGTGGGCCTCAGGATGACAGCGTTAATGCAACCCGCAGCGCTTGAAGGCGCCAGTGATTTTGCAGCGGTTGCGGCATCGCTGAAGCGGCGCCCTGATACGAATCGACGTTTTCTCAGCAGCCTGGGAAAGGTCTCCCCTCCCAAGAATTGGCCGATTGGCGCCCGTGCGGGGCGTGCGCCGGAATTGGGGCCGTGGTGGCATGATTGAAGTCATGCCCTCCCAAAACCTAGCCCGCGCCAAACTGTAGGCGAGAACCTGCAGATCGCGGCGTCAGAGTTCAGACGTTGTCTTCCGGTTGATCCGGATCGGATTGTGCCGTGGTGCGGCGGCGGTGTTTGCTTAGTAGGTCCCAGGCTTCTTTGTAGGGGAGGTAGCGGCTTTGGGGGCTGGTGGTGAAGATGTGAACCGTGCTGCGTTTGCCGCCTACGATTAGTTTTGCGGGGAGGATGTACCACAGGTCTTCGGGGATTACGTAGATTGCGAGGAAGTCGAACTCGCCTCTTCTGTAGACCTTGCGGCTGGTGCTTGGCCTGGCGTTACAGACGTAGAAGCCTTGGGATCCCTGGAATCTTTGGCAGGTGGTGGATTTGACCTGGACGCGGATGAAGCGGCCGCGGGTTTCAACGACCACGTCGTAGCGGGCGGAGTCTCCCCAGGGGCGGAAGACGTGGTAGCCCTGTTTTGAAGCTTTCGCCATAAACTGCAGCTCGGCCCACTCGCCGCGACGTTTGCAATGTTCGATCGTGTTCTTGAATTTCATAGGGCAATAAAAAACGCGGCCTAGAGAGGCCGCGTCCCTTTCTTTGACTGTCTGCTTCTATTATATCAATGTGAAATAGGTAGATGTGACATGTTTGCCGAAATTATATTTGGGTTAGATGCAATGAGTTAAGGTCGATCGCGTAAATTTTGCCTATTGACAAGATTTTTGTGATTCACTGTTTTGTCCTATTTCGCTGGTTTCAGTAAATGCTGGAGAGCGAACGTGGCGGCGGAGTGCTTGGCAATCCCTGAGGGCTCCCAACGAAGGATCTGCGGACTCCGGCGGCAGTGTCGCTCGGGCCAATTGCATAGATCCTTCGGCCCACAAAGGGCGTGGGCCTCAGGATGACAGCGGTCGGGATGAGAGCGTTCGGGGAGACAGCGCTGGGGTGGACAGCGCTCGGTCGGGTACTGGCATCCCCTGATCCGCTCTGCGGTGACAACGACCTGTAACGTTTCGGTTGTGGGGGTCACTAACTGAAGGGATCGCATGTTTGACACTCCGGAGTACATTTAGCCTATGCCGCCAGGACTGGACAGCCTCAAACACATCGTGGTGCTGATGATGGAAAACCGATCGTTCGATCACATGCTGGGATCGCTGACTGCGGTGAATCCGAAGATCGACGGAATTGCTGGCTCGCTCAGCAATCCGGATACAACCGGCGCGCCCGTCAATCCGCAACCCTTGGCGGAATTTCAGGGGCAGCTTGATCCTGATCCGGACCACCACTTTCCGGCGGTCGATCTGCAAATCTTTGGTGGGGACACGAGCGCGTCTCGCGTGGCCAACATGCAGGGTTTCGTCAAGAGCTATTTCAACCAGCAGCAGGATGTAAAGCACTCGCAGAAAATCATGTACTACTTCAAGCAAAGCGACTTGCCGGTGCTGACCCAGTTGGCCTTGCAGTTTGCGGTGTTCAACCGCTGGTTCGCTTCGATTCCCGGGCCGACGATCTGCAACCGGGCGTTTGCGCACTATGGAACGTCGTTCGGCCGGGTGGATATGAATCCGTTCGACATCATCGAGCCTTTCAAGAGCATTTACACGCGGCTCATCAACGCGACGCCGAAGCACACGGCCAAGGTGTACTACTACGATACGACCAGCTCGACCATGGAGGTCGCAAACCTGCTGCAGAACCAGCCGGAGTTATTCGGAACCTACAAGCAATTCCTGAGCGACTGCGACAAGAATTTGCTGCCGGAGTATTCGTTTGTCGAGCCGAACTATAACGACCACGACACCGACAGCGGCGAGGAAGTGGCCAGCGACCAGCATCCTGATCATGACGTGCAGGCGGGAGAGTTCTTGATTGCGGAAGTGTACACGCACATCCGGAAAAACCCGAACCTGTGGCCGAACACTGCGCTGCTGGTGGTGTATGACGAGCACGGAGGCATCTACGACCACGTGGTGCCGCCAGCGTGTGCTCCGGACCAGTTCACGGCGGCGGCGAATAACACGGGGACGGGGATGGAGTTCAAGTTCGATCGGTTGGGAGTGCGGGTGCCCGCGGTCCTGATCTCGCCGTGGATCCCACCGAACACGGTGGTGGACCGGGTTTTCGATCACGCTTCGATCCCAGCGACGGTGGCCAAATTCTTTCAAGTGGCCGCACCGTGCTCTCCACGAGAAACGAATGCCGATGTTTTTATCGAGCCGAATGTGCAGCCGGTTGATCCGAACCGCAATCTGCTTTCGCTGGCGACGATGCGGGACGATTGTCCAACGTTTGATATTTAGAGCGGAGTGACCAGAATGAACGTCATCCATGTTCCCAGGCCATCGCCGAAGGCAATGAATCCGAACCGTCCGGCAAATGCGCTGATACTGGCGCAGGTCTCGCATCTACAGCAGGCGGAGAGCCGGCTCCCGCTTCGCTATCGGAGCGAGATTTATATTCACGCCATCAAGACCGAAGGCGAGGCGGCTGAGTACATTCGCGAAGTGACCGAAGCAATTCACCAGGCCCATGCCGATGCTGCGAAGCGACGGGCAAAACGCGCGCCCCGGCGCGGGCTGGAAATTGCCGCTGCGGCGGAACAACCGAAACGGAAGAGCAAAACGAAAAGCAACGAGCGGGCAAAGAAGTAGAGGAGATTCTCTTGGCAATGCGTATGCAGTGGCGCGTGGCGTTGTTGGTGCTGAGTGCATGCACGGCGGCATGGTCACAGGAAAGCAAGTTTCACGCTGAGTTGCGGGGCGAGGAAACGCGCGTGTCTGAGTCATGCGGCAGCTTCAGCTTTAACTGCCCCTATGCGCTCTTTACCGATCACCCGCTTCACATCGCGGCTGGGAGTATGCCTCCGCAGAATGGGTTTGGACTCGGCGGAGCATTCGTCTGGTCGAAGAATACGCGAAATTGGCGGATGAGTTGGGACTTCGATGCGGTCGGCGCCACCAGCGGTGCGTGGCGTGCGGGCGGTTATATGAAGATGGTGCACACGCCGGCAAAGGAGAAGCTTCGCGCCACCCATCCCTATACCATCTTTGATCTCTACGCGCAGTCAATTTCTCTGAACAAGGTCAACTTCTTTGGCCTGGGCAATAACAGCACGCTGGCCGGAAAGTCTCTGTTCGGGATGAGCCAGACTATTGTCGGGGTGAGCGCGATCAAACCGGTGTTTGAGTTGAAAGCGATCCATTGGCTGAATCTCGCATTGCTGGGAGAGTTGAATGGGCGCTTTATTAATATCCGGGGAGAGCACGGGCAGTCCGCGCCGTCGATTGAAACTATGTATACGGATGCGACGGCGCCGGGCTTAAACAGTCAGCCGGGATTCGCTCAGCTTGGCGAAGGCCTGCGCATCAAGCCGGCGATTGGAAATTTGCAGCTGAACTACATGGGGAAATTTCAACAGTTCTTTGCGCCGTCGAGTTCGCACGACTCTTTTCTGCGGTGGACGGTGGATCTGGATCACACGTACTCTTTGTATGGAACGTCGCAGTTGGCGCCTAGCGGGGAACTCGGCCCTGATTCCTGCGCGCATGGGGACGACCCATGCCCGGAGATTCCGCACACGCGGAATTTGAACGGCTCAATTGGAGTGCGGCTGCTGCTCTCGGAGTCGATCACTTCGGGAAGCAGCGTTGTGCCTTTCTATCTTCAGCAGACCTTGGGCGGGCAGGACATCAACAGCCAGTTGGCGCTCGGCAGCTATCAGGACTACCGGTTCCGGGCACCCAATCTCCTGCTCTTGCAGGAAAGCTTTGAGCATTCTATCTGGGGGCCGTTTGGCTTGAAGTTCATGGCAGATCAGGGCAGGGTCGCGCTCACGCGAGGCGATCTGGGGTTCAGCCATCTAAGGCACAGCTTTGCCGCCGGGTTGACGCTGCGGGCGGGCGCGTTCCCCATGGTCTCTATGATGTTTGCCTGGGGTGGACCCGAAGGCAACCACAATATCTTCAATTTGAACACGTCGCTGCTAGGGGGTTCGGCGCGACCGTCGTTGGACTGATCGCGCCGTAGATACGATCTCGCCTTGCTTTGATCATTCCGTCGCTAGGTTTGAATTTGTTGCCGGATGCGGGGCGCGTCCAAACATGATTCCGGTTTCTACTTCCACCGGATGGCGATCCCGCAGGTACGGTTTGAATTTCCATTGTTTGAAGGCATCCGTTATGGCCTTTTCCTGGTCGGGGAAGGCGCTTAGAAAGTGGATGTGTTTTACTCTACCTTCTTTGTCGATGATGATCCGGACGGGAACAGCGTTGAATTTGTGTTCACTGAAGATTGGATCGACGCGGGCAAGCACGTTTTCATCCCTTGCGTAGTCTTTAATGCAGACGGGGACATCGCCGCCTCCGGTGCCGGCTGTGGGATTGGCTTCGGCAGGGAGTTCCATCTTGTTCAGGTCCAGCATTAGGTTTTCCAGTAGTTTCGTATCCCGGCTGGTTAGCACGAACTGCACCGCATGGCAGCGGATTTCGGTTGCCAGCACATACCAATGCAGCTGGGCTATGGGAGACCGATAGGCGAAGAACGTGAAGGGACGGCCGCCGATCTTGGTTGGCGTCGGTGACAGCTCCAACTTGTAGTCGGACTGTAGATTGTCCTTCGAGTAATTGACTAACTCGAGGGCGTTGGCGGCGGGGAGGGTGGTGAAGAACATGTCCTCGGCGGTGATCAGGATGCTGCCTCGGGCTGGGCCTTTGAATGTGTCCGCAGGGCTAAGTTGCGCCAGCACGTAGCGGCCGCTGTCGGATGGAGGCGGACCTTTGTATTTCTCGGTCCAGTCCTTGGGCAGAGCGTAGGTCATTCCGAAATACTGGTCGCGGAAGACGTTGTTGGTTACGCTTCCGCCTTCGGGGATGGGCGTTTCGGAGTCGCTGGCACTTGGCCATGCTCCCTTGACCAGAATGACTCCGGTGGGAACTTTCGTCGGGGGCGGTGTGCCGTTGAAAAAGTCGCCGCCGTTCTTGGGGGCGCTTTGACCCGAGGCAAGCAACGAAGCGGCGAGAACGACCGAAGGATAGAACAATCGACGCTGCATATTTCTCCTTCGCCAGGAACTGGGCCACGGATTTCCACCGATATTCACGGACATCATTCTTACTTGAATCCGTGTCCATTTGGGTAAATCCGTGGCTATTGTTAGTTATAGGGAGCGCAGGAAGTCCAAAATTTCCTGCTGCTGAGTGGGACTTAAGCTGTCGAAATTGTCCTCGACAGGAGTGGCTTCGCTGCCGTTGCTGGCGTGGGCTTCAATGGCGGCATTCAGGTTGGTAGTGCGGCCATCGTGCAGGAGAAAGATTCGCTGTCCCAGGCCCCACAGAGGAGCAGTGCGGAACTGGTCGCCGCCGGCGCCGCCCTGGGAGACGTTGTCTGCCAGGCCGCCGCCCATGTGATGGATCTCGATATCTGAGAACGCATTCACTGGGGCGTTGCTCAACGCTGGAACGAAGCTCGACGCCTGCGTCGAACCGGGCGACGTATTGTGGCAGACCGCGCAGCCGATGGCGTTGAACAACTGGCCGCCAGCGGAGATAGTGCTGGCGGAAACCTGCTGGCCATTCAGCACTACTCCGCCCGGTTGCGGCGGAGCCAGAAAGCGCATGAAATTGGCAAAGGCAGAGACGTCGTCCAGAACTGCTGCTTGCGGCGTAGAGTTTGGGTTCGACGTGTCTTCCGGATAACCCTTTTGGGAGAGATTCAGGCAGCTCGACGGAAGGCCGAGTAGTTGCTGGTCCTCCCCGGGCAGTGGACGGTCCTGGGGGAAGAGTTCATTGCTGATGCCCATTTCCACGTTGTAGGCTTCGCCGGTAAAGATGTGCAGCGACTTGTTCTGTGCCTTCCAGCCAAAACGGCTGATGGTACCATCGTTGCCGTTGTGGTTGAAGGTGCCGGAAATGCCAAGGTTGTTGTTATTGTTGTTCGCCTGATTTTTTAACAAGGTTGAGTCGTCGAGGTTCTCGATCAGGCCCGCGCCAAAGGTTGGCGTGGGAATACGGAAGATGATGTTGCCCACTTGCCCGGCATAACTGAAGCTGGGCTGCGGCAGGTTGCAGTTGCCGGCATCGGTGCGGCCGCTGACCGTAAAGAGGTCTTCCACTCCGCCGTTGGGAGCGTTGTAGTTGACGGTGCCGTTCGCGTTAAAGAAGAACGGGAACCGGGCTTCGCGGGCGGGCCCGTTGGCAGTAATGAAGTAGGGGGTCTGGTCTTTAGGGGCGACGGGGCTGCCCGCAAAGGCGAATTGGGGATTGCTGGCAGGACCGGTCCCACCAATTGCAGGTTGCGCGTGACACGAAACGCAGCTGTTCGAGTTGAATCGCGGTCCCAGACCGATATTGTTGCCGCCGGAAACCGCCTCCACGTCCTGGAAGCGAATTTGACCGTCCTGGAAAAACGGCAAGAATCCGTTTGGGTCACTGGTAATGATGGTCGCGCCGGTGCCGCGGTTGGCGCTCTGAACTCCTGGGTCGGTTTGAGCGAATGCTATTCCGGCGAGGAACAGCACTGCCAAAGTCGAAACTGATGCGAGCTTCGTCTTGATCACAATTCCTCCTTCTAAGTGTCTGGCGAATTTTTGATCGCTTTCACCTTTGATCTGCGCCCCATGAAGTACCCCCGGGGATTTCCGCCACGCGGGCTACTGTTGAGTCCGCGAAAATGTGGCGGGTGAAGGCTCTTTGGGTGGACAGCTTCAGGCACACGAATAGCGCGCGAAGCTGCATCCAGTCATGGAGCATGCTCCAGTGAAGTCGTCTTGACGGTCGACGCGGAAGTTCACCCAACGCAAATTTTCTGGGTGGGAGCGAAGTGTATCGCCACGTCGGAAGACACAATGCTCACAGCCCAGCGAAGATGGCGCAGAAACTGTCAGTCCGAAGTGCCGCCGAGATTAGTACGGCTCCAAATGAGAGTCAATAAAAAAATGCTTGCGTATGCACTTTCTATTCGGCGGCGAACAGATCTGCCGCAGAATGTTCGCTGTGGTGGCTGCACAGCGCGGACGCGGTGATGGCGCGCAATGTCCAAGTGCTAGACTATTCGGTCATCGGAGAGGCGCTTCTATGGGTGAAGTCCCGGAACTCAACACGACGATTCGGAAAACGCTCGAACTCGCGTCCCGCTGTAGCCAGACTGAAAGCACCGATAATTATGGTGCTTTGGGCGATCAGGTCGAAGAACTCGAAGGGCAAGCACGGGAAGCTTTTCAGGCGAAGATGAACTTCGCGTCGTTGTTGTCCAAACTGAAAGCCGGAAAGCCGCTGATGCCGGCTGATTTGAAAACGCTGGAGCTGCTGATCGTCGGAGACGCCGAGTACTTCCTGAAGTATGAAACCGAATTCGATCGCTGGAAGAACGAGATCCAAGAGTTGGTCGGAGAAATATCCAAATTGCAGTCCGAAGATCTGGATGTCGAGGGCCTTATGCATTTACGCGCCCTCTGCGCTGAAGTGCGCCGGGTCCTACCTGCCGTTGTTTATTACCTTGATCAAAAGGAACGGGCCAGGAAATTTCAGCAAGCGATGCAAGGGCCGATTGACGCGGACGCCAGTCGAGTGCTCATCGAGATCATCGAGCAAATGTTAGTGTCAGACAAAATGTAGCAATGTCGATATGGACGTCCCGGTTTGCGTTTTTGCGAATGTCCTCGTTTGTGTACCGTTGTGTTCTTCGTAGTTCCAGCTTTTGCCTTCGCTGTCACGCAGCTCGCGCGGCGCCTCCTTTGCCCACGGTGTTAGACTGATCGGTCATTTTCCAGGGAGGACTTTTCTTGTCGACTGATCCTGTTTTGGTTGTCCATGGAGGCGCTTGGGCGATTCCGGATGATATGGTCGAGGCGCATCTTAACGGAGTTCGAAACGCTATGGCTGCGGGCTGGCAAGTGCTGCAGCGTGGCGGCTCGTCGCCCGACGCGGTCGAGGAAGCCGTCGTGGTCATGGAGGACGATGAAACCTTTGATGCCGGGCGCGGCAGCTTTCTCAACCGCGATGGAAAAGTACAACTCGATGCTTTGATTATGGAGGGCGCTACTTTGCGCGCCGGAGGCGTTGGCTGCGTGGAGCATTTGCGCAACCCGGTGCGCGCGGCTCGAAAAATCCTGAGCGAGAGCCCGCATGTATACTTCGTCGCGGAGGGCGCCGAGCAGTTTGCGGCCGAGCATGGCATTCCTCTGTGCAAGAACGAAGACCTCATCATTCCGCGCGAGGTCGAGCGCTTGCGCGAATTCCAGGCGCAGACTGCGGCGGACAAGCCGGATCTGTTCGCGCCGACTTTGGCTCACGACACTGTGGGCGCAGTCGCGCTTGATCGAAACGGAAACATCGCGGCTGCAACCTCCACTGGAGGGACGCTCAACAAGGCTCCTGGCCGTCTCGGAGATTCATCTTTGATCGGATGTGGATGCTACGCCGACAACAAGACTGCGGCAGCATCGACTACAGGGTGGGGCGAGCCCATCATGAAACTGGTTCTGGCGAAATGGGCGGCGGACCGCGTGGCCTCGGGGAGTTTGCCGGAGTGGGTGGCGGCCGAGGCGATCAATTATCTGCAGGCGCGGTTGAATGGACATGGCGGAATGATTTTGCTGGACGCGCGCGGGCGTTTTGGCATCGCTCACAATACGCCCCGCATGGCTTGGGCGTTGAAGACGGTGGCGGAAGAAAGTTTAGGTATTAGTCGTAATGGCTGACGTCGATTTCGGAGGGAAGATGGTCGGCATCCTCTGCACGAGCGGCGACGCTCGCGCCTACATTTAACCAACCCGATACTGCTCAGCAATCTCGCTTGCTTCTGCTTGTGGCTTGATGTACAAAGCAGCCGAGCGCGCCTTCTCAAGAATGTTTGTTCTGAAGCCTGCCGACAAATTCGGATTGGCTGTTGCCTTCTGCCCGCAAAAAGGCGGGCATTTTTCTTGTCCGTCATCTTTTGGAGAAAATTTTATGACCATGCGGAAGTTCGTCTCGCTGATCGTCCTGATGCTGGGCCTGACTCTATTCGGATTCGCTCAGGGCGCGGCTACCGGCGACCTGCACATCACAGTGAAGGATCCCAAGGGTAGCCTGGTGACCAATGCCACGGTGACAGCGCGAGACCAAGCGAAAGGGCTCGAGCGTTCTGGAACCGGGAACGGCCAAGGTGAGTACAGCATCCTGTTGCTGCCGCCGGGCACTTACCAGGTTACGGCGGAAGCGACGGGCTTTGCGAAAAGCACGGTTGCGAATGTGGGCATCACGGTGGGACAGGTGGCGGATTTGCCCATGATGCTTTCGCTCGCAGGTACCGCGGAAGTAGTCAATGTGAGCGCCGCGGCTGAGTTGGTTGAGACCAGCCGCACTTCGACCACGGACACGATTGAGCAGAAGGCCATCGACAACCTTCCAATCAATGGGCGCAACTACATCAACTTCGCGCTGACGGATTCGCAGGTGCTGCGAGATAACGCTCCGAGCATTGGAGCGGCGCCCACGTCTGGGCTCAATATCAGCGGGCAGCGGGCGCGCTCGAATCTGGTGAATGTGGATGGAGCGGATGCCATCGACAACGCGACCAACGGGGTCCGCTCCACGGTCTCGCAAGAAGCAGTGCAGGAATTTCAGATTATTACTAACGGTTACGCGGCTGAGTACGGGCGGGCTTCAGGGGGCGTGATCAACATTATTACGCGCTCGGGATCGAATGAATTCCACGGTGATGTTTACGGCTACTTGCGAAATCGGTACATCCAGGCTACGAACCCATTCAGCAATGTGTCCCAGCCACCTTATACACGCGTGCAGGCAGGGACGGCATTCGGTGGGCCGATCAAGAAAGACAAGACTTTCTATTACTTTGCTTATGAAGTCACGCGGCGGCATGAAACTGGCTTCGCCAGTATTGGACAGGATAATTTCGGTCTGGTTCCGTTTGACGCGACCAACATTTTCGCTCCGGGCCTTGCGCCTCCGGGAACTTTCAATATCCAGGTTACGCCGCAACAGGCTGCTTTTTTGAGTGCACCGCTTCCGGCGCAACTCCAGCCGTTCCTGCAGCAATACGCTTTTCTGGCAGGAGGTTCTTCTGCGATTGCTTTGAACGGAACATATCCGCAGTCGTTTGGATTGCTGGCGCAACTGCACGCAATTCCGATTCCGGCGAATGGGACCAGTCCGCTGACTCAGTTCCCCAGTTCATGCAATTCGGGCAATACGCAGTGCAACGGTTTGCCGGCGTCGTTCCAGACGCTGAATGCACAGGTCGGGAACTTCCCCATCTTTGAGGGTACGAGTCTGTATTCACTACGAATCGACCACAACCTCAGCACCAACCATCGGATCACATTGCGGGCGAATGTCAGCCCCAGCACCGTGACCGGCATAGAGGTGAATGGCGAGAATCAGACCTTTGGGCAGAACTCGTTTTCGAGGACTTCCCAACAGACTTATCGCGACGTCGCTGGAGTTTTTCAGGACACATGGACCATTGGCAATAATAAGGTCAACGAGTTTCGTTTTCAGTATGCGCGGCGCGGGTTGTCCTACTTCTTCTCGAACGCGCCTGGCGGTTCAGATGTGGCGGTGAACATTCCTGGCTTCGCGTACTTCGGTCGCGAGCCCTATTCCTACATTCAACGCACAGAACAGCGGTACCAGTTCACCGACAACTTCTCCTGGACTCGAGGACGGCACGGCATGAAGTTCGGCATGGACTTCAACTACATTCCAACCACGGCGACGTTCACCGTGAATTACGGCGGCGTGTATGACTTTGGCGCGCTCACTGCAAGCCAGGTGATCCCGAGTGCAAGTTTCAATTTGTTGCCGCCGAGCTTGCAGCAAATTATCCCTGGGCTTTCCGGGCTGCAATCCTATGGCTTGGGGGTTCCGCAGGACTTTATTCAAGGCATTGGCAATCCGAATGACACATTCTCCAATAAGCCCCTGGGCGTTTTCTTCGAGGACTCGTGGCGAGCATCGCCCACTCTTACATTGAACCTGGGCGTGCGCTATGACGTGGAATTCCCGCCGCAGTTTGCGCCGCCAGATCCGTTGGCGCTGGCCGCCTACAATTCGCTGGGCTTGCAAAAGGGGATTCAAACCGATACCAACAATGTGCAACCGCGCATCGGATTGGCTTGGGATCCCAAAGGAAATGGCAAGTCGGTGCTGCGGGCTTCCTACGGCATTTTCTACGATCATCCTTTGCTCGGACTTTATTTCCTGGGCGATGCTTCGGACGGATCCAAGAGCGGGCAGTTGTTATTTCCCGGGGGAAGCCCGTGTAACCCGAGCGTGGTGCCCGGCGCCGGCAGTTTGAACGGAACCAATATTTTTCAGGGAATTCTGAACGCGCCGAACTGCCTGCCTACCGTTCCCGGATATCAAGCCAGCGGACAGCGGTTTAATCCTGCGCCCTTCACCGGCAATTCCCCCGCCAATCCCTTTCTCTTCGTGAACCAGAACTACCTGAATCCTTCGACGTTTTTCCCATTGGCATTTCAGCCGTTTGGCTATCCGCAGGCCAAGAACTTTGTTTACGCTTACTCCCAACAAGCGAACCTGACCTTCGAACAGGATTTGGGCGGTGGTTTCGCTTTGAGTCTGGCCTACATCTTTAACGGCGGACGGCACCTTAACCGGCCGATCAACGCCAACACGGTGCGCGGAGACTTGCTGGTAAAAAACTGGCAGGTGGCCTTGAGCGACCCGACTTCCAATGCGGCGGCGGGGCCGCTGAGTGTTGGAGCTGGCGTGGCTCCGTGTGGCGTCAATCCCAGCGGGGCGCCCTGGGTTTCGGCAGCACTGACGAATTTCTTTCGGCCTTCGGGACTGAATCCTGCGATTGCAGCGGCATTGCTCGCCGTCCCTGCCGCCGCGCCCTGTGTGGGATTGGCACAGCAGATTTTAGGGGTTGAGGGACTCAGCACCGCTTGTAATCCCGCCACGTTGGCCAACTGCGTCCCCTTCGGCGATATGGATGCGAACTATTCCAACGGGAGCTCGGTTTATAACGGCTTTACCAGCAACCTGCGCAAGCGCTTTTCGAATCATTACGAATTTCTCGCTTCGTACAGCTATTCGCACGCGACTGACGACTCGACTGATTTGCAATCACCGCTGGCGCCGCAGGACAGTTACTTCCCTCAGCTGGAGCGATCGAACTCTTTGTTCGACCAGCGCCACCGTTTTGTGTTCAGCGGCGTGTTCCAATCGGGAAAGCTTGGTGGAGACGGTTTTTCCAAGAAATTGCTCAGCAACTGGACGGTTGCGCCCATTGTCGAGGTTGGATCGGGACGTCCATTCTTACTGATCACCGGCGACAACACGAACTTGCAGTTCGCGCCCACGGCGGCGCGCCCGAACGTGGTGACTGGCGCCGGCGATCCGGCTTGCGGGCCCATCGTAGCGTCCAAGTTTTCACCCACAGGATTGTTCCAGGAGCCCTGCTTTACTGCGACCTCGAACACCACACTGCTTTCGCTCGATGGCAACCTCTCGCGCAACGCCGGCGTGCAACCTTGGACCGTGTTCAACGATCTTCGGATCGCGCGACGGGTTTATTTTGGCGAACGGATTAATCTTGATCTGATCACGGACATTTTCAACATCGCGAACAAGTTCAACGTAGCGTCGGTGAACCAGCTCTGGACCAATGCTGGACAGCCTACGGCGGCTTATGATCCCAGGCAGTTTCAGTTTGCGATGAAGGTGAATTGGTAAGAGGAGCACTTAGCAGTCAAGGAATCAGCACTCAGCCAAACCAAAGAACCGGATGCTAAATGCTCAGTGCTGAAATGTTGAGTGCTGCTCTCCTGCTACACTCTTCTCATCCTTTCATCCTTCGCGATTGCTGGGAGTTTCTCTTGCATGGCACAACCTTCTGCTCCGAGTGCGCGGACACGTCTGGTCCGCGAGCCTGATCGGGCGGTGTACGATCGCGCCGCCGCTTACAAAATTTTGGATGAAGGCTTTATTTGCCACGTTGGATTCGTGGTGGATGGCCAACCCTTCGTGATTCCGACCGGCTACGGGCGTGCGGGCGACAGCCTGTACATCCACGGCTCGGCTGCGAGCCGCATGCTGCGCCGCGTCGATGAGGGTGTCGCTGTTTGCGTCACGGTTACGCTGCTGGATGGACTGGTGCTGGCGCGCTCGATTTTCAACCACTCGATGAACTACCGCTCGGTGGTGATCCTGGGAACCGCGCGGCCGGTGAACGATCCTACGGAGAAGTTGGAAGCTTTGCGTCTGCTGTCTGAGCACATCCTTCCAGGCCGCTGGACGGAGTCCCGCCAGCCCAATGAGAAGGAACTGAAAGCGACTTTGGTGATGCGGTTGCCGATCGAGGAGTTCTCAGCGAAAGTGCGGCAAGGCCCTCCCATAGACGACGAAGCGGATTACGCGTTTTCTACGTGGGCAGGGGTGATACCACTGACCGTGGTTCCAGGGGAGCCAATTGACGACGCGAGACTCATGCCCGGTCGAACCGCGCCTGAATACGTGCGAGCCTATACTCGCAAGCGCTGAGGCGCATATTAGATACAGCGTGGTAACTTGACGATGTGGGTAAGTCTGATATTCTTTACTGTAAGGATAGCGAGTAAAGATGAAGAAGTCCAGCACTATTAGCAGCAAAGGCCAAGTGACCGTACCCCAGGAGATCCGCAATCGTATCGGCCTCTCCCCCGGCGACCGCGTGGAGTTTGTGGTGGAAAACGGTCAAACTCTAATCCGACCGCTCCGCAGCGAGATCAATCCATTCGAGAAATACAAGGGGGCGTTGAAGTCTTTTCGTAGCCGGAAGGAGATCAACGCCTGGATCAGTGAGCTCCGGGACGAGGAGAAGCGCCAGGATTGAGAACGGCACTGGATACAAATGTTCTATCCGCGCTCTGGTCCGGCGAATCATCTGCGCGAGGCATCGAATCGGTGTTGTTCAAGGCGCGAGGAGAGGGTGGCCTGGTCATTTGTGCGCCCGTTTACTGCGAGCTGCTGGCATACCCATCTGCGACTCAAGGTTTTGTTCAGGAATTCCTCGGGGACACCGGCATCTTCGTGGAGTTCCTCCTCGATGAAGAGATTTGGCAAAGGGCGGCCAACGGGTTTGTTGCTTATGCCCAACGCCGTCGCCGCTCAGGAGGGGGGACGCCCAAGCGGATGATAGTCGATTTCGTGGTGGCGGCTCATGCTCTTCTTCGGGCGGATCGGCTAATAACGCTGGACGCGTCCCGTTATCGGCAGGACTTTCCGAAGTTGCGCATCATATAGATGCGCAATGCTAATCAAACTTCGCCTGGCAGAGTTAGTTGGGAAACGTTCGTCTTAGACCCGCCATTTGGTGGAACCGGTCGTACAATCAATTGATAGCGTTCTCCTCGCTGAAGCCGCTAGAATCAAAAGCTTGATGCGCAAGATCTTCCATTTCGATTCTCCAACTGGGCAGTACGTGGCGGATGCTGCCGTGCTCTGCTGCTTTGATCACCGCATCAGCTTGGTAGTACGAAAGTTTCTGAAGAAGCAGGGAATCGAGCGCGTCGATATGATTGTCGTCGCCGGAGGAGCCAAGACGCTGGCTTCGCCGCGCAATGATTTCGAACAGGATTTCATTCTCGAGCAGGTCAGAATGTCAATCCGCTTACACGGGACCAAACGGATCCTGGTCACGAGCCATTCCGACTGCGCCACCTATGGGGGCCTGGCCCATTTCAAGGGAGATCGTGATGCCGAGGCTGAACACCACCGTGGCGAACTCCTCAGAGCTAGGGACCTTCTGACCGAAAACTTCCTAAACGTTGTGGTCGAGCCGTACTTCGTGAAGTTTGATGGAGTCTGGCAAGTGAACGAGGGTGAACCCCTGCAACAGACGCAACGTGATGAAGGATCCGATACCGCTGATGGCCGCAGGTTTGCTTAGCCGCCGCAGAGGCGGAAAGTCGGATATACAAAATCCCTTCAGCGCGGTTACGGTATCAGCAGCAACTTCCCCGTTGTCTTGCGTCCTTCTAAATCCCGGTGTGCCTTGGCGACGTCGGCCAGCGGATACGTATGTTCAATCCGGAGTTTGAGTTTGCCTTCGGCGATCATGTTGAACAAAGCGCTTGACCGGTCGCGCAGCTCCTCAGTCGTGGCCGTGTACTGGTGTAAAGTGGGGCGGGTCAGGTAGAGAGAACCCTTCGCGAGTTGAATCGGATCGAACGGCGGTACTGGTCCGCTTGATCCGCCGAACAGAACCATCATTCCCCGCGGCCGCAGCACGTTTAAACCTTTCTCGAAAGTCGTCTTGCCCACGCTGTCATAGACAACATCCAGACCTTTGCCTTCGGTCAGGCGCTTAGTTTCGGCCTCGAAGTCCACCTGCGTGTACAGGATTACCTCGTCCGCGCCAGCTTGCCGCGCGAGCTTAGCTTTTTCTTCGGTTGAAACTGTGGCAATCACGCGGGCTCCGATGTTGTGCGCCATCTGTACCAGCAACAGCCCTACGCCGCCCGCGGCGGCATGCACCAGAGTGGTTTGGCCGCGCTTGAGGGGGAAAGTGTCGTGGCTCAAATAGTGCGCGGTCATGCCTTGCAGCATGACTGCGGCCGCTTGTTGATCGCTTACGCCCTGCGGAACCTGCACCAGTCGCTCGCCGAGGACGGCCGCATACTCGGCGTAGGAGCCCAGGATGCTGGTCCAGGCGACGCGGTCTCCCGGCTCCACCGATTTCACTTCTGGGCCGATGGCGGTGACTGTGCCCGCGCCCTCCTGGCCGAGCACAAATGGCAACGGCACGTTGTATCTGCCCTCGCGTTGGTACACATCAATAAAGTTCACACCCGAAGCCGCGATCTTCACGACGGCTTCGTTGGGCTTGGGCTGCGGGATCGGCAAATCCGTGAGTTGCAAAACTTCCGGGCCACCGGTTTGCTTTACTTGGATCGCTTTCATCTGCACTTCGATTCTTGCAGCGCCGCGGGAGATTCAGAATGGAATGGGAGGCTGCTCAGTTCTGCTCAGGACGGAGAGGTTGGCGACCGCTGACTGCGTGGCGCCGGGTCTTCGACCGGGCGCGGCCTGCAAGGCAGCCCTACGAGAAAATCACACGTCGAGTATTCGGTATCGGGTTCCGGGGAAAACTGCGGCCTTCGGCCTGACCGGGTCGAAGACCCGGTCCCACACAGGTGACCCAGCCCGCTCCCGATGACCCTCCCCACACAATGGTTGCCGCGGCGCGGGGCGCTGAAGTAATATTTCGGGCTGTTCCTAAAGTAACTCGGACCAACCGAGTTGCTGATTGACCCATCAAAATGTGGGTAGTAGCATGAAATGGTCTTTCGCAGGCCGGGGTTCCTCACAGTAACTTATAGAGAAATATGAGGATTCGGAAACTATATCTTCTGACTACCGCGCTGATTTTGGGCGGCACGGCCTGTCAGACGGCGCAGCGGCCGGCGACCCTGCTGCCTGCAGGGAAATCCACCCCGCCGGCTTTGAACGCGAATACTGCGCCCACGCCGCAGTCCAACTCCGATGGCAAAACTGCTCCTTCTGCAAAACCTCAGATCGAGGTTAAACCTGATGCTGTCGCTGAGTTGATTGCGCAGGTCGAGAAGGAATACAAGCTCGGGCAGGACAACTACAAAGCCGGACATCTGGAATCTGCCAAAGAGAATTTCGATCAGGCTTTCAATCTGTTGCTGGGAAGTTCTTTGGATGTGCGTACCGACGAGCGGTTGCAGCAGGAATTCGACCGCGTCCTCGATGGCGCCAACGGGCTGGAGCTGCAAGCTTTGCAGGAGGGCGACGGTTTCGCTCAACAGAAATCGGAGCCCGCGCCGATTGACGAAGCCAACGAGGTCACGTACCCGGTTGATCCGAACCTCAAAGCCAAGGCCGAGGCCGAAGTTCAAGCTACGCATTCCGACCTGCCTCTGATGATGACGGATCCAGTCGCCGGCTACATCAGCTACTTCTCGAGTCGCGGACGCGGAACCCTGGAGCATGCGCTGGCTCGCAGCGGGCGCTATCAGGAGATGATTCAGCGGGTTCTGAAGGAAGAGGGCGTTCCGCAGGACTTGATCTATCTGGCACAGGCCGAATCCGGATTCCATCCTCTGGCGCTATCCCGTGCTGGAGCCCGCGGAATGTGGCAATTCATGGCCAGCCGCGCCAAGGGATATGGTTTAGAGCGCGACTGGTGGGTCGACGAACGCCAGGATCCCGAAAAGTCCACGCGAGCTGCGGCTCACCACTTGAAGGACCTGTACAACGAGTTTGGCGACTGGTATCTAGCCATGGCCGCCTACAACTCGGGTCCGGGCACGGTCCAGAACGCCGTGAAGCGCACAGGCTACGCGGATTACTGGCAACTGTACAAGCGGAATGTATTGCCCAAGGAAACGCGGAATTATGTGCCCATCATTCTTGCAGTGACCATTATGGCCAAGAACCCGGAGCAATATGGGCTGGACAAAGTGGTTACGGAGAAGCCGGTTCCGTACGACGCCGTAAAGATCGATTACCCCGTAGACCTTCGCTTGGTAGCGGAGTGCGTCGATGCTTCAGCGACTACTTTGCAGGATCTGAATCCGAGTTTGTTGCGGTTGACAACGCCTAAGGATCGCGAATTTGAACTGCATCTTCCGGCAGGGACGAAGGATCGCTATCTCACCGCGATTACCGCCATTCCTCCGGACATGCGAGTGTGGTGGCGCTATCACAAAGTCGCCCCGGGCGATACCTTGAGTTCGGTTGCCGGTACTTTTCACACCAGCCGTCAAGCTATCGTGCAGGCGAATAATCTTGATGGAATTGAGACTCTTCGCGCCGAAAGCGAACTCATCATTCCGGTGGCCCCAGGCAAACATCCCGCAGACGAAATCGCAGGCTATTCGCGCCGGGCGACGAGCTACAAAGTTCGGAAGGGAGATACGGTTCAAAGCGTGGCTGACAACTTCGGCGTGCCGCCGTCTATGGTCCGCCGCTGGAATCACCTGAAAGGTGACAGCGTCCGCGGACGGCGTGTTTTGTATGTCCACCTGCCGGTAGCGCCCGATACCAGCGAGGCTCAACACGTCGCTGCGTCTAAGTCGAAATCCAAGAGCAGCTTACACACGACGTCCGCTAAGCCGGTCGTGCATCACAAAGTGCAGCGGGGGGAAACCCTGTCTTCGATCGCCAAGTCGCACAACACTACGGTGGATGCCCTGAAAGAAAACAACCGAAATCTGGCCAATCTCAGGCCAGGGATGGTTTTGGTGATCAGTCCCAGCAGGTAGTCGCGCGCGCTTCCAGGTTTATTTCCATCGGAAAATTCAACGGTGAGATTCAACTCTCATTTTTTTTGCATGCCGGATACGAAACCGGAAATAGGAATTCAACTTCGGTGTAATATGCATTTTGCAGATGGGCCGCAAACGGTTTTGCGTCACTGCGACGCGAAAAACTAGTGTGCTATAATCGCGGCCCGTTCAGTCTGACAAAACAGATTTCCAGTAGTCTTTTTAACTCTTAGCGCATGCAGTGCGAGCACGGCATCCGGCACGGAGCGAAGCCGGAAAATTCACAGGAGGAGCAATGAACGACCACGAAACCCTCTATTTACGCGACGATGAAATAGACGAATTTGGCGACAGCGGCGCATACGGCGAATCGCTGGAAGAAGATTTTGAAGAAGAAGAAGAGGAAGAAGAAGCCGAACTGCCGGGTGTAACCGGTTCCGAAGGCGGAGCCGAAAAGCCCATGCCCACGATGCCGGTCCCTACCGGTGGCGGTGGAGGCGGGTCGTCCAAACCAGCTGCGAAACGGCCGGCTCCGAAGAAGGCGGCTGCAAAAAAGCCGGCTAAGAAGAAGGCACCCAAGAAGGCGGCTAAGAAAAAGCCGGCTCGCAAAGCTGCGAAGAAAAAATCCAGCAGCAAAAAGAAAGCGCCGAAGAAAGCCGGCAAAAAGAAGTCCGCGCGCCGCCGGCGATAACCAGCCGTAAGACTTAGGGTCAAGCCGCAGCTTTATTGCTGCGGCTCAGACCGTCTGATAAATCCTCCTTACTCCGAGGGGAGAGGGCGAATTTTTGCTGGCAAGCTCTACTTCGTAAAGCCGCGACGGGTTTCTCGCTCGGCTGCCCGGACGAGGTGTCCGGGGCTACGTGTGCACTCCTCAGAGTCTGCAATTTGAAATTAGACATGCAGCCCGGGCGTCAATTGCGCCTCTAACTGGCACCGCGTACCATCTAGCTACATGCCCATTACTGCCGCCGCGACGGCCAGTCATCCTCCCAAGGTCGTTCTGGGCGAGATTGTCAGCTTTGCCTACGATACTTTCTGTAGCAACAAGGTACGTTTTGCGCTTACCGCGCTGGGCATGGTGATTGGCACGGCCTCACTCATTCTGGTTGTCACCATCGGAATGACAGGGAAGCAGTATGTCTTGAATCAGATCCAGGCGATCGGCGCTAACATGGTGTACGCCGAGTACCAGGGCGGGGCGGGGAACACGAGTCCCGACTTGCTGACCATCGATGACATGCGAGCCGTATTGCAGGAGGTGTCGGGGATCGCTGCTGCGTCTCCGGTGGTCGCGTTGGATGAACGCGTTCCGGTTGGGAACGGCAAGGAACGCGACGTTCGCGTCCTCGGTGTCTTGCCGGAGTACAGCGCGGTACGCAATCTCGTGGTGCTCTCCGGAAGGTTCTTCGACGCTGAGGACGAGCAGGCGCACAATAAGGTAGGAGTGATCACGCAAAAACTCGCGGAACAGCTATACGGATCGACCGACGAAGCGGTCGGAAAAATTCTGAAGCTCAGCGGGTTGCCCTTCACGGTGATCGGCACGTTTAAAGAGCGGGTGGACACCTTCGGGCAGTCGGAAGTGACTTCTAATACGATGGTGATTCCCTACACCGTCAGCCGCTATTTCACCGATACACCGGAAGTGAAACAGATTTACTTCTCCGCCGCCGAACCCTCCATGGTTATTCCGGTGACCGAACAGATCCGCAAAGTCCTTCAATCGCGTCACCGGGCAGAGTCGGTTTACGACGTAGCCAACCTCACCGAGTTGGTCGCGGTAGCGGATCGGACAGCGAACGCGCTCACGATGGTGTTATTGCTGGTTGCGACCGTGACTCTGCTGGTGAGCGGAATCGGGATTATGAATATTATGCTGGCGACGGTCAGCGCTCGAATCCGCGAGATTGGCATTCGCAAAGCCATGGGCGCGACCAATCGCGAAATCCGTTTTCAGTTCCTGTCAGAGGCCATTCTGATCTCTTTAATCGGAGGTTTCGCGGGAGTTATCATCGGGCTGGCATTGCCCTTTTCGGTGCGCTTTTTTACCGCGTACCGCATTCCGATCTCGGGGCTATCGGCGATTGTGGCCATCGTTGTGTCATCGCTGGTGGGCATTTTATTTGGCACCGTTCCCGCCGCACGGGCAGCCAAGCTCGATCCGGTGGAGAGCCTGCGTTACGAGTGAAAAAGTCTGCGGTTAGCTTTTTGGCTTCTGGCTTTTCCGCTTGTGTACCTTCGTGTCCTTTGTGGTTGACGCCTTTGAACTTCCTTAACCACAAAGGACACGAAGGAAGGCCTTGTCCCAAAAAGTAAAGCCGGGCTGGTTAGCCCGGCTTTTCTCTTTCATCACCCTTTGGGGACTAACTTGGTTGTGAAACTCCCCTCAGATCTTGATTCCTACTTTCACTTCACTCTCTCCTGATATGACTCAGAGGAGAGGCAAAAAGTTGCATGGTCAGAATTACATGACCAATGCGAGGTTCTCGAGTTCGGTTTGTAACACGGGGATTGAGCAGCCGGACATTTCCACACGACCGGCGGCATCGAAAGCCGCTTGCGGCGAAACGCCGTATCCTCTCCCCATCAGAAATACTTGTAAGAGTTCGGCGGCCTCGCGCGAATCGATCAAGCCACCCTGCAACAGATCGTTTCGCAAGGCTGTCAGTTCAGTAACCGAAAATCTCTCTTTATATCTATCGTTCATGGCCGTCTCACCTCCGACCCTGCCCTGCACTTACCTATTAGAGTCCCTTGGTGCCACGTACGTTGCTTGCAATTTTAATGCCGCGTCCCCACGGGCTCTGTAAATGCTCGAGCCTGAAAGTCTTAATTAGTCAAACCCATGTCGGTGCAATAAGTTGCGGTAAATGCGACGAATTTTCCTCTATCGGGAAGTCCGGAGAACGACCAAGTCTCGCCTTGGGGAGGTTGACACAAGATGTCGTTCTGGCACGAAAAAGGGCGCGGTCAAGCCACAATGGGACAAGTTGGCTCGACTTCAAGGTTACGAGGGAGAGCTCATGAAGGGTCGGTGACCGCTTCGTCCACCAGCAGAATCGGGATATTGTCCCGAACCGGGTAGACACGGTGGCACTCGGTACATTTCAGGCTTTCCCCGTTTTCCTTGAGCAGCAGCGGTTTCTTGCACACAGGGCAGACCAGGATGTTGAGCAGATCCTGAGGAATCATGGGAGCATTCTACGCCCTTGTGAGGGGATGCGTACATTATCGTGGCACGGACAGTGACAATCGCTGGGGATTCGAGGCAGGCGCTGCTGACCTTAACAGAATCGGCTTGATCCGCTACCGAGCGCCCGGGCGCGAATGCCCGCGCCCAGGTGGGCTTTTGATGGGTGCGGTAGTTAGGAGAAGAAAGGCCACATTGACTTCACTGCGCTCTGAGGGTAGATTCTTGCGGCGATTGTTTTCATCGTTCGCAAGTCTCATCTGTGGCGGCAACGTGCTGAAGCTCCCCCGTCCGAACCCGCCGATAGAGGACCCCAAACCCAGGAGAGGACCAAATATGGAGATGTTGAAAAAGCTCGGGATTTCCCTACTCGCTCTGCTCGCGTTGGCTGGTCTTGCCAGCGCACAGAAGTGGCAAGCATTAAAGCGTGTCAATTTCCAACCCGGTGCGATGACACTGCTAACGGACGGCACGGTGCTGCTCCATGACGAGCAGGACAACAATCCGCAGAACTGGTACAAGCTGACACCAGACAAAACCGGCAGCTACCTCAACGGGACCGTTACACCGATCGCCAAGACTTCCAGTTCCTATGGTCCGTTATTCTTCGGTTCGGTGGTGTTACCGGATGGCCGATATATCGTTGAAGGGGGGGAATACAACAATAACTGCAGCGGCGGATGCTGGACCAACTTAGGCGCAATCTACGATCCGGTGAAAAACAAATGGACGGCTGTGAACCCTCCCCCAGGTTGGACTACCATCGGCGACGCTCAGGCCATTCTGCTGGCCGACGGCACCTACACCCAGGCCAATTGCTGTGACACTCAGCAGGCCTACTTCAATCCTAAGACACTTAGCTGGACGAACCTCGTAAACACGGGCAAAACTGATCGCTTTGACGAAGAGGGCTGGGGCCTCCTACCCGACGGAACTATCCTGACCGTGGATGCGATCAACGCGCCGCACTACGAGATATTCAATCCGGCAACAAAGAAATGGACTACCCCTGGGGTCATTCCAGTTCGGTTGGAAGATCCGAGCTCCCAAGAAGTTGGACCGTTCGTGTTGCGGCCTGATGGGACGGTCTTCGCAGCTGGAGCCGCGCCTCCAGGGAATCCCGGCCATACCGCGATCTACAGCACAAAGACGAAGACGTGGAAGGCGGGCCCGGATATCCCCAAGGTAAACGGGGTAGCGTTGGCCTGTGACGATGCTCCTTCAGCCCTAGAAATTAATGGCAACGTTCTCGTCATGACCGGCCCGCCTGTTTTCAACACCGGTGCCGTCTTCTTTGAATGGGACGGGAAGAAACTGACGAAGATCGCGGGACCGCCGAACGCAGCTAGCGACGCTGCCTTCTACGGACACTTCCTGGAACTGCCGACTGGCCAATTGCTCTTCACCGATTGGAGCGGGGATATGGAGATCTTTACCCCGAAGGGGACCTACAAATCAGCCTGGCAACCAAAGATCACTTCCGCACCGTCCTCGGTATCTCGCGGCAAAACCTATGTAATCAAGGGCACGCAGTTCAGCGGGCTCTCGAACGGAGCTGCGTATGGGGATGACTTCCAGGATTCCACCAACTACGCTTTGGTGCGTATCACCAACACTGCGAGCGGCCACGTGTTCTACGCCAGGACAACCAACCCGAGCACGTACGCGGTTCAGACCGGCACCAAGGCAGAATCGACTCATTTCACCGTGTCGGCAAGCACGGAGACGGGCGCCAGCACTCTCGAGGTCGTAACCAATGGCATTCCGTCGGCTCCCAAGCAGGTGACGGTAAACTAGTATCGACAAAGCGGTCAGTAACACTTCAATCCGCTCGTCTTTCTTCCGGCTTGGTGCTGGGAGAAAGACGAGTGGATTTTCTCATCTCCAGATTATTTGACCCGAGCTTACTGACAAAAATGTTCACAGCTGAGTTTCAGTTTTTACAATTCCGGCATTGACTTTGATCTCAGCTCAGGCTAACGTTTCGCGGCGAATTGTTCGTTCGCTTTTACCCATCCCATCTGTGGCGGCGACGTGTGTGTGGCTCCTGCATTCCTACCCGCCTCCGAGGAAATGATCACCGAGGACAAAATTATGAAGATCTCAAGAATACTGGGAATCACACTCGCAGCTTGCCTGGCTTTGCCTGGTATTGCCAGCGCACAGAAATGGCAAAGCTTGAAACATCCACCGACCTTCCAAACCGATACGGCGCTACTGCTCACCGATGGCCGGGCGATGGTGCACGAATACAACTCTCCGAACTGGTGGTCGCTGACGCCTGACCCGAGCGGCAGCTATCTAAAGGGAACATGGAAGCAACTGGGATCGATGCCGTCCGACTACGCGCCGTTATACTTCGCGTCGCAAGTGCTGCCCGACGGCCGAGTGCTGGTTGAGGGTGGAGAATACAACTTCCTGCAGGGCGACGAAACCAATCTGGGCGCCATCTATGACCCGTTGAAAGACAAATGGACGAACGTGCAGCCGCCCACGGGATGGAGCGAGATTGGGGATTCTCCAGCAGTCATTTTGCCCAACGGAACTTTCATGTTGGGTCAGAACTTTGACGAGGCAATGGCGTTCTTCAATGCCAAGAAGTTGACTTGGACTCTCAAAGGCTCGGGCAAGTCGGACTCCTTCGCGGAGGAGGGCATGGAGTTACTGCCCAGCGGCAAGGTTCTGCTGGTCGACACCCAGAACACGCCAAACTCGGAAATCTTCGATCCGAAAACCAGCACCTGGACCAGCGCGGGAAGCACGATTGTGGATCTGTCAATAAGCGCTGGCGAAGAAACTGGACCTGCCTTGTTGCGGCCCGAAGGCACGGTTTTTGCGATGGGAGCTAACGGCACCGGGGCGGGGCACACGGCGATCTTTGATCCGAAAACAGGCAAATGGAAAGCTGGCCCTGATTTCCCGAACAATGACGACATGGCCGATGCTCCCGCCGCCGTCCTGCCCGATGGAAATATTCTCTGCGAGACCAGCCCGCTGGTTTTCCAATCCCCGGTTTCCTTCTACGAGTTCGATGGAACCAAATTCCACTCAGCTCCGTTGCCGAAGCAGACAGGCAACCTTAACACTTCGTATCTTGGCCGTTTGCTCGTGCTTCCGACTGGGCAAATCCTCTACACCTTGGCGGACGGCGCGACTATCGATGCCGAGATTTACACCGCCAAAGGAACCTTCCAAAGTTCATGGGCGCCAAAGATCACAACCGCGCCGAGCAGCGTGACTCGCGGCAGCACCTACAAGGTCTCAGGCACTCAGTTCAACGGCCTGACGCACGGCGCGGCTTACGGGGACGATGCCCAGATGAACAGCAGCTACGCGCTGGTGCGCATCACCAACAACTCGACCAAACACGTCTTCTATGCGCGCACGCACAATCCCAGCACCATGGCGATTGCGACGGGCACGAAAACTGTGTCGACCAATTTCGATGTCCCGTCAGGCATGGAGACCGGCGCCAGCAGCCTGGTGGTTGTCGCCAACGGCATCCCGTCGGCTCCAGTCAGCGTGACGGTAAATTAGAGAAATAGTTGCGGTTGATTTACAATGCCACTTCCTTGATTCTGGCTCAGAACTTGGTTCAGAATCCGGGAAGTGGTTTTTCGTTCTTTCTCAACTTCTTTGGTTCGCGCGTCCTCATTGAGGTGAGGAGGGAAGCGGGTGGGAATCCCGCGCTGCCGCGCAACTGTAAGCGAGGAAATTCGCAGCCGGTCACTGGGTAGCCCTGGGAAGGCCGGTTGCATTCGTCGGACAGTGGAAACTGTCCTGACTCGCAAAGCCAGGAGACTGGCGCGAACCGTCCACACCAACCCCTTTCGCGAGACAAAGGAGGAGTGCATGCGGTTTTTTCGAATGTTTGCGAGTGTGATTTGCCTGTTGACGGCGGCTTCAGCCGCTGAAATCAAAATCAAAGTTGTGGATCCGCAATCGGCGGTGGTGGCCGGGGCGCAGGTAGTGCTGACGCCGCGGGGCAGTACGGTTCCTGCGGCGGTTGCGACTACGTCCGCCGAAGGGCTGGTGGTATTTCGCCAGGCTGCGTCGGCTCCCTATCAAGTGCAAGTGCTGGCCCCGGGATTTGCCACGGCAATAACCGAGCTCTCCGCGGATGCTGCAGAAGTCACGGTAAAGCTTCGGCTGGCGGGGGCGGCCGAGACCGTCGTGGTGACTGCAACGCGGACTCTGGTCCCAACGGAAGCGGCGGGCGCAGATGTCGAAACCCTGAGCGGCAAACAACTGGAAACCATGCAACCGGTCGCGGCCGATGACGCCATACGATTTCTTCCGGGCGCTGTCGTAGATACACAAGGCCAGCGGGGCGGTCTGTCGTCGCTGTTTGTCCGCGGCGGCGACTCTCGCTACAACAAAGTGATCGTGGACGGTGTCACTGTCAACGAGCCCGGCGGAAGATTCGATTTCGGAACGCTCCCCCTGGCGCAGGCGGACCGGCTGGAATTTGTGCGTGGCGCCGAGAGCGCGTTGTATGGCTCCGACGCCATGACCAGCGTGGTGCAAGTTTGGACGAGCACCGGCAGCACAACGGTTCCGGAACTGCGCTTCGGCGCCGATGGTGGAAATTTAGGAACCGCCCATGGCTATCTCAACTTCGCCGGAGCGCGCGGCCCCTTCGACTACAACATCTTTGGAGATCAGTTCAACACCAGTGGACAAGGCCCGAATGATGATTACTCGAATTCATTGCAGGGTGCGAATCTCGGATTCGCGATTAACGACCGCATCTCTCTTCGCATACGCGGACGCCATTCGAACAGCCTGACCGGCGTGCAAGGGGAGTGGAATTTCAACGGAGATCCGCTCATGCAGCCGGATCTGGATCAGTTCGCGCGGCTGAATGATTCGTTGGGCAGCGTCGAACTGAATGTCAGCGGGCCCTCGCGGTGGCAGCATCGTTTCACCGGATTCGAATACCACCAGCAACGCACGAACGTGGACAACGTGATTGATCCTGGGAGGATTTCGCCGAGCTTCGGCAATATTGATCTTCCCTTTCACAGCATCGCGGACCTCAATCGCGCCGGATTCGAATATCAGGGCCAATATGTGGAACGGAGCTGGGCACAGACAACCATCGGATACCGCTTCGAAGACGAAAATGGATTCGTGGGCGATCTAACGTCGCCTCCCCTCGATCACGGTTTGCGTTTGAATCATGAGGTCTATGGCCAGCAACAGCTGACTCTGGGTCGGTTGTCCGTGGTCGCGGGTGCGCGCTTCGTGCACAATGGCAGCTTTGGGAATAAAGGAGTGCCACGGGTTGCGCTGACACTGCAAGCTTTACGGGGAAGCCAGATATTCTCTGGTACACGCTTACGCTTCTCCTACGCAACCGGAATCAAGGAGCCCCTGCTCGAAGAGTCCTTCGCTAGCGGGCCGTTTACGATCCCCAATCCGAACCTGAAGCCGGAGACGAATCGCGCCTTCGAAGCGGGGATTCAGCAGAATCTATTTGGCGGTCGATATTCACTGACTGCGACCTACTACAACAATCTGTTTCGCGATCAGATTGAATTTGCGTCCAGCCCTACAACCTTCGTTGGCCAATACGTGAACGTCAATGAGTCCTTCGCCCATGGGGCTGAAGTTGAGCTGCAGGCGAGGATCGTATCGAGATTGTCTTTGAATACGGCGTACACCTACACCTCGACGCAAATTTTGCAGGCTCCTCTATGTACGGCGGCGAACTTTTGTGATCCTCTGCTGGCGACGGGACAACCGTTCATACGCCGTCCCAAGCACTCGGCCACGGCGCTGCTCACCTATCTCGGAAGGCGATGGGGAGGAGATCTGGCAGCAAGCTTTGTTGGCAGGCGTGCAGACTCCGATTTCTTTGGCTTCGGCATCACTCACGCTGCCGGATACGTGCGCGTGGATCTGGGCGGCTGGTACGCCCTTACTTCTCGCGTCACAGCTTATGCAACCCTACAAAATGTCCTCGACAAGCAATACCAGGAAGTAGTCGGATACCCCGCACTGGGTGCGAACGTCAGGGCGGGGATGCGATTCAGAATCGGAGGGGAATGAGAACAACATACTGGCTGTCTGGCATCGAGCGCCTGCCGATTTCGTTTTCAGATAAAAGCCTTTTCACGGGCGGTGAATGTCCGAATGGGTGTAGGATTTTTCCCTAGCATAAGTAGCTGGTGAGGATGTACCTCATTTGGAGTAGGGCGGATTTTTGGGGATGATGACCTCGCGCCGCCCGAACAGCCTTGCATCGACGGAGAAAGCGCCCGCCCCAAGGCAACTCAAAGCCATTGCGGTCACGATGGCAAAAGCGGTCGTCGTACGGCTCTCAAAAATGCCGACGCACGGACCCGGAAACCACGCAAACATGCTGGCCAGGCAGAGCAGCGCCGCGACGACCGCTACGAATCGAGTCAGACAGCCAATCAACAGTAAGGCGCCGATGACAGCAAGAACCAGGCTCAGCAAACCTGGCGCAGGGTTACGAGCGAAGTAAGAGATGCTTTGTACGATAAGCCCTGAGGCGACGGCCGCCCGCAAGAGCAGAATACCTGCCCCGGGCCATCCGTCGAAAAATGTAGAGAACATGTGCAATGCAACCCGCCCTTTATCTGCATTTAGTCTAAAGATTTCGCGGGTTTAACGAATCCCACCTGTTCGGAGATTTTTCATACCACTTTTGTGGTATCTGAATGAAAGTGGGTGTCTTAAAGCTGGATAATTCCGCGGCGTACCGCGATGGCGACTGCCTGGGTGCGGTCAGCCGCGCCGAGCTTTTCCATAATGTGCTTGATGTGCACTTTGACAGTCTCCTCGGTGATGAAGAGCTTTTCTGCGATGTCACGGTTCCGGTTTCCGCCAGCGATTTGTGCGAGAACCTCTACTTCGCGTCCAGTGAGAGCCTCGTCGCTGTAGTGCTCAGCCAGATTCGCGGCGATCTCCGGCGGGATTCGCTTTTTCCCCGCATGCACCTGACGAATGATTTCCACGAGTTCTTTTGGAGGCATGCTTTTGAGCACATAGGCCCGAGCTCCGGCTTGGAGCGCTCGCTGGATTTCCACGTCGCCGCCAAAGGTAGAAAGCATGATGATGTGTGCTTCGGGAAACTCGGAGCGAATCGCAATCATCGCATCGATGCCGCTCATATCAGGGAGCCGAAGGTCCATCAGAGTCACGTCCGGCTGATGTTCCCGAAACCGCAGGATGGCATCGCGGCCATTGGATGCTTCGGCCACCAGGAGCAAATCCGGCTGATTCTTTATCACGATGGCAAGCCCCTCGTGCAAAAGAGGGTGATCATCCACGCTGAAGACCCGAATTTTTGCCGCGTCGGTCATCTGGCGTTGCTATGAGATTCAACCCTCTTGCCGCTCAGATGCACGATCGTTTCTCCGACCGTGCCAGTGATAGGGACCGGTGAGCCACTTTGACGCCGAAACCGGAGAGGCCGATCCGAAAGCAATGTCGCCAGGAACGCGAAGCTCAACTTCAGTTCCTGCGCCAGCGCGGCTCATGACTTTGAGTCTCGCGCCAATTCTTATGGCTCGCTCGCGCATGCCTGACAGCCCCCAATGCCCATCACGGCCGGATTCGAGAACTTGGGTATCAATCCCGCACCCGTCGTCGCGGACAAGGACTCGCAACTGGCCCGGGGCGTAATCCAGTTCGACGTCAATCCTCTTGGCTTGGGAATGGCGGAATGCATTGACCAGAGCTTCCCGTCCGATGCTGTAAACGTCATCGCGTACAACTGACCGCAATGGCATGGACGACCCTTCCACAACCACGCGAAAATCAACTCCTTCTTGCATTCCCAACTCTTCGGGAACGCGGGAAAGCGAATTCTTGAGGTCCTGTGGGTTGTCTATTGAGGGCCGCAGACCTCGAAGCGTATTCCGCCCTTCGTCGACCACGTGCCCCATCAATTCAAGAACTCGGTTAAGGGCCGGACGAACGGGCGAGCTTTCAGGCAACTGGTCAACAGCCACGTGAAGTTGCATGGATGCACTCAGCACACCCTGCAGCAAGGTGTCATGCAGTTCTTGAGCAACTCGAGTGCGTTCGGCCAAGCGCTCTTCGAATCGCAGATTAAGTTTTCTGGTGACTTGAAAAGCCCATACGTGGTACAAGGCAAAGGTTAACGTCGCCGCAATGGCAACACAGACTAATGGGAACCACCAACTCTGCCAGACTGGAGGCCATGCTTGCGTGCGCGCAAGGACAACTACCCCGTCCGTTGGCAGCGAGAGTGCCCGCAGTGGCGGCCTGAATCCCGAGTTTACCAGCAGCGCCGCATACTCGGACCCCGGGTGAGTTGTATTGCGCCACGTTGAATTGGCGCGAATTCTTGTGAATGGCTCCAACGCCAGAGGCTGCACGAACCAGGTCATCTGCCCGTTCTCATCGAGCGCGTGGGCGTAGAGAACGATTTGTTGACCGGGCCGGGCGCCGATGACCTTCCCCCTGATCGTGCTCACCCTGCCCGGGTCGCCCATGACATCGCGGCGGGCGGCCGTGGGAACATGGGTGAATTCGACGGCCGGGCCGGTTGCCAGGTTCTCCGTTCGTGAAGCCTGGCAACCGCCAAGCAAAGAGCAGACGCACAACAAAACCGCGATACTTCCGCACAAGCATAGACGCGCGGTATCAATGCGCGTCCGGTGACGGACCCAATCGTCGATTGTTTTCAAATTCACCATGGTTCGAAATAACCGGAACTTGGCGGACTACCCTCCTTACCTAGAAACTGAAACGCGCTCCGAACTGGCCAACGCGAGGACCTGGAAGGCCATTCAGATCTTGCGGAAGAATCGCGCCAAAACCCGCCGTGCCGATTTGAGTATTCGGACCGCTAAATCCGTGGCGATTGAGCACGTTGAACATCTGAAAATACACACGTAGCTGATATCGTTCGCCGAGCCGTTGTGCCTTGCTCACACCCAGGTCTTCTACGGCGAAGCCCGGATTGCGCAAATCAGCAAGATATCCCGGGGCGTCGCCGAACTCTCCGTTCGGCGGGTTTACAAAGCAAGCAGGGTTGAAGTACAACCCTCCGACTTGACCGTTGTAGTGCTCGTGAACATTACAGCCCGGCACGATATCGGAATAGACATTATTAATGCCAGGATAAAAGACATTCGCCGGAATCCGGATGGGCATTCCAGTCGCGTAGCGGAAATCCCCGCTGACTGTCCATCCCCCCACTAAACCGTTCACTGCAGGGCTTCCGTTGGCAAGCAAGGTTTTTCCGCGGCCAAACGGCAGTTCGTATAGGGCGTAACCCTTCACAATGTTAGTTTGATCGAAATCGGAAATCGTGTGCCGCTCCCGCTGGAGGTTGTAGACGTCCTGCAGTGGTCCCGCGTAGTAAAGATCTTCAAAGGCTGTATCGGTGTCCCCATGCGAAGAAGACAGGTTGTAGCTGGCCAGCAAAGAGAGGCCATGGCTCGTCTGTTTCCTTACGCTGAATTGTAGCGATTGATAATCCGTATTGCCGCGGGGTGAGCCGACGTAATACAGCGGGCCGAAGGTCGCAGCAACGTTCGGGAATGGCGCCACGGAAGCCCACCCGGGTCCAGTGAAGCCAGGTTTCGTTACGGTCGCATATTGCTGTCCCGACTGAACCAACGCTGTGTAAGTCGACAGAACAGGCTGGTTCGCGTCCGCAAATCCGCTTTCAAGGTGGTAGCCGTGGTTTTGAAGGACGTCGGCCTCAATTATCACTCCACGACCGATTTCGCGCTGCACCCCGGCGTTCCATGCTTGGACATTGCCCAACTCCAACATGCGTGGATCGATTGAGACCATCCCATATTCAGTGAAATTGGGATTCTTGCCGATGTTCACCGCCTTGCCTGGATAACCATTGTCCCAATCGAACGGAGTTAGCACTTGGTTGTTCAGCACGAAACCTGGGTCGAAGCCGTAGGGAATTCCGCTGTAGGTATTCAAATTTAGCGGGACGTAAAAGACTCCGAACGATGCCCGCGCCACCGTCCTCGGAGTAATTTGGAAAGCTCCCCCAAGGTATCCAGAGAAATTGTGGTAGTACTGCTTTTTCTCGAACGAGTCACTGCCGGCGGTGGCGAATTCCAAGGCACCCGGCTGCCCGGTGACGGGATTGATCGCAGTTGTGTCGAAGTTTGACCAGTGTCCGTATTTCTCGTGATAGCGTCCGTTGACATCCCAGCGCAGGTCCGCGTTCAAAGTAAATCGGGAAGTGACTTTAATATTGTCCTGCGCAAACAACGATACAGACTTACGTCTTCCATAAGTATTGTTGGGTTCACTGACCGATGCCTGGTTCACATCGCCTAATAAGAAACTGGCAAATCCGAACCCGGCATTGGGCCCGAAGGTCCCTGCGGTTTGTCCCGGATCGAAAATGAACGTGGGCACTCCGTTGTCGCCGTGTGAATTAAATTGCTGCACTCGAAACTCGGCGCCGAATTTGTACGTGTGGCGGCCACGAATCCATGACAGAGTGTCGTCATAGATGAAGGTATTAGCGGCATAAAAGTCGTTGAACTGGCTGCCCAGTTGGGTCTCGTCAATAGGGAGGCCGTCGACGTAGGTGTGGTCCGTGCCGTTAATCCCCTGAAACTTGATGATCGGGAAATTCCCGGCGTCGAAATCACCCAATCCTAACGTTGTCGGCCAATCTCCCTCCCGTGACCGCGCATCGCTAGGATTGCGAAAGCGATTGAACGTCACGCTGAAGACATTTAGCAGCGTCCTTGAGATGGTCCAGGAATCACGTGCACGCAGCGACGGTGCTGTCGTGTTGTGGTCATAGGCGTTGGCCATGGGCCCGCCATCGGAAGAGCCGGCCGACCAGATTCCGCCCTGGTTCGAGAGCAATCGCGGAATATACGCATAAATCAGGGATCCATCGAGTCGATGCTTTACCGTCGCGTTGTAATCAAGCTTTATGCTGTACTCATTGCTTTCGTACCAAGTCGCCGGATTGAAAAGCGGCAGCGCATTGTTGTTCGTGAGAGTCGGTGCCAGCGGTGAATAATACTTTTCGTACAAGCTCACGGCCCTCTGAGAAACTGTGCTGATGCGGGACGCAGGAATGATATTTCCCGGAAACGCATCCCCGGTCTCTGGATTAAAAATTGTGCCTTTGTAGACAGTCTGGCCTGCGCTGTCGGTCCCGAGCACGGTCGACTTATCCAATAGCGCGCTGAAATCGCCGTTCAAGAAAGCGGTCGTGGGAACGGTGGAAGAGAGCGCACCGACTCCGTTGTTCGCAAACGTGTATCGTTCCCATGCCGCGTAGAAAAAAAGCTTGTCTTTTTTAATCGGACCACCAAAGCTCGCGCCATAGTCGTACAGGCTGTCGACTGGCTTTCCGAAACCTCGCTGACAACTTGCCGTCTGCGCCGGATCGCCGTCTGCGGTGTTCAAGCAAATTGCCTCGTTATAAATATCTCCCCACGATCTAGCATCAAAAGCTTGGTTGTGCATGTAGAAAAGGCCACTGCCGTGCCAGTCGTTTGTTCCCGACTTCATTTCATAACGGAACACGCCGCCGCCAGTGCGCCCATCGTCGGCACTAATGCCCGCGCTGGTGACTTGAAATTCCTGCACTGCTTCCATCGGAGGGCTGGATTCACTGAGATATCCGCCAATCTGCGATACGGCCGATGTGCCATCGATCATGACTTCCTTGGTATCGCTCAAACTACCATTTATATGCGAGGCGAAATCCTTGTCCGAAGGGTTCGGGCCGTTGCCTTCAACACCTGGCACATAGTCGAACATAAAAGTTGCGAGGTTTCTTCCCCCTTGCACGTTCAGCGGTAACTCAGTGACAGCTGTATTGCCCAGGTTGGTTGAGATCGAGGAGGTCAGCGTTTGAAGCTGCGGTTGCTCTCCGAGAACTGTGAGCGTCTCACTCTTGGAGCCGATGGCAAGCGCGATATCAAGGTCAATTTCCTGGCTGATTGCAAGATCAAGATCAGAATGTCGGTATTTCTCGAAGCCGTCCTTTGAGCAGACCATGGTGTACTTTCCGATCGGCAAGTTCAGCAACGCAAAGCGACCGGCCGCGTTTGTTGTGGTAGAGGACTGGAGATTATTGTTCACATTGGTCACGACGACCTGCGCACCTGCGACGAGCGCGCCGCTTACATCTTTGACAGTTCCGCTGATTGTGGCACGGTCGGATTGCGCAAGCACTTTCCAGGCATTGAAGAAAAACACCAGCAAAAGTGCGAACCAGAATTTCATCTGACCCCCGCAATCCCGCTGCTGTGGATAGACAATGTAAGCGTCGGAAGGCTCCGCCGCCGTTCCTGCTCGGATGGACAATAAAGCTTACCGGATTGCTGTCAGATTTGCACCTCATCCTATGACCCAACTAACCAGACACAACAATTACTTGCGCTTGTACACGCGAACATAGTCCACCAGCATGCGCTGGGGGAAGATGGTGGAGTCGCCTGGACGGCCAGGCAAATCTCCCCCGACTGCAAGGTTTAACAAAACAAAAAATGAGTGGTCGAAGACCCAGGGTTTACCATCCGGCAGATCTGCCGGCGTTCGCGTCGCATAAAGTTCATCGTCCACATAAAAACGCACCACCCGCGGTTCCCACTCTACGGCGAAAACGTGGAAGGCGTCACTGAACCGTCCCCTCGGCAGCCGGTAAGCGGAGATCAACGGCTTCGAACCAGAGTATCCCGGGCCGTGCAGGCTGCCTTCGATAGTGTCTGTTCCGGAGCCGACACTTTCCATGACATCAATCTCGCCGCATGCTGGCCAGCCCTTCACTGAATGGTCGTCGCCGAGCATCCAAAACGCGGGCCACGCGCCTTGCCCGGATGGAATTTGGATTCGCGCCTCGAATCTGCCATAGCGTTGACTAAAATGTCCTTCAGTCTTTAGACGTGCCGATGTGTAATCGCTCCGGACCCCGTCCGGGCCAACAAATCTCTCTTTGATTGCCTCGATTACAAGATTGCCATTCTCCACGCGAATGTTCTTACTTCGCGGAGTGTAGTATTCCAGTTCGTTATTTCCCCAGCCATCTCCGCCGCTTTCAACAATCCACTTGGCCGGATCGGGTGCGGAGCCGTCGGGTCCGTCGAATTCGTCGCTCCAGGTAAGAAGCCAACTGGAGTGGGGGGCTACGTGAGGCGCCACCTGCTGTGCACAGGATTCAGCACAAGGAACGGCACACACAAGAAAGATGTAAAGCAATCTTAGCTGGATGCGTAAGGGCAAGGTCACATTTTGCGAGACCGACTTTAGTGGCAGCTGCAACATCCCGGCTCAAGCAGACGCACATCCAAGGCTATGAGCCGACAAGGCGCGGGCGAATCCCCTGATTTCGTGTTGTTTAGGTACCACTTTCGAGGTATTCCCTGCATTCGACGTTACAGTCGTCATTTGTCACTGGGAAGGAGCCTGACTACCACAAAAAGGGTATGTGTTGCCCAGCCTTCAGTGGTAGCAAAAAACCCCTGTATCTGGTGATGCGTTCCTCAATGCCGGGTGGCACATTATTTCAACCTAGACAGATGTGGACCCAATTGCCAGGCACGAGAGATACCGTGATGCAAAACGGGGATTTCCCAGGATCGCTCAGTCCTTGCGTCAGGATTTTTCTCGAGGTTTTGTGCGATGAAGCCTTTGCACCCGCGCCGGTTGAATCGCGACTGCTCGCTCCTGTTGAGCAGACCGTGGCACAGCCGCAACAACCAAACTTCGCAACCGAAGCGAAGTAGCTCGCGGAGCGCAAGGAGACGCCAATCATTCTGGACGTGAGCACCGCAGCCTATAGGTTCTTACCTTAACGCACTTTTCAAAATAAGGAGATGACGACTATGAAGAATATCGTTCTTGTGCACGGTGGTTTTGTGGATGGCGCCGGATGGGAAGGCGTCTACAAGATCCTCAAGAAGCAGGGTTACAACGTCAGCATCGTCTAGAACCAACGCTCTCGCTGGCGGACGACGTAAAGGCTACCAAACGCATCCTTGCCGCCCAGGATGGCCCGGCGATCCTGGTTGGTCACTCTTACGGCGGGGCGGTGATCACTGAAGCGGGCAACGATCCCAAGGTTGCAGGGCTCGTCTATGTTACGGCTTTCGCTCCGGACAAAGGCGAGTCTGTGGCCACACTCATCAAAGATCCGCCGCCCGGCGCGCCCGCGCCGCCGATTCAGCCGCCGCAGGACGGATTTTTGTTCCTGGACAGGAAGGCATTCGCCGCGTCCTTTGCGGCTGACGTGGACCCGGAAAAAGCTGCGTTCATGGCCGATTCCCAAGTCCCCTGGGGAGTAGAAGCTCTCGGTGGTGCGATCAGCGAACCCGCATGGAAGACCAAGCCGAGCTGGTATCTGGTGGTCACGGAGGACAAGATGATACCTCCTGACGCGCAGCGTGCCATGTCTAAGCGGGCGGGCTCGAAGGTTGTCGAAGTCAAGGGCAGCCACGCCATCTACGTGTCGCAACCTAAAGTGGTCGCAGCCCTTATCGAACAGGCCGCCGAGAGTGTGAAGGTCTCCGCCGCCGCCTAGCAAGGCCCGTGGATGGGCCGTCTGGGTAATGACTGGAAATCTCGCTTCAAAATCGAGGAACTGTCCCCTAAGGAGTCAACAGAATGACTAATCAACCCCGACTCTACGAACCGCTGACTTCCCAAAACGCGGCGCTCGTCCTCGTCGATCATCAAGTGGGCCTCATGACGGGCGTCCGCGACTATTCGACGGGCGAGTTGAAACACAATGTAGTGGCCCTGGCCAAAGCGGCGAAGTCGCTGAAGCTGCCCATCGTCGTTACCACGACGGCGCGCGAAAGCATGTAGGGTCCGACATTCCCCGAACTAGTGGAGGCGCTTCCCGGCATCGAGATCATCGACCGTTCGTCGGTCAACGCGTTCGACGACGCGCGCGTGGCCCGCGCAATCGAGGCGACTAAGCGCAAGAAGCTAATATTTGCTGGCATCTCGCTCGAAGTCTGTGCGGCTTTCCCCGCGATCACAGCCGTGGGCAAGGGACTCGACGCCTATGTGGCGGTTGATGCTTCAGGAACATTCAGCGAGACCAAGCGGCAAGTTGGGCTCCTGCGCATGCTACAGGCGGGCGTCATTGTCTCGGACTACGCGACCTTGATGGTGGAAATCCTCAAAGACAATGCGCGACCCGAGGCCAGCGAGGTCTACGCGGCCATGGATATGGGTTGGGCTAAGCTCGTGGGCCAGGTCGCCCAGGCCTACGGAAGGTAGGACCGGGAAGGACTTGGCGCGGGTCTTCCACGACCACTATCACAGCTACGCCACGCCCTTTTGATGGACAGTTTCAAGTACAAGACCGCGAATCCGCTCTAGAAGGCGTCCTAGCGTCTGTCCCATGCGCAGTTCTTAGCGAATCAAGAAGGAAGAGAGCTTTCAGCAGATCGAATACGCGGAACGAGCTTCTCGGTGTTGCGTTCTTCAATCTATGGCGTTGCAAAATTGACCTACGCTCGTGCGTCCCTAAGCTGCTGATTGGAAACCGTCATTCTCTTATCTACGCAAAACTGTACCCGACGGGCAATTTGACCCGTTGCACTTTTCATCACAGCCCTGTTTGCGATTTCATAGCGCCAGTCGTCGTCATAAAGTTGCCTTCCGCTAACCCCTTGTTTCATTTGAGGTATCTGCGTGCAGCGCGTCTACCCGCACTGCGCCTGATCCTGGCACGGCGATTGCTTTTAGAAAAGTGTGAGTGGCTCGCAAGATGGCCCTCCGACGAGGTGACTTATGACAGTCCTACTGGTTCTCTTCACATTCGTAACCTTCCTCCTGATTGACCATTTCCGCAGCCGCCGCGCGATTGTGCAACCCGCAATGCAGGTTGCCGCGGAAAAACAAGATTCAGTGCCGCGCCTGAAGCCCGCCTTCGTCCGGGGCTTCGAGGTCCCCGAGAACCTGCGCTATCACCCTGGTCACACTTGGGCATTGAGCGAGAGCCCCAACCTGGTGCGGGTCGGCATGGATGATTTCGCCTCCAAACTGACCGGCAAGATGGAGAGCATCACGCTGCCGCAACGCGGCCAATGGATTCGGCAAGGCCAGAAAATGTGCACCGTTCACCGCGACGGCTGTGCGGTCGATATGGTTTCGCCAATCGAGGGCACCATCTCCGACATTAACCCAGCCGTCATGCAGGATCCCAAGGTCGCTCTTCGTGATCCTTACGGCGAAGGATGGCTACTGACGGTGCAAGCTCCCGACGCCAAGACCAGCTTCCGTAACTTGCTGGGAGGCGCACTCGCTCGCTGGTGGACCGAGGAGTCCGCAAGCCGCCTGCAGCGCCGAATGCCAATCGCGCTAGGCGCGCTCGCCCAGGACGGTGGAGTGGCCATGGACAACGTCACCAGCCATATCCCAGACCAAGATTGGCTGCCGCTGGCCAAAGAGTTCTTCCTGTCATAGGACCTCGGCGGGCCTCCGAGGCAGGGGGAGCCTCTCCTACGGCCACCGAGACACCGACCACCCGGTTCCATGGCAAAACAGCCAGGACCCGGGTGGCCGGCGTTTTGCATCCTCAAGCAGGAGTTCAAAACCGTAAGGAACGTTCGTGGCTTTTAGTAGTTTCGTGCTGACCGGGTCATCGGCACCGTGGCAGCCCCGCAGGCAGGGCACAGCGTGCTTTCTTTGAGGTCGATCCACTCCACGGCGTGAGAGGAGGCCATGACGCAGCGGTAATCATCACAGTGAGTTAAGTTCAGAGTGTGTCCCACTTCATGAACCGCTTCCTTCATTAGGCGCTGGCGAAACAATTCACGGTCAGGCGGAAGGCCATAGAACTCCTCGTACAACCGGTGAGCTGACAGCACGGCGCATGGGCCACCCATTTGCGCCTCGCCGAAAACGAAAGTGAGAATTGGGATGTAGAGGTCGACGCTGCTGATCCCCAGCATCCGCCACGAGTCCGCGGCAATAACATTTTGCATGCGCTGTAAAATTTCTGAAGAATGGTACTGCTGCCGTTCTCCGTGGAAGGCGAATTCAGGGTCCAGCCGGACTGGTAGCACTTTGCAGGGAACCCGAAAAGCTTCTTCAAGGGCGGGCCGCAAATCCTTCAACAGCGCGTCGTCTACATTTCCGATCGGCAAGATGTGCAGGAACTTCATCGCGCCAGCTTCAACGTGTCTCGACGGGAGTGCGGCTCCATCCGTATTTCTTCAGCTTGTGATAGAGCGTGACCCGGTCGATATCGAGTATCTCTGCCGCATGGCTCTGATTGCCTCTACATTCCTCGACCACTCGCAGGATGTGGGCGCGCTCCATTTCCTCCAGTTTCTTGCCCGATCCATTAGAGACGCTTTGCGGCTTGAAGATGAAGTCCTGTTCGCGAAGTTCGGGCTCCTGCCCCACAACCATGGCGCGCTCCACCGCATTCTCCAGTTCGCGAACATTGCCCAGCCACGGCTGCTGCTGCAATTGATTCATTGCCGGAGGTGAAACTCGAATGATGCGTTTGTTCATGGCCAGCGAGAACTTGCGGACGAAGTGGTCGACGAGCGGAGGGATGTCCTCGCGACGTTCGCGCAGTGGCGGCAGTTCGATGCGGAAGACATTGAGCCGGTAAAAAAGATCGGGACGGAACTTACCTTCCTCGATCAATTTTTCCAGGTCCTTGTTGGTAGCCGCGACGCAGCGGAAATCTACCGTGATGATCTGGTTGCCGCCCACTCGGGTGATTTCGCGCTCCTGCAACACACGCAATAAGTCAGTTTGTGTTTTCAGGGTGATGTCGCCGATTTCGTCGAGGAACACTGTTCCACCTTCGGCGATTTCGAATTTGCCTTTCTTGCGGTACTGCGCGCCGGTGAACGCGCCTTTTTCATGTCCGAAGAGTTCGCTTTCGAGCAGCGTCTCAGTCAAAGCCCCGCAGTGAATAACGACCAGCGGATGAAATCGTCGCGGGCTGGCCTGATGAATAGCCCGTGCCACCAGTTCTTTTCCAGTGCCACTCTCCCCGGTGACCAGCACCGTAGCATCCGTCGGTCCCACCGTCTCAATGGCGTCGAAGATCTTCCGCATGGGACTGCTCTGGCCGATCAACTCCCCCGGACGCGCGACTTCGGCGACGGTTTCGCGCAAGAGAACGTTCTCCTGCGCTACCTTTTTATGCGACAGAGCATTCTTCACCAGGTGAGCGATTTCGTCCGGATCGAGCGGCTTGGTCACGTAGTCATAGGCGCCGTTCTTGAGGGCGGCTACCGCGGTCTCGACCGAAGCGTAGCCGGTCATCATAATCACGATCAGTTCGGGATCGACTTCGTGCATGCGCCGCTGCAGTTCGATGCCATCGGTGCCGTGCATTTTTATGTCAACGAGTGCCGCATCCCAGCGCTGTTCCGCCAGCCGGGTAAGCGCGTCAGCCGCATTTTCTACCGTGGTTATGTCGTAGCCTTCTTCGCGAAACCATTTGCCCAGAGAGTCGCGAACGCTCAGTTCGTCGTCCACAATTAGCAGTTTTCCCTGTGTGCTCATTTCAGTTACCTCAGGTTCATCGCGGCAGTCCTGTCGCCGACGCCCACTAGCGCTGCGTCTTTACTTTGAGCTGGCAGGGTTATAGTGAATGTCGTGCCCCGTCCTAACTCCGATTCGACTTCGATGCGTCCCTTATGCCGTTCCACGATCCCGCGACTTATCGCCAGGCCCAGGCCCACTCCGCGGCCCGTTTCTTTGGTAGTCCAGAAAGGTTCAAAAATCTGAGCCAGGAGGTCGGGAGCGATGCCCGCTCCGTCGTCGCGTACTTGGATCTTGATTTCTGTTTCGTCATTACTCAGCCGAGTGTCGATCCAGAGATTTCCGCCCCGAGGCATGGCGTCGATTGCGTTCATGATCAAAGCCAGCAAGACCTGTTCCATCTGGGCGGGGTCGCAAAGCACGCTCGGCAGGTCTTCCGCAAGGTTGAGTTGCCACTCAATGCCGACCAATTCCAATTGATGGCGCACCAGCAGCAGGCAACGATCAATCACTGCGCGCAGGTTCGTGGGCTGCACGTTCATGGGCGCAGTGCGTGAAAGGCTAAGCAGGTTCTTGATGAGGTCGCCGCAGCGCCGGCTTTCGGAGGCGATCAGATCCAGACATTGCATCGCCTCCTCTTGTTTGTCATGTTCGACTCGGCCAGAGGCCACCCACTTCTGCAGAAGCTTTGCATAAGTAAGAATTCCGGAAAGCGGGTTGTTCACCTCATGGGCCACCACAGCCGCCATCTTTCCGATGGAGGCCATTTTTTCCACGTGCAGAACGTGATCGTGGGCGCGCTTAAGTTCGTTGGTCTTTTGTTCGACACGATCTTCGAGCGTCTTCGTCCAGGTAACGATTTCTTCGTTGGCCGCACGCAGTTGCAGGCTCATGCTATTGAAGGATTGAGCCAGATTCCCTACTTCGTCCTGAGATCGCACCTCGATCTGGTAACCGAGTTCTCCCTTTGAAAGGTGCTCCGTGCCACTCTTTAGAGCCTTGATGGGCTTGTCGACCACTTGCCACACAAACACGAAGCTTAGTACGGCCACAATCAGCATTGCGCCAGCTGTGTAGAAGATCATGCGGGCGCTGCTGTCGGCGAGTTGCAGATCGGCTTTCGCAAGAGAAAGATTTGTGTCGAGCACGCCCAGAACCTGCTGGCTGGCAGGATGAGCGTGGCACGCAGCGTTCGAGCAAGCAGGTTGATTTTCGATCGGTGTAATAATTCCGAGGACCCGCTGCCCGTTGCCGTTGCGATAGATGCGAAAGCGGTCGGGGCGGTTGAGGCGCGTTAGCGGCTGCGATTGCGTGTGGCAGCCATAGCAGGCCTCTGCAGACTTGTCGAGCACATGGCTGACTTCCGTGGAATCGGTTGAGAAACTGACCCGGCCCTCCTGATCAAAGATGCGGACCTTGATCATGCCGGGCTCGTCCGCGATAGTTTGAATCGAGTGGTAGAGTCCCTCGCGATCGTTGCGCAGCATGTAATACGTGGTACTGCGTTTAATTATGTCGCTGACCCGCTCGGCACTGGCTAGCCTGGCGGCTTCCAGGTGTTGGCGATGCAACCGGATATTCAAGTATCCGAGCAGCGCGAAAATCACGACCATGACCGCCAGGAGAGACCCGATCAACTTTGCGCTGATGCTATTCGTCAACCGCTTCCATCGGCGATTTGGATCAGTCTCCCGCATGGCCTAATACCGCTGTAGGCACCATTGGCCCAGGTTCGGTTCGGGGACGCCGCTCCACCGCATGCCCTTCGCCGGGAAAGATCGGCAGATACTTTACGGCCACGCCAAACAAGGCGAAGCCCATCGCGATGATCATGAGGGTGATGGAGAACTCAGTCCATTTGGGAATGTAGTGATGTCCAACGTATGTCTCGAATCCGATAAGCGCAATGTTGAGCCGATTCGTGATGAATCCAAGCACCGTAGAAATGGAAGCCAGATACAACAGCGAGGGCGATAGCCTGACCTTCTTAAAGCTGAGCATGGTGATCGGAATCAGAAATGTCAGCGTCAGTTCAAGCCATAGGAAGTACGCTTCGTAGCTTGGCCGAATGATCTGCCTGAGCAGGCCACGATGAAAGAAGTCCTCGAAGCGCAGCAGGGCATTGACCCAGAGGGCAACCAACAAAGCCCCACCCAAAGTGACGAGAACTGGGAGTTCAAGGTGCCTCCCGAAAACCTTCGCACTTTGTGTGGACTCGAAAATCGTCATGGCCAGACCAACGGCAATCGCCGAGCCAAAGAACAGGAACGGCAGCGCGGGCGTATACCAGAAGGGATGCAGCTTGCTCGGCATGATCAAGTAGAGGGAGCCGAGGGAACTCTGGTGCAGCGTGGAGAGCAGGATGCCCAACACGATCAGAACGGGATAAATTTTGTTAATCCACTTGATAGGAGTCTGCAAATTAAAGCGCTCGAATATGTTCGGAAGGAATTCGAAAAAGAGCACCGTCGTATAGGTCATCACGCACATGCCCACCTCGAACATAACCGAGTGGAAATTCATGTAGATGAGTTGATGCCAGATGTACCAGGGACGTCCCAGGTCGAACAACAATCCCACGATGAATAGAATGTAGCCTAAAAATGCCGTTAACACCGCCGGGCGGACAACGCTGTGCAGACGCTCGACATTGAATAAATAGACTGCGCCAACCATGCAGAAGCCGCCAGCTGCCAGCATGACGCCGCAGAGACAGTCGAAGCCGATCCAGAGGCCCCAGGGAAACTGGTCGGTCATATTGGAAACCGCCCCAAGGCCGCGAAAATAACGAATAAACGAGGAGTACAGTCCGAGGCACATGATGACGAGGAATACGCCTCTCCAGAAAGTAAGCTTGATCTTCATTGCGCACCCCCGTTCTTCTTTTCTTGTGCTTCAGCTTCGGCCACTTCTGCACGGCGATGCGAAATCCAATAAATGCCTCCCAGCACTAATGACCAGACTGGGATGAAATCTGGAACTCTCTCCATCACTCGCCCAGTGTATTCAGGCATGGGGGTGTCCCCGATTTTTGCCGACGAGGGATAGCCGTATTCTTCAACGTTCACGCTCGAAAGAATAAAGACCGATGTCCCACCCACTTCATTGAGGCCATAAATACGGGGCTGGTAGGTGGATGGATTCTGACGGATGCGATCCTGCGCTTCCTTAATAAGGTCGTCGCGTTCTCCAAATTTTGTAGCTCCCGTCGGACAAATCTCGGCACATGCCGTTTGCTTGCCGGCAAGCACGCGGTCCGGGCACATAATGCATTTGCGAACCCTGGGATTCAGCGAGTGCCATTCATACTTCGGCTGGGCGAAGGCGCAGGCGACCATGCAATAGCGGCAGCCAATGCACTTCCAGACGTCGTACACGACGGGGCCTTCCTTTGTTTTATGAAAGGCGCCAACGGGACAAGCCGAAGCGCACGCGGGATGCTCGCAATGCATGCAGAGCCGGCGCATGAATTTGTCGTCCTTGGTCAGAACGACGGTGTATTTATGATCCGATTGCACCGACTCTGCTGCTACTGTGTCGTCATAGGGCAACTTGTTCTGCTGCGCGCAGGCGCCTTCACACTGCTTGCAACCAATGCACATCGTCGCGTCATACAGCAATGCCTTACTCATGGAAATTGCTCCTCGTGGCTCCCAATCGGGACTTCCGTTCCACCGGAATGAAGTACGAGGCAAACGTACACCGTCGCGGAACAGACTTGGGAACCGCACAGAACATCTTTGGCGGACCGATTGCCAAAAAATAACCGGGTCCGGAGAGGTGAGCACCCGGACCCGGGCGGGCCGTTCCATCCTGGAAAGTGAACAGAGGAGGAGATTCGCGGCTGGCTACGGATCGGCCGAATGTCCGATCCGTCCGCCGAATTGAGCCGGAGATCTTCATATTCACCTTCGCCTCACATCGCCGCTATCTGACACTGTCGCGCGCGACAGCGGCGATGGCTAAGAGGAACAGCCAATGACTACTTCTGCAGGCTACGAACGTATGACACGACCGCCTTGACCTGGTCAGCTGTCAGGCTCTTCGCCACGCCGGCATGCTTCGGCTTTTCTGTAACGGCTTTGGCCAGATCATCATCTGACAGCTTTTTTACATCGTCCGAAACCAGGCTTGGAATCTTGGCTGCGGGCTTGCCTGCTGCATCTGCCCCATGGCAGGCCGCGCATTTCGCTTTGTAAATCGTCGCTCCGTCCTCGGCGGCCCAGGACAGATTGGGAATCAAAATGAAAAGCCCTACCGCAATTGTCATCACCAGCATTACCAGCTTTGTTGTCTTCATGATTTCGTTTCATCTCCTTATTAAAGTTTTATTACCCGACGGCATTAGCAGTTCTCCTTGCAGTCTTGCGCGTGTTGCGTAAGTAACCACTGGTGCGACCTCAAACACTGGATGTAAGAGAACTTAGCAGCGGTGTCGCTGCCTAGTTGAGAGTTTCAACGTTCTGACGCAACAAGTGCAGTGATCCGGCTCACCCTCAATCGTGATTGCTGTGGACAGGACGTGTGTTCTGCGGTGGTTCTTGGTCACGTCCATTGGTGACTGTAGTCACGGCGTCAATCGCCTTCCGGAGAGAAGATCCGGTAGCGAGGTGAAGTTATGCCGATATTAGTGATGGCAGTGCTCGCTCTGATGGTATTTGGTACGATCGGAATCCTGCTGGTGGTCGCGGTGGTGATGGAGCATTCAACCATGGAACATCCGCCCAAACGTCCCCTCCCACACCTTGGAAGCTCTGACGTTGCCCTGTCCCTTGGTCCGAAATTAGAAATACCGAAAGGCCAGGATCCACCACCATCAGATCCGGCAGTAGAAAAGAACGTTGAGGAGCCTGCTTGCGTTGGATAGGTTGCGATGCCGTCTGGCTGAGTTGCTGACCGAAATCACGCTTGGCCCAGTTTGTGGCTGATGAGAGCTACGAAGCCGAAACCCAATTGCGTCGCTCGACAAAGGTAGGGGGTTCGTAGGTGCGTCCTGCCGCCAGTCGATTCTCCTCCCGGCGGGCGGACCACAGTAAGATAGGGCCCAGCGATGTGGCTGTGAGGCGGGCGATGACCGGGAACTCCTTCTCAACCTCACGGCGCAGTCTGTGAATCTTCTCACTCACGCTGCGATTGACTTTCCCGAATTCTCGCTCCATCACCCACAGCGCTGCATTGTAAGCGCTGCTCAGTTTCTTCGCTTCTCTGGCAAAGCGTTCGCGGATGCGTGCATCCGGATGGTCCTTGTAGCGTTGCCAGCCCAGCAGCATGGTCTGGCACATGCGATAAAGACTCGGCCCGTTGCGCTCGAAATCGCGCCAAAACGCCCAATCCAGGAACCGCTTTGAATCTTCGCGGGAGATTGTGCGGTGCCGGAAGTTGAATTTGTACTGCCCATGCACATCGGCGAAATCAACGTCGGTCAACATGCGACCCTGCTCGGCCATTTCCTGGTGAAGCGGCGTGCCCGGAACCGGCGTGTAGAGCATGAACTGGTGAAAGTCAGTCTGATAGTCCACGGCCGATTCAATTTCCTCGACGATGTTGTCAGGCGTGTGATGTTCCAGTCCGATAATCGTCGAGCCCTGCACTCGTATGCCATGCTCGCGAAGCTCACCCGTGAGTTGCCTGATGTCCGCACCCTGCAGCTTGTTATAGTTTGACTTGGGAGATTCCAACCCCATCCAGACCCAGGACACACCGAGCTCGACCAGTTCCAGCATCGTATATTTACGAAGTGCATTGGCGGAAGCAAAGACTGCGAGCTCCCAACTCTTGCCTGCTTCTTTCATGCGCTCCAGCAAGCGCATGGCGCGCGTACGGTGCAGCAAGAAGTTCTCGTCCATGACAAAGAAGGAATGCACTTTAAGCTCAGCCTCGATCCCGCACATCACATCGAACAGTTCATCGCCGCTTTCGAAGAAGTTGACGAACTTTCCTTTACCGCCAAAAAAAGCCGATGTGGTGCAGAAGTTGCACCCCATTGGGCATCCCACCGACGGGATGATAGTTGCGGCCGTCCCGCCCTTGCGCTGTGGCAGGCGCACTCCCAGAATACGTGTCTGCAAACCCGAAACAATGGCAGGATGGCGGATCGGCGCGCCTTCATCATCGCCCAGATACCGCCGCATCCAGGAAATACCTTCTCCGCGCACAATGTGGTCCGCGTCAATCGTGGCTTCCACACCTGGAATGGCAGCTACGTGTCCGCCCACTACGATCACCGAATCCGGTGATAGTTCTCGCACCATGCGGCACATCTCCCGGACCTTCAAAACATTCACGATGATCGAAGAGATGCCAACGATATCGTAGTGGTTCGTGGTCAATTCACGGGCAAAGGCCTCGCGCGTAGGAAAATCCAGCACGCTGCAGGGCGCCGAAATATTTTCCTGAATCAGCATGATGCCCCACGAGCGATGGAACATGCGTAGCGAGAAACTGCCTTGCGCGCGAGTGACCTGGTTATGATAGAGCTCCATGGGATTGATGGAGCGGCTGCCAAATTCGTCGTCCTGCGCATAAGGCCCGAAGACGGAACTCAATAAAATGCGAGCGCGGGTGCCCTTAGGATGAATTTTCATGTGATTGTGTTTCGAGCCTAATCCTTGGGGGAGTTGTTCGCGGTGATCTTTGATACACATTACGAAACTATTACATCTGAACCCTGCTTCACGAACCCAACCCCCGCGGGTTGGCGGTTCATTCTGCAGTGTGTTGCTCGTCACTCTCAATTGTGTCCTTTGTCACAGATTGCGCCAGCCAACCGCGATGTACTGACTATGGGGAGAGCTACCGTGTGCCTTGCTATACCAGGAAAAATTCTCGAAATTCAAGAACTGAGCCAGATGCGCGCGGCCCGCGTGCAGTTCGGGGGCATCGTGCGTCAGGTCTCCCTTGACTTTGTACCTGAGGCAGGCTTGGGCGACTACGTGATGGTCCACGTTGGCTTCGCCATAAGCCGCGTGGACTCGATCGAGGCCGAGCGTACATACAAGCTTCTGCAGGAGATGGGAGCGCTGGAAGCGGAGTTGTAGTTTTGCTTACATCGGCTCGCCTGTTGTGGGGTGCGAGTTGGGCTTCTCGACATGAAATATCTTGATGAATATCGCGACCAGCGCATTGCACTGGCCTTGGCGGCTGAGATCGGCCAGATTACAAGCCATCCGTGGGTACTGATGGAGATTTGTGGCGGCCAGACCCACACCATCATGCGCTACGGCATTGACGAACTGCTGCCGCAAGGTATCGAACTCGTGCATGGTCCGGGATGTCCCGTATGCGTCACACCGCTTGAAACCGTGGACAAAGCGATTGAGTTAGCGCTGCGCCCGGACGTCATCTTGGTTTCCTATGGAGACATGTTGCGTGTGCCCGGATCTCGCTCGGATTTGCTTCGCGCCAAAGCTCATGGCGCACACGTTCGCATTGCATATTCCTCCACTGAGGCGGTCAAAATCGCCCGCTCCAATCCCGGTCGTAAAGTCGTGTTTCTGGCGATCGGGTTCGAGACTACGGCTCCGGCGAATGCGATGGCTGCGTGGCAAGCCAAACGGGAAGGTCTCACCAACTTTTCCATGCTGGTTTCGCACGTGCTGGTCCCACCGGCGATCCGTGCATTGATGATTTCGCAGACTAACCGCGTGCAGGCTTTCATCGCTCCCGGACACGTGTGCACCGTTGTGGGTTGCAGAGACTATGAGGATCTGGTTCGTGATTTTCGCGTACCCATCGTGGTTGGAGGATTTGAGCCAGTAGATATTTTGGAAGCAGTTCTCATGCTGGTCCGTCAACTCGAGGCAGAAGAGGCCAAGCTGGAAAACCAGTATGTGCGATCAGTGAGCTACCAAGGCAACTTGCCGGCACAGCAAATCATGTCCGAGGTGTTTGAAGTCGCAGACCAGAAGTGGCGCGGCATCGGACCGATCCCACGGAGTGGTTTACGTTTGCGCGAGGAATATGCCACTTACGACGCCGACCGAATCTTTGATTTAGGCGACCTGTCGGTGGACGAGCCCGCTGAATGCATTAGCGCCCAGGTTTTGCAGGGATTGAAGAAGCCGACGGACTGTCCAGCGTTTGGCATGCGCTGCAGGCCGGAAAATCCATTGGGAGCGCCGATGGTCTCTACGGAAGGTGCATGCGCGGCTTACTATCACTATCGGCGCCATACGGCCGCGAGTTAGGAGGGTATTTGTCGACAAGAACTATCGTGGAACTAAGTTGCCCGGCGCCACTCCCAGCCAAAGATACAATTCTGCTCGGGCACGGTAGTGGCGGCAAGCTTAGCGCCGAATTGATTCGCGACGTCTTCCTGCCTGCTTTGAAAAATCCAGTGCTGTCACGTCTCGATGACCAGGCAATCGTGAACGTGAACGGCCAGCGTCTGGCCATCACCACCGATTCTTTCGTCGTAAAGCCGCTGTTCTTCCCCGGCGGGGATATCGGCTCCCTTGCGGTTCATGGCACTGTAAATGATTTGGCAATGGGCGGTGCAACGCCATTATTTCTGAGCGTCGCGTTCATCATCGAAGAAGGTTTCTCCATGGAGGAACTCCGCCGCGTGGTGAATTCGCTGCGCCAGGCTGCAAAAGAAGCGGGCGTGCAGGTCGTCACTGGCGATACTAAAGTCGTCGAGAAAGGCAAGGGCGACGGGCTGTTCATCAACACGACAGGAATTGGACTCGTGCCAGACGGAGTCGACCTTTCCGCTGATCGTGCCCGTCCCGGTGACAAAGTAATTCTTAGCGGTTCGATTGGCGATCACGGCATTACGATTCTGGCGCAACGCGAGGGGCTGGAATTCGAGACTGAGATCCAAAGCGACAGTGCTTCCTTGCACACGCTGGTGACCGAGATGCTTGGCGCATCGCGCGATATTCGCTGCATGCGCGATCCCACGCGAGGTGGCGTTTCCAGCACTCTCAACGAAATCGCGGACCGGTCGCGGGTTGGAATTGAAATCGAGGAACTTTCCCTTCCAATCCACGAACAAGTTCGAGGCGCATGCGAGTTGCTCGGCCTCGATCCTCTCTACGTGGCTAACGAAGGTAAGCTCATCGCAATCGTGGCACCCGAGTGTGCCGATGTGGTGCTGCAGGTGATGAGACGCCATTCGCTAGGAGTGGAGGCGCAGATCATTGGCACGATCAAGAAAGAGAACCCGGGGATGGTAACCATGCGAACGCCGTTAGGCACGACTCGCATCGTGGACATGCTCTCTGGCGATCAGTTGCCACGCATCTGCTAGGGAAATATGCACGAGATGGGAATCGCGAACTCGGTGCTGGAGGCAGTCAGAACTGAGGTAGGGCTCCATCCCGGAACCTATCCGTGCAAAGTCGGCGTGCGGATTGGCGAAATGGCAGCCATCGATCAGGACGCATTGCGCTTCTGTTTTGAAGCGATCATTCTCGAGACCGATCTGGAATCGCTTGAGTTGGAGATCGAAGTTTGTCCCCGACGCCATCGTTGTCAATTCTGCGCACGCGAGTTCGTCGTGCGCGATTACGATTCACGCTGTCCGCAATGCGCGAGCCTTGAAACCACATGCATCAGTGGAGACGAATTGCAGTTGGCCTATCTGGAGGTGGAAGAGTATGGAGCGAGTACCGCTAGAGCGAAAAGTACTCAGTGAGAATGACCGCATCGCGGCTGAACTGCGTGCGCGATTTCACGAGCACGGTGTTTTGTGCCTGAACCTTATCAGTTCGCCTGGCTCCGGAAAAACCAGTCTGCTCGAGCGCACTCTGGAATCCCTGCCGCACCAAGATCGTGTGGCCGTATTAACCGGAGACATTCAGACGGAAAACGATGCCAACCGGCTGAAGCGATTTGGCTTCCCCGTGAAACAAATCACGACTGGCGGAACTTGCCACCTGGATGCCCGCATGATCGAGCGGCATTTGGCCGACTGGCGCCTTGAAGACCTCGATCTTCTGCTGATTGAAAACGTCGGCAATCTGGTTTGTCCCGCTAGTTACGATCTCGGCGAGGCGGCCAAGATCGTCGTGCTCAGCGTCACCGAAGGCGAAGACAAGCCGCTGAAATATCCTTCCATATTCTTCAAGTCCGATTTGCTCGTGCTGAACAAGATTGATTTGCTTCCCTACGTTCCGTTTGACATCGAGGCGGCAGCGGACAATGCCCACAAGGTCCATCCCGACATGGAGATTGTGAAAGTGTCTTGCCTGATGGGCGACGGCTTGCGCGAATGGATGAACTGGCTGGAGCAGCGACGCAGGACGAATAAAGCGGTGGCACCGACTGTGAGCTGATGACGTATGGAAGTGCGGCAACAGATCGAAGTTTCAGGGATCGTGCAAGGAGTCGGATTCCGCCCTTACATCTATCGTCTTGCTATCAGCCGGCAGCTTAAAGGCACGATTCACAATACATCCGCCGGAGTAACCATCGAAATTCAGGGACCGGCAGAAACCGTCCGGGATTTCGTTGAGCACTTGCCGGCCGAAGCACCGCCGCTGGCGCGGATTACGAGCTTTGCCGTTCATAACGTGCCATGCAATGGCGATCAGGACTTCCGCATTGTTCACAGCCACGAGGGAGAAGAAGTTCGCACGCTCATTTCACCAGACGTGGCGATATGTCCCGACTGCCTGCGCGAACTGTTTGACCCGAAGGACCGGCGGTATCGCTATCCGTTCATTAATTGCACCAATTGCGGGCCGCGCTTCACCATCATTCGCGATATTCCCTACGACCGTCCGAGCACATCGATGGCGAGATTTTCCATGTGCCCGGCGTGTCTTGCTGAATACGAAAATCCACTGGACCGCCGCTTTCATGCCCAGCCCAACGCGTGTTGGGAGTGCGGACCTCGAGTGGAACTCTGGGATAAAACTGGACGCCGCATCGAATGCCGCGATCCGATTGCCGAAGCGGTCTCCGGATTGCATGCTGGACTGGTCGTAGCCGTAAAGGGGCTAGGTGGATTTCATTTGGCCGTGGATGCGACCAACTCAGCGGCTGTGGCTCTTCTGCGCCAACGCAAACGCAGGGTGGAGAAGCCGTTTGCCGTGATGGTTCCGGATTTGCACACTGCAGAAGAAATCTGCGAATTGGATGATATAGCTGCGACGGTTCTGCAGTCGATCCAGCGGCCCATTGTTCTACTGCCGAAACAAATTCCTAACCTTATTCCCGATGCAGTTGCGCCTTTCAACCGCTATCTGGGAATGTTGCTTCCGTACACGCCGCTTCATTGCCTGCTGCTCGCCGAGGGCGCTTTCAAAGCTTTAGTTATGACCAGCGGCAACCTCAGCGAGGAGCCGATCGCCATCGACAATCGAGAAGCCATCGCTCGCTTGAACGGGTTGGCCGACTATTTTCTCGTGCACAACCGAGACATCCTGCTGCGCTGCGACGACTCCGTTGTGCGAGTTTCAGGCGGCGTGACGCGCCAGTTGCGCCGTTCGCGCGGCTTCGTTCCGGTGCCAGTTTTTCTGAAAGACGATCAGCCTTCAGTGCTGGCCGTTGGGGGCGAACTGAAAAACACCATCTGCCTCACAAAAGGCAAACACGCTTTCCTGAGCCAACACGTCGGAGATTTGGAGAATGTCGAAAGTTATAGTTTTTTCCACGAAGCCATCCGGCATCTTGAGCGGATCCTCGAAATCAAACCGCAGATCATCGCCTACGATCTCCACCCCGATTACGTCTCCACAAAATGGGCGTTGCAACAGAGTGGAGCGAAGTTGGTGGGCGTGCAGCACCACCACGCACACATTGCGAGTTGTATGGCGGAGAACCACCTCAAAGGTCGTGTGATCGGCTTTGCACTGGACGGCACGGGTTACGGCACCGATGGCCACATCTGGGGCGGAGAAGTGCTCATCGCCAGCTATGAAGGCTTCGAACGCGCCGCTCACTTTGCTTATGTGCCGTTGCCCGGGGGAGAAGTGGCGATCCGCCAGCCTTGGCGGATGGCGGTAAGTTACTTGTCCCATCATTTCGGGCGTGATTTTCTGAAGTTGGATATTCCGTTCGTACGCCAGCTAAATCGGCAGAAAACAAACTTTCTCCTGCGCATGATGGAACAAGGCGTGAATTCGCCTCTCACCTCCAGTTGCGGTCGTTTGTTCGATGCCGTGGCCGCGTTGATCGGAATCCGCCAACAGGTCAACTACGAAGCCCAAGCCGCGATCGAACTCGAAATGGCGATAATCCCGTCAGCCGAGGAAACTGGATATCCTCTTAAGTTGGTGCCGGACGGCGATAACTGGATCATGAGCAGTCGCCCGCTATTTGAAGCGCTGATCGAGGATCTCCGTCGCAGCGTTCCCATCTCAGCGATTAGCCGGCGTTTTCACAATGGGCTGGTTGAGGGATTCGTCAAGCTGGCAACGATCTTGCGAACGAAAACCGCGCTCAACCGCGTTTGCCTGAGCGGCGGGACCTTTCACAACGCCTATCTCTCGCGCCGGCTCGAAACACGTTTGTCCGAGGCTGGATTCCAAGTGTTTACTCAGAAAGAAGTCCCGGCTGGCGATGGTGGCTTGAGCCTGGGACAGGCGCTGGTAGCTGCCAGGAAACTTCACGTGTAGAGGTGCGTCTAGGTGGTAAGCGAAGATTTCATCGTCTCGTCGTTGGTCCACCAGAGGCTAGGTTCATGGGGATGGTGCTGGCATCGGTACCTGACCCCCAAGCGATCCAACTCTTTCAAGGCTTCCGCGATTGCCTGATCTAACGACTCTCGGACGGGCTCGCTCAAGCTGCACCCCACCTCGTACGATCGAGCTTGAATTCCCACGAGGAGCACCTCCGGAGGCGCGATTCCGAAAAACTCGGCGCCGAGCAGCGTGTCGACCAGCGCAGGCGAGTGAGGATCCATGCGCACAGTCGGACAATGACGCACAATATCAGCTTTGCGATAAAGCACGACTGTCCCCGGAGCCGCCTCAGTTTCGATGGAATCGATCAGAATGACGGCATCCTTTGTGGAGATCTGATCGATCAGGTCTAAGGCCGGGGTCCCCAAGTCGGCGACTTCGACACCCTCGTCGAACTCATAGCGGGCGGTGATGAGCCGCGCGACGTACGGCCCGACGCCATCATCTCCCAGCAAGACGTTCCCGATGCCGCCAATCAGCACCTTCTTCATAGCACCTTCACTTTGGCAATCTGGCGGCCTGATGGATCGAAGGTGTGGCAGGCGCACGCCATACACGGATCGAAAGAGTGCACCGTGCGCAGAACTTCGAGTGGTTCCTCGGGCCGGGCAAGCGGCGTGTGCAGCAGCGAAGCTTCATACGGACCATGGGCGCCGGAATGATCGCGCGGGCTCGCATTCCACGTCGAAGGCACAACCGCCTGGTAGTTCTTGATCTTCTCATCTTTAATGACGACCCAGTGGGACAACGTGCCCCGCGGCGCTTCATGGGTTCCTACGCCTTCCACTTCATGTCCAGGAAATACCGGTTGGTTGTGAACCGTGTAATCACCTTTGGAAATATTGTCGATGAGAAGCTGCAAATGTTTCTGCGCCAGTTCCGCCAGCATGGAGGCGCGAATCGCACGCGCGCCATGGCGGCCGAGCGTCGAGTGCAACATGTCCGGCGTAACGTGAATGCCGCCGATAGTTTCGATCTTGTTGATCGCGAGAGTCGCATGCTTCAGGGTCAGAGGATGCCCTTGCGCGAAACCAACCAGCACCTGCGCCAGCGGACCGACCTGCATGGGTTCACTCTTGAAGCGTGGCGCTTTCACCCAGGAATATTTCTGATCAGCGTTCCAGCCGGTGAAGTCGGGCTCGGTCTCTCCAGCCCAAGGATGCAGTGGTTTTGCGCCTTGGTAGTAGGCATGGGTCACATCCTCGCTGACCGAATCACGAAACTCCTTGTCCGCCGCCGCTTTGAAGGGATGCACGCCGGCGATATTTCCGTTCATGATGTAGCCGCCGGGCAGATCGTAGCTCGTGCCTGCACTGTCCAGAGGCAGATCGGGAACTGCGAGGTAATTCTTCACACCGCTGCCGATCTTGAACCAGTCGGGATACATAGCGGCGACGGCGCAGACATCGACGACGTAGACTTCGTTAATGAACCGCACAACCTCATCCAGCAGCACGCGAATATTTTCCAGTCCGGCCATACCTAGCGCGCTCGGACTGTCCAGGTCAATGGCGTTGGCCACGCCTCCGACTGTCAGGTTCTGAATGTGCGGCGTCTTTGATCCGAGAATTCCGACCACTTGCAAAGCTTTGCGCTGATACTCCAGGGCCTGCATATAATGCGTGAAGGCCAGCAGATTCACTTCAGGCGAGAGCCGCATCGCGGGATGACCCCAGTAACCGTTCATGAAAATGCCGAGCTGTCCGCTGCTGGCAACGGCTTTCACGCGGTCCTGCGCAGCCTTGAATTCGTTGCGAGAATTGCGTGTCCAGGGCGAAAGACTCTCGGCCAATTTTGCCGTCGCCGTCGGATCGGCTTTGGGAATCTGCAGAATGTCGACCCAATCCAATGCGGACAGTTGATAGAAGTGCACGATGTGATCGTGCAATGCGTGCGCAATCAGAATGAGATTGCGGATGTACTGGGCGTTGAGCGGTATTTCGAGCTTCAAAGCATCCTCCACCGCGCGCACGCTCGCCATTGCGTGTACGGTGGTGCAAACGCCGCAGAACCGCTGGGTGAAGAGCCAGGCATCGCGGGGGTCGCGGCCGCGTAGAATTTTCTCGATACCGCGCCACATGGTGCACGAAGCCCATGCATTGCTGACCGCGTTGTTGTCCACTTCGACGTCGATGCGAAGGTGGCCTTCGATTCTGGTGATGGGATCAATGGTGATTCGTTTTGCCATAGTGCCTGCTGTTAGTCAGAGTCGGTTAGTTCAAGTTCGTTTTCGCTGAAAAATCCATGTTTGAAATATCCGGTCCAGCGGATATACGGCCTGCGGAACCGGAAGTAGCTTGCCATGTTGTGCCATTCCTGGAGCGGCGCCGGAAGAATGCCAAACCGCTTCACCACCAAGAGAAATCCCGCGACACCCATACAAATGAAACCAAGCGCTACCAGAACTTCGATGGTGGAGGGAAAATACAGCGATTCGGGATTGGGCCGAAAGGCCAATGTCGTGGGGCTGAACCGGTAGATCATGCCGCCGAACGAGCTCAGGACGTAGCCCAAAAACATGAATCGCGTCTCGTGAGTCCGCACCGAACGACGAAGCATGAAGCCGCCGAGGGAAATCAGCAATATCTCCAGCCAGAACACGCCAGCAAAGCGGTCGGCGTGGAATGCGGTGCCCAGCGCCCCCCGGAAGAGGATGTCCAGCAGGCGCAGTGCGAGCCAACCGAAAATCAGCCACGCAGTGATGCGGGCGGCTTCGTCAAGAACCTCCATGTCCATCGCCCGCTTCCACACAAGGCAACACAACATGGTAGTTCCGGCGACGCATCCGAAGGACATGAACGTAGACGCGCCCAGGTACAAAAAGGGCAGCCACGGCGACTGCCACAAGGGATGGACTCGTTCTCCCGCCAGCAGCATCAATGCGCCCAATGATGACTGGTGCATGCCGGGCAACAGATAGGCGGCCGCAATGATCCAGGGAAAAAAGAAGTGCAGCCGGCGTTCCATTCGCTCCACTCCCGGACGCAGACGCGAATCAAAGTACCAGAGCCGCTCCAGCACCGGCGGAATGTTTTCGATGGCCAGGGGAATCATGGCGTAGATCGACATGCAGATCGCAACCTCGGCCAGCGGCGAGTGCATGTTCCATTTCCACGGGAAGACGATCCAATAGAAGTTCCACGGGCGCCCTGCATCGATGCCCAACAAAAGAAGACCGCATCCGTAAGCTAGAAAACTAGTGAGCAGGGCCATCCGCATAAGCGCATGCAGACGCTTGCGACGAAAAACCCAGGCCGCAATTCCCACCGCGAAGGCGCCAGATCCCAGGCCTGTCAGCACCATTACGTTGAACGTTTTCCAGATACCCCACCCGAATGCGTCGTTCATGCCGCTGACCGGGCCCAGGCCAGCTAGTTCCCGGTATGCGGTCAACACAAAGGCCAGCAGAGTCATGCCACACAGGAAGAGAAAAAATCCGTTCACCACGGGGAATCCGTACACGGGAACGGCCCGCTCCCAGCGAGCCTTATTGATTTTGACCGGCGCCTTGCTTGTGATGTTCGTGTTCATCGTTGCCGTGCTCATAGTTGCGCCCTCAATCCGGTCTCTTTTTCGCGTTCGTGGGCTTCCTGTTCATGACCTTTCAGGCTCTTGCGAATTATCTGCACCAGGCCGACATACACCACCGCGGGCAGCGCGAAGTACTGATAAAGCCGCCTCTGCCAGCGCAGAGTTCTGGAGGGCACCGACTCTGGTCCTAGTTCCGGCAGCCCAAGTTTTTCGAAGGGGACGCGAGAGAGATACAGACATTGCGTGCCACCATTGTCAGTTTCCCCGTAAACGCGCTTTTGATAGTAGCGGCCGGGATTATTCTTAACGCGCTGTTTGGCTTCCGACAGCAATACTGTGCGCGGACCAAAAATCACGGCGCCAGTCGGACAAACGCTCGTGCATCCTGGTTTCAGGCCTTTCTCCAGCCGCTCGTAGCACAACTCGCACTTGGTCACCCGTGGATTGAATCCCTGCCACTGAAAACGCGGCACGTGATACGGACAAGTAATGGTGCAGTACCGGCAGCCAATACATTTCTTCGCATCCCATTTGACGATTCCGCTTTCCGGATCCTTATATAGAGCCTGGAAAGGACAGCCGGCGGCGCAAGCGGGATCCAGGCAATGCATGCACTGGCGTTTCACGTAAGAGAAGGCAGAGCCATCTTCGGGCTTGTAGACCTTGATTACGTTGCGGGTGAGATCGTTGAGGTCGGACGGCGCCTGATGCAGATTATCTCCACGCGTATCGGGCGGCGTATTATTCGCCTCCGCGCAGGCGGCCACGCAGGCCTTGCAACCGATGCACTTGCTCGCGTCATAAAGCAACCCAACTGCGGCATTGGGAACGGGAATGTTTTCCGCCTGCAGCGATTTGGTGCCGACGGTGATGGCTACGGCAGCCGGCACTCCCGCCTTGGCGATGGTAGTAAACAATTCTCGCCGAGTGATGCCCACGTCAATCCTCTTTCTTGTCGAACTGCTTTCCGTCTGACGCTTTGAGTTTCTCTGCGTGTGCGCGGTCGACCTCGACTCGCTCAGCGCCCGCCTCTTGACTGCTCTGGAAGCGCTGCGTTGCAACCCAGGTAGCGCCGCCGGCTACGCCTGCGATCACACCTACTAATGCCGCCGCGCCTACCTTGATTCCTCCCACGGCACTGTAAATTGGCGGGTAAGTCTCGGGCGGCGTGGCCAGATGAATCGGAACGGTTTCGAATGTCCCCATCGTCCAAACTACGTTTTTCTCCGTACAGCCCAGGCAGGGGGCTCCGATTCCAATCGGCCACACACCGGGAATTTCATTGAAGTGCCGTGTGGCGCAGGCAGCGTGAGTGACCGGACCTTTGCAGCCGAGCTTGTAGAGACACCAACCTTTGCGGTGTCCCTCGTCGCCGAACGCAGTCGCAAACCGCCCGGCGTCGAAGTGCGCGCGGCGCGGGCAATTTTCGTGGATCACGCGGTCATAGGCGAACTTCGGACGGCTATACTCATCCAGCTCCGGCAGCTTGCCCATGGTGACGTACTCCAGAACAACCGCCAGCAGGTTGTAAGGATTGGGCGGGCACCCTGGGAGGTTCACAATCGGTTTGCCCGATACGACAGAATCCACCCCGACCGCACCTGTGGGGTTTGGATCTGCCGACGGCACGCCGCCCCACGACGCGCACGAACCAATGGCGATCACGGCAGCCGCTTGAGCTGCAACTTCCCGCACGACCTGAACTGCGGGCCTGCCGCCCATTTGCATGTAGACGCCGTCATCTTTCACCGGAATGGCGCCTTCCACCACCAGCACATATTTGCCAGCGTTGTCGGCGATGGCCGAGCGCAAGGCCGCTTCGGCCTGCGCGCCCGAGGCTGCCATCAAGGTTTCGTGGTAATCGAGGGAGATCACGTCGAGGATGAGGTGAGCAACATCGGGCGCGGAGGCGCGCAACAAAGTTTCGGTGCATCCTGTGCAATCCTGGAAATGCAGCCAGATCACAGATGGCCGCTTCGTCTTGCCGATTGCCTCCGCCATCTGCAAGACCGAGCCCTTACCGGTAAGCGCTAATCCCACTGGGGCGCTGACCATCAGCATGCTGCATAACTGGATGAAGCTTCTCCGCGAGACTCCACTAGCCTTCAAATGTTCAGCAATGGTTGGATGTTTGGACATGAAACGCCTTCCTGCGTATCGGCATTACCCGGGGATACTGTCCGGAAGTGCTCTTACGGACTTAGATCTGCGGAATCATGAGGAGGAGGATTGCTAGAGGATCTGAGAACGAAGCTGACAGTTGCGCCCTAACTGATAAAAGTAAAAATAATAAGGATCAATGCATTCGTGCGCAATAACTGGTGCCTCTCATCTCCACCTGTCTCCTTATGGCTCCAACGTCCCTTCCGGCCGGCAACCCGGGGATGTGCGAAATTGGTTATCGCTTGAATGCGTGCTTTGAGTCAGTGATTGCAGTCACTCATCGGTGTGAGCAATGAATCATGTTTTTATTCCGCAAGGAATCTGCGCCTTGTGACGTGATCCAGACACACTCCCGAGAGGCATCCTTGATTGGTTGTCACACGGAACGGTGATCTGAGTCATTGCGCCTCTCCTACTTGAGGATTGAGATAGGTAAGTCAACAGTCATCAGACCACTGCCGTCATGAGCACACATCCACCGGCGAGAGTTGAGTTTGAGGTAATTCCAAGAAATAAGGTCTATCAGGAAGTCGCCAGACAGCTCGAACGGCACATTACAGAAGATCTGAAGCCAGGCGATCTGCTTCCCCCGGAACGCGAACTGGTGCAGATGCTTGGAGTCAGCCGCGGCTCGGTGCGCGATGCCATCCGCAGTTTGGAGCTGATGGGCCTGCTCGAACCGCGACAGGGCATCGGCACGGTGGTTTGCTGTCCGACCTCAGTAACAGCGAATCCGCTAGCTAGCGCACTCCTTGAGAAGCGGAAGATGATCGCGGAACTCCTCGACGTGCGCACCATGATCGAGCCGCCGTTAGCCCGGCGCGCCACTCTACACGCCTCGCCCGATGAACTCGCTGACATGGAGGCCATTCTTGTTCGCCAGGAAGCGAAAGTCCGCCAGGGCGAACTCGGAATCGAAGAGGACTCCGAGTTTCATTACAGCATTGCCTTGGCGTCAGACAACAGTGTGGTTTTGAAAGTAGTGGATGTGTTGATGGATTTGTTGCGTGAAACGCGGGAACGCTCGTTACAGGTGGGTGGACGGCAAGAAAAATCGCTCGCCGGTCACCGCCGAATTCTTTCCGCTATGAAAGGGCGCGACGCTGCAGCCGCCGAGGCTGCTATGCGCCGGCATTTGCAGGAGATCGAAGAAATCGTACTGAAAAAGCTTTACTAAAGAATGGAGGTTGCCACATGGGCCAATTATTCGCGGTCGAAGTCATTTACCGTGGGGTCTTTCAAAAGACCCTGGCGAAAAATATCACGCGCGACATCGTTCTCGCCGCGCACAACCAAGGCAAACTGGGCATTTCCTTCGGTCGTTATGGAGATGCTCCGGAAAGAAACGGCATTCCCGCCAAGAGTTTTGCCATCGTCGCCGACGATGAACAGACCCTCGAAGCCGGAATGGCGCAATACGAACCGAAACAAGTCGACCTGACCGTGGTTCTTGATGACACGCTCTGCAAGGGCGCCGAATCGTGGGCATGGTACGGCCTGCAGCCAGTGCATCACGCGCTCAAACCGGGGCACACTCTCATCGTGATTTCGCGAGAGGACGCACCTGCTCTGCTCGAGAACATTCATCGACGGGAAGAGCCTTACAAGCTGGGAGTCATCAAAGGCATTACCAGTTTCTCCGGCATGTGGGTTTTTAAAGATGATCACACGGATGTGCGTATCCTGGGCGCCATCGCGAAAGTGCTGCCCGAAGTGATGACCTTCGAGTCAGTGGAGAAATTCATCAACGAGAAGCTCAAGAGCTCACTGAAGGTAACGTCCGCTCGCAATGCCTTCGATCGCTTTTCCAGCATTGATGTGAAAGCGGGCGTGGGCAATCCCGACGAATTATTCAAGTTCGATCTGCCCCGCTGGGAGGACATGCGTTGCGGCGTATCGATCAAGGGTCAGCCCCAGGGCGGCGTTTTCGCTGATCCAGTGACCGGACAAGTTGGCGGTTTCCGTCCGGCTCGCAACGAACTGTTCAAAAAGTACTCGACGCGCACCCAGCGGCCGGTGGTGAATTTTTCCACCTGCACCAAGTGCACGCTGTGCTGGCTGAACTGTCCCGATGCCGCGTTCGACGTCACGATCACAGGAACTTACGACGTCAACCTCGAAGCCTGCTGCGGTTGCGGCATCTGCGAGGAAGTTTGCCCGGTGAAAGAATGCGTCACCATGGTGAACGAGTCCGAGTTCCACGGCAACGACAGCCAGTGGGCGGCGTTCGAAAAAGATAAGGATGCATACCTGAAATGGCTGGAAGCCACGATTGAGAAAGCCGAGCCGATCGAAAAGCGATCACACGGTTTCCGTTATCGCGGTCAATATCAAGAACAGGTCCCCGAGGCCCTGGAAGTCGCAAAGAAAGGCTAATGCCCCGAAGGGGAGCAACCTGAATACTAAGGAGATTGAAATGGCGACACTGACATTACCAGTTGAGGAAAAAAAGAAACCCTTGGAGCAGGAAGCCCTGATTACCGGCGCCGAGGCCATTGCGATTGCCTGCAAATTGGCCAACGTCGACGTAGTTACGGCTTACCCGATCCGGCCTTACGACACGGTTATGCAATACATCAGCCAGTTGGTAGCAGACGGCGAAATGGATTGCGAATATATCGTGGCAGAAGGTGAACATTCACAATTTGAAATCGTGAAGCATGCGTCAGCTTGTGGGGCGCGCGTGTTCTGCGGCTCGAGCGGCGTGGGATGGATGTATGCCATGGAAGCGCTGACCGTAACCCCGGCTCTGCGCATTCCGATGATCGCAATGGTGGGCAACCGGGCGCTCGACGATCCTGGCGCCTTCGGCGTGGAACACAACGACGCTTTGGCCGTTCGCGACTTGGGTTGGATGTTGACCTGGGTCGATAGCGCACAGGAAGCGTTAGACACTGCTTTGATCGCCTATCGTGTGGCGGAAGATCGCCGCATGTTTGTTCCTCTGGCGATCAGTTGCGATGGCGCCTTCCTAACCCACTCGCAAGCCCTGGTTCAGATCCCGTCACAGGAGCAAGTAAACAAATTCCTGCCTCGCTACAGCCGCGGCGATCTGCTGCTCCACCCCGACAACGTCATTTCGGTAGCCCCACAGGCTAACGAGGACTGGGTGACGGAGATTCGGCGGCAGAACTACGCAGTCACCGAAATTGCCTGCGACGTGATTCGCGAGGTCTATGCCGACTTCGAAAAAACTTTCGGACGCAAGTACGGCAATCCGTTCTTCGAAGAATATATGACCGAAGACGCAGACGTCGTGCTGCTGGGCATGGGAACGATGTCTACTCCCGTACGCGTTGCCATTCGAAAGCTGCGTGAAGAAGGCAAAAAAGTTGGCTTCGTTCGCCTGCGCTGGTTCCGGCCGTTTGCCGGTCCGGAGATTGCCAAGTGCCTGGAACGTTTCAAGGCCATTGGCGTAATCGATCGCGACTTCTCGTTCGGTTCACCGAACCTGAGTGGCGTGGTGGCGACGGAAGTTCGGTCCGCGATGTACACCGGCAGCAGCACCAGGCCGCCGGTCATTGGCTTCATCGGTGGACTGGGTGGCCGCGAAATCACAGTGCCGGACGTGGAAAAGACGGTGGAGATCACCTTCGACGCCGCAAAAGGCAACGCGCAACCTCTGACGCAATGGATTGGGCTGCGGGGATAACGCCAGCTCGACGCGTGGCGTTATTCATAGCCGGAAAGGACAAAAACAAATGAGCACATTCGTAGATGAAAAACCGACGCAAAACCTGGAGCCCTTCAAAGGAGTGAAGAAGGTTCCACACGAGGAGTACTACACATCCGGCCACCGCACCTGCCAGGGCTGCGAGTCTGCGCAAATCATGAAACTGATGGCGAAGGCTGCAGGTCCCAGAACCATCGTTCTGGGCAGCACCGGCTGCATGTACGTGGCTAATACTTCTTATTACGCGACGCCCTGGGGCGTTCCCTGGATGCACACGCAACTGGGGAGCTCGGGCTCGAGCGCGCTGGGAGCGGCTGCGGCATTCCGCGTCCAGATGCGCAAAGGCTTCATGAAGGATGAGCCGATCAACGTCATCGCTTTCTGCGGCGACGGCGGCGGCGCGGACATGGGCCTGGGAGCGATCTCAGCCACCATGTGCCATCCCGATTACAACCTGCTGATTCTGATGTACGACAACGAATCGTACGCCAATACCGATATTCAGATTTCGGGGACATCGCCCTATGGCGTCAACACCTCGTTCAGCACACCAGGAAAAGTGAAGCGCATCATGAATCACCGCTGGAAGAAGAACATGGCGCCGCTGATAATGGCCGGCCATCCCACAGTGAAGTACGTAGGAACAATTTCTACGTCCTATCCACTGCAGGCGATGAACAACGTTCGCAAGGCGCTGTCCATCGGCGGTCCTACTTTCATTCACTGCCTCAACCCCTGTCCGAAGGGCTGGGATTTCGATCCTGTCCTTTCTGTCGAGCTGGGCGAATTGGCCGTGAACACCGGCATTTGGCCGCTGTACGAGATCGAGAACGGCAAGCTGAAGCTCTACGGCAAAACTGAACAGATTGCCAGTGGCAGATTCAAGCGTCTGCCGGTTCGCGATTACTTGCTCAAGCAGGGAAGGTTCGCGCATTTTATCGATGACGATGTCGATTACTTCCAGAGCAAGATTGACGAAATGTGGACCAAGTGGCTGGTGCCGGGAATTATTCCGCTCCAGAAAGAAATCGAAACCGAATAACCCGCCCGCCCTCCTGAATGGGGGGCGGGTTTTTCATTTTCCCGGATGCTTCCGGCGAGGAGTGTTTACCGAGAAAAAAGACTGACATTTCCATGGAGGATTCCTATGGCCACGAATGTGACCTCCGTAGCTGGTACTGAACCCAAAATCGTCAACCGCTGGGTTCAAATGTGCGCCTGCATAATCGCGATGATGGCTATCGCGAATCTGCAATATGCCTGGACGCTTTTCACCAAACCCCTAACCTCAAATCTGCACGCGACTTTAGCCGCAGTACAAATCGCATTTGCTGCATTCATCTTTTGTGAAACCTGGCTGGTCCCCTTCGAAGGTTACCTGATTGATAGTCTCGGGCCGCGGTTGGTCATCGGCATCGGCGGCCTGCTCGTGGGCGCGGGCTGGATCGGATCCGGCTACGCCTTAACGACAACCGGACTCTACATCTGGTACGCAATTGGTGGCATCGGCGCTGGCGCCGTTTATGGTGGCTGCACCGGCAACGTGCTGAAGTGGTTTCCCGACCACCGCGGACTCTGTGCTGGCATTGTGTCCGGCGCCTATGGCATCGGCACGGCAGTGACCGTCGCTCCGATCGAGAAGATGATCCACACTTCCGGCTATCAGCACGCTTTCATCTTCTGGGGCATCGTGCAGGGAATCATCGTGACGGTGGCGGCCATGTTCATCGTTGCGCCACCGAAAAAATGGCTGCCTAAAGCCTGGAAACCGGTAGCCAGACTCCATCAAACTACCAAGGATATGACTTGGACCGAGATGGTGAGGCAGCCATCCTTCTACCTTATCTACATCATGATGACATTGGTGGCGTTCGGTGGCCTGGTGGTCACTTCGCAACTGAAAGAGATCGCCGGGTTTTACAAAGTGGACAAGATCATCATTGCCTGGGGCTTGTCCGCGGCAATTCTTGCGATTCAGTTGAACCGGATCGTCAATGGCGTGACCCGTCCTCTGTGGGGATGGATCTCTGATCACATCGGCAGAGAGAACGCCATGTTCGCGGCTTTCCTGATCGAAGGAGTCGCGGTGTATGCATGGTTGCAGACCATCCATCGGCCGGTAATGTTCGTACTGTTGTCCAGCCTGGTGTTCTTTGCCTGGGGCGAAATTTTCTCGCTGTTCCCCTCGCTGACAGCGGACCTGTACGGCAGAACATGGGCCACCACCAACTACGGCATTGTCTACACGGCGAAAGGTACCGCAGCCATTTTCTCTGCTCCGGTCGCTGCGTACGTGATGCTCCGGACGGGTTCATGGGTACCGGTGTTCTACGTCATGATTGCTTGCGACATCACCGCCGCGTTCATGGCCCTGTTCTGGCTGAAGCCCGTGGCCGCCCGCGCTATCGCCAAAGCGGAAGGGTTGGCGCTGACAGCGGCATTGGCGCAAGCCGCCCGCAAGGAGACACAGGAAGAGGAACATCTGGCGGGGGTTAAGTAGATTATTCGACGTGGGGGGACAAATGTTTCGATGTCCCCCGCCGCTCGATTCTAACTAGCAGCGTCTAAACGATTCGTCACCTTACTGTGAATCGCACTGGAGCCACGGTCGCATTGGCTTCTGGGTTGTAGTAGTCGAACAGTGTTGACGGCGATGTACTGGCATTCATCCGGTAGCGGGCCCGGAACCTAAAGCTGAATTTGGTTCCACCCGCTGGCGGCCAAACATAAAGAGAACTCGATCTGGCTGGACTTCGTACTCCATCTCGGTTTCCTTGAGCATCGCCCGATCAACCTCGACTCCAGGAGGGGGTCCGACTTCGGCAACCATCATTCCGTATCCTGCGAAGCCGATTCTCTCGACCTGCACTGCGCAATCTACCCATTGATCGACCTTCGGTGCAATTTGGTCACAATGCACGTTTAACCGCAGCGCACTGGGTGTCACCTCTCTCGACATTCTCGCCGCGAGTGGCGCGTGAATCCTTCCATGAAACGTAATACGACGTGGTCGGCTTGGGCATTCATCGGCACCGTTCCCCAGGCGATGGACTTGCACCAAATTTGTCGCTGTGTGGGCATATTGCGTGAGATCACGTGCTCTCTGACTGGGAACAAACAAGAGAAAATACAACCTCACAATGCTTACATGGTAATTGAGCGTTGTAGCTATTGCTTTGACGCTAGGCTGATTTCTTCGTCGCCAGACAAAACTCGATAACTTTTCCACATTGCACCTGGGACGCCACTTTAAAGCGTCTCCGGAAGCACGTCGGTATGTAAAACTCGATCACCTTTGCCATGACAGTCTCCTTAATCTCTCGAACTCCAATAGCCCGAGCAATCCTTTCGCACCGACAACTCACGGAATCGAACCACCGGATCTTGTGCAACCGTGCCTTAACGACAGCGAAAAGTCTTATCCCCATAGTTCTCTCCCACGAATTGTGCGGGAATTAGGGCTGAGCCCGTTTTCCCAACTCTCTGAGTCGGCGCACACCTTTCGCAAACATCGCACAGGCAAGTGCTTTCGTATCCGGATCGCCAGAATCGGCAGCCCTGAGTAATTCCTTGCCTGCGTCTTGCAGTCCGAACCTGCACCACATCACTCCGCAAAGAAACACATAGTTGCTGTCCATTCTGGTCTCCTCCCAATCAGCGTTCGAGAGCGTCAACTGCACTCCACACTCGCTTGGTACAACTTTCAAGTGCAATCCGAATGCCAAGGCCAGTTCGTCTAAAAAGCCTGCTGCACCCGAACTTGTCTAATGGCACGTCTAAATATCGACACTCTCTCGGCGATCGCGATCTCGCGCCGTCACAGGTTTTCCTGGACTCAGTTCGATGTCAGTTGGAGTGATACTGCCAGTCTGCTTACTTGAACAGAATTTTCGCCATCATTCCCTTGTCCTCGTGATTTAGCAGATGACAATGAAATACGGACATGCCTTTGATGACGGGGTTGGTGAAGTCCAGAATGACGTCAACCGAGGCGCCAACCGGAACATTCACTGTGTCGAGCCACTCGGCATGCGCGAGCGGGACACCATTTTCTGCATAGGCGAGAAAGTGCACCTGGTGTATGTGGAAAGGATGCAGTTCGGCGGTTGCATTGAGAATGCGCCAATGCTGATAAGTACCTACACGGGCGCTGGTCATCGGAGTTGCGTCCGGCTCGTACTTGCGGCCGTTGATGTAGAAGCCATTCGTGTCCTCTGTAAAGATGGCAGTGAAGTCCACGGCAGCTTTCTTCAGCGGCTCTACGTCGATCGGCTTATAGAGTGGCGGCCGGTCGTCGATAGCATGAAATTGCTGAGTCGAGTTTGCACTCGCAGTTGGCTGAGGTGAACTAGGTTGCACCAGATCCGCCAACACCATTTCTGGATTGGGATCCCCTGCGGGACCCGTATTCACGCAAAGCGTACGCAGGGCACGATGTGTGCCCGCCGACGGACCGGTTACGATTGCTTCGAGCCGGCCCGCAGGTGCAAGCAGCAAGTGATCTGTGACCCTGGTTGGAGTCTTGGGATCGTGGTAGGCGAGCGGCATCCCGTCAAGCGCCACGATTTCAAATGTCTGTCCATCCAACTGCAGGTCCAAATAGCGATCTGCTGAAGCGTTCACTACGCGCCAGAACTGCCGCTCGTTGGGCGCGATCTCGATTTGCGGACGAACCACTGCATTCACCGTAAAGATTTCCTCGACCTTCTCGGCTTCTCCGCCACATCCCTTAGCTGGAATTTCAACATCACGCTTCAGCGCTACGGCATTCGGATCATGCTCAATGGATCGGCCGCGAACAACCATCACCCGCTCGCGAAGCCGCGCTACTTCAGGAACATAACGTTCTATTCCCTCGATCACGATGGCTCCTGACATTCCGTCCAACACTTGCCGATGACTCTCGCCATGGGGATGAGTGTGATACCAGAAAAGGCCCGGCGGATGATCGCGTGGAATCTCAACAGAGTAATTCAAAGTTTCCCCCGGCCTAGCCATCATTCCAATCACGTCATCCTGCGGAGAGTTTGGCGAAACGGTGAGCCCATGAAAGTGCAGGTTCGTCATATCCATGCAGGGATTGATCGCACATGTTTCCGGGGACCTCGTGGGAAGATCATTGCTGTATGCAATCTTGAGAACGTCCCCTGGAGATGCACGGATCACGGGAGCAACCTGCTGACCATCGAATGCGAAGGCATCCCGTCCATTTTGGTTCACCGCATGCAGCGTAAGGGACACGACATAATTCGTCGCTTGCACCTGGGGAGGTTCCGGCAACAAAGGAGTCTGTGCGCAGCCGAGAGCTGAGAGAAACATTACAGCGGTAAAGAAAGGTAGCTTTGTGTTCGCCATGCTAATTCCTTCGACTAAGTTTCAGGCGTTCGCTGCGCGTTGTTCCCGCGGGGGCCGCATCACAGCCCGCTCGATCTATGGTTATCAACTGATTAAGTCAGCGGGAGTGTGCGTTGCGAACCACCGAAATGTGAGTGGACACGCCGGGTGATCACATTGGCATGCAATTTCCACGTCGTCCCGGCCCGCATCCCTGCATGCTTCCCCGCAGTATTCTTCCCAGTGCGGCACGTCGCACAGACATGTTATGTGCGCGCACTTTTTCGTCCTTTGATTCGCCATTACGATTTCGTCCTTTTCAGGTTTCTTTACGTCGGCCGTCTGCGATGACGCAGTCTAGTGTTCAGTTTCGGCTGTCGTCTCGACTGATTGCATGCAAATCTCCAAACCACGCTCGGGCAGCACGACGATTTCCAAAGTCTTATGGTTCCGCGGAGCAACACGATGAGTCTCAAGCGTCGGCGGGCCGATAGTGCGTCAGTATTTGGACGGTCTGGAGGCTTCCACCTTTCTGACGGAAGTGGATGCCCAAGCAACCCGATGTAATTGAACGGTTTATTGACCTGTTTGCTCCTCGATTAATTTCTCTTGACTGGAATCCAACGTGCACTCTCGATGTCAGAAAGTGGGGACACAATGCAAGCACAAGTATTCACATTTGCAAGTTCGCCTTTCGTGCCGGTCGCCATCGGGTTTTTCGGCTTGGGAACCGGCTACTTCATCTGGGGTGGTCAGGCCTTATTTGGTTTTCCGAAAAGCAGTCCTGAAGTCAACCGGACACTTGGCGTATGGGGTTTCTGGATGCCAGGGTTCATGCAGTTTTTAACCGGCCTTTATCTTCTAACTGGACTGACCTGGTTCAACGTGTTCGGCAAAGCGGCTCCCTTATACATGGCGGGCCTGGCCTTCACCGCGTACGGCATTCACTGGTTTGCCATGGCTTACCGGCGATATATCGATTCCAGCGCCCAGCCGGATGGCTGGATGGCCATAGCATTTCTATTTCTCAGCATTCTTGGAGTCGACGTTTTTCGGCGTGCCGGAGACATTCCCGTGATGCTTATCTTTATCGGCCTGACCTTGATCTATGCGATTGAAATTCCTACGCGCTTACTGTCCTGGAATCCAGGCGGCCGCCTGGTAGGGCTGTTCCAATTCATTACTGGCATGTGGCTGATGTACTGCACCTACGCTATGACAGTGGATTTGGCGTTGGGCGCCAAAGCCTGGGTCTAGAAATCACACGATGCAGGATGGTCTCTTGCGCATTTCGAAGCTAGTTGCTCGGCCGGAATCGGTTGTGGTGCTGCGTTATGGAGCTGCTGTCATTCTGGTCGCGGCGGCGCTCGGAATGGCCCTGATCCTGCGCCACGGCAATTTGCCACATCCGTTTATTTCTTTTTCCTTTACCGCAATTGCGGTGACTTTTTGGTGTGCCGGAACCGGGCCGGGTCTGCTCGCGCTCTTACTTTCTTATTTCGCGCTGAGCGATCTCTTTGTTCCGGTTAAAATCTTCGGCTCTTCTTCGGAATCGTACCTTGTCATTTACGCAATATTTGGTGCCGCCGTGAGCCGGTTCAGTGCTTCTCGCCGCCGAGCAGAAAGATTGCTGACAGAAGCCCGCGACCATCTGGAACTGCGAGTGGCGGAACGAACAAGCGAACTTACAGAGACGAACAAGGAGTTGAATGCCATCCAGTCAGAACTGCAGCATGAGAAGGATCGGCTCAAGCTGCTTTTGGACCTGAACAATAATATCGTCTCGAATTTGGACCTCCGCGAGCTTCTTCGTGACGTTTCCGCGAGCGTGCGACGCCTGATGCAGTGTGACTCGGTGGGTGTCAACCTGCCGGATCCAGAAACCGGGGAACTAAAACTGTTCGCTCTGAATTTTCCGGGTGCGAGGGGATTCCTGCGGGAAGAAATGTTGCGTCCGCCGGGTTCGCTTGCTCGCAGGGCATTCAGCACCAGGGAACCTGTGACCTTCATGGTCGGAGATGCAGCTCTCCCCGTCGAAGACGCAAACTTCGAGAGGGAAGGTTTGCGATCTTTCTGTTGGCTGCCCTTAATTAGCCGCACTCGCGTGCTGGGCGTATTGGGGCTCTCCCGGCTGGAAGCGGTTCCTTTCTCCGGGGATGATGTCCACTTTCTGACGCAAGTTACGAGTCAGGTAGCGATTGCTGTAGAAAACGCGCTGGCCTACGGCCAGATCGCTGCGCTTAAAGATAAGCTTGCCCAAGAAAAGCTCTATCTGGAAGACGAGATTCGCAGCGACGAGAACTTTGAGGAGATCGTGGGCACCAGCCCGGCGCTGCACCGTGTCCTGAAGTTGGTGGAAACTGTGGCACCGACAGACTCGACCGTACTTATTTACGGCGAGACCGGCACGGGAAAGGAGTTAATTGCCCGCGCCATCCATGATCTAAGTTCGCGCAACTCGAAAACTTTCGTGAGGCTGAACTGCGCCGCTCTGCCGGCCGGATTGCTCGAAAGTGAATTATTTGGCCACGAAAAAGGCGCGTTCACAGGCGCTATTGCCCAGCACATCGGCCGGTTGGAACTCGCCAATCAAGGCACTCTATTCCTCGATGAGGTCGGGGAGATTCCACTTGAGCTCCAGCCGAAGCTGCTTCGTGTTCTCCAGGAGCGGGAGTTTGAGCGCTTGGGAGGCACACGAACCATTCGGACCGATGTGCGTCTGATCGCGGCGACAAATCGGGACCTGGCTGCGATGGTGCAAGAGCAGAAATTTCGTTCCGATCTTTTCTTTCGCTTAAACGTATTTCCGGTTGAACTCCCCCCGTTGCGCGAGCGTCCTGAAGATATCCCGCTTTTGGTGCGACATTTCGCGGACGAGTTCTCTCGCCGCATGAACAAAACAGTTGAAACTGTATCTTCGGAGACGATGAACGCTCTGTGCCAATATCGCTGGCCAGGTAACATTCGGGAGCTACAGAATGTAATCGAGCGATCTGTCATCCTGTCGTCGGGCCCAACCTTGAACGTGCCTGTTGCGGAACTGCAATCTCCCACGATGCCGGCGCCAGCCAATGACGCGACACAAGCGAAATCGACAAGACGCACCCCCGTCCGGAGTATTCTCGCGGAAGTTGATCGCAATCAAATCTTTCGCGCCCTCAGAGAAGCCAATGGCCGCGTTGGCGGACCAGGCGGCGCTGCTGCCCGCCTTGGGCTCAAAAGGACTACGTTCATCACGCGAATGAAGAAGCTTGGTATCGATCCCAACCAAGTGTCGGAACGCAAAGTGGACAGCACCGACGCTTCCGACAGTTCCGACAACTCAACTCTGCAAAACCTGCCGATTGGCATAACTTCTTCAGAATAAATCCTTTCAACGCAAACCTGTGTCCCACCCCCTTGTGGCACGTGCCGTGCCTTAACCAAGTGTGAAAGAAAGCAGCAATATGAAATCGCAATACCACTACTGTTTAAAGGAGATCAACAAAATGAAAATCAACACAGGTTACATCATCGTAGGTTTGATCATTGCTTTTACCATGTTCTTCGAACTCGCCGCTCACGCTGACGAGATCGACCACGCCACTAAAATCACTTTCAGGCAACCCGTCCAGGTCCCGGGGCAGGTATTGCCCGCAGGCAGCTACTTATTCCTGTTGACCGATACTGAATCAACTGAACATGTTGTTCAGATCCTCAGTTCTGACCGGAGTGTTCTGTACGGAACGTTTCTGACCAGTGCCGCCGAGCTCCAGGAGCCAGCCGGCGATACCGAGTTCACATTCGCCGAGCCGGAATCCGGAGGAGTGCCCGTCCTTTTGAAATGGTTCTATCCGGGACAAAATACCGGGAACGAATTCGTGTATTCCAAGCGGACAGAAAAGGAATTAGCACAAGGCAGACTGCAAACCGTCGTGGTCAATCAAGCACGTATGTCCTACTCCGGCACTGCCGGGGCTGGCAATTGAGCATGATACTGGCACTCGCGTTAGGGCCCGGAATCGAGGAATCCGGGTCCGCTCGCGAAGGCTGCTTCTTAGAATGACAAGCGAGTTTTTAGAAGCAGTACCCGAAAGGTAGAACACCATGCTGAGGATTACGAAAGTCGACACTGAGACTGAACAAAAACTCATTCTCGAGGGACGCCTTACTCAGCCTTGGATCGCGGACATTAGATCTCACTGGGAGGGAATCCGCCACGCTCATCCGGAGCGCAAGTTTGTGGTTGATCTCAGGGGAATCATGGGCATCGATAGCGCTGGTGAAGATGCGCTCGCGTTGATGAAGACCGAAGGAGCAGAGTTCCTGGCCAGTGGCATTCGCATGAAGCACTTGGTTGAAGACCTTGAGACAGAAAGCGCAGCAAAGAAGCGACAGTAGGGTCGCACCGCCGGTCGGTATATGTCGAAAGAGGTACCCGAGAAATGATGGAGCACAACACAATTCGCTATCTAAGAGCAAGCCGAAAAATGAGAGAGCACGAAACAATTCTCTATATCTCCGACCGAACGAACAGTAGTGATTCGGTATTAGCCGCACTCAAGGAAACAGGCTGCGAGGTCGTGAGCACTGACAGTCCAACGGTAGGGGTCGCGCTGTTTTATGCTGCGCATTCACTCGCCGCCGTCGTGCTCGACAATCGGACGAGAGAACAGGCCGGTTTTGATCTGGCGCAAAGCCTAAGTCAAATTCGCCCGCAGGTTCCCGTAATAGTGCTGGGCGGTGATCCGATTGACTGCTCACCATCACGAACGAACAAGTGCGTGGGTACAGATCAACTTGCCTCGACGTTACAGTATTTGCTGGAGGCGGAGCCTGTCTCCTGATAGCAGCGAATCTCCGGTGCACAGCGCACGGATCTTGATCTAAAAGGTTCAAGTGCCCGTCTGTGGGCTGATGGTTGGTAGTCTAAACCGAATTCCTTCCGCCGAAATCCTGCGCTTCTAAGCGCGCAGTGAGCGTAAAATCTTTTGGAGAAACCACAGCGGCCGAGTCACATGATGCGCCGTTGGCATGGTATTTGGCGTGCTGGGTGCAGGCACAAGTTCCCAGCGACCCTTCGGTGAAACGAGCGGCTGCAGCGTGGGGCCACATGCGAAGGAGGACCCTATGGATCCCACTCGTGATCTTGTGAGGTCCAGTGCAGCAATGCCACAAAGGTGTCAGCCAACCTATTCAGTTCGCAAACTCGATGCTTGTCAGCGCCGCGTCTGCGTCTTTTTTCGTAATCGCAAAGAGACTTCGTTGATAGGGAACCTTTCGGAATGTTGACGAAAATTCAGAAAGGGTTCGCAGAGAGAACCCGTAGTGTTTACGCGGGCTGGTCAAATTACGGCAAAATAGTACGGCCTATTTGCTTTGTATTGCTCTCTTTGCTTCTCGAAGGTTGTGCGACGCAACCCGCTCATCAACTGGTCACCTTGACTCTTCTAGAGGAGTGGACGAACAAGGCATTCAGCGACGCGCGCCAGCAGGAGTTGCAGCAATTCACCCGGGGAACAGGAATCCAAGTCAATCTCCTCCCTTCTCCCGAGTCTGCTCGGTTAAAGCTGGTCTTATGGAAGGAGTTGCTCGGAGGACGCGCATCGGATCCTGATGTGTACGGCATCGATGTGATCTGGACGGGGATGCTAAGCGAGTCTTTCATAGATCTCAAGCCATATTTCGCCCAAGAGATTTCGCTTCAATTTCCCGGCATGGCTGCCGGCTTTACTGTAAATGACAAGGTGGTAGCCATTCCCTATCGGCCTGATATTGGACTTTTTTTTTATCGGACCGACCTTCTGCGCCAGTATGGGTATCGTGAGCCACCCAGGACTTGGGATGAGCTGGAGACTGTGGCCGCTCGAATACAGGCAGGCGAACGGGCCAAAGGCAAGAAAGAGTTTTGGGGCTTTGTATGGCAAGGGGCGGCTGACGAAGGGCTGACCTGCAACGCGCTGGAATGGCAGGCAGCCGAAGGCGGCGGTCGCATCATTGAGGATGACCAGACGATCAGCGTAAATAACCCGCAGGCGATCAGCGCTTGGCAAAGGGCGGCGCGCTGGGTGGGTACGATCTCACCTCCAGGCGTTGTCGGTTACAGGGAGTGGGATTCGCTCAATGTTTGGGTAGCAGGCGACGCGGCATTTATGCGGAATTGGCCGTCAGCCTATGTTGACAGCCAAGCCGCAGGCTCGCCAATCCGAAATAAGTTCGACGTAGGCCTGCTCCCCGGTGGTAAAGCAGGCCGAGTCGGTACCCTGGGAGGATGGGGGTTGGCAGTTTCCCGGTTCTCACCTCATCCCCGCGAGGCTTTGGAACTGGTTCGGTATCTCACCGCTAAAGATGTTCAGGTAAAGCGCGCCCGCGTGCTCTCGCAGCCCCCTACCCTACCCGAACTCTACACACGGCCTGAGGTACGTGAATCAAGTCCGCATACTGAGCTTTTGGGTCAAGCGTTCCGGACTGGCTTGGTTTCGCGTCCTTCGAACGTCACCGGAAAAAAATACCAGGACGTGAGCGAGGCTTACATCCAGGCAGTGCACTCCGTGCTGACTGGCGAGAAACATGCTCCGGAAGCTGCGGCAGTCCTGGAGAAGGAATTGGTTCGCAACACCGGTTTCAAGACGGGGCCGCCGGTAGGGAACTCAAGGCACCCGTGAATAGAACTCTGAACCGGTCCATTAACGTCACCCGACCGGGCTTACCTTTCTGGGCTAAAGGTCGGAGGCGTCACGTGCATTCAAGGCTAGCAAGAGCTCGATAGGTACAACCCATGGGGCTTCTCAACAGAACACGATTGAACTGGCTTAAAAGCGCTGAAGCGAAGACTCTTCATGCCGGTCGGCTCAACATTGGCCCCCGTTTGATACTCGGTTTTGTGTTCATCATCCTTGCAATGTTAGCCGCGGATGCCATTATCCTTTGGCAATTCCATGTGGTCCGTACTCAGGCAGGGCACCTGAACGATGTCGATCGGAAGCTAGTTGCGGTTTTACGCGTGCATAACAGCATGTTGGAGTTTCATGATCGGCTGGATGCGCTCGCCGATGCCGAAGATGCCAATCGGTTAGCCATAGAAGTTGGATCGCTTCGTACCATGGTTCTGGAGGACATCCGTCGGGCAACCAGCGCCCTCAGTCTCCCATCTTTCGACTTTCGGCAAGATCCGACCATCCTGCCAACGCTGCATGTCATTCAAAGCGCGCTGCCGTCACAACTTGACGCCATCACCACTCTTGCAGCATCCGGCGACTGGCGGGCGGTGCACTTACGCCTGGCGAACCAAGTACGGCCACTGGAATCCCTGACCTCGGGACTCGTTGAGAAGGTCGATCAGGAAGCCAGCGAACAGCAGGCCCAAACCGTACTGAACATCAGGCGCGTGCAACGTCTAGTCTTCTGGATTGTGCCGCTGACCGCCTGCTTCACGTTGCTGATTGCCGCTTCCCTCGGCCTGGCCATCACCCGCAGCATCACCCAGCCACTGGCACGATTAGTGGAAGGCTCTAAGGCCCTGTCGAGAGGCGAGTTTCAGCATCAAGTGCCGGTTACGGGAAAAGATGAACTCGCTCACCTCGGGCAGGTCTTCAACGATACCGCCCGCCGCTTGCGCGATCTCTACGCGACTTTGCAGGGCAGCGAAGATCGTCTGCGCCTTGTCATCGATACGATTCCGACGATGGTTTGGACCGCTCTGCCCGATGGTTTGGTTGACTTCGTTAGTCGATCCTGGCTCGAGTATACGGGTTGTTCCCTGCAGGGGTTGCTGGGCAGGGGCTGGAAAGAGGTGGCGCATCCTGAGGACCTCGATAGGACAGCTGCGAAGTGGCAGGCGGCCTTGGCGACTGGACAACCATATGAATGTGAGGTCCGAACGCGAACTGCGGGCGGCTCATATCGCTGGTGCTTGAGCCGTGCCGTGCCCCTCCGAGACGAGTTGGGGAAAATCGTCAAATGGTATGGAACTAATACGGACATTGATGAGCGCAAGAAAGCAGAGGCGAAGCTGCGCCGCAGCGAGGCTTTCCTGGCTGAAGCGCAGAGCCTAAGCCGCACCGGCAGCTTCGGCTGGAAGCCCTCCACTGGAGAAATCGTCTGGTCGGAGGAAACCTTTCGAATCTTCCAATACGACCGAATCACAATACCGACTGCGGAACTCGTTCTCCAACGGGTTCATCCGAAAGATGTGGGGCTCGTAAAACGGACAATTGAGCGCGCGTCGCAGGATGGAAACGATTTCGAACATGAATATCGCTTGCTGATTCCGGATGGTTCTGTCAAACATGTCCATGTTGTAGCGCGTGCCTCAAGCGATGAATCGGGCGGCGTCGAGTTTGTTGGAGCGGTGATGGACGTCACCATAGCAAAGCGGGCGGAAGAAGCGTTGCGGCGGAGCGAGAGTTATCTGGCGGAAGCGCAGAGGCTCAGCCATACGGGCAGTTGGGCATGGAACCCTGCAGGCGACATCCGATATTGGTCCGAGGAATGCTACAGCGTGCTTGGTTTCGACCCGCACGGTGGACAACCGCGATTCGAGACATTCTTTCAACGCATCCATCCGGATGACCAAGCCAAAAATAAAGAGATGGCCAAGGCAGCAATGCAGGAGAAATCAGATTTCGAGCAGGATTACCGGATCCTTCATCCCGGCGGGGAGGTCAGAGACATCCACGTGGTAGGCCATCCCGTTCTCAACCCATCCGGCGATTTCGTTGAGTTCGTGGGTACCGTGATGGATGTAACGGAACGCAAGCGGGCAGAGGCGCTGCGTGACGGCGAGAGCCGTGTTTTGGAAATGATCGCCCGCGATGCTCCGCTCGATGAAATACTGGAAAAGCTGGTGCGGGTTATGGAAGCCCAATTTGTGGGCTTGCTTTGCTCTGTCCTGCTGCTTGATGAGGACGGGCAACATGTGCGGCACGGCGCCGCCCCCAGTCTTCCCGCGGCCTACACCAAGGCCATCAACGGTCTTTGCATCGGACCGAAGGCGGGATCATGCGGTACAGCGATGTATCGCCGAGAACGTGTTGTGGTCACTGACATTCTCCAAGATCCTCTCTGGGAGCCGTATCGAGACGTGGTGGAGCCCCATGGGTTGCGCGCTTGCTGGTCCACTCCCATACTCGCGCCATCGGGTAACGCGCTGGGGTCGTTTGCCATGTATTACCGCGAACCGCGCAGCCCGAGCCCGGCCGAGACCCGGGCACTGGAAATGGCCACTCACCTCGCCGGCATTGCGATTGAACGCAAGCTGGCGCGTGAAGAGCGCGAACGATTGCGTCAGGCCCAGGCGGATCTCGCCCACATGAACCGGGTGACCACGATGGGCGAGTTGACTGCCTCCCTGGCTCACGAGGTGAATCAACCGATTGCTGCGGCCGCTACCGACGCCAATACGTGTTTGCGATGGCTTGCACGCGAGCAACCCGACCTTGAGGAGGCTCGGCACGCTGCATCGAGAATTGTCAAAGATGCAACCCGCGCTGGGCAAATCATCAGTCGGATCCGTCAAGTCTTCAAGAAAGGCACTCCGCAACGGACCTTAGTGGATGTAAACGAAGTCATTCGGGAGATGGTCACTCTCTTAGACAGCGAGGCAGCGCGGCACTCGATTTCGGTTAGAACAGAACTGGCGAATCTTCCGCAGGTCATTGCCGATCGTGTCCAACTGCAGCAGGTGCTGATGAACCTGATGATCAACAGCATGGATGCGATGAAGGATGTAGACGGAACGCGCGAGCTCAGCATCTGCTCGCAGCAAGCCGAAGATGGCCAGCTTGTCATCTCGGTCAGCGATACGGGGGCGGGGCTCCCTCCGCAGCAGGCGGATAAGATTTTTAACGCGTTCTTTACCACCAAACCTCATGGCACGGGCATGGGACTTCGCATCAGCCGATCTATCGTTGAATCGCATGGCGGGCACCTGTGGGCCGGTGACAACTCACCGCGCGGGGCTAGCTTCCACCTTAGCCTGCCCACCCAAGCCGAGGCGCAAGAATGACACCTGCAGTGGCTTCCACAGTATTCGTCATTGATGACGATGACTTGGTGCGTGCGGCCATCCAAGGCATGCTGAAGTCGGTTGGCCTACGTTCCGAGACCTTCGCGACGCCGCAAGAGTTCCTGCGAAAAAAGCAATCGGACGGACCAAGTTGCCTGATTCTGGACGTCAGACTTCCAGGTGTCAACGGGCTGGAGTTTCAGCGCGAGTTGGCGGATGCGGGCATCCGGATTCCCATCATCTTCATAACCGGTCATGGCGATATTCCAATGTCGGTGAAGGCTATGAAATCGGGGGCGGTCGAGTTCCTTACGAAACCGTTCCGCGACCAGGACCTGCTCGATGCGATCCACCAGGCTTTGGACCGCGACCGGATAACGCGCCAACAGGAGAGTGAGCTTACCGAGTTGCGAACGCGCTACGAGTCGCTAACCACGCGGGAGCGCGAGGTCATGAGCCTTGTGGTTTCAGGCATGCTCAATAAACAAGTGGCCTTTGAGTTGGGAACCAGTGAAGTCACGGTGAAGATCCAACGTGGGCACGTGATGCGGAAGATGCGGGCTGAGTCACTGGCGGAGTTGGTGAGAATGGCGGCGAAGCTTGAGCTTCCGCCCGGCCGTCGCGAATGAAGAGGGCTCCCGGTCCGAACTTTACAGTCTGTCGACGATTTGCTGCGGTATTCCTTTGTGTACCTTCGTGTCCTTTGTGGTTAAAGCATTTTGAAGGCGTTAACCACAAAGGACACGAAGGTACACAAAGGAAAACAAGTCGGGGCATCTACCGTGCTGTGGCCGGTATTATAGAACTCATACCAAAGCATGATTGCGCCGTCATTAACGGAGCGATAACTTTGCAACCATGGCTATTCAGACGAAGCCAAAACTGGTCGCGATTGTAGATGACGATGAGTTGATGCGCAGTGCACTGGAAGGCATGCTGAAATCCGTCGGATTGCCGTCACAAGCGTTTGCGTCGGCGGAAGAATTTCTTAAGTCTGGACAACACCAGCAGACTGGATGCCTGATCGCAGACATTCGGATGCCGGGAATGTCCGGTCTGGAACTGCAGGCCAAACTGAACGCTGAACACTGCAGAATTCCTACTATCTTCATTACGGCACACGGCGATACAAAATTGCGTATGCAAGCACTAAGAGCAGGGGCGGTGGAGTTCCTGGCCAAACCGTTTGATGACGAGGTCCTGCTCGAAAGCGTTCGAGCGGCTCTGGAGAATTGAGCCCGATAACCAGCACGTGCGCGCCAGGAGGGTCCCTGTGGGAGCTTTCCAAAAATTCGGGAGTAGTGAGCAAGCGTCTTATGAGCGCAGATTCGAGCAGGTCATCGGTAATAGTCCTGCTCTGGAATCGGTGCTCGAACAGGTCGAACGAGTAGCGCCCACGGATTCCACGGTTCTTATCCAGGGAGAAACCGGCACCGGCAAGGAGTTGATCGCGCACGCGATTCATAACCTCAGCTCGCGCTGCGGACGACCCTTCATCAGGCTGAATTGCGCCGCCATTCCGCTGGATTTGCTGGAAAGTGAACTCTTTGGCCACGAGAAAGGCGCATTCACCGGAGCCATCGCACAAAAGGTTGGCCGTTTCGAACTAGCCGACAAAGGCACGCTTTTCCTGGATGAAGTAGGGGATATTCCCCTAGCGTTGCAGCCGAAGTTGCTCCGCGTTCTGCAGGAACAGGAGTTCGAGCGCCTGGGCAGCACTCGCACTCATCAGGTAGACGTTCGGCTGGTGGCTGCCACAAATCGTAATCTGATGGAGTTGGCGAACCGGGGTGAGTTTCGCAGCGATCTCTACTACCGTTTGAATGTATTTCCGGTCTTCTTGCCGCCTTTGCGCGAACGTCGCGAAGACATTCCGGACCTCGTGGCCCATTTTGTCGGCATTTATGGCCGCCGGATGAGTCGCCAGATCGAGCACATTCCACTGACAACGATGTCTGCGCTCACGTCGTACCCGTGGCCGGGCAACATCCGCGAGCTGCAGAATCTGATCGAACGCGCCGTGATCCTTTCCAACGATGGCGTGCTTCCGAACCCTTTGCTGAATGCAGGGAGTCGAGATGTCGCCACTTCTCCGCCCGGAACCACTTTAAGGGACTCCGAGCGCACATTGATTCTGAAAACCCTCGAAGGAGTCGGCTGGGTGATCGGCGGCCCCAAAGGCGCAGCCGCCAAACTTGGATTAAAACGGACAACGCTAATCCACAAGATGCAGAAGCTGGGGATTTTTCGGCCTGACGCGCAACGCGGCGCGGATGCATTGGGCCCCAGCAGGGCGGAGGTCTTCTATCGCAGTAACGCCGATTAGCGTCACTCAATCCGTCCTCGCGCTTAAGCCATCTTTGGCAGGTGATTAGGCGACGTCCTATAAGTTCCCCTCGTCAGGTATCTCCTCCTACTCGCAGATATTTTTCGCTGATCTGAGCTTTGTCCGCGGATTGACAGAGCGGCAGTATTGGGACAGCCATCGCCGAATCGAGCCTCGATTTCCACAAGAACGTGCGGTGCGGATGAACCCACTAGAAGTAAGTTTGGTACGCAACTTGCTCCTTAGAGGCGTGCATCAACTTTTTTGAGTTGTGAGATTATGAAAGCGCTGATTGACGAATCTCGCACGCTTTACGCCGCCATCCAGGCCCGTTGTCCCGATGGACCCACGGAGTGTTTTGTAATCTCATACACATCCGAAGAGGCATTGCGAGACCTCTTGGCTACACCGTCGATCTTGGTTAGCGGATGCACCACCCGGGAGGGCGCTGAGGCCTTTTGTTGTGGAGAAATACCTACGCCTGATTGGGATCAACTGCGCATCCCATGCGCTCAGCACGAATTTACGCGGTCGGTGTAAGCGCAGTGTTATCTGCAAGTCTATGTCCTCCCATTCATACGCGAAAATGAAAATGCACGCTTGCTTTCGAATCCGCTAGCTGTGATTTAGGTGTCCATTTTTGACGCCCCCGGGGTTCGCGCGGATGGAAGCGCGAATGTCTATCGAACAACAGTCCTGCGATCGACACACCGTCCGGATTTCGACAGCCTTCCTACTTCGACTGGGACGCGCACACAGTGAACAAATCACTCAAACACCGGTTGGACGTTGACTAGGGGCGGGGACAACCCCGTCGATATTTTCGCCCGCCGGTGACCCTTGTGCCTTATACCCAGGGACTACCCATCGCCTTTTTACAACGGAATAGCGAATCTAGGGGTGCTGCGGTTCAAAACCCAGTTGCGTTTTTCAGGCAGTTGAATCACTACTAAACTCTCCAGGCGCAGTTTTGGAATAGGAAATGCATTACAAATTTGCGATGCGGATTGTTTGACGACCGAAACGGTTTCGGACAGACACACTCCGTGTCTCGGCCACAACATGGGTGCCGGTAGGTGACAAATCCATTGTTTATTCGTGAGGTGCGTATGACGTTCATGAGATGCAGCATAGATAAGTCGGGTGCGGACGTGATCTCCGGCATTTTGAATTGTGTGTGTCCGGAGTGCGGCGGAAGAATGGGGGAACGTGGCAAAGAATTCAAGTGTCAGGGTGAGTGTTCAAGGGATTGGCGTCAGATTTGGGAGGCAATGCTTTCGTCCGGACACTGACATAAATGGACGGACGGATGTCGAACAGCTATCACAACTTCGGTATTAACAAACAACGGAGAAATATGAAACGTCTTACCGCAGATCAAGTGAAGATCGGATTCATTGGCTTGGGGAACATGGGAAGCCGAATCGCCCAGCGATTACTGGATCACGGATACCAACTCTCGGCATACGACTTGGATCCATCCAAGGCGGAGGCCATCACTGCTCTGGGCGGTGTCGTTGCGAAAAACATTCTTGAACTGGCAACCGCCGATGTGCTTTTGTCCTGCTTGACGAACGACGAAGCCGTTCTGAGCGTTTACACGGGAACAAAGGGATTTTTCGCGGGTGCGCGACCAGGAGCGGTCGTACTAGAGATGAGCACAATCTCTCCCGAATGTTCACGCGAACTGCATCGATTGGGCGCCAAATCTGGCGTCGAAGTACTCGACGTTGCCATTTCAGGCAGCACTCCTGCCGCCGAACAAGGTGTCCTGACGCTGCTGGTGGGCGGCGACCGAGAAGTGTTCCGCGCAGCTGAGCCGATATTTCAGGCGGTGGCAAAACAATACTTCCTTCTGGGTGGTTCGGGCTCTGGAACGGCGATGAAATTAGTCGTCAACACGCTGCTGGGAGTTGGCATGCAGGCGATTGCTGAGGCTGTGTGCCTAGGGGAGAAATCTGGTCTAGATCGCGAACGGTTGCTTGAGGTTTTATCAAAGACAGCGGTGATCGCACCGGCTCACATAGGAAAGCTGGCGAGGACAGCGGTCAACGATTACAGCCCGCAGTTTCCGCTGCGCCTGATGAATAAAGATTTTCAGCTGATACTGAAGGCGGCGAAACAAGGGCACGTCTCTATGCCCGCGACCGAGGCGGCATTCCGCGTTAATTCAGATGAACTGGCAACCCATAACGAAGAGGACTTCTCGGCTGTCCTGCGACGTATGGAAGAAGTTGCAGGCATCGCAGCCAGTCACGAGGGTTCGATGACGAGTTGATCGGAAGGGCCAGCAGGCCGGAACCCGATGGTAAGACGCAGGAATAAATTGTGCAATTAGCCAAACCCGACGGACTACTCATCGATTTGACTAACCGTGCGGGCGGGTCAGCCCAGGCAACAGGGGAACGCGTGGAACCGGTTAGGCTCTTCAGCCTGCTGTGGCGGATCACTAGCAAGACAGTTTTCGTGGACTGGTCGCAGCCGTTGACTTCTTGCAGGCCTTTGGACGCCACCTCCACTCATTAGAGAGTCGAACTCGCAACCTTGACAAGACCTGACTACGGATTGGAGTGATCGTGGGGATGCAGACTGGAATTCTACCGTCGATAGCTTCGCGATCGCTATTGCGAGGGGATGTGGCGGCCGACGGCCTTCGATGGCTGCCCGCGGCGCTGGTCTTCGGATCTATTGGTGCGGTTGCTTATGCTGACTCCATCGCCACCTCGGTCTCGTTGGGATTCCTCTATTTCTTGCCGCTAGGGATTAGCGCCATTGTGTGGCGCAGCCAGGTCAGTTATCCACTGGCGGCGGTTTGCGTCTTTCTGCACGACCTTTTCGGCCCTTCGTATCCAAATTCGGCGGCCCGGATTACACACAATCTCAGCGCTCTTGTCGGATTTACTTTTGTCATTTACGTCATCCACAGATACGTGGAACAGAAAGAACAGCTTGATAAGCAAGTGCGGCAGCAGCGCGATCAACTCCTGCACGACGTTGAACTAGCCGCCCGGGTTCAGAGGATGTTTCTGCCAATTAGTCGACCGTCCATCGCCGGACTGGAGATCGCCGGGATGATGCAGCCGGTGAGAGGCGTAGGCGGCGATTACTACGACTACATACCTATCGATGAACACACGATCCAGGTAGTCATCGCTGATGTCGCCGGAAAGGGAGTTTCCGCTGCGCTTCTGATGTCAGCGACGGCGGCTGCGGTGCAACTGGAAGCGACTGATAAACGAGATATGCTGGAGGTCGTGGATCGCTTGAACAACGGGATTCATTCCGTATCTGAAGGCGACCGCTATGTGACACTGCTCCTCGCGAACATTGATGCACGCAGCCACTCCCTTCGCTACGTCAACTGCGGGCACAATCCCGCCCTGCTGTTTCAAGCGAAAACTCACGATGTTGTTCCCATGAACTCTTCCTGCTTCCCGGTCGGAATGTTCGACAGTATGGGCTGTGAAATCAACCGAACCGACCTCGCTGCCGGTGACGTTCTGGTTTTATATACTGACGGCATCACCGAAGCAGAGAATCCACAGGGGGAAGAATTTGGGGTAGAACGTTTGTCAACACTGATTCAAAGCGGTTATATGCTTTCGGCGGACGGACTGATGAACAATATCCTCGAGAGCGCGACCGATTTCTGTCGGGAAACTGGCTTCAACGACGATGTCACTATCCTGGTAGTGAAATGTAACTTTGCTGGAATGTAAGGCATTACAAACGCAAGCCCTTGCTTTTTATTGGCCCGATTGCGTGCAAGATTCTACTGCTGTTCTCAGCCTTATCGTAGTGTCAGTAATCCTGCCTCGCTGTCGAAATGCGGACACCTCCTCTCAGTGAGGTCGGTGTTGCGGCAACAATCGCCTGTTTCCTGTTGCTAATTTCCCCCCGGCACAATTTGGCATGCCAAATGCTTCTTGTCAGGATGGAGAGGTTGTCGTGGAGAAACCTGACACTCGGGCGCGGCTCACCGCCCAGCCACGGTTTCACTAAACGCTCTAGAAATTCGCTCGAACCCGCACAAGGAGAAACATCATGAAGAAACCACTTACGTCTCTGATGAGCGTATTGCTCGTAGTTCTGCCCGTTGTCTCCTCATCCGCTTTCGCAGCGGATCGGGAAAAAGACCAGGATCGATTAGAAAACAGTGGCACCGTACTGAAAGAGATTCTCGACGTTCCCGACGACATCCCCCAGGACCTGCTCGACAAGGCCGATTGTGTGGTTGTCTTTCCGTCCGTTTTGAAAGCTGCATTCATTGTTGGCGGCAGCTATGGGCGGGGTGCGATGTCCTGTCGCAGGGGTGAGGATTTCAGAGGATCGTGGGGCGCACCAACCATGATGGCTCTCGAGGGCGGCAGCTTTGGCTTCCAAATCGGTGGCGAGGCGACAGATTTTGTTCTGCTGGTAATGAATGAGCGGGGTGCAAGCGGAATTCTCACCAGCAAGGTGAAGCTTGGTGCAGACGCATCGGTCGCTGCGGGCCCGGTCGGACGCGATGCCTCGGCAGAAACAGACGCCACCCTGCGTGCGGACATTTTGAGCTATTCGCGCGCCCGGGGCGCGTTTGCAGGTATCGCACTCGAGGGATCGACCGTTCGTCCTGACAACGGCGCCAACGAGAAGATTTACGGACGAAATGTTCCAGCAAAGCAGATCGTGCTGTCTGGAGATGTGGCCGCTCCGGCCGCAGCCAAGAGATTGATTGCGACACTAGATTCCAAGACTCCAAAACATAAGTCCTGACCCGGGGAGAAACATGTTGGGGTCATAGGGTGCGGTGTCTGGTGTGTAAGGAATTGACGAGGAAACTCAGATTGTGAAATTCAGCCCGCTACTGTTCAAAGCCAGGAGCACCAATTGCGATCACAAGGCTCAAACAAATGGCGTGTCCTCGGTTCGCAGATTCTCATTTGTGTCTACGGTTCAGGGGCGGCATTTGCGGATCCCGCCGCACCCTTAAGCCCGACGAATATTTTCGCTCCTGCATCGACACCAGCCAAATCGATCTTTGGGCTGTCTTTGTTTGTACTGGCAGTCACAGGCGCCATTTTTCTAGTCGTCTTCACCTTACTGCTTTACTCGGTTGTCAAGTTCAGAAAGCGACCAAGTGACGACGGGCGTGAGCCTCCGCAGGTGTATGGGAGCAATCAGGTGGAATTGGCGTGGACTATTATTCCGATTCTCATCGTCGTTGCGTTGTTCATGGCGACAGCGCGGGTGATCGCAATTGTGCAGAAGCAGAAACGACTCGATACTACGATCGAAGTCGTTGCCATCGGACACCAGTTCTGGTGGGAATACCGTTATCCGGCGCTCGGAGTCGTCACTGCGAATGAACTGCATGTGCCGGTTAGTGACGACAATCACCTGGCGCCAACTTTCATCAAGTTGCTGTCGGCGGACACAGACCACAGTTTCTGGGTTCCGCGCCTCGCGGGCAAGACCGATTTGATTCCCAATCACCCGAATAGCATGTGGATTGATCCCCACGAAGCGGGAATTTATCTGGGCCAGTGCGCGCAGTATTGCGGGACACAGCACGCGAAGATGCTGCTGCGCGTCTACGTTCAGCCTCTTGCGGATTTCGATCGCTGGATTCAGGAGCAACGCCAACCGGCCACCGTAAGTAATGCTGCCTCCCAAGGGCAACGAATATTCGAAACCACTGCCTGCATCAACTGTCACACGGTAGCGGGAACCGTGGCCAACGGGCACTTTGGCCCGGACCTCACGCACCTGATGAGCCGGGACACAATCGCAGCAGGCGCGGCAAGTAACACGCCGGAAAACCTCCGGCAATGGATTCTAAATCCCAACGCCATTAAACCCGGCTCGCTGATGCCAGCAATGCAGTTGAGCGATCAGGATCTGGACGCGCTAACCGCTTACCTGGAGACGCTTCGTTAAAGCCATGAGGAGAACCTTCAATGTCGACTGAGTCCATCGCATGGCCGAGTATGGCCGCGGAATCTCGATCATTTGTCGATCAACTCCACGAATGGATAACAACGGTCGATCATAAGCGACTGGGCATCTTATATATCGCCTACGCGTTGTTCTTCCTCGTGGTTGCCGGGATTGAAGCGACAGTAATCCGCATCCAGCTTATCCGTCCACATAATGACTTTGTTTCGCCCCAGGTCTTCAACCGGCTGTTCACCATGCATGGAACCACCATGATTTTCTTCGTGATCATGCCTGTTCTGTTTGGGTTCGCAAATTATCTGATCCCGCTCATGATTGGCGCGCGAGACATGGCTTTCCCGCGTTTGAATGCTTTCAGTTTCTGGATGACTGCGTTCGGCGGCCTGCTGCTCTACTTCAGCGTGGTGGGCGCCAACGGGCTGTATGGAGCGGGTAACGCGCCCGACGTAGGATGGTTCGCCTACGCACCATTGACTTCACGGACGTTTTCGGTTGGCCACAGTACGGACTTTTGGACTCTGGCTCTGCTGGTTTCCGGCTTTGGCAGCATCGGAACGGCGATCAACATTATAGCTACCGTTCTCTGCATGCGCTGCCCCGGAATGACGTTGGCCAAAATGCCATTATTCGCCTGGCTGAACCTCATAATGGCCGGCCTGGTGATCCTCGCCGTCAGTCCGCTGACAGCGGCGCAAATCATGCTGGTTATTGATCGCTACCTTGGCGGACATTTCTTCGACACCCAGGCCGGTGGCTCCGCCGTGATCTGGATGCATTTCTTCTGGGTTTTCGGACATCCCGAAGTTTATGTCCTGGTCTTGCCGGCCTTCGCTTTCGCCTCAGAAATCATTCCGGTGTTTTCTCGCAAGCCCATCTTTGGTTACCCGGTGATGGTGGGCGCCACGATAGCGATCGGGTTCATCAGCATGAGTGTATGGGCGCATCACATGTTTACCGTCGGTATGAGCTCAGCTGCCAATAACTTTTTCGTGATCTCGACCATGGCCATCGCCGTTCCGACCGGCATCAAGATCTTCAACTGGCTGGGAACCATGTGGGGAGGAAAGATTGAGTTCAAGGCGCCGATGCTGTTCTGCATTGCTTTTCTTTTCCAGTTCTTGATCGCCGGTCTCACAGGGATTATGCAGGGTGCGGCCCCCTTCGACTGGCACTTGGGAAATTCATATTTCGTGGTCGCGCATTTTCACTACGTAATAGTCGGCGGCATTCTCTTCTGTCTTTTCGGAGCCTTTTACTACTGGTTCCCCAAAATGACGGGGAAGATGTACAGCGAGACGCTGGGCAGGTTGCATTTCTGGCTTTTCATAATCGGCTTCCATCTGACGTTTGACTTCATGCATATCCCGGGATTGTTGGGCATGCCGCGAAGAATCTACACCTACGAACCGGGACGCGGTTGGGACACCTGGAACCTCATCGTAACCATCGGCGTTTTCTTCCAGGCCGCGGGGATACTGGTCTTCTTGGCAAACCTGGTGTGGTCCTACTACCGTGGCAAGCCTGCTGGAAACGATCCGTGGGATGGGTGGACTCTCGAATGGTCCACGAATTCGCCGCCGCCTGCGTACAACTTCTCCACCATCCCAAGCGTCCGGAGCCGCCGTCCGCTTTGGGACCTTAAACATCCGGACGATCCCGACTGGATTTACGAATAGCGGAGAGAGTGCGATGAGCGCGACCTCAATAACCGTATCTGATCAGAGAACTGACTGGGATCATCCCCCCCGCGGACGCGTGGGAATGTTCGGTCTGATCGCCGCCGAGTCTGCGATTTTCACGATCTTCGTGGTGGCGTACCTCTTCTACGTCGGCAAGAGTCTAACGGGTCCAATGCCGAAAGACGTTCTCAGTGTCCCGATTTTGTACACGATCTGTTTGCTTTCGAGCAGTCTGACGATTCACCTGGCTGCAAAATCGCTTCGCCGCAGTAACGTTCGAAGTTTCGGAATCCTGTGGCTTGCGACCATCGCACTGGGTGCCGCTTTCTTGTATGGGACCGCCACCGAGTGGCACCGCCTGATCTACCAAGAGGGATTAACCATCAGCACGAACCTGTTCGGAACAACTTATTACTCGTTGGTCGGGTTGCACGGATTTCACGTCGTCGTAGGGCTTGCTGCTCTCTCGATGGTTATGGTGTTCACGCTTCTGGGAAAGGTGAGAGCGGAGCACGCTGAACGTGTTGAGGTCTTGTCGCTCTACTGGCATTTCGTGGATACGGTGTGGGTTGTCGTCTTCACAGTGGTTTACGTGATTGGGCGATGAAGGAAGGACTGAACAATGGGATCGGAAATACTTAAACTGCCCACAGAGATACAACACCGATTACGGGGCACGATCGAACTGCCCGCTCCGACGGCATGGCCGATCATCCTGGCGTTCGGTCTTACATTGATCTTTGCGGGATTGGTCACCAGCGCTTCAATCAGCATTTTGGGCGCAATCTTGACGATTGCTGGTTGTGTCGGCTGGTTTGGTGACGTGCTGCCGCACGAAAAACACGAATCCGTGCCAGTGCTTGAGACAGCGCCAAGCGTGACCACCAGCCGCCCGAAAGTCGCTCGCGTCGAATGGATGACCGAGGAACTGCATCGAGCGCGGCTGCCGCTTGAGATCTATCCCATTTCGGCCGGTGTCAAAGGTGGATTGGCCGGAAGCGTAGCCATGGCGGTTCTCGCAGTGCTTTATGGAATTATCAGCGGCCACGGCGTCTGGTATCCGATCAATCTTTTGTCGGCGGGATTCTTTCCGGCTCGATCTACGATCGCTCAACTCGCCCTTTTCCATTGGGACGCGTTGATCATTGCTACCATCCTCCACCTGATCTGTTCTGTGCTCGTGGGACTTCTCTATGGTGCAGCGCTTCCGATGTTCCCGCGCCGTCCGATTCTACTTGGAGGTGTGATTGCCCCCGTCCTGTGGTCTGGTCTGATCCACAGCATTCTCGATGCGGTGGATCCCGTGCTCAACCAATGGATTGACTGGCTCTGGTTTGTCATTTCCCAGATCGGATTCGGCATCGTCGCCGGGTTGGTTGTTTCCGGACAAGATCGCGTGCGTACCTGGCAACACCTGCCCTTCGCCGTCCGCGCCGGCATTGAAGCGCCCGGAGCAATTCATCAAAAGAACGGAGACAGTAATCGGCAGTGAAGCATCGAGTTATTCTCGTTACCCTCGTGATCGGTACGATCCTGGCTTGTGCGGCGTGCAGCAGTTCACGCGGCGTACCTGGAGCCGAATCAGAGGTAGTGCCGCCGAGTGAAGTTGTCGACTTCAAACTACTCTATGAACAGAACTGCGCAGGATGCCACGGCGTGGATGGCAAGGGTGGAGCAGCCATCGCACTGGCCAATCCCGTTTTTCTCGCCATTGCCGACAATAACGTAATTCGTCGTATAGCAGCGAACGGAGTGACCGGCACTCCGATGCCCGCCTTTGCGCAGAGCGCAGGTGGAATGCTCACGAACAAACAGATCGACGCGCTAGTAAGCGGGATCCGGTCGTGGGCGAAACCCAACGCTCTCGGCGATCAAACTCCACCGCCTTACACGGCGGCGGCTCCCGGCGATCCGCAACGTGGCGCCGACTCATATCGGACATACTGCTCTTCGTGTCATGGAGTCGACGGTCGCGGTGGAAGCAAAGCGAGCTCGATTGTGAATTCGTCATACCTCGCACTGGTAAGCGATCAACAGCTTCGCACCATCGTGATTGCAGGTCGCCCTGAACTGGGTGCACCCGACTGGCGCGGTGACGTCGAGGGCCGACCCATGTCGGCCCAAGACATTTCTGACGTCGTGGCCTGGCTCGCCAATCAACGGCCAAAGTTCCCCGGCCAGCCGTACCCCATTGCTTCGAACTCGATTAGCGGCGGAGGATCTCGATGAGCGCCGAAAATGGAATATCAAGACGCGCGGCTCTTGTGAAGTTGGGAGTGCTTCTTAACAGCATCGTTGGGATTTTCTTGGCCGTGCCGATCGTGCGCTATCTCCTTTCTCCCGTGATTCGCGAAAGGAAGATCGGTTATGAGTCGTGGCTTTCTCTCGGCGGGCTGGAACAGTTTCCCGCTGGCCAGACTCGTCTCGCCACCTACAAGAATCCCGTCGTCAATTCTTGGGATGGTGAAACCGGAGACGTCGCGTGTTGGGTTCGCAACGTTGACAATCAAACGTACCAGGTCTTTGCCATCAATTGCGCGCACCTTGGATGCCCGGTTCGCTGGTTCGCCCAGTCGAATCTTTTCATGTGTCCCTGCCATGGCGGCGCTTACTACCAGGATGGTTCGCGGGCCTCTGGCCCTCCCGAACGCGGATTATTCCAGTACCACTACAAAATCGAGGATGGAAAACTTCTCATCAAGGCTGGCGAAATGCCGACGCCTGGTCAGCCCGTTGCAAGGAAGGCGATAGGAAAAACGACATGCGCCTGATCCAAAAAGTCGGCGAGTGGTTCGATCTGCGGTTGCAGCTTGGCACACCGATTCGCGAGACTGCCCAGCACCCGGTTCCGCGCGACACTGCCAGCTGGTTCTACGTGTTTGGCAGCGCTGCGCTGACGTGTTTCATGCTCCAGATTGTTACCGGCATATTGCTTGCGCTGATCTACGTACCTTCCGCGGGGGAAGCGTGGAACAGCTTGCAGACGCTCAATCATGGCATCTCTCTCGGTTGGTTCATCCGAGCCTTGCACGGCTGGGGTTCGAATTTCATGGTTGCGATTGTGCTGATCCACATGGTGCAAGTATTCCTCTTCGGAGCCTACAAGTTCCCGAGAGAACTCACGTGGATCGTTGGCGTCTTTCTCTTACTGGTGACGCTCGGCATGGCATTTACCGGCCAGGTTTTGCGCTTTGACCAGGATGCCTACTGGGGATTGGGAATTGGCGCCTCGATCGCAAGCCGCGTTCCAGTGATTGGGCCGTGGGCTGTCAATCTCATGCTTGGCGGCCCGATTATAGCTGGCGCAACGCTTTCGCGATTCTTCGCGCTGCACGTTTTTGTTGTCCCCGGACTCCTGATTGCCTTTGTCGGCGTGCACTTGCTGATGGTGCTGAAACTGGGAATCAACGAGTGGCCCATGCCGGGTCGCATTGTTCGCCGCGCCACGTACTTGCAGGAGTACCACGAACTGACACACAAGGAAGGTGTGCCGTTTGTACCGAACGCGGTGTGGAAGGACATTTTCTTCTCCGGCTTTATTCTTTTTGCGATTGCTGTTTGCGCGGTTCAGTTTGGCCCCTTTGGTCCAAGTGGCCAGCCGGATCCGACGATTATTCAGACCGCGCCACGTCCCGACTTTTTCTTTTTGTGGCTGTACGCTCTACTCTCGTTCTTGCCACCATCGGCCGAGACGCCCATCCTGTTGATTGGTCCTGCCATTGGAATCATTGTGCTGCTGGCGCTTCCCTTTGTTGCAGGCGAAGGTGAGAAGAGTTGGAAGCGCAGGCCAATTGCGGTGCTCACCATTCTTCTAGTCGCAGTGGCCCTCGGCACTCTGACTCACTTAGCTCAGCACGCACCCTGGAGTCCTGTGATGGATGCCTGGAGCAGCCAGCCGATTCCGGCTGAATACCTGCACGGTCGGACGGCATTGGAGCGCCATGGTGCGCTCGTGTTTCAAGTCAAGCAGTGTCACAACTGTCATTCACTGGATGACAAAGGAGGTCAGCGCGGGCCGGCGCTGGACAGTGTTGCTCTGCGCCTCACCGAAGACCAACTTATTCGTCAGGTGATCCAGGGTGGCGGAAATATGCCGGCTTACGGGAAAAACCTTAGTCCGGCAGAAACGACTGCGCTTGTGGCATTTCTGAAAACACTGCATCCGGCAAATCAAAAACCGGCACGCAATGCTTCTCAAGCGTTGGCACTCGGCGCAAGCGAGGTCTCGCCATGATAGGCCTCGCCATGTCTGGGCCCCATGCACACATGCAGTCATGGTCAATCCAGTTCGCCGTCACATCCGCGCTGGTGGTTACGGCATCGGTTTATTTCCGCGGATGGCTTTCGCTTCGAACTGCTTTCCCAAACCTGATCCGCGGCTGGCACCTCGCAGCGTTCATGAGTGGTCTCATCCTGGTGTGGACTGCTATCGGGTCTCCAGTCGCCGCACTCGATCATCAGTCGCTCACGATTCACATGATGAAGCACCTTCTGTTGATGACAGTTGCTGCTCCACTAGTTCTAGCGGGGGCGCCCGCGTTTCCTTTCGTGTGCGGGTTACCGAAGCTCTTCATCACAAAAGATTCTCCCCTTTCGAGTGCGCCTGCACGATGGCTCGAACATTGGCTTAAGAATCCTGTGTGGTGTTGGCTGGCAGGCTCGGCTGCCGTAATTGGCTGGCATCTTCCCGTTGCATTTCAGTTGGGCATGCGTTCCGATTCGGTGCATGACTTGGAGGGCATGTGTTTTTTCGTGGCTGGCCTGTTGTTCTGGTGGCCGATCGTGCAGTCTTCGCCAAGTTCGACGAGGTCCCCGCGGTGGTCCATGGCTTTGTACCTCTTCCTTGCGACGTTACCTTGTGACATTCTTTCCGCATTCCTCGTGTTCTCTAACCGGCTTGTGTACCCCTTTTATCTGTCCACACCTCACCTCTTTAGTCGCACCGCGCTCCAGGACCAGGAGTGTGCAGGCGCACTGATGTGGGTTTGGGTAACGTTCGCATATCTGATTCCTGCGGTCGCCGTCACTGTGCAGATATTATCGCCCCGGCACGTGCAATCTTTGGGACCAATAGGGGTCGGGCGGCAGAGGGTACCAGGAGAGGCGCTGAATGGAGCCGAGTTGCGCTAGGCGTAGCCGCTAGAACTTGTTGATATGCATCCATATCTCCAAACATCACCGCGATAACGGGCACGAGGTTTCCTAGCTCAAGATCTTTACTGCGCGGGAGAATGAACCCCGCAGCGTCGACATGCGGACATTGAGTCCGCTTGTTGACGGCCAGGCCTTCGTTACTTCGCGAATCCTCAGCCGGAGGAACTCACAAAGTTGTGCAACAGAACGTTGAAACGGGTTGTTCTGACTGCGAAGGTTGTTTGGAAATGCAGATGCATTCCTTACATCCGAAAAGGAGGCTCATATGAAGCCCATAATCCGTACAGCAGTTTGCACCGTGCTTTTCCTGGCTGCGCTTGGAACCGCGTCCGCGCAGCAGGTCCAAACCGACTTTGATCATCAAGCTAATTTCTCTCAGTACAAAACCTATTCGTGGCAGGAAATCAAACCACCGGATTCTCTCTGGGATTCCCGAATCAAGAATGCCGTGGATACGCAACTGGCCGCCAAGGGCTGGACTCAGGTGCCCAGCGGTGGCGATGTCGCGATCGTCGCGATCAAGACCACTCAGACCCAGAGATCACTTCAGACGTTCTATGACGGCTTCGGTGGGGGATGGGGTTGGCGAAGATTCGGAGGCGGAGGCTTCGGCGAATCAACGACAACCGAACAGGACTACAAAGAGGGAACCCTGGTTCTCGACATGTACGACACAAAAACCAAGCAGCTGATCTGGCGTGGCAGCGCCGAGGACACGCTGTCCAACAAGGCCGATAAAAACGAAAAGAACCTGGACAAGGGTGTGGCGAAAATGTTCAAAAAGTTCCCACCCGACTCCGCAAAAGGTTAGCACAAGGCTTCCACACCGAGCGGCACGACAACATTATTTCAGAATCGTAAAAGGAGGAACCATGAAACTGCAGGAAATAAAAGGACACTACCAATTGCTCGCGTTGTTCATCGCTTTGGTTTTTGCTCTAACGACGTATTCGAGCAAAGCAGAGGCGCAGATTGTCGGCAATCTTGAAGTCGACATCCCATTTCAGTTCCACGCGGGGAACAGCCAGCTTCCGCCCGGTAAATACATCATCCACGCGCTGGACAACTCCGATCTGACGATCATGGAAATAAGCAGCGCGGATGGAAAAATGTCTGCTCTCTTCGATGTCCGCGAGGCAGAGGCCAACTCTGCACCGGCGAGGAACGAATTGGTCTTCAACAAATACGGGAATCGCTACTTCCTTGCGAAGCTGTTTGACGAAAGCAACCGGGACGGTAGCGCGGTGGTCGAGTCGCGCTACGAAAAGAGGATCGACAAGGCGACTGCGCAAGCCCAGGAACATGTGCCGGCGCGCCACCAGGGAAGCTAGTACGTGAATACGCTGCCGGCGCACGGTAGAGGCAAGAACTGCTTAGGATGCCATAGAATCAACGCCGGCAGCCGATGTCCGGTCGGACGTGCGGTGCTGTGGCATTTTACCTCTCTGTCTTCGAAACCCACGTGACGCTCCGAGAGGGAAATATGAGCAGCATGAGTCGAAGATCATTTGTAAGCGCCGCCGCTACGGGCGCAGCACTGGCTGCGATAGGAACCGTGAACAGCGCCGAGGGCCAGTTGGTGTACACAAAATCCGACTGGAAGGTTAGCGAGTTCGACCAACTGGCGAAGAACCCGGCACAGGTGAAGCAGTTGTACGACGTTACCAAGATTGCGGAAGGCGGGTTCCTGAACAATATCAAGAACTCACTCAACGGACTTCACTTCGGTTTCGGCATACCGGAAGAACAGATCAAGATTGTTGCCGCGCTACATGGACCCGCGAACATGCTGAACTATGACGATTTCATATGGAACAAGTACCAGATCGGAGAATGGCTGAAGGTCACTGATCCGTCCACGGGCCAGCCAGCGGCGAAGAACTTCTTCTATCCAAGCAAGGCCGGAACATCCCTTCACTACAGCTCCGAGAACCCCGACAGTCCCGAATCGCTGTATCAAGACACGAGCATCCAGGCGCTGCAGCACCGGGGAGTGAAGCTGCTGGCTTGCCATACAGCGACCGAGGAACAGGCGCGGGCGTTGATCGCACACAATAACCTGACGCAGCAACCAGAAGAGATCGTGAAGGACATGCTGGCGCACACGCTGCCGGAAGTGCTGGTTGTGGCGGCGATGGTGGCAGCAATCGCCCTGCTGCAGACCGACGGTCATTACAGCTACATCACGGTGTGAAACGGACCGAGAAGAATACCGTGCCGGTATAGAGGACTAGGAACCAAGTTTCAGGCTGGAAATTACGACGCTTATCAACGGAGTGGATATGCCGGGAAGAGATTTGACACTGACTCGGCGGCGCTTTGTCCAAGGAGTTGCCGCAGCAGGCGTCGCGGCGTTCGTGGGAGGAAACTTCACCCGAGCCGACGCGGAGGCGATTGCTCAAACACCCCCTATTCTGACGGGCAATCACTTCGATTTGGCTATCGAGCCTCATGAAGTTGATTTTACCGGGAAGCGCAGGAAGGCGATCAAGATCAATGGATTGCTGCCGGGTCCCACATTGAAGTGGCGCGAGGGAGACACCGTCACAATCGCGGTGACAAACCATCTTTCTGAGCCCGCCTCTATTCACTGGCACGGTGTTCGTGTTCCTTCGGACATGGATGGCGTGCCCGGGTTGAGTTTTGCAGGCATCGCACCGGGCAAGACATTTGTCTATCGAATTCCTGTAGTGCAGAACGGGACGTATTGGTATCACAGTCACTACGGTGGTCAGGAGCAAGTAGGGTTGTACGGCGGTCTCATCATTGAGCCGCGGGACGAAGATCCCATCGCATATGATCGCGACTACGTGGTACTGCTGAACGACTGGACGGACACGGCCCCCTGCACGCTCTACGGCAACCTCAAGAAGCAAAGCGACTATTACAACTTCCACAAGCGGACGGCCGGCACATTTATTTACGACGCAAGAAGTAAGGGCTTCCGCCCCACCGTAGCGGACCGCCTGAGGTGGGGACGCAACGATATGACTCCGGCCGACATCGCCGATGTAAACAGCTCCACCTACATTTACTTGATGAACGGCAACCCCCCTGGGGCGAACTGGACCGCGCTATTCAACGCGGGAGAGCGTGTTCGCCTTCGTTTCGTCAATGGGTCGTCGATGACGATCTTTGACGTGCGCATCCCGGCCCTGCCGATGACTGTTGTGCAGGCCGACGGAAACTGCCTACAGCCAGTGACGGTAGATGAATTCCGAATCGGCGTTGCCGAGACTTACGACATCATCGTTCAGCCGCATGAAAACAAGGCGTACACCGTTTTTGCGCAGCCGGAAGCCCGCGGTCGTTATGCACGCGGTACATTGGCTCCGCGCATGGGCATGACCGCGGAGATTCCACCCATGGATTCATATCCCCTTCGAACGATGGCGGACATGGGGATGGCCGGCATGAAAGGCATAAAGGGGAGCAGCATGTCTTCGGATCAAATGCCGGGAATGAAGGACATGAGCACGAGCGGGATGAAGGATAGCGACACGTCTGCCATGACCGATACGCGCATGGCCGAGCCTACAGGGCGATTCAGCGATCCGTTGGCCGGAAAAACTCCGTTTCCACAGCCTGGGCCAGGCACGACGCAGCTCATTCCGCCGCTATCACAGATGACGGTTCGCCCAACCCAAACGCGTGAAGGAAAAGTGCCTTTTCGGATTGGGCCCGAAGTGGTCACTGTCATGAAGACGTCTCCCAAGCTGAGCGATCCCGGAGACGGGCTGAATGGAACTGGTCGTCGCGTGCTGACGTATGCCGACCTCCGCGCCCTCTACAAAGGCGTAGATGGTCGGCAGCCGACGCGCGAAATCGTCCTTCACCTCACGGGCAATATGGAGCGCTTCATCTGGGGCTTCGACGGGCGCAAATTTTCCGAAGCTGAGCCCATTCATCTGAAACTCGGTGAACGCGTGCGCTTCGTGCTGATCAACGACACCATGATGGAGCACCCGATTCATCTGCACGGCCTTTGGAGTGAGTTGGAGAATGGCAGCGGCGAGTTTGCTCCATACAAGCACACGCTCATCGTCAAGCCTGCCGAGCGGTTGACTTACCTAGTCAGCGCAGACACGCCGGGGCGCTGGGCTTTCCATTGTCACCTGCTCTACCACATGGACGCCGGAATGTTTCGTACGGTAATCGTGTCATGAGATTTGCGTGTGCTCTTCAACTTGTCGTCGCAGGAGTTCTGTTGAGCTTCGCGGTAACGCCCGTGAGCGCGCAAGACGGAGCGCCTCAGGTCAACGCGCCGACTCCGGCCAATCCGCCCGATATGCCAACTCCGGCACCGAATTGGCCGAAGCCAGTGAAAGATGACCGCGTGTTGACCTATGTGACCTTCGATGAACTGGAAGGTAGAACGAATGGGCCGAACACTAGCTTCCGATGGGATGGCGAAGGCTGGATTGGAACCGACTTCAATAAATTTTGGTTCAAGTCCGAGGGCTTTGTGACAAACGGTGTCGCAAGCGATGGAGACCAGGAATTTCTGTACGACAGGCCGATTCCACATCTGCGATACCTTGATTGGCAGGCCGGTGTGCGCGTCGATATTGATTCCGGTCCAAAGCGAGCATGGGTCGCACTCGGAATTGAAGGGCTCTCTCCGTACTTCTTCAATTTTGCACCAACTTTTTATGTTCGCGACGGAGGACACGTCGCGGGCAGGCTCGAAGGCTATTATGACCTGAACCTCACGCAACGCCTGATATTGCAACCTCAAGTCGAAATGAATTTCTACAGCCAGGCAGATCCTGCGCGCGGGATTGGAACCGGCCTATCGGAGCTCGACGGCGGCGTGCGTCTCGGCTATCAGTTTTCGCGCAAGTTCGCTCCCTACGTCGGGTACACCTACACTGGCGCATTTGGGCAAACTGCTACATTCAGCCGTCAGGCCGGTCAGCCAACAGGTGAACATCGGTTTGTGTTTGGGATTTGGCTGTGGCACTGAAGCTATACGGGTTATCCTCGAGAATAAGTGCCCAAACGGGGTTGAATCAGCAAAAGCATATCTCCCTGAGCCGGTTCTGCACAGATTGTCAGCGAACCGGAAGTAATCCAAGCCGCCACCGATCGTCTCAACTGGCGATAAATCGCGATAACGCTCATTGAGGGGTTTTGAGCGCTATATCGCGTGGGCGTTGAAAAGTCCGCGATCGGAATGCCTTTCGGCTGCGATGATTGGTGCGGCCGAGTTCTTTGTTCTCCCCTCAGCTAAGTGGCGGCTTCCATAGCGGGTGTTGCCGGTTGGAAGCGCACCAGCGGCTTGAGGTTCTGCGCAGTCGCCGCTAAGAAGAACTGCTCGCGCACGAACTTCAATCTCCGCAGGCGCACCCGACCCAGCCCGATCTGATTTTTCAGTTCCGCGAATAAGGCCTCCACCTTCTTTCTTTGCCGCTTGCATGGGAAAACTCTGGCGTGTTCGCCAACTCCCGTGCCCGTTGCCGAGCCGATTCGTACCGGTGGATGATAAGGAGAAGAATGCTGTGCCGAACCACTGGGCGTCTGCGGCCTATTTCTCCGCACTCCTCTCATTGGCCGATCGTGTATTGAACTGTTGCACCGTGCTCGTCACTGGATCAGGAATGCCATTAGCCTGGGTTGAGCTCACCTTATAGTAATACCTGGTCTCAGGCCGCAGATCGTTCATGCGCACCCGAAACACCATATCGGGGTGATCTGGGTTGATTCTCGTGGGAGACACTGCCTTCAGGTCAAGGTGATTGGGATCACTGCCGTAGTGCACGATGGCGTAGTGCAGGATGGTGCCGCCCGGATTGCGCGTAGTCCAACTGATAAAGGCGAACGTGTCCGCAACGGATTCCACCATCGGGCTGACGTCGCCTTGGGACGGGCTTGGACCCTCACGCGCGGATGCTAGTCGCGGTAGTAAGAATGATAGGCCCATGGCCATAACGCTGATCGTGATCGTGAGGCGTAATCCATTTGCTCTGGTCATATGCGAATCTCCTGTTTCATGAATAAAAGGAATGAAAGTTGGGGCGAACCAACAGCCGTTCGCCCCACACGGCATTTGCCAAACGAAGCGTTACGGCTTGAAGCCATCGACGAGAGTCTTCAAGAAGGCGACGATGTCGTCTTCTTCCTCCGATGTCAAGCCAAGTTTACCGATCGTCATGTTTTCGTTGTTGGGATCCTCCGGTTCCGGCCAACAGGTGACCTTCTCTTTGGTTCCCTTGGGACAATGCCCAGACATCACGTGATAAGGGTAAACATCACGGGTGTTGTAGAAGTGGACAACCTCCTTCAAGCTCGTGAGATAGCCGTTGTGCATGTAAGCTTTCACGAAGTCTGGACGTGGCACCTGGGCCGCGTTGCGCGCCGTCGAGGTTTGGAATTTGCCCTCGAATTGCGGCAGCAAAACTCCCCAGTTCAAATTGGGAGGAGGGCCATAGTAGCCGTCCAGAAATAATCCCATTCCCTCATCGGTGAATCCGAAGCCCAGTGGATTGCCGGTAAATCCCCACTGGTCCGGAGTGTCCTCCGAATACCAGGGAAGCATTACGTTCTTGGGAAGCCCAAGGTTGTTGTACGTGGTGTCGGTGAACAAAGGCTGAACGCTTGCCGCCTGGCCTGTATCGGTTCCGCCCATTTGGGTACTCGACCTTCCATCCAGGTGGCAAGTATTGCAACTGCCCTTGCCGCGGAACAGGTCATAACCGTTCTTCTCCTGGGTAGTGAGAGTTGCTTTCCCAGCGAGAAAGTAATCGAACTTCGACGTGAAGGAACTGACGCTGTCGGACGACTCATAAGCGGCAATCGCCTGGGCGAACTCGTCGAAGTCTTTGGTAGCGAGAGTACGGTCCGTGGGGCTGAGCTTAAGCGGAGTTGGGTTTCCGCCCAGCACAGCAGCGCCTTTCGGAGTGCTGCATATCTTCGCAACATCGGAAGGCCAGTGAATCTCCAGCGAGCCCACGCCGAAGACCTTCTCAAAGAAGAATTTGTAGTTGCTGAGAGAGAGCTTCCACACAACGCAAGCAGGATCGGGGTTGGCCATTTCTTCGGGATCCGAGGGCGGATCTTGTGCCTGCTCAGCTGCGGAATTCTGCAATCTGTATCCGGTAGCGCGGCCGTCCCAGAAGTTCCCTCCGTAGAAATCGGCCTGGCTTAGGTTGTAATGGAGAGGCGGAAAGTAAGTTGCGTAACTGTAACCCTGCGGGTTCCGCTTCGCGATCCGGTAATTCGGATAAGCTCCGTGTACGGTGATGGGAACCGATCCGATGCTCGATCCTCCCGTGAATACGCTCAAGATCGAAACCCCGTTTGCATAACCCGCCATTGGGTCATGGCAATAGCTGCAGGCGATGTTCTTGTTCACCGACAGGTTGGGGTCGAAGATCTCAAGCTCGCCCAGAGTCTCGACTTGGTGGTATGGATCCAGTTTCCCTGACTTCGCCGCTTTCAGAGCCTGGGCTTCGAGCATGGCCTCTTCAGCGACAATCCTCGCTACGTCTGGATCATTTGCAAGGATGCATTGAAGGTTAAGTCTGTGGCCTGACAGAATGCATTTTGCATCGGACGGTGGAATCTGGAAGCCAGCTGGAAGTGGAAAATCAACTATTGGCGGTGGCGGAATAGCCTGTGCTGACAGACTTTGGGCTACCGTCAGAATGGCGAGCGCAGTTAAGCCCGCTGTCGAAAGCAATGAGAATGTTTCGGAAAGTTTCATGCGACTCATTCTTCCTCCTTACAACCTTCATATCCGCGGTGTTTCGCGGTGCTCAGCTAAATAGCAAGCCAAGTACCACGGCTTTAACACAGGGCGATGGAGTCACGGCTCTGAACATTTAGGCCGGGAAGAGGGCGATCCGCGTAACGCCTAGGTGCGTCCGCAAAATCAGGATCACCTGGAGAACCCTTTGCGGGAAGTGGCAAATAGCTTGGTGTCGCTACCCACACCCGAGGAAGAGAAAACGCGATAGTTTTATTCGAAACATCAGGCGGGCACAATACGGTATTTACCCGATAACAGAAACGTTAATTAACGCGAACGTTAATGGTAGATGCGAGAAACACCGGGTTTTCGCCAGGGACACGGGTTTGGGAAGTTATCGAATTCACAATCCAATTCCATAATTCATTCAGCGCACAAGAATTCCGTAAATGCTTGTCCCTACCATCGTCAAGATCAGCGCTGTAACGATGACTGTTGCGACACAACTAATGACTTGGATTGCGGCGACAGCTCTATCTGCGATTCTCGTATCCACAAAGTTCATCTCCCATTGACCGCGAAAGCATTTTTGAGGCCATCGGGACTGATCGGGTATTCACTGGAGCCGGCGCTCATGGAGCGAGAGAGGTCAGTCGGTGGAGTGACCCTTCATTGACAGGTGCGTCGAAATACTGACGTCCGCTGACAAATTGGGGACGGTTCGAGCATCAATGACGAAACGCGCATTAAGTGCGGAAGCCGATAAAGCGGTTCGTAGGCTTACTACGGACTCCTAGGGCAGGTGTTCATCTGATTGCGGTGGTTCCACGACTCTTCTGGCTCCCCCTGGTAGCCGATCGAGCATCGACACTTGCTGTCATGTTGCGGAAGTCGAGCGTGTAACTGGACAACAGGCCAACGGCGCTTTGTCCCAAATTGCCGGAGAATTCCGCGGGCACTCCGGTCGGTTCAGTCAGCACGCAGACATCGTGCAGTTCGACACCTCTGCCCCCGATGTTAAGAGTCACGTCGGGCAGGACGTAAGAACGTATAATTGTCGAACCGCCCGCCCCTATGAGTTCCAACTCGCGCGGCTCTTGCGCACCGAACTCGTGTTTGTGCGCTTCGTAATACTCTCTTGATAAGAATGTTCCGGTTGCGCCCGTATCTAACGTCAGCAGGTGTTGTTTGCCTCCGATTTCTGTTTCAACCAGCACAGTGAATCCGTCGAGGTAAAGCTTTGCGGGAACTGATTGTGCGTGGGAAAGGCGCTCGTGGACAGCGAATCGCCCATCTGCGTGAAATGTGATCTTTCCCAGCGATTGCAAAACCGGAAATCCGATGCTGCCACGAATTTGATAGGGCAGTTGCGGAAAGGATAGGTCATAGTCTTCGAAGACCAAGACCGGCAGGTTGCGTATTGTGGCGCGACCTATTTGAAGTTTGGGCACTATTGCCGTGTGAACCCGCACAGAGAATCCGCCGCTGCCTTGCGCAGTCGAGGTACCCGCTGACAATGTTAGACCTAGTTGCATTGCTACGGTTCGTGTGACTGCAGAAAGATTAGCTCCGGTATCAAGGATCCAATGGTCGGAGAAATTTGGTGCTCGAACCGGTACCTCAAGCAGTCCGGAAGCAGTGCGATTTTCATCGAGCGTGAAAGGACCAGCGATAGTGGTACTTTGTGCTGGCGCCTGTCGCAGCAAACCCCAGCGTTCGGCCTCCAGCCCTGCTTGACATCCGGTATCGTCTTCTTTGGATTCTTTGTAGCCGGGCAGGTGGCTGAGCAGCGCGTAGGTGTCCGCCGCATCAGCATATCGGAAGCTTTTTGCATAATCGTCAGCCAGGCTGCAGAGGGCTAGTTCTGCTCGATCTACAGGCCCCCCGGTAAGCGTGTGCGTTAATGGCTCCAAAAGACGAATGGATTCCGGAACCTGATTTCTGCGATTGGCCAATATTCCTTCAAAAAGATTTCGGTCGGACGGAGGAAGGCTTTGGGCGTCGTCTAACTGACGCACGAACTCGATGTATTACTTCTGTCGAACCAGAGACGCGAGATCGTCGGCCACTCCGTCAGAGCGTTCCAAGCCTAATGTTAGAAGTGGGCAGAGAGTGACCACCACGGCAGCAAAAATAACGCGGTGAAGGAGAGCGCGAGTCGATGAGTTCGAAGCGATCATGAAAACAACCCCGAACTCTCAGAGTATTGCCACCACTGCGCGAAGAATGATCTAACCGACATTGCTTGCCAACCGGAAAGAGATAAGAGAAACCTTCGCCACTTCTTGAACAGGCTTCGAGCGAAGGAGGTCGCAAATTTCATTTAACAGCAAGGGAGATGTATCGAACGTAAAGAGTTAGAAAGAGTATGTAATCTTTTGTCTCGTAGCTATGGACATACGGCCACCTTCTCCGTCGCTAGCCACGGTTCGTAACCAGCAGCGGTGGAGTCGGGACCTTGGAACCGGTAGCGCGATTTCCCCCGGCTTTCGCGCGTCGGTCTGTGGCAACTTTGGCGGTGAGCAAGAGAGCTGCCAAGCTTGCGAGGATTATTACGATCGCTTTCCAACCCCCTAGAATCGGATCGTTCTTCATGATGGTGAGCGCGAAGAAGACACACAACAGGTGGACACAGAATACTGGAAGCGAGGCCTGGCCCAGCATCACCAGCGGCCTGACCGCAAGAGGCCTCAGAGTCGATCGAAATCTGATTGCCAGGACTGCGACCGCAGTGAAATCGATTAGCCGGCCGACTCCAAAATCCCACTTATCGAGCAGCAAGCCGAACTTCCCGAATGCGAGGACGCCGTGTAGTTGCGCGTAGCGCAGCACCAGAAAAAAAATCGCCACTATCGCCGCCGGAATCGTCATTCGCTTTACCCAGTCGAAATGCAAGTCGCCCTTAGCCCAACGCACACCCAGCCAGACGCCGACTAACCACCACAGTTGCCATGCCCACAGATCGAACGCGCCCATCTCGTTCAACGGGATGTGCATGCCGAAAATGCGACTCTGCACGTGATATACGAAGCTCCGTAATCCGAATTGTGCCAGCAGCCAAAGCGTGAAGCCTCCAGTGAGGGGATACTTCCATCCAAATCGCTCCCCCAGCACAACTGCGAAAGGAGTTAGGGCCATGAGGATGATATAAATCGGCAGGATATCCAGCAGCGGCGGCCGGTAGATCATCAACGCCGCGTCGATAAAAGCGCGCGTGTGACTCGCGGAAAAGTAAAAGTCGAGAAGATTATGTACCGCAGGTCTGTTACCGTGCGCGGCAATCGGGGCTTCTATCACGAAGGCAAACGCCAGCAGCAACAATTGATACCCGTATAGTTTTCCTGTTCGCGTCCATAACTTCCGCGACATCGCGCCGTAGCCATCGCGCTCGGCGATGCGGAAATAAATGCGGCCCGTAAACAGGGCGGAAAGAAAGATGAACCCTTCGGTTGCGGCGAAAAACCCAAACGGCTGATTGACGTATGTGCTCAGGATTGTCGGCAAATGCGTGCATGTGATCCACACCAGCATCAGGCCGCGAAGGGCATCGAGTTCTTCTATTCGCTGTGGCATCGGTTTCCCGTGATCACTTGTTCGCAAACCGCGCAAGGTCTCCGCTGAACTTTTGCAAGCCATGCGACTCTACGTATTGCAAGGCTTTCGGGTCTTGTTTCAAGTAGGCATCCCAGAACGCAAGCGTTTCGAGTTTCGCGCATTGGAATACCTCAACACGATGGCCTCCGCCCGGCACAAGACCGGCGAATCCCATATGCGTTCCACCTTCGAGTTCAACCTCGTATTTGTGGCCCGCGGGCCCCTTTGCGAATGCCTCACTTCGCCAGACCGGCTCCTGGCCGAATGGGCCGAAATCGCGCGAACCGTACATAAGCAGCATGGGCACATGAACCTCATCCCACGAGTGCGCGCTCAGCCCCAGAATTCCTTCTCCTTGAGGCGATAACAGCACAACGGCTGAGACCCGCTTATCTGCAAAACTCTGCGGCGCTGATTTTCCTGGCAGAAGGATCGTCGTGCCCCCAATTAGACCAGCCGTATAAGCGCCAAACGAGTGTCCACCCACCCCGAGATGACGCAGATCGAGTTTGCCCACAAGTTGCGGAGCAAAGGTTTCGACATGCGCAAGCGAATCGATGATGAAGGAAACATCCTCCGGGCGGTTCTCCCATGCGTGCGGATCGCTGATCGCCTGGCGCAAAGTACCGCGGAAGCCGGAATCGGCAACAGAGTCGGCGTGAGAAGGATGAATGCTTACATATCCGTAGCTGGCCCAGTATTGGCCCAGGCCCGAGTAATTATCTTTGGATGCCAATGCACCGTGCGAGAAAATGATGACTGGAAACCGCCCTACGCCAGCGGGATAATAGATTTTGATTGGGATGTTCTTATTGCGTGCTGGATCGTGCAACGCAACATTCTCGACCGTAAGGACCTTGTAAGGCCCGGGAACGGGGCTGTATTCGCACCAGCCAGCGCACGACCACAGGCAAACTAAACTAACCGCAATTGCGGTCCAACATTGCTGTCCACGACTCACAGCTAAGATTTCCTCCAACTGCTCGCAAGTATTTCGCCACAAGCTTAGATGTTGATCGCAGCCTTCAGGGTGTTCTATGTCACTTACGAAAACACGAGGACCAATTGACCAGGTTTCTTCCCACTGTCAGAGCAAGTCCGGTTCCACTCGCAGGAGGAATCGATGTGAACTAATCGGCGGCACTGTGGCTGGGTAAAGGACGTCCCTTCGTTGTTTCGATGGCACCGAGGCGAGTAGTGACAACCGGTTGACACGGTCCGTCCGGGTGCGGTCAAGGTCGCTCCAAATAGTGCGTTGGTTCGAGGATGAGCAAGTCCCGCATCCAAAGTAAGAAAGCCGCGACCAAATCTGATGCGGAGAGCCGCGCTTATGTTCACACGGAATCTGTCGTTCTATTGGGACTTCGACAATCGAGGGTAGAAAAAGGCGAGTCTCGCGCTCACCTACTCTGAACTGGGGCCTCTGTTCCCGGTCGTCGCCACGTCTCTGACACGAAGGCTCTTCGTTTTGACCCTTCTCCATGAGGACACCCGTCGATTACTTCGGGCTAACTTAAGCTGCGCCCCCGCTTCCCGGGAGTACTTCAGCAACAGGATCTCGGGTGTCTTTTTTATTTCACCCTTCAACTGGAGCCGTGAATCGGTTGAGCGAAAACCGAGCTCACTCCGGGTCTCCTGGCTCGTGCTCGACACGCTGATTGAATATTTGCCCCTCTTCGCAGGCAGCAACTCGACTCGATACGTGCCGCTGATTGGGCCGCAGATCTGGATGTGCCCCGCACAGTGCCTGCGCTCACTCGTATCTACATTCTCATCGCAATCGAAAAATCCCTGGGCGAGCGGCAGCTCCTGCCATCCTTTGTCGCTCCGCAGGTCGTATCCAATTCTCCGCCCACGGGGATCGGTAATCCGCAATCCAACGCTCGGCGGCCCAACTTCTCCACTTTTGTAAGTCAGGCTAATCTGCCCCATCGAATAGCATGCTTGCTGATCTGCGGGATCTACTTCATCGCGAATCTCGCGACCGTCGATGCGCCCCGGAAACGGTTTCTCCACTGCCAGCGTCGCTGAAGTACCGGACGCTTCCAAAGCCAGAACAAAAGTTGCCAACGCCGACGCGAGAAATCTGAGCTTCATAAAAAACCTTCCGGTGCTCCTTCCCGAATGAGTCAATACCCTCGAGGCCCGCAATGGATGCCGCGAAGTGCTTCCACCGCCATCGTAGATGCGCCCGAACCCAATGGCCATCCTGGAGGTGAGGTAAACGACACCAAAGTCACCGGGCACAGCTTCGTGCCCAAGACGTACCAGTCTAAAAAATGGATTATTTGCACTAGCGTATCGCACAAATCCGCGTTTTCAGGAAATAGCTGGTGGCACCCCCTCAAGCAAAGCCTTCAGGCGGTAGAACAATTAAAAGATACTGATGCTTAGGAGTTGGCCCGGATTCATTCTCAACCATGCCACACTTTTGGAGGGATTGCATTCGAACTCGGCGATTGCTCGGCGGATCGTTGCGATGGGACGGGCGCGAACGCCCGTCCGCCATTGCATCAAGCGTGCTCCAACTCCAATTGGAGCAGAGCCTTTTTTCTATCCATGCCCCAGCGATAACCTCCCATGTCTCCACTCTTCCTGACGACGCGATGGCAAGGAATCGCGATTGCTACGGGATTGGCCGCGCAGGCTCTGGCTACGGCTCGTGTTGCCGCCGGTTGACCGATGGCTTTCGCTACGGCCGCATAAGAGCGCGTGGCTCCGAAGGGAATCGATTGCAAATGTGCCCACACGCGCCGTTGAAACGCGGTCGCCTGAATGTCGAGGGGAAGAGCGGAATTCAAGCGCTGGCCATGCATCTGGCGAAGCAAATCTTTTTTCCATGATTCCATGGCCACGTCGTCGCGCCGGCGGTTGGCGAAGGGGAATTCGTGTCTCAGCCCTTGCTCCAGTTCTTCATCCGAGTTGGCGAACTGGATGGCGCAGATTCCCTTGTCGGTGGCTGCGATTAACATTCGTCCCAAGGGAGAGTCGGCGAAGGTGTATCGGATGGGCGCAGCAATCGCACCGCGGCGATATTTATCCGGCGTCATGCCGAGTTGCGACGCAGTTCGCTCGTAAAGACGGCTGCTGGAACTGTAACCCGCGTCGTACATCGATCGAGTTACCGAATGTCCGGCGCGAAGATTGTCCTTGAGTTGGTTCATGCGGGAGGAGTCGGCATAAGCTCGCGGCGTAATTCCGAGCACGCTTTTGAAGGTTCTTTGTAGATGGAACGGGCTCTGGTGAAATTCTGATCCGAGACGCGCCAAGGTGAGCGGTTCGTCCAGGTGCTGCTCGATGTAGCGGCACATCGCCTTCACCATTTCAGCGGTGCCGTTGCCGCCCGTCGCTTTGGGCCGGCAGCGCAAGCACGCGCGGTAGCCTGCCTTCTCCGCCTGGTCCGGCTTGCGGAAAAACGTAACATTCTCGCGCCGGGGACGCCGGGCGGGGCAGGATGGCCGGCAATACACGCCGGTCGAAGACACAGCAAAAACAAAGCTTCCGTCCTGGCTGGAATCGCGGGCGACAACTGCCTGCCAGTACAGGCTTTGATTGTTTTCGTCGTTGCGGGGCTGATTGCTTCCGGCCATCTCGGTCGCTTCCGTCAAGTTGAGTATCGCATTGGTAGTCATAATGTTGAAAGCTTAGGCCCGCAACGTCAGGCGGACCATCCGGTTCTTGCGGTCAAAGCAAGATTGTTAGGAGATGCAGAGCCAGTGGCACTGGATTCCGACGAAGACTAAAGTTCAGTTCGAAACACTAATCCGACGTCCGTGCTTGGGAGCGGGCCAGTTTTAGTAGGTTGAGACATCAATCGGATTTACGGGATAACCTCGAACACAGATCCCCAGGTATTCTGGAGATTCCCTTCGGTCGTGCCGTATAGATTACCGAATGGATCCCGGACCAATGTTGCCTCTGGAAAGGCTCCGTCCGATCCATTGGTGAAGTCGTAGAGTGCGGTCTCCTTGCCAGCTTTGTCCAGCTTAAACACAGTACCGCAGCCATCCCCACCATTACACGAGAGCTGTCCTCCCAAAGAGGTAGTGCCATAGAAGTTGCCAGCCGGATCCCGCACCAAGCCGCCAGCGGGGAGACCGCCGTCGGTCCCAAGCTTGAACTTGTAGAGCACAGTTTCCTTTCCGGTCTTATCTAACTTGAACACGGTGCCGCAGCCGATCCCCCCGCCACCGCAAGAAAGCGCTCCTCCCCACTGAGTGGTTCCGTAGAGATTGCCGGCTCGGTCGCGGATCAGGGAACCCCGCATCGGCGTCGCTCCGTCACCAAGTGTGAACGTATGCAGTACAGTCTCCTTGCCGGCTTGATCGAGTTTAAATACAGTTCCGCAGCCGCCATTGCATGTCGCGGAGCCGCCGGCGGTTGTTGTGCCGTAGAGGTTGCCGGCCTCATCCCTTACCACGCCTGCTAATGGATCTGCTCCGTCAGTTCCGTGAAAGCGGTGTAGCACGGTCAGCTTGCCGGCCTTCGACAGCTTGAACACGACGCCGCAACCGTTCATTTCTCCCACTCGACAAGACAAGTCACCGCCGGTATATGTCGTTCCGTAGAGATTCCCATTCGAGTCGAGAATCAGACTCGCCATGGGATCTCCGCCATCTCTACCACCAGTAAAGCTGTAGAGGACTGTCTCTTTGCCGGTTGTACCCAGTCTGAATATGGCTCCATTATTTGATGTGCCGCCAAGAAAGGTTGTCCCGTACAGGTTGCCCTTTTGATCCCTGACCAGACCAGCCGAAGGGAAAGCCGCGTCGGGGCTATTTTCAAAATCGTACAATACGGTTTCTTTGCCGTGCGTATCTATCTTGAAAATCGTTCCACAGCCTTGTGGCGGGTTACAGTTGGAGGAATTGATATCGCCTCCCTCCTCGGTTGTGCCATACAGGTTTCCGGCTGGGTCGCGGACTAAAGTTGTATTGGCGACGCCGCCGTCAGTTCCGTTTGTAAAGTCATAGAGTACCTTGAAGGTCTGGGCTTTAACGGGCGGTGCGACGCTCAGCAGCACGAGCACGATAGCGAGCACGAGAAGCCGGTTTACGGCTTGGCTGCGCCACACGGGCGTCTCTTCGCAATCCGGCTGTAGAATATTAGGCATACAGTTTTGCTCCGGGAAAAGGGCTGCATTGGTGAAACGCGACACTTTAGATCGCGCGAAAGCCGCGCTGGTTGCCTTCAGACGGCCTGGTCAAGGCAGAATGGCGACGAGCCATGGCCCGGAGTTTCGGCATTTGGCAGGGGCGAGACGATAAGGTCTTCGAGTTTACGAAATGGAAATCATTGCAGCGCACGCCACCCGCCATATCACCCTGTGTGCCGCGCAGCCCGCGACGGAATGGCAGGCCGCAAATCCAATTGTCTTTTGCACTGACTGGCAAGGGAAGAATGCCGATCCCAAACGCGAAACCCAGGTGCGGGTGCTGTGGTCGGCACAGCGCCTGTATTTGAGATTTGAGTGTCGCTACCGCGAACTGTTCACGTTCGAGGACTCCGATCCCAATGGACGCCGCGACCATCTATGGGACCGGGATGTAGCCGAGGCGTTTCTGCAGCCCGATCCTTCGCGTGAACGCTTCTACAAGGAATTTGAAGTCAGTCCGAATGGGATGTGGGTGGATCTCGACATTTTTCCCGGAGGATTGGCGGACCTGAAAAGCAGTTTGCAGCGCTCGGTCGCGGTGGATGATAAATCGCGCACGTGGGCCGCCGAGTTGGCGATGCCCATGAAATCCCTGACTACGAACTTTGATCCATCCGCGATTTGGCGGGCGAACTTTTATCGAGTCGAAGGCACGAGAGAACCGCGAGCTTATTTGGCCTGGCAGCCCACGAGCACTCCCCAGCCGAATTTTCATGTCCCTGAGGCATTCGGCAGATTGCGGTTTGCCGCAGCGTCCGCACCCTGATTCTTCGCCAGTTGCGCGATTCCTCATACCACCGTAAAGTTATGCACGACTTTGTTTGAAACCAATGGAGGGATCGTGCGACGCAAACGTGTTTACACAATAATGTTTTCAGTCTGTCTCCTGGCTTCTCTGTTGCTTTCAGCTACGGAGTCGAGTCCCGGCGTGCTCGGCGTGGAAGATCTCAAGCGCGTCGTGCCGGCGAGCTATTTCTTTCGTGGTCAGAGTGCATCGGTGCAGCTTCGGAATACGGCGGGATTCCGCGCATCGGACGGTAAGTTGGTGCTGGCAGGTTTGGTGGACACGTCCGGTTATTCAAGCGATGTGGCGGAAAAGTATCAGGGGTTCCTGATTACGGAGATAAAACTCAGCATTGAAGGATCGGATTTGCCGCCAGGACAATATGGTTTTGGATTCAGCAAGCAGGATAAGTTCACGGTGATGGATGTAGGAAACAACGACCTGCTCAGCGTGCCTGCTCGCGTCGACCAGAACCTGCAGCGCGCCGTCCCTTTGAAGATCGTCGTCGACCAAGGCTCGTACCGGCTCTATGCCGGCAAAAAATGGGTCGGCCTTAAGCCACAATAGTCCCGCTTTGCGCAGAAGTAAGACTTAATCCGACAAGGGCTGCAGCAATCCGAATACTTGAGCGACGCCCGAGCGCTTACGTAATTCAGCCAGCAATGCGTGCGCGGCATTCTCGTAGGTCTTGGTTGGATCCGACGGATCGGCCCACACGGCGTCGTACACGATCTGGGCGGCTTCCTTCAAATCCATGTGCATGGCCGCTTCCAACACATCTACGCGTTCCTGGAGGTGGTCGTAGCAGCCTTGGCAAATGGCTGCGGGTTCGGGTCCGCTGAGATGTTCTTCTTCGAGGACGCAACGCATGCTCGGGTTCCCATTGACCGGCAACTGGGAGGCGAAAACCTGGCTCTTGAATTCGCGCAAGAAACGTTCGCGCTCTTCTTCCAGCGCGATGGGATCAGGGCACAATTCGGCAGCGGACACCGTGGAACGCGCGGGTACTGCCGTCGGCGAAACGCGCTCCCCTCCTTTGCACACCGGGCACGCTTTCAGATCAGCCGCGTAGTAGGTTTTGCAATTTGCACAAGGCATGCCGTAACCGGCTATCTTGGGAACGATCTGAGGTTGCGCGGTTGGGGGATTAACTTTTGCGGCTCGCTCCGTGGTTTGAATGTCGCCATTAGAGGGGAGAACTGCCGGGGAGAGTGGTTTCTTTATTCCGACCGGCGGTGTGGGTGACGAATTCATATGAAGACTCCATGCGGCTCAAAGTCCGCGCAAAAACTTAAGACTCCGCAATTCTAGGACGGTCAGCCCTACCTTTCGACAGCACGGAAGGTCATGTCTGAATAGTCGTCCGATCCCTACATGCAGTTGCTCAGCCAAACAGGAACACATGGAATCAGCAACTTAGGATTAAAAGCCAGTCTTTTTTCGCGACAATCGGTTTGCCTTACCTTCAAACTGAGACTGGATCCACTTTGCTCTAACGACTGTCTACTCTGGCGGCGCCGCATCCTGCGGGTTTCGGCGGCTCAAGAAAAATTAGTCGAGGTTGACGGGAGAATCCGGGTTGAGTAAGGTTAAAGAGAGCAGGTGTGTCTGCGGGAGGGTCTTTTATGTTTGAAGGTCTTTTTCAACCCATGCATCTTTTGGTGATCTTTTTTATTGCGCTGCTAGTGTTCGGCCCGAAGAAACTTCCAGAGCTCGGTAAAGGCATTGGAGAGGGCATTCGCGCCTTGAAAGAGGGAATGAAGGACGCGACTTCGGAGCCAGCGAAAAGTCCTGAAGTGAAGAGTACTGAAATCAAGAGTTAGTTCGTCGGGACGCTCGTAGTGTCCTCGTCTAACTATCCATTCCTATTTTCTGTCGACGCAGAAAGTCTTCCCGACGACGAATATTCCATCCATCGAGCTGTGATAATTCTCACGTCCTCGAAGCAGATCGTCCTTTCTTTCGCTTGCTGAAGCAGCGGAATGCGAGCTGCCGCGCGATGCTTTGATGGGCGAAGCTTAGGAGGCCAGTTGTGCCCACGGATCACGGTGTAATCTTTTGCAGACTTCCGCCGATAAATAAACAGTGACCGCCCCATCTTCTGCACTCAACCCCGGCGAAGGTAAACCGGCGCCCAAACCTGGTACCCAATTTGTCGCCCGCCAACCCATTCTGACGGCGGACGAAAAAGTCTTTGGTTACGAACTCTTGTTTCGTAATGGCGTCGAAGATTTTTTTAGCTGCTCTGACCTGGATGCGGCTTCGCGCAGTACCTTGAACACATCCATGCTGCTTGGCCTCGATGTCCTCTGTGACGGGCGGCGAGCTTTTATCAACTGCACCCGCGACATTCTGCTGAAGGAATATATCACTTTGCTACCCTCAGGCCAGGCCGTCGTCGAAATTCTGGAGACCGTCCCCGCGGATGATCTGGTGATGGCAGCATGTCAGCGGCTGAAAGCGGCCGGATACATGATTGCGCTCGACGACTTCGCGGTGAGCGACCCGCGCGAAACCCTGACCGATTTTGCCGACATCATCAAAGTGGATCTTAGAGCCACCTCAGCCGCGGACGCCGCCGCTATGGTGAAACGTTATGGACCCTGGCGCTGCCGCATGCTGGCCGAAAAGGTGGAGACGCGCGAGGAGTTCGCCATCGCCAAGAAAGCGGGGTTCGTCTATTTCCAGGGGTATTTCTTCCGCCGGCCGGAAATACTCACCGCCCACGAGATCCCCGCCAACCGAGTCAACTATCTGCGCATGCTGACGGAGGTCTCGAAGCCCGAGTTGGATGTGCGCGCAATTGAGAATGTGGTGAAAGGCGAGGCCTCGCTGTGCTACCGCCTGCTGCGCTACTTGAACTCCGCCGCCTTCGGATTCGCCAATGAAATTCATTCGGTGCGGCATGCGTTGGCAATTTTGGGCGAGCGGGAAGTCCGCCGCTGGATTCGCTTGGTTGCCACACTCGGCGCCGGACAGGGAAAGAGCAACGACCTGGTGCTCTCTGCGCTGGTTCGCGCCCGCTTCTGCGAACTGCTTTCACCTAAAATTCCGCACGGTGACTCTGACTTGTTCCTGATGGGACTGCTCTCACTAATGGATACGATTCTTGAAATTCCCATGTCCCAGGTGCTCGACAACGTTCCCATCGATCAGGAAACCAAGTCAGTGCTGCTCGGCGGAGCCAGCCGCCTGCGGACGTTCTATCAACTTATGTTGGCGCAAGAATCGGGGGAGTGGAAGACTGCGAGCGAACTTACCAACCAGCTTCACCTCAAGGAAAGCGACGTTGCGGAGTCTTACTGGCATGCGATGCAATGGGCAAGGGAAGTGAGCGGGGGAAGTTAAGCCACTTCGAGTCGTTGGTCGTTGGCTCCGCGAAACTACCAACAACCAACGACCATCGACGGGTTTCTCTATTGCCTAGGCCGATTTCGGCATCTGGCCAAATGCCTTTTCCTGTTCCTTTGCCATTTCCTCGGGAGACATATCGCGGGTGTGAGTTGCCAGCGACCATCTGTGTCCGAATGGATCCTGCAGTTGGCCATAGCGGTCGCCCCAGAACATATCCATTACCGGCATCTTCACCGTCCCGCCAGCCGAGACCGCGCGCTCGAATGCGGCGTCCACGTTCTCGATGTAAATGTGGAGAACGTCGCCGCCGCAACTCGTGGAGTCTCCCGCGGACGCGGATGCTCCGCCATACTCTGGAAACTCATCGGCCAACATCACAATAGAATCTCCTATTTTGATCGCTGCATGCATCACCTTGCCGCCAGGGGCCGGCATGACATGAAGAACCTCGGCACCGAATGCGTTCTTGTAAAACTCTATAGCGCGATTCGCATCGCGAACCGTCAGATGGGGTGTAACCGTGTGGAATCCCTCAGGTACGGCTTTCACTTGGTTGGTCATAACGCCTCCTCAGGCAGAAGAGTGTAGACCAAACAATGTTAAAAGTTGTTAAAAAATCGCTGAATAGTTTTACTAGAGCGTTAAGCTGCCTTTTCCGTGCCGTTAGAGCCGGGGACTCCGACTAAATCCTGTCGCAGCCGCTCCATCTGTGCCGATGCTTCCTGTATCAGCTCAGCGTATTCGTGGCCCTGTCGCGGCAAGAATCCTCCGTAGTTCTGTAATAGCAGACGGGCATTTGCCTCGATGGCCGAGGTCTTAAAGCGGGCTTGGTTGGAAAGAGCAGACGTTAGTTTTCCCAGTTGGAAATCGCGCACGGCTAGCTCTTGGCGGCTCCGGACAGATTCCTGTTCAAGCACCCGTCCGTGGTAGCGCATGAGTCCAAACAGACAGCCGGTCAATAGCAGCAGACATAAATTGGCAATAATGGTGTCTTTCAAAGCTTTGCTTAAGCTAGCCTTCCTCACTCGGTCGAATCTCGCATAATTGTCAGTCTCCGCCACAGACAGCGAGGACAGAAGCTCGCGAGCTTTACTCATGTACTCCATACCTTCATTCGAATTCACCAGCACGAATGCACGACGGCGATATCCCTTTTGGCGCAAAGTAATAGAGCGCTCCATCTCGGCTTGCTTCGCGTTAGCCAGCGACTCCAGTTCCGACTCCAGGGATTCTTCGCGCTCCGTTCGACTTGCAAGGCCCGCACGAAGGCCAGCAAAATCGGCGGTGATCTTGCCCTTGGCGTCGGTGTAAGGCTGCAGGTACGAAGTGTCACCGGTTAAAAGGTAGCCACGCTGACCTGTTTCCATATCGGTGAGGTCTTTTAGGACAGCGGAGATGTTCGCCTGGATCACGGTGCTTTCCAGCGTGAGCGCGGCAATCTTCTGCGTTTCTTTTAGATGGTTGACAGCCAGATACGCATTCCATGCCATGAAAGCCAGTAGCGCGGAGGCCCCAACTTGCAGCGCAGCTTTTCGAATCGTCTTCATTGTGCCATCCTTTACGTAATGCTCAGAACCCCTGCAGTCGTGATTCGACTGGCTTTGCAAATGTTCTCCGCAACCTTGGTGACCGCATTGCTGCTGTGAACCGGCCCTTCTGCTGACATCACCGAACTGGCAGCCAGGGTGAAAAGGAGAGCATCCTCCTGCTTGTCGAAGTAGAGAATCACCTGATTCGCCGCCATGCGCTTACCTCCTACTGATTGTTCTTAGGATCATAGGCCGATTGCCCACAAGAATGAGGGTGTCTCTTTTGGTGCGCCTTATTATCGAATCTTCCGCTTCGTAGATGAGCCAAGCGAAGGAAGCGTGAGATTCAGATTGAGGTGGTCACCTACCACGTGTGGCATGAAACGATTTGGTGATGTCTCTTTAGAAAAAGCGGGTCACGCCTTCTTCGAGCACCAGCACGCGCGAGTGGCGTTCTCACATGCACATATTTTGGTGCAGAAGTTCGCTCAAAAAAAACTCTCATTTCGGCGCAAAATCTAGAAAACAAAGGGACGGGATTTTTTTTGCCTTCTAGATCTATGGTTCTTAAGGTGGTTACAGGCAAAATCTAGATAACATGAGGGTTATCGCCGTGTAATGGCTGCCTGCGGTTCCGTTTCGGAACAGAGGAAAACGGAGCACGCGCGAAGGATTTCGCCATCGCCGTAATTGGGCGGATTCGCAGTTAAGACGGTCCAAAGCTGCGCCGACGGTCAGGTTGTCAAAGATCCGGTGTTTCAATGATCAGATTATCTTTTAGATAACATGCGTGTATCTATATTATCGCAAGCGAGGGGATGAGAGCAAGGAGAAAGTGGGTGACTCAGCGAGCGATTCCCGTTTTGGGAATTCTGGCACCGACCGCGTGAAAAGGCCCGCTGCCAGCGTGAAACACAGAATCCATTGGTCCTGCTGACGGAAAGGCTTCTAAAAGACCGGCCTCTCGCAGAGAACGCGAGAAGGACGGGGCGTCCGCGTTTTGTGCATACATAAGGAAAGCGTGGGCCAGCCCCCGAGGATGCTCCGGAACCTGACATCGCTTTACGGAGTTATCTCATACACGACGCCATATAAGTACGTGCCTCCCCAGAGTGTAGTGCCATAAAAATTGCCCCTCCCGTCTGGGGTTAAACCAGATTCGACAACTCCGCCGTCTCTCCCGGTGAAGCGGTGCAGAACACTGTACATCCATGTCCCGTCGGTGCCGGGAGTCAATTTGAACACTACGCCGCAACTGCATGTACCTCCACCGCCTCCCGCAGTACCGTAAACGTTACCTTTCGAGTCAAACACTAGACTAGAGGTACGACCTCCTCCATCCGCAGCTTTCGGAAAGTCGAACAGGATCGTTTCTTTCCAGCGGCCTGCCTTGTCTGGGGTCAGCTTGTAAATCGTACCAGTCTGATACCTCCCTCCTTCGTAGGTTGTGCCGTAAAGAATTCCCGTGGCGTCCATTACTAGGCCCGCCATTGGAAGCTGACCATCATTCGTATACTTGGCGAATCGGTGCAGCACATGCTCTTTCCACTTCCCGTCTGTGGTCGGCGACAATTCAAAAACCGTGCCGCATCCACCACCGCCCGAGCACGTGGGAGGGTAATTGCCCCCAAACTCGGTTGCGCCGTAAAGATTGCCCCTCCCATCTGCGATCAGGGTGCCTACGGCGTCAGCCCCATCTGTACCGTTCTTGCCGGACTGGGGATGAAAAGTGTAGATGACGTTCTGCTGCCATCCGCGGGAATGCGGGACTAGATCATAGACACCGCCTCCTCCGGGCCCATAGAGATTGCGAGTGTTATCCATGAGCAAACTCGCCCCTGAGCCGCCATCCGGTAGCACATACTGGTTCCAGCCCCCGATAGAGGTTATCTCGAAGAGAAAGCCACCGTCGTTGCTATCTATCGTGCCGTACAGATTTCCCTGCGGGTCAGCCACTAGTCCGCCGTAAGGGCCTGTGACGGGATAATTGAAGCTGTGGACAACAGTTTCCGTCCATCTGCCATTGTTATTCGGCTTCAGTTTGTAGACAGTCCCACAACCGCCGTTGCATCGCCCACCACCACCGCCCAGCGTAGTCCCGAACAGGTTGCCGTTTTTATCGAAAGTAACGCCCGCCCAAGAACCTCCACCATCAGTCCCGCCCTTAAAGTTGTATACCACCCTAAACTTGCTGCCCCCCCAAGCGCCATCAACCAACAGTAGAGCTATGGCTAGGAGGGACAAACTCTTGGCAAGATTCAACGACTTCACTCGCAGCGTCCGCATTGTGCCTCCTTGAGGAGGGACTACGACTAGGAGGAAGTTTACAGCGGAGAAAAAGTGTAACACAGAAAATCTTACAAAACTAAGGCTCGATGGACCAAGAGAAGACGAAATCGGCCCGGCCGCGTAGGCTAGTCCCTCGGGTGCTAAAGCCCGGATCGTTCTTAGTGTTCTTGCGGCCCGACTGAAGTCGGGCCCTTCCCAGAACCTGCGTGAGTCATACTTCTTCCGCAGCCTCCGAAGTCGTGCCTTCCCGTTCGTGCCCTGCCTGGAAGCGACCAGAGGACACTTCCTGCAGCCGGCAGCTCTAGAGTTTCGTTAGAAAAACCGCGTGACGCCTTCTTCCAGCACCAGTACTCGATCCTCAATGCCAGCCGCTTTCGCTTCCTGCTCCAGTAGCTGCAAGGGCTCATCCATGGGTTCGTGCGAGAGTTTGAAGGTTCCGTAGTGCATGGGGACCATCCAGCGGGCATTCAAATCAAGGAAGGCGCGGGTGGCGTCGGCGGGATTGGCGTGAACATTGCGGAACGACGGAGGGTTGTAAGCCCCGATCGGCAATAACGCGAGCTCAGGCGCCAGACGCCGCCCAATTTCGCGGAAACCGGAAAAGTAAGCGGTATCGCCCGCGTGATAGAGAGAGTGTTTGCTGTCGCGCAGGACATAACCGCCATATCCGCGATGAGAATCCTTGATGATACGCGCGCCCCAATGGCGCGCAGGCACGTGGGTGACGGTCAGATCACGATGACGGTAACTGTTCCACCAATCCAATTCCACTACGTCGCCGAAACCCAGGTCGGAGACCAAATCCATAACGTGATGCGGCACCACAATGATGGGCGGCGTCGCGCGTCGAATCCGTGCCTGCTGAACGATGGCCCGCAGCGACGGCCGGTGAAGATGGTCAAAGTGGGCATGCGTCACCAGCACTAGGTCGATGGCAGGAAGGTCGCGGAGTTGTACTCCCGGTTTGCGCAGCCGTTTCAGCACAAATAACCAGCGGGCAAAATTGGGATCGATAACAACGTTCTGGCTGCCAATCTGAACGAAAAAGCTGGAGTGGCCGATGAAGGTTAACCCCAACTCCCCATTGCTGACCAATTTCGGTTTATAGGCTTGGCCGGTACGAGGAGTAACCGCGGAGTGCCGCACGAGGCTGCCAAAGGCACGCGCGCGTTTGCGAAGAACGGGATTCGTCAGCGTTGGCTTTAACATCTGCTCCTGGCCAAGTAACGGCTCAGATCCAGTGATAACCTGTTAGACGCGCAAAGAGCGGGAAGAGATCGTCTCTTCCTTTTTGAGATGCGAGAGGTTGCTTCATTCTAAGACATTTCTGCCTCGATTGCTTGACCGTAATGCAGCCGGTCAGTTCTAATCATTCGAGGAGCGGTTTCTCCGCGAAACTGCGAACTGCCGAAACGTTGCAAGGAACGTCTCTACAGCAGGGGACAACAGCCGTCGTAATTCGAACTTTTCCTAAAGAACGAATTCACAGGAGCGGACATGCGGGTTGCTTTTTTAGGTTTGGGAATCATGGGACGGTCGATGGCGGCCAATCTGGCCAAGGCTGGTCACGAGGTCACGGTGTGGAATCGCACTCCGGGCACGGACGTAGAAGGCGCGCGAAGTGCAACGTCTGCCGCGGAAGCAGCGCGCGGAGCCGAGGTGGTCTGGATCTGCGTCTCCGACACTAAAGCGGTCGAAAGCGTTCTATTCGGACCGCAAGGCGTGCACGAATCGTTGACCGAGGGCATGATCATTGCGGATTCCAGCACCATCTCGCCTTCGGCGACGCGCCAGTTTGCAGACCGGGTGCGGGCAAAAGGGGTGGAATATGTGGATGCGCCCATGACCGGATCCAAGGCCGGAGCCGCCAATGGCACCCTGATTTTCATGATTGGTGGGGAGGAAGCCACAGTTGAAAAACTGAAGCCGCTCTTGGCCGCAATGGGTAAGAAGTTCTTCCGGATGGGCGATACCAGCAAAGGACAAGCCACAAAGCTGGTAATGAATCTTCAAATCGCGCTCATCTACGAAGGCTTTGCCGAAGCTCTTACCCTGGCCACAAAACTCGGAGTCGATGTCAATGCGCTGGTGCCGTTGATCCAGGCCTCCATGGTCAACTCGGGCGTGGTCGAATACAAGGCTCCGTTTGTCCTGAAACGTGACTTTTCCCCGAATTTCCCCCTCCGCCTGATGCACAAAGACCTCCGCCTCGCGCTCGAAGCAGCCAAAGAACTCCGGGTCAGGTTGCCAGGACTGGAGACGGTCGAAGAAATCTACGACGTGGCCGACGAAGACGGACACGGCGACCTCGATTACGCCGCGACGCTGACTTTGCTGGAAAAATGGGCCGGCGTAGAAGTGAAAGGCGCATCGGCCTAAGCCTCGCGGAGGAAGCAATGAGGATCCTAGCTGCTGTTTTGGCGTTCGTGCTTACCTCTGCCATAGTGACTCGCGCCGCTGCGCAAACGGCCTCTGCGCCTCCAGACAAGCAGGCGCTCGCAATAGCCATCACCGGACCAAGAAGGGTTCGGTCGGGGTCGAAGGCAACGATCCAAATCGCGATGACCAATTTGTCGGGCCGCGCGATTATCTTTGACACCGCGCCAAGTGCTGAATACGTCTATGAGGCGATTGTGCGTGACGCCCACGGCAATATGGCACCAGACACCGAGCATGGCAAAGAGGTGCGGCGATCGTTCGAACCTCCATTCCCAGTGTATTCTGGCCCAATTAATCCACTAGAGCCGGGAAAAACCTGGAAAAATGAGTTGGTAATTAATGATCTATACGACCTGACCCGACCAGGAAAGTATTCAGTTCAGGTGCTCTGCGGAGGCGCGAAGTCCGACGCGATCACGGTGACTGTCATTCCCTAAGACCAAACCTACCTGCTAGTACTTCGGTAATCTGAATCCTGTCTGCTTATTACAGAACTATTACACTCCACACCGACAGTCCCTGCTAGCCTAATCCCATAGCACCCAGCACTAATAAAGGGACCCGAAAACAATGGAACTCGAAGCACTGCACCGCGAGCCAGCAGCCGACAACGAAATCAACTGGGTAACCGCAACCTTTATGGGCCTCTTTCATGTGGGGGCCGTTGCCGCGCTCTTTTTCTTTACCTGGAAAGCACTTCTCGTGTCGATGTTTCTCTGGTGGGTTTCGGGAAGCTTGGGCATCGGCATGGGGTACCACCGGTTGCTCACGCATCGCGGTTACAAGACTCCGAAGTGGGTCGAATATTTCCTCACCACCTGCGCGACCCTGGCGCTCGAAGGCGGACCGATTTTCTGGGTGGCTACGCATCGCATTCATCATCAGTTTTCCGATCACGAAGGCGATCCGCATTCGCCGGTCGACGGCAAGTGGTGGGCGCACATGGGCTGGATCCTGACCGGAAAGTCTATGCATCACGACACCACCACGTTGGCACGTTACGTGCCTGATCTCGCGAAAGACAAATTCCATGTTTGGATCACAAAATACCATTACGTTCCTATGATCGTCCTGGGCTTGATCCTGCTGGCGATCGGCGGCCTGCCTTTCTTGCTATGGGGAGTTTTCATGCGCACGGTGGTCGGCCTGCATACGACTTGGCTGGTGAACTCCGCAACCCATAGTTGGGGCTCACGCCGTTTTGTCACGAAGGACCTTTCGACCAACAGTTGGTGGGTGGCGATCTTGACCTTCGGCGAGGGCTGGCACAACAATCATCACGCGCACCCGGTTTCCGCCCGGCACGGTTTGCGGTGGTATGAAATTGATATGAACTGGTACGGCATCTGGACGCTCAAGAAATTGGGCCTGGCGCGGCATGTGTACCGCGTAAAGCTCGATGAACTAAGCCGCAACGAAGAAGCCAAGGCGGCAACTCCAACGCCCGAGTTGGTTTCAGTTTAGTAATCTCCGACTTCCTTTGTGCACCTTCGTGTCCTCTGTGGTTGATGCCTTTAAAAAGCCATAACCACAAAGGACAAGAAGGCGAATCTCATCCCCAATCTCTAGTTCCTTTCCTTTCGCGGTAGAATCGTGCCATGCGCATTACCAGCCGGCGCAAAGCCACCATCACATTCCTGGTTCTAGGCGTCGGCCTGGCGGGCGTCGCTGTGGCCGTTGGATTCGGCTGGATCATCCTCAACTGGCGCGAGGGAATCAAAGTTTTCCTGGGCGTAATCTTCTTCGGAGCCATCACCACTGGGTTGGTCCTCAACACGATTTTCCTGTTACGCGAGATTCGCCGCAATGAGCAGCACGACAGTTTCATCAACGCGGTCACTCACGAACTCAAGACGCCCATTGCCTCGATACGCCTCTACCTGCAAACTCTGCAACATCGGGACGTAGACGAAGCACAGCGCGGCGAGTTTTACCGCCGTATGCTCGACGATACGGATCGTCTTCTGGGCACGGTTGAGCAGGTTCTAAAAGCCGGAGTAGCTGGCCACAGAAAGAGCAGCCGCGAGCGTGTCGCCATTGACTTCGAGCGCCTGGTTCGTGAGTGCGTCGAAGTTGCCCGCACCGGTCACCATCTGCAGTCTCACTCCTTGCGCTTCGAGCCCGTGGCCGGCAACGGTGTAGAAGCCAATGTCATCGGCGATCCGGAGGAGTTGCGTACGGCGATCGCTAACGTGCTGGACAATGCAATCAAGTATTCCGGGGAGAAAGTAGATATCTCCGTTCGCATTGACACGCCCGATGAAAAGCACGTGAGATTGAGCATCCGCGACCACGGAGTCGGCATTCCGCCGGGCGAGCTGAAGAGCGTATTCAAGCGCTTCTATCGCGTTTCTAACCGCTCGCTGGCCCACATCAAAGGGACGGGTTTGGGTTTGTTTATCGTTCGAGCCATCGCCAAAAAGCACGGGGGGCGAGTTTTTGCGCAGAGTCAGGGAGAAGGGCACGGCACGACGGTGGTCGTCGAACTGCCGCGTAACGTTTCTCGGGTAGACCAGAGTCGGCAAAAGCACGCTGCCGAGAACGCAGTTCCGGGGCATCGCGCATGAGCCGTGTGCTGATCGTCGAAGACGAAGCTCATCTGGCACAGGGGCTGCGATTTAATCTCGAAGCCGAAGGCCACAGAGTCGAAGTTGCCGGCGACGGCGAGAGGGCGATTGAGTTGCTCCTTGGCGACAAAGAAAACGGTCGCGAGGAAAGTGGGAATAAGGAAAATGGAAAACGCGGAACCAGCAAGCGCGAACGGAGCCAGCGCGAGGAGTTCGATGCCGTGGTGCTCGATGTAATGCTTCCAGGCAAGGATGGTTTCGCCGTCGCTACCGAGCTGCGGGCCGCGAAGAATTTCGTCCCCGTCCTTATGCTGACCGCCCGCGGCCGTCCGGAAGACGTCCTCAAGGGATTTGCCTCGGGCGCCGATGACTATCTTCCCAAACCCTTCGAACTCCCCATTTTGCTCGCCCGGCTGCAAGGCTTGCTCCGCCGCCGAGAGTGGATGGGAGTCAGCCAGCCGCCCGCTACCGACGCTTTCTCGTTTGACGGGCGAACGATTGATTTTGCAAAACTGGAACTGCGCGTCAACCGGAACACCATCCAGCTGACTTTGATGGAGGCAGATCTGTTGCGTCACCTAGTCCGCAACAGCGGCCGCATCGTCTCGCGCAAAGCTATCCTCGAAGAAGTCTGGGGCCTGCACGAAGACACCGATACGCGGGCGATCGATAACTTCATTGTCCGGCTGCGACGCTACATCGAAGACGATCCCGCCAAGCCCAGGCATCTGCTGACTGCCCGCGGGGTAGGATACCGCTTCGTGCCAGAACCGGAGAAGGCCTGAGGTTTACCGGAGTCGAAGCACCAGCAGCACAACAGTAAGGATGGCGATCAGGACTGTTCCTATGGTGTAAATGTGAGATCCCAGCCAACCTTGTTTTTTCCGAGACCCTAAGTGTGAAAGGAAGGCTGGGGTCTCGTTGCTGGCCAGGGGTGCAGGGCTTTCTCCCGAAAGTCTTGCCGCTTCGCAATCCACACACAGAGTTCGACCTTCTGAAACGGGGAATCCGCAGGCCTCACACATTCGGATCTCGATCTCTTTTGGACGGACCGGCTCAGGTGGATCGAGTTTGGGCGTTGTCGTGTCTGGGGTTTCAGAGGCGGGCGCAACCGGTTCGGAAATATCCTTCTTTGCCTCTGCCAGTTCGGGTGCCGGTTCAGGTAGCTTCTGTTCTTGCTGTTGCGCAGCCACCGCCTCGTTCTTTGCGGCAATCTCTTGGAGCGCGCGCTTGGCTGCGTCGGCGTGCTCCAGTCCCGTCCGCACCATTTCCGCCAGCCGCTCTAATGCGGTAATATCCCGTTGCTCAAAAGCATTGGCCCGGTCGGCGAGTAGTTCGAATACGCCGATCACTTCTTCTTCGCGAATTAAGGGCACCACCATAACCGACTTGATGCCGAGAGCGCGGCAGCTTTCGCGATTGACCCGCGGATCGGACTCCGCATCATCGCAGCGCAAGACCTGCCGGGTGCGAACGCTTTCACCGGTCAAACTCGACTTCACCTGAACTTCCGCTCCCAGCGCCGGAGCTGAGGGACCTGCGCTGGCACGGCAAATCATTCCACTCTCCTCGATCAGCGCGATCGCGGCACCCGATGCACCGGTAATGTATTGTGCCCGCTCCGCCAATAACTGCAGTGCAGCTTCGAGGTCGCGCTGCGCCATTTCGGCCAAAGAACTGTTTTTGTCATCCGCGGGAGAACGCGGCGTCAAGGGTGAGACGGATATTTCCTTGGAAGTGGAGTCGTGTGCGTGAACGCCTCCGGCAGCGCCGGAAGGAGTTTGATCGAGAATAGAGTAGCGGTCCAAGGGCCTTCAGGTATTATCGCCGGAGTTCGCTCTCATGCAAATAGAGTTTTGCAAAAGAGACTGCCGATGAAGATCATCCCGCGACTGCCAGTGGCAGGCCGCACAAGCCCGCGATTCGTATCAGGATATTGGCCTTAGCCATATCGCACCGCGGTCGTGCGGGCGGCTCATTTCTTTTTCGCTGGCAAGAACTTCTTCTCGATCGAGGCGACAACCACATAATTCGGATCAACCATTTCATTCAGATGGATCTTCGCAACCTTCGACAGCAACTCATACGCATCCAATTCGGACAAACCATAATCCTGATGAATCCAGCCAACGAGTTCCGTGAAAGCGATGCGCACGCAATCATCCAACGGCCGGTACGCCCCAACCGTCATAATCGCGTCATCATTCTCGAAGCGCGGCCAGTTGATCTTCTGGCCCTTGATGAGATTAAGTTGCACCCGCGCCCGCAGCGGAACTTCAATCGCCGTACCCGCCACTTCACCATCGCCCATAGCGGCGTGCCCGTCACCCATGTACAACAAGCCTCCGGGCACATTCACCGGGAAATAAACCGTGTTACCAACGCTGGCTTCGGGAGAATCCATGTTCCCGCCAAATTCCGCAGGGACAATCGAGCTGCGAGCCTCGCCTCCGGAAGGCGCAACCCCAATGCAGCCGAAAAATGGATGGAGCGGAATCTTCACCGAGAACTTCGAATCCAGCGCCTGAAACGTCGCTGTGTTAGCCGCGTGGTCGATGGGATAAAACCAAATCTTCTCCGGCAACGGCGGATGCAGCATGGGTGTGTAATTCGTCTCGTTCAGCGCCCCAAAGCCCGGCGCGAATGCTCCCACGCCCTGGTCACCGTCGACTTCAAGATCGAGAATCTTCACCGCCAAAGTGTCGCCCGGCTCCGCGCCCTCAATATAAAAAGGCCCGGTAAGCGGATTGTCACCCTTGGTCATGCTGAGTGTGTCCCCCGGCTTCTTGATGGCATTGCCGAAGCAGTCGAGCGTATTGGTGTCAAGAATATCTCCGGGTTTCAGCCGCGCCACGGGCGCCGCCGAGGCGTAAACATACTTCACGTCGTTGATCGTCGCGTGATACTTCACTACGTTGCCGGCCGCGGACTGCGCTAAAGCATTCGCCACGCCGAAAACCAACAGCATCACAATCGGACTATAGGCCTTCAAGAACACCTCCTGCATGCATCAACAATTTATCGCATAATTGCGCTTGGGCAGGAAATCATCACCGCAAACAAAGTTGCTTTGACGTTACGACGCGATATAGCTGGCATTGGGTGGAAGCGAACGTATTTTCTGGACCGGCTTTCCCATTTGCGATTTTGGACGATTTCGCGACCTGGGACGCAGATGCCGTATGGCTACTTAATCTTCGATTCCCATTCGCCCGTCCCATGGACTGAGACAGGGCTCTATGGTCCCGTTGGTCCCACCGGCACTAAAGAATCTAAAAAAGGAAGGCCATGGGTCTTGGTCATGCCGGGCACCTCACAACTACGGGCCGAGTGACGGGCTGCTCGGAAGTTAAGTCGGAACTGATCTGATAATCGTGACCGATCCGACGGCACACGATGCGATGCGGCTCGACCTAAACGAGCCGCACGCTTCGCTGGGGACTTACTCACCCTACTGTTTACGCAACTGCCTTTTTCGCAACCTGGGAAAGCGCGTACTCTTCAAGTTTCTGCGCGTCGCTGTTGAATTTGCGGATACCTTCGGCGAGCTTCTCGGTCGCCATGGCGTCTTCGTTGTGCATCCAGCGGAAAGCTTTCTCGGTGAGATGCAGTTGTACATCTTTGCTTGCCTTAGCTGTTGATGGATCGAGCTTGCGTTCGACAGCGCCTTCAGTCTGTTCCAGTTGTTCAAGCAACTCGGGACTGATGGTCAGCAAATCCGATCCGGCGAGCCTGATGATTTGATTCACGTTGCGGAAACTCGCTCCCATCACCTGCGTCTTGTAACCATACTTCTTGTAGTAGTTGTAGATGCGCGTGACGGATACAACTCCAGGATCTTGATCGGCGGGAATTTCCTTGCCGCCTCCCTCTTTCTTATACCAGTCGTAGATACGGCCAACGAAAGGCGAAATCAAAGTTACTCCAGCTTCGGCGCATGCGATCGCTTGGGCAAAGCTGAAAAGAAGTGTCAAATTGCAGTGGATGCCTTCTTGCTCCAGCATGTTCGCAGCCTGGATTCCCTCCCACGTGCTGGCGATCTTGATCAGAATGCGCTGGCGCGACACGCCTTTTTTCTCGTAGAGCGAAATGAGCTTACGCGCCTTGGCAACCGTCCCGGGAGTGTCGAAACTCAAGCTGGCTGCGACTTCTGTAGATACGCGGCCGGGAACCACCTTGAGAATCTCGGATCCGAATAGGACGAACATGTGATCGATGAACTCCGCCGCCATTTCTTCGTGGCTGCCACCCAGGTTCGAAGCCTCTTCAACCGCCTCTTCCACCAGATGCTGGTAAGCCGGCATCTGGGCGGCTTTGTAAAGAAGTGAAGGATTGGTGGTCGCGTCCTGGGGTCGGTGCCGGTGGATGGCATCGATATCGCCAGTATCCGCTACCACTGTGGTGTATTTCTTCAAAGATTCCAGCAAATTCATTGTTTCCTCCTGTAATTCAAGCTCAATAAACTAGCCAGCCTGCATCACTAGCTGCCGTGCTTCGAGTTGAGTGACCTTGGCCAGCCTACGGCGATGCCGTTCCGCGCCGCTGAATCGGGCGCTGAGGAAGTTCTGCGTGCACTCCCACGCGATCGCGATACCAGTGGTTCGGCCTCCAAAGCAAAGTATATTCAGGTTGTCGTCTTCCACTCCTTGCCGTGCAGAAAAATGATCATGACAAAGCGCGGCGCGAACACCCACGATCTTGTTAGCAGCTACGGAAGCCCCAACCCCGCTGCCACACACCAGGACGCCGCGCTCTATCGCTCCGCTGGCCACGGCACGGGCAAGCGGGATGGCAAAATCCGGATAGTCATCATTGTTGTCCTGGACTTTGTTGCCGAAGTCAACGACCTCATGACCTTCTGCTGCCAGCAACTTTGCCAGTTGCTGCTTCATTTCGAATCCACCATGGTCTGCGCCAACGCCTACTTTCATTTTACGCTCCGGTGCCGCGCGATCTGGCTCTTCGCCGCGGCTACAACGTGTTCCACGTTAAAACCAAACTTCTTCAGAAGTTGCTTGAGAGGCGCCGAGGCTCCGAAGCTCTCCATGCCAACGTGAGCCCCTTCGGATCCGGTGTACTTGGACCATCCAAAATCGGATGCCTGTTCCACCGAGACACGAGGCTTCACACTTGGCGGCAGAACCGATTCCCGGTAGGTCTGATCCTGGTCGTCAAACAACTCCCACGACGGCATACTGACGACCCGTGTTGGCACCCCTTCCTTATTAAGCTGTTCATACGCCTGGATACACAGCGACAGCTCACTGCCCGTGCCAATGAGGATCACTTCGGGCTTGCCGTTCGGAGCGTCCGCCAGAATGTAGGCGCCGCGGGCCAGGCCCGAAGCAGGAGCGTATTTCGTCCTATCAAGGGTGGGCAGCGCTTGACGACTGAGCGCCAGCACTGCGGGCGCGTGATGCAGTTGCAGGATGACCTTCCAGGCCTCGGTCACTTCGTTCGCGTCCCCAGGCCGGATTAGAATCAAGCCCGGCATGGAGCGCATGTGAGCCAGTTGCTCAATCGGTTGGTGTGTCGGACCATCCTCGCCGACTCCGATCGAGTCGTGAGTGAAGACATAAATCACGGGAAGCTCCATCAAGGCGCTTAAGCGAAGGGATCCCCGCATGTAATCAACGAAGATGAAGAATCCCGAGCCGAAAGGACGAACTTTCACCAGGCTCATTCCGTTGAGTATGGCGCCCATGGCGTGTTCGCGAATTCCGAAGTGGAAATTGCGCCCCGCGTAATTGTCAGCCTCGAAATCTCCGGCTCCTTCGAACGTGAGCCGAGTCTTGGTGGAGGGTGCGAGGTCCGCGGCTCCTCCGATCAACCACGGAATGTTCTTGGCCACCGCATTCAAAACCTTGGCGTTGGATTCGCGGGTCGCGAGGCCTTTTGGGTCTGCGGGGAATGTCGCCAGATCGCGGTCCCAGCCTTCCGGGAGCCCGCGGTGCTGCATTCGGTATAGTTCTTCGCCGAGCTCCGGGTATTGTTTTCGATAATCTTCGATTCGCGCAAACCAGGCATCGCGCAGCTCTTTGCCGCGCTTGCCTATGCCTTGACGAAAGTGATCGTAAACCCCGTCCGGCACGTAAAACTTTGCGTCTTCCGGCCAGCCATAATTGCGCTTGGCGAGACGGATCTCCTCCTCGCCCAGCGGTTCTCCGTGAGCACCACTGGTATCTTGTTTGTGCGGTGCGCCATATCCGATGTGGCTATCCACGATGATCAGAGTGGGGCGGTCTTTGCAGCTCTGAAAAGTACGGAACGCCCGCGCCAACATATCGAGGTCGTTGGCATCGCCAACCCGCGTCACGTTCCATCCGTAGCCGATAAAGCGAGTGGCCACATCTTCGGTAAAGGCCAAGCGGGTGTTGCCTTCGATGGTGATGTGATTGTTGTCGTAAATCCAGCAAAGATTGGAGAGCCGCAGGTGGCCAGCGAGAGAGGCCGCCTCGTGCGAAATGCCTTCCATCATGCATCCATCGCCACAAAGCGCGTAGACATTGAAATTAAAAAGATCCTCAAAGCCCGGCCGGTTGTAACGCGCTGCGAGCCACTGACGGGCAATGGCCATACCGACGCTAGTAGCAACGCCCTGGCCAAGTGGCCCGGTGGTTGTCTCTACACCGGATGTCCAGCGGTACTCGGGATGCCCCGGACAGCGGCTATCTACCTGACGAAACGTCTTCAGCGCGTCTAACGGAACCGAGACTTCGCCAAGGGTTTCGTAGTCCTTGCTGACGGCCCGCACTTCGGTCAAATGAAGCAGGGAATACAGCAGCATGGACGCGTGCCCAATGGATAGCACAAATCGATCACGATTCGGCCATACGGGATCCTGCGGATCAAATCGGAGGAACTGCTGCCACAGGGTATAAGCCACCGGTGCCATTGCCATCGGAGTTCCGGGATGCCCGGAATCCGCTGCCTGCACTCCGTCCATGGCAAGCGTGCGGATGGTGTTGATGCTGGTTAAATCCATTCCAAGAAGCGTTGGAGTAGTTGTGGGGAGGGTTGCTACGCTCATGAAAAATCCTCTCAATTCGTTGGGTGAACTTCTTTGGTTTCGTTCTAAATTCTTAATCGGCAGTTTTGTTACGCAAGCGCCTGGGGCACCGCCTCCTCCCAACGTCCCTGCGCCTTCAGGATTAGTTCCACCACCTCGCGCGCGGTACCCCGCCCCGCAAGCCGGCGAGTGGTGGAGTGGCACACAGCCGCTAACTCAGGTGCCCCGTTGGCTACGCAAACTGCCAGTCCAGCTCGCTGCGCCAGAGGAATGTCCGGCAGGTCATCGCCCATATAAGCAACCTCGTCTTCGGTCACGCCTGCCTTTTGCACGCACTCTTCGAAAGCCGCCGCCTTCTTCCCCTGCCCCAGATAAACAAAAGTGACCTTCAGCTCTTGAGCACGCTTAGCCACGGCCGGTGAATGTCGGCCGGTGATGAAGCCTGTCTGAATCCCCATGGTGTGGGCAAGCGATAATCCCTGGCCGTCATGGGCGTTGAACACTTTCATTTCGGAGACGATCGGTTCTCCCAACCCGTCGGCGATTGTGGCCGAGGTCAGGCAGACGCCTCCATCGGTCAATGTACCGTCTACGTCCATCAGAAAAAGTTTGATCTTACGGGCACGGGCCAATACATCAGGCGAAGCGAGGCACGCAAGACCAGTGTCAGACATAGGCGACGCTCCCGGTTTTTCTTAATGGTGGAGCCAATCTTGTCATTTCTTAAGTTCCTTATGACTTGCGGTGGCGTCACAACGGGTTGTGATTGGATTGCGCAGTGCTCAGCTCAGGCTCTTCGCAAGTGCGAACGCTCTCTATCAACTGCAACATGATGACCATTTGTAAGCGTTTGAAAATGGAAAGTGAGAGCAGGCAGCCTGTGTCAAAGGCGTAGCAGGTGACGAACAGTTGGCAGCGAAAAATTTTAGAGCTCACGGAACAACTAGTGCTGACTGGCAATCCACATTAGTCATCAGCATCGGACGAGCGGCGAAGCCAAAACTTCTTCGATTTTGGCTCAGCTCGATACGCCGTTCCCGCCGGCACCGTCAACTGAGCTTCGGTTCCATTCCCTGGGCGGCTCCATACCTCAAATTGCCCCCAATCTTGCTGGCACGTTCTCCGTTTAGACCCCAGTGGTTGGCACGACCGCCCTGGTCAAGAATGTCGGAGTCAATCCCTCGTCCATCATCGCGAACTCGCAAACGAAACTGTCGGGCGTCGTAGGTGATTTCGACTTCTACATTTTGGCCTGCGGAGTGGCTCAAGGCGTTAATGAGCGCCTCACGTCCGACGGCAAATACCTCCTCCAGCACCAACTGGCGCAACTCGCGAGGCGTACCCTCCACAACCGTCTGGACGATCATCTTGAGGTCGTGGGATGTACAGTCCGCAATTTGCCGGAATGCCGCTGGCAAGTCGGAGATTAATGGGCCAGTAGTGCGCAGATTGCGGACACGGTCTCTGCCTTCCATCAAGACCTGATCGGCGTAATCAAGCGCCCTCTCCATATCTTGGCGTACTGGCTCTCCGTCAGGTATTCGTTTTGTAACGGCGTGGAACTTTAAAATCAGGCCTTGCACGCTTTGCAGCAGTGTGTCATGCAAGTCGCGGGCGATGCTTTCCCGTTCCGCAACTCGCGCCTCCATGGTTACTCGTACTCGCTGGGTGGCCTGTTTCAGTCGTAAGAAGTACACCAGGTACAGCCCGGCTGATGCCGCAGCGATGCATAGTGCTAGAAACCATTTTGTCTGATAGTAGGCGGGAGCGATGTTGAAATCGAGGGGCGCGCCGGCTTCGTTCCATAGGCCGCTGTTGTTGCAAGCCTTCACCCGGAACGCGTAGCTCCGCGGGGGAAGGTTGCTGTAGAAAACTTGCCTCCGAGTTCCGGCATCCTGCCAATCGCGATCATAGCCTTCCAGCTTGTACTGGAAATGCACCTTCTGAGGAACGACAAAACTCAGAGCCATATAATCAATCTCGAGATCACGTGTATGGGCTGGAAGACGAAGGCGGCTCTGGGGCGAATACCTCTTTCGATCAGCGATCACATCTTCGATATGCACCGGCGGTGGAAGCGGGTTCGCATAGAGGCGGTCCGGATCCAGCATTTGTATTGAGACGCCGGTTACGAACCACAATCGACCATCCGGCCCCTTCGAGGACGTCGGCTGCGAAGAAAGTCCGGTCCCAGCTTGTGCTCCGTCCAGAGCGTCCAGAGTCATGACGGACACCGAACCCTGGGGATTCTCGATCCACTTCGCCCATTCGGATTCTGCGATCCTGACCAAGCCGCATCGCGTATAGATCCAAAGAGCACCGTGGTTATCCCTGATCGCGTTGAAGATCTCAGGGCAGGGCAAGCCATTGTCGCTGCTGAAGAGGGTCAGTTGCCCATGGTTGAGCCGGTAGAGACCCTGCGAAGTTGGGACGAGGAGAGAGTTGTCAGAGTCCACAAACGGTGCGCGAATATCGACCGGGCCTTGGGGAGAAGTCAGCGAAGTGGTCTGCAAACGTCCATCGCGGAAGTAAGAAATGGTACCTTTTTGAGCGCCGAGCCAAAGACCGCCGTTCGGGTCTGCCACCAGATATTGCTGCCGGGCGAGTTTGTCATTGGGCGAGGCTTGCTTCTTAATTTTGTCACCAACCATGCTGAATAACTGCCCCCTGGGAGTAAGAAGCCACATCGTGCCACGGCGTGAACCGGACTCCATCGAAACGCATCAACCCTTGCGCAGTTGTTACCCAGAGAAACCCGTCGGTGGTTTGAGCAATATTGGTAGGAGGAGAGATGGCGCCATCCTGGATGCGCCACACAGTGTGACCATATTGAGAGATCCGCCGGGCCGGATCAAGCGCGAGTGCACCGGGAGGCCCGACTGGCAACAAGCCAGCCAGCGCAGTTCCCAACGCGAGAAGGAGTCGTACTCGCACTTGCGCGATCCCCGGAGTGCCCCACAATTGTATTTTTACGGCGGCCAAACACCGGCGGGAAGCGCACACGCGACACGCAAGCCATCTGCGTTGGTAAAGCTAAACTCGGCGGAAGGGATCGTTGCAGCAAGACTATTGTAAAACAGCCACAACCCCTCAGGTTACTTTGCGATAGCGCCAGGAGATGGCGTCAGCAGCTTCTCGATCGTCCGCTCCATCGTCCGGTTCATCTCCGATACAACCGCAGGTACATTTCGCTGCGCAACGGTTCCCACCTCGGCCGCCTCATTTCTCCAAACGGTTTCGCCGGTGGCGACTCTCGTCATCTGCGCGGAAATCGCGACCTGGACCTTAACGCCGCCGTCGTAATCAACCTCCTCGAGCCGTTCCAGACGGCCACTAAGAACGTAATCCATGTCGGCGCGTCCGTCGTATTGCTTAACTTGCGCGAAGGTTCCGCTGGCGCGTAGACGATCCACTAACGCGTTGGTCACGAAGTCACGGGGATCGACTGCCCAGCGGTCATAATTGTAAAAACCAATCTGCTGCGGAGACGATTTATACACGATGGCTCCTTGCCGCAGGTAGGCAGGAGATCGGAATTCGCGGATTGCCACCGAGGCGCGGACGCCGTCCGCAGCTGGAGGATCTGGCGGAGCCGGCAAGTTCAGCGTGTAATACGACGGATATTTTATCTTGCTTGCGCAGCCAACCAATGCGATTGACGCGGCGAGCGTGAAAACAACTGCGATTAAATGTTTTGTCACAACTACCTCTCTCTTCATTGCGGAACCTTGCGCTCTTTCGGTTGCCTGATGCGAACCAAGCTCCAGGGGCGCTGCTTTACCGAGTCCGTCAGTTGATCCAGGTTCTCGGTTGCTTCGCGCAGGTTTTCCACCGTGTCATCGATCTTGTAGTCATTCGCTCGCACCATAACTTGCATGTCCGCGAGCAATTTTTTGGCTTGTAGTAACGTGTCCTGCAACTCAGCCAGATCTTTGCGCGCCGGCTCGCGGATATCAGTTACCGTGCCATTGACGTTCTGAATCGTGTCATCAGCATGCTGGCTCAAAGACACCAGTTGATCGGAAATCCGATCGATCTTTGGGCCTTCGGTGGCGAGTAAGTTGTTGACGTGATCCAACACAGCTTGAATCTTCTGTTGCGTCGGCGGACCTGTCACGGTGTTGAGGTTGGCCAGAAGATTTCGCGCGTCACCGCTGATCCCTTGCAGTTCTCCTTGTACCTGGACGATTAGGGCGTTTGCGTTGTCGGCGACGGTAGCCATCTTGCCGGCGATTTCGTCGATGCTGGCGGCTTCTTGCGATGGGATCGAGGAGCCTGGCGGAAGCCGCTTTGCGTCGTTACTGCCGGTAGTAATCGATAGCGAGGCGCTGTTCATGATGCTGGTCAGACCCAGTTTGGCCACGGACTTCTCGTTCAGAGGTGTACCCTGCTTCACTTCCAGAAGGATCTCAATCCGGGTGGGGTCTGTCGACCAAGGTCGTACGGCTGTTATCTTCCCCGCAGTAATTCCGCCAAAGAGCACCGAAGCTCCCGGCTCCAGTCCTCCGGCATAGCGCAGGTACGTTCGATACGGAACCGTGCCGCCGCTGAACTGTGCGTTCAGAAGGTAGACCACCGTGAACGCCAGGATTGCGAAACACCCCAAAACGAAGGCTCCGACTTTTGCCTCGGTTGTCACTAGTTTGCCTCCGGACTCTGTAAGTATTTTTCGAAGTAAGCCGCCGTCGCAGGCGCCTCTGTCAAGTTTTCGGGAATGCGATCGAGGAAATGACGCACGCGAACATCTTTGCTTGCCCTGATTTCCTCTTTAGTGCCAATAGAACGAAACGTCCCCTTGTATAGCATCGCGATACGGTCGGCAATTCGAAACGCGCTCGCCATCTCATGGGTGACTACGACGACTGTCATCTGGAAGGCTTCTTTGAGAAGCAGAATGAGCTCATCCAGTTCTGCCGCCACGATGGGATCGAGGCCTGCGGAAGGTTCATCCAAAACCAGAATCTCGGGGCTAAGCGCGAGAGCACGTGCGACTGCAGCGCGCTTTTTCATGCCCCCGGACAGTTCCTGTGGGCGCAGTTTTCCGAAGTCTGCCAGTCCAACCAGTGCTAATTTCATCCATACCATCAATTCGATAATGGACGGCGCTAGCCGGGTGTGTTCTCGCAGGGTAAGAGCAACATTGTCTTCGACTGACAGCGAGTTGAACAAAGCCGCACTCTGAAAAGCTACGCCGATGGAACGGTGGACGGTTTTCAATTCGGCTTCGGAGCAGTGTGTAATGTCTATGCCCTTCACGTGGACGCTCCCCGATTTCGGGCGCTCCAGCCCGATGATCTGTCGCAGCAGCGTGCTCTTCCCGGAGCCGCTGCCGCCCAGAAGGACCATGGTCTCTCCTTGCTGAATGTCGAGATTCAGACCGTCCAGTACTCGCCGGCCGTCGTATTCAACTACCAAATCGCGAACCGAGATAATTGCCATCAGCTTTTCACCGTGAAGTAAAAGATCGCGGTAAACACGGCGTCCGCCACGATCACAAGAAAGGTCGACTTCACCACCGCACTCGTCGTCGATCGTCCTACCGAATCGGGTCCTCCCCGGACACGGAACCCTTCCAGACAACCGACATGAGCGATGATGGTCGCAAAGGCAACGCTCTTGATGAGTCCCGTGATTACGTCGCGCAGTTCGATGGAAGTCAACACATAACGGCCGTACATAATCAGCGAGAGATGCGTGCTGAAGAACATGAACAATCCGCCTGCAAGAATGCCGCAAACGTTCGAAACAATGCTGAGGCAGGGAACGGAGACCAGCGCCGCCAGATACTTTGGCGCCAGGATGAACTCCACAGGTTCGAGCGCCATGACCCGAAGGGAGTCGAGTTCCTCAGTCACCTTCATGGTGCCGATCTCAGCCGCGAAGGCGGAACCTGATCGTCCGCTGACCGCGATGGCGGTTAGCAGGGGGCCAAGCTCACGCGTGAAGCCAACCGCAACCAGGTCGATGACGTAGTGCAAGGCTCCGAAACGGCGCAGTTCAGATGCCCCTTGCATGGCGAGAATGAACCCGGTGCAAATCGCCATCAGCGATACCATGGGCAGCGCCTCAACCCCTATCTCCAGCATCTGGCGCACCGATGCCTGCCACCGATGGCGGTTCCCTACAAAAGGCAACGATTTCACCATCGCGCGCAGCGTCGTCCACAACTGAATATTCAAGCTGCCGACATAGTCGAGTTCGGTAAGGGTTCTTTCTCCGACGTCTTCAATTAGAGTTGCCATCAAGACCTCTTCAACTCTGGTGCGGGAGCATTTCTACAGCCGTACGTTTCGAACAGGTGCAATACGCCCGAGACTTCGAGCAAGTGAAGCGGGCGGCCTTGCAGTCCTTTCAAGCACAGGGTGGTCTGGCGATTGCGCGCCCATTTGAGCGCTTCGAGCAAGGTCGCAACGCCGGAGCCATCGATGTAGGAGGCTTCCGCCAAATCAACGACAACAGCTTTCGGCGATTGAGTTCGCAACATGGCAAGAAGCCGGTCACGCAGGGCCGGAGAGGAATCGATGCCCAAGCGGCCTTTCAAGCGCAGAACGTTATTCTCTCCGGCATCATCCACAAGGATTTCCAGGTCGGCCGGATTGGCCATGCTGCTCTTCAACAGAATCTCCCGATTCGCTCATGGCACGTACGCTTCCACCAAAATGCACGGCGCCTCTGTGCCCATTTCTTTTCGCGACAATGGGTTAACTGTCATTCGGGGAGGTGGAGTCGATCGTATGATGGTGTGAAGAGACAAGCGTGCCAATCAGTTGGCACGTGACAGGGTACTCTCGGACTCGGGACAACCAATTCACGCGTCAGAAAAGTTGCGGTTCGGGTGTTTCAGCCCACAATTGCCACAGGGCAAGTCTTGGCGTGACTCCAGTAAAGTGGGTTGCTCACAAAGAAAGATTCCTGACTTTCCGAATCATCACCTCAACCATCGCCGATCCTGATACTCCGGTAACGCCGATCAGTTAGTCACCAAGCTCTGCCTTCATAAAGGCGGGGCTTGATGTCCTTGCGAGTGTTCGTTAGATAGCCGCGAAGCGGCGGCAGAATGCAGCCCACGGCGCGAGAGGTGGCGGAAAAACTCTCGGCGTTGGAGTTTTGAAAGGGCACGGCTTCCCAGCCGTGCCGTAAGTCCTTGAAAACGATTTGCGGCGCGGATTGAAGCCGCGCCCCTTCAAGGCTTCCAGCCGCTGATTTTGCAGTGTTTCCGCAGCCACTGCAGCCGTAGGACGAAAAGTGGGAAGCGGGTCAGCCCCGGAGGGGCGAAAGATCGGTCGCGAAACAGAACTTCCTAGCTCTTTGCTCTCAATGGGCGGAAATCCTTACCCCGCGATCGAGTGGTGTTCTCTGACTGCGAACGCCCGTTGTTTCCGCCGACCGCCTTGAAAGGCATTGGAAGAACGGAACTCGCTACCTGATACTTAGTCCGCGCCAGCTTCAATTTCTCCAGATCCTCGCCAGCCAACGGCTGCTGCCGTCCCAAAAGATGGGTCACAAGAGCGATTTGGGCAAAGTGCTCGACCGTTTCCATCTTCATATAGGCGTGATGAAGCGTGTCGGCATAAGCGACCACTCCATGGTTTGACATGAGAATGGCATCGTACTGCGGGATCAGCGGCTCGAGCGCGTCCGAAAGTTCAGGCGTTCCCGGAGTCCCGTATTTAGCCAGTGGGATGGAACCGAGCCCGATAACCACCTCACACACCAGCGGTTGGTTAAGCGCAAGTCCGGCGGCCGCAAAGCCTGTCGCGGTCGGCGGATGCGCATGCACGATCCCCTTCACGTCCGGACGCAGCTTGTAAATCAGCAGATGCATGGCCAGTTCGCTGGATACATTGCGGTTGCCGGCAAGCCGACGCCCATCCAAATCGACCACCACCATGTCCGAGCTCCGTAACATGCTCTTGCTCATACACGTGGGAGTGACCATGATCCGTTCGTCATCCAGCCGAGCGGAGAGATTGCCATCGGTGGCGGCGACGTAGCCGCGCTGATGCAGCATCTGGCCAAACAGAACCATTTCGCGGCGGTATTGACGATCGCTGGGCATTCGATTGTTGGGGCTGCCAGGGGAAAAGCTGACCCGAACTAGTTTGCGTATGGTATCGCAGACGCTTGGTTGAACACAATGCGTTTGTTGCGAAATGTACTTGTGAATTTTCGAAGCCGTCGAATTTATAATCAGCCAGCGTGCTGGTCTCAGAATTCAATTATGAGCTTCCCGCCGAACTGATCGCTCAGGAACCGCTCCCTGACCGGGCTGCGTCCCGGCTACTGAGAATGGACCGCTGCTCAGGCGAACTCTACGATGTCAGGTTCCGTGATTTTCCCGATCTGCTCCGCCCAGACGACTTGATTGTGTTTAATAACACAAGGGTCTTTCCGGCACGACTTTACGGTAGGAGAAGCGGGGCTAAAGCGCAGCCTGTGAGCTCGCAAAATCCTGCGGCCCGTGAGTTTCTCAAAGGCCGGGTCGAGGTGCTGCTCACCCGGCAAGTATCGCAAGATCCAAACGAGTGGGAGTGCTTAGTGCGTCCAGGGCGCAAGATTGGAGTAGGAGAGCGGTTGTTTTTTGGCGAAGACGATCAATTGGAGGCCGAAGTCATGGCCCGGGGCAGTTTCGGAGAACGCAGAATACGGTTTCGTCCGACCGCAGATTTTTTCGGATTAGTTGAGCAGTTCGGGCATGTACCGCTGCCTCCCTACATCGACCGGCCAGACCGCCCCGGTGATCGGGAACGCTATCAGACGGTTTATGCTCATGCGACCGGTTCGGTGGCGGCGCCCACCGCCGGGTTGCACTTTACGCCCGAAATTCTTGCGCGCCTACGAGATCGTGGCATCGAGACCGCGGAGATCACGCTGCACGTGGGGCTTGGAACCTTCCAACCGGTGCGCGCCGACCGTGTTGAAGATCATCGATTGCATCGCGAGCCGTACGAAATTTCTTCCGAAGCGGCCGCGAAGATCAATCAAGCTATGGACGCCAAACGACGGGTTGTTGCGGTGGGGACGACGACGGTCCGCACACTCGAGTATGCAGTTAGTCAGTCTGGAGAAGGCAGAGTGCGGGCAGGTACCGGCGAGGCCGACATCTTTATCTATCCCGGCTACAAGCTTCGCTTGGTGGGGGCTTTACTCACAAATTTCCATCTGCCACAATCCACGCTTCTGATGCTGGTTTGCGCCCTCGGAGGAAAGGGAGCAGTATTGGAAGCCTACCGCCACGCAGTCGACCAAAAATACAGATTCTATTCTTATGGCGACTGCATGTTCGTAGCGTGAACCTGCCAGTGTGGGCGTCGGGGTGTGGACCACAAAGGGCCCCGGCAGACTATGTCCATCGCTCCTGTAGCAAGCCCCAAATATCGGCCCCCAATATCGGATGGGCAAGCTAATCGTTTTGGGGTGTAGCGCCCACCAATTCATTCCGCCGCCGCCGTGGGACGCCTTGGGCCCCGACTGCAAGCATGCCGAGCGATCCGCGGTGCGGACCGTCCGGGATCGGGTTGGTCAGGGACGCCTCGGTGTCGAAACCTTCTGCATCACGCTGCGCGGGCCCCTTGGTTGCGCCAGCGATGATCGGCTTGTTGGGGATGGTTTCATACGCGTAGCCAGTGAGCGTGGCAGTGATTTTTGAGCCGCCGACGGTAACGTTCAGGCGCGCCCAGCCGTAGTGAACCTTACCCTTTATGCGGAATTTCAGGCCAAGATAACGGCCGCGCACGTTGACCCACTGACCCGCGCGATCCACGCCGATGGACCATGCCATAAACGCGCCGGAAAACGGTTGTTTGGGGCCGACACGCGCTCCGGGCAAGAGGGCATAAGCGTAGTTCGCGTATCCGACATGCGGCTGTTTGCCGACGACTGCGTTGTTGGCTTGAGCCGGAAGGGCACTGAGGCTGGCGACATAGGTGTCGGTGAAAAAACGTTGATTATCGATTTTAAAGTCCGCGAGCCCATCGTGATTGAGGTCGAGTTGGTAAATCTGGTTGCTTCCGATCACTACATGGATCTTGGTGTAGACGATTTTGGCCTCCGCGGGTTGCGCCAACGCCAACACTCCGACTCCAGCCGCACTTGCGGCAAGAACATAGATGTCGAGCTGATGCTGAATTGAATCGGAAAAGTTAGCGGTCTTACGGGGCCGGGAAGGGCGTTTCATATATGCCTCCCTTTAAGTGGCAGGGGAATTTTCCTCCCCGCGCTATCGACTGTCAAGGGACAATTAGACGGTTTCAGAGTGCATGTTTTGTTGAGGGCTTTCGGCGATATACTGGCATCGCGCAGAGGTGAAACATGAAGACACAAGTACTGTCCAAACAAGTTCCTATACAGGATTTTGTCTCGGAGCTGCGAAAGTTTCCCGAGCCGGCGTTCGACCGCACAGACCAGATCGCCAAGTTTTTAGAGAACACGCCGGTCGTGCCGGACACCTTGGCTCAATACCTGACTTGGGATCGCCAGCACTACACGCGAAATCTGATCGATAAAACACCGCTTTACGAACTCATTGCGGTCTGCTGGGAAGTCGGGCAGGGAAGTTCAGTCCATAATCATCGCGATCAGAACTGCTGGATGGCCGTGCCCATTGGCAGATTGTTGGTCGAGAACTATCGCGTGATCTCCCAGAACCTGGAAGACGGCACGTGCAATCTGGAGACAGCAGACACTCAGGAGATGAACCCGAGCCATCCTTGCGCCGTCGATCCGCTGGAGCCGGTGCATCGCGTATACAATCCGCGCGAGTTCAATCAGCGAGCCGTCAGCCTGCACGTGTATTCCCGGCCCTTCGATACCTGTGTGGTTTATTCGCCCGAGCAGCACACCTGCGGAGAAATCAAGCTGCACTACACCACCGAGTACGGCAAACCAAGACAGTGACTTCCGTCATCTGTGCGCTGGAGGGGAGGACATAGGAGAATTAGCGACAGCGGAAAAGTTTTGGAGAAGCGATGAAAACGTTGTCTGCGCTGCTCATAATTGTCCTGTTTTTGATTTGCGGCTGCTCGAAAAAAACCAATCCCGAAGCCACGCGCTCAACTGTCGGCCAACCCCAGAAAGCACATCACGAAGGCCAGGAGGACTTAGCGACGACTCCGGACGACCCGGAGGCTAAGGTGATCTCACCGCTATCGATCCTGAAGGAACAAGCAATGCCTACGCTCATCAAGCCGGAACCAGAACAACAATATGTGCGGCGAGAACCTTTGCCGATCGATCACTCAACGAACCTGCCCCCGCAAGACTCCATAAAGCTTCTGCACAAGGTGTTCTCGGTGAGTAAATATGTACAGTTTGGATTCGTAGTTCCGCCGCACCAGGGCAATACAAGACTGCGCGGCACTTTCCGGTCATTTACGAAACGTAACGATCTCGATACAAGCGATAGAACGGCCGATGTAGATCTGCTGTTGTTGAACGATGAGGAGTTCAAGGAATTTCTGCACGGCCAGCCGCAAAGCGTCACCTATGAACTGAATTCAGCTCACAATCAGATGGTGAAGTGGCACGTGCCCGCCACCTACGGAGATCCGCAGACCTACCATCTGGTTTTCAGCAACTCTGGAAATGGGCCGAAGATAAAGTTCGTCGAGGCCGACTTCACCGTAAATTTTGAGTAGAGACGTAGCTGGCTACGTCTCTTAGCTGGCTATGTCTCGCTACCGCGGACTGAGCGAGCGTCGCTGCACACCTGCTGATAAAATAATCTGTTGGCTCTGCGAAAGAAATCCCCGTCCATTGAGCGCGAGAGCGCGGCCATAGCCGCCGCGCCAGATACGTCCCCTCCAGCGTCGAAGCCAAAGATTCTCTCGGGCGAGATGGGATCCGTTTACCTGATCGATACCATGTCCTTCATCTTCCGCGCCTATCACGCCATGGCGCGGCAGCGCGGAATGTCCACAAAGACAGGCATACCGACGGCGGCGACCTATGTCTTTGTCAACATGTTGCGCAAATTGCGCGATGACTTTTCTCCGGAATATCTCGCGGCTGTATTTGACGTGGCCGCCCCGACCTTTCGCGATCAGCAGGCTGGAGGCCTGACCAGCGTGCGCCGGTTCGATCTCAAAACGCAAACCTTCCAGGAAATCGAGTACCAGGGGTACAAAGCCAATCGCAAAGAAATGCCTGGAGACCTCGCGCAGCAACTACCGTTTATCCGAAGAGCGTTGGAAGCCTACCGCATTCCGATCCTCGAACTGGGAGGCTACGAAGCCGACGACGTAATAGGCACGCTGGCACGCAAAGCCGTCGAGCACTCGTATTCCGTATACGTAGTGTCGAGCGACAAAGACATGCTGCAACTGGTGAACGACCGGGTCTGCGTGTTGAACCCGCCCAAGGACAACCTGATCTGCGATGCGGCCAAGGTCGAGGAAATCCTCGGAGTGCCTCCCGAGCGGGTGATCGATGTCATGGCCCTGCGCGGCGATTCCATCGACAATATTCCCGGAGCTCCGGGAATCGGCGATAAGGGTTCAGTCGAACTCATCAAGCGCTTCGGTTCGGTCGAACAGGCGCTGGATCGCGCGGCAGAAGTCGAGAAGAAAACCTATCGCGAATCGCTGCAGAACAATCGTGACAACATTCTGCTGAGCAAAAAGCTGGTGACCATTGATTGCGATGTGCCCATCGAACTTAACGTAAATGCAATGAGGATGGGCGAGCCAGACATAGAAGGCCTGCGGTCTCTCTTCACCGAACTGGAATTCACTTCGCTCTTGAAGGAACTCCTCCCCATCGTCGAGGTGAGTGAGGCGCATTACACTGAGGCGAAATCGGCGTCAGATGTAGATGCCGTGCTGAAGGCCATTCCAACCGGCGGCGCATTGGCGGTTTCCGTCGAGGCAGAATCGCTTGTTGTTGCCGAGCAGGAGCCAGAAGAGGAAGAATCTGAAACCGGCATGTTGGCGCTTACCGCTGAGCCTCTGACGATGGAGCGGCCGCGCGACATTGCCATCTCGTCTGCACTCGGAATTGCGGTTACGGTCCGCGCTGATGTAGAAGAAGCGACGGCCAAGCTAAAAGCTGCCTTGGCAGACGAGCGTCTGCCTAAAGCCATTCACGATTTCAAAGCCGCGACTCACGTTTTGGAACGTCAGGGGATCGCGCTGCAAGGTGTGCAACACGATCCGATGCTGTATTCCTACCTGCTGGATCCGACCTATTCGTCCCATCGTCTACCCGACGTGGCGCTGCGGCGGTTCAACCTCAAGCTCAGCGGAACCGTTCCCGAAGCCGCCGACATCACAGGACGGCTCGCGACAGCGCTGCGCCGCGAAGTGGAAGAGGCCGAACTACTCACGCTGTACGAAGAAATTGACCTGCCGCTGGTGCCAGTGTTAGCGCGCATGGAGCATGCCGGGGTGAAGATCGACCGCGCAGCCCTGGCGGAGATGTCATCGCGCCTCGAAGGTGAGATCGACGCCAAGGCGAAGGAGATCTATCAGCACGCCGCGTTCGAGTTCAACATCAGTTCGCCAAAACAATTGGGAGACGTTCTCTTCAACAAACTAAACCTGCCTAAGCCAGTGAAGTACGGCAAGGGGAAAACGATTTCGACTGCAGTAGACGTCCTTGAAGGATTGGCCGCCGAACACGAGGTACCACGGTTGGTCCTCGAATACCGGCAACTGACCAAGCTGAAATCGACTTACGTCGATGCCTTGCCCGCTCTGCTGAATCCTACGAGTGGCCGCCTGCACACTACCTTTGGTCAGACTGGAACCGCGACCGGAAGATTATCGTCAGCGAATCCCAATCTGCAGAACATTCCGATTCGCACTGAGTTGGGCCGCGAGATTCGTGCGGCGTTCACCGCTGAGTCAGGTCACGTGCTGCTGGCGGCGGATTATTCGCAGATCGAGCTTCGCTTGCTCGCCCATTTCTCCAAAGACCCGCTACTGGTCGAAGCCTATCGCCGCGGTGACGACATCCACACGCTGACTGCTTCGCAAGTGTTTGGTGTGCCGCCGCTGATGGTCACGCCCGATCACCGCAGACAAGCGAAAGTAGTGAATTTCGGCATCGTATACGGGCTTTCTGCATTCGGACTCTCACAGAATTTAGGCATTGAGCCCTCTGAGGCCAAACAGTTCATCAATGCCTATTTTGAAAAATACAGCGGCGTGCGCGCATTCATCGACCGAACCCTGGAGGAAGCCCGGCGTGAGGGCAAGGTCAAAACACTGTTTGGCCGCGTGCGTCCGATCCCGGACATTAACAGCAAGAACTCAAACCTGCGGGGATTCGCGGAGAGGACCGCGGTGAACACGCCATTGCAGGGAACGGCAGCGGACTTGATCAAGATCGCGATGATCCGCATCGACAAGGCAGTGCGCGAGCAGCGGCTCAAATCACGAATGACGCTGCAGGTGCACGATGAACTGGTGTTCGAGGTTCCAGAAAATGAAATCGAAGAAATGCGAACTCTAGTGCGGCAGCAGATGGAAAAAGTTCATCCGCTCACGGTGCCGTTGCTGGTAGAAATTGGAGTCGGGAAGAACTGGCGCGACTTGGAATCCTAGCTCCTGTCCGGATAGTCTTTCGGGAACGACACGGCTTCAGCCGTGCCGCTACGAGACCCATAACCAGTGGGCTTTAGCCCCTGAGGGACTCGGTTTACCCGACTCATTCAACCACGTCTAGCGACAATCACGCACGTAGAGATTCCAGTTATGCCTGCACGAGCGAGGACGCTCGCGCCCACATCAACTCCGTTCCCGATCCACTTCCCGTTCCGCGGCCTCGCGTAGCATTCTCCGATCGCGCGAACTCGCAATCCTTCTGGCTCGAATCAGCCTTCGTAAGCCAAACCAATACAAGAACCAGACGAGTGTGCCAATCACTGCTAGCAGCAGAAGCAGGTTCCAGATTGCAGCGGCGTTAGACAACAGCGTTTTCATAGGTCACAGCATTTCCGAGTTTTGCTCGGCCCGACGGGTCGAAGACCCGTCCCACACAATCAAACTCCCAGCGCGTTCTTGATTGCGCCGGCAATGTTTGCCGCGAGGGTTTTCATCTTTTCTTCTGATTCCGCTTCGACCATAACTCGCGCCAGCGCCTCCGTGCCCGAGTAACGCACCACAATGCGACCATTGCCATCGAGTTCGCGTTCGGCCGCTTCAATCGTACGCTGGATTTCCGGCACTTGGGCAAACGGTATTTTTTCGCGGACCCGAATATTTTGAATGGTCTGCGGAAAGACTTTGAGGTCGCCAATCAGTTCCGCCAGAGATTTACCGCTTCGCGCCATGATTTCCATCACCCGCAATGCGGTCAGGAGGCCATCGCCCGTGGTCGCGTCTCCGTCACGAAAGATGATGTGGCCCGACTGCTCGCCTCCGAGAATCGAGCCAGTTTTCAACATCTCCTCGAGGACATACTTGTCGCCGACATTAGCGCGCAGCATGCGGATACCCGCTTTGCGCAACGCGATTTCCAAACCCATGTTCGACATGGTGGTGGCGACAATCGTCGAACCGGTGAGCGCGCCACGGGATTGCATGTCACGAGCGACAACCAGTAGCACGGCATCGCCATTGACCACGCGACCGTTGGCGTCGCTGAAAAGTGCGCGATCCGCATCTCCGTCAAACGTAACACCTAAGTCGAATTGTCCCGTGCTCTCAACGATTGCCCGGCCGAGCGTCTCTGGATGCAAAGCGCCACACTGATCATTTATGTTCTTCCCATCCGGAGACGCGTTGCGGAAGGTTGCCTGAATTCCACAAGCGCGAAACAGTTCAGGAGCCTCGGCGGTTGCCGCACCATTGGCGCAATCCACCAGAGCTCTGATGCCGCTCAGGTCCGTCTTCACGTTTCGCGCCAGCCATTCTATATACGCATGACGCAGGCTGGCCTCGCCGGGTACACTGGGCGCAGGTTTCACAGACGCAGCCATATGTCGCTCTGGATTCTGCAGCAGAGCAAAAATTTCCTGCTCGATGGCAAGTTCATGCGAGTCGGACAACTTGTATCCATCGCCCGAGAAAACTTTAATGCCATTATCAGTCCAGGGATTGTGCGAGGCGGAGATCACCACGCCGGCAGCATGCTTGCGCGAACGCGCCAGGTAAGCCACTCCCGGAGTCGTAATCACTCCCGCGCTGTGGACTTCACAGCCGCTCGAAACCAGCCCCAGCAACACGCGGTCCGCGATCCATGAACTCGATTCTCGCGTATCTTGCCCGATTACGACGCTGGGGCGTGGATCACTGCGAATCAGGTCATGACCAAGGGCGCGGCCTATCAAATAAGTGCTTTCCGCAGTCAAGGGGAATTCGCCGGCTACACCGCGAATACCGTCGGTCCCGAAAAGCTGTCGAGTCTGAGATGTCATTCTGGTTTCGCGGACTGAGCGTCGCTTGTGGCCGAGACTTTCTGCATAATAACTGTTACCCGCTCCGGATCAGGACTCGCAACCTGGATTAGCGCATCCGAAACGTAAGCATGCCTGGTGAAGGTAGTACGGGTCATCACGCCGCTCACGTCCACCGGATCCGTAATCGCTGACTCGACCGCCTCCACATGCTTCTTCGGTCCACTGATTGTAATCGTCGGAGGATCCACCACCACCCGCGCTATTTCATATCCTGAAACAAAAGTGCCCACAATGCGCGGTTGCACCGGAACCTGCCGAATAAGCCGTGCGTCGAATGCGAGATGAAATTGATTGGGAACTACCTGCACCACTTCCAACTCCGGAGGCTGGTGAATCTGTTGTGCGGTTAAATCAAAGGTACGCTCCCCAGGCCGGGTGCCGCTCAGTTCGATTTCGGCATAAACATCAGCGGGTTGAAGGCGATGAACCACACGCTCCGGACCGCGAAGCCGGATTTGCGCGCGGGGAATGTTCTCCGAACTGATCTCCAGGCTTTGCGGAATATTGTGGAACTCGATGGGCACATCGACCGCAACCTCAGCCACGGGATCGCGCGCCACCGCGAGCCACAAGCCCACCGCCAGAACCAGCGAGATCAGCTTCAGACCCAGGTTGTGAAGCACGTGGCGATGTAGAAAGTCGCGCATGGGCTAACGATCCATTCCCTGTTTCAAACGCGGGTCGTTCAAGCGCGATGGGTCGGAACGCGATTCGTTCAAACGGGAATCTGCGGGACGAGGCAGCAAAGCTCGCGAACTTTCCGTCTCGGGATTCTCCAACAGCTCATTACCGTTTGAAATCGGCGTGGGCAGAGTGGACGGAGGCACGTAGCGTCGCAACAGCTCTCCAAGCCGGTCGCGCAACTGGTCGACCGTCAGATCGCGTTCGATCTTGCCCGATACCGCGAGGCTGATGCTGCCCGTCTCCTCGGAAACGATCACGGCGATGGCATCGGTTTCCTCGGTTACTCCAATGCCGGCGCGATGCCGCGTCCCCAGTTGGGTAGAGAGCACTGGGTTCATGGAAAGCGGCAGAAAGCAAGCCGCCGCGGCAATGCGATCGTTCTGCACGATCACCGCGCCGTCGTGCAGAGGAGCACTCGGCCGAAAGATGGTTGCCAACAGATCATAGGAAAGCCGTGCGTCGAGCGGAACGCCGCTCTCGATGTAGGTTCGCAACCCTATCTCGCGTTCGATAATGATCAATGCGCCGGTCTGGTTCTGGCAAAATAAATTAGCGGCCAGCACAATATCGTCGTAAGCATCCGCCTCCGAACCTGCATTGCGGCTCAGCGTAAGTCCCCGCCCGAGCCGCGCCAAGGCCTGGCGGATCTCCGCGGCGAAAACCACGATCAGGGCGAACACCGTATAAGGAAGCAACGTGCTGATCAGCCAGTTCAGCGCGGCGAGGTTGCCCAGCCGGGATAAGTAGAAAGCCAGTCCCAGCCCCGCTACACCCACAACCATCAGGGATGCGCGCGTGCCCTTGATCAGGGCGAGAAACTCATAAATGACAATTGCGACCAGCAGAATATCGATGATCGAAATCACCGACATGTGTGGCCACGGTGCTGAGAACGGCGTCACTCACGGCCCCTTTCAGATAGTAATCCGCTTGGGCTAAAGTTTCATTGTAATCCAGGATTCGAAGCACAAGACTTGGGAGAAGCCCCGCACTATCATCAATTGTCATCCCGGGCGAAGCGAGGGATCTGGGTTCTTGCCTGCGCTGCCTGTATCGCCACCACAGGCAAACACCGAGATCCCTCGCTTGCGCTCGGGATGACAAACGCTTTTAGGTCAGAGCTGAAATGCCTCAGGATGAAGGCTTGCCCAGCACTTCAATCTGCATGCCCTCGGCCGCCGCCCGCAGCCGCGGATAGTAGTTGCGAGCTTCCTTGACCACCTTGTCGATGCAAGCGTCATCATGATCCGGATCGTGATGGAATAGCACTAAATCCTTCGCGCCGCTCTCCGTGACCACATTGATGGCTTCGCGCCAATGGCTGTGTCCCCAGCCACGTTTGCGTTCGTATTCGTCTGGAAGATACTGCGCGTCGTAAATCAGAACGTCCGCCCCCGCCGCGAGCTTCCGCACATTCTTATCGAACAGCGGATCTCCAGGCTCATTGTCAGTGGCGTACACAATCACGCCTTCTTTTGTTTCCAGGCGAAAGCCCATGCAGCCCTGGGGATGGTTTAACCACAACGTCTGCAAGCTTACGTCCCCCAGTTGAATTCGGCCTTCTCCCAAATCGTAGAAATTCTGGTGGGCCTGCATTTCGGTGAGGCCCACGGGAAAGTAGGGCGCGGCCATCTGCTCTTCGAGGACGCGCTTCAGACTGCGGGTGCGGCTCGAACAATGAAAGTGAAAGCGGTTCTCGCGATTCTCATAGAGAGGACCAAAGAAGGGAATCCCCTGAATGTGGTCCCAATGAAAATGCGAAACGAAAACGTGGGCGGAAACCGGATGGCCGTTAAACTCGTGGCGTAACGCTTGTCCCAGCACTCGGAAGCCGGTGCCGCAATCGAAGATGTACAGTTCGTTCCCGACGCGCACCTCTACACAGGAGGTGTTGCCTCCATAGCGCATATTTTCCGGCTGGGGAGCGGGCGTCGATCCACGAACTCCCCAGAACTTAATCCGCATAAGCCCCCATAAATAGATGATGGCTAAACTGCCATCTTCCGCCGTGCCGTCGAATCCGTCAATTCATTCGGTGGTTACAGGTGGTTACGCAAGCGGGTGTACTCCTGCCCTATAATGGCAGCACGATCCCGCTGAAAGGGCCTGACCAACAACCTCTTGCTACGACCCGATTACAAGGAGTTTTCGCGCCTGGCGCGCGAGTTCACGCTGGTCCCGGTGGTCAAGTCGGTCACGGCCGATCTGTTGACCCCGGTCTCTGCGTTTCTCGCCATAGCCGCCAACGAGCCTGAATCTTTCCTGCTGGAATCGATCGAGCGCGGCGAGCAAATCGGCCGCTATACATTTCTCGGGGCGCGCCCCTACTTGCAGGTGCAGGCCCGTGGCGGGGATGTACTGCTGCAACGCGGCAGGACACGTGAGCACCGCAAGGGCAGCGTTCTTCCCATCTTGAAAGAGTTGCTTCGGCAGCATCGTCCAGCGACGTTCGCGGATCTGCCTCGGTTCACCGCCGGCGCCGTGGGCTACTTCGCCTATGACACGGTACGCCAACTGGAAAGAATCGGCGAACACGCGGAGGAGGATCTTTCTCTACCCGATTGCGTGCTCATGTTCTTCGATCGGGTGCTGGCTTTCGATCACCTGCGGCATCAGATTCATATCATCGCCAGCGCCGATGTCACGCGTGAGAGCTCCCGTAAGGCCTATGACCGTGCAGTTGCCGACATTGACATTCTTGAGAAGAAGCTCGGTCGCGGCCTGCGCTGGGAGAAAGCTGGCAAGCGGCGCAAGTCTAAGATGAAGGTTCATGCCGGAACCAGCCGCAGCCGTTTCATGGAGTCCGTGGAACGCGCCAAAGAATACATTGCAGCGGGCGACATTTTTCAAGTCGTGCTGTCGCAGCGTCTGGACTTTTCTCCCGAGGCCGCGCCTTTCGATATCTACCGCGCGTTGCGCACCGTGAACCCTTCGCCCTACATGTATTTTCTGCGCATGGGCGATACCCACGTCCTCGGATCGTCTCCCGAGATGTTGGTGCGAGTGACCGGCAGCAAGCTGGAGTACCGCCCCATCGCTGGCACGCATCCTCGCGGTCGCGACGAAGCCGACGATGCGCGCCTCGAAAAGGCAATGCTGGCCGACGAGAAAGAACGTGCCGAGCACGTGATGCTAGTCGACCTCGGACGCAACGATCTGGGACGCGTCAGCGAGTACGGCTCCGTGAAAGTACGCGACCTCATGTACGTGGAGCGCTACTCTCACGTCATGCACATCGTCTCCGCGCTCGAAGGCAGACTACGCGAGGGCCTGGATGCTCTCGATGCCTTCGCCGCCTGCTTTCCCGCAGGCACGCTCAGCGGCGCTCCGAAGGTGCGCGCCATGCAAATCATCGAAGAACTCGAACCCGTGCGCCGAGGCATCTACGGAGGGTCCGTGCTCAACGCCGATTTTGCCGGCAACCTCGATTCCTGCATCGCCATCCGCACTATGCTGATGCAAGGCAAGCACGCCTACCTGCAAGCCGGTGCAGGCATCGTTGCCGATTCCGATCCCGCCAAGGAGTTCCAGGAGGCCATGAATAAGGCCCAGGCGGTGCTGAGAGCGGTCCAAATGGCGCGAAACGGGGGATAAATCGTGATAATTCGGGTTAATTCGTGTTTCCGAGACCTGTCATCCTAAGCGTAGTTAAGGATCTGTTACTTTGTTTGCAGCACGTTCGAGTGAGACGACAATCGACCGACCAAGGAGAAAACTGATGAAGATAGCATGTTCCATCGCCGTGATGACGATATCACTGATTTTGGCCGTTGGGGTGTTGGCTCCATCAGCAGTTACTCAGGAAATGGCCAAGAAAGATGCGCCACCGAAGCCGCCCCTTAGCCCGTCGCAGGCCGTGCTTGAATCGTGGAACGACATTGGGCGCAAACTGATCGCCATGGCCGAAGACTGTCCCGAGGACAAGTACGATTTCAAGCCCACTCCGGCACAGCGAAGCTTCGCCGAGCAATTGCTGCACGCTTCTGGAGTGAACTATTTCTTCACCAATCCCGTTATGGGTCAAAAGCCGCCTGCAGAAGAGGACCCGAAGCGCGACCAATTCAAAACCAAAGCAGACGTGGTGGCCTTCGTGAAAAAGTCGTTTGCAGACGGCGCAGCGGCGCTCAAAGCGAAGGGCGATAAAGGCATGTCCGACCTGATAATCGACCCATACAGCAACCAGCAGGTGCGCGTGTCCGACATGGCCTACGGCTTCATCGAACATTCGGGAGAGCACTACGGGCAGCTCGCCGTCTATTACCGCGTAGCGGGTCTGGTGCCGCCGGAGTCGCGTCCGAAGAAATAATTAGGTAGAGGCGGAGTTCAAAGTCCCCACTCTAACGTCGAAAAGCACGACGTTAGGTGGGCCACCCGTCAGTTATCCCATCAGTCCACCCGCCCGAACCGCGAGCCTCCACGTCTTCCTGATAAAAAAACGCTCTGTTTCACCTCGTATCTATGAAAACAAATGACTTACCGCTTGATTTCCGCTAGATCTAACAAAACATTCGACTTAAACCCAGTATGTTTTCATAGATTTGAGTGATGCGATGTAAAATATAGAAAACAAAAGACATTTACCACAGCATAAGTCCTTATTTTTTAATATTTTACACTGATACCGCAAAATATAGAAAACAAGGGGCTTGTCGATTCTCGATGCGACCTGGCCCTCGGCTCGGCTGCGGCAGTCTGTTCGAGGGCTGGACGAACGCCGATCCCCTACGTCGAGAGCTGCCGTTAAGTTTTCAAAGAGCAGATGACCGCGCTATTCTCAAATAGCTAATGTGTTTCCTTATATATTATCTGGCTTTGAGAGAAACAATCAACGAAAAAGCGCTTGTGTGATGGCGTGATTCCCGATTTGGAACTGCAGGGAGTCAAAGGCCTCACGCTTCCGCGATGCCCGTAGACAGGTCGCTCTGAATGACGACGAAATGCCCGAGCCCTCGCAGGGAACGCGAAAGGCCGGGCCCCCGACCTCAATGAGTGAAATCGCGATTTAACCCCAATTGACCCGCTGCCGCGTAGTTTCCGAGCTGCCGGCAACATGCATCCAAAAGGCCTCTAGCGATGCAGCAACCGCAGTTGGACTACTTCTTTTGACTCGGGTCATCATTAGGATTGACGTAGTTGAACTGCAGTGGAGACGTGCCGTGGACTTGGACCACAACTTCTCCGCTGGCCATCGCATAGTGATGCATATCGGGGTCGAGATAAGCGAAACTGCCTGCTGGGAAATCTCCCATCTTGCTTTCATCAAAGCGATCTCCCATTCCGACTTTAAAGGTCCCCGTGATGACGGTTACGTTTTCCCGTTTCGGATGCCAGTGCGGGGCGATGCGATAGCCGTCGGGCATCTTCAAACGCACTGTGTAATCCCCCGTAGGAGCACCGGGATTGCCTTCAATCACCGCGAGTTGCGCACCTGCAGGCACAAATGCTGGTGCCGGACCATACGGAATGGCATCGGGCGTAAAAGCGTGTTTCTCAGAAGAAGTGGTTTGTGCCGGACTGGTGAAGACCAAGCCCGCCGAGCACAGCAGCGCAGCCAGTGTAGCCGTGAGATAAGCGTTCCGTTTCATCGCATCGCCTCCGTGGTTGAATTCGATACTCATCGCCCAGAATATTGCTCCATCCCTGGAGCCATTTCAATCTTGATCGTATAACGGTCGTGTATTTTTCATATATCGTCGTAAATTGCTCAATCTTAGAGGATAATGCGTGCAACACAGCATTATGCCGAGGGCAAAACGAGGAGTCAGTGAAATCGAGTTGGACCTTGGGCGCTACGAGCTTCGCCGCCGTGGACGACCGGTGAGGCTCGAGAAGAAGCCCATGGAGCTGTTGATTTTTCTTGTACAGCGGAGAGAACAGCTTGTCTCGCGCAAGGACATTATCGCGAAGCTTTGGCGTTCAGACCTTTTTGTCGATGCCGAGCCCAACGTTAACAATGTTATCCGAAAGATTAGAACAGCTTTAGGCGATACCTCTTCGAAGCCGCGTTTCCTGGAGACGGTCGTCGGCAAAGGGTACCGATTCATCGGACCAGTGCGCGTGATTGATGCTCGCTTCCCGCGTTCTGACTTCGATGAAAGTGTGTCAGCCGACGCCAAGCGCTGGCGTGTCCCCGTACGAGAGGAACGCCCGTCTCTAGCGGTACTCCCGCTCTGTCTGCTGGGAAATGTTTCTGATGACAAGGGCGTGTGCCTCGGTTTTGCAGATGCACTGGTGTCGCGCCTCGGAAATCTACACGATGTGGATGTCTTACCAACCTCGGCAACGCTGAAAGTGCCAACAGAGATGAGCGCGTCGGAGGTAGGATCCCACCTCGGCGTCCGCTTTGTAGTCCACGGCGCAATTCAAGAAACGAAGGGACAATGGCGGCTGGCCCTGCAAATGTTCGACACCCATTTGCAGGGAGCGGGCTTCACGCGGAAGTGCGACCTAAATCTGGATCGCCTGTCGGAGCTTGAAGATGAAATCGCCAAACGAATCGCGAGTGCATTGAACAAGCCCTTGCGACCGCAGATAGCGCAGCGCCCACGCTACAGCACGGATCATCTGGCATATGCGGAATTCGTGCGCGGCTACCGACTTAGCTCTTCCGGAGATCCTGCGCTGCTGGATGAAGCGGTGCAACGCCTGAGCAATGCAGTGACGCGAGATCCGGGTTTTCCTCTCGCTCATGCAACTCTCTCGCTGGTGTGCGCCACTCGTCATTTTGAGTTCGACCCGGCCAGCAGATGGTTGGAAAAGGCGGAATTTCACTGCGATCGCGCGCTTGAACTAAATTCGGATTTGCCGGAAGGACACATCGCCAAAGCTTTTCTGCTCTGGGGGCCGTCGAAAAACTTCCAGCACCTGGATGCGATCGCCGAGCTGCGGCGAGCGATCGCGCTGCAAAAAAACCTGCCTCATGCTTATAACCGCCTGGGCACAATCCTGGCGCACATCGGCCTACTCGATCATGCCCGCGAAATGTACGAAAGAGGACGACCGTTCCAGCCGAAGAAGGCAGTCAATCACAGCATCGTCCAGGTGTATATCTGGAATCGAGAGCTCGATTTGGCGCGGGAAGAGATTCGCGCATGGCGAACGGAGAATCCAAGCAACAAGTATGCAATCTACTTTGCTCCGCAGCCCGCCATGATGAGCGGCGATTGGAAAGAAGCGAAGGCTCTGCTCGATGAAGCGGTTCAACTGTTGCCTGAGGAACCGCTGATCGTCAGTTTGCTCGGTGTCTATTGGGCTTTTGTGGGGAAGGCCCAGCCCGCACTTGAGTGTGTGGCTCGCGCCTGCGGCACGGCAAAATCGTTTGGACATGCGCACCACGCTTACTATCAGATTGCCTGCATCCACGCGTTGTTGGGAAGATGTGAGGTGGCTTTTGAGTGGCTTGAGCGGAGCGTCAGCAGTGGATTTGCGTGCTGGCCATTTTTTCTGAAAGACGTTTACCTGCAGAATCTGCGAAGCCTTCCTGAATTTGAGGTCTTGGTGAGCTCATTACAGGGCAAGTATCCGGACCATCTTGGTTTGCTTTAGGCCTGACTCTTCGCCGATTATGCACGGATCACGCGCAAACCGGAAGTCAACTGTTGTAAACAGATTACACGTTTTGACTACTGGTCGATGAGCGTATCGCGATGTTTCGCCAATTGACGAGAGACGCTATTTTCTTCCCAGCGCCAGATGTCCAAGCGTGCCAGCTTCGGTGTCCACTGGCTGAGTGATCACGTCCGAGCCTTTGGTCTTGCCTGCGACAATCGCCTTGCCGGGGATGGTCTCGTAGGCGTAGCCGGTCAAAACAGCCGTGACACCGTGGCGCGGAGTTGTCTTAACAGTGATGCGGGCCCAACCAAAATGAAAGTGCCCCTTCGCTTTGAACTTGAGTCCTAAATAGCGATTCTTGACGCCTTTGCCTCCGTTCATCCAGGGCCCGGACCAATAGGTCGTCCCAAAATACACAACCCAACCTAGGCCCGCGTCTCCCCCGTTAAATCTGTCGCCCGCTTTGATTGTTGCTCCAGAACGGAGAGCAGTTGCCCATTTATTCGACTTAGTTGCTCTGATTGCGTTTGCACCAATCTTTTGGTAGCAAAAAGGTCCCCAATAGCCTGGACTTACGTACTGGCAGGCTGACAATCCAATTTTCGAGGAGCCGTGCCAAGGGTACTGGATCAAGAAGAAGTCATCTATACCATCCTTATTCAAATCAATCGGGAACGGTGTGCGCGAGAGTTTTACGTGTGTCGGAGTGTAGACAATCCTCGCCTCCGCTGGCGGTTCCAACGCCAACAGGCTCACCCCTGAAGCACTAGCAGCGAGTGCATACATCCTAAGGCGACGCTGGGTGGATTCGGAAAGGATAACTGGTTTACGGGGCAGGAAACGTTCTTTCATGACGCCATCCTTCGCAGGCGCTGATTCTCCGCTAAAATCTCCCAAGCGTCAACTGACGCTATGAGGCGAATTACACGTTTTGACTAGTGGTCGATGAGCGTGTCGCGATGTTTCGCCAATTGACAGTCTTCATCTTGGTTGGCGCAACCGAGCGTTAGCAGAAACCAGCGGCTCTAGGACTTCAAGTCCAGCGCCTTGAGCCGCTTCCGTGCGGTCCCGAAATTGCCCAACTGGTAAACGGACGCGCTCGCCGGCGGCCCTATGGTTTCAGGCGGTAGCTATCGCCCAGTTTTCCTGCTGCCTGCAGGTGTTTTCGCGCTCGCACCAACTCAGCGATCTGCCGGATATGTCCCAGATCGTGCATGGTCCACTCATGTAGCATTTGTTGCAGGCTGATTTCGCCGGCCTCGTGATGCCTGGCGCGGCGTTCACCGGCGCTTAGCGGCAAGGTCCGCAGGTACGCCACGTTGCTCTCGCGCTGCTCTTCAAAATGGTCGAAGGCGGCTTCTGCGTTGGCATTGCGGTATAGCTCAAGGTACATCTGCGCATCATCCGGCTCGAGCTCCGGCAGTTCCTCACTTACGAACCGGTCCACGCGGGTTCGATAGCAGTGGCCCTCGGAATGGGAAAGGTGCGCGAGCACTTCGGCTACCGAAAAGCGGTCGGGCGCGGGCTTCCATTCGGTATCTTCGACCGACAGGCCGCACATCAATCCGCGCAGGATCGCGGGGGTCGCTTGCAACTGGTCGAGGCAGTCTAATTGCAATTCTTGCGTCATGCGATTCATCCTACGATGTTCTCTCCGCCGTCTGCATGCAGCGTATTGCCAGTGAACCAATCGGTGGCCGGATGGCACAAGGCCGCGATACAGCGCGCCACATCGTCGGGTTGGGTCAGGCGGCGATTGGGATTTGGCTGGTGAGCACCTTCCATGATCTTCTCGTAGCCGGGAATCTGCCGCAACGCGTTGGTGTCGAATGTTTTCTTGTAGCCGCAAACGATAGCGGAATCAGATCCGCAGAAAATTCTCTATCAGTTTCTTGCCCTCGCCTGTCAGCACGCTTTCGGGATGGAATTGCACGCCTTCCACTGGAAACTGTTTATGGCGCAAGCCCATGATCACGCGGGAGCCGCCATTCTCGGTGGCGTAGGCGCTGATTTCGAGATCCTCGGGAAGGCCTTTTTCTTGCACGATCAGGGAGTGGTAGCGGGTTGCGGTCATGGGTGAGAGAAGGCCGCTGAAGATGGTTTTGCCGTCGTGTTGGACTTCGCTGGTTTTGCCGTGCATCAGCTTGGGGGCGCGTACGATTTCGCCGCCGAAGGCTGCGCCGATGGCCTGATGTCCCAGGCAGACGCCCAGCACCGGAACCTTGCCGGCGAAATGGCGGACTAGCTCGATGCTGATTCCGGCCTCTTGCGGGGTGCACGGGCCGGGTGAAAGCAGGATGCGCTCCGGATGCATGGCTTCGACTTCGGCCACCGTAACCTCGTCATTTCGGCGAACCACAACCTCGGCGCCCAGTTCGCCCAGATATTGGACCAGGTTGTAAGTGAAGGAATCGTAGTTGTCGAGGACGAAGACCATGACTGCGAACCTAATTATCAGCTTACCCCAAATTTAAACTCCGAGGGCTCGAAGAATCTGTGTCGCGATGGAACTTTCGCCCCCGGGGCTGATTCGTTTGCTGCTGTCTACCCACGGGTGCGTCGTGGGCTGCATTCTGCCGCCGCTTCGCGGCTCTTGAGTTTTTGCCGAACCGTTGAGTTGCGGACTCGAAAAGGTTGGCTTAAGACGTTGCGTCGTCCGAAGAGACGCTCCTCACTACAGTCTTGACAGGGTGAACGCAACACGCCATGCTTTACACGCTCTACTGGAGGGCTCATGGCCGAGGCCGATCAGGACAAGCGGGCAACCCGCCGCTTCGCATTACGGTTGCCCGTTTCCGTCACTTATACCGAAGATGGTGTGCAGGAAAAAAACGCGCAGACTCGAGATGTCAGCGCTCGCGGCATCTGCTTCTTTGTGGACTCGGCGATTGCCGCCGGGTCGTCCATTGAATTTACCCTTACACTCCCGCCGGAAATCACTTTGACGGAAAGCATTCGCGTTCGCTGCAAAGGCAAAGTGGTACGCGTGGACGAAGGCGGGAACGAGGGTCGAGTCGCGGTTGCCGCGGTCATCGATGAATACGAATTTCTCTCCGAACCTTGAATTCGCGCGGATCAGGTATCCACTGGCTCCCGCCGACCTACTGAAAAGTCGATTCCCTCGGAGGCTGAAGCCCGATCTTTTGGGAAACTTTGTGGCAGGAGTGAAGAGGTTGCGGAGAAACTTATTCCTGCTGATGAGGTGCGACCTCAGCGGCTAAAGCCGACTTCAAAACAATGCACTTACCGCAGCGCTGGAAGCACTGCGCCACCCAACATCAAAGGCAACATCGAGTTTTTCCGCAACCTCTGAACTCGTGGCCTCCCGAATTTGGGAGCTCGTGCAGACCCGAGTCGACACGTTGAGAGAGTCTTTAGGCGGACGCCAGCAATCATGGTAGTGACTTTCGTGCTTTCCCGAACACTTCTCTCTGTCGGGAGCCAATGGTATCGTTCATTAAGCATCTAATATTTATAGCGATGAAGTTCCTTCCCAGCGTTCGGAGCCTGTTGGTTGCGCCTTTGCTGCTCTCCGGATTTCTGATTGGCTCAAGCCGCGCGCAGTCGACCCCGAAGCTGGTGGCAACCACGGACGCTCCAGTTGTCGTCCGCAGTGTGCGGGTCGTAAGCGGGTCTGCAGGTCCGGCCGTGGAGATTCTATCCAGCCATCCGCTGGTTCCTGTCATCACCATGCTGGACAATCCATCGCGGCTGGTCATTGATTTACCTAACACGGATTTGCCTAACACGGATTTGCCTAACACAGACCTGCCGAACGCGGATTTACCGAATGCGGGGATTCCGGGTGCTCTACCGTCCGGAAACCAGCGGACTGACTCGCCTGCTCAAGAAATTCGCCGCATCCGAGTCAGCCAATATCAGAACGCTCCGCCCGTCACTCGCGTGGTGGTAGATCTGCTCAAGCCAGTCGGACACAGCTGGGATGCGGCTGGAAATCGCTTGATGGTCCGCTTGCATCCGTCAGACGAAGGAATGAGTAAACCGCCTACGGTGCCGGCCTTTAACCAAGGCGTTCGGCCGGCAGCCGTTCCCTTGAGCCCGGGTTCTTCAGGCACGGTGATTCTGGCGGGTAACCACGCCGCTGCCGGATCTTCAGTGACAGCGGGTTCGGACACCTCTGTGTTGCAATTAGAGCGGGGCGGGGAAGTGTTGGTCTGCCCGGGGACGACAGTGTCGGTTACTTCTTCGCAAAGCGGTCATGCTTTGATGTTGGGGATGAGCACCGGGGCGCTCGAAGCGCATTATCGGCTGGACGCCTCGGCGGATTCGATTCTTACACCCGATTTCCGTATTTTGATGGCCGGTCCGGGCGAGTTCCATTACGCCGTCAGCGCTGATTCGCGCGGCAATACCTGCGTCCGCGCTTTGCCGGGTAATACCGCTTCAGTGATTGTTTCCGAACTCTTGGGGGACGGGAATTATCAGGTGAAGCCGACCGAGCAGATAGTGTTTCACTCCGGACGCTTGAACTTGATAGACACGGCGGTGCCTCCGAGTTGCGGATGCCCACCGCCTATCATTCCTGTGCTGCGTGCCTCCGCCGCACTGGCCCCCGTGATCTCCCATGCCAAGCTGCCTTCGTCTTTATCGATACCTACGCAGTCGGCGCAACCTGGCGATTCGATGAAGCCCGCGCCCGCTGGCGCCTCTGCGCCGGAGACCGCTGCGCTGCCGCCTTCTAAGCCCAATGACGTTCACGTTCAGGTGGAGGCGCCGTTTGTCTTTCGTGCGACCGACCCTCGCGCGAGTGGTGACGATGCGCCGGTACCGATGGCCGCTCCGGTTCGGGAGGCCGCGCTTCTTAAGGTGCGTTACCTGCCGCCTACGGCGACTTTCGACGCCGAGGTTCTACCTCCACCCCAGGGCAAGCCAGCGCGCCACGGCGTATTCGGCAAGATCAGAGGTTTCTTCGTAGCGATCTTCAGTTAAGAATGCTGGATTAAGAATCCCGGCAGGTTCGGCCATTCACGCCTGACCGAGCCGTGCGAGCCCAGACGGTTCACCGCCGCTTCATGGCTGCAGCCAGCGGCGCCACCCGGTCGCGCAGTTCATCGGCGATTTCCTGACCGCGCTCGAGAGCATCCTCCGCAACTTCTTTTGCCTGGTCTTTCCAATCGTCGATGGTTTCGCGCGCATCGTCGTATTGGCGACGCAAGTCTTTGCGGATCTGTTTGCCTGCCTTAGGCGCATACAAAAGACCGATCAATGCGCCCGCTCCCAGCCCAATGAGCAGGAAAGTGATCGCGGTTCCGGTTGTGCTACCTACTGAAGACTCGTATTTTCCTTCACGCATAAAAGCTCCTCTCTTAATAACAAACTGCAGCTTGGATTCGCCAAACAGTATTCTAGCTGCCTGAAGAGCCGGGCGACTTTGTATTTGTAAGTCTTAATCTGCGAGCGATTTCCCATATTGGCTCAAGTCCTGTAAAATAAGCACTTTGAGCCTCGTGTTGGCGGAGAATGTGGACGAACCCGCGTCCGCCGGCTACCCGCAATCAAAGGAGATTCATTCAGTAATGTCTATCCCCGCCACCCAGCTTCGTCCCGGCATGATCATTAAACACAACAATGATTTGCACTCGGTTTTCAGCGTGGAACATCGCACTCCGGGTAATTTGCGCGCCTTTATCCAGGCGAAATTGCGCAACCTCCGCACCGGCGCAATGTTCGAGCACCGTTTCCGCTCGCCTGATCCGATTGAGAAAATCAATGTGGATGAGCAGGAGATGGAGTTCCTATACGCCGACGGCGACAGCTACTACTTCATGGATACCACCAACTACGAGCAGACGCACCTGACCCGGGATACTTTGGGAGATGCGGTTGACTATCTGATTCCAAACTTGCAAATCAAAGTGGAATTCTTCGATGGCAAGGCGGTGGGGATTGAGCTGCCGCAGACGGTCGAATTGACGGTGGTTGAGACCGAGCCGGGGCTGAAAAGCGCGACCGCTTCCAGCGTGACCAAGGCAGCAAAGACCGAAACCGGTCTCGTGGTGCAGGTTCCGCCTTTCATCAACGAGGGCGAGAAGATTCGCGTGGATACTGCCGAGGGCGTTTATCTGTCGCGAGCGTAGAGTCCGGTTCATTAAGCCAGCACTATATAAGTTGCAAAATAATTTGTCAGGGGGATCGATTGATGACTCCTGCCGGGACTCCCACCAGCGGCTTTATGTCGACGAGTCGTGCCATACTGGGGTGCGTCACTTTTCGTTTCCTGTGCCTGATTTTCCTTTGCTCGGCTGCTGGCGCGCAGCAGAATGCGCCCGCGAAAGTCATGGCGCTTCGCGCGTCCCGCATGCTGGATGTGAACAGCGGTAGCATGGTTCGTGATCCTGTGATTCTCATTCAGGATGAGAAGATCACGTCTGCAGGATCCGCCGTGAAAATTCCAGCCGGGGCAGGAGTTGTGGATCTGGGTGATGCCACTCTGCTGCCCGGACTCATTGACTGCCATACTCATCTGATGGCCCGCATTTCGAACGATTCTCAGGGCTACGGTCTCACCTTGCTCACCAAGTCACAGGCTTTTCGGGCGCTGGAAGGCGCGGCCGACGCTCGTGTCACCTTGCTCGCTGGCTTTACCACGGTGCGCGATGTCGAAAGCGAAGGCTCCGGGTATGCCGACGTTGCATTACGGGATGCGATCAATCAGGGCCTGGTCGAAGGTCCGCGCATGCAGGTGGCAACACGTGGGATCGCCGCAGTCGGAAAATACTTCCCCTTCGACATCTCTCCCGATCTGGTGGATTTTCCTGCGGGAGCCCAGATGATCAGCGGACCTGAGGAAGCGCGGCGGGCCGCTCGTGAGCAAATCGGGCATGGCGCGAACCTACTCAAGGTTTATGCCGACTGGGATACTCCCACGCTTACCGTCGAGGAGATCCGCCCTATCGTCGAGGAGGCCCACAAATCCAAGATAAAAGTGGCGGCGCACGCGACCAGCCCGGAAGGCATTCGCAATGCACTGACCGCCGGCGTGGACTCAATCGAACATGGACACCAGGCCGACCGCAGCTCTTTCGAGCTAATGAAACAGAAAAATGCTTTCTGGGTGCCGACCATCGGCCACTACTTTTACGCTGTGGACACGGCAAAGTTTCCACAGCCGCACAAGTACATGCAGGAGACTCTGGAGCGCACCCGTCAGAATATTTCAACGGCCCGGGAGTTGGGGGTGAAAATCGCAAATGGTTTTGATCCTTCAAGCGCCGAGGCGCATGGCAAGAACGCGCGCGAGATCATCGCCATGCCTAAGCTGGGATTGCCGCCGATTGAGGCGATTCGCGCCGCTACGACCAACGCGGCTGAATTGATGGGATGGTCGGACAAAATAGGATCAATCGAGCCAGGGAAATTTGCCGATATCATTGCAGTTTCGGGAGATCCGATCGCCGACGTGGGTGAACTCGAGCGCGTTAAGTTCGTGATGAAGGGCGGAACGGTCGTCAAGAACGACTTTGCCAGCCATTAGACGGCTACAGCGCGAATGGACAATCTGGTATTTTTGATGTTCGGAGTGTTATGCCCAAGGAGACGCAGGCTCGCCGTTTTCTGGTTCGGGGCCGGGTTCAAGGCGTGGGCTTCCGCTGGTTTGTGGAGCGCGAGGCGCACATTCTTGGCATTGCCGGATGGGTGCGCAATAACGCCGACAGCAGCGTAGAGGTGCTGGCAATGGGCACCCGAGAGCAGTTGGCTGGACTGCGGTCGCGTTTGCGGGAAGGTCCCCGCGCCGCCCGCGTGGATGACGTCGAGGAGTCTGAAGCTAAACCTGTTTCTGGTCTTACCACCTTTCGCATCGAAGGAGCCTGGTGAATGCCGAGCAACGCCGCACTTGTCAAAGCGAACGCTAACTGCGAACCGCTGAAGAAGTTGATTCGGGAAGTGCCCGATTTTCCGAAACCAGGGATTCTGTTTTACGACATCACTACGCTGCTCAAAGACAAAGTCGGATTCGCAACTCTTATCGACGCCCTGTCCGAGCATTATCTGAATCAGAAGATCGATTTGGTCCTGGGCATGGAGGCTCGCGGATTTATTTTCGCTCCGGCCGTGGCCTACCGGCTCAATGCCGGCTTCGTTCCGGTGCGTAAGCCCGGCAAGCTTCCCGCTGCCACCAGCAAGTACGATTACGCGTTGGAATACGGTACGAACACGCTTGAGATTCACAAAGACGCCATAAAGAAGGGCGAGCGCGTCATAATCGTCGACGATCTGTTGGCCACGGGCGGGACTGCCGAAGCCACGACGAAACTTGCAGCCTCGCTGGGTGCGGAAGTCGTGGGCCTGGGATTTGTCGTGGAGCTCGACTTCCTGAACGGTCGCAACAAGCTGGCGGAATACGATGTGTACTCCCTCCTGCGCTACGACAAATAATTGAGTTCTACACCGGCTTGATGACGGCTGCTCCGTCCACGGAATCACTTTTTACTGCGGCTAGAGCCTCGTTTGCCTGGTCGAGCGGAAAGACTGTGATCTTGGGCCGAAGGTTTATCGCGGCTGCGATTTGAAGGAAGTCCCGGGCATCGGAGCGAGTCATATTTGCGACGCTACGAATTTGGCGCTCGCCCCAGAGCAGCCGATCATAGTCGAACTGCGGAATGCGATCCAAGTGAATTGCGTTGATGGCCACAACGCCGCCTTTGCGCAAGCTGGCCAGTGCGGCGACCACTACGTCTCCGCTTGGGGCGAAGGTGATCGCGCGGTCGAGGTTGACGGGCGGTTTTTCCACCTCGGTACCAACCCAGGTTGCTCCGAGTGAGCTTGCCAATTCTCTATGGGAAGCCCCTCGGGTCGAGACGTACACCTCGCATTTCCAAGCTCGTAAGACGGCGATCGTCAGGTGCGCTGAGGCTCCGAAACCGAATAGACCCACCCGGTCGCCCTTCTCCACTCCAGCCACGCGAAGGCTTCGAAAGCCGATGATGCCGGCGCATAGAAGCGGGGCGGCTTGCAGATCATCGAGGGCGGAAGGAAGAGAAAATACGAAGTCAGACCGTGCGACTGCATACTCAGCGTAGCCCCCATGAACCGTGTATCCAGTGAAGGTAGGAGCGTCGCATAGATTTTCGAGATTCTTTTGACAATACCAGCATGTGCCGTCGATACCGCCGATCCAGGAGACGCCTACCCGAGTTCCAAGTGGAAACTCTTTCGTAGCACCTTCGGCGATCTCACCCACTATCTGATGACCGGGGATCAGCTTTTCGCGACGCGAGGGTAATTCGCCTTCCACGATGTGCAAGTCAGTTCGGCAAACCCCACAAGCACGCACCCGCAGGAGAACGCATCCGGGCGCGAGTTCGGGACGTGGAACCTCGCTGATCTGAAGAGGACGTTTCGAAACGTCTTGTGGGGAGGTTAGAACGGCGGCTTTCATCGATTGCTCCACCCACTCTTACAGATGGTGAATCACCGCTAGTGGTATCTGCTGTTGATGAATTCGCCAATCGCCGCATAGGCCTTCGACAAGGTCTTCTCGTCCGGCAGGAAGACAATGCGAAAGTGCTTGGTCCCCGGTTTCTGGCCGAAGCCCGAGCCATGGACGACCATTACGTGCTTCTGGAGGATCAGTTCTTTCACAAACACATCATCGCCTTCAGGAATATCGATGCGGGGATACGCGTAGAACGCGCCACGCGGAGAGACGCAACTTACGCGTGGCGTCGAATTGCACCACTCGACAGTAAGATCGCGGCGGCTGCGCAGCTTCTTTCGAACCTCGATCAAGTGCTCCTGCGATCCCTCGAGAGCGGGTTTGATGGCGTACTGCTCCGGGTGATTGGCGCACAAGCGCGAACGCAGCAGCCGCTGAATGCCTTCGTCGTATTGCTTTACGATCGCGGCGTCGCCGCTGACGATGCCCCAGCCAATCCGCCAGCCTGGAGCGAGGTAATTCTTCGACAGTCCGCCGAATGTGACCACGGGAACATCCGCCGCCACGGATGCCATCGCGACATGCTCGTCATCTTTTGTTTGACCACTCTCCAGGATCAGCTTGTCGTAAATTTCATCGGCAAAGATGACGAGATTGTGGCGTCGCGCCAGTTCGGCGATCTGTTCAAGCATCGCGCGCGAGCACACAGACCCTGTCGGATTATTGGGATTGATCAGCACAATGCCGCGAGTGCGCGGAGTAATCTTTCGCTTGATGTCGTCGAGATCGGGCTGCCAGCCGTCCTCCTCGTTGAGGTAATAAGTGTTGAGCTCGATTCCGAGCTTGGCCAGCACGGCAGAATACAGGGGATAGTCGGGGCACGGCGTCAGCAGATCCTCTCCGGGATTGAGCAGCGCAGTCAGGCAGAGGTCGACGGTCTCGCTCACCCCTGTTGTGACGAACACATCCTGCACCGTAGAGATTCCCTTGCGCTCAGCTTCCCCTCGAATCGCGTCCAGTGCCTCTTTGATTCCGGACGACGGCGCATAGCCGTTCTTGCCGTCGCGCATAGCTTTGTATACGGCCTCGATCAGATGAGCGGGAGTTTTGAAGTCAAAGATATTAGGATCGCCGACGTTGAGCGGCAGCACCTTGTGGCCCTGCTTGATGACCTCATCGGCGATGCAGGCCAAGTCACGAATGGCATAGCGGACATTATCGAGGCGGGAAGCAGCGGCGATTTCACGACTCTGCGTGATTGGCATGAATGACTCCAAGGCACTGCACCACAGAGACACAGAGTCACAGAGAAGGTAAGAAACAAAATCAACGGTCTCTCGGTGGCTCTGTGACTCTATGGCAAAAATCTCTTACTCTGGTCGATCAATCTGCGCCTTCTGCAAGCGGTCGGAATAATCCACGTAGATCGATTTCCACTCGCTAAAGAAATCGATTGCGCCCAGACCGCCCTCGCGGTGACCATTCCCAGTCTGCTTCACTCCGCCAAAGGGCAGGTGCACTTCCGCGCCAATAGTCGGCGCATTGATGTAGGTAATTCCGGCATCAAGATCGCGCATCGCTGTAAAGGCCCGGTTCACGTCTTTGGTGTAGAGCGAGGAAGACAATCCGTAGTCGACGCCGTTTGCAATCTCGATAGCGTCCTCGAGGTCATCGCAGGCAAGGATCGATACGACCGGACCAAAGATTTCCTCCTGCGCGATGCGCATTTTGGGAGTGACATCGACGAACACAGTTGGTTCCATGAAGTAGCCATAGTGATAATCGCCCTTGTCTAGCCGGTTGCCGCCGCATTTCAAGCGAGCTCCCTCGGCCTTACCGATGTCAACGTAGCTAAGGTCGGTCTTTAGCTGATTCTCATTGATCGCCGGACCCATTTCGATGGTCTCATCCAGACCATTGCCGACCTTGAGCGCCTTCGCGCGATCGACGTAACGCTCCACGAACTCACCGTAGATGCCTTTCTGCACAATGATCCGGCTGGTCGCGGTGCAGCGCTGGCCGGTAGTTCCGAAACCACCCCATAGTCCGCCTTCGATCGCGAGATCAAGGTTGGCGTCGTCGAGCACGATCATGGGATTTTTGCCGCCGAGTTCGAGCGAACAATGCTTGAAGCTCTTGGCCGCCGTCGTGCCCACGATGCGCCCCACCGCGCTCGAACCAGTCAGCGAAATAGCGCGCACATCGGCGTGTTCGGTGAGTGGTGTGCCTACTTCCGACCCGAATCCGGTGACGATGTTCACCACGCCGCGGGGCAGACCGGCGTCGTAAAGCGCACGCACCAGATTGAAAGTTGAAAGCGGAGTATCCTGCGCGGGCTTAATCACGCACGTGTTTCCGCACACCAGCGCGGGCAAAAGCTTCCACGATGGAATCGCCATCGGGAAGTTCCATGGAGTTATCATTCCACAAACGCCGATCGGTTGACGCACGGCCATGGCGAATTTGTTTGGCAGCTCCGAGGGCGTGGTTGGGCCGAACATGCGGCGGCCTTCACCGGCCATATAGTAGGCGGTGTCTACGGCTTCCTGCACATCGCCGCGGGTCTCTTTGAGAATCTTGCCCATCTCGCGAGTCATGTCGCGGGCGTATTCTTCCTTGCGCTCGAAAAGCATCTCGGCTGCGCGATAGATTATTTCAGCGCGTCGAGGAGCGGGAACCAGACGCCATCGGGTGAAGGCCTTCTTGGCGGCTCCGATGGCGGCATCTACGTCGGCCTTGCCTGATCTTTGGAAGATGCCAATTACATCGCGAGTGTCGGCGGGGTTGCGATTTTCGAACGTCTGTCCGGTCGAAGCTTCGACCCATTCACCGTCGATAAAATTCTTGTACACCTTGGTGCGGGTGGCCGTGCCCATGATGGTTGGCCCGGTTAAGAGATCGGTTGCCATAGAGCCTCCTGGGATTAATGCTGGAGAAGGATGACTGTCTCTATGCTACAGGGCAGGGTGAAGTGCGGCAAGCGATGCGCTGGCGATGAACACGTAGACCCGGCCTCCCCGGAGGGAACAGACATAGATTACGCGAAACGATTGCCTCGCTTCGCTCGCTCCCTGGACGAGGCGTCCGGGGCTACGTGTTTTTGACTACTACTTCTTGGGCGCGGTTGGGGCGGGGTACTCTGGCAGAGTGTCCTTATTGGCGTTTGCGCGCTTTACTTCCAGTTCATCGAAGAGGATGGATGGATTCACGATGCTGTGGGGGATATTCAGCGGGTGGTTCTCGATGTTGACGTCGTTTCCGACGGCGATTAGGTCGTTGCGCAATGTGCGCGTATCGAGGTCGCCGAAGATGGCTCCGCGCACCAGTTCTTCGTGGCCGTCCTTTACCCATACCTTGTACAGCAAGCGGGGGACGCGTTGCGGTCCCATGGTCTCGACGTAGTATCCGTAAGGAATTTCGCGCTGCTGACAGATTTCGATCAGCTTCTTCTTCAAGTTCTCAGGCGACGACGATTCGGAGGAATGTACGATCATGTTCCCGAGACTCGGTCCGGGGAAGTTCTGAGGGACGCGGGCGCGGCCGTGACCGTTGGAGGAAGGGAAGTCTCGAATCGGTTCTCTCCCCATCAAATAGTTCACCAGCTTGCCGTTCTCGATGACGGAGACGGACGTGGCTTTGACACCCTCGTCGTCGACGTCGTACGTGCCCATCAGGCTTTTTCGATTCATGGAGGCGAGCGTGGGATCGTCGACCACCGATAGAAAATCAGGGAGGACGCGGGATTTGTAGCTGGCGGCGAAGGCTCCCTTAGTGCGGGCGGGTTGGCCCAAGTCGGGTTTGAGGCCGAGGATGTTGTCTCCTACAAGATCGGAGAAAACGGTGGAGGCTGCGTCGGCGGAGAATAGCACTGGGCCACGGTACTCCTCGTCGGCGATTGGCGCGTCACGCAACTGCTTTAAGGTAGAGATCAAGTTTGCGGTATCCGCCAGCAACGTTTCTTGCGATGGCAATTCCTTTATGTCGGTGACTTCGTAGCCGCGCGAGCGATCCAGTCGCATGCCATCTGCAGCCTGGGTGGTACCAGCGATGCGTAGATCGTAGACCGTTTGGCCACCGCGCACCACCGCTCCTTCCGAACTCACGAAATAACGATTCACGGCGGCGAAATTCAGTGACGAATCGAAGGACTCGATCTGGGGATCGGTTTTGTAGAGGGCGGAGGTGTCCTGCAGCATTTTATTCCAGGGCGAGGAATCGAAATCGAGCTTGGCCAGCGGTCCGATCGAGACAACCGGTTCGGCGCGGGCAAAGTCGTCCACGGGTTGATCAACGTTGTACTGTTTCAGTTTCGCTTGCTTCGCGGTCAGCGCTTCGGTGGCCGCCTTGTAGGCGTTGTCGGTGGCGAGCCAGATCTGATGGCGCAGGGCGACAACATCGTTGTCGAGCGGCATGAGGTCCATGACGCCCTGTCCCTGGCCAAAAAAACTGTCTTGCTTGTAGTCGCCTACCCGGACGACCACGCGCAGGAATCGAAAACGCACTCGCAAATCCGTCCGCACGGCTCCGAAAGCCGCTTCGGCGGCATGCGTATCCATATCGGTGATGTGGTAGTCGATGTAATACGGTGAGGCCATTCCTTCGAGCTTGAGGGCAGACTTGGAGCGATCGAGTTCGGTTCGCATCGCTTGGAGCACCGGATCGTCATCAGCGGACAGTTGCACATCTTTCGGTTGCGCGTATGCCGACGGAACCAGCAGCGTGATCAGCAATGCGAGAACGATCGCAAACTCTTGCTTCTTGGCAGAAGGGTGGGCACGCCCGCTGCTGGACGGTGGAACGCTTGGCGATTTGCGGAGCATTGTCGTGATCATCATTGCCGCCCTCCGCTTTTCGTCGATTGGGTGGCATTCGCCAATTCAAAACCTGGTGGTGGAAGGATTGGTGGGCGGTTCAGGGAATGCGCGCGCTTCTGCACCTCGATCTCGGAGAACAGCATGGCCGGGGCCGCAGCCGAAACCGGCACACTGCCCGACTCGGCGCCGCAGATGCCATTGAAGACTTCGGTCTTCTCTCCGGTGAGCAGGATGCGGTTCATGGCCGCCAGCGGAGTACCAACAATATCTACGCCGCGCACCAGTTCATCCGCTCGGCCGTCGGGGTAAACACGCCATACCAGGACAGGCAGCACCTGAAAAGCTTGCGGCATCGTCCGTTGAGTTAGTGTGAATCCTCCTTGAATGTCTTCGAAGTACAGTCCGTACGGCTTTCCTTGTTTCTTGATCTCATTGATCAGCTTCTGCCGCAATTCCGAATCTTTGGTTGTATGCGACGAAGTGACGATCAAATTACCCTGACGCCCGGTGACCATCAGGCCCGGTTGCGCGCGCCCGTGGCCGTTCGACGCGTCGAAATTTCTGATGGGCATGCGCGACATCAGAAAGCTTTTCAGAATCCCATCCTTGATAACCTCTACGCGAGTGGCGGGCATACCTTCTTCGTCATACTCGTACCAGCCTCCCAAGTCCATGCCGTTCAGGGTTCGCTTAGTGGGATCATCGATGACGCTGAGAAAGTCCGGCAGAACTTGCTGGTTGATCTTTTTGGTGAACGTCTGGCCTTCTTGTTCGCCGCGTTGGCGATGGCCCTCCAAACGGTGTCCCAGAACCTCGTGGAAAAATACCGCTGCAGCGCGTCCCGAGACTAACGCCGGTCCGTCGAATGGTTCCGCGACCGGCGCTGCCCGCAGAGCCTTCAGATCGGACGCCATCTTTTCCATGCGTGCGGTGATTTCCGCCTCGCCGGGCAAGTGACTCGGGTTCTCGGCTTGGAAGGTTTCCACCCGCATCAGGTCCATGCCGTCATCGGCGCGGGTTTCCGCGTCGATGGAGAGCCTGACCATGGCATTGGTCGTGACCACGTGGCTGCCTTCGCTGGAAATGTAATGAAACTGCGTTCTCTGCGCCGTGAGCAAGACATTCGAGGAATAAATGTAGGGATACTTGCGGAAATAGGCTGAGTAATGCCGAGCGAGATCCTGCAGAATTTTGTCGTCGGGCGCCGGAGAAAGATCCTGGTAATCCGCATGGCTTTGCGGAATCTCGTGCGAGAAGTCAGGCGAAGTGTCCTCTTCCTGAGCGTGGACCTGAGTCGTGGTTTTGACGTTCAAGTACGCTTGCGAAGCCTTGCGATATTCTCCATAGGTGAGCTGCCACAGGACGTGCGCGATGGCATCTTTATCGTTATCCAGAGGAAGCGATCCGGAACTGAGCGCGGAAATACGGTTTTCCTGATGAGTATTGTCCAGCGCGGGCGTTCCCACGCGCACGATCACGTCGCCGGCGCGACGGCGGGCGTGGATGGAATTCATCAGGCTGCCCTGGCTTCCTACCACCATCGCTGAATCTTGATCGTAGACGGAGTAGCTGATGTAGTAAGGTGCGGGATCGAGTTTCCCCAATTCGCTTTGGGCTCGGTGCAGTTCCTGTTGCATGGCCGAGATCAGGACATCGTTTTTTTGCTGCTCTTTCGCGGAAACCCCAGTGCTCAGTGCAGGTTTTAGAAAGATCGCGAGTGCGCACAGTAATGCGCTTTTTCGAAAGATTGTCTTCTTCATCTTGAGGTTAGATACTCCGGCCTGGTGTCGATTACGTCGCTGACCACGAACACATCGTCTCACAGTCGCACGGGCGATGACACCGGAGCGTACATTACTCTAGTTCGAAGTCGGCGGTGCGCGGCTTGGCCGCATTTCCTGCTGAGTCCATGGCTCGGAGTTCGACTCGATAGGAGCCAGGGACGAGGTCAGCTACTGGCAGTTTCAGTCCCACGGGAGCGACGGAACTGCCGGCTTGATTGGTGGCTCGGGTTGCAGCGTCCAACTTTTTCTCTCCCGTCTTGCGATCCACGATGGTTAGTTCGACGCCAACCTGGGGAGGATTAGGTCCGGTCAGAAGCGGTGCGTAAACTTCAGCGTAGACAGCGGTGTTGTCGGTTTTCTTGAACCGGTTGGAAGCGGAGGGAACGATCTGAATGCCTTGTACGACCAGCGGCGTGCGGTCTCCGAGCAATTGCGAGTCGAGGTCCGTGGACAGATCGGCAACTCGCTGCATCTGATTACTGAGCGCCACTCCACTCATACTGAATTGCTTGCCGTCATAGGGGTCGATGACCAGCGGTAATTGCAGTTTGCCGAAACTTTCATTGCCCGAACTGAATACCACCTTGAGGTTGTACTGACCAGAAGCGATTTCAAATTGGTTCTCGTAGTGGAAGGGCTGCTTCTGGAATTCCTCCACTTCCTTCTTGCCGTCAAGATCGAGGTTTACGGTGTCGCTGAACCGGGCCGCAATTGTGCCATCTGGCTTGTAGGCGATGCCCAGTACGTTGACCGCCGAATGCTGCTTGCCTTTTACCTTTTCAAACTTCATCGCGTTTGGCGGGATACCGATGGCGAGGTTCACGCGAGCAGTGTTCGGTGAGGTGTAGAAGAATGGCGCCTGCATGGAGCCGGTAACATTCCCGGCCATCTCGCTGGACACCCGAGTCTCCATTTCGCGCTCGATCGGATTTCCCGCCAGCAAGTCCTTGGATTTTTGATTGCAGTATCCACTGCGGGCGCGAACCTGCGTCCCGCCGCGGTCCACCTTCACGCGCAGGGTGTGGCAACTGCCTTCGGGCGATTCGGGAGGCGTATAGCTGACGACGTAATACTGGGATTGATCGTTGGCAATTCTCTGCATGCCACCAAGCAGGTCGTTGGAATTAACGATGACAAACCCGCCCGTTCCCTCGGCCAACTCATAGAGGATTTGCTGGTTGGCGGCAACGTCGGGGAATAGGGGAACGATCTGCCGGGGCTGATTGTATTGATTGAGTCCGTACATTTGGCCCGGGCTGATAACGCCCGCTCCGGTTCCGGTGCCACGAGTTCCTCCGCCGGTGGTTCCGCCCGTCCCTCCAGTGTGTCCACCGCCTGTGCCTCCACCGGTTCCGCCGCTGTGTCCACCGCCGCCGCCCGTGCCACCACCTCCTCCGGTGCCACCACCATGGCCGCCGCCACCTCCGCCACCACTACCTCCACGCTGTCCGGGATCAAAATAGGCGAGCTTCAGTGGATAGAGAATGGTTCCAGTTCCCGCGTAGGTGAGAGTCGCGGATGCTATCCTGGGAGTTGATGGAGAAGGCCTGAGCGAGCTTTGGGGCGGCGCAATGTCGCCAGCAACCAGGCCGCGAACGTCCAGGGGATAGACGGCGACATTGTACCGGTTGCACACCGAAATCACTGCCGTCAACTCTGACTGAATCTCGGGCGTGACAGGAAAGCCGGAGGTCAGCATCACCAGCGTTTTGCGGCCGGGCACGGTACCGAGGCTTTTCGCCAAGCTGCGCAGAGCCAGCATCACGCTGCGTGCGCCAAAATCGGCTTCAGTAGTGCTCAATGAAGGCATACCAAACGTAGAGCCAGTAATTGGAGACGTTCCGAGAGACGCAACCTGCACCGGCTGAGCGTTGGGCGAGACCGCGGAGGTTTTCAGTCCAGCGACGACTTGTTTCAACTTATCCGCGTCTGCCGTGAAGTTTTGAGCAATGCGTACGGTCCCGCCAAAATCGACCACTGCGATTAAACGGTTGGGAGCTGCGTTGGCGTCGATGAACTTGGCGGCCGCCTGCCGGGCTCTCATCTGGTCGCTCATGTCCATGGTCGAATTGTCGAAGAACAAGACCAGATATCGCGGCTGCGCTTTGTCCGAAGCAGTGTCTTGTTCAAAGGAGAAACCTTTGATCGGCTGTTCCTTGTTGTCCTCCCAGACCTTGAAGTCCTTAGCGGTGAGATCGCGGATGTAGTTGCCCTTCTTGTCGGTCACGACCGTGTCCACAAGGACCAGTCGCGTCTCTGCGTGGATGGTGGCCGAGCCCGGGGCGGGCGCTTCGGCAGCCGGTTGCTGAGCCTGCGTTGGGCGCATCAGCGCCAGAATGGCAATACATATTGTTCCAATAGCGAGAATCACGCGGCGAGATCGCATATCTTTCTCCTCAGATCACAGAAGATCACGGAATTTCAATAGCGCCGTTTTCCGCGGACATCAACTGTCCCTCTTTATCTCGTACCACCAGCCGAACCAGGTAGCTTCCGGGCTTAACGTCAAAATTTGTCTTTAAAGTAATTCCCGAGCTGAGCTTGCTCTCCAGGGTTGCGTCCTTCCAGCGCATGGTGAGGTCCTTTTGCATCCCCTGAATGAATACGCCGTTGCGATTGAAGATTGCAGAAACCACGGTCAATTCATTTATGTTTCGACCGTCCACTTTGCGATAGCGAATGTGTTTTACATCCACATGAGCCATGACCGCGAGCTTGGCCTCGGTGTCGCTCGGTTTGAAAAACTGGGTATGCAGTTCCACGGGAAGGTCGTGCAGTTCTTCCTGGGAAAAAACCGCGTCCTCGATCTCCATCTTCGCTTCTTCGACGGGGTCGGCTACGTGCCTGGGAGCGTAGTAGCCGCGGCGGGCTTGCAGAGTCAGCTTCGTTGGTTCCTTCAGGGAAACTTTCAAACGATGATAGCCGCCATCCAGCTTCAGATTCTGAGGCGAGAAACCGAGGGTATAGAAATATTCAGGCGTAGCGGCAACGCGTTTGAATCCGGCATCGAGGTCGTTGTTGTCATGAAAGAAACTCCCGCCCGTCGCGTATGCCAGGTCGGACAACACGTCCTCCTGCGCCAAAGCGCTGGCAGTTTCATACTGGGTTTCGACGCCCGCTGCGAATCCATTGCTGTGGCCCGGTTTGCTGATGTCGCCTCCGGGGACGACAGTGTAAAGGCCGCGCGCATCCAACGCGCCGATCATCACCTGCGAGTGAAGCGCGCGATCGATGACATCCGCGTAATCCCTTTCCATCTCGGGTTCAGGGGTAAGAAATCCCGGGGACACAACCACCATGGTTCGTTGTCCCGGCATTGAGGCCATCCTTCGGACCACATCCTTTAAAACCGAGAGCGAAACGCGGCTTTCCTGTTCTCCCAGAGAGATTTCGCGTGTGGCGGCCGTGAACACTGCTATCTGCGCAGCCTGTAACGCCGCCTGGGGATTGTTCGTCGGGAGGCTGAGGCATACTAGCGCATCCTGAACCGCCGCTCCTTCAGCCTGGGTATCGTGCTTGTTCTGGATCAAATCCGCCATGTAGTAACTGACGTCTGGACAATCGCCCGTGCCCGCTCCCGTGATTGGCCGGGGTTGAAGATGAAGCAAGGTTTCATGCAATTTCGCCCGATCGTCGGTGAAGTCGAGAGTGGTTTGGCCGGAGGTCGAGAAAATTGCGGCACGGTCTGTGGGCTGCAAGGTTGCAAGGTGGTGGTCAGCCGCGGTTCGCGCCTGCGCCAGATCGCCAAAAGTTAAATGGACGTCATCAAAAACGAAGGCGATATAACGCTCGGGAACCGAGGGAAGCTTTTCGCTGCCGCTTTCATCCGAAGTCTTCCGCTCCTTGGCCACCAGCGTCCCTGGTTGTTCCATGGCAAAATGGGAGATGACCTGCGGTTTGCGATTGTCGAAGAGTTCGAAGTCCTCTTTATGGAGATTGCCGACAGCACGGCCCTGAGAATCGCGGACCACCACCCGTACCATCACTAACTTGACGTTAACTTTGAATGTGGTCGCTTCTTCGTGCGAAGCAATCTCGGCTGCACTCTGATCGGGATGAGATTGAGCGGCCGGCTCAGCCTGCGGTGACGATGGTTGCACGGGTTCCGATTGCGCGCCTGCGGTTATAGCACACAGCCACAGCGCCGGGAGCACGCAGAGTGACAATTTTGAGACGAACGGTAGCAACCCGCGCCGGCGAGATTTGGTACGCGATCCGCCCGAGTTTCGAATGGTCGACAAGGGAGTCCGGAAAATCGTGCCGGAAAAGAGAGACATTGATGTCACAACCTGGCGCCAGCGCTGCGGTCCGCCGGTCGGGCAGGTAGATGTTAGTCCGTTCCAGCCCAAAGCACCAGAACAAGTTTATCGGGCATCTTACGTAGTAGTTGAGAACACCGGACGCGGCGTTGTGTTGCCATTCGCCGAGAAGGCCGGGATGCTATACTGCCGCTCCCGAAACGATTTAATGTGGCCTAAGAAGGAGTTCCTAAAGCGGAATGAACTATACAAGCGTCACCTGCCTCGTCAGGCGCATCGTCAGTTTTCTTTTTGTTTTCTCGGTTATAACCTCAGCTACCGCACAACAGATTCCTTCCGACGTCCTGCAAGCCATGCAATGGCGCCTCATCGGTCCGCACCGGGGAGGCCGGATCACGTCGGTTGCCGGAGTGCCCAGCCAACCCGCGATCTATTACGCGGGGACCCCTGGCGGAGGCGTCTGGAAAACTGAGGACGGAGGGCAGGTCTGGAAACCCATATTCGATCAGGAGCGTGTAGCTTCGATCGGCGCGGTTGCAGTTGCGCCGTCGGATCCGAAAGTTATCTATGTCGGCACCGGCGAGCAGACCCAGGGCGACGGCGTGTATAAATCGACCGACGCGGGCTTGACCTGGACCAATATCGGTCTGCGCGAGACCCACGTCATCACAGGCATCGTGGTTGATCCGCGAAACCCCGACGTGGTTCTAGTGGCCGCTTCCGGAGATCATTGGTCCGGTGCCGAGCGGGGGGTTTACAAGACCACGGACGGAGGCAAGAGCTGGCAGAAGGTGTTATATAAAGACGCGGAGACCGGTGTCCCTGACATCGAGGCCGATCCCGACAATCCCCGCATTCTCTATGCTTCATTCTGGACGCGTCCCGAGGATCCGTTTAGCACCGACGAGGCCGAGAAAAAGAAAAAGCAGGACGCTGCGATTTACAAATCCACGGACCAGGGTTCCACCTGGAATGTAATCGAGGGCAAAGGCTTACCGACCGAGCCGATGGGGCGCGTCGGTGTCGCCGTGGCGCCCGGTAGCAGCGGCCTACGGGTTTACGCCATCGTCACGCAGGGACTATTTTGGTCAGAGGACGGCGGCGCAAGCTGGCAACGCAGTACGACCGACCCTCGCGTTGTGGGCAATGGATATTTCAGCCGCGTGTTTGTCGATCCCAAGAATGCAGCGCGAGTTTACGTGGCGCAGACTTCGATGTACCGCTCGACCGACAGTGGCCGCACCTTTGAAGCCTGGGCCGGGGCGCCCAGTGGAGATGACTTTCACGTTCTCTGGATCAATCCTGCCAACACGCAGAACATGATTCTGGGAGTTGATCAGGGCGCGATCATCAGCGTCGATGGCGGCGATACCTGGAGTTCCTGGTACAACCAGGCGACGGGGCAGTTTTATCACGTCAGCACGGACCGTCATTTTCCCTATTTCGTTTACGGCGCGCAGCAGGATAGCGGTACAGCCGCGGTCCCCAGCCGCAGCGATTACGGCGAGATCACGTATCGCGACTGGGCGCCCACCGGGGCATTCGAGTTTTGCTACATCGTTCCCGATCCCGCGAATCCGAATTATGTCTATGCTGGCGGATGGTATGGAACCGTGCTCCGTTATGACAAGACCACCGGGCAGGTTGTGCATCTTCTGGTGCGCACTCCGAAGTACCGTACGGCGCAGATGGCGCCCATTGCGTTTTCGCCTCAGGATCCACACACGCTCTATTCCGCTGCGCAGTACGTTTTGAAGAGCAATGACGGTGGATTCAGTTGGCAGGAGGTTAGTCCAGATCTCACCTTGAAAGCCGACGCGGAGAAAAAGAAACCCGATCCGCGACGAGCCGTGATTTACACACTGGCGCTGTCAACGGTACAAGCTGGCGTGATCTGGGCAGGCACCGGCAACGGCATCATTCAAGTCACGAAGGATGGCAAGACCTGGCAGAATGTGACCATTCCAGGCCTGCATGAGCGCAGTGCGGTGACACTTCTAGAAGCTTCCCACTACGACGCAGCCAGTGCGTACGCTGTGATCAACGGGTTCCAGGAACTGCGTCCACTGATCTATCGCACGCGTGATTATGGACACAGCTGGCAACTCATCACCGCGGGTTTGCCGGATACCGGGAATGCCCGAGTGGTTCGCGAGGACCCGGTGCACAGGGGATTGCTCTACGCCGGCACCTGGAATGGCGTTTACTTTTCGTTGGACAATGGCGATCACTGGCAAACGCTGCAACTGAATCTGCCCACAGCTCCGGTGACTGACCTCGACGTGCACGGCGACGATCTGGTGGCGTCGACTTTTGGCCGCGCGCTGTGGATTCTCGATGACATCACACCGCTGCGGCAGCTTGACGCGAAATTGTCGCAGTCGGATGCGTACTTGCTGCGTCCCAGCAACGTCGTACGCACGCGCTGGGATATGTCGCAGGACACTCCACTGCCTCCTGAGACTCCCGCGGGACAGAATCCGCCCGACGGTGCGATCGTTGACTACTTCCTGAAATCTGAGCCCGCAGGCAACATCAAACTCTCGATCTACGATTCGCAAAACCATCTGGTGCGTGAATTCACAGATGTGCCTGGAGCTTTCGATCAAGCTCCGGCCAATGCTCCCGAATATTGGTTCGCGCCGCCGCCGGCGCTTTCGAAGAAAGCCGGGCTCAATCGCTTCACATGGGATCTTCGCTACCCTGCGATGAAGGCCATGCGCTACGGCTACTATGGGAATACGCTCGACTACATCGAGTACACGGGTTCCGATCACGCCATTCCTGGAAAATTTCCCCGCGAGCTGCAGCCGGGGCCTTTTGTCGTGCCGGGTGAGTATTCTTTGGTCCTGACGGTAAATGGCCAAACCTATCGTCAGCCCCTGACCGTCACCCTGGATCCACGAGTGCAAGCATCACAATCTGATTTGGTAAAGCAACTTACCCTTGAGACCAGCATCTCGGATGAAATGGCGGTCAGCTATGACGCATACGAGCAAGTGCGGGCCTTGCGAGAGGCGATTGCTGATCGGCAAAAATCGCTTAACCCCGATTCAGCGAACCCAGACGCAACCAAAAAAGATGCCACTGATGCTTTGAAGGCCTTGGATGACCAGGCTGGGGATACCGGCGACGGCAAACGGGAGGACCTCGGAATCGGTCCGTTGAACCGCGAACTGGCGCGTCTCGCCTTTATGGTTGAAAGCGGGGACGCGCGGCCTGCGGCTTTGCTCGAGGCAAGCGTCGAGCAATACTGCCAGGCTCTCACCAAGCGCCTGACGCAATGGCACGAGGTCAATCAGCAGAAGATTCCTCAAGTAAATACCTTGTTGCAAAAATACAACCTGGCGCCACTGCCAGTCGCGGCCAATATCCCAGCCGCTCCGAGGTGCCAGAAATAGAACAAGGATCGCTTCTCCGTCTCTTGACGTTATTCCATATTTCTGCAATTATAGAAATATGAAACCGATAGAGAGAGACAAGGTGGTCCGGTATGCCGACATGTTTTCGGCGATGGGGACGGAGCCTCGTCTTCGGATCATGCAGTTGCTGCTGTCGGCGCATCCTGAGGGATTGGTGGTTGGCGAACTGCAGGAAGAGCTCGACATTCCTAATTCGACGCTCTCTCACCATCTGGAAAAGCTAAAGAGTGAAGGCCTGGTGAAGGTTGTCCGGGAGAGTACGTTTCTGCGTTATACGGCAAACACAGATGCCCTGCAGGAGTTGTTACGTTTTCTGTATTCCGAGTGCTGCACTCGCAATAAGGCGCTGAGGCCGGAGGAGATTGTTCAAATTTGCAGATAGGGAGACCATGACCTGTCATTCCAGGCGCTGTAGAGTCCACGCGCGAGCTGAGAACAGTCATCGCGCCCATGCGGCGCATGAGCATTTGCAGGCGTCTTTTACGCAGCGCTGGAAGCGCTGCTCCACGCAAAACTGAATCTTTGGCAATCGGTCAAGGATGGCGGCGATTAAAGCAGGAGAATCAGTCATGAACATGAACATGGACATCAAGGAAGTTGTCAAAGAAAAATACGGCCAGGCGGCGCTGCGGGTGCGGGCCGGCGGGAGCTCTTGTTGTGGCGCCACCGCTTCCACCGGTTGCGCTGATCCGATTACTTCCAATCTCTATGACGCTTCCCAAGCCAGCCAGATTCCCGAGGAGGCTTTGCTGGCTTCACTGGGATGTGGCAACCCCACAGCGCTCGCCGAATTGAAACCTGGCGAAGTTGTGCTCGACCTGGGCTCTGGCGGCGGAATTGATGTTTTGCTTTCAGCGCGGCGTGTGGGGCCTGCGGGGAAGGCCTACGGTCTTGACATGACCGATGAAATGCTTGCGCTCGCCAATGAAAACAAGCGAAAAGCGGGTGTGGCAAACGTGGAGTTTCTGAAGGGCGAGATTGAGCACATCCCGCTACCCGACAACTCCGTGGACGTGATTATTTCCAACTGCGTGATCAATCTGTCAGCTGACAAAGATCAGGTGCTGCGGGAAGTTTTTCGCGTGCTCAAGCCGGGCGGACGGTTGGCTGTCTCTGATGTGGTGACTCGCGGGGAAATCCTTCCTGAGATTCGGCAGAGCGTGTTGCTTTGGGTGGGGTGCGTGGCGGGCGCGCTCGATGAAGACGAATATCGCAGCAAGCTGGCATCTGCGGGCTTCGAGCAGGTGGATGTGGAGCCGACCCGAATCTATCGCGCGGAGGATGCCCGTGAATTTCTCAACGATAACGGGATTGATGCGGACGCGATTGCGCCGCAGGTGGATGGAAAGTTTATGAGCGCGTTTGTTCGTGCGGTGAAGCCGTTGAGCGCGGTGAAGGAAGCTTGCTGTGGGCCGAAATGTTGCAAGTAGGAGGGAACAAGCATGAAAGGACATTACAACGTTCTATTTCTGTGTACCGGCAATTCCGCGCGCTCCATCATGGCCGAAGCAATTCTAAACTTCAAAGGCAGGTCCAATTTCACTGGCTACAGCGCCGGAAGTCACCCGTCGGGGTCGGTTCGGCCAGAAGCCTTGAAGCAGCTCGAAATGGCGCATTTACCAACCCACGGTCTGCACAGCAAAGCTTGGGATGAATTCTCTCTGCCCGGCTCTCCCCGGCTCGATTTTGTGTTCACGGTTTGTGACAACGCTGCAAAAGAGGTGTGTCCGGTGTGGCCGGGGCAGCCGATGACCGCCCATTGGGGCGTTCCAGACCCAGCCGCAGTTCGGGGAAACGAAGCCGAGGTGGAGCGAGCGTTTCGCGAGGCGTTCTTTATCCTGGATCGCAGAATCAGTCTGTTTCTGTGCCTGCCACTGAAGAGTCTCGACAGCCTCGCACTCAAGAGGGAACTTGATGGCATCGGCCAGACGATGACACCCGTTATCCGTGAGTAGCAGCGCGTTTCCACTGGAGGCAGCTTTTTGAGGGATGTGCCGCCCCATCGGACTCAGTTATGAAACCAACTAGACGCCTTAATTTTCTGGACCGCTACCTGACCGCGTGGATCTTCGCCGCTATGCTTGGCGGAGTTGTATTGGGTTGGCTTGTGCCCGGAGTTGTACCGTTTCTGAATCGATTCAATGTCGGTACAACTTCCATCCCGATTGCCGCGGGATTGATTTTAATGATGTATCCACCTTTCACGAAGGTGCGATATGAGGAACTGCATGAGGTCTTTCGCAACAAGCGGGTGCTCGGCCTCTCACTCTTGCAGAACTGGGTGGTCGGGCCGATTCTGATGTTTGCTCTGGCCATCGTATTCCTGCGCGGATACCCGGAATACATGGCAGGCCTGATCATGATCGGTTTGGCACGCTGCATCGCCATGGTCATCGTGTGGAACGAATTGGCAAGAGGGGATACAGAATATGCGGCTGGCCTGGTAGCCTTCAATTCTCTCTTCCAGGTCTTTTTCTACTCTGTTTACGCCTGGGTCTTCGTTACTGTGCTTCCCGGCAGGTTGGGCCTTCGGAGCAGCCTCGTCAATGTCTCGATGGCAGAGATTGCTAAGAGCGTTTTTGTTTATCTCGGAATTCCGTTTCTCGCCGGCTTTCTGACTCGCACCGCATTGGTTCGAGCCAAAGGACGCGACTGGTATAACCATAACTTCGTTCCCCGGATAAGCCCGCTCACGCTGATTGCCCTGCTGTTCACGATTGTGGTGATGTTCTCCCTGAAGGGTGGCTATATTGTTCGTCTGCCCTTGGATGTTTTGCGCATCGCTGTGCCGCTGCTGATTTACTTCGTGCTGATGTTTCTCGTGTCTTTTTACATGGGCAAGAAGTTGGGCGCGGACTATTCCAAGACTACAACTCTGGCATTTACGGCCGCCTCCAACAATTTTGAGCTGGCGATCGCAGTTGCGGTTTCAGTATTCGGCATCAACTCGGGAGCCGCATTCGCGGCCGTCATCGGCCCCTTGGTGGAAGTGCCTGTGATGGTCGGCCTGGTCAATGTGGCCCTCTATTTCCAGCGCGTTTATTTCCCCAGTCCGCAGTCGATCAATATCGAGCCGGTTGGCTCGGCCGCAGTTAAGTAAGAATCTCAACGGCCGAGCATTCTAGACGACCCTCCGCGGGGACAGACGAGTTGCCGTCCTCACACGAGCTTTCCTCAGAAGAACTCGTTCATCTGGGCTGCGCCTTGACACGAGCCGGGGAAACTGGTTAGTCCTAACCCTTGCAGCAACAGTTGGCAAGTGTTCTGGTGTTGATAGAACGTGGTCGACTTGAAGGCCGGCTTGGCCAGCGGACTGATCACGAGCATGGCTACCTGTCCTCCGCCGTGTTGCGTGTCGCTGTCAAACGATTCATCGAAAACGATTACGAGCAAACCGTCGTTCTGGAAGGTGGAACTGGCAATCAGAGGTGCGATATTAGTTTGCAGCCAGCTGTCCGCCTGGTTCAGGCTGCCGTCGTGTCCGTCATTTTGCATATTGGGAATGATGAACGAATACTGCGGAAGCTGGTTGTTGCTGAGGTCGGTAGCAAGCTGCGTGAACGGCACCAGATTTTGCAGCTGATTCTGGCTGTTCACCACATCGGTAAGATAGGTGAACGGGTTGTGATGTTTCGCGTAAGGATAAACGTCGCCGCCGATATAGCCGACGCTGGGCAAACCCTCCGCGTACGACTTCCAGCTCTTTCCCGCAGTCAACAAATGGCGGACTACGTTGTCGGCGCTCACCGTTCCGCTGAATGAGTCGTCATTGGTGATGATCTGGCCAGTGGTTAGCTCAAAGTAGTTTCCGATCGACGGGTGAGTGTTGGCGTAGTACTGAGTCGCGAGGCCGTACTTCTGGGCCAGGCTGTTCAGGTAAGGCATCGATGAGCTTCCAATTACGCTGGAGTAGCTATGATTCTCTTCCATGAGCAGGATCACGTGTCCGAATGAAATCCCTTGTACGGTTACCGTCGTGGATGCGGGGGCTGTACCACCGGCTCCCTGTGCGGTTGCGGTGTAGTTGGTGGTTGTGGCCGGTTTAACATTCGTCGATCCATTAGGCGGAAAACTGCCTACTCCCGGAATGTTCACCGAGGTTGCATTGGTCGTCGTCCAACTCAGAACCGCCGTGCCACCGAGTGGAATGGTGCTGGGTTGAGCATTGAATGAAATCGTGGGTGGCGGGTTTTGAGACACAGTAACCGTAGTGTTTGACGTTGCTGTTCCCCCCGGGCCGGTCGCCGTCGCGGTGTACGTAGTCGTGGAAGTCGGAGTGACTTTCGCCGAGCCGGTTGCCCCGAACGTTCCCACTCCGGCGATGCTAACGGAAGTCGCATTGGTTGTCGTCCAGCTCAGAACTGCGGTTGCGCCGGGCGCAACGATGCTGGGTTGTGCGCTCAAGGCAATTGTGGGCTTGGGACCGGAAGTAGTGACGCTTACCACAGTTGAAGATTGAGTTGTTCCCCCGGGTCCGGTTGCGGTCGCTGTATAGGTCGTTGTGGCTGTGGGGGTCACCGTCACTGAGCCGGTGGCCGGAAATGTGCCGAGACCGCTGATGCTGACGGAAGTTGTGTTACTTGCCTGCCAACTCAGCACCGTCGACGTGCCACTCGCCACTGTGCCCGGCTGTGCTGCCAGCTTGATCACGGGCTGAGTGGTGGAATTCTTTGATGTCGCCAGGGAGCCACCACATGCAAGGGTTGCGATCAAAATTGCAAATAAAAAGATGAATGATGATATGCGCAGGAAAAATCGCATAAGTACCTCTTCTTAATCGATTGTGTCAGGCGAAGCGACTAGGGACAGTCTCGAGTTAATTCAATTTAAACAGCTCCGCGCCATCGCCAGCAAGCGAAAATTGATTAGTAATACTCGGAAGTGCATCTTTCCGATGCGTGCGTCCTTGTCAATCGACTCGCGGTTTTGTGTCACGCCTCTGCACTGTTTCCAACTCGCAAGCTCACCGTTGCCGGGACGGCGAATGCCCGTCGCCAACCCACCGGCGAAGGGCACCAAGGTAACGCCCCAAGTTGATTACCCGTTTTGACCATGATTTACCTTGTGGTAGTCTCGCAAGTACCCCATATTCTCTGGAGTTTGGCTGGGTTTCTCTGTGCCCTTGGTGTCCTCGAACAAGCCGGGAATCCACGTTGCGTGGAAGACGGTCACGTATCGTAGCGTGGCGCTGTTGGTGCTTGCGGTCGTGTTGATATTTTTCATCGGCTTGCGCCTGGCGTTTCCGCAGTTTACCCAGAGCAGCATCAAGGCCGCAGACAGCTTCGGCACCAAGTTGCTAGAGGCGGTGGCGGGCGCGGGCAATCCTGCCAAGTCGGGGGGCGCCGGTTCTCAGCAGGCGCACTTCACCGCGCTCGACGGAACGGTGCGGGTGAAGAAGGCGAGCAGCAATAGTTGGGGAACAGCTGACTATAGCATTCCGCTGGAAAAGGGCGATGTGGTGCAGACCAGTTCGGAAGGCATGGCCAAGATCGTATTTAATGATGGGACCAACTACACCGTGAAACAGGATTCGCTGATTGTGATCGAGGAAAACTCGACCAACGATCAGCAGCAGACCAATGTGGCGGTGGCGGTGAGCACAGGGACGGTCGATCTGGCAACGGCCACGTTTGTGCAAGGTTCAAGGTCGCAGGTGATCGTGGCGGGCGCGACGGCGTCCTTGGCTCCGGATAGTGCAGCGATGGTGCACAACGACCCTAAAGGTGACCAGCACGAAATTCTGGTGAAGAAAGGAACGGGCGACATCACGCGCAACGGCGAGACGGTGCGATTGGCGGACTGGGAGAAAGTGAGTTTTCAGGCGCAGGAGTCGCACATGGATAAGTTGAAGGAGATTGGTCCTCCAACGCCGATTTCGCCGGCGAACATGATGCCAATGTTCGTGTCGAGTGATCCCAAACCGATCGAATTCTCCTGGACTCCGATGGCCAACGCGAAAGGTTACCGGTTGCGGATTTCGCGCAACCCGTATTTTTCCTCGACTATCGTGGACCGCAAGGTGAACACGGCAGACGTTTTGGTTTCAGGCCTGGAGCAAGGGGCGTATTACTGGGTGGTGCAATCCCAGGATGCCGCAGGTAAGGAGTCAGTAGAGAGCGAAAAGAACCGTTTTACGATTATTCCGAAGGGGAGTGATACGGCGGCGATCAATTTAGATCTCGACCCCCTGATCCAGCATGGCCACGTGATCGAGTTAACCGGGAAGACGGAGGCAGGCGCCCGGGTGATGGTCAATGGACGTGAAGTTCCGGTCGTGGGCACGGATGGCGCCTTCCACTATTTCACGCCCCCCTTGTCGACGGGGGAAAGCACGATCACCATCACGGCACAGAATGCGAAAGGCGGAGTGAATACGCTGCAGAAGAGAGTAGTGATTCAGTGAATGCATGGCGAGGCGTGAGGCACCTAAAGGGCAGGAACTTTGGTTTGATGAATCGGGTGGCAATACCTCATAGAATTAAAGATAGAGCTTCAGTTCCAGAATAACCGGATAAAAGACGGAAAAAACCGACTCCATCAGAAGAGAAACTTTCGCATGTCATCGAACAACGGGTTTCATTCGAGCGCATCACGCTGGCACAATCTGCGGTCGCTGTTCAGTGTTTTTTCGAGCGACCTCGCTATCGACCTGGGCACCGCCAACACGCTGGTGTATGCGCGCGGCAAGGGCATCGTAGTGAACGAGCCTTCGATCGTGGCCATCAACAAGAACACCGGCGAAGTGGAAGCTGTGGGCAAGGAAGCCAAGGAAATGCTGGGACGTACTCCCGGCAACATCGTGGCGATCAAGCCCATGAAAGATGGCGTCATTGCCGACTTCAAAGTCACCGAGAAGATGCTGAATTACTTCATTCAGAAGGCGCACAACCGCAAGATGCTGGTGCATCCGCGCATCGTGATTGGGGTGCCTTCGGAAATTACGCAAGTAGAAAAGCGCGCGGTCATGGACTCCGCTTATCGCGCCAAAGCCAGCGAAGTGCATCTCGTCGAGCAAGCCATGGTGGCGGCGATTGGCGCCGGACTCCCCATCACCGAACCCAGCGGCAACATGGTCGTCGACATCGGTGGCGGCACTACCGACATTGCAGTCATTTCTCTCAGCGGCATTGTCTATTCGCGTTCCGTGCGCATGGCCGGAAACCAGATGGACGAAGCCATCATGAATTATCTGAAGCGCAAATATAACCTGCTGATCGGCGAGCGCACCGGCGAGCAGATCAAGATTGAGATTGGTTCCGCATATCCTCTGGACAAGCCGCTTACCATGGAGATCAAGGGGCGCAACCTGATCGAAGGTGTTCCCAAGACCATCACCGTGGACGACAGTGAAATTCGCGAAGCGCTGAGCGAGTGCGTTTCGACCATCATGAATGCCATTCGCGTGGCCCTCGAGCGCACACCTCCCGAACTTTCCGCAGACATCAGCGATCGCGGCATTGTGCTCACCGGCGGTGGTGCTTTGTTGAAGAATCTCGACAAGCGCATCCGCGAAGAAACCGGTCTGCCGGTTTCGATCGCTGACGACCCGCTCTGCAGTGTGGTGCTCGGTACCGGCAAAATGCTGAGCGACTTCAAACTGTTGCGCAAGATTTCGATCGAGTAGCGCGCCAAGGTACACAAGATCGTTTTCTGACACAGCGTGGACTAAAATAAACTTGTCATCCCGAGCACAGCGAGGGATCTAGGTGTTTGCTTCCGGCGACATTACCGACGGTGCAGGCAAGAACCTAGATCCCTCGCTTCGCTCGGGATGACAGTCGGTAATGTGATGCAGCAAACTATGAAACTGGTATAAGCGAAGCCCGCCCATGGAAAACCTCATCAGCCGCTACCGCAACGTCACCATCCTGGTGGTCGTATTGTTTGGGCAGGTGTTGGGGCTCGCGGTTCAAGTCAGGCGCTCGACTCAGGACGAATCCACCCGCCTGATTCGGGTTTGGGCGGTAGACACGGTGACTCCTTTCGAAAAGGGGATTGTGTGGTTTCAGAGCGGCGTTAGCGGCTTGTGGCATAACTATTTTTACCTGCGAGGCGTGAGGCAGGAGAATCGCGAACTCAAACAGGAGATCGAACGGCTTCGCATCGAGCAGGTTCGCCTCAATCAGGACGCAGAGCAGGCCCGGCGCCTGCAGTCGCTCCTCGGATTCAAAGAACAGTTTATTTCCAAGACTCTGCCAGCGCAGGTCATTGGATCGAGCGGAAGCGAGCAGTCGCGATCGATTTACATCGACAAAGGCTCGCATGATGGAATCAAACCGGACATGGCGGTCATCACCGCCGAGGGCGTCGTAGGAAAAGTGTTGCGCGTCTTCCGAACCACTTCGCAAGTGCTGCTGGTCAATGACCAGACCAGCGGAGTGGGCGCGATTCTTGAGAAATCGCGGCTGCAGGGGGTGCTGCGCGGTACACCACTGGGCGAGGTGGTGCTCGAAAAAGTAATGTCCGATGAAACCGTGCAACCGGGGGAAAGAGTGGTTACGAGCGGTGGTGACCAGATTTTTCCAAAAGGATTGCCCGTCGGCACGGTCACGAAGGTTTCGCAGGGAGCTGAACTCTTTCTCAATATCCGAGTCAAGCCGGCGGCCGACTTGAGCCGGTTGGAAGAAGTGCTAGTCATCACGCAGCAGGAAGAAAAGACACCCGCCGTGGCTGAAGGTGGGCCATCCATGAGGGCGGCGGACATTTTGGCCCAGAGGTTGCCCTCGGTCCCCGACAGGCCTCCCGATGATCCCAATAAGCCTCCCCCTCCGACCAGCGGGCTGAAGATTTTGCCTGCGCCCACGCCAGCAACACCTGCGGCGGCGGGAAGCCCTAAGCCGGGCGGTGTGAGTGCGGAAACTCGCGCTCAATCTCAAAGCTCCTCTACGAATGCGAAATCGCATGTGGAGGCTGGGATCCCGAATAATTCCGGAGGTGTTTCTTCCCCGGTCAAGCCGAACGACAACACCTCCGCTGCAAAGCCGCTATTGCCGCGAAAGCCCGCGCCCCCCGCGGTGAAAGCCTCGGACGATGCGACCAATGCAGCCTATGTTCAAGCTCAACCGGCGCGTCCAAAGCCTGATCCACAGCCAAAGTCGCCTGGAATCGAGTTGGCGCCGCCACAGGAACAGCCTCAATAGCGTGCCCATCACTTACACATCGAATGAGCAAGTCGAGGTTTACCGGTTTAGTCCTCCGGTAGCGATTCTAGTCCCGCTGGTCGCGCTCTTTCTGCAGGCCTTCGTACCGTTACGATTCCATTTCTTTTCGATCTTTGATTTATCTCTGCTGGTCGTGATCTTCTTTGCCTTGGCGCGGCGAAACCCAGTCACAGGATTGCTCACCGGCGCCGTCATTGGGCTGTTGCAGGACTCGCTCACTGGTCATCCCCTCGGCCTATATGGGATAGCCAAAACAGTCGTGGGATACGGGGCCTCTTCTCTCGGAGTCAAGTTGGACGTGGAGAATGCCGGCTCGCGGTTTCTGGTGACGCTGTTTTTCTACGTCGTGCACGAGATCGTGTACTTCAGCATTGCCCGCGGCTTGGTAGGACTCGCCCTGCAATGGAGTTGGCCTCGGGAACTGGGCTCGGCATTGGCCAACGCCTTCCTTGCGGTCATCCTGTTTGCGCTGCTTGATCGATTCAAGCAAAGAATTTGAGAGGCGGCGAAGCCAGATCTGAACCGTGAGCGTTTTAGCGGCCTGATAGGATTTTGGGAACTCCAACGTGATCGACATCCACTGCCACATCCTCGCCGAAGTGGACGACGGCCCCAAATCCTGGGACGTGGCGGAAGAAATGTGCCGCATGGCGGCTGCGGATGGCATCGAGCATATTGTTGCCACACCGCACGCCAACGACCGCTATCGCTACGATCGCAATTTCCTGACTCGGACGCTCGATTACCTCCGCCAACGGATCGGTCCAGCGCCGAGCCTGAGCCTGGGCTGCGATTTCCATCTTTCCTACGAAAACCTCCAGGATGTGATGCAGTTTCCAGAACGCTATACCATCGAAGGCAGCCGCTACCTGTTGGCAGAGCTAAGCAATTACAGCGTTCCGGCTCAGATTGAAGAGCATTTCAGCAAGCTGCTGGAGAAGGGCCTCACTCCCGTGATTACGCACCCGGAACGCAATCCGATTATGCAGCGGACGCCGCAGAGGATTCTGCAGTGGATCGAACTCGGTTGCGTGATTCAAGTGACGGGGTCGGCCTTGACGGGGCAATGGGGAGAAGCCGCGTGGCGCACCGCGCAGTGGCTGCTCAAACGCGAGGCCGTTCACGTGCTCGCGAGCGATGGGCATGACACCAAGCGACGTCCACCGCTGCTTTCCGCGGCGCGCGAGACCGCGGCGGGAATCTGCGGTGAAGAAGTGGCACACGCGTTAGTCGATGGTAATCCGCGCGCAATTATCAGCGGGCAACCGCTGCCCTACTTCCCCGATCCGGTATTGAACACTTAATCAAGAACTTCGCCACGGATTGCGCCGATCAGCACAAATACCGCTTCTTCTTGTTTCTCTTTTCTAAATCTGTGAAATCCGCGAAATCCGTGGCGAGGCTTTTGGCGTTATTTCTGTTGTTTGTCCGACACGCCGTTTGCCGCGTTGGGCTGGCCGGTCATGGCGCTTTCTGGATTCAACAGGTGTTGATGATCTGGTCCTAATCCTAGTTTGATCAGGGCACGGGCATCGGGAGTGGTTTTGGACTGCCAGTTGTTGTCGGCTTGATAACGCTGCATCGCCTGTTGTGTCGCTTCATTCCAGACGCCGGACGGTTTCCCTGTCAGATAATGCTCGCGAATCAGGGCTTGCTGGATTTCGAGCGCACGCTGCGGATCGATCTTTTGCTGTCCCTTGGGACGCCGGCTGGTGGATTTTCGTGATTTCTTTGTTTTTTTGGAGGTCGAGTGTGTCTGTGAGTTAGGTGCAGGCTGTTTCGTCGCGGTGTCGCTGTCCGTCTTGGTATCGGTGGCGTGCGTCATCGTCGCCGCCAGAAGCGCAGCGCAGCCAACGGCCGAGAGTCTTTTCAACACAAGGGTCGCCATGCGACAGTCAAGCCAAGAGTTAGCTTCACGAAAAACTGGCACTGAGTAATGATCCCCGATCCGGGACTCTCAATGCCAGTCTCGACGGTACGTAACCGGTTACGGAAGTGTACCGGCCAGGAAAATGGTGCCATCCTGGCGGCCTGCGCCCCGCTGGCGTACCAGGAATACAACATCCTGTCCGCTCTTCAGGGATGAAGAGATTCGGTTGAAGTCCTCCTCGGAATTCACCGGCTGTTTGTTGATTTCGAGGATGATATCTCCGCGGGTGAGACCGACGTCGTCAGCGAAGGACGAGGGCTTGATATCCTTCACTATGACGCCCTTGGCCGCAGGAATCTCCAGCCGGTCAGCCATTTCAGGAGTGATGGCGCCAACAGTCAGACCCAACTTGCTCTCTTTAGGCGCGGTCTCCTCGCCGTTTTCTTCATCCTCACCCAGGCGGGCGGCAAACAACTTGGCCCGATCGGCGACTGTGACCGTAGTTTCCTGTTTCTTGCCGTTGCGAACGAAGCCAAGGGCGACCTTCGTCCCAGGCTTACGGCTGGCGATATCAGAAACCAGTTCGTCGCCGTTCTTCACCGGTTTGCCATCCACCGAGATAATGGTGTCACCCACTTTGATTCCAGCACGCTCCGCAGGACTTCCCGCAGTGACGTCGGAAACCGTTACCCCGCCGGATCCCGCGCCATAGACACGCGATATTGCCGGATTTTCCTGGGCGTTGAACATGATGCCGATGGAGCCGCGGGCAACCCGGTGTTCAGGCGCTATGAGTTGGTTATAGACGTTCACCACCGTGTTCGAAGGCATGGCGAAACCCACGCCTGCGTAGGCATTTGTATCAGTAAGAATCGCGGTATTAATGCCGATGACTTCGCCCGCCATATTGACCAGCGGGCCTCCGGAGTTGCCGGGGTTGATGGCCGCATCAGTCTGAATAAACGATTGGAACTGCCGGTTCGGCACGATATTGCGGCCCTTCGCCGAAACGATTCCGGCAGTCACAGTCTCGGACAGGCCAAAAGGGCTGCCAACGGCAAGCACCCAATCGCCTACCTCCATGCTTTCGGAGTTGCCCAGTTTGGCGACGGGGAGCGCCTTTTCGGACTCGATCTTGATCACGGCCAGATCGGTTTCCTGATCAGAGCCAATTACTTTCGCATCATGCAAAACTCCCGGCGGATCATCCATGAGCTTTACGCGGATACGGTCGGCTTTCTCGACTACGTGGCGGTTAGTGACGATATAGCCTTTGGCATCAACGATGACTCCAGAACCCAGGGAATGCTCCCGGATGGGGCCTTGGCCCTGTTGGCCACCGAAAAACTTATCAAAGAAATCGTCGAACGGATTCTGATCGTCCGGCTGCTCGGGATTGCCTCCGCCGCGCCGGCGATGCGGATTCTTGATGGTCGATTCGGTATTGATATTGACTACTGTTGGCTCCAGTTGCTTGGAGATTTGCGAGAACTCGTTCGAGAGCTTCTGGGGCGAGGGAATGGTCAGCGGGGTTGCATCGGAGCTCTTTCTCTCCTGGCCTTTGACACCTTTTGAAATGACGGTTCCAATGAGAATGCCGACCGTCAATGTGACCAGAATGGTGAGCGTGTACGCCGGGCGATTCGCCTTCAGACGCGCCCAGAAACCCCTGGCAAGCGGGTCCATAGAAACTTCCTCCAGTAGTATCCGTGCTTCAGTAATAGTGCTTTAACAATTATACCTTTTCATCCAATAGGCAGTCGGAGCCGGTTATTGCACCGGCTGTCCTGAGGCCAGCACTCCCTTGCCTGTGATCCAGGGATGGATTTCAGGCTTAAGCAGCCCGGCTTTGACGGTCGGATCGTCTTTCACCAACTTGGCGGTCTGGTCCGTTGCTACACGGAAAATGGCGACGCCTCGCAGCTCGCCCTGATCGGTAAATGGGAACGGGCCGGCAAGGGCCATGTATCCCCGCTCCGTCATCTGTTTGACGAAGGCTCGATGTTGCTTCATCACATCCATAAACTCCGGCGCGTCCGGCTTCCACTTCTCGCCGCGCTTCAAGAGCACAAGCGAATACTCCTCCATGCCATTCGGAATGGCGGGGGGTTGGTGAATAGCGGCCGGGTCGACTAGCCACGGCCCGTGCACTTCGGCGCTCAGACGGCCGGCTTTCACCGCGGGATCGCTGTTGGCCCAATCCTGTACTTGCGCGGCCGAGTCCCCCTGGAACACGAAGATGCCGCGCAAAGCCGTGTCCTCCTCGAATGGCCCGGCGATCACGAGTTTGTGTTCCGCAGCCATCTTCTGGATGTTGGCCATGTGTTCTTCCTGCAGCTTTTCACCGGCTTCTTTGCTGAGTTGCGGAGCGTTGGCAGGACGATTCAGCAGCACAAAGAAATACTGGGCGGGCTTGGCATCCGGCTGGGTTGGTACTTGCGCGAAGGCAGAGCAAGCCGCGAGCAGGCTGATCAGAAGGGCATGGCTGGCGAGAGTTCTTCTCACAGGCGAAACAGTTAGCATAATCTGGCTCGTATTGGAGGTCTATCCTGCACCGGCAGGAGTTCCTAGCTTAGACGTTAAGATTGGAAATTTCACCTCTTGTTGCGCGCGATGATTCCTCGTTGAGAGGGTTTGAGTTCCGCTCTTCGAGTTTTATAATTGTGTAGACGGCTGTCGGAGAGCAGTCCGTGACCTAATCAGGAGGCTCCCCCATGCTCTCCAAGTGCGCGAATCCGGCGTGTGTGGCTCGCCTTCACTATCTTCACCAAGGCAGGATTTTCAACATCGAGACGGCTGCGATCTCGTCCGAAAGCAAGCGTCCCCCAACCCGCAGGATTGAGCACTTCTGGCTCTGTGAAAGCTGCGCGCAAACTCTTACCGTGGTGTTGATGGACGGGGTTGTGACCACGCGTCCGCTGCGCCTGGCGCTCGCCGAGCACGTGGAGCGAGAAAAATTTCAGGGAAAGCGATCCGCCGCGTAGCTCTACGGGGAAATCTCAAAGACCGTACCGCAGCCATAAAAGCTGCACGCTCCTGTGCCGCCTTTTTGCGTTGTGCTATAGAGGCTGCCGTTCTTATCAAAGATCAGGTTGGCGGCAGGCTGTGCTCCGTCGGGGCTGCCTGTAAAACCATAAAGAATTCCGAAGGTCCAACCGCTCAACTGCCGAATTGGTGCCTTGAGTCGGAAGACAATGCCGGAAAACGGACCTCCATAATAGTTCGTGCCGTATAGGTTTCCATTAGCGTCAAAGATGACGCTAGCTATCGGGTCTTCGCCATCGTTCCTGCCGCTGAAGGCATACAGGATGGTCTTCGTCCAAGAATGGGCTTTTCCAGAGGGCTTCTTCAGTTCAAAAACTAGTCCGAAGCCATTTGGCGGACCACCAGACGTCGTGCCATAAAGATTGCCAGTTCCGTCGAAAACGACGCCCGCGGCCGAGTTGGAGCCGTCCTGGGCATCGAATTGATGGAGCGTCTTCTTCGTCCAGGAGCCGACCTTATTGACCGGCGGAATAAGTTTGAATACGATGCCGCAACCCGTTCCTCCGACGCCGCCATCGCAGATCCCTTTCTGGTTATTGCCGCCAAAGTATGTCGTGCCGTAAACCGCGCCCTGGCTGTCAAGAACCAAACCGCCGTTCGGGCTGGCACCATCGCCTGAGTCCTGCCCCGACTTGACGCCCTTAAAGCTGTGCAACACTTTCTCTTTCCACTTTCCGTCCTTCGTCTTCGGCGGACTCAACTCGAATACCGTGCCGCAGTACAGATAGTAGGGCGCGTTACAAGTTCCCTGGAACCCGCCGCCGTAGATGGTTGCTCCATACAGATTGCCCACGGCGTCGAATACAAGATTACCGCTCGGATATTGGCCGTCTTTCCCGCCCACAAAGCTATACAGAATGTTGTATATCCACTTGCCACCTTTTTTCGCGGGCGGAGACAATTCGTAAACCAGGCCGCACCCCACGTTGCCGCCGAGCAAGATGCAAGTGCCAGTGCCTCCGTAGGCCGTCGTTCCGTACAGATTGCCTTTCGCATCAAGGATCACGCTGCCTGCTGGCCGTGAGCCGTTGTTGCCTTCAAACACGTGCAGTACAGTCTCAGTCCAGGCACCGCCCTTTTTTGTCGGTGGCGCAAGGTGGAACACCGTGCCACATCCCGGCGGGGGGCAAGAAGTTCCGCCGTCTGTGGTCACGCCATAAAGATTTCCAGCAGAATCGAAGACGACTCCGCCCGCCGGTGTCGCCCCGTCGTTCCCGCCTTGAAAGCTGTACAGCACTTTCTCCTTCCACTCGGCCGATGCAGTTGAAGTGAAGGCAAGGACGACCATCCACAACAGCAGGCGGGTTGCGGAACGGGGGTAGCTTTTGCGACTCATGGCGCGGGCAATCTCCTCGCCTGGATTCCCGGCATGCCGAAGGGAAGCCAGGATGGGCGTGGCTTTTCGGGATGTTACACCTGAGTGGGAGTAGCGTCCACCGGGTTCTTAGCGCGGACACTCCTGCCCGCTGATTTTGATCTTGGTTGGGGTTGAGAACCAACGTCAACGGCGGCGGACAGGAGTGTCCGCGCTACATTTCTCGCGGGAACGACTTGAACGTTACTTCGTGCGATTTGGTGGTGACTTTCTTGTTGGCATCGGTGTGGTATTCGGTTAGCGTGCCCTTCACGACGTAATACCCCTGGTCAGTTGGAGATTTACCTTCTCCGCGATCGATTGTGCCTTTGAAGTCATACCAGACGCCGTGCACTGTGTCGGTGCTGAAGTTGAGCCGGGCTCCGTCGATCTTGCCCTGTTTAAAAAACTGATCGAGAAAGGCGCCACGATCGCTTTCGGAATCGCCGTAGCGTGAAACGAAGCCGGTCACTCGGCCTTCATCTTCGACGGTGATTTGGACGAATTCGCCATCCTGGAGAAAGCTGTACATCCCCGAATAGTCCCCGGGCGGCTTGGCGGGAGTTGAGTTTTGTGCTGGATTCTGTCTGGCCAGCAGCAAACTGCAGTTGAGCAATACCAGGGGGAGTAGTCCTGCCAGTTTCATATCGGTATTAGAGCACGGAAATTCGCGCTCTGGAACTTATGAGTGCGACTTGAATGCTGCTTGCCCAGCTATAATGAATTATTCCCGCCAGTCGAAGTGAAAGCATGATACAAGGCCCGTTACGGATCGATACTTCGTTAAAACGCAAGCCGAACTTGCCGGCGGGTCCCGTATTTCTGATCGCGCTGGAGCCATGGCACAAAAGTTTTCTGCGGAATCTGGCAGACCTTTTGTGGCCTCGGCGAAAGACGCCGCTTCGCTTGGTGTCGCGGCCAGCGTCTTTTTGGCCTGATGTTTTTGTGCCGACGCCATTGCCCTGGAGCCGGTTCTTGCAGTCGACGTTTGCTCATGTTTTTGTGATCGCGGCGTTGTGGGGATGGTCCCAGCTTTGGCCGCAACGGCCGCAGATCGTGCAGCGGAATGTCTTTCATAGTTCTGACGTCGTCTATTATGACGCTTCGGAATACCTTGCACCGCTGAACACCGGCGACACGCAATCGCAATTACCGAAGAAAGGCGAGCCAGAACACGCCGAGCAGCCGATCATCTCCGTGCCGCCGGAAGCCGACAATCGCACGCAGACAATCGTCACGCCTCCGAACCTGAAATTAGACCGGGATTTGTCGTTGCCCAACATCGTGGCGTGGGCGCGTTCCAAGTTTACGATTCCGCAGGCGGTGCTGGCAGCTTCGCCATCCGAGGTGAAGCTACCGGTGCTGCCCACATCCGTGGTCGCGCCGACGCCGGATGTAAGTAGCGCGATGAAGCAAGCTCCAGCGCTGGCAGATTCGGTAGTCGCGCCCACGCCGCAGGTAAATGGCGCAATTTCGCGGCGAGAGGTTCATGCTCCCCAAGCCGCAATTGTCGAGCCGCCACGCGAAGTTGAAAATGCCGCTTCGAGCAGATTGTCTGATATCAATATCGGGCATTCGCAAGTAGTGGCGCCGGCGCCGCAGTTGCCGGTCAGTGAGCAACGCGCGTTGACTGAGGCGTCCATGGGAAATTCCGGTGCCGCCGTGGTGCCACCGCCTCCTTCTGTGCAGGGGAGTGGAACTTCGGGCGACGGACGCCTGATTGCGCTGAACCTGCATCCCGCAGCCCCGGGCGCACCTATTGATGTTCCCGCAGGCAACCGGCGGGGGACTTTCGCCGCGACCCCGGAGGGCAAAGCCGGCGCAGCGGGAACGCCGGATATTCCGGCTGACAATCATCATCCTGCCGGACTTGGCGGCGAAAAGGCGCCAGGCTCGGACGGCAGCACCAACGGTGTCCCGCCGGGGCTTTTCGTAGGCACAAGCCCGAAGAGCGGTGCCTCTATTGTTGGCAAAACGAATTCCTCCGACAACTCCCCGCTGCTCGCGAGCGCAACACCCCCGAGGGTTACGGCTGTCCCGCCGCGCTCTTCGGAGGTGCCGGCCAATGCTGAGAGTGAAGTGGAGCGCCAGCTCTTCGGCGGCCGGAAATCCTACGCCATGATTTTGAATGTGCCCAACTTGAACTCCGCGGGCGGAAGCTGGGTCATGCATTTTGCCGAGTTGAAAGATGCCGAGAAGCAGGGTGACCTGGTTGCGCCTGTGGCCACTCAGGAAGTGGATCCGGGATATCCTCTGGAGTTGATGCGGCAGAATGTGCAGGGCACAGTGATTCTCTCAGCGGTCATTCACAGCAACGGTTCGGTCGGCGATGTACGAGTTCTCCGCGGAGTCGATGATCGCCTGGATGGGTATGCCAGTGCCGCTCTGTCGCGTTGGCGATTCCGTCCGGCGACGAGAAATGGCGATCCGGTGGCGCTGCAAACGGTGGTCATGATTCCGTTTCGGCCCATGCGGAAATCGGGTTTCTAGAACCAATCGCCACGGCTTTCACGGATCAACCGGTACTTTTCATTAATCCGCGCGATTGGTACAGATCCGTGGCGAGATCTTACGTCTCTGCCACGCCGGCCAACGCCAACAGCGTCAGCAAAATCCGCTTCAAGCCCAATTCGCGTCCGGTGCAGTCGAACCACTCTTGCAGGGTGTGAGCTCCGCCACCCACTCCGCCACCGCCGATGGCGATGGCTTCGCGGCCCAACGACAACGGAATGTTGGCGTCCGTGGAGGCGCGCTGAATTTGTGCCGCATTGCCCAGGTGCGCGTCTACCGCGCGAATCACCTTTAGGATTCGAGCATTGCCATCGAGTTCGCCTGCCGGCCGATTGCCAATGGGCACGACTTCACAACTGAGACCTGACAAGCGCTTTTGCGATGAAGTCCGGCGCTCGCTCACCCGCGATTCTTCTTCGACCGCCTCCTCGAGCGCCAACCGCAATGCAGCTTCCAGACGCTCCATCTCGGCCATGGAAGTGGAGCGAATGTCGACCCGCATGCTCGCGGACTCCGGAATGGAGTTCACGGAAGTCCCACCCCGAATCACTCCGACATTGAAAGTGGTTTTTGGAGATGATGGGAGCGAAGTCTGAGAGAACGAATGGATGGCGCGCCCCAGAACCAATATCGGGTTGGGCATGCCGAAGTCGCTCCAGGAATGTCCACCAGGACCGCGAACAATGATTTCGAAGCGGCGGCTGCCCAAAGCCTCGGCCACAATGGTATCGGCCCCGGCGCCATCCAGGATCAGGCTGTAGCGGATCGAGTCTTTCCATCGGGTCTGGGAGAAAATGTGGCGCATACCGCGTAGGTCGCCCTCGCCCTCTTCGCCGACATTACCGATGAAAAGTATGGGCGTGGCGAGCACAATTTTGGTTGCGAACAGCGCACCTGCGACGGCCAGCAACGCCGCGGCTCCGGCTCCATTGTCAGAAACTCCGGGGCCGTAAAGGCGATTTCCCTGCTGACGAAGGTTAAGTGGAGTTCCCGCTGGAAAAACCGTATCGATGTGAGCGCTGAGCGCGGTGTATGGCTTAACCGTGGGCTGCTTGGTTATTTGCCCGGCATGATCATGGCGAATGCCGAATACGTTGCCCACCTCGTCGACGCAGACGTCTTGCAGTCCGAGCGTGCGAAAGCGTTTCTGGAACCATTCGGCGCGGGCCTTCTCTCCGAACGGAGGAGCGGGAATGCGCGCCATCTCCAGTTGCCACGCCGCGAACTGGGCTTCCTCTGCGCGAAGCCAGGCGCAAGCTGTACGTACTTCCGGGAGCGCAGCCAGACGCGCGATCTCTTGCTGGACCGGGGCAGACACCAGCGAAACTTCAGCGCGCGGAGCGGAGGGCATAGTTGATCTCGTCATATTACAACGGCGCGATGAAAGGAACGTGACTTTCGCACCGACTCCGGCAATGCATCTTCGAAAAATTGGCCTAGAATCACCCAGCAACTTTTGACCACGGGCTTACAATCTAAGAATGTGGGTCTTCCCCGTCCGATTGGTTACACTAGTGTTATGAAACTCAGGATTGCATTCGTGCTCGTCATGGCCGTTGCTTTATGCGGCCCGGTCTCGCAGAACGCGTTCGCAGATGAAGGACCGCTCGATACCGCCCAGCCCAAGGGCGTTACATCTGATGAAATCATCCAGCGTTTTGCGGCCAAGGAAAAAGAATTTAAAGTTGCGCTCGACCAGTACGGATATCGGCAGACCGTGAAGGTACAAACCATCGATGGAGACACACCGGATGGCGAATATCAACAGGTGTTCGATGTCTCGTTCGACGATCAGGGGAAAAAAGTCAAGAACGTGGTTTTCGCGCCGCAATCGACCCTGCAGCGCATTCTGATGACCGAGCAAGACATCGATGACATCGAAAACCGCCTGCCCTTTGTGCTTACCAGCGACGAGATCAACCAGTACAGCATTCTCTACGTTGGGCAGCAGCAGGAGGACGACCTGCACTGCTATGTGTTCGACATTGCGCCCAAGCAGATCGAAGGCAAGAAACGGTATTTTCAGGGACGCATTTGGGTGGACGACAAGGATTTTCAGATCGTGAAAACATACGGCAAGACGGTGCCGGATATTAAAAAGAAGAAAGACAATGAGAACCTGTTTCCCAAGTTCACCACTTACCGGGAGCAGGTTGTGGATGGCCCCTATTGGTTTCCTGTTTACACGCGCGCGGACGACACTCTGCATTTTTCCAACGGTGATGTCAAGATTCGCGAGATCGTGAAGTACACGAACTATAAGAAATTCGGAGCGAACGTGAAGATTACCTATGACGGGAAGGAAGTGCAGAAGGATCAAGGAAAGAATGCGCAGCCACAGCAACCGCAAAAATAGCAGTCAGCACTCAGCCGTCACCAAGACAGATCGAGGCAGTCTTCTCCCACGAGACACCTGTTCCTACGAGACACCTGTCATCCGTCGCTTCGCGAGGGATGAAACTTTGTAATGGGACGATGCAGCTACGAACGGTCCTGAATACTGAGTGCTCAGTAGAACAAATACTTCCGCCACTTATCATCGGACCGGCCCATCAGTCGCATGATGTGGCGGCTGGTGTGAAGATTAAATGCTCGCGGCTCACGCATGAGCTTCATTCCCGCTTCGCCGGGAAGTTGGTTGCCCTTGCGGCGATTGCAGGGATGGCAGCAGGCCACCAGGTTCTCCCATGTCGACGCGCCTCCGCGAGAACGGGGCACTACGTGGTCGAGCGTCAGTTCGCCTGAGGCCAGCACTTCCCCACAGAATTGGCACGTGTTGCGATCGCGCAGCAGAATGTTCTTGCGAGACAGTGCGCGAGTCTGGTGCGGAATGCGCCGGTACTCGAGCAACCGGATCACGGACGGCAAACGAATGGCGAGGCGTGCGGCGTGTAGAAAGTGTCCGTTCTCTTCCTCAGTCATGGCAATGCCCTTGAGCACCAGAACGATGGCACGGCGTGCGGCACAAACGTTTATGGGCTCGTAGGAAGCGTTCAATACGAGCACCGGCGCGTGCAGCACGTGAGGACCTTCGTTCTCGGAACGCATGCCTGCGACAATGGGAGAAACGTGAGCTCGTCCCATCCCACCCATCGAATTGTTCCACTTCCCGGACATACTAGCTTTGAACTCGCTTCGCTCGTTGGACGGACGACGCGTCCGTCCCTACGTGATTTTTATCCGGCGGCTGCCATTGCTAGTGCCGCCTCGGTCTCGGATCTTCGTATCGCGTACTGGGCTTCGGTTTTCAGCGTGCGCGCCACTGTGGCTACGTAAACTTTCGCCGCTCCCGCTCGCCGCAAAATGCGCGCGCATTCTGAAACTGTGGTGCCAGTCGTGAACACGTCATCCACGATTAGAATCTCGCGTCCATTCACTTCGTCTGGCTTTGTCACCACGAATGCACCGCGAATGTTTTCCCTGCGCTGGTGGCGGGAAAGCCCAATCTGGGACTTAGTCTCACGGCGGCGCGCCAACAGAGCTGCGTTCAGTTGCAACCGCGCGATCGCAGGTTTTAACTTCAGAGCAGCACGGGTGATCAGCTCCGATTGATTGAATCCCCGCTGGCGCAGCTTTTTCGAGTGTAAGGGCACAGGTACAACGAGCACTTCATCTTCGCCAAAAAGAGGCTGCAGATCTTCAATTGCTTCGACCAGCATCCGTCCGAGAACATTTGCAGCCGGTCGAACCCCGTTGTACTTGAGCAAGTGAATCAGTTCGCGCAAGCCGCTGTCATAGCTGCCATATGCCGTGGCCTTGATGTAGGGAGGCTCTAGACGCCTGCATAGTCCACAATGAGCCTCGCCGGATTGCGACTGCGATTCAACCCCGCCAGCGAATACAAAGGGGCTTACCAGTCGCTCACCGCAGATGGAACAAAGCCCGCCTGCAATCGGCCGCATGGCACCGAGACAGTCTTCACAAACCGGAAGCCGCGAAATGTTGATGAGGGGAGTACCGCAGAGACGACAATCGGAAGGGAACAACGTGGCGAACAAGCCTGCGGCAATACCGCCGGCCCAGGAGACCCATGGATTATCGTGCGCAACAACCCCGGTCCCGGTGGCCCGAATTGGGTTCCCGTTACTGCTGAAGGCGATCCTCCCTCGGCCAGCCGTGGCTACGGGGGCTCCGACCAGACGAATCTTTTTCAGTATAGCGATGAGAGCGGCTGGAAGCAACGAGCACAAAGGTAGGTGTCACTTGGTGCATATAGCACGACTACGTGAAGCGTATACGAAAGCATCCGTTTGCGCCAAAGTCAACATCCCCCTGTGGCGGACGAAAATGTGGCGGAGCAAATTCCTTGTGCGGCCTTGGTTTTGGGGCTATTTGCACGGCGCTCTAGTGCTAAACTAGGGCCCCCTGAGCGGGTGCGCAGTTAAGACTGCTCGCGTACAGGAAAGCAAAGAGGAGGAGGTTCTGTGAAAAGATTCGTCGGGATATTCGCGGTGGTAGCTGCGCTGGCCCTGACAGCATGGGCAAGCACGGAAAAAGTGTTGTGGGACTTTAAGGGCGGCAGTGATGGTAGTGGGCCATGGAGCAATTATTTTATCAGCGACGCAAAAGGCAATCTCTACGCAGCAACAGCTGCCGGCGGAACCTATGGCGCTGGAGTTGTGTTCATGCTGAGTCCCACAGGCAAGGAAACAATTCTCTATGAGTTCAAAGGCCAATCCAATGGAGATGGCGCTGCTCCTCACGGCCACCTGACCTTCGATGCCAAGGGGAATATATATGGCACTACCCAGGAGGGCGGGACCAACGGTACGGGAACCGTCTATGAGTTATCTCCAAAAAGTGGTGGTGGATGGAAGGAGAAGGTAATTTACACCTTCAGCGCCGCTGGCGCGGACGGGACCGCCCCGTCGGCTGGGATGACGATCGGTGCAGATGGGACGATGTACAGCACTACGCCGGATGGAGGCGCCTTCGGCGCGGGCACAGTTTTCAGTTTGAAGAAGACGTCCACGGGCTGGAAGCAGATAGTGATTCAGAATCTCAACGGCTCGTCCAACGGCGGCTATCCATACGAAGGGTTGATGATGGACGCGGCCGGAAACTTGTACGGAGCGGCGCCGACCGGGGGTGCCAGCGGACAGGGCGTAATCTACCGGTTGAGCCATACCAGGCAGGGCTGGGTGGACACAGTGCTCCACAGCTTCACCGGCCAGAACGGCGACGGGTCCGGGTTGTACTGGATCGATCTGATCAGCGACACGTCCGGCAACATTTACGGGGCTACGTCCTTTGGCGGCACAAACGGCACGGGCATGGTTTGGGAACTAGTTTACTCAGAAACCAAAAAGAGTTATTCAGAAAAAATTCTGTATGAGTTCGGCGGCAACGGAAGTGGAGACGGCAACAACCCGTATGGGGGCCTCGCCATGGACGCCAAAGGGAACCTATACGGCGCAACGTTGAACGGAGGTCCCAGTAACATAGGCACATTCTATAAGCTCACCAAGCGGGGAAAGACCTGGAAGGAGACGATTCTGCACAGCTTTACGGGAGCTAATGACGGAAATCAACCTACCGGCAATCCCTATATAGACGCAAAGGGAAGGGTTTATGGAATGACGCAGACGGGAGGAACCTCCAACTTTGGGATCGTTTACCGCATCACGCCATAGCGAGACGGATCTCTCTTAAACCGCTGATTATCAGGGCGCAGCCAACGGCTGTGCCCTTTGCCTGTGGACAATAGTGGCTCGAATTGTCGCCTGTGTTCTGTGCAAAGAGCCGGTTTGCTGCTGAATTGCACTGCCCGGTCATGCCAATCCTTCAGTGTTGCGCTTTCGGCAAGGAAAGCTCGAATACGGTTCCGCAAGGGAAAGGGTTCATCTGGCCACTTACAGAATTACACAGGTCCGAGTAGCCGTTGCTAGCGGTCGTACCGTAGAGCTTGCGCTTGCCGAGTAGGGACAGTCCGCCTAATGGGACGGCGCCATCTTGGCTTGCGTAACCCTGAAAAACGTGGAGAATGGTCTCTTTCCACTGCTCGCCCTGAGGACTTAGTTGAAAGATGGTGCCGCAGCCCTCGAAGGGATAAAGGGTGAGTGTGCAATTATTTTCGTTTCCGCCGCCCTGCGTAGTACCGTAAAGATTCCCGATCGGATCGAAAACGAGATTAGAGCCGGGAGCGAGGCCATCGGTGCCTCCTTGAAAGCGGTAGAGGATGGTCTCCTTCCAAGGCCCCTTTGCCGAGGGTGAAAGCTTGAAGACAATTCCGCAACCCGAGTTTTGCGTGCAGCCTTGTCCACCGCCCCACTCGGTTGTGCCATAAAGATTCCCGTTATCGTCAAAGACGAGGTTGGCGATAGGATAAGCGCCGTCGTCGCTACTCGCGAAGGCATGGAGCGTGGTCTCGGACCAAGCTCCGCCTCGTTTGGTTGGGGGGCTCAGCTTGTAGACTGCGCCGGAGAAGCCTGCTCCCAATCGAGTCGTGCCGTATAGGTTGCCCTTCTTGTCCAGAATGACGCCGCTGTATGGTTCGGCTCCGCTAGTCGCGGCGGAGAAGTTGTAAAGTATCTCTTCCTTCCAGTGGCCGCCTTTTTTGGCTGGGGGCGATAGCCGGTAGGCGATGCCGCTATATCCGTCGGTGTCGCCGCCTCTGCGGGTCGTGCCATACAAGTTCCCCTGGCTGTCCAAAGTCACGCCAGCAAAGGGCTCCGCGCCGTCGAAAAAATGGATTTGCCCACCCTGAAAATTGTAGAGAATCGTCTCTTTCCAGTCGCCTCCTTTCTGCGCCGGAGGCGTTAGTTCAAAGACTGTCCCGCAGCCGATGAGAACGCCATCGCCCACGCACAGCTGGTTATTCGTCACGTTCCCCCCCAGGCTGGTTGTGCCGTACAAGTTTCCCTTTGCATCCGAAACCAAACCGCCTAATGGGTTGAAACCATCGTGGCTGGTACCGGTTGAGAAATTGTGCAGAATCGTCTCGGTCCACGCACCGCCCTTGGTCGCGGGGGGTGTTATTTGAAAAACCGTGCCGCAGGGATAGACTGTGTCGGAACCGACATAACATGGCTGAGAGCCGCCGCTGAAGGTTGTGCCGTAGAAATTGCCAGCAGCATCAGCGATGACGCCGCCGGTCGGCCAAGCTGCGTCCACCCCGCTTTGCCCGACCTGGCCTTGGAATTCGTATAACACTTTTTCTTTTGGGCCAGCAGCGAAAGCGCTACCCGCCAGCAGCGGAACAACAATCAAAGCTGTCAGTAAACCTGCCACGGGAATTGAGGATACGGGATGTTTCATCTGGACATCTCCTGGAGGCGAAAAGCCTTGGGTATACGCGCCGGTCCGAGGCGGGGGACCTAGTGGGAAGAACTTTATACCAAGCCTAGGTCTTATTCAACGGCCTTCCAAATTTCTTCCTGACAATGCTGCCCGCCAGAAGAGCTATTACTTGTAAAGCAGTCGGCGCACGTGCTAAGGTGCGCCCTCCTACTTTATATTGATCAGGCCTGACCATTTGCGAGGATTTTAACTATGAGCCCTCAAAGCACAGTCAATACAAGCGAACCCGCCAGAAAGTTCAAACCTTACGTTCCCGAGAACATGGAGATGCGGGAGTTTACCTTTCGCGCCGTGATGCTGGGGCTGGTGATGACGGGAATTTTGGGCGCGGCCAATGCCTACCTTGGCCTGAAAGCTGGGATGACGATCGCGGCCACTTACCCCGCGGCCGTCATTGGCATGTCGCTTCTGCGGCTGATGAAAGGGTCGCTGCTGGAAGAAAACATGGCGCGAACCGTGGGCGCTATCGGCGAATCGGTGGCCGCCGGCGCGGTCTTTACCATCCCGGCGTTTGTTCTGGCGGGACTCTGGCCCAGTCTCGGCATGGAGAGATATTGGCAATCCGTGGCGCTGATGGTGATCGGCGGACTGCTGGGCATTTTGTTCGTGACCCTGTTGCGTCGCGTGATGGTGGAAGACGCGGAGCTGCCTTTTCCCGAGTCGGTGGCGGCAGCGGAAATTCATAAGGCCGGGCAACAGGGATCCAAGGCCGCGAAAATCCTGTTTGCCAACATGGGCTTTGGCGGATTGATGTACTTCCTGTCGCAGCTCAATCTTTTCTGGTACACGAAAAATGTTCTGGTCAACATTCCGAAGATGGCGACCGGGCTGCGACTGGGGCGCGGCGCGAATGCCCCCATGCTGGCGACTGGTGGAATGTCGCAATTCACTTCGCCTGCGGTTAGTCCGGCCTATTTAGGCGTGGGCTACATTATTGGACCTCGGTTGGCTTCGTTGAACTTCGCTGGCGGCGTGGTGGCCTGGGGTTTGCTGGTTCCTCTCCTCATTTACTTTCTAGGCCCGACCCTGCCGCCGATGGCGGCGGGCGCGAATCCAGCGGCCTATTGGGGAGGCATCGCGTTCAGCGTTTGGTATTCGATCGTGCGTCCGATTGCGGTGGGTGGCATGCTTGTCGGCGCCGGATTCACGTTGTTTCGCATGCGCAAGCAGTTAATGGCCGGCATGAAGCGCGCGGTTTCTGATCTGAAAAAATCCGCCGAAGCGCATAAGGCGACCAGCCGGGTAGACCGCGACCTCAATGCGAAGGTTGTTTTTCTGGGCGTGGGACTGGTGTTTATCGCGATGATAGGGCTGTACTACTACTTCATCTCGGGCGCACACAACTTGAGCGGAAGCAAAGTGATCGCCGGCGCGGTCGTGGCCGCAGCCGTCATGATCGTTTTAGGCTTCTTTTTTGCTGCGGTGTCCGGCAACCTGGTTGGGATGATCGGCTCCTCCAATAATCCGGTTTCCGGATTGACGCTGTGCACGTTGGTGGTTGCAGCTCTGCTGATGGTGGCGATGGGAGTCTCTGGCGTCGGGGGTGTGGCCGCCGTGCTCGGAGTGGCAGCCGTCGTCTGCGTGTCCTCCGCCGTTGCAGGCGAGATGTTGCAGGATTTGAAAGCTGGCCACATCTTAGGTGGCACGCCTGCAAAAATGCAGATCGGCGATATTCTTGGCACCATTGTGGCGTCCCTGGTTTTGTTCTTTCCCCTGATGATTCTCGATAAGGCCTATCACTTTGGGAGCGCGGCTCTACCTGCACCGCAGGCCGGACTCATGGCGATGCTGGCCCAGGGCATCGTCGGCGGCAATATGGCTTGGCCGCTGGTGGTGGTCGGCATCCTCATGGGCTTTGCGATGATTTTGGTCGAAGTGAAGAGTCCCATGCTTTTCTCCGTTGGCATGTACCTGCCGTTGGAAACTACGTCTGCCATCTTTGTGGGCGGAGTGATTCGCTGGTTCACCGATAAGCTTCGCGATCGTCGCGGGTACAATGAGGCGCAGAAAGCGCGCGTCGACAACGCAGGCGTGCTCACCGCATCGGGACTCATTGCCGGAGAGGCGCTATGCGGGCTGGTAATCGCAGGCGTGGTCGGAAGCAACCATCAGCTTTGGCACATCGATATTGGAGATTTTTCCTTCTCCGGCCTGATCGGGATGGCGGTCCTGATTTTTGTCATGATGAAAGTGCCGCTTTCGAACGCTGGCAGCCCGGATGAACCGGCGCCGCCGACGGCAATCATGTAGGTGAGAAAAATCTCTTAACCACAAAGGTACACAAAGTAAGAGCCACGGACCAGATTTCCTTTGTGTGCCTTCGTGTCCTTTGTGGTTAAAGCTTTTTCCATGTCGATCGCAGAGAGTGTTGCGCGCGTGCGGGAGCGGATTGAGGCTGCGGCGCGGCGTGCTGGACGCCGATCCGAAGACGTAGCATTGATGGCAGTGAGCAAGACGTTCCCCGCGGAGCGCATCCGGGAGGCCTATGATGCCGGACTTCGGTTGTTCGGCGAAAACCGCGTGCAGGAATTTACACGGAAGAGGGATTCGCTTCGGAATCTTACCGACATCGAATGGCACCTGATCGGTCATTTGCAAACCAACAAAGCTCCCAAAGCGGTTGAACTCTTTGGCGCAGTGGATTCCGTTGATTCGTTGCGCCTGGCGCAGAAGCTCAATGCGTCCGCTCAGCAATTAGGGAAGAAAATTAAAGTCTTAATCGAGATTAATGTTGGGGGTGAAGCTGCCAAGAGCGGTGTGGCTCCAGATTCGCGCGAACTCGACCAACTTCTTTTAGCGGCGCATGAGCTGAGGCATCTCGAGTTTCGTGGTCTCATGGCAGTTCCTCCGTTCACTGAAGATCCGCATCAGGCGCGGCCGTATTTCCGAAAACTGCGTGAATTGCGTGACCAGATCGCAGCACGACGATTCGCCGCAGTTAATTTGGACGTACTTTCAATGGGGATGTCGCACGATTTCGAAGTCGCGATCGAAGAAGGCTCAACCTGTGTGCGTGTGGGAACGGCAGTTTTTGGGGAAAGGCCGGGCAGGTAGATCACGACAGAGTCACAGAGGAAATCAAGCAAGATAGATTCACTGGACTTCTATTCTGTTAGCAAGCTCTGATTGCGTTACTTCTCTGTGACTCGGTTGTGAAATCGGAAATCATGATTCGCGACACAGCGACAGGCGTAACCCTTGCGGTCAGGGTGCAGCCGCGCGCCAAACGGAATGCCATCGTCGGGAAGGTTGGGGAGGCATTGAAAGTGGCTTTGACCGCGCCTCCCGTCGACGGCCGGGCGAATGCCGCCTGCATCGAATTCCTTGCAAACCTTTTGAAGGTTCCTCCTTCCTCCGTTACCATAGCGTCCGGCGAAACTAGCCGGAATAAAATCATTCATGTTGCAGGAATGACGGCGGATGAAATGCGCCGACGCATTGGAATGTAATGCCGCCAGATCTTATGCCCGCGGGTGCAAGATGCCCTCGCGACAGCCGGCAAGATGCCGGCGCTACAAATTAAAAGCCAGGAGCTGATTTGACCTTTTCCGAGCGCTTGCATGAGATTCGTACCGGATTCGAACGTCCCTTTTGGGTTGCAAACATCAGCGAACTCTTCGAGCGGCTCTCCTACTACGCAGCCTTCGCATCGCTGGCGCGATACCTGCACGAAACCTTAAACTTCCGCGTCGAGCAGGCCAGCAGCCTGACCGGGCTGTTTGGCGGACTGGTATGGTTTCTGGCTGTATTCGGTGGAACTCTTGCGGACCGCCTAGGATTCCGCCGCTCGCTTTCGCTCGCCTACTTGATTCTGAGTTGCTCATATTTCTTGCTGGGGTCGATCGGATCGCCATGGCTCGCTCCCGTGCGCAATGCCATGCCGCTCGGCGTTCTGGTGACATTGGTGTTGATGCTTCCTGCCCTGGGCATCGCGCTTGTAAAGCCTTGCGTTGTCGGGACGACGGCGCGCGCTTCCAAGGAAAACGTCCGCTCGATTGGCTATTCGATCTACTACACACTGGTGAACATCGGTGGGGCTGCGGGGCCTTACGTCGCGTCCTGGGTGCACCAGCACATGCGGGTTGAAAATGTATTTCGCGTGGCCGCGCTGAGCGTGTTTGCCATGTTCTTCGCTGTGTTGCTGTTCTTCAAAGAGCCGAGCCGTTCGGGCGAGAGTCAGACGGTCAGTTTCGGTCAGGCGGCCAAGAACTTCGTAACGGTCATCGGGAATCCGCGCTTCATGCTGTTTCTTTTGATCTTCTCCGGATACTGGGTTGTGTACTGGCAGGAATTCATTATTTTGCCGCTCTACATTCACGATTACATCAATCCGAAGACCACCGAACTGATTCTCATCACCGGACCGTTGACGGTGATCACGCTACAAATGGTCGTCAGTTTTCTCAGTCAGCGCATCCCCGCATTTACAGCAATCACTCTGGGGACCCTGATCTCCGGCCTAGCCTGGATCCTACTGATCGTGCATCCCACGGTTCCAATGGCCGTTGTCACTTTGTTCACGGTTTCGCTAGGCGAAATTACCCAATCGCCACGTTACTACGAATACATCTCCCGGCTTGCGCCTCCAGGACAGCAAGGCACCTATATGGGCTTTGCATTTCTGCCCATCGGAATCGGTTCGCTGATTGGCGGATGGTTCGGCGGAATGCTAATTCATCATTTCGGAGAAGTTACGCACCAACCTAGTCGAATCTGGTGGTGTGTAACTGCTGTGGGCGTGGCTACCGCGGCCCTGCTTTGGATTTATGATGTGGCTTTCAGAACGCCGACACCAGCTTCGACGCCATCGATGACGTGATGACTATTCGTAAACCTTCCCCAGCGACCCTAGCTGCAGAGATCAGGCATCTGCTGCGCGACGGAGGCTCAGTTGAGCACGCGGAAGGCGTGCAATGGTTCTTCAAGGATGAAATCAAATCGCACGGATGGTATACGGCCAAACTAAGAAGTGTAGCTGTCCAGTGCCGGCGTAGGATTCGCAATGAGTTTGGCCTCGATTTTCTTCTGCGCGTCGCCGACAAGCTTTTTGCGGGGCAGGTTCTGGAGGAAAAGATCTTCGCAGTATTTCTTCTGGAAAAGCTGACCGAGGAGTTCGGTGACGCTGAGTTTCGGCTGTTTGAGTCTTGGCTGCCCCGGATCTCGAGTTGGGCTGATCACGATGCGCTGGTTCACTATTTGATCGCGCCGATGGTCGCTGCCAAGCCAACTCGAACGGGAAAGGTTTTGCGCTGGGCCAAGTCGTCAGACCGCTGGCATCGGCGGGCTGCTTGTGTGGCGTTGATCCAGGGAACGCGGCAGAAGATGTTTTCGTCCGAGATCGAGCGCCTGTCCAACCTACTGCTGTCCGACGAGGATGACATGGTGCAGAAAGGACTGGGCTGGCTCCTGCGAGAAACTGCGAAAGCTGATTCGAAGCGCACCGTGCCTTATCTGATGAGCATTCGTGAGCATGCGTCGAGACTCGTGTTAAGGACGGCATGCGAGACGCTGCCAGTGGGCACCAAAAAGAGAATTCTGGCGAGACACTAAGCAGCCATCCGGCTACGCTTGAAGCTTTTTACCATGGTTGTCTCCCGGTTCAGGGCCGTCGCCAAAAAGCGTCGCCACCCACCCAGAAGCTCCTCTGTACGAAATGACGCCTCCAGTATCATGGCGATGGCGAAATATCTTGACGACGGCGACCACGGCCACAACGACGAGAAACAACAACCAGGCTGCGATCCAGGCGGTACGAACCCACGGATAACGCTCATCGAGGGCAAGTGATCCGAGGAACAAGACCCAGAACACAATGCCGGGAATCCATCTTCGGTTCAATTTTGGCTGCTTCATAAACGCTTTCACACCTGTACAGTTTGCCATAGGCTGGATGCTAAGCGATGGAGTTGAAATCCAAACTGACACTGTCCGATTCGCTCAAAAACGCTGACGTTGTTAGAATAGTTATTTACTCATGAATCTTTCTGCCATACAGGCTGCCCTGCGCGAGCGGAATATCGACGCATGGCTTTTCTACGATCACCATCACCGCGACCCCATTGCCTACCGGGTGCTGGGGTTGTCCCCGGATCTGATGGTTACGCGCCGGTGGTTCTATATCATCCCGGCGGAAGGCGAGCCGACCAAACTCGTGCACAAGATTGAGTCGCGCCATCTGGACTCTTTGCCGGGGAAGAAACTTCAGTATGCGGGCTGGCAGGAACTATTCGATCAGATCAAGGTTCTTCTTTCATCCCATCGCGACGTCGCCATGCAATACTCGCCCAATAATCTTGTGTTCACCATTTCTCTGGTCGATGGCGGCACGCTGGAGTTGATTCGCGGTCTGGGGAAAAATGTCGTCAGCTCGGGCGATCTGGTGGCGTTGTTCGAGGCTACCTTTACCGAAGAGCAAATCAAGTCTCACTTCGCGGCACGAGATGCGGTAGATGCGATCACCGCAGCCGCCTTCAAGGAAATCGGACGGCGAGTGCGCAACGGCGGGACGACCGAGCATCAGATCCAGCAGTGGTTCATGGAAGCCTTCAAGCGCGAAAATCTGGTGACCGACGATCCGCCTATCGTCGGGGTCAACTCTCATAGTGGCGATCCGCATTACGAACCCCGCGCCGAAAACTCAGCGCCAATTCGCGAAGGCGATTTCGTTTTGCTCGATGTGTGGGCGAAGAAAAATGCTCCGGGGGCCGTCTATTATGACATCACATGGACAGGCTTTGTCGGCAAAGCCCCTTCCGATCGAATGCGCGAAGTCTTCAATGTGGTTCGTGACGCGCGGGACGCAGGCGTAAAGGTGGTTCAGGAAGCCATCGCCAGCGGCCGCACACTGTGCGGATGGGAAGTCGACCGGGCGACGCGAGATCACATCAAGAACGCTGGCTTCGGCGATTACTTTATCCATCGGACTGGGCACTCGATTGGAACCGAGGTTCATTCCAACGGCGCCAACATGGATGATCTGGAAATTCACGACGAGCGCCGAATTCTGCCTAATTCCTGCTTTTCGATCGAACCCGGGATCTACCTGCCGGAGTTCGGCGTGCGCAGCGAAGTAAACGTACTGGTGCGGCCCAAGACCGCGGAAGTCACAGGTAAAATTCAACGCGAGCTTGTAATCATCTGAATGGCAAATCCTTCGACAATTAAAGAAACACCTGCACAACCGATGACCGCCATGTCCGTGGTCGCACCAGCAATTGGCTGGCTGATTCCAGGCGCCGGACACCTGATTCAGAAACGTTGGATTCGGGGCCTGCTGTTGATGGGCTCGATCGTGATCATGTTCTTGCTGGGGTTGGCTATGCAGGGACGCGTGTATCGGCCCAATGGGGGCGATATTTTGGATATCCTCGGATTTGTAGGGGACGTGGGTGCGGGCGGATTGTACATTGTGAGCCGGGCCTTGGATCTCGGACAAGGTGCGATTGCCCACGCTACCGCCGATTACGGAACCAAGTTCATCATTGTTGCGGGTTTGCTGAACTTCATCAGCGCGGCCGACGCATACCACATCGCCATCGGGAAGAAGCCATGAACCTGCAACTGTCACATTTCAGTGCCGCCGTCTTATTCGGCGTGTTTGCTTCGGTGGTTTTTGGCATCACCCAGCGCTCTACCTCCCGCGAGCAGATTCGCTACGGCCTGTATTGCTTTGCCATGTTCGTGGGCGGAGTTTTTGTGGCGGGCTGGGTAATGTGGCTGTTGAGACGGTGAGATGAAACTCGGTTTCGTCGGCACGGGCGCGATAACAAGCGCGATTGTAACTGGGTTAAGTTCAGCTTCCGCCGACCAGCCAGCTATTCGAGTGTCTCCACGCAACCACAAAATCGCCTCAGAACTTGCGACTCGCTTTCCACACGTTTCAGTAGCTTCCTCCAATCAGGATGTTCTCGATAACAGCGACGTCGTCATTCTTGCTGTAAGACCCCAAATTGCTGCGCACGTGGTGTCGGAGTTGCGATTCCGTCCCGATCATCAAGTAATCAGCCTCATCTCCGCTATTTCGTTGGCCAGTATTTCGGAGTTGGTCGCTCCCGCGACTAAAGTTGCCAGGGCGGTACCTCTTCCATCAGTCGCGGATCGACTCGGCCCAACAGCCATCTATCCTCCAGACCCGCTGGTTGCGGACCTTTTCGGTAGGCTCGGCACCGCGATTGAGGTCGAAACGGCGAACGAATTCGAAGCTCTGTCCGCCGCGACGGCAACTATTGCCTCTCATTTTGCTTTTGCCGATGCTATCGCTTCCTGGTTGACGCGACATGGTGTTTCCGCCCCTAAAGCTCGCGACTACGTTGCCCGAATCTTTCGTGGGTCGATCAATGCCGCTGTCGACGCGCCCGAGCGGAGTTTGAAATCGCTCGCTGACGAGCATGCTACGCGTGGGGGTATCAACGAGCAGGTCCTGAGTTACCTTGTAGAACGTGGGGTGTTTGAGGATCTGTCCCAGGCGCTGGACGCCGTTCTGCAGCGGATCACCTCAGCATCGAAAAAGCCTTGACCCTCGCGTCATTTTCACCCTTCCCACACGAAGGCATCGAAAACCCGCTTAGTCTCGAATCCCAGCCGAAGATAAAGTTGCACCGCGCGGTCATTGGCTTCGGTGACCGTCAGGGACAGCAGTGAGAATTTCCGCTGGCGCAAATTTGCGGTCGTCGCAGCCAGCAAGGATTCGCCGATCCCATGCGAGCGGTACTCCGGCAGCACGCAGACTTGCGTCACATGCCCCACGTCATTCCGCACGCGAGAACACAGAATCAGCCCGATCAGCGTGCGCGTTCGTTTGTGCACTGCGGCGAAGGAGGACTCGGGATCAAACGTCCCACACCCGGGAAACCGCACAATGTTGTTCAGAAAGCGTAAAGACCCGCTCAAAGTCCGGTATTGATCATTGATCTCGGAATCCACGTGCCCGCGATAGGCCGTGGTGATCACGGCAGCGGCGGGTTGGTAATCCGCTTCCGTCCATGGCCGGATTTCGATGTCGGCATGCAACGGCGGTGTTGGTTTGGTTATTTGTGCCAACGACGAGACCATGAAGAGCCGGGCATGACGGCTGAAACCCTGCTCCACAAAGGGTTGAGAGACGACACCAGTTTCGTGCATGAGCAATTGCGCTTCGACACGGTGGATCCCTGGAGATTGCTGCAGAGTTTCGATCACGTGCGTAAGCAGCCGAGACTCGACTGCGTGCGGATCAGGCAAGCGGCCGCCGTTAGCGACAAAAAGATCGCCGATCACACCCTTGCTGCCTTCATACACGAAAAAAGCGTAGCCAAAGATGCGGCCGCGATCGATAGCTGCATACCCCGGTAGGATTTTGGCGTCCACATAGCGGAGGATCATGTCGGAGGAGCCGCCGTAATCCCAGGAGAGCAGCCGGGACCACACGCTGATCTCGTCCTCCAATAAAGGACGCAGATCGACGGAGGAAAAATGCCTGAGATCGAGAATCTCCACCCGGGCTCCTGGAGGGCTTGCGCCTCAGCGGTACATCTGAAATGTGCCCGCGAAAGCTGAGTGTATTAGCTTCGCACGCCCAGAGGCAAACGGGAGTATCTCGGAGGATTCGTCGCTGACGCACAGCTCAAAACAAATTTTGTCATCCCGAGCAAAGCGAGGGATCTGAGTTTTTGCCCACAGTGGCGATACGTGTGACGCAGGCAAGAACCCAGGTTCCTCGCTTCGCGAGGGATGACACTTACTTTTGAACAGAGCATCTTAGTGGCGACGCTCTCCCCTTCCCACTGCGGATACCCAGTAATAATCCAAACCTTGAGGCGCGAAACTTCCCAGGTACGAGACGCGTCGGCCTGCAACCAGTCTCGCAATTGCGGTCTGCGATCCCTCCGGAGCCACCACGAGGTGCTCTTCTACGGGAATCTGTCCCGATTCGTATCGATGAATGATTTCGTTTCGATAGAACGCCAAGCCGTATTCGGTTTGTCGAGAGACGCCGGATACCGCCAGTGGCAGGGGCTTGTTCTCCACATGGCTGATTTCATTTGCCAGAGGACGAACCGACAACGTGCTATCGAGCGCTGGAGTTCCCAGGCGAAGTACGGCGGCAACTGCCAGGACGATCGGCACCAGGGTAATGAAACGCAACCCGGCGAAACCGAGTTTGGTGCGTAGCGTGATTGCAATGCCGATCGCCAATACCGCCGCAAACGTAAACGAGATTGCAGCTGCTCTGCCCCAGGCAAGACGGTGCTGCAGAATGATGTACTGAATCATCAGCGCCGGAACAATGGGCGTAGCGGCAACGATTGAGTGCAGGACCATCAAGAAAGTGTTTGGACTCTCGCCGTCCATTACACGGCGTCGCACATACTCTGCCAGCAACAGCGTCCCTGCAGGCAACGCCGGCACAATATAGCCTGGGAGTTTTGATTTAGAGAGAGAAAAGAACACCACAGGGACGATCAGCCAGATCACCAGAAATGCATTCAGAGCGTCTTCCGATGCCAGCATCTGTTGTCGTTCCGCCGACCACACGCGGATGGTTTCCGTAAACGACGCGACCACAAACACGGTCCATGGGATCAAACCAACCAGCGTAACCGGTAGGTAATACCAGAAGGGCTCGGGGTGGTGATAGAGATTAGTGCCAAAGCGCGCCAGGTTATGCTCGAAGATAAAGACGCGTAAGAACTCCGGGTTTTTAATTTGCACGGCGACATACCACGGCACGGCTATGGCACAGAAGAGCAAAACGCCAGGGAGCCAAAGTGTTCGCGAAATGAGCTGCAAGTCTCGTTTTTTGGTGGCGAAGATCAAGATAATCATGATCGCCAATAAAGGCGCCACGGGACCCTTGGCCAGCATGCCCAAAGCGAGGAAACAATAGAAAGTTAACAAATAGTGCCGTGATTCGCTCTCATACCACGCATACCATGCGAGAAGCGCTATCGTGAACATGGCCGCCAGCGGCATATCAGTTGAAGCCGCTCGGGCGAAGCCGATCACTCCCGCTGCCGATGCCGTCATTAACGCACCATCGAGTTGGAAGCCGGGGCGAAAACGTTTCAGGAAGAGATAAATCGCGATCACCATCAGCGTCGCATCGACTGCTGACGGCAAGCGTGCAGCCCAGTCACTCACGCCGAAGACACTGTAAGCGAACATCGCCTGCCAGTAGTAGAGAGGAGGTTTCTCGAGCCAAGGCTTGCCTCCTAGCGTAGGAGTAATCCAGTCGTGACGAGCCATCATTTCGCGGGCGACTTGCGCATATCGAGGCTCGTCCGCGCCGATCAAGCCAAAGTACGCGAGCCCGAAGAAAAACAGGAATCCGGAGAACCCGGCAAGCAAGAGCCAATCAGTGGAGCCACGGGAGAGCTTCAATAGGGATATTTCCTCAGAGAACTATTGTACGGAGGGATTGGTCCGAAGTTGAGCCGTGATCCGCGCCACCGCAGCTGACAAGGGGCCGTCGAGCGAGCATCCGCTCGCGCATGCATGGCCGCCGCCGCCGAACTGCTCGGCCACTGCCGCCACGTCCAGTTGTCCTTTGCTGCGCAGGCTTACGCGGAATCGGCCGTCGGAAAGCTCGCGGAAAAATGCGGCCACTTCAACATCCTGGATGGACAGCGCGTAGTTCACGAGTCCTTCGCAATCTTCCTCCTTGGCCGCGAGACGCTCCATCTGTTCGCTGGTGACCCAGATCCATGCCAGCGGCCCTTCGCGGTGCAGGTTCGAAAGCGCGGCGCCGAGCAGGCGCATCTTGGCGGTGGAATGCCCGAAATATACATTGCGAGCGCAATGCGCTGGATCGGCCCCGGCCAGTACCAGTTCACGCGCCAAAGCGAACGTATGCTCGTTGGTGCCTTCGAACATAAACGAACCAGTATCGGTGAGGACGGCGGTGTACAGGCAAGTCGCGACGTCAGCGGAAATCTTCACGCCAGCTTCCCGTGCCAGGCGGTAGACCATTTCCGCGGTTGCCACTGCCTTCGGATCGATCCAATTCACATTGGCAAACGGCCGGCCGCTCACGTGATGATCAATGCTGATCAGAAAACGGTTTTCCAATCCCTCCAGCCGGGTACGTTGAATGCTGTCACATTCGAGAATGATAGCGGCTTCATAGTTGCCATTCACGCGCTCGGCGCGCACAACTGTGTCGGCGAAAGGCAAGGGCTGATAGATGCGAGGAACCCCATCGTGCAAAACCACGTCGACTTGTTTACCCATGGAGCGCAGGATCTGGCTGCAGGCGAGCGCGGACCCGACCGCGTCCCCGTCAGGGCGCGCGTGCGAGGTCAGCAGGAAGCGGTTGCGCCGCTCAATGTGGTCGAGAACCTCTTTCAACATATCTACCTGCGCTCCTCAGCCTGGCTATCCACTCCGTTTCTTGTTACGTTTCAAGAGCTCATCGATTCTCGCGGCGTATGTCTGCGAGCGGTCCAGTTGAAAATACAACTCCGGGGGACGGCGTAACTGTAAGCGTTCAGCCAATTCACGACGGATGAAACCGACAGCGGCGGTCAGCCCTTCCAACGTGCGTTCGGCTTCTTCGTCATCGCCCTGGACGACCACAAAAATCCGCGCCGCGCGCGAATCGCCTCCCAGCATCACGCTGCTCACGTTCACCAAGCCGATGCGAGGGTCGCCGAGCTCGCCCTCCACGATGGTCTCAATCTCTTCCCGCAGAGCCTCTCCCAGTCTTTCCCGATGATATTTGGCTCCACGCTTTTCCACAGGCTTTACCTCAGAGTAAAACGAATGAGGATATCAGAAAATCGGCTTCGCCGCGTCACTATTGGCAGGCTTTCGAGGTACTTTCGTTTCACGCTAAAAGTGCCGTGAATGGAATGGATTACCGCTGTCATGCTCTACTACTACAAAGTGTCATCCCGAGCGACGCGAGGGATCTCGGTGTTTGCGTGCCATGCTCTTTGCGTCGGGGTGACAGTGTGATTAGTTGTCTGGTGGATACTGTCTAAGTCGCGCTATATCTGAAGTCGGTCTAGAGGTACTCCAGAAAAGAATCTGCGATATCGGCTCCGCCGTTGTTGGCGATGCGGGTGGCTTGCCGTTCCACATTCTTCATGAGACCGTCGAGATAGTCACGCGAGTCCGAAATGCTCACCACGCCGACGGTCGCACGGTTCCACAATCCGCTCGCATCCAGTTCCGCCACCGCAACATTGAAGTGGGCGCGCAGCCGGTCTTTCAGGCTGCGCACAACCTGGCGTTTGTCTTTGAGAGACTGCGCCGCTTCAATACTCAGTTCGAGGGTTAGAAAGGCAATCATCGGACGGCGTCGTAGGCCTGTGGTCGTTGGGTCGTTGGCAAGAACGAGATGACCAATGACCAACGACTGTCTTTACACCATGGCTTCCGCCGCAACCTTCTCGGTGGCGAAGGCTTCAATCACATCGCCGACTTTGATGTCTCCGTAATTGGCTATGGAGATTCCGCATTCCATACCGTTGGTAACCTGGCTGGCATCGTCTTTGAAGCGGCGAAGCGATCCGACTTTGCCCTTGAAGACGACGATGTTGTCGCGCAGCAGGCGCACTTCGGAATCGCGCTTGATCAGACCATCGATCACCGTGCAGCCAGCAACAGTGCCGACCTTGGGAATGCGGAAGGTCTCGCGCACTTCCGCCCGGCCTTGATAGGTTTCCTTAATCGTCGGCTCAAGCAGCCCCGTCATGGCGCGCTTGATCTCATCCTGCAGTTCGTAAATGATCGAGTGCAGCCGGATGTCGACTTTCTCCTGATCAGCCAGTTCCTGGGCCTTTCGTTCCGGACGCACGCTGAATCCGATGATGATGGCGTTCGAAGCCGAAGCGAGCAATACATCGCTCTCGGTGATGGCGCCGACGCCTGAGCGCAAGACTTTGAGCCGCACCTTGTCATTCGAAAGCTTAGAAAGTAAATCGGTGAGCACTTCGACAGATCCGCCCACGTCGCCCTTCAAAATGATGTTCAGTTCCTTGGTGCCGGCGGTCTTGATCTGTTCGGCCAAACCTTCGAGAGAAACGCGTGAACTCTTGGCCAAGGTAGCCTCACGGGTCTTCTGCTCACGATACTCCGAGACGCCGCGGGCTTTTTCACGGTCGGCGACCACCACAAACTGATCGCCCGCCTGTGGCAGGCCTTCCATGCCCAGGATTTCGACTGGGGTCGATGGCGGCGCTTCTTCCAAAGAATTGCCGCGATCGTCAAACATGGCGCGCACCTTGCCATAAACATTCCCCACAACGAAGTTATCACCGGAGCGCAAAGTCCCGTTCTGTACCAGAACCGTCGCCACTGGTCCGCGGCCGCGATCCAGTTTGGCTTCGAGCACAACGCCTTGTGCCGGGCGATCAGGAGTAGCCTTCAGCTCTTGCAGATCAGCCACCAGTACGATCATTTCCATCAGCAGATTCAAATTCGTTTTCTGCTTTGCCGAGACGTCGACGAACACCGTCGTGCCGCCCCATTCTTCGGGCATCAGGCCGCGATCGCCGAGTTGCTTCTTAACTCGATCAGGCAGAGCGCCCGGTTTGTCAATCTTGTTCACCGCGACAATGATCGGTACTTCCGCGGCGTGGGCGTGATCGATCGCTTCCAGGGTTTGGGGCATGACGCCGTCATCGGCGGCTACGACCAACACAACGATATCGGTGGCTTTCGCTCCGCGTGAACGCATGCGGGTAAACGCTTCGTGACCAGGAGTGTCGAGAAACACGATTTGGCGGCCATATGCCGGTGATTGCGTGTCTTGAACCGTAACTTTATACGCGCCGATGTGCTGGGTGATGCCTCCGGCTTCGCCTCCGGCAACATCGGTGGAGCGAATCGAATCGAGTAGCGTCGTCTTGCCATGATCCACGTGGCCCATAATTGTGACCACTGGTGGACGCGGTACACCTTCGGTGGCTGCGCCTTCCTCGCCGGCCGCGGCATCGGAAACTTCCTTGGCGGCTTGCTCTTCGAACGTGATCACGTTCGTATCCGCGCCGAAGAAGCGTGCCATCTCACTGGCCAGTTCGGCGTCCAGCGTCTGGTTGATGGTGGCAAATACGCCGCGAGCCAGTAAACGCGCGATTAAATCCTTGGCGCGAATCCCCAGCTTCTCGGCCAAATCCTTAACGCTGATTCCTTCCGTGATGGTAATGCTCCGTGTGATTGGCTGCGGCTCGTTCGAGAGCGATAGCCGCGGCGGGGGAACGAAGCCCTTCATTGGGCCTTCTTTGATACCTCGCGGAACATAACGCTGACCGGGCCGGCGCGCGGGCGCACCCGGACGGCTGCCTGGGCGAGTCGATCCTGGAGGCGGTAGTCCCGGTCCAACGCCAAGGGGACGCGTACCCGTGGGCGACTGGCGAGTTGGATGCATCGGCCGACGCTCTCCTGGACGCAATACAGGACGGGCACCCGGAGCCGCAGTACTGCCTGGGCGGGGTCGCTGGAAAATTGGTTGGCCGGGTACCGGACGTCCCGGCACGGGACGCGCGGGGGCACCTGCCTGAGCAGTTGGCGAAGGCGGACCCGGCGGCGCTTTGTATACTGGACGCGGTCCCGTGTGCGGAACGATCATTCGCGGCGACGGCGCTTGCGGACGCGCTGGTGCAACTGGCGCGATTGGTTTTGCGGCGACCGGAGCCGCTGCCTGCGGCGGCGCAGCCGACGGAGGCGGTGCGGCAACCGGAGCCGCTGCTTGTGTGACGGGAGGCGGCGCAACTGCCGGATGAGCAGCCTGCGAAGGGGCCTGCGTCGCTGCAGGTGCGGCGGGTGGCTGCGCAACGGGCGGCTGCGGAACCGTAAAGGTGGGTCGCACGGTTGGCTGGGGAACCACAATTCTGGGTGCTGGGGGCGCCGGGGGCGCTGGCGGTGTTGCTTTCACGGTCGGGACAGGCGGTGCCACCGGTGAAGCGCTCACGGGCGGACGGACCGAAGGAGAGGCGGCAGTCGCAGCGGGAGCCTGTTGCTTACGGATGGCATTTAGAACGTCGCCCGGCCGGGAAATATTCGAGAGATCGATCTTGGTTTTGATCTCATCGCTTTCAACTCGGCTAGCACGCGACTGCCTCGGCGAAGTCTGGGCTTCGCTGGAGGCGCGCAAGTAAGCGCGCACCTTTTCCGCTTCATGCTCTTCCACGGAACTGGAATGCGTCTTCTTCTCAGTAACGCCTACTTCCGGAAGTGCGTCGAGAATCGCTTTACTTTTGACTTCCAGCTCCCTGGCCAGATCGTTAATTCGAATCTTACTCATCCGCCTTTTCTTTCCTCCGGACTGTCCGCTAAGTCTTCATATCAACCTCACGGTGTCGGTTTTGGTTTTGCACGCTTCCACGCTAACGGGAGCGCATAACGTTTTCATTACTCTTTACCTTTAGATGAGGCTGGCTCTTCCGCCGTCTCTTGCCCTTGTTCTGCTTCTTCCGGCGCTGTTTCTGCCGAGTCGACCACGGCGGGAATTTCCGCCGTCTCGTCGCTAGCGAGGTCTTCTGTCCCAGCGGCCGCTTCCTCTGGCGGAGCTTCCTGCCCCTCAGCAGCCTCCCCAGCAATCTCTCCCTCAGGCGCTGCCACCTCGCCGCCTTCAAGGCTGGAGAAATAATTATTGACCGCCAAGCTGATTTTCTCCACCGTTTTCGGACCAATGCCCTCGATCGCTTCGAGCTGCTCTGGCGTCATATCGGCAAGTGCTTCCACTGTGGTCACGCCAGCGGCGCTCAACTTCTCGACCAAGCCCTCGCCCAGGCCGGGCACATTTTCCAGTGGAGTCGAAACTGGGGCGACCAGTTGCGACATCTGCTGCTCCACTTCCTGGCGCTTCTCTTCCTCGCTCTTGATGTCGATCTTCCAACCCAGCAACTTCGCCGCCAGACGAACATTCTGTCCCTTCTTGCCAATGGCAAGCGAAAGCTGGCTGTCGTCCACTACGACTTCGAGATGCTTCTCGGTTCCCTCAAGTACACTAACGCGGCTCACTTTCGCGGGCTGCAAAGCTTTCTCAGCGAAAGTCACTGCGTCTTCGTGATACTCGATAATGTCGATCTTCTCGCCCCGCAGTTCGCGAATGATCGATTGTACCCGCATGCCCTTCATGCCCACGCAGGCGCCCACCGCGTCCACATCTTTGTCTTTGGACATGACCGCAATTTTGGTGCGTTCGCCTGCTTCGCGCGCAATCGCCCGGATCACTACCGTGCCGTCGTAGATTTCCGGCACTTCCGTCTGGAACAGATGCTGCACCAACTCCGGTGCGGCACGTGAAACCACGACGGCTGGGCCTTTCGAAGCCCGTTCGACCCGCGCAATAACCACCCGCACGCGCTCGCCAATGGCGAATGATTCAAGGCGCGACTGTTCTTTGCGCGGCATGCGCGATTCCGCTTTGCCCAGGTCGAAGATCACATCAGGCCCTTCGATGCGTTTTACCGTCGCATTGACGATCTCACCCACACGCCCGATGTACTCGTTATAAACAGTATCGCGCTCGGCTTCGCGCACCTTCTGGAAAATCACTTGCTTTGCCAGTTGCGCCGCGATCCGTCCGAGAATGCCTTCCGTTACTTTTGGAATCTGGAGTTCGCCACCGATTTCGATACTGGGATTAACTTTCCGCGCATCGTCGAGCGTAACCTGCAAAAGCGGATCTTCCACCTGCTCGGGAGCTTCGACCACCGTCTTGATTGCGAATGCGCGGATCTTACCCGTGTCCTTGTCGAGTTCCGCGCGGAGATTTTCCTGCGTCTTGTAGTATTTGCGCGTGGCCACGACAATGGCATCTTCCACCGCGCTGACTACAATCTGCGGGTCAATACCCTTTTCCCTACTAAGGGCGTCAATCGTGTTGTAAAGCTCACTCGCCATAAATCAAACCTTTGGTAGCAGCCGCAAGCCGCCGGGGCGGCGGCGCTACACTTAAATCTCTGGTACAAGGTTCGCCTTCTCAACATTGGCGAACTCGATCTCCAACGTCTGCGGTGCAGCGTCTCCCGGCCGCGCCTTCTTCCGCGACGTGCTTACTTCCAGGGTCAGTCGCCCTTCATGAAAACTTTGCAGCCGTCCTTCGAAATGCTGGTTTCCATTCACTGGATTCCGCGTCTTCAGTTTCACCTTGCTGCCCGTGAAGCGCTCGTAGTCAGCGGGACGCAACAGTTTGCGATCCAACCCCGGAGAGGAAACCTCCAGCAAATACGAGTTGCCGGGAATCGCGTCCTCCACGTCGAGGATGGTGCCGACTTCCCGGCTCAAATTCGCGCAATCTTCATGAGTGACCCCGGCAAGCTTATCGCCACCCCTGGCGGCAGGCTTGTCAATCACGATGCGGAGCATGCGCGCCTTACCCGATCCGCGCAATTCCACTTCAACCACCTCCAACCCTCTGGTAGTGGCCACCCGCTCTACAATCTCGCGCACCTGATCGAGCTCAAATCCCATGGAACCAATAATTTACCGGCCTCTCAGGCAGCGGCGAAAACACCCCAAACTAAAAAGTGGGCTTGCGCCCACTGGTGTGCTCCGCCAAGATCTGGTACTACACAACAGTTTCCAACAACAAATATACGCCGCTCCGAAGCAAAAGACAAACGTGGAACCCATGGTGGTGTCTCAATTTGCCGGATGGTTCTAATCACGCTCTGCGGCCTCTGCCCGCACGGCCTCCGCAATTTAAGATTCGTGTTTTCCCAAAACTCTCCAACTTGCCACCGCGTTGTCGTGACGTTATTCTTCTTCATTACTTTCTTGATTACTTTCTTGCTCCAGATTGCGGAACTACCTTCACGACTCCACACTTATATCCCATGCCTCAGCCGACGCCGCGCAAGTTCGATCGTGACGCCAGACGAAAACACACCGGCCCCGTGCATCTCGTTATTGGCCGCTCCAAGATTGATTCCGAAGGTTGTCACACAACGGCTCCCATCAAAAAAGGCACTTTCGTCGTGGAATATACCGGGCCGCGGATCACGATCAAGCAAGCGGACAAACTTTATGACGACCATCCCCGGACGTATTTGTTCGGACTCATGGATGGCAAGCACGTGATTGATGGTGAGGGCGTGGCGGCCTTCATCAATCACTCCTGCGATCCCAATTGTGAGGCAGATGAAATCAAAGGCCGGGTGTGGATTATTGCAGCTCGCGACATTGCCGCCGGCGAAGAGCTGACCTACGATTACAATTTGTACGACGGCGATCTGGATGACCCGTCGCCTTGTTTCTGTGGTGCGCGCAGTTGCCGGGGAAGTATGTATTCAGAAGAGGAAATCGCAAAGCGCGCCACGGCACTTCGTCGCCGCAGCATGAGGAAGAAAAAAGGTCAGCTGAAGAAATCCAAAGCGTGACGAGTTATTGCCCCGACGGAACTGGAGCGCGCGACTCCGTCTTGACAGTGGACAAACTGGCCGCATCCCAGCCTCCGCCTAAAGCCTTGATCAGCAAAACGCTGTCCACCATGCGGCGTCCTGAAATCTGAACTGCGGTGCGCTCGTCCGCCAGGGCCGTCGCCTGCGCAGTGATCACTTCCAAGTAAGTAGTCACGCCCCCTTTGTAGCGATTGTTCGAAAGTGCAAGCGAATGTTCCGCCGCCGCTACCGCTCGAGTCTCAGTGTTGGACTCATCTTCCAGCAGGCGCAAAGCCGCTAGATTGTCTTCCACCTCTTCATAGGCGGTGAGCACGTTCTGGCGATAGTTGGCTACGGCTTGATCGTAGAAGGCGCGAGCCTGATCGTTGGCGGCCCGCCGCCGTCCCACATCAAACGCGGTCACCACCGCCGATGCTCCGACGACGGCGAATGTGCTAGGGTTGGAGAGCCAATTCGTGATTGTCGTGCTTTCGAATCCGGCGCTGGGCAACAGATTGAACAAAGGAAAGTACGCGGCCTTTGCCACGCCGATCCTGGCATTTGCCGAGGCCATCGCCCGTTCATTTGCTGCGATGTCGGGTCGGCGCTCCAGTAACTCCGAGGGCAATCCTGGAGGAATTACCGGTGGAGTTGCGTTCAGCGCCGCCGCCGGCAGACTGAAAGTCGAAGCTGGCTCTCCGATCAGAACTGCGATCGCATGTTCAAATTGCGTTCGCTGCTCTCGCACGTCAATCGCTTGCGCGCGTGCGGTCTCGAGCTGGGTTTGAGCTTGCGCGACATCTACTTGCGATGCCACTCCGCCCCGGTAGCGATTCTCCGTCAGTTCCAACTGCTTTACATAGCTCGCGACAGTGGAATCCAGCAACTGGGCTTCCGCGTCCAACTCCCGCGATTGGAAGTAGTCAACCGCCAATTCAGCATGGACGCTCAGCCTTACCGACTCGAGATCAGCCAAGGTGGCTTGCGCATCCGCGCGCGCAGCTTCCACCGTGCGTCGCACTCGTCCCCACACGTCCGGTTCGTAAGACATGTCTACAGGAATGACGAGGTCGTTTGTAGTAATCGCGCCTTTTGTAATGCCCGTCACACCGCTAGCCTGGGCTAAGGGACGATTCGCAGAAAAACGTTCCCGCGTAGCTGTAACTCCAGCCGTGATGGTTGGATAGTAATCCGCACGGTTGTAACGCACCGTGGCGCGCGCCTGCTCAAACTGCGCCTGCGAGGCCTTCAGGCTTTGGTTCGAGATATTGATTTTATCCTCGAGCGCATTGAGCTGAGGATCCTGATAGACTTCCCACCATTTTCCCCGCAGCGTCTGATCAGCGGGCTGCGCTGGTTTCCAGTTCTGCGGCGTTTCCTTGTAATCCGTCGGGGCGGGCGCGGAAGGCCGTGAATAGCGGGGTCCGACAGCGCAGCCAGAGAGAAGCAAGAGAGCGGCAAAGAGTGCCCCACCCAATACTGGCTGCGACATTATAAAAGCCGAGCGCGTGCGCAGCAAACTGATCACCGCTGAGATTCTCCCGAGCCCGCCGCCGGCTGTGCGATGCGTACTTCTTCTCCCGCTACGATCGAATCTGGCGGATTCACAATGATGGACTCATCACCGGTAACCCCGGCAATAACTTCGACCTCGGAGCCGAAGTCATGGCCAAGCGTAATCGGCCTAAGGTCAGCATGCTGCCCGTCGGTTATCGCAGCCACGCGAAGTCCTTCCGCTCGAAATAGCAGCGCGTTGACGGGGAGAATGAACGCCGAGGTCGGACTGGGCAATTTGAGATGGACTTCGGCATAAGCCCCGCTGAGCAGCGTGCCAGTGGGATTATTCACGCGAATCTCCACCAGCAAAGTACGCGTGGACTGATCGATTGCCTGGGCGGTTCGGACCAGCGTTCCTGGGAAGAGCCGCCCCGGAAATTCCGATAACGCCAGATCGGCAGTGAGTCCGGGTCTGGCCGCTTGCGAATAAACTTCAGGCACGTTGACGTAGACCCGTAACTTGTCCGGCTGCGCAATATGAAAAAGCTCGGTCCGCGATCCGCCACTGCTCCCCGAATCAATCAACGCCCCAATATCCGTGTTGCGCGCCGTAATCACGCCGTCGAAGGGAGCGTAGATCTTCTCGAAGGCCTGCAGTTCTTCCAACCGCTTAACGTTCGCTTGCGCGGACTGGACCGTAGCCTGCTTCGCCTCATAGTCTCCGGCGGCGTTGTCAGCGTCTTGCTTGGAAACCGAATCGGTCTTCAACAGATCCGCATAACGGGTGGCGGTAATCTTCGAGAGATTCAGGTTGGCTTCGGAGGTGGCCAAATCTGCGCGGGATTGCCGCAGTTGCTGGTCAACCTCAGGAGTCTCGATGTCCGCTAACAATTGCCCAGCCCTCACATGCGCCCCGATGTCCGCATACCAATGCTTCAGGTATCCATTGGTGCGTGCATAAATCGGAGCGTCAATATAGGCTTGGACGTTCGCCGGCAAAACTACCTCCTGCGTCGGCGCACCACGCTTCGGGTGGACCACGGAGACAGTGGGAATCGCCATCTCGGCCGTCTCTTTGTCCAGATTTGCTCGGGCGTTGATTCGAGGCAAAATCCCAGAGACCACGACTGCCGCCACAATCGCCAGAGCCAGAACGACAATCCACCAGCGGCGCGCGGGATTGCCGGAAGCATGGTTTGCTGGCTTTCGCTCCTCCACGACTACCGGCTTCTCAACTTCGTTTTGCGGTTCAACCTTCATTCATGCACTCCGTGAACTCTATGAATACAACCGATATGAAAAGATCAATGCTTTGCTTCACTCCGGGCCAGCCGTTCCCGGCGCCCGTGCAGCATGCTAAAGAAAACCGGCACGAAAAACAGCGTTGCCACTGTCGCGAATAATAGACCCCCGATGACCGCCCGGCCAAGTGGAGCATTCTGCTCACCACCTTCGCCTAATCCAATCGCCATCGGCACCATTCCGATGATCATGGCCAGGGCCGTCATGAGCACTGGGCGAAAACGCGTGAACCCGGAATTGAGGGCGGCTGCAATCGCGTCTTTGCCTTCGGTCAATTGCTCCTTGGCGAAGCTCACGACCAGGATGCTATTGGCGGTAGCAACCCCGACGCACATGATCGAGCCGGTAAGAGCCGGGACGCTGAGGGTGGTGCGAGTGATGAACAGAAACCATACGATACCGGCCAACGCCGCAGGCAAGGCCGAAATAATAATGAAAGGATCAAGCCAGGACTGGAAGTTCACCACGATCAAGAGGTAAACCAGGACAATGGAGAACAAGAGTCCGCTTAGAAGTCCGGTATATGAAGACCGCATGGTTTGAATCTGTCCGCGAACGATCAACTGCGAACCGCGCGGCAGCTCTTGTTTGCTGCTCTCTATGATTTTATTGAGATCGCGCGCCACACCGCCCAGATCCCGTCCCTGCACCGAACCATAAATATCAATGAGCGGTTGGATGTCATAGTGGGATACGACTGCCAGTCCGGCGCCGCGGCGGATGGAGGCAACGCTGGCAAGAATCTCGGATCGGGCTCCGCTCGGGCCGGTCACAGGAATGTTCTCCAGGTCCTGCAAGGAATTGACGCGGTACTGCGGGGTCTGCGTCGCAATTGAGTAGCTGACGCCGGTTTTTGGATCAAGCCAGAATTCCGGGGTCGTCTGAAAACTTCCGCTTAGCGACACGAGCAGGTTTGTGGCGACGTCGCGCTGGGTAAAGCCGACCTGTTGCGCCTTGGTACGATCGACATCAACATGGAGATAGGGCTGATCGAAAGGTTGCTGGATGTGCAGATCGACAGTCCCGCGAACCTGCTTGACACGCTCCAGCAATTTGTCGGCAAACGCCCGGTTTGCGGCCACGTTGTAGCCCACAACCTGGACGTCAATGGGCGCGGGAAGACCGAAGTTCAAGATCTGGCTGACAATGTCGGCCGGCAGGAACGAGAAGGTTACTCCGGGAAATTCCTCAGGCAGCCTCAAACGGAGATCGTGGATATATTGTTCCGTAGGCCGGTGCGCCTTCGACAGGCTAACCAGAATGTCCGCATCGGATGGCCCAATCGGAGCCGAGTTGCTGTACGAAAGATTGATGCCGCTGTAGGGCAGTCCGAGGTTGTCGATAATGCTGTCGATTTCGTGGGGCGGAATCTGTCTGCGGATCGACTGCTCCACCAGATCCGAAAGCCGGGCCGTCTCTTCAATACGCGTCCCCGTACGTGCACGCAGGTGCAGTTTGAACTGGCCTGCGTCCACCGACGGAAAGAAATCCTGGCCCAGCCATGGAATCAGAAACACTACCGAAGCCAAACACACACCGAGAAAGATCAGCAGGAATGCGCGTTGGTGATGCAGGCAGCGTTCCAGCCAACCGTGATAACCCTCGCGGAACCGCTCAAAAGCTGCTTCAAACTTGATCTGCATGGCAACCAGCGGATTTCGGCTTTGACTTGCCGCGAGATTCTCGGCTTCATGACCACGCAACAAATACTTGGCCATGGTGGGTACCAGCGTCCGAGACAACAGGTAGGAAGCCAACATGGCAAATACCACCGCTTCCGCGAGTGGCACAAACAGATACCGCGCTACCCCAGTGAGGAAAAACATGGGCACGAACACGATGCAGATAGCCAGCGTCGAAACGAACGCCGGAACTGCAATCTGCTGAGCGCCGTCTAGAATTGCGTGCTCGACCTCTTTGCCTTGCGCCAGGTTTCGATTGATGTTTTCGATCTCAACCGTGGCATCGTCCACCAGGATGCCGACCGCAAGCGCGAGTCCACCCAGCGTCATAATGTTGATGGTCTCACCCAGCGCGCTCATAACGATAATCGAGGTCAGAATCGAAAGCGGGATAGAAACCGCAATAATGACCGTACTGCGCCAGTTGCCCAGAAAGATCAGAATCATCAGGCCGGTGAGGCAGGCGGCGATGGTGGCTTCCTTCAACACACCGTCGATCGATGCGCGAACGAAAATCGACTGGTCCGCCAGCGGATGGATGTGTAATTCCGGCGGCAGGCCGGCTTGGATTTGCGGTAGAAGAGATTTGATGCCGGCAATGATGTCGAGAGTTGAAGCTTGGCCGGACTTCAGCACGGTAATCAGAACGGAGCGCTGCCCATTGACCCGCACGATGTTGGTCTGCGGAGGAAAGCCGTCCCTCACAAACGCCACATCGCGGATGTAGATGGTCGTGCTACCCACCGTCTTGACCGGCAATTGATTCAGTTCGGCAACCGTGGTGGGGCTGCTGTTGGTGTCGACAGCATATTCGAGCGCGCCAATCTTGGACGTGCCGGATGGCAGAACTATGTTCTGGGCGCTGATTGCATTGACTACGTCTACAGGAGACAGACCCTTCGATTGCAAAGCATTGGTGTCTAGATCAACCTGCACTTGCCGCTGTTTCCCACCGTAGGGATACGGAATCGCACACCCAGGGATGGTGATCAAACGGGTGCGAATGAAATTCACTCCGTAGTCAAACAGTTGCTGTTCGGAAAGTTTTTGCCCCGAAAGCGCAAGCTGGATGATAGGCACGCTGGACGCGCTATAAGTGATCACCAGAGGTGGCGTTGTCCCTGGAGGCAACTGCCTGAGTTGGGTCTGCGAGATCGCCGTGACCTGCGCGATCGCTTTCGTAATGTCAGCATGCGGCTGGAAAAACACCTTCACTACGGCAATACCATTCAGTGACTGCGACTCGATATGCCCGATATCGTCTACCAGCGTCGTAAGCGCCCGTTCCGTCTGGAAGACGATGCGGTTCGACATGTCGTCGGGATTGAGGCCGGTGTAATTCCAGACAATACTGACAACCGGAATATTGATATTTGGAAAGATATCCGTAGGAGTTCGAAGAATAACGATGGGACCCAGAATCAGAAGCAACAGTGCGAGGACCACAAAGGTGTACGGCCGTCGCAACGCAAGTCGGACAATCCACATAGTTCCTCAAGCTTTATAACGGTTTCAACTGCGCAAGAAATCTAGCAATCGTTATTAGTCCATGCACTCTGATTCTTGCCTGCAAAATCGAGTCATCGAATCCATGCAGGATAGAAACAGTGAGAAGGGTGCGAAGAGCTTTTACTCGCGCGCACCGGCCGACACTGTGTCCGGCGCCCCTCGCACCGGATCATTAATATTCTATTGGATTTGCCTGTCGCAGCTCGAGATGCAGAGTTTCATCGTAAAGATTTGTATCGTCAGGAGTATATCGAAGAAAAATGAAAAGCAGGAAAATGCAGGGCTGTGACGGCCCTGTTTCGCAGGGCCTTGGAATATTGGCGACGGAACTCAGCTTAGTTGGGTTTGCGAACCTTGCCGTCAGAGAGGTACTGCAGCAAGGCGGTGTCGGCGGCCCGCTTGAATTTTTCCGCGGCCGCCACTCTGGGACTGACCATGCCGTCGCTGGATGGCTTGTGGGCGAGGCTTTGCCGCAGCCGGTCGCCGTCCTCCGACTCATTGGTCATCACCTGCATGTAAAACCAGAGAAAGTGGCGCATCTGGTCGAGCGCTGATCGCAATACCTGGAGGGACTCGATCTCCGGCAACTGGCAGAGAGCTTCCATCAGCTCCGGGTCTCCTGGCGCTTGCATGGCTGCACAATTCAGGGTCTGCTGAATGGCCCGCAGATCTTCGGTCACCCGCAGGATTCGAACATGAACCTCGTCCAGAAAATCACTTTTTCCCATGGTTCGCCGGCTTTCTTGATGGAGAAAATGCAACCTCAACATCTCACCCGCGACCACGGACTAACAGATGTCCCATGTGCATGCGCTTTCGTAATTCGCGCCGTTACTTTGGTATGAAGAGTAAGTTTATGGAGCGGCAACACGGCGTAAAACGCCCGAAAACCAGCTAGGGGCGGCCTTTTCCGCACTGCGGGCAGCTCTGCTGGCGACCAGCCTTAGCGCACGAAAGTGCCGACGAAAGCGCTGCGCCTGCCATGCGCTTCCCAATCGACGTCAAGCCCCGGCCCACGATAGGAATCGGTGAGTGCCACCGCCGGCATGGAGTGGGTCAGTTGGACTAACGGCGGATAGAAGGTTACTTCGTTACCACAGAGGTGATCCCTGTCATTGATAGGGCGAGTCTGCACGGTTGCGAATTGCCCGGCCCGCAGGAGTGCTACTCCGTGGTGCTCTGAATTGACCACGAGTTCCATGGGCGCAGGAATTACTCGCTGGGCGTGACGCAGAAGTTCACCTCCCATTTGGTGCGCGAATGCAACCAGCGCGAGACTCTGTTGCGGCGTGGCCTGCTCATCCACGATGAGAACGGCGCGCGCAGGATATGGATTGGCGTAGGGATCACCCAGGGTAGCGTTGGCATGCACCGCGGCCGCGACGGTCAGTCCACTCAACGGAACGCCATCCCAGCTTCCACTCCGAATATGCCATGCCAGAATAGCCTCGTCCCCCACCAGATTCACTTCGCCATTGGCGAAACATTGTCCGGTATAGACGTCGGCGCTACGTGTCTCGATGTAATCGCCACGAATCTGCTGGCCGAGGACTGAGGTAGAAAGAGCCAAAAGCACCACGCAAAGAAGTCCATAAGAGCTACGCATAGGTCACCTCACCGGGGTGCATCTATTGTGCTCCATCGAGGCCGATCACGGAAAGTGTTCCAAGTTATTTGCGCCCGCACGGGCGAGGATGCGCGCGCGCCCACACTTGCTCGTTCCTGAATTGGAACTTTGGTCACCTTATCTTTTCGGAGCCCGCCCTCTGGCTGCGATGCTCCAGCGGTCAGTGTCCGATGTAACCACCAGCGGGAGGTACCAGGGAATGAGAAAAACAGAAGCCCTCAAGATCAATTATGTGGCTGAGAAGCAGCCGCAACTGTGCCGGTCTTTTATCACTGCCAGCGCGCTTGACGTGAATTCTGCGGAATACCAGCAGCAGCGGTCCGAAGAGACTCTGCGCAAGCTCTGGAGGTCGGTCGAGCAATCGGCGGACACAGTCGTCATTATGGATCGATCCGGTGTTATGGAGTACGTGAATCCAGCCTTCGAAGCTCTCACCGGATACTCGCGGCAAGAGGTGATCGGCCAAACTCTGGCAATCCTTAAGTCTGAGCACGAGACCGGCGAACTCTACTCAGAGATGTGGAAGACGGTTCTCTCCGGCAATGTGTTTCGGGGAGTTGTCATGGACCGCAAGAAGAATGGAGACACCTTAGTCATTGAAAAGGTCCTGACTCCCCTGCGCGACGGAAGTGGACAGATCATGCATTTCATCTGCACCGGCGACGATATCACCGAGCAACGAAAGCTGGAATCCGATCTGCGACAGGCGCAAAAAATGGATGCCATCGGCAGGCTGGCCGGCGGAGTAGCTCACGACTTCAACAATTTGCTTTTGGTGATCAGCGCCTACGCCGAACTCATGCTCGACTCGCTGGCTGAGGCGGATCCGTTGCGACAAAACGTGGGTGAGATCATGAGCGCGTCCCGCCGGGCCGCCGATCTGACCCGGCAGTTGCTGGCGTTTGGCCGCAAGCAGGTGCAATCGCTGCAAGTCCTCGACCTGAACACTGTCATTGCAGAGATCGGCGGCATGCTCCCTCGCCTGATTGGGGAAGATATTGAGTTGGCGTTCGTGACTGGACCAGAGTTGGGCAAGGTCAAAGCGGACCCGGTCCAGATCGAGCAGGTGCTCATGAACCTCGCAGCCAATGCGCGGGATGCTATGCCGTGTGGCGGCACGCTTACCATTGAAACCGCGACCGTGCGCGTCGACGAATCCTGCGCGCAGCAACATTCGATCGTGCCTCCGGGCGATTACGTATTGCTCACCGTCGCCGACTCCGGCGAGGGCATCGCGGCGGAACATCTTCCCCACATCTTCGAGCCTTTTTACACTACGAAACAGGAGGGTAAAGGCACGGGTCTGGGGTTGGCGACCGTGTATGGAATTGTGAAGCAGAACGGCGGATTTATCTGGGTCTCCAGCGGGCCCGGACTCGGCACCACGTTCAAAGTTTACTTGCCCCAAGTGCAGTCATCGCGGAGTGAGATTCGAATCACCAAGCCAGCCAAACAGTCTCCACGTGGGTGCGAGACTCTGCTGCTGGTGGAGGATGAAGCGTCCGTGCGCCAAGCTTCGCGGCATTTTCTCATGCAAAGCGGTTACCACGTGCTGGAGGCGAAAGATGGAGAAGACGCATTACGTGTCTCGCAGGATCACACTGGGCCGATCCACTTGATGGTCGCAGATGTGGTGATGCCAAGAATGGGTGGACCGCAACTGGCGGACCGCCTGGCAGATGAACGGCCAGATATGAAAGTGTTGTTTGTCTCCGGCTATGCCGAAAAGATGGTTCTGCAGAGCGGAAAGATTGACCTCAATTCGCGGTTTCTGCGGAAGCCATTTTCCCTCTCGATGCTGGCGGGAAAAGTGCGTGAAGTTTTGCAGGCAAGTGAGGCCCGAGCCTTGGCGGCAACTTCCCACGGGTAGAAATTCATCAGCGACCCAATTAGCGCCACACGGGCGTGAACGCCCGCGCCTACACTGGCTTGGCGGAAATTTTTGCTAGTTTGCCTTTTTGCAATCTGAAACGGTCTCCGCGCCACACTACCTTTTGACCGGCAAAGCTTACTACCCAAACCAGCATCGCGAATACGTCCCGCAGGGGAATCAGGGCAAGAAAGCGCATGACCTGGCGGTCTTCCAGCACAGACTGCCCAACCACGATGGCTACAGTCGCGCGCATCGCGGCAATACATGCCAATAGCGCCCACGCCCAACCCGCGCCCTTCGCACAAATTAATGTCAGCGCCGCCCAAGGCAAACCGAAGGTTAGCCCAAGTCCCACATAGCCCCAGAAGCGGGAATCACGAACCGTCCGCGCCCAGCGCAATTGGTGATCCCAGAAACCGCGCAGCGTGTACCGTGGCAGAGAGGTTTCTACAACCACGTCGGATAACTTTACTTTCAGCCCGAGCGTGGCGATCCGGCTTCCAAGCTGATAATCGTCAGCCAGATAATCTAACAAAGCTTCGAAGCCACCGATTGCCTGTAGATCGCGGCGTCGAAAAGCCAGCGTGGAACCTAATCCAAAGCGAATTCCGTTCTCAAGATTTTGCGCGACCAGTACGCCTGCGGCAAAGTCGGTGCTCACACCGAGTGATTCCAGGCGCGAGCCCAGCGTCGAATTGGCAACCCCGTGGTAGAGGCAAGTGACTAGTCCAATTTCTGGATCGATCAATGGAGCAAGCACCCGGCGCAGGTAATCAGGCTCAACTCGAATGTCGCTGTCGTTCACGATGAGAAATTCATGACGAGCCGCACGCATCATCTGCAAGAGATTGCTGACTTTGGTGTTGGCGCCCAGGTTCTCACGACAGATCATCAACTGGATGGAGCGTTGCGGAAACTCCACCTTCAACTGTTCGACCAGTGGGATTACCGGATCGTTCGCGTCACTTACGCCGAAGATGATTTCGTATTCCGGATAGTCCTGCAGGCAATGGCTGCGAAAGCTTTCGTACATCTCGGGATCGGTGCCCCGAAGTGGCTTCAGAATAGAAACCGCAGTGGCTGGTGTAGGACGAGCATTCTTGTCCCCCTTTCGCGCGCGCAGGAATCGCGCCGCGCTCCAAAGGCAGAGAACGTAATAAACGATGCTTGAGGCTGCGCCAGCCACAGCCAAAACTTCAATGATCTCGGTGGCCTGGTGAACCATGAATGGCTTGAACCGGCTTGCCTCAGCTTAAAGCCCAACGCGGTCGATTTCAGTCTATCAACCGCCTTGCCACCAGCCCAAACTACCGCTGCAAGGAGCCTGATAAAAGGGTGTTCGCATCGCCCTCAATAAAGAGGACCTTCCGTTCGCCATTTACCATCACCAGGGTCAAACCGATCGGCCCTTTGTTGCCGACCTGAATTTCGGCGGCGCCTTGGCAGATATGAAGGATCTTGTAGGCGCCCGAAATTTTCTGCTTCGACGCGATCGAGCCCTTGATGCTCAAAGTCGCGGTTCCGTCCAGGGTTCCATCTCCGCGTAACCTAATCTGCCCAGCGACGGCCAGAGGCCCAACGCCAATTTCGGTTCCCCCGCCCTGCAAGCCGTAAGTGCCCTTGACTCCCGCGAGGGAGCAGGACTTCGAGACTTGTGCCTGGGCGGTTCCGAGGATGGTGGTGCCACTGTCATTTTGGATCATGTCGATTTGAGTACCATCGGAGATCACGGTGATGTCGAAATTTTGTTTCGATCGGCCCTGCGCCTGGATAGTCATCGTGCCAGTGCAATTCGAGTTGACGGAGTAGTTGCCCAACACCTCGAGAAGATTGCCCACCGACCCGTTGTCGCTGATGGTCTCGTTACCAGCAAGGTTTCCGTCATTGGTCGCTATCTGCCCGACAGCGGTGATCGGATTGCCGTTAGCGGTGCCATTGATGACGAACCCGTATTTCCCATGCAGTGTGGTAATCGAGCAAGCAGGAGCCTTCGTGGCCTGTGCCCAGGAAAAGGTGCCAACCAGAACGACGAGCGACAAATTCAAAGCAGCTGAGCGGACTGACTTAAGGATCATATTCTTCTCCGTTTTTCCCCGCCGCTGGACTTGTGTTTGCAATTCTCGTCTGTCCCGAACATTTGTCAAGATGAAAGAGTTTGCGGGATCTTTTGTCGTGCGTCGTTCGTGGTTGGTCCATTGGCCAAGAGCTCGGCGCTCCAAGTTTCGCAAATCTCCTTCATGCTTGCGCTTGGTTCGCAGCAGATCGGCCGCAATGGCCAACGACCAACGACCAACGACGAAAGACCACGACTCTCAGCCTATCGCATATAATGACCTCGTAGGCAGCTGGACCGGACGGTCGCTCCCGTTTCGTCAAGGAACGGGGGAGGAAAGTCCGAACTCCGCAGAGCAGTGTGCCGGATAACGTCCGGGAAGCCGGGTTCAAGCCCGGCTGACGGCTAGTGCCACAGAGAACATACCGCCTCGGCAACGAGGTAAGGGTGAAAAGGTGCGGTAAGAGCGCACCGCCGCCGCAGTAATGCGGCGGGCAGGGCAAACCCCACACGGAGCAAGACCAAATAGGGAGGGAACCGGGCCGGAGTGAAAGCTTCGCCTGAACGTGCCGGCTCGGCGCGTCACAACCTCCGGGTAGGTCGCTTGAGCCTCGCAGTAATGCGCGGCCCAGAGGAATGACCGTCCTGCGGGAGCAATCCCGCAGACAGAATTCGGCTTACAGGTCCGGCTGCCAACAACCTTCCTGCTCACAAATCATTTGTCTTTTCGCCCGCTCAACAAACACAATCAGGACGCGTGAAGTGCCTACAATGTTGCAATTTCTTTCACCTTGACGACAAGCCCTGACCAGATCAAACTCTAGCGAACCGCAGCGGTACGGATTCCCTCCGGGCTTCTGTCGATGGATAGATGTCTGGATTTGAGCCTTGAGCTCAGAACAATCCTGAATCTGAAAATGCGAATTGAGAAGAGGAATTTATGAACACCAGATCCGCAATCGTCGTCGCGGTTATGTTAGTGATCTGCCTCCTGGCGCTCCCAGGTTCTGTCTCTGCGCAGAAGAAACCAGCCCCGAGCCGTCCTGAAGTCACCTATGACAGCTATCATGACACTTCGTTGCCGGTGCGCGATTATTCGATGGCAGCTCCGCAGGGCCCCGTGCCCCGTGAAGTCGAACACCCCCGGCCTCGCCGCATTCTCAATGGCGCTGCAGCTCCAGTAGCGGACCTCGCGGAGCAGACTTACCTTGCGCCGCCAGTTTCCGCGACCATCGGGCTAGACTTCGAAGGCATTCCGAACTCGGCCAACGGCAAGTCTCTTGAGGGAGTTCCTTCCGACAACAATCTCGCAGTGGGCGCCAATCAGGTCGTCGAAACCATTAATACTGCGTGGCAGGTTTTTGATAAGGCTACGGGCAAGTCGGTGTTCGGCCCCCAGCAGATCAGCGCGCTATTCACCGGTGTCCCGGGATTGTGCGGACAGGGCCAGACCTTCTTTTGGACCGATCCAGTCGTCCTCTACGATCAGTTCGCCAATCGCTGGATCATCAGCCAAATCGCCGGTGACACGACTTTCAGCACGGGAAACGAATGCATCGCCGTATCGGAAACTTCAGATGCAACCGGCAAATATCATCGCTACATTTTCAAGTTCGGAAATAATGTGTTCAACGACTACGACAAGTTGAGCGTGTGGCCCGACGCTTACTATGGTAATTACAATCTCTTCGGTTCGAGTGGCTTTATAGCCGACGATGCCTGCGCTTACGATCGCGCCGCCATGCTGACCGGCGCAAAGGCGAAGGTTGTGTGCTTCAAGAATCCTAGCGAGTTCTCTTTTCTCCCCTCGAATGCCGACGGCGCCACGCCTCCTCCCACAGGCGAGCCCAGCTTTTTTGTCGACCTTTCTACCTCGACCTCGCTGCACTTGTACCGCTTTCATGTGGACTTCGCGGATCCAGCCAAGTCCAAGTTCACTGGTCCCACCAACATCCTGGTAAAGGCTTACACCATGGCGTGCGGAGGCGGAAGCTGCATCCCGCAGCCAGGTACAGCGCAGAAACTTGACTCGCTGGGCGATCGTCTCATGTTCCGCCTGGCTTATCGGAACTTTACCGACCACGAATCCCTGGTAGTGAGTCATTCGGTGATGACCAGCAAGGCTGCTTCTGGCGAGCGCTGGTACGAAATCCGCGATCCTAACGGCACCCCCAAGGTGTACCAGCAGGGCACATTCACCAACCGCGGCAATTCACTGTGGATGGGAAGCATCGACATGGACAAAGCAGGCGACATGGCATTGGGCTACAGCGAATCCAATACCAGTACTTTGCATCCCTCAGTGGCTTTCACCGGACGAGTGCCTACCGATCCTCTGAACACCATGGAAAGCCCAGGCACAATCTTCATTGCGAAAGGTTCCGCGACCGGAGGTAATTCGAAGGGCGGGAATCGCTGGGGAGATTACAGCAGCATGGTGATCGATCCTTCGGATGACTGTACCTTCTGGTACATAAACCAGTACATCCCCAAAACGTTTAAGGACGACCGTCTGACTTTTCACACACGGGTGGCATCGCTAAAGTTTCCCACGTGCCAGTAGGGTTTTTTGGCGAAGAACCTGGGAAGGCGTCCCCTCGCCTTCCTAGGGAAGTCGCAGCTCAGTCTTTTCGTCGACCACAACGTTGCGGCGTTCGCCGTTGAGAACATATAAAACTCGCAACGATTTGTGCGCGCCGGGCAGCGGATCGACGCCCATGCTTTCGTTGTCCACGCGAAGGTAGAGGTGACCATCATCCACGCGGCTCCGCAATGCGTCGGTGACGTTCGCGAACCGTCCTTCGGCGCCATAGTATGCGCGCATGATCTCTAGTCTTCTCTCCGCGTGTTCGTAACCGTCCTCACGCCGTTCTTCGCGGCCGTACTGTTCGTGCTCTTCGCGCCGATCGCCCCGGTCTTCCGGATCCATTTCCAGATTGACCGTGCTTCTTTCCGGATAGCTGTACTCCTTCACGTCTCCATCCCAATGCCGAATCCGAAGTACCAGGGTCTTGTTCTGGTGCGGCGCCGGATCGATCCCCAGGGTATAGCGCGTGACTTCCAGCTGCAGGATTCCATCGTGCATGAAGGTGCGGACCCGCGACGTCACGTCGACTTTGGCCCCAGGCACACCCCACTCCGCTCCCACCAACGCACCGCCTTGTGCCAGCGCCGAGCCAGCTAAGAGCACGGTGCAAGCGAGGCAGGCGAGAACACCCTTCGATAATCGGAAAGACATAGTGGTTCTCCTCACTCAAAATGATAAGTGGGGAAGGCTTGGGAAACACTGTACGAAAGACCACCGACTTGCGTACCCAATGCAGGCGCGGGTGTCATCGCAGCGCGCTGCGCATCCTGAGATTTCGCACCGGTTCGTTTTGCAGAAGCATGGGCTACCCCGGAAAACAGTTAAACGCAGGATCTAAAAGGAAAACGGAGGAGCGCGAACAGCGCCCCTCCGTCAGGTTCTCCAGCGAGTAATTAGTTGGTACGTCGCCCAGCCGCACCTCCGGAAGCGCTGCGGTCGTCGTTCTCCGGTTGGATCACGACTCCGTCAAACGGAGTGGCGGCCACGAAGCGGCCGTGCACCACGCTGATGTGGCGCAACGGATAGCCGGTGTCAGGACCACGGGTCCAACTCTGGCCGGCATCCACGCTCTCGAAGACCACGCCGGTTTCGGTGCTGGTAGCCAGGAGGCGATTGTTGTTTTGGTCGTAGCTGATGGAACTGATGTTCTTGTCCGGCAGCCCATTTTGCATGTGCTCCCAGCCAGATCCCGCGTTGGGACTGCGGAATGCGCCTTCGCGCGAAGCAAACATGATCTGGCCATCCGCCGTGATGGTGACTCCTCGAATGCTGCTCACATAGGAAGACAAGCTGGAATCCTGCCAAGTCTTGCCATCATCCTTCGAGACCAGCACACTGCTGCGAGTAGCGAGGGCGATCAGGTTTCCGTTGGCTTGCACCGAGACGAAATCCTGCTTGCCCAACACCGGACCACCGCTCCAACTTTTACCTTGGTTCGAACTGGTGAACAGTCCGGCGGAGGTCGCAGCCATCCAGGTCGTGGGCGTGATCTCAATTTCGTTCACCCGCGCGGTCAGGATGGAGCGAGTTTCAGTCTTCGCCGACTTTGTGCCCTTCTTCGCCTTCGAAGAACCTGTGCGATTGATGATGTTGTTGATGGGGCTCCACTCGCTCGCGTTGTGGGCCAGTACGAACATGCCGCGATTCGTGCCCGCCACAAGCTCGCCATTGCTGGTCTGCTTCAGAGTAAACACATCGCGACCGTCCAGACCCTTGCTCTTCTGTAGCCAGTGCTGTCCGCCATCGTGCGAAGCGAATACGCCGCCCAATTCGCGATCATTTACCACGCCCACAAACAGAGTGTTGGAATCGTTCTTGTCCGCAAGGATCGAAGTGACGTAACGGTGCGTGTAGCCGTGATTCGAAGTAAGAAACGTGTGTGCTCCGTCGTCGCTGGCCAACACGCCTGCGCGATCGGTAGCCAGGAAAACCCGCTGCGAGTTGCGCGGATCGACCATCACATCGTTGACCACGACGTCGGGATTGCTCACGCGAGTCCAGGTTTTGCCCGCGTCGGTTGTCTTCCAAAGGCCTTCCGTGGTTCCGGCATAAACAATCGCCGAGTTGGTGGGATCCTGTTTCAACACCCGAGTGCGCCGCGCGGAAAATGGAATGCCCTGAATCTTCTGGAACGAATCGCCCGCGCTCTGGCTCTTGTAAATGCCCGAGCAGGCGCTGGCGAATACGACCGAAGGATTCGTCGAATCGACGATAATCGAGAACACGTCCGAATCCTCGATCATGCCCTTATTGATGTGATGCCAACTGGCGCCACCATCGTCGGTCTTCCAAGCCAGATGCCAGGTACCGGCATAAACCACAGCCGGATTCTTGGGATCGACGGCAATGGATTCAATGTTATGAATTTCCTGGTTAGAGGAAGAAATCCTCTGCCAGTTCTTGCCACTATCGGTGCTGCGGAAAACGCCATCCAGCGCGCCCGCGACCAAGGTCTTCGAATCGGAAGAAGCAATCGCCATTGCGCGGATGGATTTCCCGTGCATGGCAGGAGTGGTTTCCCAGGTCGTTCCCCCGTCGTTCGAGCGGAACAAATCGCCGGCCTGCTGATTCTCCACGCTCCAGGCGGCGGCGTACATCTTGTTCGGGCTCTGCGGATCGATAGCGAGGTGGTCAATCACGTAGTCGTCGCCGTTGCCTAGGTGAGCGAACCTTGTCCAGCTATGTCCACCGTCCGTCGAAGAGAATAGAGTTCCCGTGCTGGTGCCCAGGAAGATGTGATCCGGGTTTTGCGGATCATAGGCCAGGCTGCGAACATCGCCCCCGTCCGGCCCCAACGCGGTCCACTGTCCGGCCCATGCGGCGCTGGCACAACACAGCGCAAGTATTACAAATAGCAAAGACTTGCTTGCCACAAGCAGCTTTGATTCAGAAATCATAGAGCAGTTGTCCCCCAACGGAAGAAAGTCCGTCCCGGGGGCAAGATTGACAGGGTAACACGCGGCGATCAAGTTACCGAAGGGAAGCGCGGTTGGTGTTTGAGATACCGTCCAACAGTTTGGGCAGGTACCCCACTCAACTTTGGCTCAAGTGGGGATGTTTCGCTGGCGCAAGCTGGCCTCGTGCCGGAGGACTGAAAGGATTCCTTGTTCTCTAGCGTCCGTAGATTAGAACGCGTGCCGTGCCGGGAATCGCCGGACGCCGTCCTTTCGGACCAGCAGGCGGACCAAAATCCGCTGTGCTCAGGAACAGGTTGTGGGTCTTGGAATCGATCGCCATGGTCTTGGCGCCATATTCGGTCTCGATCGGCTCCAGCGCGCTAAGCTTGTCCGGCGAGTCTACGCGGAAGACGTGGATTTTCCCCGCACGGGCCGAGGAGAACACCAAGCTGGAGTCGGGGTCAAAGGCGTTCGAGTCCACGCCTTCGCTGATAGGGAACGACTGAAGAACTTTGCCACTATCAACATCCATCATCACCACAAGTGCCGGATCCCGGCCTGCAGAAAATAGCCGCCGGTTTTTCGAGTCCAAGGTGATGGCAACGGGCTCACCCGCTGGGGCTACGTTCCAGCGCGATTTTATCGTGAGCGAACGGGTGTCAATGACTACGACCTCGTTCTTGTCCTCAATATTGTCGTAAATAATTCCTTTGCCATCGGGAACCGCCTGCTCGGGGCCGCCGCCCAGGTCCAGCGTCTTTACGACGGTGTCTTTCGTCGGATCGATGATGGTGGAGTTCTTGCCGTCGCCGTTAAAGGTGAAGATCAGCTTGGAGGCTGGATCGTAAACGATGGCGTCTGTATCCGGATAGCTCTTGATTTCGCCAGTTTTCTTTAAACTTTTGGTATCGAATACGACGACGCTCTCGGCATCACCGTCCGTGATGTATCCCTTGCCCAATTCCTTGACCACCGCGACTCCATGACATTTCTTCAGGCCGGAAATAGTGCCCACGACCGAGAAGTTATCCGCATCCAGGACGTCGACTTCCGACCCATGGCTCACATAGACGCGTCGCGCGTCCGCGTCGACGGTAACATAGTCGAAGTATTCTCCGCCCCCCGCAGCCTTTGGCAAGGGAACTTTCTTGAGCAGGTGGTAACCACTCGCAGGCGGAGCCGCCCATGCAACAACCCCGCATAGTGCGAACAAGATACAAACCGCAAGCCTACTCGTCCCGGAAACTCTCATCGAACCGCCCCCTTAGGTATTGAGAATCTTATATGAGAACTTTGTGCCGATGGATATTAGAGCGGACTTTTGAGCCTGGCAACGGTCCGCTGATTTACCACTCTCAATAGATCTACACGCTGGCGAGTCTAGATGAAAGATTGTGAAGGCAAGATTAATTTGCAGTCGCAGGTTCGAAAACCAGCTCGTCCCGGAAAAGATTTCTTGATCTATACCCCTGCGAAAAGAAAATGGGCAGGTCAACCCGCAAGACCCACCCAATAGCATTTCGGTTTAAACCTCTTGGCCCACAGTTGAAATGGATTCTTCAAGCACATCCATGGCGACATCTGCTTCCTCTTTGGTAACGATGAGCGGCGGGGCGATGCGGATGGTGCTGGGGCCACAGCCGAGAAAGAGAATGCCATGCTCGAAGGACGCTTGGATGATGCGGTCGCGCTCGGCCGCGCCATACTCTTTGGTCTTCTTGTCTTTGACAATCTCGACCCCAATCATCAGACCGCGGCCGCGAACGTCTCCGACCAGTTTGTGCTTGCTGGGCCAGGCCGACATGCGCTTCATCATGTGGTTGCCGACTTCCGTTGAGTTGTGCAGTAATCCCTCGTGCTCAATTACATTCAGCGTGGCCATTGCCGCCGCGTTGCACACCGGGTTGCCGCCAAATGTGGAAGCATGCGAGCCCGGAACCCAATCCATGATCTCGGCTTTGCTGATGGTGACGCCCAGCGGCATGCCCGAGGCGAGGCCTTTCGCCGAGCAAACAATGTCGGGATGAACGCCGGTGTGCTCGATGGCCCACCATTTGCCGGTGCGTCCGATTCCGCTTTGAACTTCGTCGACGACCAGCAGAATGCCGTGACGATCACAGATGCGGCGAAGTTCCTGCATGAAGACGGTGGGAGCGATTACGTATCCGCCTTCGCCTTGCAGCGGCTCGACAAAGATCGCAGCCACTTCTTCCGGTGCTAGCGTGGTTTTGAAGAGCTTGTCTTCGATGAAGCGGGCGCAGCCCATCGCGAAGGCTTCGGCATCCTGCAGCCCACCTTCGCATCCCCGATACACGTCGGGATAGCGAACGTGCGTCACGCCTGGAACCATTGGTCCGAAACGCCGCTTCTGTTGCGGCTTTGAGGCGGTCAGAGAAAGCGCGCCCATGGTGCGCCCGTGAAACGCTCCGAAGAATGCAATCACGTTCTGCCGCTTGGTGTGATAGCGGGCGAGCTTGAGCGCACACTCGATGGCTTCCGTCCCCGAGTTGCCGTAGTAGATTTTGTGCGGGCCTGGCATGGGCGCGATCTTCGACAGCCGCTCCGCCAGCGTGACCATGTTTTCGTAATAGAAGTCGGTGCCAGACATGTGGATCAGTTCCGCAGCCTGCTTCTGAATGGCGTCGACCACTTGGGGATGGCAATGGCCAGTCGAGGTGACGGCGATGCCGGCGGAAAAGTCGAAAAATTCATTGCCGTCAACGTCAGTGACGACGATGCCGCGTCCCTGCTGGGCGACAAGCGGATATGACCGCGTATAAGAAGGCGAAATGTATTTGCTGTCGCCGGCGAGAACGCGCTTCGCGTTCGGACCCGGCAGAGCGGTTATGATCTTCGGTCCGACAGCAGTTTGAGTTGGCATCACATCCTCCAGAAGTAGTCGTGGGTCGTTTGTCTTTGGTCGTTGGCTTCAAGGCGGACTTCAGCCCTGAGCCGGAATTGGACGAGGAGGATGAAAGAGTTAGTCGCTACCGAATAAGCCGGGACGTGTCTGCGACGGCAGCACTGCCAGATAGCGGCGCGGGCACACAAGAAAGTGAAGCCAGCACGCGGGCAGATGCGAATTGGGATTTTGGCGGCGCATCGGGAATCATTCCAACTTCATTATAGCGTGCCGCGAGCGCTGGCGTAACCCCCAATCGGGTCATGGTCGTTCGTTATGGGACTCTCTTGGTGAATATCTCGCATCTCAGCGCAGGTTTCGTGTGTCTGATACTTATCTGTCAATCGACGATCTCATGACCCATACCCAGCGCCAGAGCCGGTTTGCTGTCATCCTCGCCTTCGGGCTGGTGTATTTCTTCTGGGGTTCGACTTATCTGGCGATTGACATTGCGGTGGAACGCATTCCCCCGGCCCTAATGTGTGGCATTCGCTTTCTCACCGCGGGCGTTTTCATGCTGGCATTTTGCGGACTGCGCGGCAGAAACATCTGGTACAACCCGCGGCAGTTGGGGCACATGGCGACGGTCGGCGTGCTCTTGCTCATGGGCGGCAATCTCACGCTTTCGTATGCGGAGAAATATGTGGCGTCAGGTTTGGCAGCCTTGATTGTTGCCGTGACCCCACTGTGGTTCCTGGTGCTGGATACGCTGTTGCTCGGCGATCACCATGTTTCGGTGCGCGGGAAAGCCGGGCTGGGCCTGGGCGTTGCCGGGCTAGCCGTATTGCTGTGGCCCGATGTAACTACAACCACTTCGTTCGGGCGAGTGCAGTTGTGGGCCTCGATCAGCCTGTTGGGTGGGTCGTTCAGTTGGGCTTTGGGTTCGGTGTTGGCCAAGCGCTGGAAGTCTGCGGATGTGGATCCGTTTTCAGCTACCGCCTGGCAGATGATTGCCGCAGGCCTGGCGAATCTGCTGCTTGCCATGGCGAAGCGAGACTTTTCGCAAGTCTTGTGGACGCCCCGCGGAGTTGGCGCGACAGTGTATCTGATCGTTTGCGGATCGTGGATCGGGTACACGGCCTATATCTATCTGCTGAACCATGTGCCTACGGCCAAGGTTTCCACCTACGCGTACGTGAATCCCGTGGTCGCGGTTTTTCTAGGATGGTTGATTCTGCACGAGCGCGTCGACGGTTACATCCTGGTCGGCAGTGCGATCGTCGTAGCCTCGGTGATTCTCGTGACTAGCGCGCAGGTTACGAAAAAGTCGCCGACAGAAGAAATGGCGATAATGGAGACGACGGGGGATTGAGGAACTCAGCAATTAGCATTTAGTCATCGGCGCTTCTTTCCAGACTTCGCAGGATAATCTGTGGCCGAAATTCTGTTAGTGTGATTGGGACCATTTCATCGAAAGGCAATTTAAGACTGATTCCTCAGTGCCAAGTGCCAAGTGCTGACTTCCTATGATCGGAAATAAACAACCCATCACGACCACATTGGTCGGAATGAACGTTGCAGTGTACGTTGCGATGGTGCTAACAGGAGTGTCGCCGGTCCAACCAAATATCCCGCAACTCTTGAAGTGGGGAGCCAACTATGGACCGCTTTCACTGGGCGCGGAGCCTTGGCGCATACTGGCTTCCAACTACGTACATGGTGGCATCATCCACATCGCGCTTAATATGTGGTGCCTGTGGAACCTGGGATTTCTGGCGGAGCGCGTCTTCGATCCGTGGACATACGTGCTGGCCTACACCTTCTGCGGACTTGCGGGCAGTTTAGCCAGCCTGTGGTGGCATCCGCTAACGGTTGGTGTAGGCGCCTCGGGAGCAATTTTCGGATTGGCTGGAGCGTTGATCGCGGCCCTGTATCTCGGTCATTTGCCAATTTCCAAGCTGGCGATTCAGGGCACGCTGAGAAGCTTGCTGACGTTCGCGGGCTACAATTTGTTCTTCGGCGCCGTGGCAAGGGGAATTGATAACTCCGCGCACATTGGCGGATTGCTGGCTGGCCTCGCGCTCGGAGCGGTCCTGGCAAAACATCTGACGGAGCCGCCGGAAGTTCGAGATCGGTGGCGTAGTGGAGTTTTTATTGCAGCAGCAGTCGTCCTCCTTCTGATGTTCATGGTGGTGAAGCACGCGGATGGGAACCTGTCGCCACCTGACCTCACGTCAACCGTCTGTTTTTTTCGGGATGGCTGTTGCTGCATGAGTATGTAGACGGTTACATCCTCACTGGGAGTGCGATTGTGGCCACCTCGAACCAGGGCGGAAGCTCGCGCCCCATGGGCATCAGCGCTGACTTAGCGGTAGCCGAAGGCGCGGATCCGGATTACAACGTTGCGCGTTAGCGGGAGCTTCAGGCTCACTCCATAAACACTCCCCCTGCTCGAAGAGTGGGCCACCCTTCAGCCCTGCGATGTTAAATCAGGTGTCCCGTCAGACACAGCCGCCCTTGTAACGGGTCCATAGTTCCTTGTACCACGGGCACCATATGTGGCAAGCGGTCATCAAATAGGATGAGCTGATCATAAAGCGGAGGAATTACCTCGAAATATCCAGCCCAGGCGTTTGGCCGTCGAGGCTCGAGTGCGTCAAAAACTTGCTCTCTTGCCACGCAAGTTTGGCCGCCGGTAAAGGCGTTTGTGTTTCGAGTCAGCGAATAGACATAGCCATAAACGCCGTTGCAGCTATCGTTGTGTATCTCGTGTCGCATGCCACTGAGGTGCAGAGACAACCACGGGGAGCGCGGCGACACTCCGTTCAACTCGGAGATGCAGAGTTCTTCCAGGCGGTTTACGAAATCGTCTACCAGATCACCGCCCAAGACTTTAATGGCGTCAGTTCGAAGGTAGCAATACCTGTCCGGCATGTGCCAAAAATCCCAGCACTGATGCTCGCTGTCAAACGTGTGCGCCTGATGGTCTTCCATAAACCGATCATATCGAGCACGCGCCTCATCTGCACGTGGCCAGAAATTCGCGATCACTTTGGTCCGGAACTGAGGACTTCGCTGACTTACGAAAGCGGGAGGGACAAAATGCATCGTTCTTGCCTCAACGCGGACTCATTCGAAAAATACAGAAGTTAGAGACAGTGTTTGCCTTGCGGAATTCTATCGCATGGCCCTAAGGTGCATAAGCCGTCAAGACTTTTCAACCCAGCCTTGACTTCGGCGCGGCTTTCAGAACCTTTGCGGGCGGTCGGAATCCAATTTGTCGCCGCTTGCGTGGCTCCGGAGCCATTAATTCGTTGATCGCGTCAATGATCGCGTGAATCTCAGCATCGTGGCCTTTTAATCGACGCTCCAGTTCAGCGAACTTGCTGGCGACTTTTCCATTCGTGGCCAACATGTCACGTAAACGGACAAAGGCTCGAACGACGAATACGCTCATCTCGATAGCGCGCTTTGTGCTTAGCACAGTTGCGGCCATGATTGCGCCATGTTCGGTGAACGCGTACGGTAAATGTCGGCGTCCTCCGTGGCTGGAACTTGAGGTCGCAAATTGCGACCTCAAGTTTTTATCTTCGCCGGGAGAGAGTTGAAACATGAAGTCCGGTGGGAAGCGGGCGGCATTGCGCTTGACCTGCTCATTCATGCGCTTGACCTGCACGCCATACAACTCCGCCAACTCCGAATCCAAAATAACTCTCATTCCTCGGAGGATGAGAATCTTTGGTTCGACTGGTTTGATCAACACCATGTGCTCAATGCGCATAGAATCCCCAAACTACTTGAGGTCGCATTTTGCGACCTCAAGCGGATGCATGCTCGATTCTACGTGGAGGGTTGAAGTCAAAAAAGCAAAAGGCGCATGCCCATAAACAATAGACGCGCGCCCGACCCAAATGGGGAACCCGACTAACGGCCAAAGTACTTTGCGTTCCGCTCGGTGAAGCTTTTCCACTTTTCCGGCAGGTCATCAAGTGCAAAAATCGCCGATACAGGGCAGACCGGCACACAGGCCCCGCAATCAATGCACTCAACCGGATCGATGTACAACATTTCCTCTTCCGCGTGCGCCGGGGAATCTTTCTTTGGATGAATACAATCCACCGGGCACGCGTCGACGCACGCGGTGTCCTTGGTCCCAATACACGGTTCTGCAATTACGTATGCCATAAAGTCTGTGTCCCCCTGAAATATAAGCCGAAGCTAACGGACCGCATATTCTAACAAGAATGCCGGCTATGGTACAGCATTCGGCAACGGACATATCGGGTCGCAATCGATCAGGCACGCGCGGACTGAGGCTTCTACGCTCCCACTAACTCCCGCTGCGCGCTTGGCTCGTATTCCACGATGTGTCCCGCCACGGCACTTGCCGCTACGGTAAGCGGACTTGCCAGGTACATTTGCCCGGGCCCGCTGCGTCCGGGGAAATTCCGGTTCTGCGCGCTGATCACCACCTGCTCCGGCCGAGTGGTCACCCCCGGCCCGGCATTAATGCATGCTCCGCAACTCGGCTCGATCACGTGCGCACCAGCTCCCTGGAAAATTTCAAGGTAGCCTTTGCGGTTGCAGTAGTCACGCGTCTCCTGCGATCCAAACTGGATGTAGAACTTCACCGAGTCTGCCACGCGTTTACCGTGTTTCAGTGCGTCGGCGAGCACGAGCGCGTACATATCCATGTCTTCATTTTTGCCCGCAGTACAGGTGCCGCCATATGCGAGTTCCACCGGCACAGGCGTGTTCAGTTCGCGAATGTACTTGCCATTCCCCGGATCTCCCGGGGTGGCTACCATCGGAGTGATGTCGGCGGCATCGAGTTCGATCACGTGTGCGTACTGCGCATTGGGATCGCTGTAAAGACCCTCGATCATGGCCTCGGCCTTCTTGCGGTCCATACCGCGGCGTTCCATGAGAAAATCCACGGCTTTGCGGTCGGGCGCCACAATACCGGTGAAGCCGCCGATTTCCGCAGCCATGTTGGTCATGGTCGCGCGCTCGTCGACGCTGAGTTCCTCGATAGCCTCACCCGCATATTCCATTACTTTCGCTAACGCTTTGCCACTGCGCACATAGTCCAGGCTGAGAATTTTGAGAATGAAATCTTTTGCGGTGACATTCGCGTGCTTCTTGCCGCGGATCATGATCCTCACCGACTCCGGTACTTTCACGCGAACATCTTTCGTGATCCACGAGTTAAATACATCGGTGGTGCCGATGCCGAAGGCCACGCACCCGATCGCGCCCACGTGGGGAGTATGCGAGTCGGAGCCAATATTCAACTGCCCTGGAAGCGCGTAACTCTCAAGCACAATCGAATGGCAGATTCCTTCCGACCCCTTGCGGTCTTTCAACTCGCCGTGCAGCCGGATTCCTTGTTTGGCCGCGAAGTCCTGCTGCTTCAGCTTGAGCTGTGTCGCCAGGTCGAGCAGGCCCATCTTCTTTTTTTCTTCCGAGATCACTTCGTCGAGAAAGGTGAGGTGGTCGCGGAAAAATAAAATGCTCGAGGGATCGTTTACCTTGGCGTCTTTGCCTACATAGCGCTCGAAGAAAATGGACGCCATCGGTGTCACATATTCGTGGCTGAAACGCAGGTCGGCGCGGGCAAACCCGGTGTCGCCAGGTTTCACGCTCGGCACGCCCACCTCGCCCTTTTCGTTGATCATGTGGCGGGCGAAGATCTTCTCCGCCAAGGTCATCGGCCGTTGTTCTGTTTTGATAGGTGGCAGAACGACCTTCTTTTGCATTCTTGCTACATTGAAGGGGAAAAGTCCGCCATACTCGATCACCTGCTGCGTAATTTCGTCCTCGTCAGCGGTAAATTCCGTAAGAGGGATGTCCGTACCGCCCCGAATCTGGTCAATCAGCGAGAAGTTGGTCGAAGTCAGCAGGCCGAGGTTCTGGCAGTTTTGTTTGTAGATGCGTTCAATATTCTCGGCGATGACGAGGCGAATGCCCGCACACATTTCGGCGTAGGGCGATTGCTCCCGGCTTGAGCCTTTGCCCCTTCGCTTGCCGCTCACGGCGCAGACAAAGCCGCCTTTTTTCACATCAGAACGCCCGATCGGAAATACGCTGCCGCACTTGAGACCGAGGTACGGGATTTCGCCCAGGGTCTCATCGAAATAAAAGCAGTAGTGGGCTGGAGTGATCTCGTCGGTCGAAATATCGTCGCGCAGCTTGGGATTGTTCGAAGGCTTGTTGGTGTCCCACGACAGATCTTCTCCGGCGAGCTGCCGCTTAATGAGGTCAGGATCCTCGGTGAGAAAAAGGATACGGCCCTGAAGTCGAACTTTGTCCGGCCGTTTTTCGATTTTACGTTCCAGTAGGGAATTGATCACGATTTATGGTCCGGGATGAGAGTAGAGACCCACACTGATCTTATTGTAAACCCTTGTGGCGCAAGGCTCATCGCTTAAGCTATGAATTTGCATTGCAATTTTAATGATGCGGGTGGGTCCGATCGTATTTCTCTCCCGCCGGGATCGCCACCGCCAGCCGATTTTCTTTTGGCGCGAGGGGGCAGGTGGCATAAGGCGTCACCGCGCAGGGCGGATTGTAGGCTCGGTTGAAGTCGATCACCACCGTGCCGTTCGTGACCGGATCGGTTTCGAGGAAGCGGCCGCCTGGGTACGTATCGCTCTTGCTCGTGGGATCGTTGAAGACGAAGAACAATCCTTTCGAGGGATCGCCGCCGAGGTCGGTTAATCGCATTTCCTGACCGTTGATCTTGAAAGAGACGGTCCCGGCTACTGGCGTCGGAGTGGTGTCGCCTAGAACGTTGGGTACATCCACTGTTTTCTTGCCTTCGGAGGGAATCCAGGTTGCCGTGACACGATACGACAGGTCGAGCGGGAAGAAGACCGGGCCGTGATAATTCTTCGCCTGTTCGCTGTCCACATCCCTCAGCCGGATGCCAATACGGTCACCGCGCACGATGACTTTTATGCGGAGACTTTCCAGTTCCACAACCGTCGGGTTCCCTGAAGTATCGGGCTGTAGCTTGGCGGTAGTTACGGGTTTGCTATCAGAGGTGGCATGTGCGCCGGGAGAGAATCTTACCGTAACCTCTTTCCCCTGTAGGGTGAAGACACCCGCGTGTGCCGGCCCTTTGGGGAACACGATGTCATTGCCCGCGTCGGTGCCGAAGCTGTTCTCGCCGGGCTTGAGCCAGAATAAGCCTGCCAGGGACAACCAGTTCTGCTTGAGGTCGTCGACCAGTTCGGCCTTCCATTTATCGAACGACTGGAGGTACGCGGCATCGGGGACAGAAGCTGGGGGGACCGCCGCAGCCCCGCCCGCGAGCATTGGCGATGCCAGGGCCAGCATAACCAGCAACCTGCGGCTGTGTTTCAGAGTCATGGGTTACCTTGCTGATCCTGCGGTCAATGCACTCAAAACAAAATACAGGATTCACTGTATTCACAATTTTACAGTCTTCTAGAAATATAGCCTTACTTTGCATTCTAGTGAGGTTGGGATGGAAGCTCGGGCGCACAAATCTTCAGCTTGCAGAGACTGGAAAGAGATCTATAAGGCTGCACTCTTCGAGGATGACAATACCAAAATTCCACAGCGGATTGCCGAGGCCGAGAGGGCGCTGGCGGCGCGGGCGCTTGAGTTGTTCGGCGCGAGCGATGAACAAGTTCGTGAGCAACGAGCTATGGAAAATGCCAGGTACTTCTTGCGAGTTCTTGGAAATACCCAAGGGATGCCGGCGCCGACCCGATACTCTGACCAACCGCAAAGCGTCCAGTTGGCCACAATATAAGTCTTAAAGAGTTAAGGCCGTGGATGCCCACCGAAAAGGGTTAATGTCGCCCAGTCAGTTCACCGCATAGCATTCTGGAAACAAAAGGCTCTCTTCGTCCTCACGATAGAGAGCCCACTAAGTCTTCTGATTGCATCGTGCGCTAGACTCGTCCCATCAGTACCAAAATAAGCACAATCACAACCACCAGACCGAGACCGCCGCTCGGGTAGTAGCCCCAACCTGAGCTGTAGGGCCATGTGGGCAACGCCCCGACTAACAGTAACACCAGGACGATGAGCAAAATAGTCGACATGAACTCGCTCCATTGATCAAGAGTCACCTGGCACGCGAAGCCGGTGCGCAATCGATATCCGGGTAAAGAGTTCGCGTCCCCCGGGAGTGCTCGTCGGGTCATTCTTCAACCCGCGCTTGCACCAAGTCCAAGCTATACATTCCCAGGCACGACTCGTATCCGGTTAATTTCGTAGCCGGAACGGTTTCGTGCTGTACAAAAATGTGGCCCACACGCGCGGTCCCAGTTCTCGCAATTGGCATCTCACCAGTGCCGAAAAAGTTTCACAGGAGGACGCAATGACAGCCGCAGACGTACTGGTGGAGAGGCTTATTGATTGGGGAGTTGAAGTCATCTTCGGCCTCCCGGGTGACGGCATTAACGGAATCATGGAGGCTTTGCGAACCCGTCAAGAGAGGATTCGCTTTGTCCAGGTACGGCATGAAGAAACTGCGGCCTTCATGGCGTGTGGCTATGCCAAGTTCACTGGGCGTCTGGGCGTTTGTCTTGCTACCTCAGGGCCTGGCGGCATCCACTTGCTCAACGGGTTGTACGATGCCAAGCTCGATGGTCAACCGGTGCTGGCGATCACCGGATTGCAGTTTCATGATTTGATCGGAACACACACGCAACAGGACGTAGCCCTGGATAAGCTTTTTATCGATGTTGCGGTTTATAACGAGCGCATCATGGGCGCGACTCATGTAGAGAATGTCGTCGATCTGGCTTGCCGGACCGCTCTTGCGTATCACGGCGTTTCTCACATTACTTTTCCGGTTGACTTTCAGGAACAAGAGATTAAAGACAGACAGCGCTCCAAGAGAAATGTTCCACACCATACTTCGGACGTCGATGCCCCGCTTCCACCCCTGCCGCCGGAGTCCGGTCTACAAGGCGCTGCCGAGATCCTCAATTCGGGGAAAAAGGGCGTAATCCTCGCCGGACGCGGGGCCATTGGCGCAGGCGACCAACTTGAACAAGTGGCGGATTTGATGGGAGCTCCAATTGTCAAAGCTCTTCTCGGTAAGGCAGCGGTACCCGATGACAGTCCCTACACGACCGGTTCGATCGGATTGCTGGGGACGCTTCCGTCGCAAGAAGCGATGGAGCACTGCGACACGATTTTCATCGTGGGCAGCGCGTTTCCCTATATTGAATTCATGCCTAAGCATGACCAGGCAAGGGGTGTGCAGATCGATATTGATCCGCAAAAAATCGGCTTGCGATTCCCGGTTGAAGCCGGCTTGGTCGGCGACAGCGGCCATACCTTGAAGGCATTAATTCCTCTATTAAGGAGGAAACAGGATCGCAGTTTTTTGAAGAAAGCCCAGGACGGCATGAGGGACTGGTGGAAGTTGATGGAGGAGCGTGGTACGCGGCGGGATCGTCCCATGAAGCCGCAAGTCGTGGCCTGGGAACTGGGAAAGCGGCTGCAGAGTACCGCCATTACGACCTGTGACAGCGGCACGATAGCCACCTGGTGGGCCAGGCAGATTCGGGTGAAGAAAGGCCAAATGCATACTCTCTCTGGCAACCTGGCGAGCATGGCCCCGGGATTGCCATATGCGCTCGCCGCGCAAATCGCATATCCCGAACGGCAGGTGGTGGCTTTCGTGGGAGACGGCGGATTCTCTATGCTGATGGCTGATTTCGTTACCGCCGTGAAATACAAGCTCCCCATCAAGGTAGTGATCCTAAAAAATAATGTCCTTGGACAAATCAAGTGGGAGCAAATGGTCTTTCTCGGGAATCCTGAGTATGGCGTGGATCTGTATCCGATCGACTTTGCGGAAGTAGCTCATGCTTGTGGAGGTATCGGGTTTACAGTCGAAGACCCCGAGCAGTGCGGAATCACGATGGACCAGTTTCTCGCTGCGCCAGGACCGGCAGTGCTGCAAGCCGTGGTCGATCCCTTTGAACCGCCGTTGCCCGCGAAGGTCACCGCTGAGCAGGCTTGGCACTTTGCGGAGTCGCTGGCCCGCGGCGAGCCGAACCGCGGCAAGATAGCAGTCACAGCGATAGCGGAGCGGGTGCGAGAGTTGATTTAGACGTCGCTCAAGCGGATCGAAAAGCGATAAGGCAAGCGCAGCGCCTTGAAGGCGTGATGGTCTGTATGGCATGGCAGGGGTTCCGGAAAAACCCGCAATCAGCGACTGGGAGCCTTGAAGGGCGCGGCTTCAAGCCGCGCCGTACATCGTTTGCAAGGACTTGCGGCACGGCTAGAAAGCCGTGCCCCTTCAAAACTTCCGATGCCGAGGGTTGTTCCGCGAGCTCTGAATGCGATGCGCTGATACGAATCGAGGTTTCTACAGCAGTACACTAGACGTCAAATACGCGATATGCTGCCGGCGGCTGCTGGGACTGAAGCAAAGTGATGGCAACGTTATGGACGGGAATGCCGCCCGTGGTGCGTCCGTTCATCTTGCCGTTATGCGCGTGTCCATGGACCACCAGATCGGCGCCATGACGGTCAATCACCTCTGCCAGACGCGAAGTCCCAAGAAAAGGAGAAATCTCAGGGGCTTCCCCTTCTATGGTTCCGGCTATTGGCGCGTAGTGCAAAACGACCACGCGTTTGGCGGTGCGCAGCTGCGACATAGCGCGCTCGAGTTTCAAAGCTTCGTCAATCGAGGCCCTCACAAAGGTTTTGATCTCAGGTTCGCCAAAGGCAGTCAAAACACCGCGCCCAAAGCCTCCGATGAATCCTTTGGTTCCGGCAAAGCCGACTCCATCGCGCTCGTAGGCGCTCCCATCCAGCACCTTAATTCCTTCCGTCGTCATCATCCGCATCAGTTCGGCTTGTTGCTCGCTTTCGTAATCGTGGTTTCCGAGTACAACGACGATGGGAACTCGTAGGCGCACCATCGTATTCAGCAGCGGTTCCATTTCCGCTGGCCGGCCATAATTAGTTAAATCTCCTGCCACGACGAGCAGGTCGGCGTCGTCTCGGACCTTGTCAAGCTGAGTGCGCAGAGCTGAGGCGCTGGGCGGAGCAAAGTGCAAATCAGCCGTGGCCGCTATCCTCATAATCGTTTTTCCCTTACCCTAACCGCACAAGCGATCCTGGATAACTCCCATCCGGGACAGCCTGCGAGACCGATATTCTTCGAGAACATCGTCGAGTCCCCATTCCTTGACATCGATAGCAAACATGTTGTCATCGATCAAGCTGCCACGGAATCTACCTTGGCCATCCGGTTGCAAAACCAGTTTGAGATACCGAGCGAGAAGGTCTTGCCACACAACCGCAGGGACATAGTGAGTTTTTGCCGGGTAAACGTAGCGGAACAAGACCAGCGCCCACAGGAGCATCTCCCAGTGCTCCCCGACGAGGTGAAGGATACGGCCCCAGTCCAAATCTCCCGCGGTGCCATAAATAATGTGGGCAACGTCGGCTCCGTCAAACCTTTCGCGTCGGGTTACAAAGAGCTTGGATACGAGCAACTCCTCGGGAGCCAAGACCCTGGTCTGGATTCCGAGTACGGACGCCGGGAGGGCGTTACGGATCCACGAATCCTCCACACTGACCGCAGCATTACTCATCCCGGTGATGAGGTCCACGAAGAAATTGTCCCGATGCACTTTGGCAAGCCACACCGGATCGCAGACTTCACATTGGAATCCATGGCGTTTCAGATGTGTGAGCGCTGCGGACCAGTTCTCCGCAGTCAGGAAAAGATCGAGGTCCTTGGTGGCGCGGGCTATGCCTGTGTGCTGCAACAATGCGAAAGCCCCGGCGACCGCGTATGGGATCCGCTCGCGTTCGAGTGTCAGAAGGACCTCGCGAGCCAGTGCTTCCTGCTTCTCCGGAAGCTCGGCGGGAGCAGAGGAAGTTACGGGAAGACTAGTTGGCGTGTTGTCAGCTTGTCCGGCCACCTTCGGATCAGCCTTTCTTCGCGTCGTCCCCCTCGGTCGTACTGAAAGAGATAGCCGCGCGTGAGCCAGAAGACGCGTCTTGCTTCAGATGCAGCGAAAACGAACAACGGCCAGACCCACCGGGGCCTGGCCGTGCCGAACTGCGACTTCGTTCTACTTTGCGGAAGCGGTAGTGGATGGCTTCATGACTTCACCCTGTTCCCGTTGGGCTTGACTGGCGTATTTCCTTACTGCCGCCAAGAAGGGCTCAGCCGCAGCAGGAGGTGGAACTTTGCCGTGCAAAATATCCTCAAAGGGAATCGGCTTGGAGTAGAGCAGGGCAGTTTCGTCCTTGTCTTGCTTGACGACTGCGCCGCTCAAATCGATGCCGGCAAAAATACCGCGAGCGCGGGAATAGGTCAATACTTCCGCGCGCATCGATGCGTCGGTATCAGCGGCGGCGGTTCGGCCAACTGGTCCTGCCGCTGCCGAAGCGTCCGCACCAAGCTTAAACTTGCTCGACAGCAGATGCTGCATTCCCTCGTCGTTCATGACTACCATCACCAGATCAGTCGCCTGCCCTCCTAGTTGCAGACCCCAACTTCCGCCGGTGATGCTGATAGGAGCAGGGGCGCTCCATCCCTTGGCTGTCCTGCAGGTAACTACGCCCTTGCCGTGCTCACCGCCGAAGCCGACCGCAATCTTTACTACGGATGGCACCACGGCTATGCACTTCGCTTTATCCATAACCTTGTCGGGAATCGCTTTATCCGGGGTTCCCATGATTTCGTTAAGGACCTCAGCCGACTTTGCAATGCGCTTATTTATGTCGAGCTGATCCTTATCATCAGCCGCCCAGCTCATGCTGGCCAGAACCAGAACTACGCTGCCGAGCGCTAAGAACAATTTCAGTACTGCGCTATTTTGAGCTCTCATCTCCAGCCTCTTCTTCTGTACCCGCTGCGGGTACCCAGGATTGATCCGCTAAAACTCTATTCCGCCTGTAAAGACCGTTCTATCCAGTGCACGTGGTAGATAGGGCAGAGACATGCCGTAGAAAGGCATGTCGCGCCAAGTTACGCGACCGGTCCCGCCAACTGCGAAACGTTCTGCACGGGAGGCATTCCTACGCCCTCGGCGAGCGCAAAGTCCCACGTGTCGAAAACCGGTCTTGTCTGTCTCGTCGAAGGCCGCTGCAGTGGAATCGTCGCGGGCCGGACTTCCGGAGTATGCGTGAGCAATTCGCGAATTCGCAGCTTGGCTTTGTGCAGTTGGGATTTCGAGTTTCCCACCGAGCAGCCAAGCATCTCTGCGATTTCCTGATGCTCGTAGCCCTCCACTTCGTGCAACAAGAAAATCGTCCTGTAGCCATGGGGAAGTTCTTTGATCGCGGAGGCCAATGCCACGCGATCGACGCAACCCGCCAGTCGGCTATCTTTAGTTCCGTACTCGCGCCGGATCTTGGCGCCGTCACTATTGCTGTACGGCTCATCGAGGGAGATCTGGCTCAGTGACTTCTTGCGAAAATGCATTAGTACTGTGTTGACCGCAATGCGGTGCAGCCAAGTCGAAAAGGCTGAGTCTCCGCGGAAGGTCGCAATCTTGCGGAACACCTGCAAGAATGCGTCCTGGGTGAGATCTTCCGCTTCCGCGGCATTGTTAGTCATGCGCAAACATACGGAATAAATCCGCGCCTTGTGCGCATGAAATAGAGTGGCAAATGCATCCGAATCGCCTTGTTGTGCGCGCTTGACCACCTCAGCATCCACAGGAACCGTAGCAGAATCGCTGTTCACTGGAGTCTCCTTTCAACTCTCAAGTCCATTTGTCCCTGACGAAAGCAAATCGAGCGTTCGTCACATTACACAATCGGAGAGTAGAGTCGAAATCGAGAATGGTCTATCGAGTGCAGCCTGTAGGGGTTTTGGGTTATTGCTGTATCGCTTGGTGGCGATTTCTACCTAGTGCGAAGGGATAGCAGAGTCCTTCTTCTGTGGTCCAGTTTTTTTACTCCTGGTAGTGTTTCCTCTTTTTGGAATTTTTCACTTCTCGCATTACCAATTTTTCTTAAGCTCATTCTTGCGGCGTGTTTTTTTGCGCACCGCCTGCTCCTTCGCTACAGAGAATCCTGATGAGCAGTACAGATTCGCTGGGATTGTCCGGCCTGGCTCACGAACTTATGCTGCGCGTATGGAATGTTTGCCTCAACGTGCCCACCTATCGAGCAGGAGTTGGTCGAAATAATGCTGGCTCCTGCTTCTCGCCCAAGATTGTCCGGGCGACAGTAAGTCTTCTTTTCTACAGGAATTGCAATTTCAGATTACAGAGTCAGCCTGATCGTGCCTGAGTGTCTCGGAGTCTAGGCTGTGATTTGGACGAGAGGGAATTACACAATCTCAAGCGGAGGCACTTATGATCTATTGGGCGCTGATGTTCTTGCTGGTTGCGGTCATTGCTGCCATCTTCGGCTTTACGGGAGTAGCCGTTGCCGCGGCGGGGATCGCGAAACTGTTGTTCTTCATTTTCCTGGTGCTGTTCGTGATCACATTCGCCTCGCACCTGACTGGAAGAGGCACGAGAATCTAGCAGTAGTTCTTCAAACGCACAGACCCGGCGCTGGGTTAAGGTCGTAATTTCCCCGCCCGGGTCATTTTTTTCCGACAACGGGAGCGTCGAAAGCCCCTGGCATTGTTGCAATTAGTACCGAAACTCTTTAGGGCAGATACGGAATCATCCCGATGGGGTTCTTGCGATTGACAGATTTATTCTTTACTTCGCCCCAACGCGAGGGGTGGAAGGCGGGCGTTGGACGGTGTACGCGTCAGGATTACAGCCCAATAGCTCGCCTTCCTCCCCCAAACAAGTTGAAAACCGTCGCGCTCGTAGTTGTTAATTGCCCTGGCGGAACCGAACCCCGAGCGAACCTGCTGGGGTTTTTGTTGATTCTAAGCTCTAGCTGAGACAACGTAACCCATTGATCCATTTTCAGTTCCCATGGCCGAAAGTCTCGCAAACCGCCTACAGTAAATACCCTAGAGCGATCTAGGTATCATTCGTGTTAATAAATTGGTCAAGGCTGATGTTCCGGCCTTTTTTGCACTTAATTTATAAGATTTCGTGTCTGCACAGAGTCCGATCTAGTTTGACGTGGACAACAGGCAGTCCGGTCCAGCCCTGCGGAAATATGGAAACCGGACCAGAAGCATTGCACGAAGAAACGTTGCACAGAAAAAGATGACTCCCGTTCCTTATAAGAGATGCCATGAAGAGAAATGATCGTAATGCCGCCACTGCGACCCTAGATACCGGAACCAAAGATAGTCCAGCCAAGGCCAACGAGAAGAGTAATGGACATTCGAAGGTTACCGCCGAGTCCGCGTCTGCGGATTTCACGGCGATCCTCGCGAGCCTGCAAACCATGCGTGACGGAGATTTTTCCGTACGGCTCCCAGGCTCATGGACGGGTCTTGCTGGCAAAATCGCAGACACGTTCAACGAGATTGTCGCTGCCAACCAGCAAATGGCGCAGGAGCTAAAACGCGTGGGGCAGGTCGTCGGCAAAGAGGGACGTACCCGCGAGCGCACACGGTTTCACGAGTCGCGCGGCGCGTGGGGAGAGATGGAAGTTTCCGTCAACACCCTGGTCGAAGATCTGCTTCGTCCAACCACAGAGGTCACGCGCGCGATTGCGGCTGTTGCTCAAGGCAACCTAACCCAGACCGTGCGGCTGGACGTGGATGGGCGGCCGCTCGAAGGCGAGTTCCTGCGGTCAGCGAACATCGTCAACACCATGATTCAACAGCTCGGTGTGTTCACGGCGGAAGTTACCCGCGTGGCCCGCGAAGTCGGCACGGACGGAAAGCTGGGCGGCCAGGCGCAGGTGCCAGGTGTGGCCGGCACCTGGAAGGACCTCACTGACTCCGTGAACTCGATGGCCAGTAACCTCACCGGTCAGGTGCGCAACATCGCTGAAGTGGCGACCGCGGTGGCCAGCGGCGATCTCTCCCGCAAAATTACGGTCGATGTGCGGGGCGAAATTCTCCAGCTCAAGGAAGCCATCAACACGATGGTGGATCAGCTCCGGTCGTTCGCGTCAGAAGTAACGCGCGTAGCTCGCGAGGTAGGCACGGACGGCAAACTCGGTGGCCAGGCTGTGGTGCCCGGTGTAGCCGGAACGTGGAAGGATCTTACTGACTCCGTCAATGCTATGGCCGGAAACCTCACCGCGCAGGTGCGCAACATTGCCGAGGTCACTACCGCCGTGGCCCGCGGCGACTTGTCACGAAAGATCACGGTAGACGTAAAAGGCGAAATTCTTGAACTCAAAGACACCATCAACACCATGGTGGACCAGCTTAACGCGTTCGCCGGCGAAGTAACCCGCGTAGCGCGTGAAGTGGGTACCGAAGGCAAACTCGGCGGTCAGGCTCAAGTGCCTGGAGTAGGCGGTACCTGGAAAGATCTCACTGATAACGTGAACTTCATGGCCAGCAACCTGACTGGTCAGGTGCGAAACATCGCCGAGGTGGCGACGGCCATTGCCAGCGGCGACCTGTCGCGCAAGATTACCGTGGACGTGCGCGGCGAAATTTTGCAGCTTAAAGAAACTCTGAACACAATGGTGGATCAGCTCAATCGATTCGCTGGTGAAGTAACCCGCGTGGCCCGCGAAGTGGGTACGGAAGGCCGATTGGGTGGTCAAGCTAACGTTCCCGGCGTTGCGGGTACTTGGAAAGATCTCACCGACTCCGTCAACTCAATGGCTGGAAACCTTACGGGTCAGGTGCGCAACATCGCCGAAGTTACTACGGCTGTGGCTCGCGGCGACTTGTCTCGCAAGATCACGGTGGACGTAAAGGGCGAGATTCTCGAACTCAAGAACACGATCAACACGATGGTGGACCAGTTGAACGCGTTCGCCGGCGAAGTAACTCGTGTGGCCCGCGAAGTCGGCACCGAAGGCAAGCTCGGCGGTCAGGCGCAGGTGCCGGGCGTGGCAGGTACGTGGAAAGATCTCACTGACAACGTGAACTTCATGGCCAGCAACCTCACCGGCCAAGTGCGAAACATTGCTGAAGTCGCAACGGCCGTGGCTCGCGGCGACTTGTCACGCAAGATCACTGTGGACGTGAAAGGCGAAATTCTTGAACTCAAAGACACCATTAATACCATGGTGGACCAGTTGAGGTCGTTCGCTTCGGAAGTAACCCGCGTCGCCCGCGAAGTGGGCACGGACGGTAGATTGGGAGGCCAGGCGCAGGTACCCGGCGTAGGCGGCACCTGGAAGGACCTTACGGACTCGGTGAACTCGATGGCCAGCAACCTTACTGGGCAGGTGCGCAACATTGCCGAAGTCTCTACGGCCATCGCAACCGGTAATTTGTCCAAGAAAATTACTGTAAACGTCAGCGGCGAAATCCTGCTGCTCAAGGAAACCATCAACACCATGGTGGACCAACTGAACGCATTCGCCGGAGAGGTGACTCGCGTAGCCCGCGAAGTGGGTACAGAAGGTCGGTTGGGCGGCCAAGCCAATGTTCCGGGCGTGGCCGGCACGTGGAAAGATTTGACTGACTCCGTCAACTCCATGGCCGGAAACCTTACCGGTCAAGTTCGTAACATCGCCGAAGTGACGACCGCTGTGGCTCGCGGCGACTTATCACGCAAGATTACGGTGGACGTAAAGGGCGAAATTCTCGAACTCAAGAACACGATCAACACGATGGTGGACCAGTTGAACGCGTTCGCCGGCGAAGTAACTCGTGTGGCCCGCGAAGTCGGCACCGACGGCAAACTCGGTGGTCAGGCGCAGGTGCCCGGTGTTGCTGGCACCTGGAAAGATCTCACCGACAACGTAAACTTCATGGCCAGTAACTTGACCGGGCAAGTGCGCAACATCGCCGAGGTCGCTACGGCAATTGCTACCGGTGACCTTTCCAAGAAGATCACCGTTGACGTGCGCGGCGAGATTTTGCAACTCAAGGAAACTCTCAACACCATGGTTGAGCAGCTACGTTCGTTCGCGGCCGAAGTCACGCGCGTGGCGCGTGAAGTGGGTAGCGAAGGCCGGTTGGGCGGACAGGCGAACGTCCCGGGTGTCGCGGGCACATGGAAAGATCTCACCGACTCAGTGAACGCCATGGCCGGAAACCTCACAGCTCAAGTGCGAAACATCGCCGAGGTCACGACCGCCGTGGCTCGCGGCGATTTGTCGCGCAAGATCACTGTCGACGTGAAAGGCGAAATTCTCGAACTGAAGAACACGATCAACACCATGGTGGACCAGCTAAACGCCTTCGCGGCCGAGGTGACGCGCGTGGCTCGCGAGGTAGGTACTGAAGGCAAGCTGGGAGGCCAGGCACAGGTGCCCGGTGTGGCAGGAACCTGGAAGGACCTTACCGATAACGTGAACGTGATGGCCGCCAATCTTACCGAACAGGTGCGCGGTATCGTGAAAGTCGTGACCGCCGTAGCCGACGGCGAACTCACACAGAAACTGACTGTGAACGCCAAGGGCGAAGTGGCGGCTCTCGCTGAAACCATCAACAACATGACCGGCACACTCGCCACCTTCGCCGACCAGGTCACGACTGTGGCCCGCGAAGTCGGCGTGGAAGGTCGTCTAGGTGGTCAGGCCAACGTGCCCGGTGCAGCCGGCACGTGGAAGGATCTGACCGGCAACGTCAACCTCCTGGCGGACAACCTCACTAACCAGGTGCGCGCAATCGCGGAAGTTGCGACCGCCGTGACCAAGGGCGACCTGACGCGTTCGATTCAGGTGGAAGCCAGCGGCGAAGTCGCCGAGTTGAAAGACAACATCAACACCATGATCGACAACCTGCGGTTAACGACCGACCGCAACACCGAACAGGACTGGCTGAAGACCAACCTCGCGCGCTTCACCAGCATGTTGCAAGGCCAGCGCGATCTGACGACCGTGGGACAAAAGCTCCTGTCAGAGTTGGCGCCACTAGTCAGCGCGCAGCAGGGCGTGATCTATCAGATGGAGACTGAAGAATCCGCCGGCATGGTATTGCTCTCGGCATTTGCCTCTAACGGGGAGGACGGGCATCTGCGGCGTGTCAGGTTAGGCGAAGGCCTGGTTGGACAGTGCGCGGCAGAGAAGAAGCGCATGTTGATTACCGACCTGCCGGAAAAAACGATTCCCATTCGTTCGGGATTATTTGAGGCTGTTCCCCGAAACGTCATCGTGCTGCCTGTTCTCTTCGAGGATCACGTCAAGGCCGTTATCGAACTGGCATCACTGAGCAACTTTACCGCGTCACATCTGGCGTTCCTTGAACAACTGACTGCCAGCATCGGTATCGTGCTGAACAGCATTGAAGCAACGATGCAGACCGAAGGCTTGTTGAAACAGTCGCAGCAGCTAGCCACCGAATTGCAAACCCAGCAAAGAGAATTGCAGCAGACTAACGAGCAGTTGGCACAAAAAGCTCAGCAGCTCGCCGAACAGAACGTGGAAGTGGAACGGAAGAACCAGGAAATCGAGCAGGCGCGCGGCGCGCTGGAAGAGAAGGCAAAAGAACTCGCGCTGACCTCAAAGTACAAGTCCGAGTTCCTGGCTAACATGTCCCACGAGTTGCGCACACCGCTGAACAGCATTCTGGTGCTTGGCCAACAACTCCAGGACAACCCCGACGGCAACTTAACCCCGAAGCAGGTCGAGTTTGCCCGAACCATCCACGGTGCAGGAACGGATCTTCTGAACCTGATCAGCGACATCCTCGATCTGTCGAAGATCGAATCTGGAACGGTATCGGTCGAGGCCGAAGAAGTCTTCTTCGCCAGCCTGCTGGACATGGTCGCTCGACCATTCCGTCACGAAGCGGAAAACCGGCGGCTGACCTTCGATGTGCATTCCGATCCGCACCTTTCCCGCAGCCTGGTCACCGACTCGAAGCGTTTGCAGCAGGTACTCAAGAATCTGTTGTCGAATGCATTTAAATTTACCGAACAGGGAGGCGTGCATCTGGACGTATCGCTTGCCTCGGACGGGTGGAGCGACGAGCATCCAATCCTCAATAACGCAGCCTCGGTCATCGCCTTCGAAGTTTCCGATACAGGTATCGGTATTCCTTCGGAAAAACAACGTATCATCTTCGAGGCATTTCAGCAGGCAGATGCCGGCACCAGCCGCAAATACGGAGGAACCGGCTTGGGGCTGGCAATCAGCCGGGAGTTGGCTAGCCTGCTCGGAGGTGAAATTCAACTGCGAAGCGCTCCGGGTAAGGGAAGCACCTTCACGCTGTACTTGCCGCAAACTTATGTGGGTCCATCCGGCGCTGCGGCAACCGTGGACCGCAAAACTCGCTCGGCCACTCCGCCGCTTCAGTTGTCCGCAGTCCGGGCGACAGAGGTTTCGGTCGAGCACGTTCCCGACGATCGAGAGAATCTACAGCCTGACGATGCGATTTTGCTGATTGTCGAGGATGACCCACACTATGCCCGTGTGCTGTGCGATCTTTCTCGCGACACTGGGTTCAAGGTGCTGGTGGCAATGAAGGGTGCAGAAGCTCTTGCGTTGGCCCGCGAGTTCCATCCCACCGCCGTTTCACTCGATGTCTTCTTGCCCGACATGCTGGGCTGGACCGTTCTCAACCATCTGAAACAGGACCCGGCCACCCGGCATATCCCGGTGCAGATGCTGACCCTGGATGAAGACCGGCATCACGGCCTGGCCCGCGGAGCTTTCTCTTTCGTGACCAAGCCGACAACCCCCGAGGGACTGGGAGCGGCTTTGACCCGCATTAAGGAATACACCACGCCGCGAAGGAAGCGGTTGTTAGTGGTCGAAGATAATCCGGCGGAGCAGCTTAGTATCCGCGAACTGCTGGGTTATGACGACATCGACGTTTCGGTGGCTGCTAGCGGCAGCGATGCGCTCAATATGCTAAACGACCGGCCCTTCGATTGCGTGGTACTCGACCTCCGCCTTCCGGATATGTCGGGCTTCGACGTTCTCGAGCGGCTCCGCGACTCTGAAGCATTGAGCGATCTGCCGGTTGTCGTATTCACTGGAAAGGAGCTGTCATCGGAAGAAGATGCCCGCCTGCACACGCTGGCCCGCAGCGTGGTTGTGAAAGGTGTCGAGTCGCCGGAACGGTTGCTCGATGAGACAGCGCTGTTCTTGCATCGCGTGGTCGCCGATCTACCGTCCGAGAAGCAGAAAATGCTCGACCGGCTGCATCGGTCTGACGACGCCCTCGTAGGAAAGAAGGTGCTGGTGGTAGATGACGATGTGCGAAACATCTTCGCCCTCTCCAGTGTGCTGGAACGCCGCGGCATGACGGTGTTGACCGCCGGAACAGGACGCGAAGCGATCTCAACCCTCGAATCCACTCCCGACCTGGCAATTGTGCTCATGGATATCATGATGCCGGAGATGGATGGATACGAAACCATGCAGGTGATACGGCAAAATACTGCGTTCCGGCGACTGCCGATCATTGCTTTGACCGCGAAAGCCATGAAAGGCGATCGCGAGAAGTGTCTTGAAGCCGGCGCCTCAGAGTACCTGGCAAAACCGGTGAACACTGAACAATTGCTTTCTGCGCTGCGTATGTGGCTGCATCGATAAATGACTTGCGGTTAGTTAGCCTGTTTGGGGGCATTCACGCAAAATGACGGCGAACGAAAAAGTAAATATTCTCATGGTGGATGATCAACCTGCCAAGTTGCTCAGCTATGAGGTAATACTGGCTGAGCTTGGGGAGAATCTGGTCAAGGCGACCTCGGGAACGGAGGCGCTGGAACAACTGCTTAAAACCGACATCGCGGTCGTGCTGATGGACGTGAGTATGCCGGATCTCGATGGTTTTGAATTGGCGGATCTGATTCGTCAGCATCCACGCTTTCAAAGGACGGCGATCATCTTCATTTCGGCTGTCTACTTGACGGACCTCGATCGCCTTAAAGGGTACCAGCGCGGCGCGGTGGATTACATTTCCGTGCCGGTCGTTCCAGAACTCCTGCGCGCGAAGGTCAGCATTTTTGCCGAACTGCATCGCAAAGCACATCAACTGGAAGCCCTCAATCGAGACCTGGAGCAGCGGGTTACTGAGCGAACCGAGGAATTAGAAAGAAGAGCGGCACGACTGCAGCAACTGAACAGCGAACTGGGGCGAAAAAACCAGGAACTCGACGCTATTGTGCGCACCGCTCCGGACTTCATCTTTAGCCGACAGGCCGACGGTTCCAGGGACTACATTAGCGATCGGTTTTACGAATACACCGGCGCCGCTATGGGTTCCGGGAAGGGCTTCGGTTGGCTGGAGTTCGTTCATTCCGAGGACAGGGAGCGCAGCATGGGCCAGTGGATGCACTGCGTCCGGTCAGGTGACAGCTATGAATCCGAGTACCGGATACGCGGGAAGGACGGACAATACCGCTGGTTTCGGGCTCGTGCTGTTCCTATCCGAGATTTAGAGGGGCAGATCATAAAGTGGTACGGAACCTGTTCCGACATTCATGACAGCAAAGTGCTGGAGCAGTCGATTCGCGAGAGTGCCAATGAATTAGAGCGGTTGGTCGATGACAGAACCGCTGCTCTCCGGCGGCTTTCCGGCCGCCTGCTCACGATGCAGGATGACGAACGCCGCCGCATTGCGCGCGAACTGCACGATGGCTTAGGGCAGGAACTGGCGGCGGCAAAGATGATGATGGACGGCATTCAGGAGAAAAACTCCGCCCAGACAAACCGGCGCGCCGCCAAGGAAGCCAGCGAAACTATCAATCGCGCAATTCAGCAGGTCCGCAGCCTGTCTCACCTTTTGCATCCACCTTTGCTGGATGAAGTGGGGCTTCTGTCAGCGGTGCGCTGGTATCTGGACGGTTTGACCAAGCGCAGTGGAATCGAAACCTCGCTTGATGTACAGCCGACACCATTTCCGCGCTTGGGAGCGGAGTTGGAGACTGCGATCTTCCGCATCATTCAGGAAGCTCTCACCAACGTCTACCGGCATTCGGGTGCACAAAAAGCATGGGTCACCCTTGTCCAACGCGAGAGTGGCGTGACGGTTACGATCCGCGATGATGGCAAAGGAGTGGAAAATCCGGTCGCGGAATTGCGGCCGGGGAGCATCGGCATCGGCATCGGAGGAATGAGCCAGCGCGCAAAAGAATTTGGCGGCGAGTTACGGCTGATCAACCTCGGTCCAGGTACTCTGGTAGAGGTGGCTGTTCCGTTTCTCAGCACTGTGCCGGAAAAGACGCATGCGCTAGTTTGATTCTTTCGCGACGCTGTTTATAGCGGACACAGTGCTTTCCCACTGCTTCCTCGAACTAACTGGGCGGTTGGTTAGCCGCGCGTACCGGTCGCGCCCTCAGTCGAAAACTGCTGCCGGACCCTGTCACCCATTTCGTGAACTCTGCCCGCAATGACACTTCGGGTTTCTTCGCCGCTAGCCGGGGCCAGAATCAACCCAACACCAAGGCCCACTCCGACGCCTGCGAGAAAGCGAAGGGTATTGCCGAGGACATGGTTATCCTCGCCGCGAATAGCTCTGGACGCTCTCGCTACCCGGTCGGAGGCAGTTTCATACTTCTCCTGGGCTGCGTCGCGTAGATCGGAGATGTGATCGACTGCGCGGTCGCGCGCGTCCTTCGTCGCCTTGTCAGACCGCTCCAAAAGGTAAAGGCTTGTGCCAAGGAGTAGCTTGAGGAACGTGCTCATGGATTTTCCTTTCGATCGTGTGCTGACTCTCATAATACGCGAAGCTTAGCATCAGGATTGCTTCGCCTACTATCAAGTTGATGCTGTATTCCGTTGTGAAAATCATCCCAGATTAAGGACCCGCTAGCACGTCGTGCAACCTTGCCAACCATTTCAACAACAAAGAAAGAGAGATGGGAGGCGTCGTGAAACCGTCTGATCGTTCGTGGCTATCCCTGCTTGGTTTTTTCTCGGTCATCACTCTTGGATCCTCTTTAATTTTTGCGGTGGTGTTCGCGGGAGTCACAGCGGCAATTGCCGGCAGTGAATCCGCGCAAGCTGCGGAGGATCAGCAAGTGGACCCCCTTGTGCCCGGTCGGACCTTCTCCGGAATAATAACCGACGCCAAGTGCGGCTCCAGGCACACCGATTCAAAAACCAGCGCCTCCGAGTGCGTCCGGAAATGTGTGCGCAGCGGTTCGCGATACGTGATGGTAGATGGTGACAAGATTTACGATCTGGTTGGCGCCCCCGACCAGTTCAGCAAATTCGCCGGGCAGCGAATCAGCGTCACCGGCGTTCTTAGCGGGGGGGCGATTAGTGTGAGTCCGGCGGACCTGCAGGCGGCGAAGGTCGGACCATGATGCTTGAATTGCGCTTCAACGGTATCCACCCGGTACCGCGTTCACCGGGTGGTTCTACGGCGAACGCTGTATGGAGGACGGTTCTATATCGTGCCAATCTAAGAGGCTCTTATGGAGATTCCGGATACACGGCCGAGTCGGTGGAGTATGTTCCCAGCACTCTTGGGAGGTAAGGGGATGCCGGTGCGAATCCTGATTGCAGATGATGACGTATCGATACGCCATTTGCTCCGCCGGATCTTGGAAGAACGTCCCGGCTGGGAAGTTTGCGGTGAGGCATCCGATGGCAACGATGCCGTGAATAAGATCAGGGAACTAGCCCCTGACCTCGCCATAATTGACTTGGCAATGCCCGACAAGAATGGTCTGGAGGCGGCGCGCCAGGTCTTCGCCGTTTCCCCCTTGACCAACATGTTGCTTCTGACCGTGCAAGAGGTATCCGGAGAACTGGCGCTAGCCGCCCGCGAGGCGGGATTTCGTGGAGCTGTGACCAAGGGAAGTGGACGCGAAGTAATTATGGCAGTCGAGACCCTGCTGGATAAGGGTACTCTCTTCGATCTCGAAGGCTCTCCCGGGCGCGCCTGACGAATCGACCGGATACTGTGAACACCCGATTGTCAGGCGTCAGCTATGAGCGCTAACTTCTAGCAAGTTCGATCTAGAAAGGTTCGATCCGCAGCCGTGTGTCGGTCATCGATGCGGGCTTGGGCGGTCATGGGTTAGCGTCGGCGCCGCCGACGTTGGACCCTTGCGACCGCCTTTTGTGTTTTAGACCACCGACGGAATCACGTACGAGATTGAGCGGCGTTCGGTATGATGTTTATAACGGGGCGGTGGGAGATGACCATGTCTCACACGATCAAACTTCCAGTCTCTTTCGAATGCCCCAAGCAATCGATTTAGGATCCGACTATGGCGGAGCAGGAGAGCTTCTGGAGTAGCTGGCGAGAGCGACTCGCCGCCCTTCGTAATATTCCTCCGGTGCTTAGAATTGTATGGGAATCAGGGCCTGCGGTTGTGGCAGGCGGGCTGATCTTTCGCCTGTTCGCTGCGCTGCTTCCCATGGCGCTGCTGTGGGTCACTAAACTCATTATCGACAGCATCGTGCGCAGCCTGAATAGCCACCAGCCTGTGCAAAAAGGATTCTGGTGGTTAGTGGCGGCGGAGTTCGGCCTGGCAGTGCTAGGCACGGTGCTTACCCGGATCATTGATTATTTGGATTCGCTCCTCGCCGACAAATACACACGCCACGTCAGTATCCGCGTGATGAAACACGCGGCTGAACTGGATCTTCTGGCCTATGAAGATCCGGTCTTTTATGACCGTCTTGATCGAGCTCGAGTACAGGCGACGGACCGCTTGGGAATGATCCAGTCGATCGGACGGTTGGTCCAGCAGATCGTCACCGTGGTGTCCTTGTCGATTTCGATTATGGTTTTCTCACCCTGGCTGATGCTTCTGCTTATCGCCGGCGTTTTACCCGCATTTTTGGGCGAGAGCCATTTTGCATTTCTGGGATACGCCAAGAACTTTCGCCAGACGCCAATCCGGCGCCAACTGGATTACCTGCGAATCTTGGGCGGCAGCAGGGAGGCTGCGAAGGAACTCAAGCTATTTGGATTGAGCGGCTTTCTTACCGAACGCTTTACACGGCTCTCCGATGACATCTACACAGAGAACGTTGGCTTGTCCCGTCGCAGACTCATTGCGGGCTCGTTCTTGTCGATGATCGGCACGATGGGTTACTACTCGGCGTATGCATTCGTAATTTGGCGCACCCTCAAGGGTGCTCTCAGCATCGGCACTTTGACTTTTCTGTCTGGGGCCATTTTGCAGGCGAGCAGTAACATCCAGCAGATTTTCTCGACCCTTTCCGGCATCGCGGACCAGGCGCTGTTCCTGACTGACCTGCTCGCATTCTTTGAAATGCAGCCCACCATCCAGTCCAAGCCAGATGCGCTGATGACCCCGAGACCAATCGTGCGGGGATTCGAATTCCGTGATGTTTCGTTTCGCTATCCGGGCAGCCCTCGGCTTATTCTCGACCGGATGAATTTCCGCCTCCAGCCCGGAGAGCGCGTAGCGTTAATCGGGGAAAACGGTCAAGGCAAGACGACCGTGGTCAAGCTGATCACCAGGCTTTACGATCCATCAGAAGGACAAATTTTGCTGGATGGGGTGGATCTGCGGGAGTACAGCCTGGAAGATCTTTATCGTGAAATCGGTGTGATTTTTCAGGATTTCATGCGCTATGAATTGAAGGCCCGCGAAAATATCGCCATCGGCCGGGTGGAGGAGATCAACAATCTGGCGCTATTAAAAATGGCAGCTCGGAAAAGCATGGCGGATAATGTAATTGCCCGGCTTCCCCGGGGGTATGATCAAATGTTAGGTGGCCGCTTCGATGGAGGTTTGGATCTTTCAGGCGGTGAGTGGCAAAAGGTTGCACTAGCGCGTGCCTACCTGCGCGATGCACAGTTGCTGATCCTGGATGAACCGACCGCGGCCCTGGACGCCCGCAGCGAGTTCGAGGTTTTTCGCCGTTTTGCTGAACTGACCACTGGAAAAATGGCGCTTTTTATTTCACATCGATTCTCTACCGTACGTATGGCGGATCGCATCGTAGTACTCGACAAGGGCAGGATCGCCGAAGAAGGAAGTCACGACCAACTGTCCAGACTGGGCGGTCGTTACGCTGAAATGTTCGAAATGCAGGCCGCCAGCTATCGCTAGGAAAATCAAAGAGAGATGCCGCAGAACGTTCATCTGGAAATGATTAAGGCGAAAATCGAACGCCGCTTCGAGTCGTCGGGAGAAATGGCATCTGACGAGCTCGCTATGCGCTCCAATGCCTGGGATTTAGCGCGCAACCTCTCCTGGCTACCGAGTGAAAGCAGGTCACCAGTTTTCATTGAGCGTTGCCGCCAGCTCTCTAAAGCATTTAAGCCAGTGCTGAAAAGACTTGAGGCACGATCGCCGGGTGCATCCCTTTCAGACGACGTCCGCTGGTTACATGACAATTTGCACCTGTTGAATTCGGAACTGCAGAGCGTATGCGAGAGCTTCAAGGCCCGCCAGAAAATGCCTCTCGTCCGCACTCCGGCTGACGCCATTATTCCGCGGGTGATCGTTTTGGCGGAGGCATTCCTGGCTAAAACGGCTTATCAGTTCAGTGAAAAGACTTTCGTCGCCTATGTCGAGGCTTTCCAGCAACAGACAGTCCTCAAGACGAAAGAACTGTGGATGCTTATTCCGGCGCTCAAGCTGGTTTTGCTGGAACAGATCGCGCAAAGGGGTGCACAGGCGATTGCGAATCCCGCTGAATCATACGGCGTTGGTGTGTGCGTGAGCAGCCTCCGGGAGGTCAGTCACACCTCCTGGAAGGATGTACTCGAACCTCTAATCTTGCCCGACCACGTTCTTCGCCAGGATCCCGCAGGCACCTATTCCCGCATGGATCTGGACAGCCGTGATTTATATCGAACCAAGCTTGTAGATATTGCGGAACACTCCGATTTCGGTGAGATGGAAGTCGCCAACGAAGTGCTCGCGCTGGCGCGAGCGGCGCAGCAGCGAGACGAGTCAGATCCGCGGGTAGCTCTGCGATGTTCGCACGTTGGATATTATCTGCTGGGGGAAGGGGCCACCTTGCTGCATCAAAGGGTAGGTTTCACGCCTCCGGTTTACCAGCGAATATCATCCATCCTTCGTAAATACCCCGACGAGTTTTATCTTACGACCACGTTGTTGGTCACGCTGGCCATGATGTCGGCGATCGTTTTGCTTCTGATTGATCCTCAAGTTTCGCTGGGACTCATTCTCTTTTCGATGCTGGCGTTGCTTTTGCCGTGCTCGCAAGCAGCCGTTCAAATCACCAATTACTTCGTCACATCGCTGCTGAGGCCGCAAATTCTTCCAAAGCTCGACTTGTCCGAGGGAGTTCCGGACGATTGTGTCACGCTCGTGGCTGTTCCCAGTCTGCTCCTGGATCAAGTCCAGGTCCGCAGGCTGGTTGACGATCTTGAGGTGCGTTTTCTCGGCAACCACGACCGCAATCTTCATTTTGCACTGCTGACCGACTTGCCGGATTCGAACTCGGAGCCTCGGGAAGGTGATCCGCTGGTAGACCTTTGTTCGCAATTAATCGATGAATTGAACGAAAAGTACGCGGATCACGGGATGGGGTCGTTTCTTCTACTCCACCGGCATCGCGTCTACAACCCTCGCGAAAAAGTTTGGATGGGGTGGGAGCGTAAGCGCGGCAAACTGATGGATCTGAACCGGTTGCTTCGCCAGCAGTATGACAGCTTCCCGGTCAAAATTGGCGACCTTTCCATCTTGCCGCGGGTCCGCTACGTGATTACGCTGGACTCAGACACCGACCTGCCGCGTGGCTCGGCCCAGCGGATGATCGGGGCCTTGGCGCATCCGCTGAACCAGGCCATTATCGATGCGGAGAGGAACGTCGTCGTCGCCGGTTACGGCATCCTGCAGCCGCGGGTCGGAGTCAGCGTTCAAAGTAGCGCACGATCCCGGTTGGCAAGCATTTATTCGGGGGAGACCGGGTTCGATATTTATACCCGCGCTACCTCTGATGTCTATCAGGATCTTTATGGCGAAGGCAGCTTTGCCGGAAAAGGTATCTACGAAGTCGATACGGTACAACAGGTCCTTGACCGCCGCTTCCCGCGGAATGCTCTGCTGAGTCACGACCTCATCGAAGGCGCTTACGCGCGAGCGGGACTGGCCAGCGACATCGAGGTAATCGAAGACTATCCGTCGCATTACAGCGCCTACAATCGGCGTAAGCATCGCTGGCTGCGGGGCGACTGGCAGATTGCAGGATGGTTGCTGCCCCGCGTCCCCGATGAGTCGGGACAGCTTGTTTCCAATCCAATCTCGATAAGCGCCCAGTGGAAGATCCTCGACAATTTGCGACGAAGTTTGGTTGAGCCTGCCACCTTCGTGTTACTGGTGCTGGGATGGCTCGTGCTCCCTGGATCAGCGGTGTTGTGGACTCTAGCAACGGTTGGAATCTTGTTCGCCCCGACATGGTTCGAATTTATGTTCGAGCTGATTCGTGCTGCGATTCTCCGCAAACCGGCAATCGCTCGTGGCGCCTTAGACACCCTGGTCGCGGCTAATATTAATGTTTTCCTCACGCTGACCTTCCTGGCGCACCAGATGCTGATTTCCCTCGACGCCGTGGTGCGTACGCTGGTTCGTCGCATGGTGACCCAGCAGCGGCTTTTGCAATGGGAAACAGCGGCCCAAGCAGAAATTGGGGGCGCCAAGCGCACTTGGCTTGACAGCTATTTGGATTGGACTCCTGCACTGGCATTTGGATTGGGTCTGTTGGTGTGGTTTGTCCGACGCAACGCCCTTCCTGCTGCACTGCCGATTCTGGCGCTCTGGGCATGTAGCAAACTGTTATCGCAATGGCTGAACCGCCCGCCTCGTCCACTGCGCGGTGCAGTGCCCAAGAAGGACGAACTGGTGCTCCGCCGTGCCGCGCTTCGCACCTGGCGATACTTCGCCGAGTTCTGCACGGAAGAACACAACTGGCTGATACCAGACAACGTGCAGGAGGAACCGCTTGCCATTGCCCCTCGAGTCTCGCCAACGAACCTGGGTTTCCTTTTCAATGCCCGGCAGGTTGCTTGCGAATTCGGATATCTTACGATTCCCGAGTTTACCCAGTTGACGCTGCGGACCCTGGCTACCACGTTGAAGCTGCAAAGGTATGGCGGCCATCTGCTCAACTGGTATGACACTCGTTCCCTCGCGCCGTTGGAGCCTGAGCTAGTCTCGGCTGTCGATAGCGGCAACTTAGTGGCTTCGCTTTGGACTCTCGAACAGGGATGTTTGGATCTTCTGGAGCGGCCGCTGTTGCAGACCAGCGCGTCCGAGGGATTTTTGGATCATCTTCGCACGCTGGTCGAACTGGGCGCCCTGCCGCGAAAGCGTCTCTCTGCTTTTCAGCGGGAGCTTAGGCAGAAGAAGTGGTTGCCATACTTGTTGAACGACGCCGGCGCAGTTCTTGAGCAGATCCATCAAGAATCCGTCAAGTCGAAGCACTCGAAAGACGCGCGATGGTTCGCTGCAGAAGTGCGATCGCGGCTTGAGAACGTCAGGCAAACAGTAAGCGCTTATGCTCCATGGTTGCTGCCGGAGTTTGCTTCGCTGTGGGACGATCCTGCCATCAACTCGAATTCTGCACCAGACCTTCCTGCGCTCGAGCGAATGCCGGATTTTATCGACGCTCTCGCCATTCGTCTCCGGTTTAACATGCGTTCGACCGACGCCACGGAACAGAAGACCCTGTACCAGCGTCTTGAAGCCCTGCTTCCCCAGGCACGTTCCAATACCGTGCGCTTGATCCAGGATCTTCGTACGATTGCGGATAGGGCCGGCACGTTTGCGAATGAAATGGACTTTCGCTTTCTTTTGAACCAGCGCAAGCTATTGTCGGTCGGGTTCGAGGTCAAGTCTCAGCAGGTGCATTCTGCATGTTACGATTTGCTGGCTACGGAGTCGCGCACCGCTGCCTTTGTGGCGATTGCGAAGGATGACATACGCCAAGAGACCTGGTTTCTGCTTGGCCGTCCGCACGCTCTGGAGAACGGGCATCCTGTTCTGCTCTCGTGGACCGGAACCATGTTCGAGTACCTGATGCCGCTGATTTGGACGCGCACCTACCCAAACACGCTTCTCGAACGTGCGGCTCGTGCAGCTATACGCACCCAGCAGGCGTACGTGGAGAACAGGAGCATCCCGTGGGGCATTTCGGAGTCAGCCTATTTCAGAACCGATGAGGCAGGCAATTACCAGTACTATGCTTTTGGCGTTCCCCAACTCGCGCTCAGCAAAGGTGAATTGAATGCGCTTGTGATCTCTCCATATTCATCGGTGCTTGCGCTGCATGTGTGTTCGTCCGACGCACTGAAAAACCTGCACCGGATGAATCGCGATGGATGGATGGGATCGTATGGCTTCTACGAGGCTGCGGATTTCACGCCCGCCCGGCGGCGCTCGCGGTTGCATCGCTACGAGTTAGTACGCTGCTGGATGGCTCACCATCAGGGCATGAGCTTGCTCTCGATTGCCAACTTCCTCCAGGATGGAGTCATACAGCGGTGGTTCCACAGCGATCCGCGGGTGCAGGCTACAGAATTGCTGTTACACGAGAAACCGGTTGCCCACGGCCGTCCCACCCGTACGAACTACGGCGCCAGTGCCGCGTGAATCCCAGCCGCGTCGGCTGGATTCAACGCTGAACCAGCCGTTGAAGTCCCAGCGCAAAAGTGCTTAATGCGGAAACTTTACAGAGTCCGGATATTCGCAATTTTCGTCGCCACGTTGGCTCTGGGAGCGCCAACTGCGGACGCCCAAGACAATCAGAAGGCAGTAGTCATCGTGGTGGACGCGAATGCTCCTTCGCATCCATTTCCACATTTTTGGGAAAAGATGTTTGGCTCCGGTAGAGCTGTCCTCAGCCTGCGTGACAATTATCGGCGCGATTTGCAAGAAGTAAAGCAGGCGACGGATTTTGAATACGCACGCTTCCATGCAATTTTCCACGACGAAGTTGGCGTGTACGACGAAGATAGCCAAGGGCGTCCCTTATACAATTTCTCGTACGTTGATCAGATCTACGACGGATTGCTCGCCAATCATGTGAAGCCCTTTGTCGAGTTGAGCTTCATGCCGCAGAAGTTGGCTGCGCAAAACCTCCTGCACGTTTTCTGGTACCGGCCGAATATTTCTCCGCCCAAGGATTGGGACAAGTGGAACGACCTCATCGCCGCGTTTACGAAACATCTGATCGACCGTTATGGCATCGATGAAGTTGCACAATGGTACTTCGAAGTTTGGAACGAACCGAATCTGGATTTTTGGGGCGGCGAGCCCAAGCAGGCAACCTACTGGGAGCTTTACGATCACACGGCGCGAACAATTAAGAGCGTAAACCAACGGCTTCGTGTGGGAGGACCAGCCAGCGCACAAGCTGCATGGGTAGACACCTTTATCAAACATTGCGCCGAAAACAAGGTCCCTATGGACTTCGTCTCGACGCATGTCTATGGCAATGACTCGGCGAAAGACGTATTTGGATCCACCGAGGATATTTCACGCGACAAGATGGTCTGCCGCGCGGTGAGCAAAGTTCACACCCAGATCGAAGCTTCAAGCACGCCAAACCTGCCTTTGATCTGGAGCGAGTTCAACGCCAGCTACAAGAATGAACCCGATGTTACAGATTCGACGTACATGGGACCGTGGCTGGCCGATACGATCCGCCAGTGTGACGGCCTGGTTAGCGTTATGTCCTACTGGACCTTTTCCGATGTATTTGAAGAGCAAGGCGTGGTGAAAACGCCTTTCTATGGCGGCTTCGGACTGATCGCAACCGACGATATTCCGAAGGCTGCGTACAACGCGTTCAAGCTTTTGCATAAGCTCGGAAATCAACGAATCCTGCTCGATTCCGATTCCGCCTTGCTTACCCGCAGGGATGATGGCACGTTGGTTCTGGCTCTATGGAACTATTCTCCACCGGAGCAGAGGGGTGTTCCCAAAACTCTGATGCTGCAGTTTAGAAGTGCGAAAGTACGGCGTGCGGTCATCTCCCGCGTCGATGGGGAGCACGGGGACGTTCGATCGGCGTATGAAAAGATGGGTTCACCGCGCTATCCCACGCAGGACCAGATCCGGGAGCTGCGCAGGGCTGCTGAACTTCCCAATCCCGAAAGCCGCAAGCTAAAAAACAACGAACTGAACCTGACACTTCCCGCGCAAGGGCTGGCTCTCATCGAATTGAAGTAGAGATCCCGTCAGCTAGGTTCCCGAGGTCTGAAATCCAGCCCGTTCCATACCGCGCTTTGCCTCCGGGTTCTTCATGAACGTTTCCCAGACAAAGCCGGTCCGTGCATTTTCGGCCATCAACATGGTGATCCCGGTGTCGATTCCAATCACATCGGTGTCGTACCAATTTTTTAATGGATTAAACGCATTCACGAAACCGTACCGGCACCAGGCTCCTCCGTAATGATTCTTGATATTCTGAAGAACCCGCATTACCGGCTGTGGGAGAAAGGGAAGAGAACCGGCCGATGCACTGGGGACAACAGTTCCATCGATTGGCCCCATCGATGGCGGGCCGCCCCAGATCACGTAGCCTTTTTGCGAATCTGAAGCCGTGATACCCCACAGGTCGTCGCTGTAATCGGGGAATTGCTTTCCCAACTCCAAACAGAAGCGGCGATGGACATCGGTGGCAATTGTCGAGTTGTGAAAGTAATCCGCATACTTGTCGCGTTTGCCCCGGAAATCAAACCATGCCTGTGAATATTGATGTACGAACAAAGGCGCGAACGAACCAATGTACCGAAGACCATCGTATTCGAACGTGCTTCGTTTCCATGCATTCCAGGTTTCAACCCGCAGCGGGTAGGGCACAGAACCCAATCCCAGGAGATACATCATCATCAGTTCGCTGTAATAGTCCCAGCGATACGGGAGAAAACCGAGTTCCGGAGTCCATCCGTGGGGCAATAAAGATGTGTCCTCGGAAAGCCACGTCCAGTCCACCCGATTGAAAATCTCATACGCCAATAAACTGATTTCTGAATGCTGGAAGTGCTGACGGCAGGTGAGAATTCCGCAAAGCAAAATTGCCGTGTCAACGGAAGAAACCTCGGAATCCCACATCCTTTCGCCCGTGTTGAGATTCGCGAAATGGTAGAAGAATCCTCTGTGAGTAGGCAATTTCTTCCACAAAAAACGCAAGCTGGCCACAACTCGCTCACGCGCTTCAGCCATGGAAACATAACCGCGCTTTTGCCCGATGCAGAGGGCCGTCAGCCCAAAGCCAGTGGCGGCAATGCTCCCCACCAACCCAGTGTCATTGGTGTGCACGTTACATCGGTCTTTCACCATTCCAGTCAGAGGATTGGCTTGCTCCCAGAAGAAGAGGAAATTCGCCTTCTGTATTTCTTCGAGCAGGTCCTCATCGGCCTGTGCGAGGGACGTTGGAAGGGGAGGATGCGCCGGTTCAAGGTGCTGTTGTGGCGCCGCGGCTAAGAACGGCCCGAGGCTTCCGCTCAAAGGCAAACATACCCCTAAGCGGGCCATCTGCTTCAGCAGATCCCGGCGCGATAGACTCTTATGTCTGACATTGTTCTCGACTCTCTGGCGCACCTAGTGAATTTTAGACGATTTGCGCCTCGGTTGTATTGCGAAACTAGAGACGCAAAAGTTGTTGGTCTTAGAGGCGTTAATCAGCGGACGGAGGCTCCACTACGCCACGCCAGTGTCATAGAATATTGACGGTGGAGACGGCATGAATTGGAGACGAAAGACTGCGATTTGGGCCTTTGCGATTGCAACTGTCGCAGGCATTCTGGTTGCAGTACTGGTTGCTGTTCGCAAAGCGGAACCCATAACCATCCGAGGTGCGGTTCTGAGTCAGGACACCGACCCACAAAAACAATTACCCATTGCGGACGTTCGAATCACGGGCACAGACGGGTCAGTGGTTACCAGTTCGAAGTCTGATGCTTCAGGTTTCTTCACCCTTACTTTGCGCCGGGGACTCAGGCGGCGCCAGCCGGTCACTCTGCAATTCCGGCATCCAGATTACCAACCACTCAACCTGGATGAATTTGTTGCAGACAAAATCTATATCGCTCGCATGGTGCCGATTCCTCATAAAGTCCACGTAGACGACGGACATGCCGACGTAGGCATCGCCAACGTCAGAGTGCGATATTCGGTAAAGGCGACTACAGAAGCGGACATCGGGAGCGCGGTCAAAACCTTTGAAGTCGTGAACGCCGGCAATGTGCTTTGCAAAGGACATCATCCGTGTTCGCCTGACGGAAAATGGAAGGCGGCGCTGGCTTCTGCGTCTTTGGATGCTGGAGAGGGAAATCAGTTCCGTAATGCGCGAGTCTCCTGCATCGCGGGCCCGTGTCCGTTTGCCAAAGTCGAGTTCGAAGATCTTTCGCGTGGTGCTCGCAGGGTCAACGTATCGGTTCGCGACTGGTCCGACACGACCACTTTCCTGATGGAAGCGGAGGTGGTCCACCCGATGGTCAGCGATATCGTGCGCGAATCGTATCCCGTGATTTTCGGGCGCGCGCTGAACTTCAGTTTGCCGACCTCAGCCGAGGGCCCAAGTATTGAAGCGGAGGTGAATGGAGACTCCATTGTTTTCCCGCTGGGACCGGATCTCTTCTTAAGCTGGGCCGATTGCCACGTTCGAGTTGATACCGACGCCAGAGCCTATCGCTGTGAGCTCAAGCCTGGGTACCGTTTTCGATAGCTGACCCTTGGAGTGTAGAGGCGTAGCTAGCTACGTCTCTACAGCGCGGATAAACTCGTTCGGAAGCCCAATCACTCCCTCCCAATCTCCGCACTTGGCTGAGAAGTAGAACTGTTCAATTTCATCCGTCCGGTGTAGATTGCCATTCCCACCACGGCGTCGATTCGCAGAGCATCCAGTTGGTCGATTTGCTCGAAATTCGCAATGCCCCCGGCGACGATCAGTTGCTTGCTGGTTGAAGCTCGCAGTTCGCTCACCGCGTCGAGGGGAATACCCTGCATCAAGCCTTCGGTGTCGATGTGCGTATAAAGAAATGCATCGCACCAGGAGTACAAAGCCGCGATCATCTCACGAGGCGTGATCGTCGTGAGTTCGCGCCATCCGCGGATGGCGACTCGTCCGTCCTTCGAATCGATGGCAAACACCAACTTTTGCGGTCCGACTGCATGCGCAAGGTTTTTCGCAAAAAGAATGTCGGGCTGACCATCGCGGATAAGCGCCGATCCGAGAATTACACGCTGGGCGCCGATCGAAAGCATTTGCTGCGCCGCTTCGATGGACCGTATTCCTCCACCAACCTGACATGGAAGACGGCGGGCGAACTCGCGCACGAGATCGCGATTGTCACTCGTGCCGATGGCCGCGTCCAAGTCGATGAGTTGAACCAGGGGGAACGAGGAGAATCGCGTGATCCATTCTTCAAAGTCATCGAACTCCAGCGCTTTGCGCTCGCCTTGTACAAGCTGAACAATCTTTCCGCCCATCAGGTCAATCGAAGGTATTAGCATGGCCATCGCACCGGAATGCCCGCGCTTTGTAAATCCTGTTTGAGATCGCCAACACTGTGCAGGCCAAAATGAAAGATGGAAGCGGCCAGCGCTGCGTCGGCTTTGCCACTCTGAAAGACCTCAACAAAACTTCGCGTGTCCCCGCCGCCGCCCGAGGCGATAACAGGGATGTTCAACGCGTCAGAGCATGCGCGGGTCAAATCGCAGTCGAAGCCCGCGCCGGTGCCGTCGCGATCCATGGAAGTGAGTAGGATTTCGCCAGCACCCCGCTCCTCCGCTTCCCGCGCCCAAGCCACGGCGTCCCGCCCAGTGCGGTTTCTGCCTCCGCTGACGTAAGCTTCGAAGCGCGCTTCTCCGTTGATGCGCTTGGCGTCGATGGCCACGATCACCGCCTGTGAACCATAGCGCTCGGCAATGCGGGTGATCAGCGAAGCATCAGCGAGCGCCGCGGAATTGATGCTGATCTTGTCGGCGCCTGCTTCGAAGACCGCGATCGCGTCGGCCAGTGAACTGATACCGCCACCAACGGTGAAGGGAATAAACAACTGTCGTGCGGCTCTGCGAACTGTATCGACCAAAGTGGCGCGCTTCTCATGCGTAGCAGAAATATCGAGAAGCACCACTTCGTCAGCGCCTGCCTGACTGTGAGCCGCGGCCAGTTCTGCAGGGTCACCGGCGTCGCGTAGTTGTTGAAACTGAACTCCTTTTACGACGCGTCCGTCTTTGACGTCCAGGCACGCGATGATTCGTTTGGTGAGCATCAGAGGCTGCAAAAATTCTTCAGAAGTTTCAACCCCAAATCCCCGGATTTTTCCGGATGGAATTGCACTCCGAACAAATTGTCTTGCTCGACAGCAGCGGAAAACTCTCCGCCATACTCGCATCGCGCCACGGTCGCTTTCACTATTGGCGCTGAATACGAGTGAGTGAAGTAGACGAAGGAATCCGAAGGAATCCCTCGAAACAGCCGCGAGCCAGGGTCACAGGTTAGAGAATTCCACCCTACATGCGGGGACTTGACACGGCCCGGGAACCGCCCGCATGCTCCCGCGAACAATCCGAGCCCAGGCGTTCCGGGCGCTTCAGTGCTGGATTCGAACATCCACTGCATGCCGACGCAGACGCCAAGAAACGGCACTCCCTCTTCAACTCTGCGTAGGATGGCGGCCCGAAGCCCGGCTTGTTCCAAGACGGCAGTAGCGGAGAAATGGCCGACACCCGGCAGAATAATTTTGTCCGCGCGGGCCACAACGTCCGGATCACGGGTAATCGTGGCATCCGCGCACAGATGATCGAGCGCCTTTCTCACGGAGGTGAGATTTCCCGCGCGATAGTCAACCACTGCGATCATCAGAGCAATCCTTTCGTGCTGGGGAGCAAGCGAGCCATGCGCCGATCCCGCCAGCATGCAGCGCGCAGCGCCCGCGCAAATGCTTTGAATAACGATTCAATCTTGTGATGGCTGGAGCGCCCGTAAAGCACGCGGGCATGCACGCTGGCGCGAGCGCCTCGTGAAAAACCGTCGAAGAAATCGTGTACCAACTCGGCCTGCAAATCGCCCACCAGCCGGGCGCGGACCTTGGTATCCACGGCAGTGGATGTCCGCCCGGAAAAATCTACGGCCGCGAGCCCGAGCGTTTCATCCATTGGCATCACGAAATAACCGGCGCGCAAAATGCCACGCTTAGCGCCCAACGCCTTGTCAAAGAGTTGCCCGAGCACAATGCCGACATCTTCGACGGTGTGGTGCTGATCGACATCAAGGTCGCCTTTGACTTTGAGTTGAAGATCGAAGCCCCCGTGATGCGCGAAAAGTTCCAGCATGTGATCAAAGAACCGGATCCCCGTAGAAACCTTGTACCGACCACGGCCTTCAATCAGCAGTGCCGCGCGAATGTCGGTTTCTTTAGTTATGCGTTGGATCGCGGCTCGCCTCATTTCGCGGTTACCTCAATCTCCTCCAGCACCTCACGGAGCACCTGTAGCAATCGAGCAGTCTGCTCGGAAGTTCCCAGCGTAATCCGCACGCAGCCTTCGCAACCATAGTCCCGCGAACGGTCGCGCACCAGAATTCCGCGCGCCCGCATGGACCGAATCAGCGCCGTATTCAGCGAACCGAAGTGCGCAAGCACAAAATTGGCCTGACTCGGCCAATACCGAATCGCCCATTGGTCGAATGCCTGCTGAAGACGGTTCCGTCCATCGCGAACCTGGCTAACGTAATCGCGGAGATAGCTCTGGTCCGCCAGCGCTGTTGGCAAGCATGCTAGCGCCAGACCGTTCACGTTGTAAGGGGAACTGACCTTACTCACCATCGCAATGTGCTCGGCGTTTCCGCAAAGCGCGCCGATGCGGAGCCCGGCCATGCCGTACGCTTTGGAAAATGTTCTTGCCACGAAAAGACTCGGGAGCTCGCGCCATTGTGGTAATAGCGTCTTGCCGTAAAAGTCGAAGTAAGCTTCATCCACCAGCATCGCTGCGTGCGGGGCGTGACTGGCGATTTCAAGCAAACTTGCTGCGTCGGCCACGCTCCCCGTCGGGTTGTTGGGATTCGCCACCGCGATCAGTCGTGTGCGCGGCGTGACTCGCGAAAGCAACTCTGACGATGGGAACTGGAAGTCCGTGCCAGCCGCTACCGTGATAATCCGCGCCCCCGTTGCAGCCGCCGAAATCTCGTACATGGCAAAGGTTGGCACCACGATGAGAGCTTCATCACCAGGTTGCAGAAATGTCTCGCAGAGCAAGTGGATGGCTTCATCCACACCATTGGTCAACAGCAACTCGTGGGGCTGAATGCCAAAATAACCAGCCACCATGGCTTCGACCGGTCCACGCTCCGGATAGCAAGCGATCTCTTCCGCCGTGATTTCGCGCAATCGCGCCAAAACCCGAGGCGAGCAGCCCACGGTATTTTCGTTGAAGTCCAGGCGCAGCCCCGCGCGCCCACCCAGCGGAGGGTGATAAGTGGGCAGATTGCGCACCGCTTCGCGCGCTTCAAGCATGGTTGAACCTCGCACGGATCGACTCCGCATGGGCCCGCAGTCCTTCTGCCTTCGCCAAAGATTCGACAACCGGCGCAATCTGTCTCAAACCGGGCCGCGAAAGCCGCTGGACGCTGATGAGCTTTACAAAATCAACAACGCTGAGCCCGCCTCGAAAGCGAGCAGCACCACCGGTGGGCAAAACATGATTTGGACCAGAAGCGTAGTCTCCCGCTGCCTGTGGTGAATAGTCGCCTACGAAGATTGATCCGGCATTATGCACAAGGTCTACATCCGCCGAGTCAACCGTGACGTGTTCCGCGGCTAGTTCATTTGCCCACTCGAAACTCTGCCGACGCGAGCCGGACACAAGAATCATTCCGTTCCGGCGCAACGACTGGCGGGCTATTTCGTTTCGCCGGCTTAGCTTTTCAGCAGCACGCGCGACCAGGCGCGCCAGATCGTCGCGCGTGGTTATAAAAACTGCGAGCGCTTCCGGATCGTGCTCCGCCTGCGCGACCAAGTCAGCCGCGATGAACTCCGGCGTCCCGGCGTCACTGATAATGACGACTTCTGTCGGCCCGGCCAGGAAATCGATTGCGCAATCAAACGAGACCAGTTTCTTGGCAGCGGCGACGTAAAGATTTCCCGGGCCGACAATCTTCTGTACCCGCGGAACGCTTTCTGTTCCATAAGCCAGCGCGGCGATCGCCTGCGCGCCTCCAATGCGATAAACTTCGTGCACACCAAGCATTCCGGCGGCAGCCAGCACCTCCGCCGCGGGCCGAGGAGAGACCACGCGAATGTTCGGTACGCGCGCCACTTGGGCGGGGATCACAGTCATCAGTAGCGTAGAGATCAGCGGGTAGCGACCCCCGGGAACGTAGCAGCCTACGGAATCCAGCGGCCGTATGATTTGCCCAACGGTGATCCCGTGGCGCGTGCGCACCCATTCCGCCGGTTTTTGCCATTCGCAGAAGCGGCGAATATTTGCCGCCGCCGTGCGCATCGAAGCCTTCAATTCAGGCGCAGCAAACTTCCATGCCTCCTGAATCTCGTCTTCGGATACTCGAATAGATTCCTGCAAGCGAAGGCCATCCCATCGACTCGCATATTTACGCAGAGTGTCGTCGCCGTGCCGTCTGACATCGGCCACGATTCGCCGCACCACAGGTTCGACTTCCGCGTATTGGGACCCCCGCGCTGCCGTCTTGCGCACCTTCACCATGGCCGCGGTTCCAGAGACAATCCGCATCACAAGACCACCTTATTCAGCGGATACTCCACGATCCCCTGCCCATTGGCTTCTTTCAATCGCGGGATAACCTGCCAGGCCGTCGACTCTTCAATGACAGTATTCACGGCCACCCATTCGTCATCACTCAAGGTCGAGATCGTGGGTTTTTTGAGAGCAGGCAAAACTGCGAGTACCGCCGCCAGATCCTGTTTGCGAACGTTCAGCATCAGTCCAACCCGGTTTTGAGCATCCATCGCCCCTCTCAGCATCAGGGCTAAATTCTCAATTTTGCGGCGCTTCGACGAATCGCCCCAAGCTTTCTTGTTGGCGATAATCTGCGTATTCGATTCCAGCACAGTATCAATAATCCGCAGATGATTCGCTCGCAAGGAACTTCCTGTCTCCGTAACCTCGACAATCGCGTCGGCCAGCATCGGCGGTTTCACTTCGGTTGCGCCCCATGAGAACTCAACCTGCACTGGAACATTTTTGCCCTCGAAATATTTCCGGGTTACATTGACCAATTCAGTTGCGATGATGCAATTGCTCAGCTCTTCAGCACGCTGGTACCGTGAGTCCTCGGGAACAGCCAACACCCACTGCACCTTGCCCCGGCTCTGCTTGGCGTAAATGAGGTCAGAAACGGTGACGACTTCGAGCCCGCTCTCGACTACCCAGTCAAGCCCGGTGAGGCCGGCATCGAGAACGCCGTGCTCAACGTAGCGCGCCATTTCCTGAGCGCGAATCAGCATGCAGTCGATTTCCGAGTCGCGGGTCGTTGCGAAATAGGAGCGGCCGTTGGTGAAGATCGGTAAACCGGCGCGGGCGAACAGTTGCATCGTGGCTTCCTGCAGGCTCCCCTTCGGGATTCCCAGGCGGATCTTCATGACCGCACCGCCTGTGCGTCGAATTCTTTATCGGGGCCAGCCGGAAACAATGGCTTGGTGAAGCAGGAACGCGTGCCCTCATGGCAGACGAGCCCTGCCCCCTCGACCTCAACCTGAAGTAAGAGCGTGTCGCGATCACAATCGATGGCGGCGGTAATAAGCTTGAGCCGGTTACCCGAGGTCTCCCCTTTGGTCCAAAGCTGGTTGCGCGTACGGCTGAAGAAAGTCACATAGCCGGAGGTAAGCGTACGCTCGCACGCCTCGCGATTCATAAAGCCCAGCATCAGCACTTCACCCGACGCTGCATCCTGCACAATGGCGGGCGCCAAGCCCTGCATCTTATCAAAATCAATTTCGCGGTTCATAGATCCTGTCCTTCGTGCAAAACAAAAAGCCCGCTGAGCTTGAAATCGCATCAGCGGGCTCGATCTCTTTGGGTGTTACGCTAGCTCAGTCCAAACACCCCCGCCGACGCGTTGTACGCGTGATGGTGGTGATGAAGATGAGTCAGATGCATCACGAACCTACCATAGCGGAGATGATCAAACATTGTCAAAACAAATTTGTGCAAAGCGTTGCGGCGATGACGCACGTTAAAGCGCCAGCCCTTTGGCATCCGTCGCTCATAGATTGGCATCCGTCGCTCATAGATAAGCGGCACCGCATAAGACATTGTCGAAAAAGGGCTTACGATTGGAGTAGCTGCGGCGAATTGGTGTTTCGTATCGCGGACATAAAGTGCGTCAACGAACAGAACCCTTGACTTATGCGCAGAACCTTGCAATAACTATCCAGTCCCATTGGGCGAGTTTGGGGGTGTAGTTCCATTGGCTGAAGTCAGATTGCAGGAGGGCGAATCCCTTGAGAATGCGCTGCGGCGATTCAAGCGCAAGGTGCAGCAGGAAGACATCATCAAGGAGGTAAAGCGTCACTCGTTTTATCTGAAGCCCGGCGAGAAAAAGCGTGTGAAGGAAGCTTTAGCGCGCAAGCGCAGCCGGAAAAAAGCTAGGAAAGAGCAAGACTGATTGTAATTGGGCCGTTCCTACCCGTGGGAACGGCCCACTTCCCTTATTTGCGGCGCATGCCTTGGTCTGGGATATGCGTCGCCACGGGTCTCCGCAGTTGTTGTGCAGTAGCAGTAATCCATGTCCAGCCAAGGGCATGGCGGGCCGAATCCAGGGGCAAGATCACTGAGGGGGATGAAGCGAAAATCCTGCGCATTCGTGCGCCAGGTGAGAGGTTCGACTTTCTCATCTCGCGAGTGGGTGCGGTTAGGAAAGGGCTGAAGGAGCATCCTCAATGGAATTCCAGGACAAGATGTTGAAGTGCATTGACTGCGGGGCGGATTTCGTTTTCACCTCCGGGGAGCAGATGTTTTTCCACGACAAGCAGTTCAGGAACGAACCCAAGCGGTGCAAAACCTGTAAGACGAAGCGGGCTGCGAATCTGGGAAGTGTAACCGGTGGGCGTCACGGTTCGACGAGGACTGAGACCCGCGCCATATGTTCCCAGTGCGGCAAAGAGACTACGGTGCCCTTCCGTCCGACCCAGGGACGTCCCGTGCTTTGCCGGGATTGTTTTCAGCAAAGGCGGCCAGCCGCGTCGGCATAATCCCAAACCGGCCTGGCGGAAAGCCCGCAATTCGTCGGAGGTAGGCGCGATAGGCGCTGAAGCTGCGTTTAACCAGCGGTCCTTCTGCCTTCCCGATTCAAACCGGCGCGTCGTCTGCCAAGAGTGAGAGTGGGCTGCGGTGGGAGTTTCTCGTCGTCCTGCTGAATGTTTTTCTGCCGCCCTTCTTCTGGCAGCCCGTCTTCGCGCAACACGTCTTCCCGTAATACAAGGAGCGCCTCGATCTGGCGCAGCAGGTCCTGGGTGCCCACAGGCTTCACTAATAACGACTGCGCCCCTTCAGCCTTCCAATCGCCGTCTTGCGGAGGGTAGGCCGTGAGCAGAGCGGTGGCCGGATTGTAGGATTGACGCCTCGCCGCGCGAACTACTTCGAAGCCCGCGTTCTCGTTTTCCATGCGCGCATCAGTAATGACCATGTGGTAAATCCCTGACGACAGTTTCTCAATGGCTTCCGCCGCCGATGTGGCAGTCTCGACCGTGAAGCGATTGAGTTCCAGCACCGCCTTCAGCGTGAGCAGAACTGCAACGTCGTCATCGACCAGCAAAATCCGCCGCTTCATTGAGCACCTCGCATCATGCCATCCGCTGCAGGAAAGTATAGACCACAATCGGACGCTCTCGGAGAGTATGGCAATTCAAGTGCCCGGAGGAGTCCCGGTGTCACCATCAATGACACTCGTGGTTCCATCGGAACTTTGCCAGAGCCGAACAGAATTGATCTCCAACAGAAAAAAAGCCCATGCGCCAAAAGCCCCAAGGGATGCCGTTTCTCGACCAAAAAGAGCATAACCTTGCAATCATGATGTAACTGTTTTCACCTTTGGGTGATTTTTTTTGCCAGTGCACGCGCTCTCGAAGGAAAAACGAAAAATTTATCGAATAGGTATCGTATTTCACTTGACATTCTCCGTGATGACGTTAGGATACGTGTCCGCGGGCTACGAGTCGAAATGAGTTGTTCCATGGCGAATGGTCCGACACCGCTTCAGGTTAAAAACTCCAGGAGGACTATAGTGAAAAGTGTATTTTTTGCGGCAGTGCTAATCGCAGCGCTGATTCCAGTGGCGATGGCTCAGGGTGTTAAGAGCCAGCCAGCATCGCTCGGGGAAAAGATCCAGGTTCGCGGCACATCTACAGTTATGTCCCATGACTGGCAGCCGGTCCAGGTTCCTACAATCCCTAGCTATTGCAAGCCTTGCTACTTCTATGCAGGCGACATGGATCCCAACAACTCGAACAACAACGGCTTGGCCAACGAAGAAGACCAATTGGTAGCTGACTCCCACATCTACTCTCCTTTCAAGGTTAAAGCGGCAGGCGTACACGTTTCCGGCCTCTTCGTGAACAGCCTTGATACCGTGGGCGCCATTGACAATCCGACTCCCTGGTCGATCAGCAAAGGCGTAAAAGTCGGCGTCGCCGGCCACGTTGTTGCCCATGGCACAGCTACATCCACCGACACGCCTACCGGTCGTAGCGCTTTTGGCTTGACCGAATACACTCACCGTGTAAAATTCAAGGCCCATGCTCTCAAGGCCGGCACTTACTTTGAGAACGTAACTCCGGTTTGTCTGACCGGCAGCAGCTGCGGCAGCGCCCGTTACTTTGAGTCCGACGAAGAAGATGATCCGAAACCGCTCAACCACGTTGGATCAAAGAACATCCTCGACGACTCCTTCTGGAATTCCACCTCGTTCGGCCAGAACTATTCGGCCACTTGGGGTTCCAGCGGTGGCTGCGGTGGAATCGGTTGCGACATGTTCTCGGCTGGCGTTCTGGGCAAGTAGTTCAGACGCTGTGCTGACTGGTTCGTGATTTTGGGGGAAGGACTAAGGGTTTGCACCCTTGACTTCCCCCAATTTTTTGCTCTCGTCGAGCTGTTCCCGATCTCTTGCGCGATTGCAGCGGCATGGTACGATTTCACTTCACAATGAACCGGGGAGATATTACAGGAATGCAGTATCGGTGGCTGGCGGTTCTTCTATTTTCCACACTGTCCCTGGGGCAGACGCCTGATGCAGGCCCGAAAAAAACCGACGGGACAAAAGACAACCAAGCTACGTCATCGCCAGTCTCTGGCTCCGACCTTGCGCCCGATGCCCCGGTAATCACCATTAAAGGGCTCTGCGACGGTGGCGTTTCACCCGGGACAGAAACAACCCAGCCATCGGAGACGGGGAAGGCGATTTCTCGAAGTGCACCAGAGCCTTCCACGAAATCGGCTTCAGCAGCCAATGCTGACTGTAAAACGATTGTCACCCGGCAGAAATTTGAAGCAGTGGTAGGGGTGCTTAATCCCAGAGCAAGCATCGAGAAGAGACGCCGTTTCGCCAGGGACTATTCCGAGTTGTTGCTCTTCGCGCACCAAGCCCACCAATTGGGGCTTGAGAAGGATCCCAATTCACAGGAGTTTCTGCAATATAAATACTCGCAAGCTCTCGAGGTTCTGCTTACCAACTACATGCAGAGCCAGGCGAATGAGATATCGGATGGGGAGGTCGAGCAGTATTACAAAGACCATCCTGAAAGATTTCAAGAAATCGCGTTATCGCGCATCTTCGTTCCCTTGCGGGAGAGCAAGAAAGCTCAAGCCGACAGCGACGATCCCGTTGAGCACACTCCGGCCGACCGTGAAGCCATGCAGAAGGTGGCGGAGAGGATTCAACGCGAAGCAGTCGCAGGGGGAAACTTCGAAAAGTTGGAAGCCGAGGGTTACAAAGCTGCACAGGCCATGCAGGAGGAACCGCCAGAAACGGATCTCGGTGATAAATGGACGATCGACAACCTTCCCCCAGAGCATAGAAACCTCGTAACCCATCTGCGGCCAGGAGAGGTTTCTCCCCTGATCATTCATCCCATGGGGTGGCAGATTTTTAAGGTAACCGCGATAAGGAAGATACCGCTCAGCCAGGCCAAACCGTTCCTGCAGGCCTTGCGGATGAAAGATGCCATGCAGTCGCTTAGAAACTCGATTGATGCACAACTGAATGCCGCGTATTTCGGTGAACCCCCGGAGACGGCGCATGCTCCGGAGGGTGCGGCAAAATAAACAGTTGAACGAATCCCGCCTTTTGCACTCAAGAAGCTTCAGGAACGTTACTATAGGAACGTGGGAAGTTTCTACGTAGAGAATTTCGGCTGCCGGGCTACGCAGGCCGATGGCGCGGCTATCGAGCGTCAGTTCGAGCAGCATGGCCTGGACCGAGCTAGCGGGCCCGCAAAGTCGGAAATCATCGTGCTGAATACGTGCACGGTGACTGCCTCGGCGGATCAGGATGCGCGGGCGGCCATCCGGCGCATCCGGCGCGAGAATCCGGACTGCCAGATCGTTGTGACCGGATGCTATGCGCAGCGCGCGCCCGAAGAAGTCGCATCGCTTCCGGGAGTAACCCGCGTCATTGGCAATTCCCACAAGCATCAGTTGGCGGAGATCGTAGTTTCCCGCCGGCACGACAGCAAAAGCACGGCGGCGCACCCCAGCTTTGTGCCTCTTTCAAGTTTGGCGCCGCGAGCGCAGAGCGAGATTTTCGTCTCCGACATCTTTGCTCACACCGAACTGCTGGCCGCTCCGGTGTTCGACGCCGGGCCGGGAACCAATAACGACCGCACTCGCCCCAACCTCAAGGTGCAGGACGGCTGCGACAACCGTTGCTCTTTCTGTGTGATTCCCTACGTACGCGGACAAAGCCGGTCTTTGGCGCTCGAGCGGATCCTTAACCAACTGCATGCTCTGGTGAACGCGGGCTACCGCGAAGTCGTAATCTCTGGAATCAATCTGGGCCGCTGGGGGAGCGATTTCGACAGGCCTTCGCGTTTCGAAACCCTGGTTCGCGAGATTCTGCGTCAATCTGATTTAGAAAAGCTCCGTATCTCGTCGGTTGAGCCCATGGACTGGAGCGATGAACTGATTCGCATGATGGCTGCCTCTCCGCGCATCGCCAAGCATGCTCACGTGCCCTTGCAATCAGGCAGCGACCGCGTCTTACGCGCCATGCATCGCAAATACCGTCCCCGGCATTATCGCGAGAAGCTCGAAAGGATCCGCGCCGCAATGCCCACTGCGGCCATCGGCGCCGACGTGATGGTGGGATTTCCTGGGGAAAGCGATGCCGATTTCGAAGAAACCCGCAGGATGATCGAAGAACTGCCTTTCACTTACTTGCACGTGTTCACTTACTCCTCCCGGCCAGGGACGCCTGCAGCGGCCAAGCGAGATCAAGTTCCCGTGCAAATCGCTCGCGAACGCAACCAGATTCTGCGGGACCTGGCCGCGCAGAAAAAGCTGGACTTCATGCGGACTTTTGTCGGTAAGACGGTGGAAGCGATTACGTTGAATGTATTTGACGGCAACTCCACCGAAGCCCTGACTGATAATTATCTGAAGCTCCGTCTGCAGGGACAGCACCAAACCAATCAATGGATAACCGCGCAAGTCGAAACGGTCGAGGGTGGCGCACTGACGGCGACGAGTCCTGCGGTACTGTAGAGACGTAATTAATTACGTCTCTTCAGCTGCCAAGTTGGCCTAAGGTTTGGGCAGGTCGTAGCAGTCCACTTCCGGCATGGGAAAGTCTTTGCGATTGTCCGTCACTAACGTGCATCGTCGCTCTATAGCGACGGCGGCGACGATGGTGTCGGAAAGAGTAAGAGTACGTCCCTTTCTTGCGTATCTATTTTTGAGACTTCCGGCCAGTCGTCCGACTGCAGCTGTTAGTTCATAGCATTCGAGCGCAGCGAGGAATTCCTCAGTCCGTGCCTCTTCTTCGGGCTGCATGCCAGCATACAGTTCGGCAACGTTCAGCGTGGTGGTGGCCAGAGTGTTCGCGCCCCGGGCAAGTTCGGCAAGCAGCTCACGACGTCCATGCCGAAGCCGAAGTACGTCAATCAGCACCGATGTGTCGAGCAGGAGGCGCATCACTGAGGGCGCGGTTTCCGTGAGTGTTTCTTTGCTTTGGACTGCGATCCGCGTCGAGCTTCGCTCTCGTTCCTCAGTTGGCGCACCCAGGCGGCTGCGCCCCGAGCCAATTCAGGATGATCCTTGTCCCTCCAGGCGGAGTCCTTGCTTTCCAGAAAATGCAGCATTTTTTGCCGGCGAACTTCCTGGCGCGCCGTTTCTACCAGGAAGGAGCTGCGGCCTCTGGGGCCCACCAAGGCATCGATTTCCCGGAGCAAGTCTTCGGGCAGCAGGACGTGGGCCCGTTTGGTGGTCATGTGCATTCAAAGTGTGCTTTATCTATGTGAGTTTGTCAACACACATAAAGAACACACACTAGACTCGTAACGCGCCACTTCCGAATGGTCTAGGCGAGCTTCCTCTGTCCGGACTCCCAACAATGCCCCTTACTTCCAGAACGTCGTTAGCTATGAATTTCGAACGAGGTGCTGCACGGAAGATGATGCCCGCACCTACATCGGTGCCAACACCAATAACGTGTTGCGCTTGTTATGTAGCCTCCCAAGGGCGGAACAACTGCGCAGGGTCGCACTTTGCCTGCTACCCAAACTCACAACGCAAAGTCTAGGTAGAACGGAGCCATCATTGAAATTTGCCGCTCCATCCCCTTCGAAGGAGGCAGCGATGCGACCTGATCAACCTAAGCGTTTTGTATCGATTGCAATTCTTGTGGTGAGCACTGCGATATGGGTTGCGTGCAACCAGACGACTAGCAACGTTTCCGCCGCGGCTTCGTCCGATGGCGGGAAGATTCCCATCACAACCAAATCCGAAGACGCCCGGAAGGAATTTCTGCAAGGACGTGCTCTCTCCGATAAGCTTCTGGGGCACGATTCCCTCCAGCACTTTGATAAAGCCATCGCGCTCGATCCAGAGTTCGCATCGGCCGAGTTGGCTCGAGCCAACAACTCTCCCACAGCTAAGGAATTCTTTGCCCATCTGAACACAGCAGTAAGCTTGGCCGACAAGAGTTCGGAAGGCGAGAAGATTTTGATCCTGGCAAACCAGGCCGGAGCAAATGGGGATGTGACAAAGCAAAAAGAATATCTGGAGAAGTTGGTCGCTTCCTACCCGAACGACGAGCGAGCCCAGTTCACTCTAGGTAACTACTATTTTGGCCAGCAAGACAACCTTCAGGCGGTCGAGCACTACAAGAAAGCAACTGAACTGGCTCCCAACTTTTCGCCTGCTTACAATATCCTCGGCTACGCCTACCGGCAACAGGGTGATTACGTGAACGCCGAACGGGCCTTCCAGAAATATATCGAGCTGATTCCCAACGATCCCAACCCTTACGATTCTTACGCAGAGCTGCTGCTTAAGATGGGACGATTTGATGATTCGATTACGCAGTACCACAAGGCTCTCTCGGTTGATCCTCATTTCGCGGCGTCGCACTTCGGGATTGCCGGCGATCTGATGTATGCAGGCAAATCGGATGAAGCGCAAGCCGAACTGCAGAAAATGGCCGATCAGGCCCGCAACGACGGCGAACTGCGGACTGCGCTCTTCGGCATGGCTGTGGTCGCCGCGGATAGTGGCAAGCTGGATAAAGCGCTGCAAGCGATAGACAAAGAATACGCGGTGGCAGAAAAAAAACACGACGCGGCGTTCATGGCGGCGGATCTTCAGGCCAAGGGTAATATCCTGAGCGAAATGCAGAAATATGATGAGGCGGGGCAGCAGTTCGAGCGCTCTGTTCAGATGATCCAAAGCTCGAGCCTCTCACAGGAGATCAAAGACAACGCAGCCCTTCAGCACCACTTCAACCAGGCTGGGCTGGCCATCGCAAAGAAAGACTACGACGCCGCCAAAGCGCATGCGGAAGAATTCCGCAAAGGCGCCGAGGCGACCAAGAATGAATTGCAGATCAAGCAGACCCATGAACTGGCGGGGAGAATCGCCCTTGCGGAGAAGAATTACGAGATCGCCATTGCGGAACTTCAGCAAGCCAACGAGCAGAATCCTCGCAACCTTTATCGCTTGGCCCAGGCGTATCAAGCGAAGGGAGACAGCACGAAAGCTCGAGAGTATTACGCGCAGGCTGCAGGGTTCAATTCGCTGCCGCAATTGAATTACGCTTTCATTCGCCTGAAGGCGCAGAAGATCGTGGCAGGCAAGCAAGTGTGATTGGAGTCAGAGGAGCGCCACAGACGCTCCTCTTCTCCTTCTGCAAAGTCCAATTAACCCAAAAGATACAGAAGAACAAAGGAACACAAGGGTTTGTTTCCCGCCTTCCTTTGTGTACCTTCGTGTCCTTTGTGGTTATTGCACTGGACGTTGCGGTCGCGCTCGGACAGAACTGGAGACGGGGAATGTCTATGCGAAAATATCAAGAACGGTCGCTACCGGATGCAGATCCCGATGCCAAGCGTGGCGAATCGCGCGGGGCGAAGTTTCCTCTGCGGAATGCGCCGGCATAGTTGTCCCGACGATGGCAGAGCGGTCATGTCGAGGAGACCTTACGCCGACTTCCAGACCAGAATCGCCCCGCAGGAGCTGGCGCGAACGCTCCACCAGGCGTTCCCGGCTGGTCCGAGCAGTTCGCGAACTCTCCAGGTCCGCGATTAAATCTGCGAGCATGCTGGATCCCCCAGCACTCATCCGCATGAACTCCATGGAGATTCCGGAGTGGCCACGAATTGCTCTTACGCGGCCCATGGCGCGAAAGAACCACGAATTCACTTCCACCAGGATTTCAGTCTGATCCCCAAGATCGAATAGGGGAACGGTTTCGATGCCTTCGACGCAACATCCACCCAGGCCCAAGTCGCGGACCCGTCCTCTTAGCAGCGACCCACTCAAGGGAAGACATGTGATTTGTGCCAGACCGCTGCAGGAATAACGCGGGATACGACGACGATCGATGCCTGCGGCGAACCCTGTGCGCGGTGTCATTTCCGGGGGCATCGATGTTTCGATGGTACATGGCTCGAGGGGCCTTACCTATGGCCGGAAAGTACTGAGACTTCGGAAACCAAAGTAACTGGTTTCTTTGAGCCACAATGATCGCGGGCTGGAGAAAACGCTCGATTGGTATCAGGACATCGCTTCAGTGATGCCGTAAGTCCTGCAAAATCGGCGGCGCCTTCAGGCGCCGTGGTCCGTAGTAATTCAGCAACCTGTCACGGCTCTTTGACGCCCAGACGCTCGGCCATTTCTTCGTATAGGAAGCCCTCGCCGGGCCGGTAGGGCTGGATCCATTCGCCATCAATGACGAATTGCGGAATGGCTCGCTTGCCGGTGCGCCGGACCACTTCGTCCGCCGCGCCGGGTGTGTTTTCGATATCGATCTCGTGGAAAGAGATTTTGTGCTGCTGCAGAAAACGCTTGGCTTCGCGGCAGTCCGGGCACCAGAAACTGGTATAGACGGTTACTTTCATCGTGAGATCTAGATGTTAGCATCGATCTGAAAGTCGCAACTTGCTCTGCTTCCCCGGACGAGGCGTTCGGGCTACGTGTGCCTTGGGGAAACTACACGCATAGACCCGGACGCCCTCGTCCGGGTGACCGATCGCAAAGCTCGGCAACTAGGCTCAAACCCGCTGCAATTCATGCAGCGTGCGCTCGTTCACGACGTTGCCTGTATTCAGCGTGGAAGCGGGCTCGAAGAGCACAACCCAGCATTCCTCTTCGGCAACCGGACGATGTTCGACTCCACGCGGAACCACGATGAACTCGCCTTCCTCCAGCCAGACCTGACGGTCGCGAAACTCCATCCGGAAGCGACCTTTGGCCACCAGGAACATCTCATCTTCCTGGTCATGATGGTGCCAGACGAACTCTCCGGTAAACTTACCGAGCTTCACCATTTGGCCATTTAACTCCGCCGCGATGTGCGGTTTCCATGATTCCTTAATCTGTGCAAACTTCTGCGCAATGTTCACTTTTTCCATGGTGTTCCCCCCAGAGAAAATTTGATGCTCTGATCTGGGCTCCGAAGCGGATTTTATCGGGAACTCCTCCGATTGGGCAATCGTACATAACAGTACATCGTGCGATCGTGGATAACGAATTTCGCGATGCCTCGTCTAACTCACATAACGGCCACATAGAGCCTAAAGAGGAGGGATTTTATGGCTTTCGAGAAAGTAGGATACTGGCTGGCGGTCGGCGTACTCGCCCTCTTCGTAAGCAATCACTTCGCAGTTCGGTACGAGAATGACGTCCGTAGCCTAGCCAGTTGGTCGCTTACGGCGGCTCAGCACCTTGCCGGGGATACCACCCGCTTTATGGCGACAGCGGAGACAATGCTGGGCCGAGGCGGAATTCGCTTTGCCCAAACCCAGACGACGCTGGCTTGTGCTCAAACCCGGCTGGCTTCGATGCAGACCGTGCTCGCGCAGCACGAGGCGAGCTTGGCCCGGGTTGAGGCTGTGCGCGCCCGGATGGTCTCTATGCAGGAGCTGCGTGGCCCAATCATTTGCCCGCGCCAGCATCTGCGAATCGGTGTCCGGCAGCCTTCTCGCGATGGAACGCTTTAGATCGAGCTTCGCGATCAGGTGATGTTCTAATTTTCCCGCTCCCTTTTCTGCTTTGGACAATCAAAACTCCGACGTCCATTTCTCCGCAGGAGGATTTCATGCAGGAAACGCCGCAGCAGTACATCCAGCGCATTCTTGGCTTCGTCGAGGGCAAAGACCCTTTGCGGGTGCAACGGGAGACCCCGAAAAAGCTGCAGACTCTGGTCAAGCCGCTAAGCAAAAAGCAGCTCACGAAACGGCCGGAACCGGGGAAGTGGTCGGTGGCCGAAATTCTCGCGCATCTGGCCGACGCGGAACTGGTCGGCGGCTGGCGCATGCGGCTTATCCTGGGCAGCAATGGCGTGTCACTGCAGCCCTTCGATCAGGACGTCTGGGCCGAGACATTTGCTTATGCGCGGCGTGATCCGGCGGCTTCGCTTGAGACCTTTCGCGTGCTGCGGGAGAACAATCTGGCCATGCTGAAAGCACTGCCCAAGGAGCTGTGGGAAAACTACGGCATGCATCAGGAGCGCGGCAAGGAGACGATTGCGCACATCGTCCGCATGTTTGCGGGACATGACTTGAACCATCTGGGGCAAATCGAGGCAATCAGCAAGGGCAGCGGTAAGCGGGCAGCTTGATCCGCAGCTCCGTCGTGCTAAATGGAGCCGCGACTTGCCCGCCCGTCACTTCAGGCGGATGCCGCCGACTACCTCTTGCATGTCGACGCCGTTGCTGCTGTCCATCCAGGCGGCGATGAAGTCGGGTCCCGCAAAGGTGTTGTGTAGTCGCCCATCCAGTTGTAAGCCCCGTTTGTGTCCGGGTTGGAGAAAGCCTGGGTCAGTTGCCAGTTGCGTTGGAAGCTCTGCCCGCCATCGTCCGAAAAAGCGGCGAATGCCTGGTAGTTGACATTGTTCGGGTCATTGCGCCGGTCCAGCCAACTTACGCCGACCACTCCAGTTGAGCTGACGGAAATTGCGGGGAAGAACTGGTCGTGGGTGTCAGTTTTGGGGGCCAGGGGAACGGGAGTCGACCAGGTGTTTCCGCCATCGGTCGAGCGAATGACTTGAACTCGCAGGTAGGTTCCCGTCCAAGTGTACATAGCGACGTAGAGGTTTCCAGCATATTGACCGCTGCTATTGTCTGCGACGATCACAGGGTAGTTGTCGACCCCTATGCCTGGCTGGGTGTTCGGGAGCCACCAGTAGTGGGGCATCTTCACAGTTGCCATCCGCTGCGGCGGGGTCCAGGTGCCGCCCCCGTCGGAGGATTTCGAGAACATCATATGGACTGTGGGGCAAAGCCCGCTCCCGTCCCCGCCTTTTTTCCCCCGGCAGTGCAGCCATGTTACGTAAACCGTCCCGTCGCTGCCCACGGCCATGCGGGTAAAGGTATCTTCTTCCGGGTAAGTCTGTACCGAATCGAGTGCGGACTGCGCCCAGGTTTTGCCGCCATCCGTGGAATGGGAGACCAGAACCTGATTCTTCGCCTGTCGCGAGCCCACCACCATCACCCCGGACGCATAGACGCTATCCACATAGGGACTGCCGGGGTTCGTATCCACCGTCAGCCAAGTATCAGCGGCAAACGCGTGGCCTTGTTCACGCAGCGCCACCACTGGCTTGCTCCAGTGGGTGCCATCGGTTGATTCTTGCACGGCGACGAAGCCGTAGCCATAACGTCCAGTGTCAAAGTATTCTCCTGCGGCGTAAGCGTTACCGTGCCGATCGTAGCCCACCAGCGGGTCAAACTCTGGCTGGTAGACGTGCTGCTTGGTATAAATGTCGGGCATGCAGTTGGCGACAGTCCAGGTCGAGCCGCCGTCGCGGGAAAGATGAAACCCTAGCCCGGGACAGTTGCCATCAAAGCTGCCCAGCAACAGTTGGTTCTCATTCAGCGGATTGGTCACGATAGGGGAATCGGTCACGATGTTCCCGCCCTCTGAGGCTTGCGTAGGCGGAAGGACGCATGGGGCCGGAGTGCAGGTTAGCTTCGGATGAGTAGGATTCAGCGTTTCGGCAAATCGGCCCTTTGCCTTTATGGACAGAAGAACTCCGGCTACGAGGACGATCATAGCAATTCGACGGCGGGTGTAGTCGGCACGGGACACCGGGTCTCTCCACTCCGCATTCCCTTCCGCACGCGGAAGGGAATGCTCCGGTCGAGATGACAGCGTTTGTGGAGCGCACCCGCTGGTCTGTGTTGGCGGGGCGTGCGATCCGGTCTTCATTACTCTCCTTCTGACAAACGGTCCCGGATAAGACGACGGGAGTGAGACGTCGTCTTCCGGGGCCTGCCGCTACGATTTGTGCAGCGCTTCCGGCGCGGAGCAGAAAGCGTCGCTTACTTCACGTAGCAGGTGACCGCGTTATAAAGCAGTTGGTCGTCGTCGGTGCCTCCGTTGTATTCGGGAAAATTCGAGACCAATACGCCCGTATACGTGGGGGCGGTGTACAGGCTGACGAGCCCAACGAAGTTGTCGGACTCGGCGACAGCCTTGGCCTTTCCCAGATGCCCAGTCCAGTTACCGGTCGCAGGTACTTCCGTGTATGGGTAACCGTTGGATTGCCATGAGCTTCCCGTGATCCCCTTCAACAGACACGCCTTTGCCTTTTTTTTCACGAACAGGTTGGAAATCCCGACCTGGGTGGTGGTGTAGGCGATTTTGGAACTCAATCCGAAGACCGGTGCCAATCCACGGTTATCGACGGTCGCCCACTGAAACACGAGATACGTCCCGAGAACCGTATGCCCTTTTTTTGCATACTTGGCCACCGCCGCGATCTCAGCTGATGAATATTGTTGTTTGCCTCCTGCTGGATTGCTAAGGACGATAACATTCGCCTTTGAGTTGACGAGGTTCTGGTAGGTGAAGTCGCTGTTGATGTAGGTGTCGTCCACAGAGACGGGTATTTTCCCAAAGTTTTGCCAATTGGTGCTCATGGCATCCCAAATGCTGTTGTCGCCCCATGATTTCAGTATTGACACTTTCACAGTCTTCGCTGGGGCAGTGTTGGTTGTCGCATGGTTGTCGGCACGCTTGAGCGCAGTTTCCCTTGCAGGTGAGGCTTCTTGGGCGGATAGTTGAACGACAAACAAAATCCCTAGCATGACGCCACTAGCAAATCCAAATCTTTTGTGCAATGTCAACTCCTTAAGTGGCACGGTTTTTCAAGGTTGAACTTCGGGCACGCATTTTACATCAAACAGCTTCTCCGGGAGGGTCGTTATTCTTGCGTGAATCAGGCCGTCAAGGGAATTCCACGCTCAATCCTTAGACAAGGCGAATCACGCCGTCCAGCTTAGATCCAGCAGTGCTGTCACCATTTTTTTTCACACAGTGCACCAACTTTCATCTACCTCAATTGGCGAAAAGCGGTTATAGTTATCTCCGCTCAAGCGATTCACTGACGACAACTGACCTGGGTTGATGGCGCGAAAAAGCGATTCCACCATCTCGCAGGAAGAGTTGTATCCACCGGCCCACGAGCCCGCGCGCCCCGCGTCTGACGACGCACTCGATGACGCGCGCATGCTCGACCTGGACGTGGAACAGGAATCGCCATTCCTGCGCGGACAAAAGCGTGTCTCCGTTCGCCGGGGTTCGCTGCCGAGAAAAGCCGCTACTGGCCTGACTTGGGGCCTCCTTGCCATGGTCGTTGTCTTCGTGTGCAGCGCCGGTGTCGCGGCGCTTTACCACTACGGCGAACATTCGTGGCGTTTCCGGATCGACTCGAGCGACGACATTGAGATCGCTGGACTGCAGAACGTCACCCGCTACCAGATCATGGAAGTCATGGGTGGAGACATCGGGCGCAACATCTTCTTTGTGCCCCTGACGGAGCGCAAGCAGACTCTCGAGAGAATTCCGTGGGTGGAATCAGCCAGTGTCATGCGGTTTGTTCCCAACCGGCTGAGAATTGAAATCCATGAACGCACTCCGGTCGCCTTTGCGCGCGTCGGATCCAAAATCCTGCTGATCGACTCTGTCGGCACACTCATGGATTTGCCCGCCGCGGGCAAGAAAAAGTATTCGTTCCCGGTGATTCTGGGAATGAACGTGGGCGAGCCGGCCTCGACTCGCGCCGCGCGCATGAAAATCTACAACGATCTGGTCAGCCAACTGGATGCGGGCGGAGCACATTATTCGCAGGATCTCAGCGAGGTCGATCTGTCAGACGCCGAGGACGTGAAGGTGCTGCCAAGCGATCCTCAGGGCGAAGTACTGGTGCATCTGGGATCGACGAATTATCTCGAGCGCTACAAAGTTTACGTGGGCCATGTGCGGGAATGGCGGCAGCAGTTCGACAAACTGGAGTCTGTGGATTTGCGTTATGACCGGCAGATCATCGTGAATCCTGATTTGCAAGGGACGGTGAAGCCGCCGCCGCTTTCGAAGGTGTCGGCGAAGGCGGCGCTGGCGGCGGGGATGAAGCCGGCTGCGCTGATCGTTCACGAACTCACACTGCCGAAATCGAGCTCCGCTGCTCCTGTGTTGAAGCCGTCGACGCAAGTCGCGGCGAAGAAAAAAGATGCCAAAAGAGCTCGTCACAAAGTTGCGGTAAAAGCGAAACCGGCGCATCTGCAGGCCAAGACTGTGGCAAAGCCTAACCCTGCTGCGAGTCAATCCGCGAGCGCGCAAACGACCACCCAGGGAAGTGGAAAGACAACCACCGTGGCTCCCCCATCAACGGGAACGGCCGCGGCGAAACCAGGAAACAAACCGAGTCCAGCGATTGCCAAGGGAGAGGAACATCCATAGGCATGGCGAATCAGCAGCAAAATCTTCTGACGGCAATTGATGTAGGCAGCGCCAAGACCCGCGTGCTGGTGGCGGAGGCCACCGACTCCGGCCTGCGCTACCGTGGGCATGGAGTTTGCGAATCGCGGGGGTCGCGCAAGGGCGTTATCGTCGATCTAGAAAAGGCGGTGGCCTCGATCCAGAAAGCGGTGGAGCAGGCGGAAGATGTTTGCGGCGCCCCGATTGAGCATGCGTTGCTGGGAGTTTCCGGTTCGCACGTTCGCGGACTCAATACGCACGGCGGCCTTAGCCTTGGTACCCGGGCGCGTGAAGTTGCACGCGATGAAATTCGGCTTGCGGTGGACAAGGCGCGTGGCATTCCGCTTCCCGCCGACCGTGAAATTCTGCACCTGCTGCCGCAAGAGTTCATCCTCGACGATCAGAGCGGAGTGCACGATCCGCTGGGCATGATGGCAATGCGCCTTGAAGTTCGAGTGCACATGGTCACTGCTGGTTCGAGCGCCACGCAGAATGTGGTCACAGCCGTAAACCGCGCCGGGGTGCACGTGGACGACACCGTTTTCGAGCCGCTAGCCTGTGCCGATGCCGTCCTTCGGGCCGATGAACGAGAGCTCGGCGTGTGCCTGGTAGATTTGGGCGCAGGCTCGACCAGCTTGATTGTTTTTCAAGAAGGCGCTGTGATTCACACCGCCGTGATTCCCATCGGCGGCGATCATTTCACCAGCGACCTCTCGGTTGGGCTATGCACTCCGCTGGCCGAGGCGGAGAAGATCAAAAAACTTTATGGCAATGTGATCGTGACTTTGATTCCCGAGGGAAACGAAGTGGAAGTTCCATCGGTCGGCGACCGGCCTTCGCGTCTGATTTCGCAACGCATGGTCGGAGAAATTCTCGAGCCGCGCGCCCGCGAACTATTCGAGATGCTGCGCGACAACTTGCGGCACAGCGGCATGCTCGATGTATGCGTAGGCGGGATCGTGCTGAGTGGGGGCACGTCGCGGCTGGCGGGGATCATGGACATTGCGGAATCGGTGTTGCGCCGCCCATTGCGACTGTCCTGGCCGACGCCGCTGGCGAAAATGCCATCCACGCTGGCGGAGCCTGAGTACGCCACAATTCTGGGAATGATTTTTTACGGACATCGATCGCGAATTGCCCGCGGTTTGCAGGACACCCGTTGGAGTTCGCGGCTGATGGGATTGTTCGCGAAAAAGGGCGCATGAAAAGCTTGAACCACAAAGGACACAAAGATACACAAAGGTTTCGTTCTAGTTTTCCTTTGTGCACCTTCGTGTCCTTTGTGGTTATTGGGTTCAGCAGGACAGAACGAAAATCTACTGAGGTGCATTGCATATGAAAAACGAAAACGACATTCGCATCAGCTTCAATGAAGAGACCCGCAACGACGCGAAAATAAAAGTTATCGGTGTGGGCGGAGGCGGCGGCAACGCCGTAAACCGCATGATCGATTCTGGCATGGAGGGCATCGAATTTGTGGTCGCGAACACCGACCTGCAAGCCCTGCGTATGGCCCGCGCACCCATGAAGATTCAACTTGGCGTCAAGCTGACGAATGGCCTGGGCGCCGGCGCCAATCCCGAAGTCGGCCGCAAAGCCGCGCTCGAAGACTCCGACAAAATCATCGAAGCGCTCGAAGGCGCCGACATGGTCTTCGTCACCACCGGCCTCGGCGGCGGCACTGGAACCGGAGCCGCCCCAATTATCGCGTCCCTGGCCAGCGAGATGGGCGCGCTGACGGTCGCCGTGGTCACCAAGCCGTTCGCATTCGAAGGCAAACGCCGCATGCAGCAGGCAGAGCGCGGTATCTCGGAGCTGATGGAGTCGGTCGACACTACAATCGTCATCCCCAACGAAAAGCTGCTGGCGGTCGCGCAAGACGCCGGCTTCTTCGAATCCTTCCGTGTTGCCGATGACATCCTGCGGCAAGGAGTGCAGGGAATCTCCGACATCATTACGATCCCGGGGATCATCAATCGCGACTTCGCTGACGTGAAAGCGATCATGGCCGGCATGGGCTACGCGGTCATGGGCGCGGCTACGGCCAATGGAGCGCGCCGTGCGACTGAAGCGGCGCAAAAAGCAATCGCGTCCCCGCTGCTCGAAGCCGGAGCCATCGACGGCGCCCGCGGCATTCTCATCAATATTACGGGCTCAAGTTCGCTCAAACTTGCCGAAGTACAGGAGGCCTGCAGCATCATTCAAAGCGCCGCCGACGAGGATGCCAACATCATTTTCGGCGCCGTCCTTGATGAGAAGATGAAGGACGCGGTGAAAATCACCGTTATCGCCACCGGCTTCAAAGATTCCGATCACCGGCGTCGCCGGCAGGAAGAGCGATCCAGCTTTGTGGTTTCGCGGGAGAGTTCACGCCACGATGATTTCTTCGACGAACCCCAAACCGAAGCTGAGTTCGATCCTGAGCCCCCGCCACCCATGGTGATGCAACAATCGGCGCCGCAAGCCGCTGCCGCGGTATGCTCGAGCGAATCCATTTCGATCGACAGCATGCGCAACGCCATGATCGCAAATTTCGAGCAGTCCGATCTCGACGTCCCGGCATTCCTGCGTAAACGGGGGGAGACCATGTAAGCAGATCCCCGGCGGAAGGGGTTGCTATCAAATGAAAAAGGCCCGCACGGGGCGGGCTGGAATGTTTAGGGCAACAGCAACCTCTCATATGCGGACTACTCCTGCAAAGCCGCACTCATGATTAGAAGTGTCCCACCATAATGGCGATGCCGTTATGGACGACGGTCAGCGTAGTTCCTTTTTTCACGACTGGTGGGCGGGCGGTGAGAAAGGTTGCAGATCCACCCGTCACTTGCATCGTGCCCACGAGCTTGCCGAATGGTTCACCTGGCGTCGTTCCAGGACCGACGAATACATCGAGTGGGGTCAGGTCCGGAAACGTGAGGTACTCGCATTCCACTGAAAGCTTCGTATAACCCTTCAGTTGCCCGGGTGTAGGGGGGCGGCGGAGCATGGGCTCAGCGATGGAATACAGGGAACTCCCAGATCCTCCATTGGCGGTTGCGGAATGCAGGTCGATGGACCAATACACATAAAAGCCTGGCGGGGGATTCGGGGTTGGGTTTTGGGCTACTGTCGGCACCGCCAATAATGTGGCAACAACAGCCAATGTTGTAATAATTAGTATGGTTTTCATTTTCTTCCTCCTTGATTATTTGTTTTACTAGTTCCTCTTGGGAAACATTTTCTGGAGACGAGCGAAGCATAGGGCAGGACCAAGCCGATGAATAGGACCGCGCTCACCTATGTAAGTGACAAATTGGCGAAGAGCATCACCCATGTAGGTGACGAACGGGCGAAGACCATCCATAGTCGAGCGTCGCGCTTCGAGATTGGAAAACTATGTGTTTCCGATGAACGCATTGATCACCGGTCCGAGAGGGAAATTGTTTTCCACTATGGGGCAGTATCCTTCCAGTAACTGCCGAACATTACCAAAGGGCCGTAACCCACCGTGAAAAGGGTGCAAACCTTTTGGCGAGAAGGGGTTAGATCGAGAGGCGAACGGGAAGCAAAAAATAAGTTTTAGATTGCTTATCCAAAGGAAGTTTCATAACATCTAGATCAGCAGCAACTTAGCCAGTGGCGACGATCATTGGTAGGTTTCGTGCTATCTACCAGGGATGGACTCCGGGGATGGGGACAGTACAGTGAATTCAGGGAAGCGTTCCGCTGGCATCGGTTTGGTTGTCGCGTTCATCCTTTTTGTGGCTCTCTGCCCGGCGGGCATTGCTGCTACTGTCAGCACGCGGTCTCTGACCTCGCATAAATCCAAGTCACAGAAAATTAATGAGACGCAGCACGCTCGCAGGCGCATGCGCCGGTTGGCCCACAGCCGCGCTGCCGTGCCTACAACCAGCGCCGCGCGCGCCACTCTACACCGTCGGCATCACTATTACGAGCGCTTCTACACTAGTTCCTTCGCGCAAGATATTACTGAAGGCGACGTCACCGCCGGGGAAGATCCGGTTGTGCGTGACGCAGCCATCGACGCTTTGGGTGGAATGAATGGCACGGTCGTAGCCATTGAGCCTACCAGCGGCCGCATCCTGGCAATGGTGAATCAGAAGCTCGCGCTTTCGAGCGGTGCCCAGCCTTGCTCCACCATCAAACTTTCCGTCGCGCTAGCCGCTCTCAACGAAGGCATTATCACCAAGGAAACCGAGGTTCGTTTAGGTGGCCGCTACCACATGAATTTGACGATGGCGCTGGCACACTCGAACAATGCGTATTTCGAAGCCCTCGGCAGACAACTCGGTTTTGAGAAAGTAAGTTACTACGCCCATCAATATGGACTCGGCGAATTGGCCGGCTATAGCATCCCCGGTGAGCAATTGGGAATTTACCCTAACGAGGAAATCCCATCCAAACTCGGCGGCGTTGGCAAGATGTGCTCCTTTGGCGAAGGCGTTTCTGTCACGCCGTTGCAACTCGGCGCGCTGGTTTCCGCCATTGCAAATGGAGGCACGCTCTACTATTTGCAGCACCCTACGGCTCCGGAGGAAATCGCGAACTTTCAGCCGGTGGTAAAGCGCCGACTGGACATCTCTCCGCTGATCCCTGAAATTTCCGACGGCATGGAAGGCGCGGTGCAATTCGGCACCGCCCGCCGACTGCGGGTCAACTTCAGTGAAGAAGAAGTTTTAGGCAAGACCGGAACCTGCTCCCACGCGGGCACACGTTTCGGATGGTTTGCCTCCTACGCGAAAACCGACGTTGGTCACATCGTCGTCGTGGTCTTCCTGGAGGGTGGCCGTCCCACCTTCGGCCCCAAAGCGGCAGAGATCGCCGGACGTATGTATCGCGACCTCTACGATCACAACTTCTTTATGGCTAAACCGGCGTTGCCGTCCAATACCGCGACTGTGAATCAGATTCCAGCCTCGCAATAAAGCGGTCGACCCGAACAATCACTCAGTCCTGAGAAATCGCCGTGCCGTTGCCACAAGGCGGACCATCCACCATCTCTTGCGCAGACATCGAGATCGCGCCATTTCTAGCCAGTGATTTGCCGCGAAGCGTCCCACCATTTAGCGTGATGCTGGTAAGCGCCAGGATCTTCCCGACAAAAACGCTTCCCGTCCCGATGGTCGCCGAGGAACCGACCTGCCAGTACACGTTGCATCCTCTTAAACCTTTCGCCCATGGCGGTTGCTTGTGGCCCAGTACGATGGTCACATTAGAATTCGAGGCCGTCGTCAGCGTACTGCCGATCTGGAAAATCCATTGCGAATCGGGATTCCCATGAGCGTCCAGCGTCAGCTTGCCAGTCAATCCGGCGGAAGACGAAAAACAGTAGACTCCGGGTCCGAGCCTCATTCCGCCCAGATCCTTGCCGGTAAGATCGGTGCCACATGGTGCGCCCACCGCTTCGTCGTAGGCTACGGTCAGATCCTTCTGTGCACGGGCGGTTACCGGGCTTGCCTTAAGGTAGAGGTGACCCTTCACTTGCGATTGCGTGAGTCCTGTGACCGCGGGTGTCGGAGAGCTGCCTACGGAACCGATGATGTAAGTTTGTGCGCTGACATTGGTGATGCCGGAGCCACCCAGCAGGGCAAACTTGTCAGCCGTGCCCAGATTAATTTTCACCGGGGCGGGGTCGTTCTGGGCATGAGCGGCGATTCCGAACGACAACAAGACCAGCGAAGAAATCGTTAACAGTTTCATCTTATTCCCTTCTTCGTTTCCATTTCTGTACCGAGATTTCACTCCGCACTGTATACAACCGCATGGTTCACCGTCTGTACCGGATTGATCACAATGCACTGCTCCGTGGTTTCGGTGTGGTAACCGCTTGCCTCGCTCAAGTTACTCGCACGAGCCCGAGCCACGCCGCGGAACGATGTGACTTGGGTCATGCGATCCGGCTTAATGGTTCAGCTCTTTGATTTTTTGCTATGAGGGTGTTCAGAGCAAATATGAGAGGTAAACTCATTGTCGCGCTGCAGCTCAAAATTTTGCATCATTTCATCAAAGGAACCGCCCTGGGGAGCGCCTGAAGGTTTGAAGACCCAGGCGCACGCGGAGCAGCCAAAACCCCGGAAACGACTTTTTTCGATCCAGATAAGCTTGCGTCTCGCGGCCACTAAAGGCGGAAGACAAAATCGTGGGTGCGGATGTTTCGTATCATTTTTTCCCTTATCTCCTTATGGTCTGCAGAATCATTCATGCACGCAGGTGGCCCTCCGCATGAAAACCTCGCAACTGGCTGTCTCGATACGCCACCAGGCAGAATCCACGCGGAGAAAGCATCGATGCGGCGTGTACCTTTGGGAGAAAGCGAGCATATACGGCAGACGATCAGGTGGGGGCACGCCCGCTGTATTCCCTCCTGACAGATAGCGCGTGAGCAGCATCAGCGCGAGAAAAAGGCCGACCTCTGTAGAGTTCGGCCTGAAACGTGCGCGTTTTACAGACACAAAGTAGAGCAGTCGTGAGGGCCTGAACGTCGACATCAATCGACACTAACCCATGACTGCTTAGTCGAACTGGTCGGACAATACATCGCCCAAAATGGGAAAACTGTTCAAAATTGCACAGGTTCAGCCTTGGCCACTGCTGCCGCCCGATTGCGACCGCGGTCACGAACCACCGCTACCCACCGTCGATATCTTGAGTATGGGAGAGGTTCTGTTGGGCAACAACCACCGGAACCTTCCTGCTCTGCACTACAATCATTTCGTATCGACTCTCAGGTTTTGACCTATTTCCAAGCCCCGACCGCGAATGTAGATTTGTGAAGAACTTGGAGGAGCCGATGGCATCTGGGTCTTTGGTAGACGCACAGAACTTACAGAACTACGAACTCGCATTGGAACGGCTGGGAGCCGCCACTGTCCCGAAGAAACAGCGTCCAATCGTAGAGCGCGCAACCCGGCCTCTGACCCAGCAGGAAGCGATCGCTGCAGCGGCCAACGCTCTAGGCGCGCTTTGGAAGAAACGCCAGACAAGACCCGATGGGGAGGGCCGATGAGTGCATCTTCCGATAGGATTCTGGAACTCCTGCAGCAGATTTCCGTACTGAAGGAATTGGACGAGCACGATCGCGCCCGCCCCAAGAGCAAAGACTCAATCGAGGATTCCCGACAACGACGCCAGCAGCGCCAGCAAATTCGCAAGGAAATGAAGAAACTCGCCTCCAGCGCTCACAAAAACTCTTCGAGCGAGCCTTAACCTTAGTCCGCTTCTGGCGGTTCATCGACCCCCATTAGACCCCGACCTGCTCCTGGCGCTGTCCCGGACTATAATTACACTCACGCAGCGATGGTCGGCGGACAGGCGTGGAGGGTGAACCCATGGGCGAAGTCGTTTACGTGTCCAAATCACGGATTGAACGCAAGAAAGGACCGGTTCGCATCGCCCACGTGGCGGGGGAGCCGCAACCGGTGGTTTTCAGCGTACACGGCGGCATCGCCAAGCACTATAAAGTGGATCCCGCCACGCTGACGGAATCCCACGCGGCGACGATTGATTATGTCATCGCGTCCGTTGCCGGTTGAATGCTCGGTACCTTTGGAGGTGCGCTGGAAGCGCGCCACATCGATGCCAGCGACGGACGGTTGACCGGAGAGATTACCGGCGAGGTTGAAACTGAGGACAACGTGCTGATCATCCGGCGAATCCATGTCGACATGCGCCTGGCGGCGCCGGAAGAAGCCAGACCCGCCGTAGAGCGCGTCCACAACATCTACGCGATGCATTGTCCGCTGTATCGAACCTTTTACAAAACGCTTCAGCTTACGTCTTCGTGTACCCTGGTGCCACCCACGGTTTAGCGCGACCCGATCAATGAGCAGGCAAAAAGCCGCGACCCAAGTCGCGGCTTTTTATTTGTCCACACTGCTCGACGTTTACGGTACGGTAGCGTAAACCGTCTGCTTCCACTTGTGTCCCGCCGTATTGAAGATGTAATAAACAAACGTATGGGTTCCTGAAACAAGAGAGATATTCGTTTTCAGAGTGTTCCTCTTATAGGCCGTGTACTTCTTCACGCCGTCAACCCACACCTCCATTCGCGCGACAGTTCCCGTCACGGTGCCGCTGGCCCAGGCGAGCACGGGCGAATGAACAGTCGCATGATTCAGCGGACTGCAAACATTGACTCCCGGCACCGATGGAGCAGCGCAGGTTGTACTTCCCACCGTCAAAGGAAAAGTAAACTCCTGCAGCAAATTGTCCCAGCCTGCGGAAAACACGGTGACGACGTGCTTTCCGTTCGACAGTTTATAACTGGCATCGAGGAAACTGTAGTAAGAGAACGCGCCTTTCAACTGCTGACTCATCTTTTTGCCGTCCACCCAGACTTCCACCTTGCGCCCGGGCGTCTGGTTAGCTGCGCCGATACTGAATTGAACCGGCGATGAGCCGACCACTGTGGTTGTAGGGGCGCAGAGAGTGATTCCCGTGTATCCAGTCGGCGCATCGCAAGCTGGGAAGTTGCCAATCGTGGTGTTCTGAAATAAGAGGTTCGACCCATCCCCGTATTCTTCAGACAGGACAAGATCGGGTTTACTGTCCCGGTTGGCGCGCACGACGGAACTGCCAATCAGCAGCTCCGTGCCGCTGCTGCCGGTGTAGATCACTTGCTCGGGCTGATATGTGCCGTTGCCATTGCCCAGCAGCACATTGAACGTATCCGGCGCGTCGCCGTGGCAGTCGGACGCTTCCGCCGCGGCAATATCGTTGATCCCATCACCATTGAGATCTGCAACGGCAGGCGCACCGCCCCAGGCATCGCAGTTGCCGGTTCTGATCTCCCTCTCGCGAAAGCCCCGATTCGCATTGCCGTACAGCACCCTTACCTTGTTGTAATAGGTGTTGCCATTAATCGAGAAATCGAACGGTTGTCCAACGAGGTCCGACTTCCCGTCCCCATTTAAGTCATAGACCGCGTAGTCCACGTCATCGACCCAAACCTTCGACGCTTGAAAATGACCGGTTCCGTCGCCGTAGAAAACTTGATAACCGGTGCCGCCCTCGCCGGGGTTTTCGGCGAGGATGTCGGCATTACCGTCGCCGTCAAAGTCGCCCACCGAGAGCCAGCCGCCGCCGCCAGCCATGAAGGTAGCCGGACCGGCCGTGAAAGTGCCATCCCCGTTGCCAAACCAGACCCACAAGTTGTTGTCTCCACCTTCGAACAACAGATCAATCTTTCCGTCATGATTTACGTCGGCGGCCCCGACTATACTCACAGCGGTTGGCGTCACGAAACTTCCCTTAAGCCGCAGCCTCCCAGACCGGCTGCCCAAGTATTCGTAAAAGGTATTCGAATTGTTACTGACGATCAAATCGGCATTGCCGTCGCCATTGAAGTCGCCGATAGCAAAGTAATAGGCTGGCGCTCCGTTGGGTAGCGTGTAGCAAACCGGGGCAGCATAAGTGCCGTCCCCTGTGGACAGCGAAAGACCAAAACTCACGTTCGCACAGCCGGTGGAATTGATGAAGTCCTCTCGGCCGTCAGAATTGAAGTCAGCGTGGAGAGAGTCGAGATATGGACTAGAGAAAGTAGTAAAACTAACTGCCTGGGAGAAGGCGACAGGGATCGCGAGCACCAAGCCAGTAAAAACCAAGGCAAACCTGGAGGCGTGACGAAGCATAAGTTCTCCTAGAGCGAAAGTCGCCACAGCGCGCGGTGGACTTGGATGCCCAGGAGTGGTTCGGAACAATACTGACGTTCCTGTAACGCGCGAGAGTGGTGCCTGTAGCATCCCTTAGAGGTCGGTGGCCCCTTGTTCGCCCACGGGCCGAACCAACGAGTGGAATTTTGTACTCCACAACCAGCTCGCCTCGGCCATCAACACTGCACCGACGACCTTTGGTAAACCATGTCGTGGAACTAGACTCAAAGGACGGCTTGAATGGGTTCACGCGGACCGCATTGAGCGCGTTTGATGTGCCTCCCGACTGGGAACACTGGTACTTGTAGTTTGTTTTGGTAGGCTTGTGACAAACTGCTAGGGAGTCGAACTTAGGTTCGTCTTTTCCGGCATAATTGAACACCAGAAAGAAGTCGCCCTTTCGGTCGGCATTGAAATGCAGGGGAAATGCTGAGGGGGAGGGTGCAACGGCCTGTGCACCGGCTTATAAATGATCTTAGCTTCGCCTGCCAGCGGCGCATACAGCGAACACGCGCACGCTGCGCCTGCCGCGAGTGCGTACATGTTGAGTTGTTGGTGAACTGATCGGCAGGCTTAATTCGGGGCCGGGGAGCGCGGGTCATAAAATTCTCCTCCGAATGGCGGTCCATTATCCGTTTGCTCGGATTGGGAGTCATCGCTACGATCTCTCAGCCTGACGCAAACAACTTCTCTTGTACTTAAAACAATCTCGATAAAAAGAATCCTTATATAAGGGCAATCATCTGATCTTTTGTCTGTCCCAACCGGGGCAGCAAGCCTGCGATGGAGGGAATTTCTATGTTTCGCAAACTGATGGCCACGGACAATGACGCTGCCATAACTGTTCTTCGATTGGTGCTAGGGGTGGTATTTTTCGCGCACGGTGCCCAGAAGTTGCTCGGGTGGTTCGGCGGATATGGTTTCACCGGCACGATGGGCTTCTTCACTGGAATGATGCACATTCCGGCCCCATTCGCGGTTTTGGCCATTGCCGCGGAATTCTTTGGTGGACTAGGCCTCATCGTCGGCCTGTTCACTCGCGTTGCGGCCTTTGGAATCCTTTGTAACATGCTCGTAGCCGTAACAATGGTCCATCATCAGTTCGGCTTCTTTATGAACTGGGCAGGGACGCAAAAGGGAGAAGGTTTCGAGTTCCACCTGCTCGCGCTGGCGATTACTGTCTTTCTGATGATTCGCGGAGCAGGTGCAGCTTCAATCGATCGCCTCTTGTCTTCCCCCGCGAAGAACGTCATCAGGCCCCAGGTGCGGACGCAAGCTGCCTGATTAGGCACAATGATGACGAAAAACAGTCTCATTACCGCGCCCCGGCTCTGGCTGGTGATTGCAAAGAGTTATCGTGCGCTGAGCCTGCTCGCTGAGCAGAGCATCGAAAACACGGGTCTGTGCCTCACGGATTTTGTCGCGCTCGAAGCCCTCCTACATAAGGGGCCGCTCACGATATCGGAGATACAGGACAAGGTGCGCCTGGCCAGTGGCTCGATGACTGCGGCAGTTGACCGCCTCGAGAAACTCGGCTTAGTTGTTCGCAAGTCAAGCCCAAGTGATCGACGAGCGCGTGTCGTTCACCTGACTGCACAAGGCAAACGGCTGGCGGTATCGAGCTTCGAGCGGCATGCAAAGGACCTTGAGGCGCTCATGTCTGCCTTGTCCCAAAAGGAGAAGGAACACCTGTACGAATCGATTAAGAAGCTCGGGCTCCTGGCAGCGGATAAACTTAACCACCAGGAAGCCAAGGTCAACAGCAGTAGAAAACAGGTTAGGAAATGATCATAGAGGTCGACGCACCACGAATAATCCTGAGGACCGCACCCGAAAGGAGAAAAGAAGATGCTGAAAGTTGGAATTATCGTCGGCAGTACGCGACCGGGACGGAAAGCCGCGTCCGTCGCAAAATGGGCACACGACATTCTGAAAGGCCGCAAGGACGCGGAGTTTGAGATGGTCGATATCGAGGATTACAAGCTGCCGCTCCTCGATGAGCCTATGCCGCCCATGATGCATCAGTACAGCAAGCCTCACACGAAGGCTTGGAGTGAGAAAATCGCTTCGCTCGATGCCTACATTTTTGTCACGCCGGAATACAACCATGGCACCTCGGCGGCGCTAAAGAACGCAATCGATTTTCTCTACCACGAATGGAACAACAAAGCGGCAGGGTTTATCGGATATGGCAGTGCAGGTGGTGTCCGAGCGGTGGAGAACTTGAGGCTGGTGATGGGCGAACTCAAAGTTGCGGACGTACGAGCCCAGGTGTCCCTTTCGATGTTCACCGACTTCGAGAAGTTCACGACCTTTAAGCCGCACGAACAGCACGACAAAGCTGTGCATTTAATGGCGGACGAAGTGATCGCGTGGGGTGGAGCATTGCAGACGTTAAGAGCAAGTCGCTGAATATTTTCAGCACAGTCCGCGCTCGGGGATCGAACGTGCGCGGTCCACAAATGTCAGGAGTTACAAAAATGCAGATCGGCGTCGACAGCTTCGGAGCAGTCATTTCTGACCCGGCTACGGGTCTGACCGTGAGCGCTCTCCAGCGCATGGACAATCTGCTGGATGAAATTGCCCTGGCCGACCAGGTCGGCCTCGATGCCTTTGGCATCGGGGAGCACCACCGTAGTGAGTTCGTGGATTCCGCTCCGCCTGTCATCCTGGGCGCAGCGGCTACGCGCACAAAAAACATTCGCCTTACAAGCGCCGTGACCGTTCTCAGCGCGGCGGACCCAGTCCGAATCTTTCAGGAATTTGCCACTCTGGACCTGATCTCCCATGGGCGTGCTGAGATCGTTGCAGGACGAGGTTCGTCCATAGAGGCTTTTCCGCTCTTTGGTTTCGACCTGGACGACTACGACTCGCTCTTCTCAGAGAAGCTGGGTCTTCTGCTCAAGATTCGCGAGAACACGCATATTCACTGGACTGGTAAGCACCGCGAACCTCTCACGGGACAGGCGGTTTATCCGCGCCCGCTGCAAAATCCGTTGCCCATTTGGGTCGGCGTCGGGGGAACTCCTGAATCATTCGTTCGTGCCGGCACGCTCGGACTTCCACTGATGGTCGCCATCATTGGTGGCGAATTCAAACGATTTCGGCCCCTGGTCGACCTCTACCGCGAAGCTGGGCGCCGTGCTGGACACTCCGCGGAGAAACTCATCGTGGGCCTTCACGCAATTGGCTTTCTGGGAGACACAACCCGCCAGGCTGCAGAGGACTTCTATCCCGGATATGCCCACACGTTTACCGAGATCGGTAAAGAACGCGGCTGGCCCCCAGCTACGCGGGCACAATTTGACGCTCTGCGAGGACCCACGGGTGCGCTCCTGATCGGAGACGCCGAAACGGTCACACAGAAGATACTGTATGTGAATGAAGTCCTCGGCGGCCTTGCCCGTATTACTTTCCAGATGGGTGTGTCGGCGCTCCCGCACGAGAAGATGTTAAGATCGATCGAGCTTCTGGGAACCAGGGTTGCTCCTATCGCCCGTAAAGAACTCACTGCTGTCACTTCGCGTTCCTGATCGAGAACTTCATTCCACTTAGAAGAGCGGGGACCCCGTCAGCAGCTCCAGATTCTTCGGAAGCCGTGCATCTATGCCGTAGGGTCAGGGGCATCCCGGCCAAGAGGCAGCTATATAGTCGCCTTCATCGTGTTCCTGAATCTTCGCAGTTTTACCCGCTACGGCTGGCTTGCCCTTTGGAAATTCGATCACTTTACCGCGCCGCTTGCGGGATACCGACTTCACTTTTGTCGGAAAGAGATCTCGAGAATAAAATTCGATGACTTTCGCCATAACATCATCCTATTCACTCGCACATCACAGAGTTGCTTCAATCTGCTGCCTTGTTTGATGCTGTGTGAGACCCTGCGGTCTCACACGGCGAGGCCAGCAATGTCGTCTTCTTCGCACGGACCTACACTTGTGCGAAGCCGCCATCCACAAACAATTCGATTCCAGTGATGTAGCTACTGTCGTCGGATGCAAGAAACACCACGGCCTTAGCGATCTCATCGGGAGTCCCCAACCTGCCGAGTGGAACCATGGTAGAAATCATCTTCTTGCGCTGCTCTCCGGTTGCTGAAGAAGCCAGCAGATCACTCAGTCCGGGCGTGTCAATGGATCCTGGACTTATGGCGTTCACCCGAATGCGGCGATCCTTTAAGTCGGTTGTCCATGTCCGGGCGAACGAACGCACGGCGGTCTTTGTGGCGCTATAAACACTGTTCGTGGACAACCCTTTGCTGGCGACGATGGACGCATTCAATACGATCGAGGCGCCATCCGGTAGGAGCGGAAGCGCCTTCTGCACTGTGAAGAGGAGACCCTTCACGTTGATGTTGAAGATCGAGTCATAGAGCTCCTCAGTTATTTTGCCGAGCAGAGCATACTTTGCTACGCCGGCATTGGCGAACACGACATCGAGCTTACCTTTCTCTTTCTTAATTTGCGCGAAAAGACGATCAAGGTCGGCAAGGTTCGATACGTCTCCTTGCACTCCGCTGACATTTCTTCCTATTTCCTTGACCGCTGCAGCCAGTTCCTTCTCCCGGCGCCCCGTGATGAAGACGTACGCGCCTTCGTTTACAAACTGCTTCGCCGTCGCAAGGCCGATGCCGCTGGTGCCGCCGGTAATGAGCGCAATGTTTCCCTTAAGCCTACCCATGGGGTTGCTCCTTACTTGTCTCGATTGGCCAAGAACGCTTCATTTCTGCCATTTCGGTTCTCCTTCTGAACGGTCTGCGATTTGCAAGCTTCAGGGACGCCCCATTACATGCAGATGGGCATAGGGCGAGCCTGCCCACATGATGTAGGCTCCAGTCGGCTTATGCGTGGTTGGCAGTCCCGTATTCTTCGGATCGAACGGCCACATGATCATCCAGTGTGGCCCCACGGTGATTGCCGGACTGGTTTTGTCATTGGGGTCGGAATCGCTCCTCTGCGTAGCGCCCGCGAGCATGTAAGTGATACCTGGGACCGTGTTGGTCGGTTTGGGTTTATGAGCCTTGGCGTCGGCGAGCCACTGCAAAGAAGCGGCGTCTACACACATCGGCGGTTCCCCAATGACTTTGGGATTTCCAGGCATACAGGTGAACCCGTTGCTGCCCTCGCGCAGGACGACAGCATTGCCCTGCGCATCGGTGTCAATAATTCGAGCTGATTTGGCAATCTCATCAGGGCCAGCGGACATCGCCCGCGCTATTTTGCCTTGCGTAGTATCGCTGGCCTCCGGTGTAAAATTTTGAACCGGAGTTCTCGCCGGAACCGACCCTCCGAAATTCGTCTCTGTGACAAGCAGCATCGCGGCGGCAGCCGCGAGGAAGAAAAGTGTTCTTTTTGCAAGCTTCATAGATCCCGCCTTTCATCGATCGTTTCGCACTTAACTTGAAATCAATAAACCAACCGGTTCGTTTCGCGGCAAGGGGAGAAATCTCCCCGGTAAAATACGTGCTCTTGGCGACCGTGTCACAGCGCGGTCGCAATCGTCTTCGCGCACGAATCACAGGCGAAGATGAGATCCGCAAGTAGGTCGTGACTGGTTCTTCACGGCAAACCTCGCATCCGGTGGGATGGAAGGTGCATCCACTCGTCGCGATTTGTGCCGCGTCAGAGCCATTTTCAATTCTCTCGATCCAAACCTGCCCCTTAGTCCATTCAGATGACGGATGAGACCGATCGGTCGCAGCGAAAGTAAGATAAATTTGTTTGGCGAGTTCGCTCGAAGGGATATGAATTATTGAGGGCAGCGGCGGAATTTCCGCCAGACTTCTTGCACTGTCATTCTTCTCGCACGTACAAATCAATCGGCCGATCTTCTTCAGTGGAGCGAAATTACGGTTAGATATATTGCGGCACGTAAACGAAATCCAATTTTCTGATAAACCACTTTTGCGCCATTCTCAGACTTGACGTGAAGAAAAGGAGTCTTTCCCGCCGCCAGAATCCGAGATCCGAGAAACGTCGTCAGGTCCCGCGCATATCCGTGGCCGCGAAATTCGGGATGAGTGCACACCGCGCTGATTTCGGTAAACGCAGTGGATTTTAATCGCTGGCCGGCCATTGCGACCAACCGCCCATCGCTCGCGCGTATCCCGAAATAGCTTCCCATCTGAATTGTTTGCGGCAAGAACGGGCCTGGCTCGGTGGCAGCGGTGAGTTCCAGCATTTCGGGAACGTCCGTCGTCCCGAGTGGAAGCGGCACCACAGGCGGTGGGGCTAGTGAAGCCTCACAGATCAACTGGTCGATCCACCGAGAGCGGTCGACTTGCCAGTCGCCGGGAACATCGAGGGGACTGGCGGTAAATAACGCGACGTGCTCGCCGGGACTAACCAGTCGTTGTAGATCGGCGAAGGCGTCATTCGTGGGATGAAGCAAAGCCGCCAGCGGTGAAACATCCGGCGGATATCGTCGCGCAAGGCCATGTGAACGGGCGAGGAGCCGGTGTTCCGTTGTCAGCGCGAACCAGATCGGGTTGTCGAGAGACTCTAACATTCCGTTGTACGTGATCGTCTTTCAAAGGGGCTATGTATCAACATCTCGTCGTCTCTGTCCCTTTAACGGGATCAGATGATGACTGAGACCGATCGGTCGCAGTGAAGGCAAAATAACTTTGTTCGGCGACTTCGAGCGAAGGGATACGAATTATTGAGGGTTAGCCTGAGAGAGCTCTTTTATGAGCAGACGTCAAAGAAACAGGAGGCAACATAATTGGATTACCGTCCTTCGGCCTTCTGGCCGCGAAGTGCCATACACGTGGAAGCCGCTTTCGCGACTAATCGGTTCTCCTCGTCGGTAATGGAGCACTCGACGTAGCCGATCGTCTGGCCCCGCCGCACCACCGTTCCTTCCGCTGTGAGTTGTGCCTGCCACACGGGGCGAAAGAAATTGATTTTCAATTCCACGGTAGTAAACGATTCATCTGGGGCGAGAGTACTTGCAAACGCAATGCCCATCGCGGCATCAGCAATGTCGCAAAGGACACCGCCGTGCAGTGTTCCCATGGGATTTGCATGCTGGGGTCCGGCTGCCAAGACGACCGTCGCCCGTCCGTGAGCAATGTCCTTCACCGCAAATCCAATTAACCGCGCGATGGGAACGTCGTTCGTCTTTGCGCGCTCCCTGAAGTCCTGATGCGAGGGAATTTCTTGAGTGCTCATGACTTGGCGGCTCCGGCCTTCGATTTCCGTGCACGAACTTTGGTTTCGAGATAGTCCTCCAGATGACGGACGGCAAGGTCACGAGGCTCTTCCTTTTTCTGCAGACGGCTCACCATTATGCTGCCTTCAAGCGTACTCGCAATCAAGGTGGCCAATTTCGCCGAATCGACATCGGCACGCACCTCACCTAGTTGCTGCCCCTCCTCCGCAATTGATTGCAGACGGTCAAGCAAGGAACTGAGAGCCTGGCGGGCTTTGGCTCGCAACTTGGGATTGCCATCGTCGGAATCGATGGCCGTGTTCAGGAGCGGGCAGCCTCCCGGCACCAGCCCTGTACAGCGGTCGCGAAAGTTCCGCACGATTTGTTTGAGACGATCAACCGTATTCGGGATCTCCTCTGTTCCTTCGAAGCGCGCGTCCATTGCAACTTTCCAAGCGTGGTCGAAGGCGTCTCCCGCAAGCTCTTCTTTGCTATCAAAGTGTCTGTAAATCCCGCCCTTTTCCAGACCAGTGGCTCGCATGAGATCGGAAAGCGCAGCGCCGTCGTATCCTTTTTGATTGAAGATTGGCGCTGCCTTACGAATGATGTCTTGCCGAGTCTGCTCGCCTTTGCGCACGTTCTGCTCCTGGCAATATCAACTTCGCGAGAATACGCTCGCTGACCGCACGATACAACTAGTTGGATGAAACCGTCCGGTCCCAGGTCGCATTTGAGATGCGGCCAGTGACAGGAAAGTAGCTGTGAGGAAGGTGGAGGTGTCGTTCATATGAGAGACGGCGCCGGCGAAGCTCCAGAGCTGCGAGTCAAGAATCCACATGAGAACGAGACCATTAGGTTCCGCTTATTTCAGACCGAGAGTTATCTGCCCCAAGTGGTAGGACAGGTGGTTGGTTCGACTCAGCAGAACAGCCAGTCGGTTCCGGGTCGGATCTTTGGCATAGTCTTCCTCGGACACTGCGTTGTGCCGCTGCAACCATTCGTTCTCGGAAAGAGTAGGAAACTGCGAGAGTAGCTTGCCGTTCACTTCGTCCCAATATTTCCTCAGCTCTGCCACCGGCGGCAACTGTGCCCCTGCCTTGTCCGGACTGGAGACGAAGATTGCGTCGAGTTCCGGATGCAGTCGCTCTCCTAGACCGAGAATCGGGATCATGGCGTCGTGAATGGCAGTGAGGTGTCCCCATAGATAAATGAGACGGTTCCTTTCCGGCGCTACTTCTTTCGAGAGTTGGTCGTCGGGGAGATTTGAAAGTGTCTTGTCGGCTCTCTCCAAGACAAGCCGCCATGAATTGATTGCCACCTGCACCGACAAATTGTGGGATGTCATTGGCACAAGCCTCTCCTTAAATCCTTGCCATCGTTCATGCGCCCGCGCGCCTTACAAAAGTTCAAAATTGGCACAGGTAGCGGGCGTCAGCGAGGCGCTGCATTCCGCCAAAACTCTCTCCCAATAGAGTAGTGAAGAGACCGAATGGTCGCAGAATATTAGCGGCGCAGCACCGAGATGACTATAAGAAACCTCGCCAGTAAGCTTAGCAATACTGCACACGTTATTAGGAGATCACTTCGATTGCATCGACCCGTGAGGGATAAAACGCCAAGTGTTCTTTAATGTCGGCGACTGCCTCGTAAGGTTTTTCGTATGTCCAAACGGCGTATTCCGATTTCGACCCGCCAATCGGAATGCTGTAATACGTACAATCACCCTTGTACGGACAATAGGTGTAATGCGTGGTCCGAACGAGCAGCGAGATTTCCGCATCCTTGCGCGGCAGGTAGTAAACAGGAGGATATCCCTTCTCCTCCACCCGAAGCGCTTGCGTCGATTCGGCGACCACTCTCCCGGCGACCGTTACACGCACCTTGCCTTCCGCCGGAGAAATCGTGATGGGATGGTCAGGCCCGGGGATTCTGATCTCTTTGCCTTCGCTAAACTTGGTATGCATTGCGCTCACGTTGTCAGTCACAGCTTCGAACCTCCATCGACCGGGATACTCGCTCCTGTGATCCAGCGCGCCGCGTCCGACGCCAGGAACGCGACCACGTCTGCTACATCTTCCGGCTTGCCGATTCGCTTGAGTGCTTGCATTCCAAGAGCGGCCTCGCGGCCTGCTTCAGTCTTCGTAAAATTCGACATGTCCGTATCGATCACACCGGGCGCGACTGCATTGACGCGAATACCTTGCGACCCAAGAATGGCAGCCCAGTTCTTAACCAAAGTCTCTAATGCTCCTTTGGTCGCGGCGTAGGCAAGCAGCGAAGGGTTGCCCAACCCCGGCTTCCCAACTACGGCGCGAGCCCCGATCGAAGAGATCACAATGATGTTTGAGCCTTCACCCAGGATGGGCAGGAGTTGCTGCACCAAGAAAAACGGGCTGCGCACATTCGTTGCGAACAGATTGTCGAAATCCTCTACCGTGTGAGCCTTGATGGTCGCAGCCTTGCTGATTCCGGCGTTGAGCACAAGCACATCCAATCGATCGACGATTGAGCGCACCTGTTTGGCTAACTGCTCAGCGCCGCTCGGAATTTCTAGGTCCGTCGAGATTGCATTTGCGCTTCCGCCTTTTGTTCGGATCTCGGACACGAGAGATTCCGCTTCCTGCGCCGAGCGGCCGTAATGAACCAATACTTGTGCACCCGTCTCCGCAAGCGCCAACGCAGTAGCTCGGCCAATTCCGCGGGAAGCCCCCGTCACCAGTGCAGTTTTATTGTGCTGAACCATTCTTACCTCCGCCGTTGCATCAAGTTCTGTCACGCTTTGTCCAAGCTCTGGCCGCACCCGATGACGCTAGAGTGCATTCAACCTGGTAATGATTGTGGCTCCGCCACCGTGCGATGTTCTATTTCGCTCACCGTACTTCATCGCACTACCTTCTTTGATCTCTAGCTATGCAAACTTTAGGCATGGGATAAATCATCGACTCAGCCGTTTGCATTGCTCATACCACTCGTTAGATTGCGATGGCCGCTCACAGTAGCGCTCTTGAAGCATACTTTGTTAAGCTGGCACCGATGCTTCCGAAGCATGGGAGTTGGAATGGAATTACGACATCTTCGCTATTTCATCGCGGTTGCGGAGGCAGGAAGCCTGACCGTCGCAGCACAGCGAATGCTGCACACGTCACAACCATCGTTGAGTCGACAGATTCGAGATCTGGAAGATGAGATTGGCGCCCAACTCTTGACGCGCACAGCTCGTGGCATCGAACTGACGCCGGCGGGTCGCGCCTTTCTCGATCACGCCCGCGGAGTTCTATCGCAGGTTGAAGCGGCAGCCGAAGCAGCTCGCCGGGTGGTTCATCCCGCCAAGCCATGCTTCTCGATGGGCTTTCTGACAGGACACGAATTGACGTGGATGCCCGAAGCCTTGCGGATTTTGCGCGACGAACTGCCTAACATTGACGTGATGATATCAAGTCAATACTCCCCGCTGCTGGCGGACGGTCTTTCAAAAGGAAAAATCGATGCAGCTTTTCTTCGACGGGAAAAAGGCGTGCCCGGGTTGGCGTTCCGCCTTGTCGTAAAGGAGCCCTTGATGGTGATCTTGCCTAATGACCACCATCTGACTGCGCTCAAAGCCATCAGTCCGAGGGATCTAGTGGGCGAGACATTCGTGGCCGTGTCCGACACGGCTCCTGTACTGCATAAGATCATCGACAATTACCTGAAGCGTTCCGGAGTCAATATCACGCCGGCTCACGAGGCAGACCATGTCACCATGGGAATGTCCCTTATAGCGTCGACGCGCGGCGTTGGGCTGCTACCTGCTTACGCACAAAACTTTCTTTTTTCGTCCGTAACGAGTCGCCCTCTGAAAGGAGATGCGCCAACTGTCGATCTGGTCCTTGGCTACAGAAAGTCGAACCAGTCTCCCATCCTGAAGCTTTTCCTCTCGAGGTTGGACGAGTTGGTAGCTTGTGTGTCGAAGAAGGCGCACTAAGGTTCGAACATACCAGCCAGGTCGAAGTGCCGCTCCTTCTGAAATAGGGGAGTTTTAACTCCAATCTCTAGCCCATGCTTGCAAGGCATCGACGTCAGTTCTAATAAAGTATGCTCCAGGCACGCTACTAATCCTTAGCGTCGCAATCTAAGTAAGTAATCTGAGCTATCCCGAAAGCGGCTTTGGCTGACGTTTTGCCATGCCCGACTTGCATGGGTGCCAGATCAAAAGGGGTAGTGCTATGAGTTCACCAGTTGTTTTAATCACCGGCGCACTGACAGGCATCGGACGCGCCACGGCTATGGCTTTCGCGCAAGAAGGAGCGCGGGTCGTTGTTTCGGGCCGTCACGATGATGAAGGACAGAAGCTAGCCACTGAGTTGCGCAACCTCGGCGCCGAGGCCGAATTTGTACGCACCGATGTGCGCCATGAAGACGAAGTCAAAAACCTCGTCGACAAGACCATTGCTCGTTTCGGTCGCCTCGACATTGCCGTCAACAATGCTGGCACCGTGGGCGATCCCGGCCCCGTTGCCGATGTAACTACCGAAGCCTATCAAGCAATCTTCGACACGAATGTGCTTGGTGTCCTTCTGAGCATGAAGTACGAGATTCGGGCGATGCTTCGGCAAGGCAAAGGCAGCATTGTGAACATCTCGTCTGCGTACGGCAAAGTCGGCGGCCCAACTGCGTCGGTGTATGTCGGCAGCAAGCATGCCGTGGAAGGCATCACGAAGTCTGCGGCGATCGAACTCGCCGGCACAGGGGTTCGTGTCAATATCGTTGGCCCTGGTCCAGTAGAAACGAGAATGTTCAACCACTTTGCGCAATCGGAGGAAAACAAAGCAAATTTCCTCGACTCACAAATTCCTAACAAGCGCATCGGCACTCCCGAAGAAATTGCAAATGCCATCATGTTCATTGGCTCTGACAAGGCTTCCTACATTATCGGTGCATCCCTGGCGGTGGATGGAGGGATGCTCGCGGGGTGATCCGAGCTCGCTGGAGGCACCAGCGACATTCGCGATTCATAACTCCTGTAGAGAAGAGGTGCCCGATTAGCCGCAACATTAAGGAAATCCGTCGAGCGAGTGAGTGATTGTTGTCATCACTCTGAGCTTCTTAGCATCACATATAAGCGCGCGGGTACCCGCGTTGCAATCGGAGCGCATTGGTGAACTTCAAAAAAGGAGAAACAAATGTGAACAGCCTTAAAGACAAGGTCGCAGTCTCAACGGATGCCACGTATGTGATTTTGGGGGCGAGCGGGAACACCGGATCGATCATCGCCGATTCCTTGCTATCGAAGGACAAGAAGGTGCGCGTCGTAGGTCGCGACGCAGGACGACTGCAGCGCTTTGTGCGCCAAGGCGCGGAAGCGTTCACAGGCGACGTGAGCGACGCGGCTGCGCTCACCAAAGCCTTCAGCGGCGCGCGTGCAGCATACTTGCTGTTACCGCCAATTACCTCCCGGGAAGACCAGGAGCGAGAGAGCGATGCGATCGCGCAGGCCATAAGGGAGTCCGGCTTGCGTTATGCGGTGCACTTGAGCAGCTACGGGGCTCATGTCCCGGAAGGCACCGGGCCAGTCACAGGGCTGCATTCTTCGGAGCAAAAACTCAACGCTATCGATGGTTTGAACGTTCTGCACCTGCGCGCCGCATATTTCATGGAGAACAATCTGTCGGCAATCAGCATGATTCAGGAAATGGGAATCTTCGGGCATGCACTGCTACCCGACCTGAAGCTGCCAATGACAACGACGCGCGATGTTGGCGACTACGGCGCACAACGCCTCCTGGACCTGGATTTTTCCGGCAAGGAAACCCGCGAGTTGCTTGGCGAGCGCGACCTGTCGATGGCGGAAGCCACCGCGATCATAGCGCGCGGCATTGGCAAACCGGATCTGCGTTACGTGCAGTTTCCTTACGACCAGGTGCAGCAGGTGTTAGAGCAAATGGGCATGACGGCGAAGAAAGCCGCGGTTTACATCGAGATGTTTAAGGCGATCAACGCAGGTATCCTTGCTGCGCGGGAGCCGCGTTCGCGGGAGAACACGACACCGACTTCGTTTGAAAACTTTGTGCGGGACATCTTCGCGCCCGCATATCACGGAAAAGATCGCGCCGCTTAGGTTAGCGTCCATGGGCACCCGTTGGCCCTGTTTGCAGGCGAGAATTCCGGAAAGCAACCACTTCCAGTTTCGTCACGGGTATTGAGCTGCTCGTTGACGGCGGCAGAACGCAGATTCTAACCGCTCAGCGCGATCATATACCGAGTGAGCGCAGAGTGATGAACGGTTGGTGATGAAGAAAACAAGTAAGTGTCTGAGCAACACACCTATTCGACAGGCGGGGTCTGTGTTGAACTTTTCGGATGACCGCAAAAACAGAGTTGTTAGCGCCCAAACGACGTACCCGCGCGGAAGTTCAGACGTTGGTGACGGAATTCATGAGCAGCGGTATGCGGCGGAGCGAGTTTTGCCAGAGCCGGGGGTTGAGCTTCAGCACACTGGATCGCCACCTAAAGAAACTGCGTTGGAACAAAAGGCATAAGCCAATGCCGGTGGAGTTGGCGGCCAGGAAATCGCCGCAGCAGCACGAACCGAGTTGTGGGCTGGCCATAGTGCTGCCGGGCGCGCGCCGGATCGAGGTGCATCCTGATTTTGATACGAGTACGTTCGAGCGCCTGGTGACTGTGTTGGAGCGGGTGTAGGCCGTGTTTGGATTGGGTCCAGCCACACGGATCTATCTGGCTGCAGGAGTCACCGATATGCGCAAGGGATTCGAGGGGCTGTACGGTCTCGTCCGCGATCGTTTGGCGTGTGAGCCTCTGAGCGGACACCTGTTCTTGTTCTGCAACGGCCAGCGCAACCGGCTGAAGGTGCTCGTCTGGGACGGAAGCGGACTGTGGGTCTGTGCCAAGAGGTTAGAGAAAGGGCGTTTCACCTGGCAGTCCGGGGATGCGCAGGGCAAGGTCATCCTGAGTCACGAAGAGCTTTGCTTATTACTGGGTGGGATCGATCTGGCCAAAACCAAGCACAAGCGGTGGTATCGCAAGGCCTCGCCAGAGGGACATGCTGCCGCCTGAGTTGCTTGAACGATTCGACTCAGGTAGATCAATAACCCATTGTGAGTGCGCCTCCCATTCCTTCAGCACCAGCCGACCTGGAACTCATCGCACAACTGAAGAGCAAGTTACAGTACGCGGAGCTGCGGATTCGAGTGCTGGAGGAGCGCCTGCTGCTGATGCGAATCGAGAAGTATGGTGCGGGCGGAGAAAAACTTTCGCAGGCGCAAATGCAATTGTTCGAGATTGAACCTGTCGTCAGGAGTTGCCGGCGAATCTTCCTCGTATTGAGCGGATTCTGCCATGCACGCCAGATCAGCGAGTATGCAAACGCTGCGGCAAAGAAACGGTGGTGACCGGCTACGAGGAGAGTTCCCAACTGGACGTGGAACCGGCGAAGTACTTCGTACTGCTTACGAAACGAGAGAAGTGGGCTTGCCGGTCCTGTGAGGAATCGGAGTGGTCTCGGCACCCCTGCCGCCACGGATCATCGAGAAGTGCCTGGCGAGTGACCGGATCGTCATCGAGACGGTCGTCAGCAAGTATTGTGATCACACACCATTGCATCGGCAGAGCATGATTCTGGAGAGGGACCTCGGCTTGGAAATCAGCCGCAGCGACGCTGGACGGATGGGTCCTCAAAGTCGGCGAGTTGCTGATCCCGATGGTCGCGGCGATGAGGCGAGAATTGATCAGCGGAAGTTACATTCAGGTGGATGAAACCCCGGTCGATGTGCAGACACGCGAGGGCCGAGGCAAGAACCACCAAGCGTATCTGTGGCAATACAGTCGCCCCGGAGGAAGTGTGGTGTTCGATTTCCGCTTGGGTCGCGGACGGGACAGACCGAAGCGGTTCCTGGGACAGTTCGAAGGCATTCTGCAAACGGACGGCTATGCAGGCTATCACCAAATTGGTGGGCCGAGAATGGTACATGCCGCTTGTTGGTCTCATGCCAGAAGACAGTTTTTCGAAGCAGTGCAGCTAAATCCCCGAGATCCGGTTGCAACCCCAATTGTGGCTCGGATGGACGAACTGTTTGCCGTTGATGCAGAAGCTCGTCGCAAAACGCTGACTACTGCGGCGCGCCATATCCGGCGTCAGGAAAGAGCCAAACCATTGTTGGACGAAATTCGTGGGAGGATCGAAGCGGCGCAGTCCATGGCATTGCCTTCCAGCGCACTCAGTAGGGCTTGCCACTACGCGCTCGCTCTGCGGAAGAAGCTCTCCCGCTTCTTGGAGTATCCCGAACTGGAGCTAAGCACTAACTTGGCGGAAAACTCCATGCGTCCGGTAGCTCTGGGTCGAAAGAAGTGGTTGCACATCGGCAGTCCACAAGCGGGACCTAAGGTTGCGGCGATTCTCTCGGTCGTGGAGAGCTGCCGTCGGCTGCAAGTCCCGGTGCGCGATTACTTCTCCACGATTCTCCCCGGCCTTGCCAATCTCCCGATCCGGTGCCTTCCAGACCTTACTCCCGGTCTGTGGGTCGCCCAGCATTCATAGACTCAAGCGACCGGGGCATTGGCATCAAGGGATTCTTGCGACCACAACTCGATCGCGGTCATTACTTCCTGTTGGCTGACAAACCACGAACTGGCCTAATTGCAGAAAATCTGCTGCCGCGCTGAAAGACTTCCGCAATGCCGACAACCAGCACGCAGTTCTTACTATTCCAATCTCAGGCGGCGCACCAAATCCGCGAATCGCGGATCGCTCCGCATCGGGTCGTACATCGGGTCTACTTTGATCTGGACCACTGCGTTCGAGTGCTCCGAATATGCTTTCTGCAACAGTTCGAGCGCCCGCTCTTTCTGGCCTGTGCCCAGATAAGCGATCAACAGCGTAGCGGTCCGATCCACCCGCGAGCCAGAAACCTGCTCAAGTTTCGCCAACGCCCGCCGTGCTTCCTCGGCATGGCCCCCGTGGCCATAAGCGGTCGCCTTCCACGCCAACGTCCATGGATTTTCCTCGTGGGCCGCCCGGCGATTGATCCCCTCGATCGCCTCGTCATACTTGCCCAGTTGCAAATAACAAGGAATCATCCCGTCCCGCGCATGAGCAAAATTCGGATCTAGTTCGAGCACCGAGTCGTATTGCTTCAATGCGCTGTCGTACTGGCGAGAGTAATACAAGACCGATGCGTGATCGCTGGCGATAATCAGTGATAACGGGTCCAGACGACGCGCCCGCTCGCTCTCAACAAAGGCTTCGTCGAATCGTGCCTGCCACGAAAGAAACTCCGCATACCACTCGTGCGCCGTCGCGTATTGTGGATTCAGCTGAATCGCCCGCCGGAACTCCTTTTCCGCTTCCGCCCAGTCGTATTCATAGTTTTCTTTGATCAAGGCGAGTGAGGCATGCGCCTCCGGGAGGCTCTCGTCGAGTTCCAGCGCTCGCAGGGCCGCAGTCCGCGCTTTCGGCATGAGCTCGTTTTGCGGACCCACGTACCATGTGCTCATCAAGCTGAAAGTATCCGCCAGCCCGGCGTAGGCGCGGCCGTAATTCGGATCTTTATCAATCGCCTGCTGAAAGTACTCTGCGGCTTGTCGAAATCCCTCCGCCGTCCTCTTATTCCAGAAATACCGGCCCTTGAGATAAAAGTCATACGCTTCATAGGATTTCGCGCCCGAAGCGGCTTCCCCCGCCGCCGCGATCGGCCGCCGTCCGCTCAGGCTGAATTCGATTTCATTGGCGACTGCGCGCGCGATCTCCCCCTGCAGTTGCAGCAGGTGGCCCAAATCGCGATCGTATTGCTGTGCCCACAGATGGCTCTGGTCCCTCACCTGGATCAGCTGCGCCGTGATCCGCACCCGCTCCGAATCCCGCCGCACGCTGCCCTCGATCACATACTGCACACCTAAATCCTGTCCGATCTGAGGGATCGATTCCTGCGAGTGCTTGTAGCGCATGACTGACGTGCGGGCAATCACGCCCAGCTGTGCGGGATCGAGGTTTCCCAGTTGGCTGATCATCTCCTCCGTCAGCCCGTCGCTGAAATAATCCTGCCCCGCATCGCCGGTGAAATTTTCGAACGGCAGGACCGCCAGCATGATTTTGCCGGACCGCTCAGCCGCGCCGTGCCGCCTAAGCCAGAGCCAAATGTTGGACGCCACGATCAAGGTCAGCGCGATTACCGCGGAAGCGATGACGATCGATCGCCAATTTTTGGCGCGCTGCGGCTGTGACTGCAATTGAATGTCGGCGACATCTCCCGCATCAGGAGGGGGTGCAGGCGTTTCTATCTCTGGCCCCTGCATGGCGGCTTCTTTAACTGGAACCAGAAACCGGTAGCCTTGGCCTTGCACCGTGAGGATATAGCGCCGTTCGCTGGTTTCCTCCAATGCCTTCCGCACCATGAAAATGGTCTGCGTCAGGTTTGACTCTTCGACGAAGCTATCCGGCCAGACCGTTTTCATCAAATCGTCCTTGGTCACAGTCTTTCCGGCGCTTTGGATCAACTGGAGCAGTAGATCGAAAGCCTTCGGGGTCAGCGCAACCAACTCTTGCCCTCGCTGCAGAGTTCTTCTCTGCGCGTCCAGACGGAACTCCCCGAACTCGTACAAGCCATTGACTAGGCTGGGCATAACTCGACTTTAAGAAGTTTTGAGAAACTTTGAGAGGCCTTTTTAGGACTTGGCCAGATCATTTCGGTTAGTTTTCCCCCGCCTGGGGAAGACGGGTCGCACAGCTTGGATCGCTATTGTAGCACCGCCTTTAGCCGAGTCCTGGTGAATCCCCGTCGAAACCGGCAATTTCGCAATTGGGGGGTTGTGATGAGGTTCCGCCGCCGTCTACTCGCTGCCTGTATTGGAGCTTCGATCTTTTGTTCGTTCGTAAACGCCCAGCAACAGCCAACCTCTTCCGCATCGTCGGCAGTCGTTCCTCGCCTGGTGAACTTCGCCGGCAAAGCGGTCGATACCGAGGGGAAGATCATTACAGGAATTGCCCAGGCAACATTCGCCATCTACAAGGATCAATACGAAGGATCTCCGCTCTGGCTCGAAACCCAGAACGTCCAGGGCGACGCTAAGGGCAACTACACCGCTCAACTGGGCGCAACCAAGCCGGAAGGCCTGCCGCTGGATTTGTTCACCTCGGGCGA